>OGJC01000022.1_pt1 | contig 225340 bp, 188 predicted proteins | sample 1571941 | NCBI WGS metagenome assembly OGJC01 (sample SAMEA2582100, study PRJEB24529) | metagenome | biome: Human gut stool | place: China | collected 2011 | reverse complement strand
ACACGGTTCCAAAAGAATGGATGGATTATTGGGATTTTTATCCTGATATGCCCTCTGTTTCTGCCTTTTCACAGCAACGACAAAAGCTGCTCCCTGATGCAATGGATTTTCTATTCCATACTTTTACGGATTCCTTCTCAACTCTGAGTACTTACCGGGGATTTCGTTTAATTGCCTGTGACGGTTCAGACCTTGCCATCGCCTGCAATCCGAAAGACAAAGAGACCCATAGACGGCATAATTCTATCGAGCGAGGTGAAAAGGGGTATAACCAACTTCATTTAAATGCACTGTATGATCTGAAAAACCGCATTTATATAGATGCTGTCATACAACCCGGCCGTCATCCAAACGAGGCACAGGCGCTTATTGAAATGCTGAAACGCTCTAAGGTGCAGGAGCCGGTTCTGCTGATTGCAGACAGAGGATATGAAAGTTATAACATCATGGCTAACGCACAGGAAAAAGGGTGGAAATTTCTGATCCGTGCAAAAGATCTGGGAAGCCGCGGTATTCTTACACATTTACCGATACCGGAAGATGGAACTTTTGATTGTACTTTGTCCTTAATCCTTACCAGGAAGCAAACAAAAGAAATAAAAAGCCAGCCCCATAAATATCGCTTCCTCACAAACAAAACTGTATGTGATTTTCTGGATCCAATCGAAAATCCCTTTTATACACTTCATTTTCGTGTCTTACGGTTTCCGATTACAGAAAGTACGATGGAATGTATCATTACGAATCTAGAGGAAGAAGATTTTCCAATGAAAGAAATCAAAAAACTGTATGAATGGAGATGGGGAATTGAGCGTTCTTTTCGAGAATTGAAATATACGATTGGATTAACGAATTTCCATGCAAAAAAGGTGGAGTATATCTTGCAGGAAATTTTTGCCCGACTGATCATCTACAACTTTTGTGAAAGGATTATCACAAAGATCGTAATCCAACAGAAAAACAGGAAGTATATTTATCAGGCCAACTTCACTGTTGCGGTGCTGATATGCCGGGAATTTTTTTCGGGCAGGGTTCCTCCACCAAATTTAGAAGCACTTATTCAAAAGAATATCCTGCCTGTAAGAGAAGGGCGTAAGGCTCCTCGGAAAATCCGTCCTAACTCAGCAGTGAGCTTCTTATATAGAATAGCATAGAAAGAATAAAAAAATATATATAATCTTACAGCCCATGGGACTGTTTTATTTGCTATGCGCAAAAATAGCCAAAAGCAGAAATATCTGCTCTTAGCTATTTGATCATTCATAATGAAGTTGTTGGGACAATCCTTAACTTATTGACATTGATTTCCCGACAGCCCCTTCTACTCATTTACTCGTTACAAGTATCGTTTTTCATGCTACCAGCATTCATCGAAATAACCCTGTTAAAGCTACGGTTTTCAGAATAATCACCATGAGAAGCTACTATAATGTAAGCGCAAAATAGTATTCTTTTCATAGGCAGTGGTCTCTTTCTGTATTGGCTTGCCTAAGTCGTATAACTTCAAAAGCCTATATCTTGGAATTTATTGGAAATGATAGACGAATTGAAAAACAGTAACTTATCAGTTAGCCACTACAAATTGGAAGATTTTGCAAATTATCAAATAGTAAATAAACTTATTCCTTATTTTTCTTGTATTCTCAATCGGTTCGCGCAATATTGTCCAACTTTTTTTGTATTTATCATTATTTATTCATTTATAATATACTATTCTGTTAAATATATAGTTTTTTTAACATTTATACCAAAAATTGTCCATCAATACATTGATATTTTAGGAATAAAATTATATACTATTTATAAATAAGAATTGCAATTCTATCTGTAAAACATGAAAATAATAATATTTAAGCCTACAAATAAAAAGTCATGGCTAAATTGATGAACATTGAAAACTTTATACAGGTTGAAAATCAGGCAGCAAAATAAAACTTTCACACTTATGCCGGTTAAGGAAACTGCTATACAGCTGTTCAAATTCTAGAAATAATAAAAAGATATCCTTTTACACAATACCATATAATCTGCAAAATTACGGTTATGTAAACGTAAAAAGGCATATTTTAGACTCGTTTCCCATCGAAAAACTGTTAAATAGGATTATCCTGAGGCATTGTTTCACTCAAAACATCCATTTTTTCATAAAATCTAGATTCATCTATATCAATATATTATAATCATAGCTTTTATGGATGAAACGCTCCCCCCCCTAATCGCAGCCATTAATTGCTAATCAAACAAAGGAATCTTTCATCATATAACAATAGGGTGTGGGGAAAGTTTTAAAGCAGTTTTATTCATGAGTGCGTGTACTGACAGACTCCACGATTGCAGAATATTTATTGAGTTTGATTACAGCTTAATTGGTAATGGGTGTTTACTGCTATCCTTTTGAAATACGAAAATTTGATTAATGGATATGTACTAGATTTATTCATTGCCTATTCAAGCTCCTGTGGTGTGATAAGAATACGCTTACGACAATTCAACCTGCATAAAACGAACGCTGCAAATGAAGAGTTGGTTATTAGTCTTTTTTTACAGGCATGAAGTTCAAGAAAGAAAGCCGACATACCTATTACTCTATCATTATACAGCTCAAGCAACAAGATGGGAATTTTCTTATTGGCTGCAAGAAATATTAACCATCAATATATTGTAGAAAGGAGCATTTATGAGGGAAAAAACAAAAAAATTATCAAGCATTCTTTTATGTTTAGTATTTTGCTTTTCTTTTTCTACAGCTGTATATGCCGCATCATATATATATTATGATGGAGGTTTGAAAAGTGCAACTGTAGATGTAGAAAATCGACTTTCAAATTCTAGTGTTTACAAGAATAGTGTAAGTGCTTGGAATAGCACAAATACACCAGTAAATATTAAAACTGTACCTGGATCTGGCCATAGTTATGTTATTGATGGTGTCTACAATGATACTTGGTATGGTCTATATACTCCCAAAAATCGTCAATGGATTATTTCAGGACGTGCTGGTAAGTTTACTATTGAATTAAATCGAAAAGAATTAGTAAGCGAATCAGATAATTTTTGGCAAAGTGTTTTGGTTCATGAATTAGGTCATGCTTTCTGTTTAGATGATAATCCATCTAGTGGTAATTCTTCAATCATGAATTATGATAGGAATAGAAACACTCTGATTAAACCTACAAGTAATGATATTGCGGGTGTCAATAGTGCTTATTAATGGATTTAAGGAGGTGAGTTTATGAAAAAAATATATAATAAAAAAATCATAATCTGTTGTACTATATTTTGTTTAGCACTTACCTTTGGAATTGTAGGGCATTTTGCATCGTCCCCAAAAGTTCTTGAAGCAGACTATCCATATTATCCAGAAGTTAGTAATATCACAGAAGCTGCTGATGTAATTGTTGTAGGCAAAGTTCTTGAAGCAGAAGATGTACAAAACCTTAATATAAATACTGATCCTCAAACTCGAAATAGTACAGATTCTATACCATATACCATTTCTAAAATTGAGGTAACTAATGTAATTAAGGGAAATGTTGAAATTGGTGATATTTTAGAAGTGAAACAATTAGGAGACTTCGAAAACATGCCAGAAGCATTTTTAGCCGAAACCGATGGGTATTTTAACACAAATGATTCCGAATTGCTATTTTTAGCATCATTTGAAGGTACTCCATACTCTCCACTAAACCCAACGCAAGGAGCTGTGAAAGTTTTGGAGGATCAAACATTATACTCTGCAAGTAAATATTCTTTATTTGGATATGAAGCAAAAACTCGTTCTACTCCTCAAACTTTGGATGATGCAATAGCTGAAATTTCTAAATACGTTCAATAATAAAAAAATCAGGCGGCTGTCGGGAAATAGATAGTTCCAAACAGGGGCAGCTTTGACTCGCATGAGTCAAAGCTGCCCCTGAAATTTTTCCGTAAAAAGAGAAAAAGATGGCTAACGACAACCATCTCTTCTCCGTTACATGTTATACTGTAACTATGCAAAAACAAGATTATTATAACGAATTTTTTGAATTAGGGCAACAGAAAATTAACTTTAGTTTCTTTGAATTGAGTTTACCTGATGACGATCCAGTCTATACCCTGAAAAAAGTGATGGAGGAGTTAGATTTTTCTGGCTTGTTAGCCAATTGTTCAGATAAGGGAAGAATCGGGTACAATCCAATTATGATGTATGCTGTAGTTACTTACGCAAATATGCGTGGGGTAAGAGCTGTTGACCGTATCGTAGAATTATGTGAAAGAGACCTTGCTTTTATCTGGCTTACCAAAGGCCAAAAACCGAAAAGGGATGCTTTTTATGAATTTAAAAACAAAAAACTAACTGCTGATGTATTGGATGAACTGAACTATCAGTTTCTTCGTCGTCTGCAAAAAGAAGGATTCATCACGTTAAAATCTCTATTTATTGATGGAACAAAAATTGAAGCCAATGCAAACCGCTATACGTTTGTATGGAGAGGAACACTGAACTACCACCTTGCAGGATTATTAGATACCGTTGATTCGGTATATCAAAAGTATAATGCTCTGATTGACGAAAATGAATATGGCATCAAATATGACCTTCCCCATGCTCATATGTTTGTGATAGAAGGAATGGAAAAAGTAAGAGATGTCATTGAAAAGAACCGGACAAGGAAACTGACAAAACATAAAAAGTTATCAAATAATACAATCATCGAAATTGACAACTGTTCTCCGCTGGAGATTCTGAAACTTCAGAAAAATCTAATGCAGATCGCAGAGCAGGAACACATTACGTTTGTTTATGGAAAAGGAAAGAGAAAATCGGAAATCCAGCAGCTATATGAGGAACTGGAAAGCTGCGGTGAACGTCTCATGGGATATAAAGAGTGTTTTGAAATCATGGGAAAGGATCGGAACAGTTATTCCAAAACAGATTTAGAGGCCACCTTTATGCGGATGAAAGAGGACCATATGAAGAACGGACAGTTAAAGGCCGCATATAATGTCCAGATTGCAGTAGAGAATTATTTCATTGTCCAGACTTATGTAAGCAATGACCGGACAGATTATAATACATTGATTCCTGTGTTAGAAAAGCACAAAAATGCGTTTGGAGAAATTTTGGAGGAAGTAACTGCCGACAGCGGTTATTGTAGTGAAAAGAATCTTCTGTACTTAAAGAAACATAAAATCTCCAGTTATATCAAGCTGCAGGATCATGAAAAACGGAAAACACGTGCATACACGGAAGAGATTGGAAAGTATTACAACATGAAAACGCAGATATTTGAGGATGAACTTTATTATATCTGCCATGATGGAAGAGAACTTCATCATATCAGGACAGAGAAAAAAGAACAGGCTGGTTATACACAAAACCTTTGAGGTGTATGGATGTTCCGATTGCAGCGGCTGCAGACATAAAGAAAAATGTCTCTATAAATATGATGCTGAAAAAGATGCAGAGAAAAATAAGGTCATGAAGATCAATGAACAATGGGAAGCTTTAAAGGAAGAATCCCATGCGAACATCCAGAGTGAGAAGGGAATATTAAACCGTCAGATCCGTTCTATTCAGACAGAAGGACATTTCGGAGATATCAAAGAAAATGATAACTTTCGAAGATTCAACTGCCGAACAGCAGAGAAGGTTTATAAAGAATTCATGCTGTATGCGATTGGAAGAAATATCAATAAATATCATCGTTTTCTTCATGAAGAGATCAAAAAATTTGAAGGAAAAACTAAGGAAAAGACTGCTTAGAAAAAGAGTGTTTTCGAAAATGCAGTTGAGGGGTTTTTGCGTGTATTTGCAGAGAAACTCCCGGATAAATGGAATAGCCAGATTGGAGAAAATGGATGTGAGCTATCAGGCGGAGAATGCCAGTGAATGAGAATTTGATTCACCTGCATTGTTACGTTTGATTCAAGATAAAACGGTTCTTGTAATTGTTCAAGAGTATTCATGTTTTTACGTTCTGCCGATAGTGGTTTAAAGCATAGAACAGCCACCATTGCGGAAGGCTGTTCTCTTTGTATTTATGAGTTACAGAATCGATTAAAGTGTTCGATAGAATATTTACAACACTTCATCTAAATCTTTTTGCATTCGCAATCCTTCATGAATCAAACAACCGAAAATGATAATTAGAATTCCCAGTGTTAGATTTATACCATCGATCAGAACAAAACTTCCATAGCTAAAAATCTCAATTCCAGAAGAATGATAACCTGGAAGACGCGGAAACAAAACGGAAGATGCCAGGAACAGCCAACCAATCATCTGAACACAGAGGCCCAACGATTTGTATAATGCCGACTGTGGAAATAAGTCCGGTCATGAATAGCGCAAGGAATAAAAGAATACGCATGCGTGTTGAAAATGTTTTCGAATGTTTATAAGAAATATTTGTATCAAAATCATTTGGTTTCATCTTTCGGTTCTCCTCCCTGTGTTTTGTCATCTTTTATAAATTCCAATATGCCACCGGGCTGGCAGTCTAATACGTCACAAATCGCATTGAGTGTAGAGAAGCGTATTGCACTGATCTTCCCGGTTTTTATTTTTGAAAGATTTAAAATTCTTGACATGAAATAAAAGTTAGCATATACTAATCCATGTATTTTAAATGAAAATGCTTATCAATATCAAAAATGGAGAACGAAATGGTGGACATAAATAAGAAGAGAGAAAAGGAAAAGAAAACGCTACGTGTGATGATTGGGGTGTATTGTCGCGGAAAACACAAGCACAAGGGAGAACTCTGTCCGGAATGTCAGAAACTGTTGGACTATGCGTTGCTCCGAACGGAAAAATGTCCGTTCATGGAGACAAAGACATTTTGCAGTGCCTGCAAAGTGCATTGTTATTCAAAAGAGATGCAGGAAAAGATCAAAGAAGTTATGAAGTATGCAGGACCGAGAATGTTGTTTTATCATCCGCTTCAGGCGCTGGATCATATGTGGGTGACAATGAAAGGAAAAATGAAAAAGAGATAGGAGAAGAAAAATGAATAAGAAGAAAATTATTGATAAGTTGTTGATTGTTTCGATTGTAGTGATGGCGGTCAGCGGTTTTTTGATAAGACCGACAGGAGAGATGATGGCAGTCATTGTTATGCATAAGCTTTCGGCGGTTATTTTTTGCGTATTGGGGATAGCCCATGCTGTGCAATATAAGACTAAGAAAAGGAGGGGAAAGCAATATGTTTCATAAGAGGTTGATCAAAGAATTTAGAGAAAATCAGAAAAACATTTGGGGGATGGTTCTTACACAGTGGGTCATGCTCATTGCAAATGTTGTGCTGATGCTCCAGACAGCTACATTTATAGCTGGAATGGTTCGTGGAGAAAATCTGCAAAACCAAAGTATCAGGCTGCTTGTGACGTTGGCAGTTGTTGTGGTTGTACGAAGCTTGATGTCGCCGCTCAACAGCAAGCTGTCATTTGAGGCATCGAAGCAGGTGAAAGCGAGACTTCGAACGATGGTGTATGAGAAAATGATGCGGCTTGGGAGCAGTTATAAAGAATATTTTCAGACATCTGAGGTGGTGCAGATCACTACGGAAGGTGTGGAACAGTTGGAAATTTATTTTGGAAAATACATGCCACAGTTTTTCTACAGCATGCTTGCACCGGTCACACTATTTGTCATTGTGGGAACGATGAGCCTGAAAGTGGCGGTTGTGCTTTTAATCTGTGTTCCGTTGATTCCGCTTTCAATTGTAGCAGTTCAGAAATTTGCGAAAAAGATGCTTGCAAAATATTGGGGAACATACACGGAGATGGGAGATTCCTTTTTGGAGTGCCTTCAGGGACTTACGACATTGAAAATTTATCAGGCAGATGAGCGTTATGCAAAAAGAATGGATGAGGAAGCGGAAAAATTTCGTAAAGTAACGATGCGCGTGCTCATCATGCAGTTAAATTCCATCAGTATTATGGATCTGGTAGCCTACGGTGGGGCAGCAGTCGGTATCATCTTGAGTATTTTAGAGTATCAAAAAGGTGTAATCGGACTGGCGCAATGTTTCTTCATTATTATGATCTCAGCCGAGTTTTTTCTGCCGCTTCGTTTGCTTGGTTCCTTCTTCCACATTGCGATGAATGGAAATGCTGCAGCGGATAAGATTTTCCGGTTGGTAGATTTAGAAGAAGATCAAGGAGAAAAATCTGCCGAAATGGAAGGGGAATCTGATGAGATTGCGTTTTCAAATGTAAGTTTTTCCTATGAGGCAAAGAAAAAGGTGCTGGAAGGTATCAGTTTCCGGGCAGGTCATGGATTGACTGCATTGGTCGGGGAATCCGGTTGCGGAAAGAGTACAACTACGCTGCTTTTAATGGGAGACAGAAGGGCAGATGAGGGACAGATTTTTATCGGAGATATGCCAATTGACAAAATGGACTTGAAAGCACTTCGAAGAAAGATTACCCGTATCCGACATGACAGTTATCTGTTTGCAGGAACAATTCGGGAAAACCTTCTCATGGGAAAAGAAGATGCGACAGAAACACAGATGAAAGAGGCGCTTCGCGAGGTGAATCTGTCGGATTTTGTGGAAAAAAGCGGAGGGCTGGATTTTGTTCTCCTTGAGAAAGCGTCTAATCTTTCGGGCGGGCAGAAGCAAAGGCTGTCTCTTGCAAGGGCGCTTTTGCATGACACGCCAATCTACATATTTGATGAGGCAACTTCTAATGTAGATGTGGAAAGTGAAAATGATATTATGGCGGTTGTGAGAAAACTGGCAAAAACAAAAACAGTTCTTTTGATCTCACACAGACTTGCGAATGTTGTGTCTGCGGATCAGATATATGTACTAAAAGACGGAATGATTGTGGAAAAAGGACAGCACGAAGTGCTTTGCAAAGAAGATGGATACTATCACAGATTATTCAGACAGCAGAGCGCATTGGAGCAATTTGGAAAGGGGGCGGTTGCCAATGAATAAAAACAGAAATGGATTTCAGGTGATGCTTGGTCTGATTGGTATGATCAAACCCCTTCTCGGAGTGATGTGTATTGCGATCATCATGGGATGTATCGGAAATTTGATGGCGATTTTTATTACGATTCTCGGAGGAGCGGCAATTGGAAATCTGCTTGGAGAAGTGACTAGCATTTCCATGAAAATGATATTCGTGCTGCTTGTTGTATTTGCGGTATTGCGAGGAGTACTTCGCTATGCGGAACAGGCAAGCAACCATTATATTGCATTTAAATTACTTGCCAGAATCCGTCATCAGATATTTGCCTCTTTGAGAAAATTGGCTCCGGCAAAGCTGGATGGCAAAGAAAAGGGGAATCTGATTTCGATTATCACAAGCGATATTGAACTTTTGGAAGTGTTCTATGCACACACGATTTCACCGATTGCAATTGCGGCGATCACGTCGCTTGTGATGGTTGTATTTATCGGACAGTTCCATGTGGGACTGGGAGTATTGGCGGCGGTGTTCTATCTGCTTGTCGGAGTGGTTGTTCCGGTGGTGAACAGTAAAGCAGGACAGAAACACGGGCAAAAATACCGCAGTATTTATGGAAAATTAAATACAACTGTTTTGGATAATCTGTATGGATTAGACGAAATTTTACAGTATGAAAAGCAGAAAGAACGTCAGGAAAAAATGGATGCGTTCACGGAGCATCTGGAGCAGGTGAATGCAACTTTGAAAAAACAGGAGGCAGTACAGAGAATCAGTACAGATACGGTTATTCTTGTCGCAGGAGTGTGCATGACATTATATAGCGGTCTTTTGGCATCGAACGGGGTGATCATCACCGGAAATGCAATTATCTGTATCATCGCCATGATGAGTTCATTTGGACCGACAGCGGCATTGTCCGCACTTTCAAACAACCTGAACCAGACGCTTGCAAGTGGAAATCGTGTATTGAACCTGCTTGCCGAGGAACCGGTTGTGATGGATGTGGAAAGTAATGTGGGAGTTCCGGATGAAGATATTCGTATTTCAAATGTGACGTTCACATACCCGGAAGACAAAAAAGAAGAGAAACCAATTTTGAAAAATTTCTCATTGGATATCCGCAAAAATACGATTCATGGTATTCTCGGAAGAAGCGGATGTGGAAAATCAACGTTGTTAAAGCTGCTTATGCGGTTTTATGAGACAGATTCCGGCAGTGTCAGCTATGGAACGCGCAACGTAAACGAGATTGACACAGGGCATTTGCGAAATCATATTTCCTATGTGACGCAGGAAACCTTCTTGTTCCAGGACACAATTGAAAATAATATCAAGGTGACGAAGGCGGATGCGACAAGAGAAGAGGTGATTGAGGCTGCGAAAAAGGCAGCAATTCATGATTTTATCGATTCCCTGCCACAGGGGTATGATACAAAGCTTGGGGAACTCGGAGATTCGGTATCGGGAGGAGAACGCCAGAGAATCGGAATTGCGAGGGCATTTCTTCATGATGCCAAGACTATTCTGCTGGATGAGCCTACAAGCAATATTGACAGCCTGAATGAAGGAATTATCTTGAAAAGCTTGTTGGAAGAGCGGAAAGATAAGACAATTGTACTTGTGTCTCATCGCAAATCGACAATGTCGATTGTGGACGAAGTGACACAGATGTAAAAAAGATTGCGCAGTAGCGCAATCTTTTTTAATACCTAGACTTGTGATTCGCTCTTTATAATTTTCTTGAAATTAATATAAAACAACGTGGCAGTTGTGAGAATTGCAATGGCATCTGCAATTGGTTCCGCCAAAAAGACTGCTTTGACATTGTCCTCCATGAATGCCGGCAAAATATAAATAAGTGGAATCAGCACAAGTATCTTTCGGAATACGGCAAGGAATGCACTGATTTTAGAATTTCCGAATGCGATAAATGTTTGCTGGCAGGAAACCTGAACGCCCATAAGGAAGATACATGCCAGATAAATGCGAAGCGCCCATTGTGACAATTCTGCCAACTGCGGATCGCTTGTGAATATAGATACAAATATCGACGGCGCAAACTCGGCAATGAGCCAAATGATTGTGGCATAGACAACACACGAGATGGTCTGCAGTTTGAATGCCTGCTTGATTCGGTCTATTTTTTTCGCACCATAATTATAGCTGATAATCGGTTGACCACCCTGAGTGATTCCCTGCAGTGGAAGCATTGCAAACTGCATGATGCTTGATAGAATCGTCATGGCGCCGACTGCCAGGTCACCTCCGTATTTCAGCAGAGAAGAATTAAAGCAAAGAACAAGCACACTTTCAGTAGCCTGCATTGCAAATGGAGCAATTCCGAGTGCTGCGCAAGGTAAAAAGACAGAAGCTTTTATTTTTAAATTTTTCTTCTTGATACGAAGAATCGTGTTTTTGCCACATAAGAATTTCAGCGCCCAGACAGCACTTAACGCCTGTGAGAGAACGGTGGCGACAGCAGCGCCTTGTACACCCATGTTGAAACCGAAGATGAAAATAGGGTCCAAAATAATATTTGTGACAGCGCCGATAATGACTGTCATCATACTAATCGTAGAAAATCCCTGTGCGGAGATAAAGGCATTCATTCCTAAAGTAAGCTGTACAAAAATCGTACCGATAGCATAGATTGTCATATAACTTTTGGCGTAGGAAATTGTATTTTCACTGGCGCCAAATAAATAAAGCAGCGGTTCTTGAAAAACCAGCACAGTGACCGTTAGAATAATGGAGACAATGACCAGCGCCGAAAAACTGTTTCCCAAAATCTTTTCGGCAGTGTCATTGTCTTTTTTTCCCATGTAGATACTGGCTCTTGGCGCACCGCCCATTCCCATCAGATAAGCGAATGCGGAGATGATCATAATAATCGGGAAACAGACACCGACCCCTGTAAGTGCAGCGGAACCAACTTCCGGAATGTGTCCGATATACATACGGTCAACCATATTGTAAAGTGCGTTGACTACTTGGGAAGTAATAGCCGGAACTGCCAGAACAAGTAAAAGATGTCGGACTGGTTCGTTCCCTAAGTCTACCTCTCTAGACATTGTTTTTTTCATGTTGTGTTTCATTCCTTTCTTTAAAACGTGTCAAAATTTTCGTCATTGTAGCTTCAACCTGTTGAAGTTCTTCTTTGGAAATATCTTGTAAAACTTCATTGTTCATCTTTGTGACTTCCTCGTTCAGCTTTTGAATGACAGGAGCTGCCTGAGGAGAAAATGAAAGTCGTTGGATACGTTTATCAGCGTCATCTTTTGCACAAATAATGTATCCTTTCTCAACTAATACATCAATACTCCTGCTGATCAGCCCTTTGGATACGCCGAGAATCGTACATAACTGACTGCTTGTATTGATGGAGGGATTATTGGAAAGAAGAATCAGGATGGAAATTTCATTTGGAGAAAAATTTTCATTTGTAAATTTCAAATTCAATTCATTTGCATATACTCGGCGAATTTGATTAAAGTATCCGAGCATCTCTTCCACGGTTTGTCTCATATCCACCTCCGATTTCTAAAAAAGTTTACTTGTAAACAAAATATAGTATAGAACTGAATGCAAAACGTGTCAATGCGTTATTGAGCAATTTTATTGATAATTTGTCTTGACTTATAGGATAAAATTAGATATTATAAACGTAAGTTAGAAATAACTAACTCAAGGAGGAAATATGAGCAGAGAAATATTTGAAATCGTTCAGGGAATGGATTTGAAAAATATCGAGACGCAATTGGCATTACAATGTGCGCCGCTTATCACAGGATTAAAAATTTCTAATATGTTGATTGTTTCAAACAAAGATGAAAAATTAGTGCGGATAATTTTAAAAAGAACAGGTATTTCTTGCTATCGTCTTTTACAGAATGAAAAGAAGATCACGCTTCTTTTGTTCCGCAGAAATCAATTGGAGAAATTTTTGGAGAGAGAGGATGTAAGCGAGGTGCTCCGCGAAGAAGGGTATGTCGAAATCCAGCTTGGAAGAATCCTCAGTATTTTTCAGATGCGCTATCGGGCGTATATGAATGGTTCAAAAATATTTCCGCATGAGATGGGGCTGCTTTTAGGGTATCCGGTGGAAGATGTCACTGGTTTTATGGTACATGGAGGAAAGAATTCTCTGTATTCCGGATATTGGAAAGTTTATGCAGACGTCGCAAGAAAACTTGAGATTTTCAAGCAGTTTGAGATGGCAAAAGAGATGCTGATCCGGCTTGTTTCAAGCGGTGTCAGTATGGAAGAAATTATAGGATATTATAATGAAAATACACTGCAGACAGCAGTGGTATAGGAGGTATGAAAGATGAGCAGAATTAATGTTGTATATTGGTCACAGACAGGTAACACAGAAGAGATGGCTGAGGCAATCGGAAAAGGAATCACACAGGCAGGAGGAGAAGCAGTTGTATCTGAAGTTAGCGCAATTTCTCCGGATGCGTTAAAAGATGAGAATGTGTTCGCTCTTGGCTGCCCGGCAATGGGAGCAGAAGTGCTTGAGGAAGCTGAGATGGAACCGTTTGTCGAAGCGGTAGAAAGCTTTGCGGAAGGCAAGAAAATCGCGTTGTTTGGTTCCTACGGTTGGGGAGACGGCGAATGGATGCGTGACTGGGTAGATCGTATGCAGAATGCAGGAGCAGAGATTGTAAACGGAGAAGGTCTGATCTGTCAGGAAGCGCCGGATGATGAAGTGCTTGCCGTGTGTGAAGAACTTGGAAAGCAGCTTGTGTAATAGAGAGAAAACAGGGCGTCGCAAGAGGTGACGACGTCCTCTTCTGAAAAGAAAGGAGATTTCTATGAGTGTTGTGATTGTTGGCGGACATGACCGTATGGTCTGTCAGTATAAAAAAATATGTAAAGGGTATAAATGCAAAGCAAAAATATTTACGCAGATGTCGGCAAACTTAAGTGAGCAGATTGGGAGTCCGGATTTACTGATTCTGTTTACCAACACAGTGTCGCACAAGATGGTAAAATGCGCGATTACCGAGGCGGAAAAATGTAATGCAGAAATCGTGCGCTGCCATACAAGCAGCAAAAGTGCGTTGAATGAAATTCTTCAAAATGCATGCGTGGGATAATGAAAATCTAACTTGAGAGAGTGGTTAGTTGAGTGAATGAAAATGCTCGGACGAGGTGAAACGGTCCGGGCATTTTGCTGTACTTAAGGTAGAAAAATTTACAACGTTATGGTAATATTGGGGTGACTGGTTTTAATGAAAAATAGAGGTGCAGATATGGAAGAAACAGGAATTGACGGAGAAGTTTTGAGAGAAATTTGTGATTTGGCAGAGAAATATCATATTCAAAAAGTGATTTTGTTTGGTTCACGAGCAAGAGGCGACTTTAAGAGAACAAGTGATATTGATTTGGCGGTAGAAGGTGGCGAAGTGGAAAGTTTTGCGAATTGAAAAGAGAAGTGGAAACAAGATGGATTTAGACTACACATATTTTTCCGGCGTAGAAGATGGTATCTCATCTGCATTTGAAAAGTTAGCAGAAGTTTTTGAATATCAGGTGTTTGAGCTGTGTGTCGGTGAAGAGTATCTGATTCCTTATATGATGAACGACGCAGTGGAGAATTATCTCATTTTGAAAAACGGTCAAATGATTGGAAATTATCTGAATGATGATACGCTTGAAGTGACAGCGAAGCTTGCGGTTGAAAAAGACAGGTATGTGTTGAGTGTAAGACAAGGTGAGGAGAATGCTTTCACGCTTTATTTTAGCGAGATTGAAGAGCGCATACAGTGCTTTCAGTATCATAGGATAGGACATTTCTGGGTGAAAGGACAGGAGCAGTGGCGGCAGCTTGTTTATATAATAGGAACAATTTATGAAAAATACGACTATCTAGGCGAAGCATATTGCAATGAGAGCGAAAAAGAGTTGCTGAGGTTAGTTGAATTTCCGCCATTTCGCATGTGGTCACCGATTCATGAGTCACTGGAGGAAAAATATCCGGCGACCTATGAAGGGGTTACTTGCATGGAAAGGCTGGCAAAAAAGGCAAAAGATACGAGGTATTTGTGGCTCGTTAAATTGTATCGGTATTTTCCGAATCGAATATTAGAAAAAATGTTGGCTATGAGACTTTTGAACCCGAAAAGGCAGAGGCTTTATGAGACAATCTGGCAGGAAGTTCAGTCTGCATCGGAAATGTATCCGGAACGAGATTATGGTGCGCGACTGAATGAGGAGATTCGAAGAAAACGAAAAGAAATTCATGCGAAAATGCTTGAAGATGGATTTGAGGGAATGTATCCGGAATACTATAAGAAACAGATGCAGATTACTGTCACGGAAGAACATCCATTTACCGTATCGATGTTGGAATTTGAAGATTTTGTATTTCGTGTGCAATTCATGGTATCAAAATGTGGAAAACATGTTAAAATAGGAAAAAACTGTGGATTTTTTCGCGGATTAGGAAGAATAGGACAGATTGAAAGGGAAGAAACATGAGAAAAAAGGAATTAGCCTTGGAAGTAATAGAACGTTTGAAAAAGGAATATCCGGATGCAGACTGCACACTTGACTATGATGAAGCGTGGAAGCTGCTTGTCGGTGTCAGGCTGGCAGCGCAGTGTACCGATGAGAGAGTTAATATCGTTGTGGGAAAATTATACGAGAAATACCCGGATGTGAACGCATTGGCGGCTGCAGATGTGGATAAGATTGAAGAAATTGTAAGACCGTGTGGATTAGGCAAGAGCAAAGCGCGGGATATCAGTGCGTGTATGAAGATTTTGCGCGATGAATATGATGGAGGAATTCCGAATACGTTTGAAGAGTTATTAAAATTGCCGGGCGTCGGAAGAAAAAGCGCGAACCTGATTATGGGTGACGTATTCGGGGAGCCGGCGATTGTGACAGACACACATTGTATTCGTCTTGTAAATCGCATCGGGCTTGTCAAAGATTTGAAAGAACCGAAAAAAGTAGAGATGGAATTGTGGAAAATTATTCCGCCGCAGGAGGGGAGCGATTTCTGCCACAGACTTGTCTATCACGGGCGTGATGTCTGTACCGCAAGGACGAAGCCGCACTGCGAGAGATGCTGTCTGGAAGATATTTGTAAAAAAGCAGGGGTAAAGTAGCAGGGTGTCTTGCAAAGAATGAGTGAAATATAGTATCATCAGAGAAAAGCGGTTTAGCAGCCGATAATTATGAAAATAAGGAGAAAATAATATGAGTCAGGAAGTTTTAGCAGTAGTAGCAGGAGAAGAGATTACACAGGCAGAGTTTGATGCGTTTTTACAGGGGGTGCCAAGAGAGCAGCAACCGTATCTTTCCAACCCACAGTTCAGAGAACAGTGCTTGGAACAATTGATTGCATTACATATGTTTGCGAAAAATGGCGAAGAGATGAAGTTAGAGGAAACGGAAGAGTTCAAAAAACTGGTGGAAAATGCAAGAAGAGATATCCTTGCACAGATGGCTATGAGAGAGACTTTGAAAGATGTTGTGGTATCGGAAGAAGAAATCGAAGCTTACTATGAGGCGAACAAACAACACTTCACAAAAGGAGACACTGTCAGTGCCAAACATATTTTGACGGATTCCGAAGAAAAATGTAACTCTATTTTAGAATCTATCACAACTGGTGAAAAAGAATTTGAGACAGCGGCGAAAGAATTTTCAACATGTCCATCAGGAGCGAAAGGCGGAGACCTTGGAGAATTTGGACGAGGACAGATGGTAAAAGAATTCGAAGATGCGGCATTTGCAGCAGAAATTGGACATATAGTGGGACCTGTAAAGACACAGTTTGGATACCATTTGATTAAAGTTGAAAAGAAAAATGAAGCTACAGTTGCGTCATTGGAAGAAGTGAAAGAGACAATCAGAAGAACTTTGCTTCAGCAGAAACAAAATGAGGCATATAATACAAAAGTGTCTGAAATGAAGAAACAATATATGAAATAACAAAAAGGGACAGGGCTATTTTCAATTGGGGACGTAGTAAAATTCAATTTTACTACGTCCCCAATTAACAAAGGGGTGAAGTTTTATGGAAGTGGCAATTATCATGATGGTTATTTTTTTGTTTACGGATATCATGGTGGTAGGAATCAGCATGTTTGCATATGCAGGAAAAGAAGAGTACAGTGAAGGGATGATTTTTGGTGTTCACATTCCGAAAGAGAAGGTAGAAGAAGAAATTGTACAAGCGATTGTACAGAAATATAAAAGACAGTTCAAAAAATTTCAACGCTGGAACATGCTGCTTGGAATACTTGTATGTGGATTGGCGTTTGTTGGTATGGGGATTTTTATAATTGTCTGGACCATCTGGCTTACAGAATATATTGTCGGACTTTATTGGTTTGTCTATGGGACACACCGGAAAATGTATGACCTGAAGGTAAGCAATGGCTGGGTTATGGAGTCGTCAAAGCAGATTATTTATGTGGATACGGAAGTGTCTGCTAATGCAGACAAAATGCCGCTGTCAAAAAAGTGGTATCTTTTACTTTTTTGTCTGATCTGTTTGGTTATGCTGTTTCCTCAGATGCAGACATATCTGAGAGAAGAGAACACCCCTTATGTGTTGTTCGGGATTACGCTTGCCGTGAATTTGTTTTTCTTTGGATTTCACTGGTGGATCGAGCGTAGACCAACCGTTGTATATAGCAAAAACAGTCAGGTGAACATGGTACTAAATCAGTTGACAAAACGTATGTGGACCATCTGTCTGCTTGCATGCGCTGTAGTAAATACAGCAGCGTGGCTGTATATGTCTATCTGTATGATAAAAAATCAATGGCTGACATCGGCTGATTTCTGTATATATATTTTGTTGCAGATAATCGCCAGCGCAGTTTTGATGGGAGGTTTATGCTGGCTTTTGCAAAAGAAGAAAGAAGTGATGTCTGTCAATACAGAAATGATTGAAACGGATGATGATGTGTATTGGAAAAATGGATGGTACAGCAATCCCCACGACAAAAGGCTGTTTGTGCAGGATCGCATGTGTGGTATGAATTATTCTATGAATATGGCGAAGACATCGGCGAAAATATTTACGGCGGTAATAAGTGCCGTGCTCATAGGATGTGCTGTATGGATTGCAGCGATTTTAGTTGAATTTGCGACCACAGAGGTGACGGTCGAAATGAAAAATGGTATTATGGATATACGTGCAGCTTATTATGATTATCAGATTAAAACAGAGGATATTCTGGCTGTAAAAATGATAGAGGAAATGCCGGAAGACAATTTTTACAGAAGCAATGGGGGAGATACGGAAAAGTTTTTGATAGGGCATTTCAGAGGGAAAGAAACCGGAAAATGTATGATGTTCTTATATAAGGAAGAAACTCCGATTTTGGAAATCCAATTAAAAGATATGACCGTATTCTTAAACAGTGAAAATGAAAAAGAGACAGAGGAGTGGTATAACTATGCGAGAGACCGTGTTGTTGATTAATTTTGAAGATCAGAAACAGTTGAGAGAACTGAAAATGATTTTGTTTACACTAAAGATTCGAATGAAGAAGGTTGAGAAAGAAGACTATTTACAACAGATTGGCTATTTGGCAGGGATAAAAGAAATGGAAGGCATAGAGGCAGTTTATGAAGGGGAAGAACTGGAAAAAGAGATGATGGTATTCGCTGGAATATCTAATCAAAGACTTGACCAGATTCTCCTTATGATGAGAAAAAATGGAGTAAAGCGAGTAGATTATAAAGCGATTCTGACCGAAACGAACAAGACATGGACAGTTCCAAGGCTCTATGAAGAGATTTCGAAAGAGCATGAGCAGATGCACATATAATCATAAGGAGTTAAAAAATATAGTTATAGTTGATGATAAACTTGCTGAAAATATTTTTATGTTTGGTTAAAAAGTATGAAAAATGTATTACTGGAATTGACAAGAGTGGTGGAAATGTACTACAATTAAAAGGCGTATCAATTCACATTAGTATATGTATACCAAAATATGAAAAGGAGAAGTGTTATGAAGAAGAAACAAGTGCAAAGACTGGTTGCTTTTTCCGTGGCAACAATGATGGCATTGCAGGGATTGAGTGTAAATGCATCAGGACCAGTTCCGGTTCGGACAGATTCGAACACACAGATGAGCTCAGATAAAGAAGTTGTGTATGTCAATACATACGACACATCAAAAAGAGTTCATGATTTTGATGCGAACTGGAAGTTTTATTTAGGTGATGCGGAAGGGGCAGAACAGGTCAATTTTGATGATTCTGCTTGGAAAACAGTATCAGTTCCGCATGACTACAGCATTGAGCAGGAGTATACACAGTCAGGAGAGGCTGAAAGTGGATATCTTCCGGGTGGTACAGGCTGGTATCGTAAACATTTTACATTGACAGAGGATATGAAAGACAAAGAGGTTCGAATTGACTTCGGCGGCGTTTACATGAACGCAACTGTATGGGTAAATGGAACTCAGTTAGGTACACATCCTTATGGATACACACCGTTTTCTTTTGACATCACAGAATATGTAAAAGCAGGGGAAGACAATGTAATCACTGTAAAAGTGGATCACCAGACACCTTCTAGCCGTTGGTATTCAGGAAGTGGTATCTATCGCAGTGTGGATCTTACTGTAATGGATAAAGTTCACGTAGGTTTGAACGGAACAAAGATTGCAACACCGAATCTTGCAAAAGAAAAAGATGGCGAAGTCAATATGGACATTGTGACAACCGTTGCAAATGAAGGAAAAGATGCAAAAGAGGTTACACTTGTACATACTTTGCGTGAAAAAGGGAAAAAAGATACAGTTGCAACAGTTACTACAGATAAACAGTCTGTGGCAGCAGGAAAGACAGCTGATATTGAAGCAAAATTAAAAGTAAATCAGCCGAAGTTATGGGGACTTGGCGAAAAGAACGCACATCTCTATACAGTGACAACAGAAGTAAAAGTGGATGATAAAGTAGTTGATACTTATGATACAGATTACGGTTTCCGCTATACAGAACTTGATACAAAGACAGGATTTTCTCTAAATGGGAAAAAAGTAAAATTACAGGGTGTATGTATGCACCATGATCAGGGAGCGCTCGGTGCAGAAGCACAGCGCCGTGCAATCGAGCGTCAGGTAGAAATTTTGCAGGAGATGGGATGTAATTCTATCCGTGTAACACATAATCCTGCTACAAAAGAATTACTTGAAATTTGTAATGAAAAAGGTATCTTAGTTATTGATGAATTCTTTGACGGATGGCACAAATCTAAGAATGGTAATGTAAACGATTATGGAAAATGGTTTAGTCAGCCAATCGGTGCGGAGAATCAGATTCTAGGCGGCGAAGATGATATGACATGGGCAGAATTTGACCTGAAAGCGACAATTGAGCGTGGGGAAAATGATCCGTCTGTTATCATGTGGTCACTTGGTAATGAGATCAGTGAAGGAGCCAGCGAAGGTGGTTATCATGAAGTTTCAAAGAATCTAGTAAAATGGGCACAGGAGACAGAAACAACAAAACCATTGACAATCGGAAGCAATAGAGTAAAAAGTTATGTTAATGACCCGAATAATGAACATATTAAGATTGCAAACGACTTGACTAAAATTGGTGGTATGTCTGGAACAAACTATTCAGATGGAAACAGCTACGATGCATTGCATAAAGCATATCCAGATTGGTTTTTATATGGATCGGAGACAGCATCTTCTGTAAACAGCCGTGGAGTATATACGACAAAAGCGAATGCATCATTAGATAAGGATAAACAACTTACATCATATGATAAGTCAAAAGTAAACTGGGGAGCATTTGCAAGCGCAGCGTGGTACGATGTAATCACAAGAGACTTTGTCGCCGGTGAGTATGTATGGACAGGATTTGACTATATTGGCGAGCCGACACCTGCTAATAAAGTCAATGCGGGAGCTGCGACTTCATGGCCATCTCCGAAAAACTCTTATTTCGGTATCGTAGATACAGCAGGTTTGCCGAAAGACAGCTATTACTTCTATCAGAGCCAGTGGAACGATGAAGTAAATACATTACATATTCTTCCAACATGGAATGAAGACAGCCTTATGAAAGATGAAAAAGGCAATGTTGAGGTTGTTGTATATTCAGATGCAGCAAAAGTGAAACTGTATTTGAATGATAATGAAATTGCTGAGCAGACATTTGAAGAACATACAACAGGTGCAGGATATAAATATCAAACCGTCAAAGGTAAGACGGGGCATGAGAGTATGTATATGACATTTAGTGTTCCGTATGAGAAAGGAACATTGAAAGCAGTTGCCTATGATAAAGATGGAAATGAAATTAAAAATACACAGGGGCGTTCTTCTGTGACGACAACCGGTAAAGCAGCTAAATTAGACGCAACAGTAGATCGTGACAGTATTAAAGCGGATGGAAAAGACCTTTCTTATATCACAGTAGATGTGAAAGATGCAAATGGAAATATCGTTCCGAATGCAGACAACAATGTGAGATTCACTGTGGAAGGTGCAGGTACTTTAGTTGGTGTTGACAACGGAAAACAAGCAGATCATCAGTCATATCAGGATAATAATCGTGATGCATACAATGGTTCACTTGTTGCAATTGTACAGTCAACAAAAGATGCCGGAGAGATTACTGTAAAAGCAGAGGCTGACGGATTGACATTGGATACTGTTGAGATTACGACAACAGAAGTGGAAGATGGAACGGTAGATAAGACTCAGGTGGACAGTTTCTATATGTCAAAACATTATTATGTGAAAACTGGTAACGAGGTACAACTGCCAGCGACAATTAAGACTCGCTTTAAAGATGGAACAGAAAAAGACTTGCCGGTAACATGGGATAAAGTTACTGAGACAACAGGAAGTTTTGTTGTGAATGGTCTTGTAGATGAAAAACACAAGGTATCTGTTACTGTAAATATGATTGATCAGTTGGGCGGATTGATGAATTATTCCGCTGCGACTCCGGTAGGAACAGAGCCGACACTTCCGAAGTCTAGACCTGCAGTTACTGAAGATGGAACAATTTTGAATGTATCATTCCCGGTAACTTGGGAGACGGTAGACAAAACAAAATATAACGAGCCTGGAATTGTTACAGTTAATGGTACAGCAGATGTTCTGGGTACAGCAATGGCGGTTACGGCATCGATTCGTGTACAGGAACAGACATATGAGATTGTTGGTTCGGTAGATAATCCTTCTCAATTGACACAGGATATTGAAAAAGATAAGCAGTCCGATACGCTGGAAGCAGTTTGGGATGGAAAAACAGCAATCGCAGATAATACAAGTGGTGGACCGAATCCAACAGCGTGGAGCAATTACAAAAACTCTCAGGCTGGAGATAATACTGCAGAAATTACATTCCAATATGCAACACAACAAGTCCTTGGAGAAGTGACGGTTCATTTCTTTAAAGATAGTGCATCTGCACGTTATCCGAAGGCAGGAACAACAAAGCTTTATGTAAAACCAAATGATGGTGATGATTGGCAGGAAGTTGTGGCAGAAGAAACAATTGGAGAAGAAAATGGTCGTGTGAAAGCATATACATATAAGTTCAATCCAGTTGGAGCTACATTATTCAAAGTTGCAGTTACAAACAGCGATGAGGTATTGACAACTGGTCACAAGCCATGTACAGGTATCACAGAGATTGAAATCAAGAAAGCGGTTGGTTCTTATAAGACAAATACAACAGCAAAACTTGCTTCTCTTGAAGTGAATGGAAAAGCATTGACAGCAGAAGAACTTGCAGAAAATGCATATTACACATTAGATAAAACAGCTACAGTAACAGCAGCCGGAGCAGACAATGCAGCGGTAACTGTATTGCCGGTACATAACAAACAGATTCGTATTTTGTTAGAATCAGAAGATCACAGAACAAGAAATACATTTGTTATTTATCTGGAAAAAGAAAAACCGATGTCACCGGACGATGACAGCAAAGACTATCCGGTAAATAAGCTGACAGCGATTTCGGGAAGCGAATATCCGGGAACAGGAAATGAAGGTCCGGATGATTTAGTTCTCGATGGAAATCCTGGAACTCATTGGCATACAAATTATAATACATCAGATGGTGCTGATGTTAACAAACGTTGGATTGGTGTAAGTTTGGATGAACCGGCAGAAGTGAGTGCGATTCGTTACTTGCCAAGAAATGGAAATAATGGACATGTTACAGAATACAAAGTACAGTATCGTGCGACAGACGACGGCAAATGGGAAGATTTGGCGAGCGGCACATGGGACAACCCAACAACAGGTTGGAAGTTAGTAACATTCCCTGCAGTGGAAGCAAAACAGGTTCGTTTGGTTGGTGTTCATACAATTGCGGAAGCGGGATCTGATTTGCATATGACAACAGCGGAGTTCCGAGTTGTTTCTGAAAAAGAAGTGACACCTCCGGATCCGGAAGAGCCGGAAGTAAAACCGGGAGAAGATTATCCGGTAGGAATGATTACAGGAACAGCCGGAAGCACACAGTCCGGAAATGGTGCAGAAAAAGCATTTGACGGAAAAACAAATACATGGTGGCATTCATCATGGAATCCGGCTTCTACAGCAGACCAGTTGTGGTTCACAATGGAATTGAAAGAAGCAGCTACATTAGATCAGCTTCGTTACTACCCAAGATATGAAGGTGAAGATTTATTCCAGGGACAGCAGAATGGATTTATCAGCAAATACAAAGTAGAAGTTAGCATGGATAACAAAGAGTGGACAAAAGTTGCAGAAGGCAGCTGGGAGCCAAAAGATGGATGGTTGACGGCAGACTTTACACAGCCGACAGAGGCAAAATATGTACGTATTACAGGTGTTGAGACATTGTCGAATGGTGAAGCAAAGACATCTGATATGGCAATTGCAGAACTTCGTGTTCGCGTAGCGAAAGGTGAAGAGCCTGAAAAAGTAGATAAGACAGCTTTACAGGAAGCCATCAAAGCAGCAGACGCAATGAAAGAAGCAGAATTTACACCAAACAGCTGGAAAGCATTTAAAGAAGCACTGGAAGCTGCAAAAGTGGTTGAAAAAGATGAAAAAGCGACACAAACAGATGTAAATGAAGCAATTGCGGCATTAAATGCAGCAAAAGACGCACTTGTGAAGAAGGCAGACAAGACAGAGCTTAACAAAGCAATTGAAGAGGCTGGTAAATTAAATGAAGCTGATTACACTACAGGTTCGTGGGAAGCATTTGAAAAAGTGTTGGAAGCTGCAGTGGCAGTTCAAAAAGATGAAAATGTATCACAGGCTTCTGTGAAAGCAGCAACAGATGGATTGAATGAAGCTATGAAAGCGCTCGTGAAGAAAGCTGATAAGACAGAGCTTGATAAGGCAATTGAGGCGGCAGAAGCTTTGAATGAAGCTGACTATACAGCAGACAGCTGGAAAGTATTTGAACAGGAGTTGGCAGATGCTTACACTGTAAGTAGAAATGCTGATGCAACACAGACAGAAGTAGATGAGGCATGTAAAGTATTGAAAGCTGCTCAGGAAGCTTTGGTTGAAAAAGAAGAGCCATCTATTCCGGAAAACGTCGATAAAGATGTAACACAAAAATACTATGATGATTGTCTTGCATACTATGAAAAAGATGATTACACAGCAGACAGCTGGAAAGTTTATGTTGAAGCTATGGACGGCTTAAAGGCAGCGCTTGCTGATGAAAATATCTCAAAAGAAGAACTTCAGGCAGCGGTTGATGCGGTAGCTAAGGCAATTGAAGGATTGGAAAAAGTTGGAACAACAACACCAGATCCAAAACCGGAAGAAAAACCGGGACAAAAGCCACAGCAGAAACCAAATGATAAACCAGCAAAAACAGGTGATAACATGTCGACAGGTGCAGTTGTAGGAATCGTTGTTGTAGCAGTTCTTGCAATCGGTGCAATTGTTGGTGTGATTATCAGCAAAAAAAGAAAAAAATAAAAAATAAATCGGTATATTGAGAAAATCGATATGAAAAAATAAGACTTGACGCCCATTCGCTAGTATGATATGCTGTACTAGCGAATGGAAGTAGGTCTTTTTTTTATGCCTAAAATTGGGCAGTCTCGCAAACTGCCATGTAACACGTAAAAGAAATAAATAAAGCGAGGTGGAAGTTGTGCGCACAAGAATCACATTGGAATGTACAGAATGTAAACAGCGTAACTACAATATGACAAAGGATAAGAAAACTCATCCGGAACGTATGGAAACAAAAAAATATTGTAAGTTCTGCAAATCACACACAATGCACAAAGAAACAAAATAGTTTGTGGAAAGGAAGTGAACGGAATGGCTGAAAAAAAAGAGAAAGCCAAAAAGACAAGCTGGTTCAAAGGTCTTAAAGCAGAATTTAAAAAGATCATTTGGCCGGATAAAAAAACACTTGCTAAGCAGACTGTGGCAGTTACGGCGTGCTCGATAGTATTAGGAGCAATTATTGCGGTTGTTGATGTCATTGTAAAATATGGTGTCGACTTCTTAGTGAAGTAATGGCTGCCAGCAATTATGAAAGGTGATTTTATGTCAGAAGCAAAATGGTATGTAGTTCATACTTATTCTGGGTATGAAAACAAAGTAAAAGCAAACATTGATAAGACAATTGAAAACAGACACCTTGAGGATCAGATCTTAGAAGTAAGAGTTCCTATGCTGGAAGTTGTTGAGATGAAAAACGGAACGCAGAAAGCAGCTCAGAAAAAAATGTTCCCTGGATACGTGATGATTCATATGATTATGAATGATGACACCTGGTATGTTGTAAGAAATACCAGAGGGGTAACGGGATTTGTAGGTCCGGGGTCTAAACCGGTTCCGCTTACAGAGGCTGAGATCGACGCTCTTGGAATTATGGATGCAGACATTGTTGTAGACTTTGAAGTTGGTGAAGTTGTAAAAGTTACCAAAGGAGCATGGAAAGATACTATTGGAGTAATCCAGGAAGTGAATGCTCAAAAACAAAGTTTAGTAATCAATGTAGAATTGTTTGGTCGTGAAACGCCAGTAGAAATAAGTTTCGCAGAAGTGAAAAAAATGTAACAAATAAAAGTGGGAGGGAAATCCCCGCGAATACCACAAGGAGGTACACAAAATGGCAAAAAAAGTACAAGGTTATATTAAATTACAGATTCCAGCTGGAAAGGCAACTCCAGCACCACCGGTTGGTCCAGCTCTTGGTCAACATGGTGTAAACATTGTTGAATTTACAAAACAATTCAATGCTAAAACTGCAGATCAAGGTGATTTGATCATCCCTGTAGTTATCACAGTTTACAATGATAGAAGCTTCAGCTTCATCACAAAGACACCACCGGCAGCAGTTTTGATTAAAAAAGCATGTGGTTTAAAATCGGGTTCAGGAGTTCCGAACAAAACAAAAGTAGCTACAATCACAAAAGCTCAGTTACAGGAAATCGCTGAATTAAAAATGCCAGACTTAAATGCTGCAACAGTAGAAGCTGCTATGAGCATGATCGCAGGAACATGCAGAAGTATGGGTGTAACAGTAGAAGAGTAAAATTGTAAACATGTAACGTGGGAGGGGCTCTCCCGATATTACCACTAGGAGGTTATTGAATATGAAACGAGGAAAGAAATACGTAGAAGCTGCGAAATTGATCGAAAGAGGAAATCTTTACGACAAAGAAGAAGCAGTTGCATTAGTTAAAAAATCTGCAGTAGCGAAATTCGATGAGACAATTGAAGCTCACATCAGAACAGGTTGTGACGGACGTCATGCAGACCAGCAGATCCGTGGTGCTGTTGTATTGCCACACGGAACAGGTAAAAAAGTTCGTATCTTAGTATTTGCAAAAGATGCTAAAGCTGAAGAAGCAAAAGCAGCAGGAGCAGATTACGTAGGAGCAGAAGACTTAATTCCGAAGATTCAGAACGAAGGATGGTTTGAATTTGATGTTGTAGTTGCTACACCAGATATGATGGGTGTTGTTGGACGTCTTGGTCGTGTACTTGGACCAAAAGGTTTAATGCCAAACCCAAAAGCTGGTACAGTAACAATGGACGTTACAAAAGCTGTTAACGATATCAAAGCTGGTAAGATCGAATACAGATTAGACAAGACAAACATTATCCATGTGCCACTTGGAAAAGCTTCTTTCACAGAAGAACAATTAGCGGACAACTTCCAGACGCTTATTGATGCAATTATGAAAGCGAAACCAGCAGCTGTTAAAGGACAGTACTTAAAGAGCGTTACTTTAACATCTACAATGGGACCGGGTGTGAAAATTAACCCAGCTAAATTAGTATAATTGATATTCAAAAATATACAAAAAGAATTATTGCCTTACTAAATTTTAGTTTGGCAATAATTCTTTCTATTTTACAGCCGTTCGGTTGAATCAGAGGAAATCCCTCGAAATTACCATTGGAAAATTGGAAAATTACAAAAATAGCTTGACATATAGAAAAAAATATGATAACTTATATTAGAAAACTGCCGAAGACAGTAGGTGCCGTAAGGCATAAGTAGTGAACGCCTACCGAGGAGATTTGAATTCGATGAATTATGTGAATTTACTGTCCTCTTGTCGTGTGGCGAGAGGATTTTTTATCTTTATTCGAACGGCGGTACACAATAATCTATAAGGAGGTGCACCATTCGTGGCAAAAGTTGAATTGAAACAACCAATCGTTGCAGCAATCGCTGAGGACGTAAAAGATGCAGCATCAGTTGTATTAGTTGATTATCGTGGATTAACTGTAGCTCAGGATACAGAATTACGTAAACAATTAAGAGAAGCAGGAATCATCTACAAAGTTTGCAAAAACACAATGATGAAAAGAGCGTTCGAAGGAACTGATTTTGCAGGATTGAACGAATACTTAGAAGGACCAAGTGCTATTGCTATTTCTAAAGATGACGCTACAGCACCAGCTAGAATTATTTGCAAATTTGCAAAAGGAGCTGAAAAATTAGAAGTAAAAGCAGGTGTGGTTGAAGGAACAGTATATGATGTTGCTGGAGTTCAGGAATTATCAAAAATCCCTTCAAGAGAAGAATTACTTTCCAAATTCCTTGGAAGCATTCAGTCACCTATTACAAACTTCGCTCGTGTTCTTAATCAAATCGCTGAAAAAGGTGGAGAGGCAGCAGAAGCTCCAGCTGAAGCAGCAGAAGAAGTAACAGCTGAGTAATTGTAAGACTCAGAGAGGATTCTAAAAGAATCATACAGGATACAGTCCTGAAAATCAAAGCATTTAAAACAATGGAGGTAAATAAAATGGCAAAATTAACAACAGCTGAAATGATCGAAGCGATCAAAGAATTATCAGTATTAGAATTAAATGAATTAGTAAAAGCATGTGAAGAAGAATTTGGTGTATCTGCAGCAGCAGGTGTTGTAGTTGCAGCAGCAGGTGGAGACGCAGCTGGAGCAGCTGAAGAAAAAGATGAATTCAACGTAGAATTAACATCTGCAGGAGCATCTAAAGTTAAAGTAATCAAAGTTGTTCGTGAAATCACAGGACTTGGATTAAAAGAAGCTAAAGAAGTTGTAGACGGAGCTCCTAAAGTAATCAAAGAAGGTGTTTCTAAAGCAGAAGCTGAAGAAATCAAAGCTAAATTAGAAGCAGAAGGTGCATCTGTAGAATTAAAATAATTCATAGAGAGCATTTAAAAGCCGAGAGAGTTATCTCTCGGCTTTTTTGCGATGAAAAGAATTGGATGTTATAAGCATAGAAAATAGGCAGGATGTGCATACGTGCATCCTGCCTATTTGCACAATATATACATTTTTTTGTACAAAAAACCGTAAATGCGAAAAGTGTATTGCCAAAAATTGGTGATTTGGTATAATCAAATATGAAATTCAATATAACTGGTTGTGAAAACGACCAATTGAAAGACAGGAGGTAAAACATGAAGAAGAAAATGGTCTTAAGACTATTGAGTCTGGCTATGGTTGCATCTATGACAGGTACAATGCTTCCGTCTAATCTTCAGCTTGTATCAGCAGAGGAATCTGTTGCTACAGAAGAAAAGACAGAAAAAGCAGAAGAGACAGCAGTACTGGAAGATGGAATCAATGATGCTTGGACTCTGGAAAACGAAGCTGGCGAAGACGCAGTATGTGCAGTAGAAAACGGATGGCTTAATTTAAAATCAGGAGCACAGAATGACAATACTCCTAACAGTGGAAAACAATTGATGGTTGTGAACCCAAACAAATTTGATTTTACAAAAGCGGGATATTTCTCATTCACAATGAAATCAAACAATGCAAATACAAGTCAGGATAATAGTGACAGATTTGGTGTATATCTTGGATATAATACTGCAAAGAACGGTATGTTTATCGGATATGATAACCAAGGATGGTTCTGGCAGAAATATAAAGATGGTAATGGAGCTTATTTTACAGGCGGAAGAACAGCTGCGCCAAAAGACAATGCGGAAGTGAATGTACGCATTGAGTGGACAGCAGATCAGAAGATGACATTGAAATTAAATGATCAGGCTGTATTTACAAATGAAGAGTTTGGTTCTATCAAAGATGTTCTTGGAACTCAGATTGCATTCAAGTGTACAAGCTGGTCAGGGCATGTGTCTGATGTCCTTATCAAAGACATTCACTACACAGGACAAAAAGAAGCAGCTACATATGCAGTAACAGGAACAGTAACTGACGCAGATAACAAAGTTTTGGAAGGTGCTACAGTCAAAGTTGGTGATAAAACAGCAACAACAGATAAGTCAGGTGCATATTCTTTGGAATTGGCAGCTGGAACATATGATATGACAGTTGCAAAAACAGGATATCAGACAGCAACAAAATCTGTGACAGTAGCAGATGAAGATTTGAAAGTTGAGACTGTAAAATTAGAAAAAGTTGCAGAAGTAGAGACAGAAGTACTTTCTACAGATTATATGGATGTTCATGTAGCAAAGAACTTCCCAAGCGTTGTGAGATACGAGATGAAAAAAGGTGATCTGAAAGGAAAGACATTCTATGGACAGACTTCAGAGATCAACACAATCCGTATCAACGGAACAGACATCAAACTTTCTAAAGATGATGTGAAAGCAACGTTTAAAGACAACAAAGCTACTTATGAGCTGACTGTAAAATCAGGTGATACAATTGATGCAGTTCTTACAGCAGAGTTAGTTGCAAAAGATGATACAGTTTCATTTGAGATTACAAAAGTAAAAAATAATTTGGATGAAACAAAAATAGTAGATAAAAGACATGTGTATGCAATACAGAGCATTGAGATCCCAAATCACAGCTTGATTTCTGTAAATAGCACACAGGAAAATGCAAACTTAAAAGGCGCATTAATGTCTTCTAATACAACAATCAGCGGTGATGAGTATCATGAGATTACAGCTAACACAGAACTTTCACAGGATTATATGTATGCATTTATCTCAAACAGCGAGATGAGCGCCGGATTATGGAGCAACTCTGAGAATGAAGGTTCTGCAAAAGCGGTTGGCGTATCTGGAGGAAGCCATAACACAAGAGTCATGGCAACTACAGAAGAAAAAGACGGTTATGTATCTTTGGGGCTTGGAAGTACAAAATGGTACTGGCACAGAGAAGAACAAGATTCGAAAGGAACATGGCATCTTGTAGATGAGACAGATACTCCACAGGCAAAAGTTACAATCGCCGGAAATGTGAACGGTGATGAAGAGATTGACTGGCAGGATGGTGCGGTAGCATTCCGTGACATTATGCACAATCCATATAAGAGTGAAGAAGTGCCGGAATTAGTTGCATATCGTATTGCAATGAACTTTGGTGGACAGGCCCAGAACCCATTCCTTACAACATTGGATAACGTAAAACGTGTGTCAATGCATACAGATGGACTTGGACAGTCCGTATTATTAAAAGGATATGGTAATGAAGGTCATGATTCAGGACATCCTGATTACGCAGACATCGGAGAGAGAATCGGTGGAGCAGAGGATATGAACACACTGATGACAAAAGGTGCTGAGTATGGAGCAAAATTTGGTATCCATGTCAATGCAGGTGAGATGTATCCAGAAGCAAAAGCATTTAGTGAAGACTTAGTAAGACGTGATGCAAACGGGAACCTTCGTTATGGATGGAACTGGATTGACCAAGGTATCGGAATCGACAGTGTATACGATCTTGGAATGGGACTTCGTGAAAAACGTTTTGATGAGTTAGAAGAAAAAGTCGGACAGAACTTAGACTTCGTATATGTAGATATTTGGGGAAATAAGACAGGTGGAAGCGATGACTCTTGGCAGACACGTAAGTTATCAAAAGAGATCAATGATAATGGATGGCGTATGGCTACAGAGTGGGGATCAGCGAATGAATATGATTCCACATTCCAGCACTGGGCAACAGACCTTACATATGGTGGATATAAATTAAAAGGTGAGAACAGCGAGGTAATGCGTTTCTTACGTAACCATCAGAAAGATTCATGGGTAGGTGATTATCCATCATACGGCGGAGCTGCAATGGCACCACTCCTTGGTGGATACAACATGAAAGACTTCGAAGGATGGCAAGGACGTAATGATTACGATGCTTACATCAAGAACCTTTATACACATGATCTGACAACAAAATTTATTCAGCACTATGAAATCACAGACTGGGAAGATTCTGAAAACTCATTTACCAAGAATGATCCGGATGGAAAAGCTTACACATGGACACCGGAGATGAAGATCACATTAAAAGATGGTGACGATACACTTGTTCTTGAAAGAGGATCTGACAATCCGGATGAAGCGGCATACCGTGACAGAACAATGACATTGAACGGTAAGGTAATCGCAACAGGTGCTGTTGCAAGAGGCGATAACGGAGAAGGCGGAACAGAAAAATATCTGCTTCCATGGATCTGGGATTCTGAGACTGGTGATGAAGTAGATGCAAAAGATGAAAAATTATATCACTGGAATACAAAAGGTGGATCAAGCGAATGGGAACTCCCAGACAGCTGGTCAGGTCTGAAGGATGTCAAAGTATACAAATTGACAGACCTTGGTAAGACGGATGAAAAGACTGTTAAAGTGGTAGATGGAAAAATTACTTTAGAGGCAGACGCTGAAACTCCATATGTAGTATGTAAAGGTGATGAAGCAAACCTTGAGATTACATGGAGTGAAGGAATGCACATCGTAGATGCAGGATTTAACAGTGGTAACTTTGATGCTTGGAAACAAGACGGAGAAGGAAAAGCTGAGATTGCAAAGAGTCAGTATAGCAACCCAATGATGAAATTATCCGGAAAAGTATCTATGACACAGGAACTGACAGACTTAGAGGCTGGAAAACAGTATGCAGTTTTAGTTGGTGTAGATAACAGAAGTGATGCAAAAGCATCTATGACTGTAAAAGCAGGCGATAAAGTATTGGCAACAAACTATACGACTCGCTCAATTGCAAAGAACTATGTAAAAGCATATACACACAGTAACTCTAGCGCAACAGTAGATGGAAGCAGTTACTTCCAGAACATGTATGTATTCTTTACAGCGCCAGAAAGCGGTAAAGTAACACTTACACTTTCAAAGGCAGCAGGTGAGGGAGATACATATTTCGATGATGTACGTATCGTTGAAAATGACTCTAAGAACATTACAACAAACGAAAAAGGTGAAGTTGTAAAATTCGAGCAGGATTTCGAAAAGAGCGTACAGGGACTTTATCCATTTGTAGTAGCTGGTATTGAAGGTGTTGAGGATAACAGAATTCACTTATCAGAATTACATGCTCCATATACACAGGCAGGCTGGGATGTGAAGAAGATGGATGATGTTTTGGACGGAAAATGGTCAGTGAAGATCAACGGATTGACACAGAGATCTACATTGGCATACCAGACGATTCCACAGAACTTCCGTTTTGAACCAGGTGTGACATACAAAGTAAGCTTTGATTATCAGGCAGGAACAGATGGAATCTATGCAGCAGCAGTGGGAATCGGTGAGTACAATGGTAATGTACAACTTGAAGAGCTTCCGATGGCAATGGGCAAAGATGCTGATGGTCACTATACTACTCAGATCACAGGTGACTCTACAGGACAGACATGGTTCGGTATCTATTCTACAGATAAAGCAGCAGATCTTCAGGGAACATCTGGATCAGCAGCAAACTTTGGTGGATACCAAGAGCTTGTTCTTGATAATCTTGTAATTGAAAGAGTAGATGAAGAAGTTACAGCAGATACGTTGAAGGCATTGATCGAAGACGCAAAAACAAAATATAGCGAAGACGATTATACAGCAGAAGTATGGAACAACTTCCAAAAAGAAATCGCAAAAGCACAGGTTGCTCTTGACAAAGATAACTCAACACAGGAAGATATCGAAAAAGCATACTATGCATTAAAAGGTGCGATGGTTACAATGGATAATTCCAAAGGTCTTGATGCAACAGATGACTCAAGAGATATCTCTACAGAGGGTATGACTGCGACTGCAGGAAGCCAGCAGGGAACAACAGGAAGCGAAGGACCAGCAAGTAATGTATTAGATGGAGATGCGAATACAATCTGGCATACACAGTATTCACCATCTGTAGATAGTTTTGATAAACAATGGATTGATATTGCAACTGCAGAACCGACAACAGTAGGTGGAGTGAGACTTCAGCAGAGATCTGGTAAAAACGGTGTGATTAAAGAAGCAGAAATCTGGGTTAAAACGACGGATGCGGATTATGTGAAAGTAGCAGATGCAAGTTTTGGAGGAAGCGGATGGCAGGTAGTTACATTTGAAAATATTGAGAATGTAACAAATGTTAAGATTGTGCCAAAAGCTACATTAGGAGATCAACCGAACAAGTTCTCAGCAGCAGCAGAAATTCGTCTGATGGGAGCAAAACAAGACGTTACAATCGAAGTTGACAAATCTGGATTACAGACAGCGATTGATGCAGCAAAAGCATTAAAGGCAGAAAATTATACAGCAGAGACATGGGAAGTATTAACTACAAAACTTGCGGCAGCAGAGAAAGTTTATGCTGATCCAGAAGCAACAGATTATGAAGTACTTCTTGCAATAGCGAACCTGACAGAGGCTATCGAGGGCTTAGAAGCAGTAGAGACACCAGAAGCAGGTGACAAAACAGAATTAAATAACTTGATCACACAGTACAGTGGATTAAATGAAAAAGATTACACAGCAGAAAGCTGGAAAGTATTTGCAAATGCATTAGAAAATGCAAAAGCAGTTTCAGCAAAAGAAAATGCAAGTCAGGCTGAGATTGATCAGGCAATTGCGGCATTAACGTCTGCACGTGCAGGTCTTGTGAAAGCAACAGATCAGACAACACAAGCGGATAAGTCTAAACTTCAGAAATTCTATGATGAATGTGTTGGATTCTACAAAGAAGCAAATCATTCAAAAGAAAACTGGAAAGCATATCAGGAGGCACTTGTTGCAGCGAAAGCAGTGTTAAATGATAAAGATGCAACTCAGGAGGAAGTAGACAATGCGTTGAGCAAATTAATCAGTATTACAGCTAAGATGAATGCTGAGTTAAAAGATGTGTCAAATGCACCGAAAAATCCAGTGACAGGTAAAGATAATGTCATTAAAACTGGCGACACAACATCTCCAATCGGATGGGGTGCGGCAGGAATGGCAGCGGTTCTTGCGGTAGTTGCAGCATTTTTGGCAAGAAGAAAAAAGCGCTAAAAATACAGTAAAATAGACTGTGACGGAGAAGGGGCACGTAAGTGCCTCTTCTTTTTTGCTTTCCATATAGGTCAATTAGTGGTATAATAGGATTTGAAACTTTAGGATTTTGAGGGCAAAGAGATGAAAAAAGACGTACATTTGAAAGGAATGCTGAGGCTGTATATGCAGTGGCCGGCAGTGATGTCAATTTTATTGATTGCAATGAACCTGTGGATATATTCTGTGGACAAACGTGCAGGGGTAATTATGAGTTTGTTTGTTGCGGTGTATATTGTAATAGTCGGGGTGTTATATTTCTATAATAAGTCGATTATTTTTTCAGATCTGGTTGATTTTGCGGCGCAATATGGATCGGTACAGAATGTATTGTTAAAGGAATTGCAGTTTCCGTATGCCATTCTTTTGGAAGATGGACAGATTATATGGAATAATACCTGTTTTTCAGAAGTGTTTGGGAGCGAAGCGAAGACGGGAACCTATCTTAGCAAATACATTCAGGAGCTGAATCGAAGCGTATTTCCAAAAGAGAAAGACAAGCCAATTGAAAAAGAAGTAAGCTATAATGGAAGAGATTACCGTGCGATTCTGTCTAAAGTACCTGTGCAAGATTTGCAGGAGGCAGAGAATATCTTACAGATGAGAAAAGGCAGAGAATATTTTGTGACAGTTACTTTGAGTGATGTTACAGAGATGAACGAGTATATTCGTGCAAATGAAGAGCAGAAGCTTGTTGCAGGGTTAATTTACATCGATAACTATGATGAAGTTATGGAAAGTGTTGAGGAAGTTCGACAGTCTCTTTTGGTTGCGTTGATTGACAGAAAGATCAATCAATATATGTCAGTCAATGACGGTATTGTGAAAAAGCTTGAAAAAGATAAATACTTTTTCGTGATCAAAAAGTCCTATTATAAAGAGATGGAGAAGAATAAGTTCGCGGTGCTTGATGAGGCGAAAAGTGTTAATATCGGGAATACAATGCCAGCCACACTGAGTATCGGTATAGGGATTGCAACAGATACATACGCGCAAAGTTATAACTATGCCCGTGTGGCGATTGACCTGGCACTTGCCCGCGGCGGAGATCAGGCGGTTGTGAAGAGCAACAGTGGAATTACTTATTTTGGTGGTAAGAGAGAACAGACATCGAAGAACACAAGGGTTAAAGCCAGAGTCAAGGCTGAGGCTCTTCGGGAGTTTATCACGGCGAAAGACCAGGTTATTGTCATGGGACATAAGATTGCAGATGTGGATTCATTTGGCGCGGCAGTTGGAATTTACCGTGCAGCGTTGACGATGGAAAAGAAGGCTTACATTGTGCTGAATGATATTACATCTTCCGTTCGTCCGCTGTATCAGTCGTTTTGTGAAAGTCCACTGTATCCGGACGATATGTTTATCAGATCGGAGGATGTGGATGAGATCATTAATGACAGTACGGTGGCGGTTGTTGTTGATACGAATAAGCCGGAGATGACGGAATGTCCGGATCTGCTTAAGATGACAAAGACAATCGTGGTGTTTGACCACCACAGGCAGAGCAGCAATATGATTGAGAACACGGTGCTTTCCTACATTGAACCTTATGCGTCATCTTCGTGTGAGATGGTATCAGAAGTATTGCAGTATATTACAGATGATGTGAGAATTACAAATGTGGAAGCAAACAGTATGTATGCCGGAATTGTGATCGACACGAACAATTTTATGAACCGTACAGGAGTGAGAACATTTGAGGCGGCCGCATTTTTGAGAAGATGCGGAGCGGATATTACCTATGTGCGGAAGATTTTCCGTGATAATATGGAATCTTACCGTGCAAAAGCGGAGATTGTAAGTAGTGCAGAGGTGTTCTGTGATGAGTATGCAATCGCAAGATATGAGAATGCGGAAATAGACAGTCCAACGATCATCGGTGCACAGGCGGCGAATGAACTTCTGAACATTGATGGAATTAAAGCGTCGTTTGTATTGACCAAGTATAACGGAAAAATCTATGTCAGTGCGCGTGCGATTGATGAAGTGAATGTTCAGATTATCATGGAACGTGTCGGCGGAGGCGGACATATGAATACTGCCGGAGCCCAATTCCAGCACACCAATATGGAAGAGGCAATTGAGACGTTGAAAGAGACGATCTATACAATGAAAGAAGAAGGAGATATTTAGTTATGAAAGTAATTTTGTTAGAAGATGTAAAAGCGCTTGGTAAAAAAGGACAGATTGTGAATGTGAATGACGGATATGCAAGGAATTTTATTTTACCTAAAAAATTGGGAGTGGAAGCAAACAACAAAAATCTGAATGATCTGAAACTGAAAAAGGCAAATGATGAAAAGATTGCACAGGAACAGCTGGAAGAAGCGCAGGAACTTGGAAAGAAGATTGAGGCAGGAAAAGTGGAGCTTGCAATTAAAGTAGGAGAAGGCGGAAGAACATTTGGCTCGGTGTCTACAAAAGAAATTGCAGCAGCTGTAAAAGAGCAGATGGGATATGATATTGATAAGAAAAAGATACAGTTAAAAGAAGCGATCAAGACGCTTGGAACACACAATGTACCTGTAAAACTTCACACGAAAGTAACAGCAGAATTAAAAGTGGTTGTGAAGGAAGCGTAGGAGGCAGACAATGGAAGAAGCACTCATAAAACGAGTTCTCCCACACAGCATTGAGGCGGAGCAGGCAGTTATCGGAGCTATGCTGATGGACAAAGAAGCAATCTTGACCTCGTCAGAGATTATCAGCGGTGAGGATTTCTATCAGTCAGCTTATGGAATTCTGTTTGAGACTATAGTGGAATTGTTCAATGAAGGAAAACCGGTTGATCTGATCACATTGCAGAATCGTCTGCGGGAAAAGGATGTCCCGGCAGAGGTCAGCAGTCTGGAATTTGCAAGGGATCTGTTAAGCGCGGTACAGACATCTGCGAATGTAAAATATTACGCAGAGATTGTATCAGAGAAAGCGATGCTGCGTCGACTGATTAAGTTAAATGAAGAGATTGCCAATATCTGTTATCTTGGAAAAGAGCCGTTGGAGGCGGTGCTTGAGACAACGGAAAAGAAAGTATTTGAACTTGTTCAGCGGAGAAATACCGGAGACTATGTGCCGATAAAAGATGTTGTGCTGAGCGCGCTGGAAAAGATTGAGAAGGCATCGAAAACGAATGGAAGTGTCACCGGAATCCCGACAGGTTTTTTGGATCTGGATTATAAGATGTCAGGACTTCAGCCTTCTGATTTGATTCTTGTGGCGGCGAGACCGTCCATGGGAAAGACGGCGTTTGTGTTGAATATTGCGCAGAATGTGGCGTTTAAAGAAAATAAAACAACTGCTATTTTTAGTTTGGAGATGTCAAAAGAGCAGTTGGTAAACCGTCTGTTTTCTTTGGAGTCGCAGGTAGATTCTCAGTCGCTTCGTACAGGTAATTTGAAGGATTCGGATTGGGAAAAGCTGATTGAAAGTGCGGGAATTATCGGGAAGTCCAATCTGATCATCGATGATACACCGGGTATTTCGATTTCGGAACTGCGTTCAAAATGTAGAAAGTACAAGCTGGAACATAATTTGGAATTGATTATTATCGACTATTTGCAGTTGATGACAGGGCGTGTCGGAGGAAGAAGTGAGTCCAGACAGCAGGAAATTTCGGATATTTCGAGATCGTTAAAAGGTCTGGCGAGAGAGCTGAATGTGCCGGTGATCGCATTGTCGCAGTTGAGCCGTGCGGTAGAACAAAGACCGGAGCACAGACCGATGCTTTCGGATTTACGTGAATCAGGGGCAATCGAGCAGGATGCCGATGTGGTAATGTTTATTTACCGTGATGACTATTACAATAAAGATACAGAATTGAAAAATGTAGCAGAGATTATTATTGCAAAACAGAGAAATGGTTCGATTGGAACAGTCAATTTGACATGGCTGCCGAACTATACAAAGTTTGCAAATTATCTGAAACAGGATTGATGAATCTGGAATGTGGTATAAGCAGATACTGCATTCTGGATTTTTTATTGCATAAAAATTATGACCTATGCAGTAAGAAGTGCGCTGCAAGGATCGAACTGCTGCGAATAGTTATTTTTGAGAAAAAAGCAAAAAAAATAGTGTTTCTTTTGGAAAAATATGCTAATATAAAAAACGGGAGAAAGGTACAAAACAAAAAATAATATGCGTTTGTACGGAAAAAGAAAGGAGAAATATGAAAAAGTTTATGAAAAAACTTTCGGCAATTATGTTAGTTGCTGCCATGGTGTGTACGACATTTTTGAGTTATATGCCATCGTTAGATGTATTGGCAGCTCCGAAGATGATGGCACATCTGAAAGCCGGAAGTGGGAATGCAAACGAGCACTTTGGCGGTGCAAAGCCGGAGGCATTTGTCTTATCCAGCCAAAAGTTTACGGGAGAGGATTTAAGTGCTACGGTTCAGCTTGTAAGTGAGAGTAAAGACACGAGGTTTCGTTTTGTAACGAAATATGTGGATGATACTCATTGGAGTTATATCGCTTACGATACAGGAAAATGGCTTTATGAATTTAAAAATGGAGATGGGTCTTATGCAGCGTTATCAGGATTGCCAGAAGTCAACAAAGATGATGAGATTACGATTTCAACATCTTATAAGGACAATGGCTTGAATGTGACAGTTGAAAATAAGACAATAAACAAAAGTGGTTCAGCAGTTGTAGCTAATGAAAAATTTAATGAGCTGAAAACAGAATCAGGAGAGATTGGATTTGGTGCAGGTACTTTTGGAGAAGCTTACACAGAAATTTATTTCTCAGATGTAAAAGCTGGTGAGACAGCTTATAGCGACTACAGTGGCTGGCATGTATACAAGACTCTTTCAGGACAGGTTTGGGAACCATCTGTGGAAGTACCGGATGGAGGAGACACAGATCCGGAAAATCCTTCTGAAAACGGAAGAGCTTGGATTGAGTTAAAGGGTGGAAGCAACAATGGTGGTGGACACTCCTATGGCAATGCAAATGCAAAAGCGCCAGTACTGCTTCTTGATGATGACAAGAAGATGGAAGAGTCAGGAGAACTTTCTCTTGCTGTGAAGCCAAGCAATAACTGGGGTGTATTTTATACTTATGTGAATGACAATAACTGGTTATATGTAGGTCATGATACGAGCAGTGGCTGGTACTATCAGTATAACTTGAATGGAAGTGGATCTTATCCGAAAATCTCAGGACTTCCGGATCCGGTTGAAGGGGAAGAACTTCAGATGTCTATCTCATTGAACAGAGAGACATTGTCTGTGACAGTAAACGGAGTAACTTCGCGTGTGACAAATCAGGCATTGATCGATTTCAGTGAGGAGAATGCAGGTAAAGGCCGTTTCGGTGTGAAAACAAACAGTGCAACAACGATTTCTTTTGCGGATGTGATGTACGGAAAAGATAACTGTATGGAAGATGACTGGGTATTTTGTGCAGACCGTGACGGACAGTCGTTTAAAAAGACATATTCAAAACTTGTGCCGCTTACAGGTACAGTTACGGAAAAAGGAGAAGGCGGATTGGCAGATGCGACAGTTCGCGTTGGAAACAAGTCTGCAAAAACAGATGGAAATGGTAAATATCAGTTTGATGCGTTGGAACTTGGGACCTATACTATGGCTGTTTCCAAACCGGGATATCAGGCATTCTCAGGTGAAGTGACAATTGAAGATAAAAAAGATAATGTCAAAGATATAACACTGGAATTAAAAGCTCCATTGGATTTGTCAAAATACGATTCTATTTCATCTGATGAAATGAAAGTATATATCGGAAAAGAATTTCCGGTTGTGGCAAGATACCAGATGCTTGCGAATGGACAGGAGATTACAGATACATATTTCCGCGGAAATGAAACAGAACTTGATGAAGTTGCAATCAATGGTGTCGCTATAAAACCGGAAGTGGAAGTGACAGAGACAAAAGCAGACTCAAGAACATATGCAATGCATGTGGAGAAAGATGACATCAATCTGGATATGGATGTCAAAGTCAGTGTAAAAGAAAATGAACTGACATGGGAAGTAACAAAATTAGAAAAAGCAGAAGGTTGTGCAGATATTGCAACAATCGATGTTCCTGGATTGAACCTTCTGACTGTGGATGCAGTGGAGACAGGAGCCAATTTCGCAGGAGCAAAGGCTTCGACAACAACAACATCTTCCGGAGATGTATTTATTGATTTTGAAGATGGATTTGTACCATCTGAGACAGACGGATACCTGTATGGATTCCTGACAAATGGGAAATTAAGCGCAGGTCTTTACAGCAATTCCGAGGTGGAAGGAGACAAACGTGTCATTCGCAATAATGGGGCGGATACAATGAGTCTCACAAGTGCTGCATGGTACTACGAGTTGGGAGATGCAAACGGACAGAAGAATGCTTCAAAGTATGATGATTATCCGGTGAGTGAACTTCCATGTACAAAAGTGGCAATCGCAGCAGATGCAAATGGCGATGAGACAATCGACTGGAATGACGGTGCGCTTGCATTCCGTGATATTATGAACATTCCATACGGTTCTGAAAATATCAAAGATTTAGTAAACTATCGTATTGTTATGAACTTTGCAAGTATGGCATCAAATCCATACCATACAACAGCAGACAACATTAAAAAAGTGTATCTTGCAACAGATGGTCTTCCACAGGCGGTTATGCTCAAAGGATACGGTAACGAAGGACATGACTCTGCAAACTCTGAGTATGCTGATATTGCAGAAAGAGAAGGAGGAGTAGAAGATTTCCAGGAATTGATTAAGATTGCACATGACTATAACACAGAGATTGGTATTCACGTCAATGCACAGGAAGCTTATCCGGAAGCGGCATCTTTCAATGAAGAGATGCTTCAGAAACCATTTTCAAACGGATGGGGATGGCTTGACCAGTCACAGGTTATCGACAAACTTTGGGATTTGTCAAGTCAGGCAAGATGGAAACGTTTTGTACAGCTGTATGACAGAATCAACGGAACGGATTTCTATAGCAGAAAATGGCCGGATGCAGTTGAAAATTCTTTGGGTGAAGTAAACGCTACAAAAGAAGAAATCAAAAAAGATGCAGAATCCCGTGAAGACAATATGGATTTCATTTATCTTGACGTATGGTATCAGGATGCATGGGAGACAAGACAGATTGCGGATGAGATCAATTCTTTGGGATGGAGATTCTCTACAGAGTTCAGTGCGGAGGGTGAATATGACTCTACATGGCAGCACTGGTCTACAGATGCCGCATATGGCGGGGCAACATCAAAAGGATATAACAGCGATATTATCCGTTTCATCAGAAATGACCAGAGAGATTCTCAGGTATTGAACTATCCACAGTTCGGTGGAACAGCAGACAATCCGTTACTTGGAGGATACCGTCTGTACGGATTTGAAGGATGGGGTGGAGACAAAGATTATGACAACTACATTCTTCAGACATTCAATCAGAACTTACCTACAAAATTCTTACAGCACTACTATGTGACAGATTGGGAGAATTATGAAGAGGGAGAGTCTCCGGTTGGAAACCATGAAAAACAAATCACATTGAGAAATGACAGCGGTGATGAAGTTGTTGTCACAAGAAACGAAGAACAGCGCAGCGATGATAACATTGAGCGTACAATTACATTAAATGGAAAGAAAGTATTAGATGATGTCACATATCTGCTTCCATGGACAGATAATCAGGATGGCAGTGAAAAACTGTATTACTGGAATTTGGACGGTGGACAGACAACATGGGAACTTCCAGATGGATGGGAAGGTCTTGCGAATGTTGTGATGTATGAACTTTCTGATCAGGGTCGTATCAACGAGACAAGTGTTGCTGTGTCTGGAAATTCAGTGACATTAGATGCAAAAGCTGCTACAGCCTATGTGTTGGTAAAAGGTGATGCGGCAGGCGTAAAAGAACTTGCAAATGACTTTGGTGAGTATGACTATGTGACAGATCCGGGATTCAACGGATATGCCGCAGGGGAAAAACTATCTGCAGATGAATGGTCTGGCGATATCAACGATGATGCAGTTGTAGTAGAAAAAGCAGATACAGGAGATCAAAGACTTGCATTCAACAGTCCTCTTGACGGTGTGTCAGTGACAACTACAATCAAGGGTTTGACAAAAGGAACAGACTACGTAGCAGAAGTTTATGTGGAAAACAATAGTGATGCAAAAGCTTCTATTGAAGTGAATGCAGGAGAAAAGAAAGTTTCTAATTATACAGAGCGTTCGATTCTCAATAACTACGTAAAGAGTGACCAGAAAAACGGAAGCAAGATGCAGCGTATGCAGGTTTCATTTACAGCAGAGAGTGAGACTGCACAGCTAACACTTTCAAGAGGCTACGGCGATGGTTCTACTTATATGGACGATATCCGTATCGTTGAGAAATCTTTGAATAACTTCCAGGAAGATGGTGTGTTCAAACAAGATTTCGAGACAGTAGTACAGGGCTTGTATCCATTTGTGTTAAGCTCTGCACAGGGTATTTCTGACCCGGCTACACATTTATCGCAGCTGAACGCACCATATACACAGGCTGGATGGAATGGAAGAGTCATCGATGATGTTATCGATGGAAACTGGTCATTAAAGCATCACGATGGAAATACAGGAATTATTTATCAGACAATTCCTCAAAACTTCCGTTTTGAACCTGGTAAAGTGTATACAGTAGAGTTTGACTACCAGTCAGGACCGGATAAAGCGTATGCGATGGTAGTTGGTGATGGAACAACTTACACCACTCCTTCAGATGATGAGTATCTGGCTCAGGCACGTGGTGAAGATGAGACAAAACATGTAAAAATGCAGGTAGTTGGTTCGGGAAGCGGACAGACATGGATTGGTCTGTACGAAAACGGAAGCAAAGCCGGAACAGGAAGCATGGGACAAAGAGACTTCGTTCTCGACAATCTTGTGATCACAGAGGAGAAAGATGCAACATCTGTGACATTGGAATCTACAGAGCTTTACAAAGGTGAAACTGCAAAAATTTATGGAAATAATCTAGATCAGATTACATGGGAAACAAGCAATGATAAAGTTGCAGTAGTGGACAAAGAAGCAGGAGTTGTAAAAGCACTTGCAGCAGGAACAGCAACTTTGACAGCGACGCTTTCAAAAGATGAGAAGATTACATTTGAGATCACGGTTACAGACGGTGTAGTGACAGAGATTCCAAGAGAGGAATTTGATGGAATCACATCTTCTGCAAACACAGAACAATCCTCCGGAGAACCGGCAGGAAGCGGTGTTGCATCAGCAGCAACAGACGGTGACTCTTCCACATACTGGCATTCACAGTGGAGTGGATTTACTGTGAGCAAAGAAAATCCTGCAATTCTCACAGTCGATCTTGGAAAAGAAATGTCAATTGGAGGATTCAAATTCCAGCAGAGACCGGGAACGAATAATGGTATTGTTTACAAATATCACTATGAAGCCTTTGATGCAGCAGGAGAGAAAGTTGCTTCCAGCGATACAATTTCTGTTGATAATGCGCAGAGAGCAGGCGGACAGTGGATTACATCTCTGTTTGAAAGTGTAGCGAATGTAAAAACAATTAAGATTTATGTAGAAGAAGGAAAAGGAAACTTTGCGGCAATAGCAGAAGTAGTTCCGCTTCGCATGCAGAAGGTTGCAGATTCGGCGACATTAGATGATGTTACAATAAAAGTCGGTGAAAAAGTCAGATTGGAAGCTAAACACAATGAGGACACCATTTTGACAGGAATCGTATGGAGTTCTTCTGATAAAGAAGTTGTAAAGGTAAATCAGAATGGAGTCGTAACAGGTTTGAAAGCCGGAACAGCGACTATCACGATTAAAAATGCGATCGGGAAACTGGCGTCATGTACAGTGACAGTAACAAAAGACGAAGTGATACTGGATAAAGAGGATCTGCAAAAGGCGATTGACAAAGCAGAAACATTAGACTTGGATAAGTACAAAGACGGTGTGGAAAAAGATGCATTTAAGGCAGCTTTAAGTAAAGCGAAAGACGTTTTGGCGAATGCTAAGACACAAGATGAGATTGACGAAGCGACAAGCGAATTAAATGCAGCGATAAATGCATTAAAAGAGGTGGAAAAACCAGTAGAGCCATCTGCAGATAAATCAAAATTAGAGAAATTCTACAAAGACTGTCTTGCTTACTACAAAGAGACAAATCATTCAAAAGAAAACTGGCAGAAATATCAGACAGTACTTGCTGATGTGAAAGCAGTACTTGAGAATGAAAATGCAACACAGGACGAAGTTGACAATGCATTGAAAGTATTAGTTGAGATTACAGGTATTCTGAACAAAGAGCTGGAAGATGCAGGCAAAGAGCCGACAACACCGCCAACACCAACAACGCCTAACGGAGAAGGAAATAATGGTGGAAATGGCAATGTGACAACTGGAGATATGACAACATGGGGAATGACAGCAGTTGTAATGTTATTGGCAGTCGGCGCGGTAGTAGTTGTAATAAGAAGAAAAAGAGAAACAAGATAAGAGATAAGCTTACTAAAAAGGCACAAATCCATTTGGGTTTGTGCCTTTTTGCAAGTTTACATATAAAAAATGGGAAAATATATGCAAAAAGAATGAGGAATATGGTATAGTAAGAATGTATATGTGCGAAATGTTTAAAAGAAAAGGAGGATAGAAAGAAATATTAGTAAAAATATAAAAAGGAAAGGGAAATTATGAAAAGAAAACATTTAAAACGTGTAGTGGCAGGTGCGTTTGCAGCAGTGATGGCAACATCTGGAATATCATTTCCACAGGCAAATGTGCATGCAGAAGAAAAAGGGAATGAATTAAGGCTTTGGTACGATGAGCCAACATCACAAGGCACGAATATTCTTGGTGCCGGTTCTGGGTATGATACAGACGAAAAAAACAGATGGCAGCAACATACATTGCCGATTGGTAATGGTGATATGGGAGCGAATGTCTACGGAGAAATTGCAAGTGAACATTTGACATTCAATGAGAAGACACTTTGGACAGGCGGTCCGAGTGAAAGCCGAAAAGACTATATGGGTGGAAACTCAACAGAAAAAGGGCAGGACGGAGCGTCACTGAAAAATATCCAGAAATTATTTGCGGAAGGAAAAACTTCTGAAGCGACTGCGGCATGTAATAATCTGCTGGTTGGAATAAGTAACGGATACGGCGCTTATCAGCCGTGGGGCGATATTTATTTTGATTACAAAGATATCACAGAGAAAAATGCGACAGAATATCAGAGAGATCTGGATCTTAAGACAGCAATCTCGACTGTTTCGTTCAAAGAAGACGGTACACAGTACACAAGAGAATTTTTTATGAGCCATGACGATGATGTCTTAGTTGCACGTTTGGAAGCAAAAGGCTCAGAAAAATTGAATTTGGATGTACGTTTTCCTTCAAAGCAAGGCGGAAAGACCGTGGCGGAAGGAAATGATACATTAAAATTATGCGGAGCACTGACAGACAATCAGATGAAATATGCATCTTATCTGACGGTGAAAGCGGATAATGGTTCTGTGACAGGTTCAGGGGACAAATTGACGGTAAAAGATGCAAGTGCAGTTACTGTGTATTTGTCAGCAGCTACGGATTACAAGAATGCATTTTATAATGAAGACAAGACAGAAGATTACTATTACCGCACAGGTGAGACGGATGAAGCGTTAGCAAAACGTGTAAAAGAAACTGTGGATAAAGCAGTAGAAAAGGGATACAAAGAAGTAAAAGCAACACATTTAGAAGATTATCAGGAACTGTTCAACCGCGTATCTTTAAATATTGGACAGACAGTGTCTGAAAAGACAACAGATGACTTATTGAAGACATACAAGGACGGAAGTGCCAGCGAGCCGGAAAAACGCCAGTTGGAGAATATGTTATTCCAGTACGGCAGATATTTGACAATTGCCTCTTCAAGAGAAGATTCACAGCTTCCATCCAATCTACAGGGAGTATGGAATAGTCTGACAAATCCACCATGGAGCTCAGACTATCATATGAATGTAAACCTTCAGATGAACTACTGGCCTACATATTCTACAAATCTTTCAGAATGTGCATTGCCATTGATTGACTATGTGGATTCTTTAAGAGAGCCTGGACGTGTGACTGCGAAAGTCTATGCCGGTGTAGAGAGCAAAGACGGCGAGGCAAATGGTTTCATGGCTCATACACAGAATACACCATTTGGATGGACTTGTCCGGGATGGGCATTTAGCTGGGGATGGTCTCCGGCGGCAGTGCCATGGATTCTTCAAAACTGTTGGGAATACTATGAGTTCACAGGCGATACTGAATTTATGGAAGAAAATATTTACCCAATGCTAAAAGAAGAAGCTACATTCTATAATCAGATTTTGACAGAAGATAAAGATGGCAAATTAGTATCTTCTCCATCTTACTCACCGGAACACGGACCATATACTGCAGGTAATACATATGAGCATACATTGATTTGGCAGTTGTATGAAGATGCTGCAAAAGCGGCTGAGGTACTTGGACAAGATACAGAGCTTGCAGCAAAATGGAAAGAGAATCAGTCAAAATTAAAAGGACCAATTGAAATCGGTGACGACGGACAGATTAAAGAATGGTATGAAGAGACAACGTTGGATAGTATGAAGCCACAAGGAGCTGATCCGGCAGGACACAGACATTTATCACATATGTTAGGACTCTTCCCGGGAGATTTGATTGCACAGAAAGAAGAATGGCTGCAGGCAGCAAAAGTTTCGATGGACTATCGTACAGACAACAGTACAGGCTGGGGGATGGGACAGCGCATCAATACATGGGCAAGACTTGGAGAAGGCAATAAAGCACATGAATTGATCCAGAACCTGTTCAAAGGTGGAATTTATCCAAACCTTTGGGATACACATGCACCATTCCAGATTGATGGTAACTTCGGATACACATCAGGTGTGTCTGAGATGCTGCTGCAGAGCAATATGGGATATCTCAATCTTCTTCCGGCAATTCCGGATGTATGGGCAGATGGAAGTGTAGATGGACTGATTGCACGTGGCAATTTTGAAGTGGATATGGATTGGGCAAAGACAAGCCTGACAAAAGCTGAAATTCTTTCTAAAAATGGTGGAGAATGTGAGATTGGATATCCTGGCATCGCGAAGGCGAAAATTGTAGACAGTAAAGGTGCAGAAGTAACAGTTGAAAAAGTAAGTGAAGACCGTATTAAATTCAATACGACAAAGGGCGAGACTTACACAATGACTGAGATTCCGGAAAGACCGGTAAAAGCTCCGGCAAATGCATCTGCGATTTATAAAGATAACACAGCAATCGTGACATTTGATGCAGTGGCAAACGCAGAAAAATATGTTGTATATGCATCAACAGACGGAACAACATACAATAAGGTCGGCGAAGTGGAAGGGACAGAATACAAAGCAGAAGATTTCGCAGAAGGAACAACTTATAAAGTAGCAGCAGTGGTAGAAGGAAAAGAAGGAGAGAAGACTTCGAAAATCACACCAGAGCAGTTGGCTGTAACCAATAAGATTGATGATCGTGACAGCAGAATCGAGTATTCTTCCGGCTGGGGCAACTGGGGACCACAGGAAGGTCAGTATGAAAAAACAGAGAAATACTCTAATACAGTAGGCGATACAGCAGAACTTTATTTCTATGGAACAGGAGTTCGTGTGATCGGTATGAAAAATACAGACTGCCGGACATTTGATTTATATGTAGATGGAGAGTTGAAGAAAAAGGATGTGAGCACAACCTCTAGTACATGCCAGAGACAGCAAGTACTTACTGAAGTAACTGGTTTGGACAAAGGGATTCACAAAGTAAAATTAGTTGTAAAACAGGGTAAGATTTCTCTGGATGCATTTGAATTTGATGCGGCGGTGGAAGCAACAGGATTACAAATTACAGGTGCTGACTCTTTGAATATGAATGCATCGAAGACATTGCAGCTGGAAGCAGTGTATACACCAGAAGGTGCAGCAGGTGCAGGAGTGGCCTGGTCTGTAGATAAACAAGAGGTTGCGACAATCGATGCAAATGGTCTTCTGACAGCAGTGAAGGCTGGAACAGTCGTTGTGACAGCAACAGACAAAGAAAATGAAAAACTGACGGCGACAAAGACAATCACAATCACAAAAGAAGCGACAACTGTAAAATATGATGACCGTGATTCTAGCATCAAATATGATGCGAACTGGACAAAGTGGGATGAAGGAAAACATTACAATGGCACAGAGACTGAGACGACAACAGATGGTGCAAGCTTCTCATTTGAATTCAACGGAACAGGCATTGGCTTGTATGTGATGAAATTAGAAAAATCCGGAAATACAGGAGGAGCGCAGCTTAAGATTGAAATTGACGGTCAGGAAGCTGGAAAAGTATCTACTTTCACGACAGTAGCAGGAAGTGAGCCACAGAAGAAAGTATTTGAAAAATTAGATTTAGCAGATGGAAAACATACTGTCAAAGTGACCGTAGATGGTCTGGCACAGGATGCAAAAGACGCCGGTGTTACAAGTCCGAAAGTATGCTTTGACTACTACGAAGTGACTGTAGGCGGAGAAGAAAAACCAGATTGTGAGCATAAGAACACAGAGGTTCGGAATCAAACAGATGCCACATGTACAGAGGCTGGTTACACAGGTGATACAGTATGTAAGGACTGTAAAGAGACTGTGAAGGCAGGAACAGTTATAGAAGCAAAAGGTCATGATGCAGAAACACGCAATGCCAAAGAAGCTACATGTACAAAAGATGGTTATACTGGTGATGAGGTATGTAAAGTTTGTGATACCGTAGTGGAAAAAGGAACTGAAGTGAAAGCTTTAGGACACGATTTCACAGAGTGGACAGTAGAAAAAGAGCCAACTGAAACTGAGGAAGGCTTGGAAGTCCGGACATGTAAACGTGAGGGCTGTGAAGTGAGAGAAGAACGAGCAATTCCGAAACTTCCGGTTACACCTGACAAAGTAGATAAATCCGCATTGGAAAAATACTATAACGAATGTCTGGAATATTACAAAGAGGCAAACTACACAGCTGACAGTTGGAAGGTATATCAAGCAGCTATGGATCAGGCAAAAGCAGTACTTGACAATGAAAAAGCAACTGAGAAGGACGTAAAAGATGCTGTCCTGGCAATCAAAGAGGCAACGGAACAGTTGAAAAAAGTTAGCAATAGTACACAGCCAGAAAATCCGGACAAAGATAATACGGATAATAAAGGTGATAACAAGAAACCGGTAACTGGCGATAACGTGAATGCGGCTGTTTGGTCAATTGTAGGAATTACTGCAATTTTTGCAGTGGCAGTTGCTGTGTTGAGAAAGAGACGCAGAGCATAAAGGCTGAATAAAACAAGAGCAAAAAAAAGAGATGGAATCTGAATAAAAAAACAGATTTCCACTCTCTTTTTTTGTGCAGAACAATGTTTGGTTGTGAGAGAAAAATGTCAAAATATAACAATAAAGCATATTTTGGGGAAGAAAATTGTTGTATTTGACATATGAAGTGGCTATAATAGAAAGGAAAAAGAAAATTATATAAAAAGCATTATTTTTAGGAATGCGGAAAGTGAGAAAAGCATGATGAAATGGAAAAAACATGGGAAGACATGTGTCAAAAAAGTGCTTGGTGGGACGATGGCAGCAATGCTTGCAGTTTCCGGAGTAAATTTTCCTGATGCGACTGTTGCACAGGCGGCATCCACAAAGCCTGATCAGGATCCAATGAAGATTCGTTTTGACGAGCCATTGTCAAAAGGAAAATTGACAGGATCTTCAGGTAATTTTACAAAACCAGGAAGTGATACAGACTGGTGGCAGCAGTTATCTCTTCCAATCGGAAACTCTTATATGGGAGCGAACATATATGGTGAAGTAGAAAAAGAGCACCTGACATTCAATCAGAAGACATTGTGGAATGGCGGACCTTCTGAGACACAACCTTATACAGGCGGAAATATCAGCACAGTGAATGGGCAGTCAATGTCTGATTATGTGAAATCCGTGCAGAATGCATTTTTGACTGGGGACAGTAATGCATCCAGCATGTGCGAAAAGTTAGTTGGTACAAGTTCAAGAGAATATGGCGCTTATCAGGGATGGGGCGATATTTATCTGGATTTTGACAGAGAAGAACCTCAGGAAGAAGAAAAGATCATCAGTGATACAAGCGATGAGATCAAATATGAATCTATGTGGCATTCATATCCACAGCCTGATTGGGAAGGCGGTTCAGAACATTATACAAACGACCCGGGAAAATTCACTGTATCGTTTGAGGGAACCGGAATTCAGATGATCGGTGTAAAATACAATGAGATGGGGAATTTCAAAGCGACGGTAGATGGCAAAGAGGTTACCGGAAGTATGTATTCCGCTACGAAACAGACAGGAGTTGTTTTGTTTGAAATTTCAGGTTTGGAGCAGGGAACACATACACTAACATTTGAATCAATAAGAGATGATGCAGGCAGAGCGAAAACATCTTTTGATTATTTGAAAGTATTAGAAGGGGAGACAATTGACTGGAACCCGACAGTAGAAAGCGAAAAAGTAAAATTTGAAGGAAGCTGGGCGCGCTGGGATCGTGCGGCAAATAACGAAAATGATGCAGATTCCTGGTTTGGAAAAGACGAAGTATATGTAGATGCTGCCAATGCAGAAGGAGCAACTCTTACATGTAAGTTTACAGGAACAGGATTTGAACTCTTTGGAGCAAAGAGCAGCGGATTGGGCAAGTTCCAATACAAAGTAGACGATGCGAAGGAGTGGACAGAGGTAAACACACACGCATCTGCTTTTTCAAGAGCAAGTCTTGTGAATGTGGCAGGGCTGACAAAAGGTGAGCACACACTTACTATTAAGGGTGTAAAAGGCAATAAAGTCTCTTTTGACGGTATTGTAACTACAATGAAGGAAGAGGATCCTGATAAAGAGGAACATACAGAGACAACAAACTACGAGAGAGCATTGGACATCGATACAGCGCTTGCGACAGTGTCTTATGACAGAGATAATACACATTACTATCGTGAGTATTTTGCAAGTTATCCGGACAATGTGATTGCGATGAAACTGACAGCGGAGGAAATCAAAGGCTCTGAAGGCGAGATGCGTCCATTGGAATTTGAGGTAAGTTTCCCTGTAGATCAGCCGGGCGACAAATCTCTTGGAAAAGAAGTTACATATACAACAGAGGACGATTCGATTATTGTTGCAGGTAAGATGAAAGACAATGATTTGAAATTAAATGGGCGGTTGAAAGTTGTAACAAAAGACGGTGAGGTCACTCCGGTAGAAGGAAAAGAAGGAACACTTCTTGTCAGTGATGCGACAGAAGTATATATCTATGTCACAGCGGACACAGATTATGAGATGGTACATCCGGAATACCGTACTGGCCAGACAGATCAGCAACTTGCAGATGAAGTTAAAAAAGTGATGGATGATGCAACAAAACAAGGGTATGATCAAGTAAAAGAAAATGCTCAGGCTGATTATAAAAACATCTATGACAGAGTAAAAATTGATTTTGGTCAGGAGGCGTCAGATAAGACAATTGATGAATTGATCAAAGCATATAAAGATGGAAATGCAAGTACAGAAGAAAAAGCTTATTTGGAGACAATGATTTTCCAGTATGGACGTTATCTGCAGATTTCTTCTTCAAGAGAAGGGGATAAACTGCCGGCAAACTTGCAGGGAGTATGGCTGGATTGTACAGGTGCAGCGAATAGTCCGGTCGCATGGGGAAGTGACTATCATATGAATGTAAATCTTCAGATGAACTATTGGCCGACTTATGTGACAAATATGGCGGAGTGTGCAGAGCCGTTGATTGACTACGTGGAAGGATTGCGTAAACCAGGACGTATCACTGCATCTACATATTTCGGAATTGATAATTCAGATGGTAAACAGAATGGCTTCATGGCAAATACACAGAACACACCATTTGGATGGACTTGTCCGGGATGGGCGTTTAGCTGGGGATGGTCTCCGGCAGCAGTTCCGTGGATTTTGCAGAATGTATATGAAGCGTATGAGTATTCAGGCGATGTGGAAAAATTAGAGTCTGAGATTTTCCCAATGATGGAAGAAGAAGCAAAATTCTACATGTCTATCTTAAAAGAAGTAACAGATGCAGATGGAACAAAACGTTATGTAACAGTTCCGGCATATTCACCGGAACATGGTCCATATACAGCAGGAAACGTATATGAAAACGTGCTTGTATGGCAGCTGTTTAACGATTGTATTGAGGCAGCAGAAGCTTTGAATGCAAATGAGGCAGGAACAGTTTCAAAAGAACAGATTGATGAATGGACAAAATACCGTGATGGATTAAAACCAATCGAAATCGGTGACAGCGGGCAGATTAAAGAGTGGTATGATGAGACCGAATTTGGTCAGACAGCAAACGGTGCAATTCCGTCATTTGACGCGAAACATCGTCATATGTCACATTTGCTTGGCGTATATCCAGGAGATTTAGTAACTGTAGATAATAAACAGTATATGGATGCGGCAAAAGTTTCTCTGACAGCGCGTGGAGATAATGCGACAGGATGGGGAATCGCACAAAGATTAAACACATGGGCAAGAACAGGTGATGGAAATCATTCTTATCAGATTATCAATCAGTTTATTAAAACGGGTATTTATTCAAACCTTTGGGATTCTCATGCACCATACCAGATTGACGGAAACTTTGGATTCACAAGTGGTGTGGCTGAGATGCTTTTACAGTCAAATGCAGGATATATCAATCTGCTTCCAGCTATGCCGGATGAACAATGGACAACAGGATCTGTAAGCGGGCTTGTTGCAAGAGGCAATTTTGAAGTGAGCGAGAGCTGGAAAGATGGAGCGCTGACAGAGGCTAAGATTGTTTCAAACAATGGCGGAACATGTACAGTACAGGCTGGAGATTGGGAATATGTCGATGTAAGAGACAGCAAAGGAAACAAAGTAGCTGTATCAGGTGTTGAAGGGAAAGACGGCCGCGTGACATTTGAGACGACAGAAGGTGAAAGCTATGTGCTTACAGAAACAGACAAACCATCCATTGTTGTAGATAAGACAGCATTGAAAGACAAGTTAGACGAAGTAAATGCTTTTACAGATGCTTTGACAGACACAGAGTATACAAAAGAGTCAATCGAAGCATACAAGGCAGCTTTGAACGATACACTTGAAGATGCAAAAGAAGTCTATGGAAATGAGAAAGCGACACAGGATGAAGTTGATAATGCTGTGAAGGCATTGAACAGTAAGTTTAAAGATGCGCAGAAACTTTTGGAGAAAGTAGCAGTAGACCCGGATCCAGAGGAAGTAGATAAGACAGCATTGAAAGACAAGCTGGCTGAGGTAGACAAGTTTACAGAAAGTCTGAAAGATACTGTTTATACAGAGAAGTCAATCGAGGCATATAAGGAAACATTAAAATCTATTCTGGAAGACGCACGGAGCGTATACAATGATGATAAGGCGACACAGGACGATGTAGATGGAGTTCTTTCTAATCTCACAAGTAAGTTCGAGGAAGCGAAAAAACTTTTGAAGAAAGTAGATACTCCGACACCAGGAAAACCGGAAACGGGAAAACCAGAAGCGGAAAAACCGGATAAAAATCAACCGGATAAAGAGACACCAGTAACAGGAGACAGCAGTACAGTTGTCTGGATGATGTTAGCTATGGTTGTAGCGGGATTTGGAATTGTAATAGTCAGAAGAAAAAGAAGATATTAAAATGAAGTGAGGCGGTTCAAGGATGAACCGCCTTTATTCACATTTCAAACAGTTTTCTTAATTTCCTGATAGGAGCGGAACGTGCAGATTCTTTGCGATAAGTCTGCTGTTGACGGATTAGATGATCAAGTTTTTTATAACGGTCCTCTTCCTGCCGGTCCTGAGCTTGAAACAGGTAATTCATTTCTTTGATAATTGCTTGAGAAATGGACTGGCTTACAGATTCTTCCAGAATCTTATTGTTTTCAAGCATCGCATGTTGAAAGATTTCTTCTATTTGCAGTTGAATCTTTTCTAATGATGCATTAGAAGCCATGTCCAGTTGCTCCTCGGAAACCGAATTTGAAACGGTTGGATCTTCTTTAGGTTCTTTTTGAAGTTTAAGTTTGTCTCTCGTTCGCAGCATATCAGGGATGAGTCCCTTTAACTCCTTTAACTGTATCCCTTGTTCTTTTAGTTCTTTGATACAGCAAAAAAGCTGTATGTCATCTTCTGTATAGTATCGATGTCCCATTTCTGTGCGCCCTATAGATAGTGAAAGTTCTTCTTCCCAATATCTTAAAACATGGGTTTCAACATTTACACGTTTGGCAGCTTCTGAAATCATATAATGAACTTCGCCCATACAATATTAACCCCCTATTAAATTAGAATGAATATGTAACATATATATCATACCATAAGATTGTCCATAAGCTGTAAAAAAACGCTCATCAAATTTCGACAGAACTTTTCATTGTATTTAAAGTATCGGTGTGCTATGATGTCAATAAGAATTCCTCTGTAGAAATGGAGGGAAATCTGGAGATGGTTTTAGGATTTCCGATTGCCCGCGTTGAAATTAGCAAGGAGAAGAGTGTTGTCTATCATCCGGAGTATAAAGGGGTGCGTCTTGACATTTATGCCCAGGATGAAGAACAGACATGCTATAATGTTGAGATGCAGGCGGCAAGCACACCGCATTTAGGAAAGCGAAGCAGATATTATCACGGTCAGATGGATATGGATTTGTTGCTTTCCGGAAGAGACTATGAGGATCTTCCGCCGGCGTATGTCATTTTTATCTGTGACTTTGATCCGTTTGGAGATAAAAAATATAAATATACGTTCTGCAATATCTGCGAGGAGGAGAGCGCGGTCGATCTTGGAGATGAGAGGTATACCATTTTCCTGAGTACACGTGGGGAGAATCCTCAGGAAGTATCTGAAAGTCTGGTCAACTTTTTGAAGTTCGTAAAAGCAGACTTGAAGGAGAGCAAAGAAGAGTCGGAAGATCCATTTGTAAGACAACTTCAAAAAACGATTGAAAAGATTAAAGTCAACCGGGAAATGGGGGAAAGATTTATGGTTTTTCAAGAGATGCTGAGCGAAGAAAGAGTTGTTGGAAGAAATGAAGGAAAGCAAGAAATGCAGAAAGAAACCATTGTGAGATTGTTGGGCAAACTCGGAAGTTTATCAGATTCTCTGCGGAAGCAGCTCGTGTTTTTGCCACAGTGAAACAATCATAGAACAGGTCTTTTATGGCAGATAATTTTTATCTGCCAGTCTGTTACAAATCTAAATCAAGTCAAATATTCGAGGCTAAAAATCATATAGTATTTTATATACAGAGGAATTCTTAAAAAACTTATTCAGGCATGAGTGTAATATAAAAAGTGCCACAGACTAAAAATCTGCGACACTTTTAAAATTTGTGATCACTTTTCGATTATTTATTATTCAGCAGAGATTGCTCCTGTTGGGCATTGTGCTGCACAAGCGCCACAGTCAACACATGCATCTTTATCGATTTCGTAGTGGTCAGCACCCTGAGAAATAGCTCCTACAGGACATTCAGCTTCGCAAGCTCCACAGCTTACGCATTCATCACTAATTACGTGTGCCATAGTATGTATCCTCCTTTTTGTACATTTGATAGATATGAAATATATCTACCCTTTCATTTATTTTAATACAAACAGACCAAATATACAAGCAATTTTATGCTTTCAATTTAGTACATTTATAGGCGGACAAAATGATATTTTTTGCCGCTGCTGCCTCTTCCTTAGTTGCTTCCGGTGTATCTTTTAAAGGATAATCCATATTAAGATTTTCATATTTTACTTTTCCCATGGAATGATACGGAAGCACGTCCAGTGCATGGACATTGTTCAGTGTGCCAAGAAAATGTCCTAATTCTTCTAAATATTCTTTGTATAAAGTAATCCCTGGAACTACAACATGACGAATCCAGACTGGAATATGCTTTTCATCAAGATATTTTGCAAATGCAAGAATACGCTCATTCGAATGAGCGGTAAGCTCTTTATGTTTTTGAGGGTTAATGTGTTTGATGTCAAGCATGATTAAATCTGTCACTTCAAGAAGAGTATCCAGTTTATTCATAAATGTCTCATTATCTGGTTGAAACATAATGCCGGAAGAATCAATACAAGTGTGAATTCCATCTTTGTGAAGTTTGGTAAATAGTTCAATGAGAAAATCCATCTGCATCATAGGCTCTCCGCCGGTCACAGTAACACCACCGTTGTGATAGAATGGCATATTACTGTAGAAACCTTCTAACACTTCATCTACGGTCATCTGAGTGCCTTTGTTTGGTTCCCAAGTGTCTGGATTATGACAATAGAGACATCTCATAGGACAACCTTGGAAAAAGATTACATAACGGATTCCGGGACCATCTACTGTACCACAGCTCTCGATAGAATGAATATAACCTTTGGTCATAAAAAAGTCTCCTTTTGCAACTATGTTTGCTCATATACGTTCGTCCATCTCATTAGTAGAAAACCGGCCAGGTTTCCATGCGAGCATGACCCTGTCCGGCTTTTACTAATGTGTGAACTTTATCGCTTACATACCTTCGTGGAATGTACGTGAGATAACGTCGTCTTGCTGTTCTTTTGTCAATTTGATAAAGTTTACAGCGTATCCTGAAACACGAACAGTTAATTGTGGGTAGTTTTCAGGATGTTTTTGAGCGTCTAATAAAGTTTCTCTTGTAAATACGTTAACGTTTAAGTGGTGTCCACCTTGTTCTACGTATCCATCTAACATGTTTACTAAGTTATCTACTTGTTGTTGATTTACTGCCATCTTAAATTCCTCCTTCGATCTTATTCGTTGTCGATGCTTTCCATGATGTTTGGAATATTGCAAGCCTGGTTTCCGCATTCTTCGATTCTGTCAAGATCTAAGTCTCCAGCGAATACCTGGTCTTCTTTTCCAAGAGCACCCGGAATGATTGAGAATGTATTTGAAATACCGTCTTGTGCGTGTCTGAATGGAATCTTAGCAACAGAAGCAAGTGATGCTAAAGCACCGTGAGTATCACGTCCGTGCATTGGGTTAGCACCTGGAGCTAAAGGCTCTCCCATTTTTCTACCATCTGGTGTATTACCAGTTTTCTTACCATATACTACGTTAGAAGTAATTGTTAAGATAGAAGTTGTTGGCACACCTTGGCGGTATGTATGGTGTTTTCTTACTTTGTCCATGAATGAACGAACGATTTCAACTGCGATTTCGTCAACACGATCGTCGTTGTTACCGTATTTAGGGAATTCACCTTCTACTTTGTAGTCTACAACTAGTCCGTCTTCATCTCTTATTGGTGTTACTTTTGCGTATTTGATAGCGCTTAATGAGTCAGCTACAACAGAAAGTCCTGCAATACCTGTTGCGAAGTAACGTTTTACTTCTCTGTCATGAAGAGCCATCTGAAGTTTTTCGTAGCTGTATTTGTCATGCATGTAGTGGATGATGTTCAATGTATTTACATAAAGTCCTGCTAACCATTCCATCATGTCATCGAATTTTTCCATTACATCATCGTAATTAAGCACATCGCCTTCAACCGGACGGTATTTTGGTCCAACTTGAACTTTCAGTTTCTCGTCAACACCACCGTTGATTGCGTATAATAAACATTTTGCAAGGTTTGCACGAGCTCCGAAGAACTGCATCTCTTTACCAACTTTCATAGAAGATACACAGCAAGCAATTGCGTAGTCATCTCCGTGAGTCTGACGCATTAAATCATCATTTTCATATTGGATAGAAGATGATTTAATTGACATCTTAGCACAGTATTCTTTGAATGCTTTTGGTAAACGTGTTGACCAAAGTACTGTTAAGTTTGGTTCTGGAGCTGTACCTAAGTTATCTAATGTGTGAAGGTAACGGAAAGATGTCTTTGTAACAAGCGGACGTCCGTCAACACCAACACCACCGATAGACTCTGTTACCCATGTTGGGTCACCTGAGAATAATGCATTGTACTCTGGTGTACGAGCAAATTTAACAAGACGTAACTTCATGATGAAGTGGTCAATGTATTCCTGAGCCTGTTCTTCTGTGATCAATCCTCTGTCTAAGTCACGCTGGATATAGATATCAAGGAATGTAGAAGTACGTCCAAGACTCATTGCAGCACCGTTTTGCTCTTTAACAGCTGCAAGGTATCCAAAGTATAACCACTGGATAGCTTCTTTTGCGTTAGCAGCTGGTTTAGAAATGTCATATCCGTAGATCTGACCTAATTTTGCTAAATCTCCAAGTGCACGGATCTGTTCTGATAATTCTTCACGAAGACGGATATTTTCACCAGTCATTCTTACTAAAGAAGTAGCAAGCTGTTGTTTTTTGTCTTCGATCAACCAGTCTGTTCCGTATAATGCAACACGACGGTAGTCACCGATAATACGTCCACGTCCGTAAGCATCCGGAAGACCTGTGATGATAGCTGATTTTCTGGCTAATCTCATCTCTGGTGTGTAAGCATCAAAAACCCCCTGATTATGTGTCTTTCTATATTCAGTAAAGATTTTTACAACTTCAGGATCTACTTCGTATCCATTTTCATGGCATGCATTCTGAGCCATACGGATACCACCAAATGGCTGAAGAGAACGTTTGAAAGGTTTATCTGTCTGGAAACCAACGATCTGCTCTAAGTCTTTGTCTAAGTATCCCGGTCCGTGAGAAGTAATAGTAGATACGATCTTTGTATCCATATCTAATACTCCGCCAGCTTCACGCTCTTGTTTAGAAAGGTCCATAACCTGAGCCCAAAGTTTTGTAGTAGCTTCTGTAGGTCCTGCTAAGAAAGAGTCATCTCCTTCATATGGAGTGTAGTTCTCCTGAATAAAGTTGCGGACATTTACAGATGTACGGTTCCAACGTCCTGGTTTGAACCCGTCCCAATTAGAATTCCAATTTTTCTCCATTGGTAAAATCCTCCTGTTAGATATAATTTATTAAATAAAAAATGAATAGTATTTCAATCGAGCTTATTATAACATTAGATAATAATTTAACGCAAGGCATATATTGTACAAAAACGGATACAGTATACAATTTTTGATAAAAATTTATCAAAATATTGGGTTATGCAGAAAAATTTAAGAAATAATTTATCCTATTTTTGAAGATTTTGGTGTATAGTGATAAAGGATAAAATTAAGAATTGACTTAGGAGAACTATAAATATGAAGAAAAGATGGAAAATAATCGCAGGGATTCTTTGTATTACTTTAATGGGAACTGCGTGCTCAAAAAAAACAATAAACGACGGGGAAGAGCAGCAGACAACAGTGGATAAGACCGGGAAGGAAGAGAATGAGAATCAGAGTAAACTTGATGTGCTCCGCCCAATTGCATATTCCAATATTGAGAATCTGAATTTAGAACCGGGATCATATATTTCTATTATAGGAAGAAACAGCAATGACAGTTATTGGAATGAAGTGAAAGAGGGAGCGGAAAGAGCAGTTGCGGACATCAATTCTATGCTTGGGTATAAAGGGGATGACAAAGTACGTCTGAATTACAGTGGACCAAGCGAGAGCGACGATGTGGATGAACAGGTTAATATTTTGGATGAAGAGCTTGCCAGATACCCGGTTGCGGTTGGAATTTCAGTAGTAGATGCGACAGCATGCGAGGTACAATTTGATCTTGCGGCAGAAAATGATATTCCGATTGTTGCATTTGATTCGGGAAGTGAGTATCAGGGAGTGGTAGCGACATGTTCTACGAACAACCAAGAGGCTGCAAAGACGGCAGCGTCAAAACTTGCTTCTATTATGGATGAAAATGGGGAAGTGGCATTGATCATGCCGGATTCTCAGGCTATGAATACACAGGAAAGAGAAAAAGGGTTCCGGGATGAGATTGCAGCATCGTATCCGAATGTGCAGATCGTAGATGTGTATTACATGGATCAGTTAGAGGAGAAGGCAAAGGCAATTGCAGAAGAAAAGAATGCAGCTAAAGCAGAAGGAGAAGAAGAGATTCAGGCGGAATCACTGACACAGGAGGATGTTATAAAATATATTTTAGAGCAGCATCCGAATTTGAAAGGGATTTGTGCGATGAATCTGAGCGCGACAAAACTGGTGACAGATGTGTTGACTGAGGTGGATCGGGATGATCTGAGTGTGGTTGGATTTGATGGTGGAAACGATCAGATGAAGCTGTTAAAAGAAGGAAAGGTGAATGGGCTGATTGTACAGAATCCGTATGGAATGGGATATGCGACTGTTGTTGCAGCGGTAAGAGATGTGTTGGGGCTTGGCAATGAAGCGGTGATCGACAGTGGATATACATGGGTGACAAAAGATAATATGGATAAAAACGCAATAAAAAGGATGCTTTATTAAGGCATCCTTTTTTGTAATGAAAACGTAAATTCTGTCCCGACACCTTCCGTGCTCACAACGTTGATATTTTGTTTGTGAGCCTGAATGATTTCTTTTACAATGGAAAGCCCAAGTCCAGTTCCTTTTTTATCTTTTCCGCGGGATAAGTCTGTCTTGTAGAAACGTTCCCAAATTTTATTGAGACTTTTTTTCGGGATTCCAATTCCGTGATCCTTGACTGAAACAAATACTTTTTCATTGTGTTCGGTTGTCTCTATTATGATTTCAGAATCATTTGGACTGAATTTGATAGCGTTATCCAAAAGGTTGTATAAAACCTGTTGGATTTTTCGTTTGTCAGCTGAGACATTAAGTACTTTGGTGGCAAAGAGTAATTTGATAGAGATTCTCTTGCCAGTGCAGGTTCCTTCAAAAGTTGCAGCTGTATTTTTGATGACTTCATGGATGTCAAATGATGTTTTGTCCAAAAGCATATTCTTTGTATCAAATTGATTGAGTGTCAGAAGATCCTGAGTCAGATCGGTCAGACGCTCGGTTTCAAATAAAATAATCTTAAAATATTTGTCCTGCATTTCTACAGGAATGGTTCCATCTGCCATCGCTTCCAAGTACCCTTTGATAGAGGTGAGCGGAGAACGAAAGTCATGGGATACGTTTGCAATAAATTTTTTCTGATAGTCGTCCATATCTTTCAATTGTGTGGACATATAATTTAACGAAGCGGACAAATATCCAATCTCATCCTGTGTAGTGACTGGTATCTCATACTCCAGATTGCCGGAGGCATATTGCTTCGCCGCCTCTGTGATTTGCCGAAGAGGGCGATAGACGAAGAATTGAAATGCCGCCAAAATGGAAAATGACAGAAGATAGATGACAAAAGCAGTAATATACACCGGTAATAAAAGTGTCTTACATTCTTCATCCAAGTGGGAAACAGGCTTATGGATGAGTAAGTATCCCTTCACAAAATAGCTGTTTGTCACTGGTGTGATGATTGTGATCATATCTTCGTCAAAATAACCGTGATAATCACTGATCTGATAGGTACTGCTTCCGTTTTCCGCCGGATTAAACTCTTTGATCTTCTCAGGAGCAGAAGGTTGTCCGGATAAAATAGAAGACGTGATCAGTGTTCCGTCGGATTCCACGAACCACAAGTTTGCAGAAGTGTACTCCTGCATTCCATTCAGCTGCGCATGGATATCCGAAAGAGAGATGTCCTCCGAAAAATATCTTGGCAGATATTCGGAAGAGATCATAGTAGCATCTGTGTAAAGCTTTTTGGCGGTTGTGTTTTCCAAACGATACGAAAGCATCTGAGGTGCAATCGCAGATACGGAAAATAAAACCAAAAATCCAAAGGCAATGTAGACAATAAAAAATTTTAAATGCAATGTGCTTCGCATATTATTTTACCTCAAATTTATAACCGATTCCCCAGACGGTGGCAAGCCCCCAGGTGTCATGGTTCTTGATTTTTTCACGAATTCGCTTAATATGGACATCAACAGTACGGGTATCTCCGATGTATTCATATCCCCAGATCTGATCTAAAAGCTGTTCTCTTGTAAACACCTGATTTGGAGAAGATGCCAGAAAATATAATAGTTCCAATTCCTTTGGAGGCATCTCCACCTGTATATTGTCAACTACGACAGAGTAATTTGTCAGATTGATTGTAATTCCAGGATATGAGACACATTTTCCTTTATCATCTGAAGCAGAATCAGATTTTCCAGGCTGATATCTTCGAAGAACTGCTTTTACCCGTGCAATCAGTTCTTTTGCGTCAAACGGTTTGATGATATAATCATCTGCTCCCAGTTCTAATCCAAGTACCTTGTCAAATACTTCTCCTTTTGCAGAGAGCATGATAATCGGAGTGTTGGATCTGGAGCGAATATCCCGACAGACCTGATAGCCGTCAATTCCCGGAAGCATTAAATCTAATAGAATCAGATTCGGAGCATAGGTATCGAATGCAGACAGTGCATCTTCGCCATCATGTACCATCATTGTATCAAAGCATTCTTTTGTAAGATACAGTGAAATCAACTCTGCAATATTTTCATCATCATCAACGATCAATATTTTTTGTTTTGTTACCATTGGCTTTCTCCTTTAAATTTGTGAGTGAACATCTACTTGAATTCTACGATTGTAACACCGGCATCTCCTTCACCAAAAGCGCCGAGACGGTAGGATTTCACATGTTTTTGGCGTTTCAGGTAGCTGTGGATTCCGTTGCGAAGCGCTCCGGTTCCCTTTCCATGGACGATACGAACAGGACTCACATGTGCAATGTATGCATCATCCAGATATTTATCCAGTTCGGCGATAGCCTCATCCACAGTCTTTCCAAGGAGATTGATCTCCGGGCTTACTGCAAGCGATTTGCTCATCTTCATCTTGCCGGTGGAGGTACGTCGCATCTGTTTGGCTGTGATGGTCATCGGTTCCTCGATGATCTCTAAATCCGAAATGTTCACTTGCGAACGAAGGATTCCCATCTGTACAAAAAGATTTCCTTTGGCGTCTGGGAGGGAGCTTACCGTTCCGGTCAGATTCATGCTGAGAACTTTCACGGACTCCCCTAATCTGAAATCGCTTGGTTTGTGCTGTTTCTTTGGTTTTTTCTTTTCCAATGTCATGCCGGATTGTGTCTTTGCCATTTTTTTTCGTAAACGTTCCCGTTCTCGTTCCATATCGGCTGCAGAGATATTTTCTTTTCCGAATTTTCGGAACTGCTTCATCGTCTCATCGGCAACTTCTTTTGCTTCACGCAGGATGGCATTGGCTTTTTCGTTTGCTTCTTTTATAATACGTTCTTTTTGTTCGGTTAATTTCTCCTGTTTGGCATCAAGACTATGTTTTAGCTTTTCAATCTCGCGTTTATAAGAGGCAATCTCAGCCTGCTCCTTTTCGATTGTGCGCCGGCTTGTCTCTAAATCGGCAAGTAAGTCTTCAAAAGATTCGTCTTGTTCAGACAGATGACTTTTCGCACTTTCAATAATGTAATCTGGAAGTCCAAGCTTGCTGGAAATGGCAAACGCATTACTTTTTCCCGGAATACCAATCAATAAATGGTAAGTCGGACGCAGCGTCTCTACATCAAATTCACAGCAGGCATTTTCGACACCTTTAGTGGAAAGTGCAAATACTTTTAACTCACTGTAGTGCGTTGTTGCCATTGTTCGGATTCCTCTTTCATGCAAATAAGAAAGGATTGCAATTGCAAGTGCGGCTCCTTCTGTTGGATCGGTTCCTGCACCGAGTTCATCAAAAAGTACAAGAGAACGGTCGTCCACATCCTGCAGGAAAGATACGATATTCGTCATGTGTGAAGAGAATGTACTGAGACTCTGCTCAATACTCTGCTCATCCCCGATATCGGCGTATACATTTTCGAATACAGAAAGCTTGGAGCGGTCAAGTGCAGGAATATGCAAACCTGCCTGCCCCATCAATGTGAATAATCCGACTGTTTTTAAGGAAACAGTCTTACCGCCCGTGTTCGGCCCGGTTACGATGAGGAGGTCAAATTCCTTGCCGAGCATAATCGTAATCGGTACGACTTTTTTCTTGTCCAAGAGTGGATGGCGCCCTTCGCGGATATGAATATATCCGTCTGTGTTAAAAATTGGACGGCTTGCATTCATCGAAAGTGCCAGAGCACCTTTTGCAAAAATAAAATCCAGTTCTCCGAGAATTGTGTAATTGCTTCGAAGTTCTTCGATGTATTCTGCAGCATCCACACTGAGTCTTGCCAGAATAATCTGAATTTCCTCCTGTTCCTTTCCGTAAAGTTCTTTTAAGTCATTGTTAAGTTTTACGACAGCCATCGGTTCAATAAAAAGTGTGGAACCGGTAGAAGACTGATCGTGAATCATTCCGCTTACCTGACTGCGGTATTCCGCTTTCACCGGCAGGCAGTAACGGTCGCCCCGCATTGTGATAATTGGATCTTGTAAATAGGAACGAAGAGAACCATTGACAAGGGAGGTCAACGTGGAATGTACCTTATCGTTGATCATTCCGATACTTCTGCGGATATGTTTTAAATTGCTGCTTGCATCATCACTGATCTCATCTTCTTCGATAATGCATCTTCGTATCTCGGTTGTAAGTGGAGTAAGCGGAGCTAACTGTTCGAAATAGCTGTCGAGGCAGTCGGCAAGTTCGTCCACGGTATCATGACGTCCGTAAGATTTGGCACGCCCCGCAGTCTCTGCTAATTTGCAGATGCGAAGAAGTTCTGCGCTGCTAAGAGCCGCACCGATCTCAAGGCGTTTCATAGAGTCTTCCACGGAGTAACATCCACTAAAAGAAGGCCGTCCTTTTTTCACGATTCGTGTAAATGCGGCGGCAGTCTGTTCTTCTGCTGTATTGATTTCTTCTAAGTCAGTCATAGGCAACAAAGTCTTGCAGCGTCTTTTTCCGCTGTCTGAAGATGCCTGATCTGCCAAAAGATTGATTATTTTGTCATATTCTAATTTTAATAATGTTTTTTGATTCATTTTTCTCACCCTGAGTATATTTTAACCTATTTGAGTTGCAAAGGAAAGAAGAAATATTGTATACTATAAAAAGGATTAGAAATAAGGAGAAATGAGTATGTCTATGGAAACGGATCACGGACCAGATCAGGAGCCGGAGAAATATTCTTTTTTACAAGAAAAAATCAAGGATGAAGCATTTAGCAGGAAAAAGGTGTTATATAAGATATCTTGGTTGGTTGGAAAAGGACTTCTCTTTGGAGTTGCTGCCAGCATTGGTTTTTTTGCGTTAAAACCATGGGCAGAATCAACATTTCAAAAGAATCCAGATAAGATAGAAATTCCGAAAGATGAAGATACCCAGAATACGCCATCAGAAGATATCCAGACAACGCAGGAAGAATTTACGATTGAAAAGTACAAAGAATTGAATTCACTTCTTACGCAGACTGCTCTGGAAGCGAAAAAGAGCGTTGTGGAAGTGAGTGCGGTTCATGAAAATGGAAATTTACTTGAGGAAGATAGGGGCGCTGATCATAAAGTATCGGGAGTGATTGTTGCAGATAACGGACAGGAGCTCCTCATATTGACAGAGATGGATGCGCTGTCAGATGTATCAGAATTGCAAGTGAAATTTGTAGATAATACAACGTGTACGGCGACAGTGAAAAAGAAGGATGCAAATATTGGCATGGCGATTGTCGGAGTGGACAGGAGTCTGATAAAAGATACAACATGGGACAGAATCAAGGTCGCCGAACTTGGAAATTCCAATGTGCTGAGTCAGGGGAAAACGGTAATCGCACTTGGCAATCCGTTTGGATATAGTGATGGAATGGGAATTGGAATCGCAAGTTCCGTTCAGGAAAGCGTTATGCTTGCGGACGGAGAATACAAAGTGATTGTGACAGATATGCCCAAATCAGCAGAAAGCAGCGGAATATTGTTTAATATTGATGGCGCCGTTGTCGGAATTATTGCACCAGATTTGGGGGCAGACACAGGTGTGCTGTCTGCGTATGGAATTTCGTCGATCAAGAGCGAGATTGAACTGATGTCGAATGCGAAAGAAGTTCCGTATATCGGAATAGTTGGCACGATGATTACAGAGGATATCGCGACAGCTCAGAGTATTCCGGAAGGATTTTGCGTGACAGAGGTGGAGGCGGACTCACCGGCAATGAAAGCGGGAATCCAGAATGGAGATATTATCACTCATATAGATAAAAAGAAAATAGAGTCTGTCATTGGGTATCACAGTACCATGATCACACAGGATGTGGGCACGGAAGTTACGCTGACAGGGCAGCGCCGAGGTGCTGAAGAATATGTGGAGATTCATTTTACTGTTACAATCGGAATAAAAGAATAGAAAGAGGAAAGATATGAGATTTATTAATACATTACATGAGGGAGAGACAATCAGAGGAATCTATTTGTGCAAGACAAAACGTACAGCGGAGACAAGAAATGGGAAACCATATGATAATCTGCTGCTTCAGGATAAGACAGGAACTTTAGATGGGAAGATTTGGGATCCGAATTCAGGTGGGATCGCTGACTATGATGAGATGGATTTTGTGGAAGTGCTCGGTGAGGTAATCAGTTATAACAATAATTTACAGTTGAACATCAAGCAGCTTCGTAAACCATATGAAGATGAGTACAATCCAGCAGACTATATGCCGACGACGGAAAAAAGCGTAGATGGCATGTATGAAGAACTGTTATCTTATATTGGGAAAGTAGAGAATACATACCTGCATCAATTGCTTGAATATTATTTTGTAAAAGATGAGGCGTTTATCAAACGTTTCAAAAATCACTCGGCAGCAAAGAGCGTGCATCATGGATTTGCAGGCGGACTTTTGGAGCATACGCTGAGTATCCTGAAAATGTGTGAGTATTATGTCAGCGCATACGAGATTTTGAATAAGGATTTATTATATACGGCAGCAATTTTTCACGATATTGGGAAGACAAAAGAGCTGTCAACATTTCCGGAGAATGATTATACAGACGACGGGCAGTTGCTGGGACACATTGTGATCGGTGTTGAGATGATCGGCGAAGGTGTGCGTACGATTGAGGGATTTCCGGAGAAACTTGCGAGCGAGTTGAAACATTGTGTAATTGCACATCATGGCGAACTGGAATACGGTTCTCCGAAAAAACCGGCGCTTGCCGAGGCGGTTGCATTGCACTATGCAGATGCGACAGATGCGAAATTGCAGACATTGACGGAGATCTTTAAAGAAAAAGAAGGAAATAAAGATTGGCTTGGATATAATCGGTTGTTTGAGTCAAATTTAAGACGGAGTAGTATTTAATTTATTTATTTGGGGACGTAGTAAAATTCAATTTTACTACGTCCCCAAATTGAAGTTGAAGGGAGAAAATATGAAGAAAAACGAGCTGATAACGTTGAAAATAGAGGATATTGGAGTAAATGGTGAGGGAATTGGAAAAGTAGATGGCTACACTTTATTTGTCAAAGATGCGTTGATTGGGGACAGGGCTGAAGTGAAGATTACGAAAGCGAAAAAGAACTATGGTTATGCGAGGTTGATGCAGGTGTTGGAGCCGTCTTGTGACCGTGTGGAGGCGAAATGTCCGGTTGCAAGGCAGTGTGGTGGATGCCAGATTCAGGAACTTTCTTATGAAAAGCAATTGGAGTTCAAGGAAAAGAAGGTGCGTGGCAATCTGGAGCGAATTGGAGGATTTGCACCAGAAGAATTAGATGAGGTGATGGAGCCAATTTGCGGAATGGAAGAGCCGTTCTATTATCGTAACAAGGCGCAGTTTCCGTTTGGAACAGACAAACAAGGGCATATTGTGACAGGATTCTATGCAGGACGGACCCATCAGATTATTCCAAACACAGAGTGTGCTCTTGGCGTAAAACAGAACAGAGAAATTTTGGAAATGATTGTGGATTTCATGAACATACATCACATTACAACATATGACGAGACTACCGGAGAAGGACTTCTTCGCCATGTGCTGATCCGCTATGGATTTCGGACTGGGGAAATCATGGTCTGCCTCATCATAAATGGGGATAACTTCCCAAAATCAGAAAAATTGGTGGATAATTTGCGTGAGATTCCGGGCATGACAAGTATCACATTAAATGTGAACCGCGAGCGCACGAATGTGATTCTTGGGCGGGAGATAAAGGTGCTTTGGGGACAGGCGTATATTACCGATTACATCGGCAATGTAAAATACCAGATTTCGCCGCTTTCATTTTATCAGGTCAACCCGGTACAGACAGAAAATTTATATGGACAGGCTTTGGAGTACGCAGGACTTCACGGAAATGAGACTGTCTGGGATTTATATTGTGGAATCGGCACGATTTCCCTCTTCCTCGCACAGAAAGCAAAACAGGTGTATGGCGTGGAGATTATCCCGCAGGCAATAGAGGATGCAAAAAGAAATGCAGCGTTGAATGGTATTGAAAACGCGCAATTTTTTGTAGGGAAATCAGAAGAAGTGCTTCCGCAGTATTATGAAAACTATGCAAAAGAGCATGGTGGTGAGAAGGCTTATGCAGATGTGATTGTTGTGGATCCACCGCGAAAAGGATGCGACGAGACGCTGCTTGAGACGATGATACAGATGCAGCCTGAACGGATCGTGTATGTGAGCTGCGATTCAGCGACATTGGCAAGAGATCTGAAGTATCTGTGTGAGAATGGGTATGAGCTGAAGAGAGTCAGGGCGGTGGATATGTTTGCGAATACGGTACACGTCGAGACGGTAGTACTGCTTTCCCACAAAAAGCCAGACGGACATATCAACGTAAAAGTTGAGTTTGGTGAGGGTGAGGGAAAAGTTCCGCTTGATAATATCGCTAAAAGAGCGGAAAGCTACAAGCCCAAAGAGCGAGTGACCTACAAAATGATAAAGGAGTACATAGAAGCTAAATACGGTTTCAAAGTACATACCGCATATATCGCAGAGGTAAAGAGAGATTTAGGCCTGCCAATGTACGATGCTCCTAATGCGGTAGAAGAATTGAAACAGCCGAGGAAGCATCCGACGGCGGAGAAAGTGGAAGCGATAAAGGATGCGTTGAAGCATTTTGAAATAATCTAAATATAAATATCTGATACCATTTTATAGCCGTTTGTTCAGGTTTTGAGTAGGCGGCTATTTGGCTATCTGGATTTTTAGAACTATCGAAAAAGAAGAAAAGATTGTATAATATATGTGGAGCAAGTGAAAATGTGTAAAAAAGCTATCTTTATATTATAGAGGAGAATGTAGAGTAAATATGGGATTTTCAAAAAATGATTTTGAAAAAGTAGATTTGCGGATTAAAAAAATAACAGAACAGACTGTTGAGCAAATAGAAATAGATTCAGAATTACCTCCAACAATAGAGCAATTGGAAGATAATAATAGAACCTACTCTATCATGGCAGCCATACTATTTATTGATATTCGTAAGTCAACATACTTAACGGAAAATAGCCAAGCAAAAAGTATGGTTAAAATATATCGCTCATTTATGAGAATGGCAGTTGATTGTGTTAGAAAAAATGGAGGAGTTACAAGACAATTTCTGGGTGACAGAATTATGGGTGTATTTATTGACTCTGCTGATGAAAACGGGAATATCGTGGACAGTGCAGCAGATAAAGCAATTAATGCGGCAAGAAGTTTACAGACTGTGATTGATTATAGCTTGAATAAATATTTGAAAACTAATGTTAATGGGAAAGTTATTGAATGTGGTATTGGAATTGATTATGGAAAGGTTCTTGTAACTCAGGTTGGTATGTATGGTCTGGAAAGTGATGAAAATAGAGAGAACGAAGTAGATTGTGTATGGGTTGGTAATACAACAAATTATGCAAGCAAATATTCAGACATAGCATCTGGCGGAGAAATATTTATTTCAGATAATGTTTTCAAGCAAATGTCAGATGAGTATAGGGAAGTTTTTGTAAAATCAGCAAAATATAAAGGAACAAAGTTATTCCAAGGCTATGTGACAAAGGATTACTATTTGGAGTTCTCAGAGGATTTAGGAAAACCAATCAAAATAGATGAAGATACAACAGTAGAGTCGGATACATTTGCAGGATTGGCAGATGGCATTAGAGAAATCGAGAGATTGCAAGACAAACTTATACAAAGAGAAAAGCAGCTTGCTGTCTTAGAGGATAAACTGAAAAAAGAAAATCAGGATTACAGAGATAAATATAATAATGAAAATACAGCAAAATTAAGGGCTTTTGATGAAAGAGATTTTGCGGAAAAAGAATTGCAAGAAATACGAAAAGATTATTATATAGATATTAAGAATATTCTTTCAAAAGTACATTACCATGAATATGAGTACATGGATAAAATGGGTAAAAAAGATTTGATTTCAATGATAGAAAAGGAATATGAATTGGGGGCACTAATAGGAAAAAACTCAACAGAAGTGTCATTAGAATTAAGTTGTTATTTGATAGGAATTTATGATTACTTTCAAGAATATTCCAAAGCATTCGATGTGATGCTTGTCATGGCGGAATTGTCAGACTATTGGGTAGACCTAGAAAGTGCAACATTAAATTGGGCAAATAAAGAAAATGTCTTGTATAAACTTTATAATGAAATAGAAAGAGCACTGGTTAATTACAGGGTAAAGTATGAAAGAAGAAAAGATTTTGAAGGCTATTTACAAACAATAAAGGAAATAAGGGGGTATTGACATGGAAAACGATAATAATCAAACGCAAGAAAATAGAGCGTTTAAAAAAGAAGATGCTTATGAAACACTGGGTATCATAAATACATGGATAGGAAATATGGATACCAAGGTTTCATTTGCATTAGCATTAGCAGGAGTTTTAATAGGTGTTATATTTGAAAAGGGCATGCCCAGTGCATTTGAAAGAATAACAGAGGTATCAAAACTGGCAGAACTATCTGGCGGAGAAATTATAGCAGCCATTCTGGTTGCACTGCTATATTTATCAAGCTTTATTTCTATTTTGTGTTTTATGTTATCTATTATTGCAAGAGTGAAAAATCTTAATAATGCATCATCTATTTTTTTCTTTGGCTCTATTGGAAATATGACATTGGAGAATTATAAGAGTGCCGTAAAAGATATGGATGAAAAAGAAATGATAGATGATTTAGAAGAACAGATACATACAAATTCGAAAATATGTAGTCTAAAAGCAAAATGGTATAACAAGGGAATAAAATTTTTATTAGCAACAGTTATTCTGTGGTTTGTGTGTATGATATTTCAGTTGATATAGGGGGGAACAAATGGAATCAAAAAAATCCACAACATATGTATATAAGATTGAAGATAGCGCAGAGAGAATGGATGATATTTTAGATGCTAATGACAATGATTATGAGGACAATAAGAGTAATATTCCGACACGGGATAAATTAACATATAAAAATGGTTATTATGTTGATGTGACGGCATTGTTTATTGATATTGTAGATTCATCCAAACTAACAGATGGACATAAAAGACCTACGTTAGCAAAAATGTATAGATGTTTTTTATCCGAATGTGTTGCGATAATGAATTCTTATGAGATTTGTAAGGAAATTAATATTAATGGAGATTGTGTTTGGGGAGTATTTGAGACACCTAACATAGATGATGTTGATGCAGTAATAGATGTTGCAGCAAAACTTTGTAGTATGATTAATGTATTAAATTACAAGTTGAGTAAAAAGAAATATGAAAAAATAGATGTGGGGATTGGAATTGATGATGGAGTTGCTTTAATGGTTAAAGCAGGATATTCTGGAAGTGGTTTGAATGATGTTATTTGGATGGGAGATGTAGTGAATTCAGCCTGCCATTTAGCAAATAAGGCAGGCAGAGATTTTAGAGAACCAATATTGATTACAAGCAAAGTCTACAATAATGTTTTAGAAGCTACGCAGAAATTGCTCACTAAATGTACAGTAGATGGAACAACTTACTATGAGGGGAATATTATTTGGGATCCGATAGAAAACTGGTATAAAGAAAATTGTAGATAAAATCTTTGTAATATTTAATTTGATACATTTTAAATAGTTTTGCAGTAGATAAAGGCTATTCTTGGCTTGTTAGATTAAGAAACATATGAGGAATCGGTTTTGCAGAATACAGTTCTTGCTAAGATAAAAAGAATGGTAATAATAATCAATAAATGAAAGGCAGGTTTTGATAAGATGAATGCATCTTTTTATAACGAAATCAAAGAAATTTTAATTTCGGCGAGAAACAAAGTCTACCAAACTGCCAATTTTGCAATGGTTGAAGCTTACTGGAATATAGGAAAATCAATCATTGAAGAACAGGGTGGTAATGAAAAGGCGGAGTATGGGACGGGTTTATTGAAAGAATTATCAAAGCAAATGACTCAAGATTTTGGGAAAGGATTTACCGTTGCAAACTTGAAAAATATGCGGCAGTTTTATTTAACGTTTCCAAATGGCTACGCACTGCGTAGCGAATTGAGTTGGACGCATTATCGGCTTTTGATGCGAGTGGAGAATGAAAATGCACGAGAATTTTATATGCAGGAAGCTGTAAAATCTCAATGGAGTACCAGACAACTTGAGCGTCAGATAAATTCTTTCTTCTATGAAAGGTTATTATCCAGTAAAAATAAAGAGCAAGTTGCAGCGGAAATTCAGACACTGGAGCCGGCGAAAAAACCAGAAGATGTTATCCGTGACCCATATGTGTTGGAATTTCTCGGGTTGGCACCTAATGATGATTTTTATGAAAGTGATTTGGAACAAGCGTTAATTACACATTTGCAAAAATTCCTTTTGGAACTTGGCAGAGGCTTTTCATTTGTTGCAAGACAGAAAAGAATAACGTTCGATGGACGTCATTTTAGAATTGATCTTGTATTTTATAATTACATCTTAAAATGTTTCGTTTTGATTGATTTAAAGGTTGGGGACTTAACACATCAGGATTTAGGGCAGATGCAGATGTATGTTCATTATTATGAACGAGAGCTTATGAATGAGGGAGATAATCCACCGATTGGTATTGTGTTATGTGTGGACAAAAGTGAATCTGTGGTCAAATATACGTTGCCAGAAAATGAAACACAAATTTTTGCTTCGAAATATAAATTATATTTGCCAAGTGAAGAAGAATTATTGAGGGAGTTAAATCAGGAATATCAAGCTTTGGAAGCTGGTATGATAGGGGAAGAGAATATTGACGGTGAGAAAGAAGAGTAGATTTTACATCAAGGTGATGCAAAATTAATGGTATTTATATTTTGTGGGAAACGGGTTGAATGAGCGGTATTAGTACTGTATAGATATTGCCAATATTTTCGTGATTATGTGGGGATATGATTTGAATTTGTACTCACGTCGAGTCTATGGTGTTGCTACAAAGGGAGAATATGTAGAAATCCTTGAATTAGCAAGGCTTTGATAAGGATGGTAGTAAAAAACCAGTAAAATCAAGGCATTGCAGACAGCAACAGACAGGGCTTTGGCTTAAAACTGAATATCAGACAGACTAAGGGATATTGTTATGACAGCAGTATCCCTTTTCTGTTGCCTCCGTATGCCTCTCATCGGGCAGACCGCCATAGGTATTTTCGCCTATGGCTTTTTTCATGCCCATTTACAGAAAGGAGCCAACCATGAAACTGACGGAACCTGAAATGAGGATGGCCTACCAGCTTGAAAGCACAAGCCAGGCGGGTGTCCTGAACGAACTTTACATGACCTGCCGCTATTCACGGGATGAAGATACCAAAGCCACGGCGGAAAGCCTTATGGCAAAAATCCGCCCCCTCTCCGACAAGGAGTGCATGGCTCTGGTAAATGATGTTCAGAAGAATTACCACTTGCCGGGGAAAGCCCGAACCATCGGGGAAATGCTTGCGGAGGCAAGGCAGAAGTCCGGGGCAGAGAAACTGGCCGGCCATGACATTATGGCTCTGGAGCGTTTTGCCCCTGATACCCGCCACATGATCGTCTTAGATGTTCTCTCCCATGAGTCCCCTATGGGATATAAAGGTGAGCGTATGCGTCTGTTCCTCACCGAGCAGGGATACCAGAAAGCCAGGGAGAACCAGGACAAGGGATTTATCAAGATCAGAAACCACGCCAAAGTGATAGCGGGAAACCTCCACTATGACGCAAAAGACCGTGACCTTTGAAAAGCACCCTCTTTTGGGGCGAAAATCATCCCTTTTCCTCTCTGTATGCCTCTCTCCGACAACAGGCAGGAGGATTTATCCCTGTACCCTGACGGAAACAGCACAGAGGAAAAATCACAAGAAAAACGACCTTTTTAGAAAACGGAAAGGAGGTGTCCGATTATGGCAGTTTTCCGCATAGAGAAAACCCGTGATTATACCGTGATGGCAAACCACCATCTGCGGAACACGAAACTCTCCCTCAAAGCAAAGGGGCTTCTCTCCCTCATGCTCTCCCTACCGGAGGACTGGGATTACACCACCAAAGGGCTTGCAAAGATATGCAAGGACGGTGTGGACAGCATTTGCTCAACGGTAAATGAGCTGGAGGAACATGGCTATGTGATACGGGAGCGTATCCGAAACGCCAAAGGGCAGCTTACGGATATTCAGTACACCATTTTAGAACAGCCTAAGCCGTCCCAGCCGGGACAGGGAAAACCTAAACAGGAAAATCCAGTTTTGGGTAATCCAGTCCTGGGAAGTCCTGAACAGGAAGAACCTGAACAGGGAAACCCCGCACAATTAAATACTAAGAAATCAAGTAACCAGGGATTAAATACTGATTTATCAAATACGGAGGTATCAAATCCTATCCGATCAAATCCGTATGAGGATGAGCCGCAGGCGGCGGATGGGATGGGAACGGATACGAGGTCTGCCAGAGAGATTTATCGGGAGATCATCCTGGAAAATATCGAGTACCGCCATCTGGTCCAGAATAACCAGATCGACAGAGAGCGGCTTGACGAACTGGTGGAACTGATCGTGGACACGGTCTGTTCCGCAAGAAAGACCATCCGTATTGCCGGGGACGACTACCCGGCGGGGGTGGTGAAATCCCGCTTTATGAAACTGGACAGTTCGCATATTGAGTATGTGCTTTCCAGTATGCAGGAGAATACCACCTATGTCCGTAACATCAAGAAATATCTGCTGGCGGCCCTGTATAATGCACCATCCACCATCAGCAGCTACTACACTTCCCTGGTGAACCATGACCTGTACGGCGGAGGGGAAAGGAGGTAATCCATGCAGGAAGAAGTAACCCAGAAAACAATGGCACTTGCCATCACCACTTCCAAAATGACCGCCTCCGTCCTGGCTAAGGCCATGCGGAAGTTCCTGGAGGCACAGAAAAACAAAAGCCACCAGCTCCCCAAAGGGAAACAGACCCTAAAGGAGCTGATGAAACATAACACCGGAGTCTCCAACCTGGAGATCACCAACGACAACATCCGGGCATTTTCTGCCACCGCTAAGAAGTACGGCATTGATTTTGCCCTGAAAAAAGACAGCAGCACGCAGCCGCCCCGGTACCTGGTATTTTTCAAAGGCCGGGACGCTGACGTTATGACGGCGGCTTTTAAGGAGTTTTCCGCAAAGCAGCTATCCCAGGAGAAAAAGCCCTCTATCCGCAAACTCCTGTCCAGCATGAAAGATCTGGTGCAGAAAAAGGATAAGGTTCTGGACCGCACCAAACACAAGGACAGGGGGATGGAGCTATGAAACAGGTAAATGTGAAAAAGCTGCTGATCTTAACCCTCCCATACTTACTATTTGTGTGGCTGTTCGATAAGGCAGCCCAGGCGGTGCGGCTCTCTCCCGGAGCTGACCTCTCCGGCAAACTGCTGAACCTGGGAGACGGATTTTCTCAGGCTATGGAAAGCGTTGCTCCCAGTTTTCACCCGGCAGACCTGCTTGTGGGGCTGATCGGTGCGGTGATAATCCGGTTGATTATCTACACCAAAGGCAAAAACGCAAAGAAATACCGTAAAGGCATGGAGTATGGCTCGGCAAGATGGGGAACGCCGGAGGATATAAAACCCTACATAGACCCGGTATTTAAAAACAATGTACTGCTGACCCAAACGGAACGGCTGATGATGTCGAACCGCCCAAAGAACCCAAAGTATGCCAGGAATAAAAATATCCTGGTGATCGGCGGTTCTGGCAGCGGCAAGACCAGGTTCTTTGTAAAGCCCAACCTCATGCAGCTCCATTCCTCGTATGTCGTCACGGACCCGAAAGGTTACAATATACCAAGATAGAAAAAGGTAGCGTTTTATCAACGCTAATTACATACAGAAGGGAGGCAAAACCGTGGCAAAGAAAGAAGAAATCAAAATCACAGCTCTATACGAGCGATTATCCAGAGACGATGAACAGGCTGGCGAATCGAACTCCATCCTAAATCAGAAAAAGTATCTCGAAGAATATGCCCGACAAAAGGGACTGAGAAATATCCGCCATTTCTATGACGATGGCTACTCAGGCACGAATTTCAACCGCCCCGGCTTTACCGCCCTGCTGGAAGAAATCGAAGCCGGACGGGTGGACACTCTGGTAGTAAAAGACCTTTCAAGGTTTGGCAGAAATTACCTGCAAGTCGGCTATTACACAGAGATTGTATTCCCGAAAAAGGGTGTTCGCTTTATCGCTATCAACAACAATGTGGATAGTGCCAATCCAACCGAAAATGACTTCACACCGTTTTTGAATATCATGAACGAGTGGTACGCCAAAGACACCAGCAACAAAATCAAGGCTGTCTTTAAGTCCAGAATGAAAGAGGGACTAAGGTGCAGCGGTGCTATCCCCTATGGCTACAAGCGTATCAACGGAGATAAGCAGACCCTTGTTGTGGATGAACCGGCTGCTGAAATCGTCAGAAAGGTGTTCCGTCTTGCCTGTCATGGTATGGGCGTGACGGCGATTGCGGAACAACTGACCGAAGAAAAGGTGCTGATACCATCTGCATATACGGCAAAGTATTTCCCCGAAAATTGCAGAAACAGGAGCTTCAGCGACCCTTACCGTTGGAACGCAAATACGATTGGTCATATTCTGGACAGGCAGGAATATCTCGGTCATACCGTGTTGGGCAAATCCATCTGTGAGAACTTCAAGACAAAGCAACGCAGAGCCGCAACGCCGGAAGAACTGATGATATTCCCCGATACCCACGAAGCCATCATTGACCAAGACACATGGGACATTGCCCAGAAGCTCCGTGTTCGTGCAAAACCGAGAGCCGCAAACGGAACTTATTCCCACCGTTTGTCCGGCATGATCTATTGTGCGGATTGTGGTTCACGAATGGGATTCATCAGCCCCGAAGCAAGGCAAAGCGGAAAACATTATGATTCCGATTCTGCTTTTCAATGTGGCAATTATCGAAATCAGAACAATGAATGTGTTTCCCACTTCATTAAAACCTCTGCTCTGGAAGCGGCGATTTTGCAGGCAATCAAAGCGGTCAGCCAATATGTCATTGAGAACGAAGCAGAGTTTATTTCCCAGCTCAAGACCGTATGGAATGAGAGCAAATCCAAGTCAGCCAACAACGGACAGCAGGAAATTGACGAAGCCAAGAAACGAATGGCTGAACTGGATGCAAAGATACAGAAGCTCTATGACAGTGCCATCAGCGGTCTGTTGCCGGAGCGACAGGCACAGCGAATGATACAGCAGTACGATGAAGAACAGCTTATGCTGGAAAAACGAGTTGAGGAATTGCAGGGACAGATACAAGAGGAAGAAGTTGAGAAAATCGACACCAACCGCTTTATCGCCTTAGTCAACAAGTACCGAAACTGCGAGGAACTGACGGACACCATGCTCTATGCCTTTATTGACAGAGTGGAAGTCCACGAAGCCACAGGTGGTCGCACCGTTTACCGTCAGCAGAATATCGACATTTATTTCAACTTCATCGGCAACTACTATCCCCCTGTTGAAACTGTTTCCGAAGAAGAACGCATTGCCGCCATCGAAGCCGAGCAGTTGCGAAAGAAGCAGGAAAAGGCGAAACGAGCCGCAGAGGTTCAGAAACAGAAAAAAGCAGCATTGATGAAAGCTGTTGAAGCCGGAGACCCGGAAGCTATTGCTGAATATGAACGCAAACTTGCCTTGCAGCGTGAGCGAAACCACCGCAGACAGCAGAAAATCAAGGAAGCCAGAGAAGCCGACCCTGCCTATATCGCCCAAATGGAAGAAAAGGAACGCTTACAGCGTGAAAAGCTACTGGAAGCGGAACGCAAACGGACAGAACGAGCCAACAGGCAAAAGAAACTTTCCCGAAAGGAGCTGAAAGAAGCCGCCAAGACAGACCCGAAAGCCGCCGAGGAATGGCAAGCCTTGAAAGAAAAAGAAGCCGTAGCCAGACAGCGAAAAAAGGAGCGTGAGGAAGAACGCATGGCGGCAGACCCCGAATATGCCGCTATGATGGCAGAACGCAAGGCTGAATACACGAGGACAAGAACTGCCAAGCGACAGGCAGAGCGTGAAGCCCTTGTAGAGCTTGCCAAGACCGATGAAGAAGCAGCAAAGAAGCTGGCTGAAATGCGAAAGTATCAGAGCCAAGCTACTGTCAGAAGCTATCAGAAAATGAAAGCCGATGCAGAAGCCGGAGACCCAGATGCAATCAAACGCTATGAAACTACCCTTGCCAAACGCAGGGAAGAATATCACAGAAAGAAAGGTGCTTGAATATGGAACTGAATTTTATCAAATGTGGAGACTACTACATCCCCGACATCAAGCTGAAAAATCCGAATATCCGTCTTGGCAAGTGGGGACGGATGCGAAAGGAGTATCTGCGACTGGCTAATCCAGTCCTGTTCTCCGACATGGTGCTGAATGAAACTCTCTATGAGCATTGTGCGGAGATTGAGGAAACCGCCAAGAAGCGTATGGAAATCATCGTGCCACAGCTTGCAAAGGCATACGGCGTGACGGAGCAGCTCAAAGCCGAAAATCAAATCGAATGGGTTCGCCAGATGAACGCTTGTGTTGCACAGGCTGAGGAAGCCATCAAGGGCGAGCTGATTTACTGCTGAGAAAGGAGCGTGAATTTATGATTTTAGAAGCAATCTTCAATGGAGAGATTTATCCGGCAGAAACGGTAGTACCGAAATCAGAGAAGTTTCGGGAAGCAGAACAGGCAATCGCAGACATCATGCGATACTTTGAGCAGACATTGAGCAAAGAAGATTATGCGAAGCTGGATAAGCTCAATGACAATTTTGCAGACTGCCAGACTATGCAGACCGAGGAACATTTCAAGTATGGTTTTACAATGGGCGTTCTGCTGATGAAAGAGATATACGAACTGCCCGACTTTAAGTAAAAAAGTCAAGTGCAGAACCAACAATTTAATATCGTGAGCAAAGCGACAGGTATTTCTATTCTGAGTATCTGTCGCTTTTATTTTATCAACTATCAAGGAGGACTTTTGAATGAAAATGAACCTGAAGGAAATGAAAACCCTGTATACCTTTGGCTGTCCGAACCGTGAAGCAACGGTTGAGCGTTTGCGTTATGTAGCTGCCCTTACTCCTGATCCGGCGGCAAAGAAACTGTTCTATATGCTGTCGGTCAAGCTGAGTGACGAGAAGTGCGACAAATGGTATCGTCGTTTCTACTACAATCTGCGTTTGCAGATGCAGGAATACTACCAGCACAAGGCAGTCATTATGGATAGCTACTGGAATCATCACATGGAGAAAAGTTATGGCGAAGCTGACGAAGTATGAAAAAGAAACTATCATCCTCTTTAATGAGGGCGAGGACACAGCCAGTATCTACACCTACAATGCCAGCCTGCGAAAGCGACTGGCATTGTTCAGTAAAAAGCACCCCGATCTCTGCCGACTGGAAAAATCCCATGAGCAAGGCGGTGTGACTTATCTTCTGGACAAGTCCAGACTTTCTATCCGTCTGCAACCGCCGTACAGCGAGGAACGCAGACGAAAAGCAAGCGAGAACGCCAAGCAAAACGGTTTCAATAGCCAGATGGAATGATGTAGCATTTTGGGTTGATTTGCGGTCAAAATGTCGGGTCTGCACTTGATGTTTTCTTTGGCTGTTAGCTGAAAAATACAGATTATATGAGGTGTACAATGTTGAATTAGAAATACAGATATGATATACTTCGAGTAAGGACATAGTCCTGCAATTATAAATTATAAACATAAGCTGTATACGGAAAGAAGGATTTTGATATGAATTATAAGCATCCTAATTTATTCGTTATGTAATTTGATAATGTGGAGGTAAAATTATGAATTCCAGAGAATTATTAAATGCGCTAAGTGTCGCTGAGCGTTTAAAAGATACGACAAGGCATTGCTATACATCGAAAGGAAGACACGAGAGTGTAGCAGAACATAGCTGGATGATGACGCTGATGGCTTTTTTTATGCGGGATGAGTTTCCAGATGTTGATATGGATAAAGTTATTCGTATGTGTATTATTCATGATTTGGGTGAATGCTTTACAGGAGACATTCCTACCTTTGATAAAAAGCAAGTGCATGAGGATATAGAAGAAAATTTACTATTTAACTGGATAGATACGTTACCGTCTTATTATGCAGAAGAAATGAAAGCTCTATATAATGAGATGACAGAAAGAAAAACTGTCGAAGCTAAGATATATAAAGCTATTGATAGCTTGGAAGCTTTAATTCAGCATAACGCTTCTGATTTATCTACATGGATTCCGAAAGAGTATAAATTAAATTTGACTTATGCAGATGACCGAGTGAGTTTTTCAGAATATCTTACTACATTACGACAAGCTATACGAGAGGATACACTTGCAAAGATAGAAAAATAGTTATAAGTATTGTCTAAGCCAAAGGCGATCAACCGTAAAAAGTTGGTCGCTTTTGTTTTATCCATTATTGCGAAAGGAGCTTGTCTATGAGTAAAGAAGAACTGGAAAAATTGGAGCGTGAGAAATATGTGGTCGAGCGAAAGCTGACCGCAGCCATGCACAAGGAAAAGCGATTGCAGAGCGAATTAAAGAGGTTGACCCGAAGTGAGCGAACCCACCGCCTTTGCACTCGTGCCGGAATGTTGGAAACCTTTTTGAAAGAGCCGACCACTCTGACCGATGATGATGTGATGGAGCTTTTGACTTTCATCTTTCACAGCGAAGCGGTTCAAAAGAAGTTGGATTTGCTGATTGCGAACCGAAAGGAATTGGGGCAGCCGAACGGGAGCTAAAAGACCCTTTTGGAAAAAGGGCGCAATTATACACCACCTAAAGGTTGTGCATTGCGTTCTGCCGAAAGCCCCTTGCAGGGAGCTGATGATTTCCGCAGTCTGCTCCAATCATACAGGGGAAGCTACACTTCCCCTGCGTTGGCTTTGCCAACTACCCCTTTGTGGACTTGCCGCCGGGAAACGATTGCAAGCAATCATTCCCCGACAGCAAGTTTATATTCCACCACCTGACCGCTGCTGAAAAGTATCGGTCATTTTTTTGCACCGAAAGGAGGTTCACACAAATTGCCAGTACCCCACTTCAATATCAAAATCACTCAGCGAAGCAAAGGCAACTCTGCGGTTGCCGGAGCTGCCTACCAAGCCGGAGAAAAGCTGTTTTCCGAGTATGACCAGAAAACCAAGAATTACACTTGCAAAAAAGAAGTGGTCTATACGGAAATCATGCTGCCCCCAAATGCTCCACCCGAATATGCAGACCGAGCAACCCTCTGGAACTCCGTTGAAGAAATCGAAAAGCAATGGAACTCACAGCTTGCAAGACGGTTTGTTGCCGCCCTGCCCAGAGAAGTCCCGATGGAGCTGTTACCGCAGATGGTCAAAGAATACTGCGAGGAACAGTTTGTTTCAAAGGGAATGTGTTGTGATTTCGCAATCCATGACCCCGATCCGCCGGGACACAATCCCCATTGCCATTTCATGCTGACCATGCGAGCCATTGATGAAAATGGAAAATGGATGCCTAAGAGCCGCAAGGTTTATGACCTTGACGAAAACGGCGAGCGTATCAAGCTCCCATCCGGCAGATGGAAAAGCCATAAGGAAGATACCGTTGACTGGAACGAACAGTACCATGCCGAGGAATGGCGGCATGGTTGGGAAATTGTTCAGAACAAATATCTGGAACTTGCCGGAAGTCCAGAACGGATTGATATGCGTTCCTATGAAAGACAGGGACTTGACATTATCCCGACAGTCCACATGGGAACGGCTGTCTCTGCGTTGGAGCGAAAAGGCATTGCCACCAACATCGGCAATCTCAACCGAGACATTAAAGCCGCCAACCGCATGATGAACGCTATCCGCAGCACTATCAAAAGTCTGCGTGACTGGATTGCTGACATTCTGGAAGCCACCAAAGAAGTCATTGCAGAAAATGAAGCGGAAAAGAAAAATGCTTCTCCGAACCTTGCCGTTCTACTGCGTGATTATCTGAATCTGCGAAAGGCAGAGCGTAGCGAATGGTCGAGATACGGACAGCAGAAAGGCACGACCGATGATTTGAAAACCATTTCCCAAGCGACCGTCTATCTACAACGGCATGAGCTTTTCACGCTGGAAGATTTGGACATTGCCCTGCAAGGGGTGAGTGAAAAGGCTACTGCCATTCGTGAAGATATGCAGAAAGCCGCTAACCGCATGAAAGCCATTACCGCCATTCAGACCGCCGTTGCTGATTGTGAAAAGCATAAAGCAGTCCATGACAAGTATATCAAAATCGGCTGGAAAATCCGAAAGGAAGCCTATGTCGAAAGTCATAAGGACGAGCTGACCGCTTTTAATAAGGCATACCGCATTCTGAAAAAGCATGGTGCTGATTTGAATGTGGATTTGAAAGCCTTGCAAAAAGAATATGACGGTCTGCGGACTACTCACGCTGATCTGAAAGAACAGCTTGCCGCAGTCAATGAAGAATTGAAGCCGATGAAAGATATTCGCTACTGGGTTAGCAAGGTTCTATCGCCGGAACAGACGGGAGAGAAACAGCCAGAGCCGAAGCATTCTCTCAAAGAACGCTTGCAGTATGAGCAGGAACAGAAGAAACAGAAACAGGTGCAGAAAGCACCCAAGCAGAAAAAACAGGATATGGAACTTTAACAGGCACTTGCCGTTTTCATTTGGAAAATAGCAGGTGCTTTTTCTATTTCAGGAGGAAATGCCTATTGAATTTATTTGAAGCAGTAAAACAGAATGTAACAACCCGACAGGCGGCAGAACGCTATGGAATCCGTATTAGACGAAACGGAATGGCGGTCTGCCCCTTTCACAATGATAAGAACCCCAGCATGAAACTTGACCGCCGCTTTCATTGCTTTGGCTGTCAGGCAGATGGAGACGCAGTTGACTTTGTTTCCCGACTGTTTGGCTTGCCGAGCAAAGAAGCCGCCATGAAGATAGCTGATGATTTTGGTATCAGCTATGACAGCAGACAGAAACCGTCAATCAGACCGAAAATCCGAGAGCCTACCCCGGAGCAGAAATATCAGCAGGAAGAAAATCACTGCTACAAGGTGCTGTCCGATTACTTCCATCTTCTGAGGAAGTGGGAAAAGCAATACGCACCGCAACGGACGGATGAAGTGTGGCACCCGCTTTTTGTGGAAGCATTGGAGAAGAAAAGCTATATCGAATACCTGCTGGATATTCTTCTCTATGACACTCCCGAAGAAAAGAAAGCTCTTGTAGCCGAGCAGAGAAAAGAGGTGATGAAACTTGAACAGCGAATTGCAGGACACACAGCCGAGCATGACCGTGGAAGAAGTCAGAGGAAGTCTGGACTTGACCGATAACGGAGCAATCAAGAACAGCATACGCAACTGTCTGACCGTTTTTCAGAATGACCCCGTTCTGCAAGGTGCTGTCAGATATAACATTCTTACCGAGCGTATCGACATTGTGAAGCCGCTTTGGTGGAGCAAGCAGACAGCGACCTTGACCGACACGGACTTAAATTATCTCATGCTCTATCTGGAAGATAAATATAGTCTGACCAGCGAGAAGAAAATACAGAAAGCCCTTTCCATTATCGCTGACAGCAACAAGTACCACCCTATCCGAGATTATCTGAACGGTCTGGAATGGGACGGAACAGAACGCATCCGCTATGCCTTGCCCCGATTTCTCGGAGCAGAGGAAGGCGAGTACACTTATCAGGCATTACGGCTGTTCATGTTGGGAGCAATCAGCAGAGTGTTCAAACCCGGCTGTAAGTTTGAAGTTATGCTCTGCCTTGTGGGTGGACAGGGTGCAGGAAAGTCCACTTTCTTCCGTCTGCTGGCAGTCAAAGATGAATGGTTCTCCGATGACCTGAAAAAGATTGACGATGACAATGTGTACCGTAAAATGCAGGGGCATTGGATTATCGAAATGTCGGAAATGATTGCCACAGCCAATGCCAAGAGCATTGAGGATATTAAGTCCTTTATCAGCAGGGCGAAAGAAACCTATAAAGTGCCGTATGAAACCCATCCGGCAGACCGCTTGCGACAATGTGTGTTCGGAGGTTCTTCCAACACGATGGACTTTCTACCCCTTGACCGAAGCGGCAACCGTAGATTTCTGCCTATCATGGTACACCCTGAAAATGCAGAGATTCACATTCTGGAAGATGAAGCCGCATCCAGAGCGTTCATTGATATGATGTGGGCAGAAGTCATGTTCATCTATCAGAACTTCCCTGTAAAGCTGACCTTATCAAAGGATATGGACAAGGAACTGAAAGAACTGCAAAAGCAGTTTATGCCGGAGGACACGAAAGCAGGACTGATCCAGTCTTTCCTTGATAACTTCAAAGGTACACAGGTCTGCTCCAAGCTGATCTATGCAGAAGCTCTGAACCACCCTTTTGATGAGCCGAAGCAATGGGAAATCCGAGAAATCAATGAAATCATGAACAACAGCATTGAGGGATGGAGACCGTTTTCCAATCCACGCAGCTTTGCCAAGTATGGCAGACAGCGAGGGTGGGAACGCATACCACCGCCCGACAACGAGCCATCGGCAACAGGCTCAAATCTGACGGACGGTTTTCGTGAACTGACCGAGGAAGAAGCCCGACAGATGGAATTACCGTTTTGAAAAAATGACCGTGTTGCCGACTATGTTGCTACCCCGTTGTCAAGTCCGTTGCAGGGCAAATCTCTTAAAAGTCCTTTATTTACAAGGGATTTTCTTCTCTGGCAACAAAAGCAACGGAGAAATCAAAGAAAAAAGTAAAAATAGTAAATAAGCCAGATAGGACTATGTTCGAGGTTTTTTGAAGTCCGTTGCCGGACTTCGTTGCCGACCACACACCCTGTCTGGCTTTTTCCATTTCAAGGAGGTATTGCATGACACAGAACACAACCACAGCAAAAGCACACAAGGCAACCCCTGTAGGAACATTCAACATGAGAATGGGAAACACCACCTATGTTATCGGCGTTCATTTCAGCAAGGAAAGCAAGGACACCTTAGAGGACAAGATGAAGCGGTTAATGCGTGATGATGTGAAAGCGGCGAATTTCTGAATTGAAAATAATTTGTGACTTTTCCGTTTTCTATCTTGACGAAACGCTTCCGAAAGGAACCCTCATTCTGGAAACAGGCTCTCTCCTGGTGCGGGCAGGCTACAAGGTCAAGGTGCTGAACACGATCAACTTTAAGAAGTCCATGCACTATAACCCATTCGCCTATCTGCGGAGTGAAAAGGATATTTTGAAACTTACCAACACCATCATAGCCAACACCAAAGGCGACGGTGAAAAATCTTCCGAGGATTTCTGGGTCAAGGCGGAACGCCTCCTGTACTGTGCCCTGATTGGCTATATCTGGTATGAGGCCCCGGAGGAAGAAAAGAACTTCATCACCCTTTTGGAAATGATAAACGCAAGCGAGGCCAGGGAGGACGACGAGGCATACCAGAGCCCCGTTGATCTCATGTTCTCCCGTCTGGAGGAAAAAGAGCCGGACCATTTCGCAGTCAAACAGTACAAGAAATACAAGCTGGCTGCCGGCAAAACGGCAAAGTCCATCCTGATTAGCTGCGGAGCCCGACTTGCCCCATTCGATATTAAGGAACTGCGGGATTTGATGGAGTATGACGATCTGGAACTTGATACCCTGGGCGACCGAAAAACCGCCTTGTTCCTCATTATGAGCGACACGGACACCACCTTTAATTTCGTGATCGCCATGCTCCAGAGTCAGCTTTTCAATCTGCTCTGTGATAAGGCGGATGATGAATACGGCGGCAGGCTGCCGGTTCATGTACGGTGCATCCTGGATGAGTTCGCCAACATTGGACAGATACCAAACTTTGATAAACTGATCGCTACTATCAGAAGCCGGGAAATCTCGGCTTCTATTATTTTACAATCACAGTCACAGCTAAAGACCATCTACAAGGACGCCGCAGATACCATTGTCGGCAACTGCGACACTACCTTGTTTTTGGGAGGCAAAGAGAAATCCACGCTCAAAGAGCTCTCGGAAATCCTGGGGAAAGAGACCATTGACAGTTTCAACACCTCAGAGAACCGGGGGACGCAGGTTTCCCACGGCCTCAATTATCAGAAATTAGGAAAGGAGTTGATGAGCCAGGACGAGATCGCAGTCATGGACGGAGGCAAGTGTATCCTGCAGGTGCGGGGCACCCGGCCGTTTTTATCGGACAAGTTCGATATTACAGCCCATAAGAATTACAAATACCTTGCCGATGCCGACAAGAAAAATGAATTTGATGTGGAACGGTACATGAAACGGCGTCCTGCGGTGGTAAAGCCGGAGGAACCTTTTGAGATGTACGAACTGGAAATAGAACCTGACAGCGATAACGAAAAAAATTAGGAGGATTGAATTTATGGAATTTTTCAACAGCGCAGTAGACGTATTACAGACCCTTGTTGTGGCTCTGGGAGCCGGTCTTGGTATCTGGGGTGGTATCAACCTCATGGAGGGATACGGAAATGATAACCCTGGAGCAAAAAGCCAGGGCATGAAACAGCTTATGGCGGGCGGCGGCGTTGCCCTCATCGGCATGACCCTTGTACCGCTGCTTTCCGGCCTGTTTGGATAATGACGGAGGGATAACCTATGCAAAGCATACTCGACAAGCTGGCGGAGTGGCTCAAAGAGCTGCTCATCAGCGGGATACTCGGTAATCTGTCGGGGATGTTTGACACGGTAAATACCAAAGTGGGCGAGATCGCCGGGGAGGTTGGCATGATGCCGTCGGCATGGAACGGCGGCGTTTTCAACCTCATCCGGTCTCTGTCTGAAACAGTCATTATCCCCATAGCCGGTATCATTTTAACCTTTGTGATGTGCTACGAGCTCATTCAGCTTGTGATCGAGAAGAACAACCTGCATGATGTAGACACATGGATTTTCTTCAAGTGGATATTCAAAACCTTTGTGGCCGTGTTCTTAGTCACCAACACCTGGAATATCGTTATGGCGATCTTTGATGTGGCCCAGAACGTGGTAAGCCAGAGCGGCGGTATCATCAGCGGATCTACCAGCATTGACCTCTCCACCGCCATCCCTGATATGGAGGCTCAGCTTGAGGCTATGGACTTAGGGCCTCTTTTAGGGCTGTGGTTCCAGAGCATGGTGGTGGGGCTCACCATGAATATCCTCTCCATCTGTATCTTCCTGGTGGTCTATGGCCGTATGATCGAGATTTATCTTGTAACCTCCGTGGGGCCTATCCCCTTTGCTACCATGAGCAACCGGGAATGGTCCGGCGTGGGGCAGAACTACTTAAAGTCTCTGATCGCTTTAGGCTTCCAGGCGTTTCTCATTATGATATGCGTTGGCATTTATGCGGTCCTCATCCAGGAGATTTCCACCGCCGACAACATATCCGCTGCCATCTGGGGCTGCATGGGATACACGGTCCTCTTATGCTTTACCCTCTTTAAGACCGGCAGCATGGCAAAGGGCATTTTCAGCGCCCATTAAAGGAGGTGTATGCTGATTGGCTTATGTGGCCGTACCGAAAGACCTTTCCAAAATCAAAACAAAGGTATTTTTCGGCCTGACAAAAAGGCAGCTTGTCTGCTTTACCCCGGCGGTGCTTTTAGGAGTGCCGCTTTTCTTTTTACTCAAAGAGTCTGCCGGGAACTCCACGGCGACCCTTTGCATGATGATGGTTATGCTGCCGTTCTTTCTGCTTGCCATGTATGAGAAAAACGGACAGCCTTTAGAGGTGATCTTAAAGCAGATGATCGAAACAAAATTCATCCGCCCAAAGAACCGCCCCTATCAGACCAACAACTTCTACGAGGCCCTGGCAAGGCAGCGTGATCTGGAAATGGAGGTGAAACGGATTGTCCAGAACAGAAAAAACGGCGGGAAAGGTAAAACTCACCGCCAGAGAGAAAAAGGCCGTGGATAAGGCCATCCGGCAGGCTAAGGGGGACGGAAAGCCCCATACTGCCCAGGACAGTATCCCTTTTGAGGTGATATACCCGGACGGTATCTGCAAGCTGCCGGGCAAATCCTATTCCAAAAGCCTTGCTTTTGACGATATAAATTACCAGCTCGCCCAGGCGGATGATAAGACAGCCACCTTTGAAAACCTGTGCGATCTGTATAACTACTTTGACGCTTCCGTGGGAGTGCAGCTCTCCCTTATCAGCCAGTATGTAGGCCGGGAGGAATTTGATCGCTCCATCGAGATCAGCGACCAGGGGGACAGCTTTGACAGTATCCGAAAGGAATATGCCCTCATGTTAAAGAACCAGCTTTCTCGCGGCAACAACGGCCTGGTGAAACGGAAATATCTGACCCTCACCATCGAGGCGGAGGACTTAAAGGCAGCCAGGGCAAGGCTCTCCCGGATTGAAACGGATGTGCTGAACCTCTTTAAGGTGATCGGTGCGGCGGCAAGACCACTAAACGGCAAAGAACGCCTGCAAGTCCTCCACGGGCTCATGCACCCGGATGGGGAGCCGTTTTCCTTTGAATGGAACTGGCTTCCTAAGACAGGCCTCTCTGTCAAGGATTATATCGCCCCGTCCTCATTCCAGTTTGGAAACACAAGGATGTTCCGCATGGGGAAGAAACTGGGTGCGGTCTCTTTCCTGCAAATCCTGGCGCCGGAACTCAATGACCGTATGCTGGCGGATTTCATGGAGGCACAGGACGGCCTTATGGTGACGCTGCATATCCGCAGTATCGACCACAACGAGGCGATCAAGACCATCAAGAGGAAGATCACCGATCTGGACGCCATGAAGATCGCCGAACAGAAAAAAGCAGTCCGGGCAGGTTATGATATGGATATAATCCCCTCTGACCTTGCTACCTATGGCGGCGAGGCAAAGAACCTGCTCCGTGATTTGCAGAGCAGAAATGAAAGGATGTTCCTGCTCACATTCCTGGTGGTGAACTTTGCGGATACCAGACAGAAACTTGAAAACAATGTATTCCAGTCGGCGGGCGTGGCTCAGAAATATAACTGTGCCCTGACCCGCCTTGATTTCTGCCAGGAACAGGGGCTTATGTCCTCTCTCCCTTTGGGACTGAACCAGGTAAATATCAAGCGGAGCCTCACCACTTCCAGCACCGCCATCTTCGTGCCGTTCACCACTCAGGAACTTTTTCAGGGCGGCGAGGCGTTGTACTACGGGCTCAATGCCCTTTCCGGCAACATGATTATGGCAGACAGAAAGCAGCTTAAAAATCCCAACGGCCTTATCCTGGGTACACCGGGCAGCGGCAAGTCCTTCTCCGCAAAGAGGGAGATCACCAATGTATTCCTGGTGGCAAGTAAGAAAGATACCATCATCATCTGCGACCCGGAGGCAGAATACGCTCCGCTTGTGAACCGTCTGGGCGGGCAGGTGGTAAAGATTTCCCCTACAAGCAAAGACTTTGTGAACCCTATGGATTTGAACCTGAACTACTCCGAGGATGAAAGCCCCCTGGCCTTAAAGAGCGACTTCATCCTTTCCCTATGCGAGCTGATCGTGGGCGGCAAGGATGGATTGCAGCCCATTGAAAAGACCATTATTGACCGGGCCGTTACCACCGTGTACCGCGGGTATCTGGCTGACCCCAGACCGGAAAATATGCCTGTCCTCGGCGATCTCTATGAGGAAATTCAGAGACAGCCGGAGCTGGAGGCTGCCCGTATCGCCGCCGCCCTGGAGCTCTATGTGACAGGCAGCCTTAACATTTTCAACCACCGTACCAACGTGGATATTCAGAACCGTCTTGTGTGCTTTGACATTAAGGAACTGGGGAAACAGCTTAAAAAGCTGGGTATGCTCATCATCCAGGACCAGGTCTGGGGCAGAGTCACCGAAAACCGGGAACTGCACGCCAACACCTGGTTCTACTGTGACGAGTTCCATCTGCTCTTAAAGGAGGAACAGACCGCCGCCTACTCCGTGGAGATTTGGAAACGCTTTCGTAAATGGGGCGGTATCCCCACGGGTATCACCCAGAACATTAAGGATTTGCTGGCAAGCCGTGAGATCGAGAACATTTTTGAGAACTCGGACTTCGTGTATATGTTAAACCAGGCAGCCGGTGACCGGGAAATCCTTGCAAAGAAACTGGGTATCTCCCCGCAGCAGCTCTCCTATGTGACACATTCAGGACCTGGCGAGGGGCTAATCTTCTACGGAAATGTGATTTTACCTTTCGTGGACCGGTTCCCGCAGGATACGGAGCTTTACCGCATTATGACGACAAATCCGGAGGAAGTGAGTTAAAATTATCCTAAGGTAATACAAATAGACTTTTATAGGGAATGGAGGTATAATATGCACGAGGTGAACTGATATGAACACAACGATAATCGTTGCTCTTTTAGCGACATTTACTGCCATTGTCACAGCCATTATTACTGATTTCTTAAACAAACGTAGTAAGCTGAAATTTGAAGAACGAAAATTAAAAGAGCAATACTATTTAGAATTTATTCATGCGTTAAGCGAAAATATGAATAACTCAGAGTCTGCGGAGGCAACCATAAGATATAACCATGCTTTCAATAATTTGACTATTATCGCAAGTCCTAAAGTTTTATCGTCTCTATATGAATTTGCAGACTTATTGATAAACCACCTAAAAAATAATAGTGTTGCTGATTACGAAACTCAATATACTAAAGCATTTACCAACCTAATCAAAGCAATGCGATCAGATTTGTATGGCAGCAAATCAAGCAAGGTTAATAAAGGATTGACCGAAATATATCTAATTAGTGGCATATTAAAATCTACTCCAACAGAATAGAAAGGTTGTAGATTTAGCACTCATGTAAAGAGCATGGGTGCTATTTTTATGCCCAGAAATGAGGTGAATAAAATTTGTAAAATCAAACTGACCCATTTAAGCCTGTTCTCCGGTATCGGCGGTCTGGACCTGGCGGCGGAGGCTGCCGGCTTTGAAACGGTCTGCCAGTGTGAATGGGCGGATTATCCCTACGCCGTTTTAGAAAAGCACTGGCCGGACGTTCCGAAATTCAGGGATATAACCACTTTAACAAAGGAGGCATTTTTTGAAAAAACAGGACTTGAAACCGTCACGGTCATCTCCGGAGGCTTCCCCTGCCAGCCTTTCTCCACCGCAGGAAAACAGAAAGGATTTGAGGATGAACGCTACCTGTGGCCGGAGATGTGCCGGGTTATTACAGAACTTAAGCCCCGTTTCGTGCTTGGGGAAAATGTTGCTGGCTTCATCAATATGGGGCTCGACAAAACGATCTTTGACCTGGCAAAAGCGGGATACGCTGTTCTCCCATTCGTATTTCCGGCTTGCGGCGTCGGCGCATGGCATGAGCGCCAGCGAACTTTTATCATCGCGGCTGATGTTTCCTACGCCCCTTGCCTCCGACAAGGGGACCGTAAAGGACGCCCAAAGCCTGGATGTGTACCTGTCGGACAATGGGATTTTCCGAAAGAAGAACAAAAGCGGGGCGATCTGGAGTCTGCCCCTATCGGCTGCGGTGTTCTACCTGACGCCGGTAGCCTCGGACGGGTTCCGCTCTACCCTGAAACCATCTGCCTACGACCCGAAAAAGAAGAACGGGAACCTGGCAGCCCAGGTGATCTTCCAGGAAAATCCCCTCTCGGACAAGGCGGCCTTAAACCCGGACTGGGTGGAATGGCTTATGGGCTTCCCGAAAGGATGGACGGAGCTGTCCTCTGGAACAGGGAGCCGGAGGGAGTGCCCCGCATAACGGAGCAGACCAAAGACCGGGCACTCCGCTTAAAGACCCTGGGGAATGCGGTCTGCCCTCCCCAGGCGTATCCTATCTTTCACTTTATGGCGGAGATACTGACCGGCAGGTGTAAAAAACATTGTATCTGGGAGGTGATGGAACATGAAACAGTATAAGCCCCGTGACAAGGTGACCCAGAAGATTACCCGTGAGGGTGCGGTGGAGGAAAACCAGACCACGGGCAAAAGCGAAAATATCAGTGGCGAAGAAAAGGAGGCGGATTTTTCCGGGCGGCTTCACTTTACCGAGGAAGATCGTGCCATGCCGGAACTGGACCGCTATATCCGCAAAGCGGAACAGGCGGCGGATAAAGCGGAGGCTACCAGGGAGCGTATCCCAAAGAAGAAAAAGCTGACCCGTGAACGGCTCTATGATGAGGCAAAGGGCAAGGGCAAAACGAAACTCCGTTTTGAGGAAGTGGAAAAGCCCATGTCGGAAGTCGCAAAGACAAACCCTGTTTCCCGTCCAGCTTCCCTGGCGGGCCGCATGGTGGCGGGCAAAGCCCACGGCAAAATCCATGAAGTGGAAAAAGAAAATTCCGGCGTGGAGGCAGGGCACAGTATTGAACGGACCGGTGAGCGGGCTCTTTCCAAAGGTTCCGGTATGGCAAAGACCGCCCTCCGTAACCACCGCTTAAAGCCCTACCGGGAGGCTGCCAAAGCGGAACAGGCTCTCCATAAGGCCAATGTGAATTTCCAGTATCACAAGGTCCTATCGGAGAACCCAAACCTTTCCTCCAACCCGCTCTCCCGGTTCCTGCAGAAACAGAAGATCAAGCATAATTACGCTAAGGATGTGAAAAACGCTGGCAAAGCAGCCGGAAAAACCGGACAGGCGGCAAGTACAGCCACAAAGAAAACCGCCCAGGCAGGGGAAAAAGGAGCCCGTTTTATTGCAAGGCATTGGAAAGGGGCTCTCCTGGTCCTGGCAATCGGGCTTCTTATCCTGGTACTGGCCGGCGGCATTTCCTCCTGCACCAATATGGTGATCGGCGGCCTGGGTGCTGTCACCGCCACCTCCTATCCGTCAGAAGAACAGGATATGAAAGCGGTGGAGGCGGCTTACACCGCTATGGAACAGGATTTACAGTATGAGCTTGACAACTACGAAAGCCTGAACCCAGGATATGATGAGTACCGCTTTGAGCTGGACGGTATCCACCATGACCCTCACGAACTGGCGGCTTATCTTTCCGCTTACTTTGGCGGAGCCTACACCACGGCGTCTGCACAAGGGCAACTCCAAACGGTTTTTGACCTGCAGTATGAGCTTACCGAAACGGAAACGGAGGAAATCCGCTACCGCACCGAAACGAGGACCGACACCTGGACGGATGAGGATGGGAATACCCATAACGATACCTACGAGGAGGAAGTCCCCTATACTTACTACATTATGACCGTGACCTTAAAAAACCACGGGCTTTTTTATGTGGCGGAAGAAACCCTCACCACAGAACAGCTTGAAATGTACCGGGCTTACCGGGACACCAGCGGAAATATGCCCCTGCTCTTTGGCGGCGGCTCATTCGACACCAGCCCATCCACCGATCTAAGCGGCGTGGAGTTTGTAAACGGCACCCGTCCGGGCAATCAGGAAATCATTGACCTGGCAAAAGCCCAGGTGGGAAATGTAGGCGGACAGCCTTACTGGTCCTGGTATGGATTTGACAGCCGTGTGGAATGGTGCGCCTGTTTCGTTTCCTGGTGTATCAACCAGGCGGGATACAGCGAGCCGAGGTTCGCTGCCTGTGCCTCCCAGGGTGTTCCCTGGTTCAAGGAACACGGGCAATGGGCGGCAGGCAACTACACGGATGTAGCCCCCGGTGATGTGATCTTTTTCGATTGGGACGGCGGCGGTTCCGACCATGTAGGCCTTGTGATCGGAACAGACGGAACCAATGTTTATACCGTGGAGGGAAACAGCGGCGACGCCTGCAAGATTAAGAGCTACCCTCTTAACAGTCAGTATATCCACGGCTACGGCCTGATGAACTGGTAACAAATTTCAGAAAGGATGATATTTTTATGGCGACGATTGAGAAATACAGAAGTGAGATTGAAAAAGCGAAAGCTAAGATCGGCGAGCTGCAGAAGAAAGTCCGTGACCTGGAGCAGAAGATCGCCGAGGAAGAAAACCTGGAGATTGTCCGCATGGTTAAGGCAGTCAAGATGGACCGTGGAGAGCTGTCTGCTTTCCTGAAAGCCTATGCAAGCGGTGAGATCACCCTGCCGGAGGAAGATTACTCCGGAGAAACGGAGGAAACTGAAGATGAAGAATAAGAGAATTTTCAGGAAGTTCCTGGTACTGGCAGCCGTTATGTTCTCCATGACGGCTTTTTCTGTGACCGCCTATGCAGGTGGCGGAGAGGCGGTGGAACCCCCGCCTGCAGAAACACCCCCGGCAGAAACGGAAACCCCGCCGGAGCCTGTGCCGCTCACCCCGGAGGGCAACCTGTCCCTGGTAGATGATATAGAGTCGGCCGGCAGCGAGGATAAACAGTTTATCACCGTTACCAGCAAAAGCGGTAATACCTTTTACATTATCATTGACCGGGCGGCAGATGGAAAAAATACGGTCCACTTTTTGAACCAGGTGGATGAGGCGGACCTGCTGGCTCTCACCGAGGGCAAAGAACCGCAGACAGCACCGGCGGTCTGCACCTGTGCGGAAAAATGCGAGGCCGGTAGTGTAAAGATGGACTGTGAAGTCTGCAAGAATGACCGTTCCGGCTGTGTAGGCAAGGAAACGGCAGCCGAGGAACCTAAGGAAGAACCCAAAGAAAAAGGAGAATTTAATCCCGCCCTCATCCTCCTGTCCCTGCTTCTGATCGGTGGCGGCGGTGCGTTCTATTACTTCAAGTTCGTAAAGGGCAAATCCTCCACCAAAGGGAATGACGATCTGGGGGAATATGACTTTGAGGATGAATATGAGGATACCGAGGTTGAGTATCTGGACGACACACCAAAGGAGGATGAAAGCGTATGAAACTGATTATCGCTGAAAAACCCAGCGTAGCGGCGGCTTATGCCGCTGCCCTGGGTGCAAAGAATAAAAAAGACGGATACCTGGAGGGAAACGGTTATCTGGTGACCTGGTGTATCGGACACCTAGTATCCCTGGCGGAGGCGGGAGCCTACGAGGAACGCTACAAGAAATGGAACTATGAGGACCTGCCTATTCTCCCGGAAGTCTGGCAGCATGTGGTATCTCCCGGAAAGGAAAAGCAGTTTTCCATTGTAAAGTCCCTGATGGACCGCCCGGACGTGACGGAGCTGGTGAATGGCTGTGACGCCGGGCGTGAGGGAGAACTGATCTTCCGTCTGGCGGTGGAAATGGCCGGCTGCACAAAACCTGTCTGGCGACTCTGGATTTCCTCTATGGAGGATACTGCCATCCGTGAGGGCTTTTCCAACCTGGAGCCGGGCAGCCGCTATGAACCGCTGTACCATTCGGCCCTGTGCCGTTCTAAGGCGGACTGGCTGATCGGCATTAACGCCACCCGCCTTTTTTCGGTCCTCTATCACAAGACCCTGAATGTAGGCCGCGTGCAGACGCCTACCCTGGCAATGTTGGCAGAGCGTGACGGAAAGATTATGCTCTTTCAGAAAAAGAAATACCATCATGTACGGCTGGACCTGAACGGTCTGGAGGCAGTAAGCGACAGGGTGGATGAAAAAGAGAAAGCGGTATCCATGCAGACGGCTTGCCAGAACGGGCAGGCCGTTTGTGTTTCCCTGGAACGGGAGAAAAAGACTGTCAAGCCCCCGAAACTCTATGACCTCACCACCTTGCAAAGGGAGGCGAACCGCCTCTTTGGGTTCACCGCGAAAGAGACTTTGGACTATGCCCAGGCACTCTATGAGAAAAAGCTGCTCACCTATCCGAGGACGGACAGCCGGTATCTCACCGGGGATATGGCGGAAACTGTTTCTGCGGTTGCCGGACTGGCCGCAGGGCTGCCCCTGTTTTCCTCCGTTGGTGGATTTACTCCTGATGTGGCGGCGGTGATCTCCGATAAGGATATATCCGACCACCACGCCATTATCCCCACGCTGGAACTGGCAAAACAGGATATGTCCCTCCTGCCGGCCGGTGAACGGAGCCTGTTTACCCTGGTCTGCTGCAAACTGCTGTGTGCATTGGCAAAGTCCCATGTATATGAGACCGTTTCGGCGGTGTTCACCTGTGGGGAGTATACCTTTACCGCCAAAGGGAAAGAGATTATCTCCCAGGGCTGGAAAGAAATCTGGCAGGCGTTTGGTTCTTCCCTGAAAGAGAGACCGGCAGACGACCAGGAAGATACGGCGGTCCTCCCGGCGCTGACAAAGGGGCAGGTATTCGACCATGTGACCGCCACGGTAACGGAGCATTTCACAACGCCGCCCAAACCTTATACGGAGGATACCCTGCTGTCCGCTATGGAACACGCAGGAACAGAGGATATGCCGGATGATGTGGAGCGGAAAGGGCTTGGCACACCTGCCACCAGGGCCTCCATCATTGAAAAGCTGGTGTCCTCCGGCTTTGTGGAACGTAAGGGCAAGAACCTTATCCCCACCAGGAACGGTATCAACCTGGTAACGGTCCTCCCGGAAGTCCTGACCTCGCCCCAGCTCACCGCCGACTGGGAAAATAAGCTGTCCTTAGTGGCAAAGGGAAAACTTTCCCCGGAAACATTCATGGAGGGGATTGAAAGCATGGCAAAAGAACTGATCGCCCGCTACTCCCATATCTCCGAGGACAAGCAAAAGCTGTTTGCCCCGCAGAAAGAGTCTGTGGGTATCTGTCCCCGCTGCGGCCAGCCGGTCTTTGAGGGAAAAAAGAATTTTTACTGCGGAGACCGGGGCTGCGGCTTTGTTCTGTGGAAGAATGACCGTTTCTGGACTTCCCGCAGAAAAGAGCTGACAAAGAAGATGGCCGCCGATCTGCTCTCTAAAGGGAAAACCAAAGTCAAGGGGCTCTATTCCGAAAAGAAAGATACCACCTATGACGCGGTTATCGTGATGGAGGATACAGGCGGGAAGTATATCAACTTTAAGACCGAGTTCACCAAAGGGAAAGGAGGCCGCTAATGCAGGATAATTCCTCTGATTATATTTTCAAGGCGTATATCACCAACACGGCTGCCTATGACAGCGGAGAACGTGACAATGCCGGAACCTGGCTCTATTTCCCGGCAAATGCAGAGGAAATCACCGCTGCCTTTACAGAGATTGGACTGCCGATCTCTGCTACACCGGATATGTATTTCTTTGATGATTATGTCTCGGATGTACCGGGGCTTAGGCTGGCTCTCCCCATGTACGCCCATGTGGATGATCTGGCAATGCTGGCACAGGAACTTTCCGATCTGCCCGACCATGAATTTAACAAGCTGATGGCCGTCCAGGAAACACCCCTGCGGCTGACGGACTTTGAGCAGTTCAAAGAGTATCCCCACAACTTTGATTATTTCATCCTCATTCCGGGGATGAACAGTGATGAGGCTCTGGGCCGCTACCAGCTCTATGAGAGCGGCATGGTAGAAATGCCGGAGGTGTGGAAAGCCGGCATTGACCCGGAGGCTTTCGGTCGCAAAGTCCGGGAACAGGACAACGGATATTTCACGGATAAGGGGTATGTCCTCTTATCCGGGGATGAATGGGAGCGGGAAAAACCTACGGTGAAACAGGACAAGGAGGTCAAACCCTCCGTCAAGGATTTTTTGAAACAGGCAAAGAAAGAATGTGCCGCCCGTGAGGTGCTGCCGCCAAAAGCAGACAAACACGGGCCGGAACTGTAAGGAGGTGCAATTATATGGGATACAGCCATGACAGCGAATTTCCGTTTGCAGCATTTATCACAAACCTGGGAAAGTACAACGAGGGCGAGCTTGTGGGGGAATGGGTAAAGTTCCCCACTACCCCGGAAAAGCTGCAGGAAGTATTTGAGCGTATCGGTATTGGTTCTGCGGATGATTTCGGCAATCCCTATGAGGAATGGTTCATCACGGACTATGACTGCTATGTAGATGGGCTCTATAACCTCTTAGGGGAATATGAGAACCTGGATGAGCTCAACTACCTGGCTTCCAAACTGGAAGAACTGGGCGAGTCGGAATATGAACACTTCCAGGCCGCCATGGAGATCAGCGACTACACCGGCAGCATAAAAGACCTGATCAACCTGACCGATAATCTGGATAAATATGATGTGTACCCCGGCATTGACGACTACGACGATCTGGGCCGGTATTACATTGACGAGCTGGGAACCATGCAGGTGCCGGAGTACCTGCAGAACTATATCGACTATGAGGCATACGGGCGTGATATTGCCCTGGGAGACACGGGAGCTTTCACCGATTACGGTTATGTGTATGACAATCAGAGCCGCTTTGAGGAATATTATGACGGGGACCGCGAGAACATCCCGGAGGAATACCGTGTGATGGTCTCCCCGGAGGATGTGGAGGAACTGGAACCTGACTTTGATCGCCTGGATGTATCGACGGAACTTGCCCTCGATCTGGATTTACATTTCCGGGGATATAGCGCCGATTATGAGCAGGCGTTCCCCAAAGAGCAGGTACAAAGGGAGGCGATTGCTGACGCCCTCCTTGACGGAAACACTTCCCTTATCAAAACCGGGCTTCTCAATATGAGTCGGGAAATGGACCTTAGGGAGGAAACTGCTCCACTGGTCGGACGGCTCACCGACTACGAAAAGGAATATGGTATCAACACCTACACCGTATACCAGCTAAAAGAGGGAGAGGAACTTCACCCATACCGCTTTGAGGGCAGCGAGTATCTGGAGGCTGCCGGTCTTTCCGTTGACCGGGCCAACTATGAGGCGGTCTACGCTGCCTCGTTCACCCCTGGGGAGAACCTGGAAAGCATTTATACTGACCTCAATATCCACCGCCCGGATAACTTCCGGGGGCACAGCCTTTCTGTATCGGACGTGGTGGTCCTGCAGGAATATGGGAAAGAGACCGCCCATTTCTGTGACCGTTTTGGATACAAGGAGGTGCCGGAGTTTTTGGAACAGCAGCCAGAAAAGGCGGAACTGGATATGGGGCAGATCACCTTTTATACAGCGGAGTGCATGGAGTTCCCCTCTTTGGGAGAATACCATGACAACCTGACCTTGCAGGAGGCAGTCACCGCATACCAGGTAATTCCGGCAGAGCGGCTTCACGGCATAAAAGGTATCGGCTTTACCCTGGAGGATGGCAGCATGTACAGCGGTATGGAGTATCCCCTGGTACAGGGAAACCGTCTTGATTTGGACACCCTCTGCCTGATAGAACACTTTAGGGATAGCCCTCTTGTCCAGGCGGCGGTGGTCGATCTGGTAAAAGCCCTCCCTGATCTGACCGTGGATGATCGGGAAAATTTCCTGCTCGATCTCACAAGTTCGGAGAACCCTCTGAAAAATGCGGAGGTCCAGGTAGAGGACGACTACGGTATGATCGACGGTATCATCAACAACGGGGAGCGGGCAAAGGATAAGGAGCCGGGAATGGATAAGCCCTCTGTCCTGGGACAGCTCTCCCAGGCCAAAAAGGAATGTGCCGAACGAAAGCCCCCGGAGATCGGCAAGCCCGGAAAGGATGGGCCGGAACTATGAGCCGAAGTAAAAAGTGGAAACAGGAATGGAGCTTCTTTCTTGGGGAGAACGGCAGGCGGCAGTACAACAAGATTTGCAGAAAATGTATCCATAGCTGCAAGCAGAGTTTCCGAGCCGGAATAGTCGCCTGTCCTCTCTACCAGACAGATAGGGCAAAAAAGAGGCAGGAAAAGGGTTGAAAACAGAGGTTTTTTCGGCTCTGTGGGGCTTAAAATACATAGGAAATAGGATTTGTCCTCTGCCTCCCTATGGCTCAAAAGGATAGGAAAAAGTGTCGATTTTCGCCGCTTTTCCAGACACGAAAATAGGAGTACAGTTACCGCTTGCGTGGCGGTGGCTGTACTCCTTATTTTTTTATGCTCTTATTCTCTTTTATCCAGGTCGGAAAGAAAGGATGGATATTCGCAGTCGTAGGCGCTGTGGGAATGTGCATAACTGGCCGTACTATGGAGCTGTGGAAAACGGCGTTTACAGGATGTGGGAAAGCTCCAGCTTTTCCATGTGCTGTGAATGCGTTTTCCATCGGTGGAATGGTCTGTTATGCACATTTCCACGGTGCTATCCCCGTTCCTGGTTCTTCTCCTTTTCTTCCTTTGGGGGAACAGATAAGAGCTGGTCCACATTCCGCTTGATGGTATCCAGTTCCTTTGCCTGAACTCTGATTTTCTGATATTCCCCATACTCCTGCTGTTTCTCTGCGGTGAGAGAGTCCATCTCTTTTTTCAAGGCAGCAACATCCGGCAGTTTTTGAACGCCCATTTGTTTCAGGGCTTTGGCAGCACTCTCAAAGAGGATGATCTGCCTTTCCTGCCCTCGCAGAAATTTCTCCTTATCGGAAGATTTCCTGTACCGCTCATAGACTGGTCTGTTTTCTCGATAGGCGGAGACGTGCTTTATCAGCAGACCGATCTCGCCTATCCGCTGTTCCTTTGTCTTAATAGAGGACAAGAGCCGGTCCTGCTCAGCCATCACTTCATCAACCTTTCCCTGTAACTGCTCATAGTGGGTAATACCGTGTTCCGTGATAAAGTTGAAAGTGCGGGCAGCCTCCTTTAGATTGTTGATCTTCGCCCAGTGTGCGTACCCGGCACTTTCCTGGGCTTTGAGATTATTCTGTATGTCAATGAGCAGACTGATCTTCTGATCGCCTAACTTCGGTTGCTTAGACGGACGGGGGGCTCCGGCAATCCTGGAGATAACGGTTTCCTCCGTGTAATCTATGCCCAGGGTTTTCAGACGGGTAAACCGTTCCTGCCCCGTGGCTCTGCATGAAATGTACTTACCCCGCTTAATCTCGTATCCCTCTGCCTCCAGCCGTTTCAGCAGTTCCTCAAAATCGGATACCTGTGGAATGAGCCGGTCGATGTCCGTTTTCAGTTTCGCCTTATAACTGGTTCCCGCTTTCTCTGCGGTATGCTCAATGTAGCTCTTTCCTTTGTCCTGTCCCGGCACGATCACAGACAGACCGTATTCCTTACAAAGACTGTCGCTGGTGCGGCGGATGAAATGATAACTCCGCTTGTTGGAATGATATTTCCGATAATCCACAAAGCTGACAGAGTTAAAAATGATGTGGTTATGGATATGCCCCTTGTCTATGTGGGTCGTGAGGACAAATTCATACTTGCCGCCCAATACTTCATTTGCCAGCTTCATGCCGATTTCATGGGCCTGTTCCGGCGTGACCTCCCCAGGAGAAAACGCCTGTATCAGGTGGCGACCCAGGTTGGTGCCCTTGTCTATGGCATGGCGGCGGGTCCAGGAAAATTCTATGTCTGCAGTTTCTGCAGAACAACCAAAGGAGGACACCAGGAGAGTATCATCCGTTTTCCCAGGATTGCAAATATAGGCTATGGCCTTGTTCAGCGTTGTTTTGATAGGATGTGTCTTTGTAACTGCCATATCTCATCCTGCCTTTCTCTGATCTCCTGAATGTCCGCTGCATAGGCGGGACCTCCCGCATTGAGCCGCTTTGCGATCTGGTTGATGTTCCGGCTGATGTTCCGGCTGATGGCTGACAGGATTTTGTTCATCTCCTTTATGTCCGTGGTGTCGGTGTAGATGATGTATCCGTCAATCGCCATCTTCCGCAGATATGCCCCATACCGCTGTGTGGGGAGCAGCTTCATCTTTTCATCTATCAGCCCTTTTTCCTCGGCTGTCACCCAGAATTTCATCTGGATATTTCTCTTTCGGTTCGCCATCGGTTTCCTCCGTTCTTCTAAGGGTTTGGGATTATCCCAACAAGCATTTTTCATTTTCGGGCAAGGGACCTGAAAATTGGAAAAATCGCAAACGGGTACTCGTTTGCTGTGCTTGCTGTTCTTTAGTTCTTCGTACTTGTGTAACCTTCAAAACCTCATTTTGGCTACCTAAAAGGGTAAGAAAAAACACTATGAGAGCAGATTTCCCATAGTGTCCTTATACTTCTGTTCAGTTGTGCCGGAGGGTTATTCTTCCTCCCGGTTCGCCTCTTGTATGCCTTTGGCCGTGGCGGTCATAATCGTTAGTTCCTTACTTCCCATCTCATCCAGCAGGCTGTCAAGCTGCCGACGCTGGGTAGACTTATCCACTTCCTTGTCCGGAAAGAAGAACTGATCGACAGAGACCTCTAGAAATGTCACCAGCTCATAGAAGATTTGCAGGCTTGGATGTTGCCCGCTGTTTTCTATGGACGCAATATACCGTGGGGCAATCCCCATCTTATCTGCTAACTGGTTTCTTGATATTCCTTTGGCTTTTCGTGCGGCCTTGATAGCGGCGCCGAACGCCTTGAAATCATATAGTTCTGTTGTTCTTTTCATGCTTACTTCACCTAACTACATTTTACCGTTCACCTTTCTTCTATGATATGAGTACACATATCATAGTATTGACTGAAATAGAGCATATTATTTGTTTTTGAAAGTATTATAAATACCACAAGAATGTATATTGACAATGTAGGGCGTTGAGATTATAATGAATACATACCAAACGAATGAAAAAGGCTGGAGGTGGTTTCTCAATGGCGAGAAATAAATATCCCGAAGTAACCGTTGAAAAGATATTGGAAGTATCACAGCGGTTATTCATGGAAAAGGGCTACGATAATACAACTATTCAAGACATTGTAAATGAGCTTGGAGGATTGACTAAAGGAGCGATTTATCATCACTTCAAGTCGAAAGAGGAAATTATTGACGCATTGGGGGAAAAACTCTTTTTTGACAATAACCCATTTGTTACCGTACAAAAGCAAAAGAACTTAAACGGTTTACAAAAAATGCGTGAGGTCATTAAGTTAAACCATATAGATATTGATAGAACAGAACTTGGAAAACAAAGTATTCCTCTTTTGAAAAATCCTCGTTTGTTAGCAGAACTGGCTGACACAAACAGAAAATTGATTGCACCGCTTTGGTTACAGCTTATTCAAGAGGGAATAGCAGACGGCTCTATCAAAACCGACTATGCAAAAGAACTTTCAGAACTTTTGCCATTGCTTACAAATTTTTGGTTAATTCCGTCGGTCTATCCCACAACTCCGAAAGAATTACTTTCAAAGTTTGCTTTCATTAAGTACCTGTTGGATAGTATGAACTTACCGATTATTGATGATGAAATTTTCGGTATGGCACAGAATTACTTTGAACACTTAAATGTAGGCGAGTAAATAAAATTGCCTTGAAAAAGGCAGTTTTATTTTCAAACATTACATTCATTCGTAAGGTATTATTTTTTTCAACAGATACATACCGTCTTAATGTATGAAAGGAGAATAGTATGTCAAACTTAGACCAAAAAATCGAAAATGCTGCAAACAAAATTGAAGTTGCCGCAAATGAAGCATGGAAAAAGCGGTCATTCCGCATTGTATCTAAGTCTATATCTGCTGCGGCAGAAATCGGACTGATGATAGGAGCTGCACACTTATCTGAAAAAGGCTATAAATCAACAGCTACTTGTCTGTTTGGTTTAGGGGCAGTAGGACTTGTTTGTGATTTACTTTTTAACAGGAAATAGGAGGACACCGATATATGATACGCTATTTGAAACAATACAAACTGTTGCTGTTCCTTACGGTATTATTTACTGCAATCAGTTCCCTATCCTATGTATTTATTGCTATCTTATTGCAACAGGTTATGGATATTGTAGCTATGGGTGATATGGATGGCTTTATCAGAATATTGCTCTTTTCTTTAGTCTACTTTGCTCTTATGGGAGTATTCATGTACCTACAATCTTTGTTCAGTAAAAAATTTGTTTGTAAAATCATGAAAGCTGTCCGTTCTAAAACCTTTATAGGAATTGAACGGCACACGATTGAGGACTACTCAAAATATAATACTGCTGATTATCTATCCGCAATTACCAATGACGTAAAAATGATTGAAGATAACTATTTACTTCCTCTACTGCAAGTTATCCAGTATACGATTATTTTTATAGCTTCCCTTGCCGTAATGATTTACTTTGACATTATCGTTACAGTTTGCGTGATTATTGCAATCGCTATCATGCTTATTGTACCCAGTCTATTCGGAGGACTGCTCTCTAAACGACAGGATAAATATTCTGATATGCTATCCGATTTTACAAACCATGTAAAAGATCTGTTATCCGGTTTTGAAGTTATTAAGTCCTACCGAATGAAAAAGTATGTTCTCTCACGATTTGAGGCAAGCAACGAGGACACGATAAAAGCAAAATATTCCGTTGATAAAGCGATTGCTGCAAATGAAGCAGTTTCTATGGTTCTTGCACTTCTTGTTCAAGTTGTTGTTGTTTTCCTTTCAGCATACTTCATTATTATTGGGCGTATCAGTGCGGGAGCGTTATTAGGTATGGTACAGGTTAGCAGTAACCTTGCAAATCCGCTTTTAATTATTTTTAGTAATATTCCCAAAATTAAAAGTATCAAGCCGATTGCACAGAAGTTAAATGAATTTTCAGATTATAAGAAACAAGACACAGATACCCAAAAGTCCCCTACTTTCAATGAAATGATTTGTGTAGAGGATTTGCATTTTTCCTATGATAAAGAAAATGACGTCATAAACGGTATTTCATTATCCATTAAAAAAGGAAAAAAATATGCCTTTGTTGGTAAAAGTGGCTGCGGAAAATCTACGCTTATCAAGCTGATTGCCGGATATTATTCTGATTTCAAAGGCAATGTTCTGTATGATGAAGATAATCTTTCTATTGTGGATATTGATAAAGTAACCTCTTTGTCGTCGGTTATTCATCAGAACGTCTATATGTTTGACGAAAGCATTTTAGAGAATATTTGCTTGCATGAAAATTACAGCAAAGAAGAATTACAATCTGTACTGTCTGATAGTGGCTTATTGCATTTCATTGAACAAGTACCAAACGGACTGGATTATCATGTTGGGGAAAATGGTAATAACCTTTCCGGCGGGCAGAAACAGCGAATTGCGGTAGCAAGAGCTTTAATTCGTAAAAAGCCGCTGTTAATTTTAGACGAGGGTACTTCTGCTATTGATATGCAGACTGCGTATGACATTGAAAGCAGGTTATTAGCAATATCTGATTTAACGCTGCTTACAATCACACACAATATGAGTAAAGACATTCTTGAACTCTATGACGAGATTATTTTTATGGCAGACGGAAGAATCATTGAGCATGGCACATTTGAAACTCTTATTGCAAAACACGCTGCATTTTATGATTTCTACCAACTGAAAAAATAGGCATTTTATTTAAGGGAAAGCCGCTACTGGTTTACCTTACGGCGGCTTTGAAATTTATAAATCAAAGCCGCCGTTTTCCTTTTTCAAAATGAGAATACGGAGGGTGTATTAAAGTCACCCATTTTTAAGGACACGGCGGTATCCAGGAGGTATCGTAATGTCCTTATTTGTTTTTCATCCTTCTAACTTATCAAAAAAAGCCAGACTGATAAATCAGCTCATTACGGCTATGAAGATGAACACACACATCATCATATAGCAGTTTTTATCTTGCCCGGCTGCATTATGCAGTCGGGCTTTTCTGCGTTTTGGACAGTATCCGACTTCCTGCAGGAACTTTTCAAAATTTTTCTCCGATCTTGGTTGCCAAAAACCAATTTTCGCAGTTACCCCTGCGAAAGGGAGGAAATCTATCACCCGCTTTCGCCGCGGTTGCGAAAGGAGGTGAGAAAATGAAAAACTCCTATGAGCAGCGTGTTCAAAATCAGTTTGGCGGATTTTGTACCAGGGTTTTGAAAAACGCAGCCAAAGATATTCTTAAAGAATATACAAGGCAGCGTGACCATGAGAAATCTCTGGATGAACTATCGCCGGACGAGCTGGCACAGGCCGCCTCCTATGACAAGTATTTTCAGGACGAATATGTCTTTGAAGTGCTTGGACAGAAAGTGTTTGTGGTCGATGATCTGCTGGCAGAGGCTCTGTCGCAGTTGCCGGAGGACAAGCGGGACGTGATCCTGCTGTCCTACTTCCTGGGAATGACGGACCGTGAAATAAGCGAGCAGCTTAATGTGGTCCGCCAGGCTATCAGTAAACGGCGCAGCGGTATCCTTAAAGAACTGCGTGAGTATTTGGAAAAGGAGGGATTTGAATGGCCCGAAACATAAGAGAGCCCATACCGCTGCCGGTGATCCTGGCAGCCTCAGAGGGTGACGAGAGAGCCTTGAATGCTGTACTCAATCATTACAAGGGCTATATTCGTTTCCTCGCCATGAGACCTATGAAAGATGAATACGGCAACGAACACCTCTGTGTGGACGAAGATATGAGGCTTCGCCTGGAGGCAAAGCTGCTGTATAGCATTGTAACAGGTTTCAAGGTTCTGCCGATCTAAGGTACATACCAACGAGGCGTGTTTTTCTCCCTTTCCTCGCCTCTGCGGTGGAGCCTGACCGGTTCCGAGATCGCTCTTTGACAAAGAAAGTCCGGCTGATAATTCCGTGACAGTATAGGGCAGCCAGATACATTCCCTCTGTGCCGAGCCATGCGGCAGGTACGCCATGACCCCGTTCTGGGCGAGCGATCAATACCATGCCATGGAACAGGTGTAGCAGCCTGTGGGCGATAATTCGCAGAGGGGCAGATACTCCCTTATAGCCACAGTCCGAGCGTACAGCGGTCCGGGAACCGTGAGGCGTCGCAGGCAATGGGTAGGGCCGCATGAGAACCATGCGGAGGTGAAATTCCTGTGGAGCCTTGCTAAAGGCCGTCTGGACCAGCCTATTTTCTACTTATCTATCGTTTTTACAGTAGAAAGGGATTTATATGCAAAAAACAGAAAAAAAGGCACCTGACATGGTGCGTGAATATAAAATCGGGAACACCGCTTATGTGGTGTCCTCCCGATCAAAAGAAACAGCTACGGAGGACGCTGTGACAAAGGTAAAAAGACTTATCAGAAATGATCTCCGAAAAAATGTTTCCAGTTAGGCATTGAAAGCAGCAGACAGTTCCCAGACAGCGCGGTATAATAAAGGTAAGCAAAGCAATGTCTGTTTGACTGTCGGATAAGGAGGTTATTATGTTACAGCAGTCAAACACATTCAATGTACTTCGCAATCCGGCGGAACTTCTGACTGATGATATAACGGCTCTGTACTGCCGTTTATCCCAGGATGATAAACAGGAGGGTGACAGCAACAGTATTGTAAACCAGAAGAAAATCCTCAAAAAATACGCATTGGACCGCGGCTACTCCAACTATCTGTATTATATTGATGATGGATACTCAGGAACTAATTTCAACCGCCCCGATTTTCAGAGGATGATTGCAGATGTTGAGGCAGGCAAGATAAAAAGGATTATCGTAAAGGATATGTCCCGTCTTGGCCGTGACTACCTGCAGGTGGGAATGTACACCGGGATCATCTTCCCGGACCATGACATTCACTTTATCGCCGTAAATGACGGGGTGGACAGTACCCAGGGGGATAACGAGTTCACACCTTTCCGCAATATCATCAACGAATGGTATGCAAAGGACACAAGCAAAAAAATCAGAGCTGTAAAAAAGGCCAAAGGAATGGCCGGCGAGCATATCGGCTCTCATGCCCCTTATGGATACCGAAAAAATCCTGATAATCTCAAAGAGTGGCTGGTGGATGATGAGGCAGCGGCAGTTGTCCGAGAAATCTTTTCCCTATGTGTTGGAGGATACGGTCCTACTCAGATCGCCAACATTCTGACAGAAAGAAAAATCCTTTGCCCTACTATGTATGCGGTAAGCAAAGGACTGAAACAGCCTTCGGTGGTTCCTGAAATACCTTATCAATGGAACGCACCGGCAGTATCAAAAATCCTGGAACGCATGGAGTATCTGGGGCATACCGTCAACTTCAAAACCCATGTTAAATCCTACAAGGTGAAAAAGAAGATCGACAATGACTCCTCCCAATGGAAAATCTTTAGGGATACCCATGAACCGATCATCGATCAGGAGACTTTCGATATTGTTCAGAAAATTCGGCAGGGCAAAAAGCGCCCTACTAAAATGGGGGAAATGCCCATGTTCTCTGGTTTGCTCTTTTGTGCGGACTGCGGTAGCAAAATGAGTTTTCACCGCAGGGTGGATGAACCTGCCGAGAAACACAACTATGTATGTTCCAATTATCGCGGGAATACAAAATCCTGTACCATGCACTATATCCGTAATGTAGTTGTTGAACAGATTGTTCTTGACAACCTGCGGGAAGTGATCGGCTATGTGTCACAGTATGAGGATGAATTTATCCGCATGGTGATGGATACGGATGTACGCCAGAGGAACAAGGAACTGACAAAACAGAAAAAGAGAATGTCGGAAATCCAAAGCCGCATGAAAGAGCTGGATAACCTTTTCCAACGTATCTATGAGGACAACATCAGCGGCAAACTGTCGGATGAACGGTTTATGAAACTGTCAAAGGGATATGACACAGAACAGGCCGACTTGCAGGAAGAAATGACAAGGCTACAGGAGCATATCCAGCAGGCAGAAAAACAGAGTGTCAATGTTGACCGTTTCCTCTCCATTGTGAAGAAGTACACCAACCTAACAGAGCTTACACCTGAAATACTGCATGAGTTTGTGGATAGGATAATTGTTCATGCCCCAGACAAAAGCAGCGGGCGGCGTTTACAGGAAATCGAGATTATCTACAATCACATCGGAACATTCGACCATTCAAAGGTCACTTTATGGAAAGGAAAAGCGGTATAGCACCAAAAATGCCATACCGCAAATCCTTACTTAAAAAACCATCCTTACGAAACCCTCACATTTACGCACTTTGTAGAGTTTTTCAGTTTCAGAAAAATAGGTGAAAATCACAAAGAAAAGAGCCTTGTGAAGAAAGTAACCGTTGTTGTTGCGTTAGACCTCGGGACGGGGAACACAAAGAATCTTGAATATGAAAATGAATAGAGAGCTATCAGATCATTGATAGATTATAGGGATACTTGTTAAAAGCGGGTGTCCCTATTTTTTATAGGGCATTTCAGAAATGGAATGTCTTTTTTATTAAAATTTAGGAGGAAAACAAAAAATGACAAACACAGCGTTAAGAGCAGGGAATAGCAATTCTCGCACAATTACTTTCAAGGGCAAGGAACACGAAAAATTTTATGAGGAATATCTGGAAAAATGCAGATATCAGGATGTCTATCATCAGGCTCTGGTTTATTGCCTGGGCATCGACAGAGACACAAGAGAAAATGTGAATAAAATCTATAATTTTAAAACTGGATGTGTAAAAACGGAATGCCTGCAAGAAGGATGGCAGACCAGTGGAAGTTTACGGATTGTCCGCATGGCATTTAATCTTTACTGCAATCTCACACCTGCCATGAATTAAGTGTCGTGTCTATATTTACTTTTTTTGAAACCACCCTAAGGATGGTTTGTTTGCTATGCAATTTTATTTTTCTCTAACCACTACCTCTTTGTTTCAAACTTCACCTCCTGTAGCAAAGTCAAAAGAGTTGAGTACTAAACTATTTGGACTTTGTAGTGATGAGTCTATTATCTCACATCGGATGATTTTGAACAGGTACTCGCTATTTTGCGTTTACTCTATCCTATCTATTGTTACTTGTTCTGGTTTTTCCATTCCCGCGGAGAAACACCATAAATATTTTTAAAAGCACGGGAAAAATGAAGCTGATTTTCGTATCCGACAGCAGAGCCGACATCTGCAATGGATAAGGAAGTCAGCTTTAATAATTCCGTAGCCTTTACCATGCGGTAGTTCATAAGAAATTCCTGCGGGGAGCGGCCGATCGAGTTGCGGAAGATTTTTCCGAAATAACTCCGGTTGATGCCGCATACCGCAGCGATATCTTCAATCGAAATATTATTCTGAAAATTCTGTTCAATATAATTGATCGCTTCTTTTATGTAATAATCACTCATGCGTCCGCTGGAGACCAGCTTTGTCGATTTTGCTGACTGCAGCAGATAGTCTAAAAACAGATACAGATGCCCGATGAGATGGAAGGAAGATTCCTGTGGATGATTGACAATATAAAGCATTTCATCGGCAAGTTTTTCCCGCAATTCTTTGGAGTGGGAATGATAAACGGGCGCGTCTTTGCACAAATCTGTGACACTTAAAGCCTCTTTTACACGTAATCCGTCAAATTCAATCCACATATATTTCCACGGAAGCTGTTCATCGGCAATGTAAGTGTTAATCTGGCCGGGAAAAATCATAAACCCCTGTCCGCTTTTTACAGAATAGGTCCGTGTTTCTCCTTTGGAATTGTTTGCCATGAGTGTTCCGGTTCCGGAAAGAACGTAGTGAAACAGGTAGTGGTTGCGTGTTGCAGGCCCGAATGAATGGCCGGGATCACACTGTTCATATCCAAACTGATACATGCACAGATCGATAAAATTTTCATTTGGAAAAATATTAAAAAATGTATTGCTCATAAAATACTCCTTATATATCAAAATGCGACATCAATATCTATTATAGCATAAAATATTGCATTTCGGTATAAAACTGAAAAAATGCAGATATTTAAGGACGCATAAAGGTATGTTATAATTAGATTATCAAAAACCAAGCGCATATATCTAAGAAAAGGAGAGAGGAATATGGCAAAAAGGAATATTTTCCGTGGTCTTGCGGCTGTGCTTGCACTGGGCATGTGCATGACAGGACTCGCTGGATGCGGAAGCGAAAAAAGGGCAGACGGGAAAACAGAAATCGAAGTGGTTTCCTACAAACCAGAAGCAGTTAAGGCATTTGAAAAAATTGAAAAGCGGTTCAATGAAACACATGATGACATCCATCTGACGATTTCATCTCCAAACGAAGCAATGACCATTTTAAAGACACGTTTTATCCGGGAGGATTATCCGGATATCATCGCAATCGGAGGAGACAGCAACTATTCCAACTTTTTAGATGCAGATCTGTTTGATGATATTTCCAATCTGGATGAAGTCCAGACCGTAAAACAGGCATATCTGGATATGGATAAGGAACTGGAGTTTATTCCAAAGGATGGCACGTATGCACTTCCATATGCGGCAAACGCGGCAGGAATTTTATATAACAAAGATCTGTTTGAGGAAAATGGCTGGAAAGTTCCGACCACCTGGCAGGAATTTACCACACTGTGTGATGAAATAAAACAGAGCGGAACACTTCCGCTGTATATGGGCTTTAAAGATACCTGGACCTGTCTGGCTCCGTGGAATGCGCTGGCAGTCGGACTTACCGATTCGGATACATACAATCAGGTAAATATGGGAAATACTACATTTTCCGATACGTATGGACCGGTAGCAGAAAAGATGCGTGCGCTTTTGGATTACGCCGAAAAAAATCCGTATGCATATGGTTACAACGATGCATGTACAGCATTTGCCCGCGGGGAAGCTGCCATGTATCCGATTGGAAGCTATGCGATTCCGCAGATTAAATCGGTCAACCCGGACATGAATATTGGATCTTTTACATTTCCTGCAAATGATAACGAATCAGACAATGTATTAAATTCAGGAATTGATCTGCAGTTTTCCGTAATGAAAGCATGTAAAAATAAAGAGGCTGCATATGAAGTTTTAAAATATCTGTATGAAGATGAGACCATTCAGATTTATCTGGATGAACAGGGCGGAATTGCCTGCAAAGACGGGGATTTTGCAATTCCGGAAACACTCGAGGATATGCGTCCTTACATTGAAAACAACCGCATGGCAGATTATCAGGATCACCATTATCCGAGTGAGATGGGTGTGGATGCCATGATCCAGACGTTCCTGCTGGATACAAGCGACAATGCACAGGAAAAGTTTTTGACAAAATTTGATTCCGACTGGAAGCACTATAACCGGGATCTGATTCGGAAAGTACAGGATTATCAGAAAGAACAGGAGGATGCACAATGAAAAAGAAAATGTCAAACAGGGACAAAACATTCTGGGCGGTTATCATACCGGTTGTGATCTTATTTTTTGCATTCAATACACTTCCAATGATCAAAGGTGTGATTTACAGCTTTACCAATTATAAAGGATACGGAACGTACGATTATGTCGGATTCCGGAACTATGCAGATTTGTTTACGGATTCCCGCGTGGGAAAAAGCTATTTGTTTACGTTTAAATATGCACTGGCGGGAACTGTACTGGTAAATGTGCTGAGCATGATCATGGCAGTTGGATTAAACAGTGCAATCCGTTTTAAAAGTGCACTGCGCGGTATTTATTTTGTACCGAATATTTTAGGCGGACTTGTCATCGGTTATATTTTCAGCTTTATTTTTACTTACATTCTCCCAACTGTGGGAAATGTGTTCCATATTGGATTTTTACAGAACAGTATTCTTGCAAGTGAAAAATACGCATGGATTGGTGTGCTGATTGTTGGTGTATGGCAGGCAGTTGCCATGAATACCATTATTTATATTTCCGGTCTGCAGACCGTCCCGGAGGAAGTTTACGAGGCGAGTATGCTTGATGGAGCAAGTAAATGGAAACAGTTCTGGAAAGTAACATTTCCACTGGTTATGCCGTTTGTAACAATCAATCTGGTATTGAGCACAAAGAATTTTCTCATGGTATTCGACCAGATCATGTCTTTGACCAAGGGAGGTCCGGCACAGAGCACGGAATCCATTTCTTATCTGATATATAAAAACGGTATGGATGGCGGACAGTTTGGATTCCAGAGTGCAAATGCAGTTATATTCTTTATTGTGATCGTGGCGATTTCACTTTTCCAGATGACAGTTATGAATAAGAAGGAGGAGCAGTTATGACGAAAAAAAAGCAGAAAACAAACTTGGTACTTACAATTGTTCTGATTCTGGGGACATTAACTGTATTTTTCCCACTGTATATGGCAGTGATCATTGCGTTTAAGAAACCGAGTGAGATGACAAACGATGTGGCGGGTGCACTTTCTTTCCCGAAACAGTGGAGTTTTGAAAACTTCCGTCAGGCAATGGAAGTGACCGATTTCTGGCACTCTCTTGGAAACAGTTTACTGATCACACTGGTAACGATCGTACTGGCAATCCTGATCCACTCAATTGCAGGCTACGTGATCGGACGCGGCATGGCAAGAAAAAAAAGTTTCCGATTTATCTATCTGTATATTGTCAGCGGAATGTTTGTTCCGTTTTCCATCTTAATGATGCCTCTGGTAAAGCAGACGGCGCATATGGGACTTGGAAACCGCGCGGGTGTCATCCTGCTGTATCTGGTATTTTACATGCCGATGAATGTTCTGCTTTACAGTGGATATTTAAAAAATATCCCGGAAGCACTCGAAGAAGCAGCAGATATTGACGGGGCAAGCACTTGGACGACTTACTGGAAAGTGGTGTTCCCGATGATGAAACCGATGCATGCGACGGTTGCGATCCTGACAGCCCTTGGAACCTGGAACGATGTTATGACACCACTTGTAATCATGTCCGGAACCGGACAGAATACACTGCCACTTGCACAGCTTAACTTCCAGACACAGTTTGGAACCAACTACAATCTGGCGTTTGCCTCCTATATTCTGGCACTGATCCCGATCTTGATCTTTTATATGATCTGTCAGAAACAGATTTTGAATGGTGTGGCAAACGGTGCAGTCAAAGGATAAGAATAAAATGAGGTGACTTATATGGCAATTATATACAATCCAAATAAAAAAATATTTACCCTGTATACGGCTCATACAGCTTATCAGATGCAGGTTGATCCACTGGGATATCTGCTGCATCTGTACTACGGAGAAAAAACAAACAGTTCCATGGATTATGTCTTAACTTATGCAGATCGCGGATTTTCCGGAAATCCTTATGCAGCGGGCATGGACCGCACCTATTCGCTGGATGCGCTGCCACAGGAGTATCCGTCCCTTGGCACCGGGGATTACCGCAATATCGCACTGAATATCAAAAATGAAAAAGGGGTGGAAAGTGCGGATCTGCTTTTTAAGAGCTATGAGATCCGAAGCGGCAAGTATCAGTTACAGGGACTTCCGGCTGTCTGGGCAGATGAAAACGAAGCACAGACACTGGAAATAGTCCTTGCAGATGAAAACGCACAGGTTGAAGTGCATCTGCTGTATGGTGTTCTGGAAGAAAACGATATCATTACAAGGAGTGTCCGGATTAAAAATACGGGAACCGGGCAGATTACGATCGAAAAGGCAGCGGCAGCCTGTCTGGATTTTGTACAGGAAGATTTTGATGTCCTGCGGTTTTATGGAAAACATGCCATGGAGCGCAATCTGGAACGCACACCGCTGGGACATGGAACCATTGCGTTTGGCAGCCGCAGGGGAACATCCAGCCATCAGTATAATCCGGCAGTGATTCTGGCAGAAAAAGGGACAACAGAGATGGCAGGTAGCTGCTATGGAATGCTGTTTGTATACAGCGGAAATTTCTCCTGTGAGGCAGAAAAAGACCAGTTCAACCAGACGCGCCTGCTTCTTGGATTAAATGAAGAGCTGTTTTCCTACCCACTCGCGGCTGGAGAAACCTTTACGGTGCCGGAAGTCATTTTATCCTATTCGGCAGATGGATTGTCGGCATTGTCGCAGCAGTATCATAACTGCATCCGCAACCATGTGTGCCGTAGCAAATATGTCCATATGCAACGCCCAGTACTGATCAACAGTTGGGAGGCAGCATATTTCGATTTTACGGGAGATACGATCGTGGATCTGGCAAAAGAAGCTGCTTCCCTTGGAATTGATATGGTAGTGATGGATGACGGCTGGTTTGGGAAAAGAAACGATGATAATTCTTCCCTTGGGGACTGGCAGGTCAATGAAAAGAAACTGGGGGGAAGCCTGGCAGAGCTTATTACCCGTGTGCATAATCAGGGGGTGAAATTTGGCATCTGGATTGAGCCGGAGATGGTCAATGAAGACAGCGACCTTTACCGGGCACATCCGGACTGGGCAATTCAGATTCCGGGGAAAAAGCCGGTGCGCTCGAGAAACCAGTTACTGCTTGATTTTTCTAGAAAAGAAGTGCGCGACTGTGTATTTGATCAGATCTGTGCCGTGCTCGATCAGGGAAAAATTGATTATGTCAAGTGGGATATGAACCGCAGCATGGCAGATGCTTATGCCGGAAATCTTTCCTATGATTATGTGCTTGGTGTCTATGATTTCATGGAGCGTTTGTGCAGCCGCTATCCGGATCTTCTGCTGGAGGGATGCAGCGGTGGCGGCGGCAGGTTTGACGCAGGAATGCTTTATTATTCCCCACAGATCTGGTGCAGCGACAATACCGATGCGATCAACCGCACAAGAATCCAGTACGGAACTTCGTTTTTCTATCCGGTTTCCGCGATGGGGGCGCATGTTTCGGCGGTGCCAAATCACCAGACCGGACGGGTGACAAGTTTCCATACCCGCGGGGTGACGGCGATGGCGGGAACTTTCGGTTACGAATTAAACCCGGCGCTTTTATCGGATGAGGAAAAACAGCAGATCCGGGAGCAGATCAAAACGTATAAGAAGTATGAAACGCTCATTAACGAGGGAACGTACTGGCGGCTGTCTGATCCGTTTACGGATGAAATTGCGGCATGGATGTCGGTATCAGAGGAACAGGATCATGCACTGGTAAGTGTGGTGCGTCTTATGGCTGAGGCAAATCAGGCGACCGTTTATGTACGTCTGCGTGGGTTAAAACCGGATGCTGTGTATCTGGAAGAACAAAGCGGCAGACAGTATTCCGGTGCGGCACTGATGCATGCGGGAATTCCGCTTCCACCGTTTACCGGGGAATATGAGGCGTATCAGTTTGCCTTTACCGAACTGAAAGAGGCGGGAAGATTATATGAAAAAGTGCAGAAATGGTGTGACAGAAATGCAGAAAAACGCATGGTCATCAGCATTTACGGTGGTTCCGGTTCCGGGAAAACAACACTTGCAACAGCATTGCAGCAGTACTTTTTAAATGACGGAATTGGTTGTTATCTGCTCTCGGGCGATGATTATCCACACCGGATTCCAAAACGCAACGATGAAGAACGGATGCGTGTGTATAAAGAGGCAGGGGAAGACGGACTGCGTGGATATCTCGGGACAAAGAAAGAGATTGACTTCGACCGGATCAATGAAGTGCTTGCGGCATTTCATGAGGGAAAAGATTCGATCACATTGCGGCATATGGGACGGGAAGATGGCGAGATTTCATCGGAAGAAACCGATTTTTCCGGAATATCCGTATTACTTCTGGAGTGGACACACGGAGGCAGTGACGATTTACATGGTGTGGATCTGCCCGTCTTTCTGGAAAGTTCCCCGGAGGAGACAAGAGAGCGGCGCATCCGCAGAAACCGCGATGAGAATGCCGCAAGTCCGTTTATCTGCCGCGTGGTAGAACTGGAACAGGAAAAGCTTGAGGTGCAGCGTAAAAATGCAGGGTTGATCGTTGGAAAGGACGGAAATGTTTATGAACAGTAAACCGATGCTCAATGCATATCCAGACAGTCTTGGAGGAAATCTTGGGAATATCGTAACATTGCTGAAAACGGAGGATTTGCAGGATGTATTTTCTTCTTTTTATATTCTGCCGAGCCTGTACCATTCCGATCTCGACCGGGGATTTTCCGTGATCGACTATGACCTGAATGAGCAGCTTGCCAACAGGGAGGATCTTGACCGGTTAAAGAATATGGGAATTGATCTGAAACTCGATTTTATTTTAAACCATGCTTCCGCACAGTCCCCGCAGTTTCGGGATCTTGTGGAAAAAGGGGAGGCTTCTGCGTACCGCGATTTTTTCATCGATTGGAACCATTTCTGGGAAGGGCATGGAACCATGACGGAGGAAGGCTATATCCAGCCGGATGAAAGCTGCCTGAAGCAGATGTTTTTCCGCAAACCCGGGCTGCCGATCCTGATGGTGGAATTTCCGGATGGAAAAAAAGTGCCGTACTGGAATACCTTTTATCAGGAAGTGCATGGCAGACAGTATCTCGGACAGATGGATGTAAACATCCAGTCACCAAAAGTGTGGGAGTTTTATCGTGAAACACTGGAAAAAATAGCCTCTTACGGTGCGGCGATTGTGCGGCTGGATGCATTTGCCTATGCACCGAAAACACCGGGAAAGAAAAACTTCCTCAATGATCCGGAGACGTGGGAACTTTTACAAAAGATCCATGCACTGGCAGAACCTTTGGGACTTACGCTTTTGCCGGAGATCCACGCGGCATATGATGAAAAAATATATGAGACACTTGCAGAAAAAGGCTATGCAACCTACGACTTTTTCCTGCCGGGACTGATCATTGATGCAATTGAGAACCGGCGGGGAACGTACCTTGCGGCATGGGCGAAGGAAATTGTGGAAAAGAAGATCCCAACGGTCAACATGCTCGGCTGTCACGACGGCATCCCACTTCTGGATTTAAAGGGGCTGCTTCAGGAAGAGGAAATCCAGTCGTTAATTGAACGGATTGTATCCCGCGGAGGCATGGTCAAAAATTTACATGGCCAAAAGAATTTGTATTATCAGGTAAACGCCACGTACTACAGTGCATTGGGTGCGTCGGACGAAAAAATGCTTCTGGCGCGTGCTATACAGATGTTTATGCCGGGCAAACCGCAGGTCTGGTATTTGGATCTGTTTGCCGGAAAAAATGACCATGAAGCGGTGCAACGTGCGGGAGAATCCGGACATAAGGAAATCAACCGGACAAATCTTTCCACTGATCAGATTGCGGAAGGTCTGAAAAAAGATGTGGTTCAAAAACAGCTTGCGTTAATCCGCATGCGAAATACCCATAAGGCATTTTCGGAAGGCGCAGAGGTAGCAATCTCCGGAGGGGAGAAGTCTCTGGAAATCCGCTGGGAATATAATAGTGCATTTGTAACATTATATGTAAATTTTGAATCAGGAACATATACAATAGTAGAAAGCAGATAGTTAAGTTGGGCTGTCGATTGTACATGAAACCTAAACTTTATAATGGAAATAATCATAGATGAAACAAGCCACATAGGGATAATGCCCGGTGGCTTGTTTTGAATGGATAATTTAAATCTTATAACTTCGGATTTCGTCTTCTCAGGAAATTTTGACGGATGTCTTCCTCAGAAAGTCGGCGTATCTGCTCCGGTTCTGAAAAGAAACGGTCCTGTGGGGACAGTCCACGGAGGGAAGAATGGGGGGATTGGTTGTATTGCTGGACAAAAGCGTACAGACTTCTCCTCAGCTCTTCCAGTGAATGGAAATCCCGCATATCAAGGGCGGGCATACTTTGCTATGTCTGCTCTCATAACGGACATCAGATTGATAAAGTTATCATTGTAGAACACATCGATCCCGGTAATGAACCGGCTGGCATCATCGATCAGGGCAATGATATAGCCCCGGTGTTTTTTTCCGTCCGAATCTGTAAGGCGGGGACCGACACTGCTGTCCCCGCACCAGACTTCGTTGATATGGGGGCGTTCATATCGGCGCATATCCTTGTTCGGTGTCTGCCGCAGTTCCAACTGAAAATAGACAATTCTGAATAAAATCGGTTCAAGAATAGATACAGAAGAAATATCAGGATATGTAGACAAGGTTATACCGTTTGTATGATGAGATTGAAGGTGTGGAGAAGAAAGAATTTCTTAACAGTTTTGTAGAACAGGTGGATATTTATGAGCAGGAGCAGCCAGATGGCAAATTCCTGAAGCACATAAAGTTCCATTTTCCGGTGTATTTTGGAGACAGGGAAACACAGGAACTTTGTTGGGTCAATGAAAGTACCGTTGAGACTTGTGTGTTGCTACAACGAAGAGCTATGTAGAAATCCTTAATTTTAGGCACTTTGCGAAGCATTTCGTGTTTTCACCAGAGGGGAAAAATAGTCGCGATAAACACCTCAAAAACTATTTTGATGTTTCGGTGGTTGTTGATATAGGGTGTGGGAACACAACAAATTAAATACTAATTTCAGGGATACTTGTTAAATATCCTACAGAATTTAATTGTCGAAAATATAGAGAGAATATTAAGTGCGAATGTCTAGTAAACATAGATTTTCTATGGGATTCGCACCAAAAAATAGTTCATATTTAGGTTGAATATGAAATTGATAGTGTGATAGACTTGTAATTATAGAGAAAAATTAGTAGAATTAGCAGAAAGTTGAACGATTGTAACAGAAAAATTAGTCAACATTGCTGTCGCTCCCTTCACGGGGAGCGTGGATTGAAATTGTAAAAATATGTGCCCGAACACTTATTTTTACGAACGTCGCTCCCTTCACGGGGAGCGTGGATTGAAATTAATCAGCAGCCCTTTTATAAATGTTGCCTGTTATGTCGCTCCCTTCACGGGGAGCGTGGATTGAAATATTATTAACGTCCCAAGATGTTTGCGAAGCGTTGTCGCTCCCTTCACGGGGAGCGTGGATTGAAATTGCAATCCAAGAAGCAGAAAGAGTAGGAACGCTGTCGCTCCCTTCACGGGGAGCGTGGATTGAAATCAGATAAGGGCATAGGCATTAAAAGGCATACGAGTCGCTCCCTTCACGGGGAGCGTGGATTGAAATACATCTAATGTTGTTTTTCCGATTTCATGCATCTTAGTCGCTCCCTTCACGGGGAGCGTGGATTGAAATTTTTTTAATATCGTCTAACAATCCCATGTTATTGTCGCTCCCTTCACGGGGAGCGTGGATTGAAATATCATAATAAGACGGTGTTTCATTTCCTGCATACGTCGCTCCCTTCACGGGGAGCGTGGATTGAAATTGTAAAATCTGTCGCAATCTCTCCGGCTTTAACGTGTCGCTCCCTTCACGGGGAGCGTGGATTGAAATCTTTGTAGTCAGAGCTCCTGATGCCGCCAAAACCTGTCGCTCCCTTGACGGGGAGCGTGGATTGAAATGTAGGTGTCGCTCCACTTGTAAACCAAAACGGATGTCGCTCCCTTCACGGGGATGAGGTGTTTAAATATTTGAAGATATATAGAGACAGTCTGTCAGACGAAACGGAGATCAAAGACGTAGAAGAATTGTTAAAGTATTATATCAATAATAGAGAAGGTCTGATAGCGTATCAGTCACAAGGATTAAACTTACCGGAACATCCGGATGGATTGGAATACAGAAACATGGGAACTATGGAAAACCACATCTGGAGCGTGATTGCAAAACGAATGAAGCACAGTCATACCTGCTGGAGTAAACGGGAAAATCATCTGGCAAAGATTCTTGCAAAGAAATGCGGTGGAAAGTTATACGAAGTAACAGAAAAGTCAAAGCATGCCATATTCAAGGAAGAGACCGTGGAAGAAATTCTGATGGCAGAGGAAGTGGCTAAAAAAGTAGGAAAAGGATACGAATACCCTACCATAGGTCACATGGTAGGATTAGAGGGTAAAATAATAGGTGAACGCAAGAAACTGTTTGCAATGTCAGGATTTTAGTAAACAACTGTCAGAGAGAATGATAAGAATAAAGTGACAATTGCGAGGCTTTCGTAAGGCGGTTGGTGCTAATTTCTGCCACCAAGCGAAGTGTTTGATCTGAAGGTGAGATTTCGCGAATGGTGGATAAGAGATGTACGAACCGCGTATAAAACGTAGTGTGTCGCAAATGTTGTCATTCATGCTGACAGTGTAAAGAGAATCTGTATGAAAAAAAGTGCCAACGATTACTTGACAGTAACACTTATGTGTTAAAATTGTAAAAAGAATTGACTTTTTGTAGAGGAGATGCTAAAGTTTAAGTAGGCCGTAGGGAGGCAAGGGTAATGCCCTAATCCAAATATCCTATTAGCGGGATTAAGAATGGTATATCCATTCTTTTTTTTTACCGAAAAGAGGTGATTTGATGGCAAATATAGAACCGCCAATAACACTTGAAGAACAAGTAATGCAAATGAAAAAATATGTTTCGTTTAGACAGCGTAAGAAAATGAGAGAGTTTCTTGAGTATGTAGGTTATTTTCGTGCGAGTAGATATGGAAAGTTTTTGCTGTCAAGAGTTGGTGTGACAGGTGCCAAATCAAAAGAGGATGCATTATTTGCTTTGTATAAGTTCGATGTGGAGCTTAGAAGAATATTGAATTTTTATTGTAATAGGACAGAGGTACGCTTTAAAAGTGCATTATCTAATGCCTGTTCAATAAAACTGAATAGTGGAACTTTTTATTTGGATAAACAGTCATATACTCCTTCACAAGGTGAAAAGGATGCGAAGAAAAGAAAGCAAAATATAGCGTTTTTTAATAATTATTTCTATAAAGATATTCTTGATAAAGAGAAAAAACTGCGCAAGGATGTACGAAAATATCTTGAATTGAAAGAATATAGAAAAGGTGGAAATAGACAAAATAATAAATTGCCAGTGTGGGTTGCGTTTAGTTATTTTGAATTGGGAACAGTAACGATGATGTATAATTACTTGCGTGGTGATTTTCGAAAAGCAATTTTAGCATATTCTTTTGCTAAAACAGATTATGCAAAGAGAGATACAGAAGTTACGGATACATGGTTGGATGCCGTAAGAAATCTTAGAAATTACTGTGCTCATAATTCTATGTTAGTAGGTATGACTTCGTCGGTTGTATTATTAGACTCAAATGATGATACAACTTTATTACAGGCAGACAATGACTTATTTTCGAGAATCTATGCATTAAAGAAATTGGTTCCAACTGCTGATGTTGATAATATGAAGAATGATATTAAAAAATTGATTAAGGAAACTCCGGTAGATGTATATTTATTGGGAATTCTTCCGAGTAATTGGGAAGAAATTTATGACAAAATAGTTGAATTTTAAAATAGCATAAATCATATACTATTTATGGCCGTAGAGAGGCATGGGTAATGCCCGAAACCAAATATCTCATTAGCGGGTAGGCAGTCAGAGTGGTGGCTGCCTATTTTTGTAGGAATAATGTTGGAACAAGAGTATAATTATATTGGGACAATTATTGGATGAGTTGCTATAAAATTTAAAAAGAAGTTTGTTAGATATAAGGAATTAGGAAAAGAAGTAAATTAATAGGATTTTAAAAGAAACATGTTGTTGTGTCGGTGGCACTTGTACAATTAGTATTAGACAAGGAGAAAATTTGGCTTAGTGCTATTAATCATGTGGATTACGATATAGATGAAAAGAAAGGATTGGGGGCAAGAGGTATATTATGAAAGAACGAGAATTATTTGAAATTACGTATTTACCACTTCACATTTCTTTATTAGCGTTGGAAGATGCAAAGTTGCCGAAATACCTTGGTTCCACATTAAGAGGAATTTTAGGACAGGCATTATATAAAACAAATCGAGAAGTTTATAAATTTTTGTATAAGAACGGGAAGCAATGTAAGGATAAGCAGGATATTGTAAAGCCATATATCATAATTCCACCAGTAGTTTGTGGAACAGAGTTATTCGTGAAAAAAGGCGAAGAATTAAATTTTGAGATTTTGCTTTTAGGAGATGCGATACAATATGCTTCCGCATTGATAGCTGCATTACAGAAAGCAGAACAGTTCGGAATGGGAGCGCAGAGATACTCGTTTCGTTTATTTAGAATTATCAATATTTTGGAACAAAGGGTTCTCTGGCAGACGAAAATGTATTCTATGGCAGAAATAAATGCAAAGAAACTCTCATGTCTAAAGTTAGAAACTGTTACCGGAGTAGTTGTGAAATTGCAGACACCACTTCGAATTCGGCGAGGTGGGAAATTGTTAATGCATATTTCATTTGAGACGTTGATCCGAAATATTACGAAGCGAATTGTGATGATTGTAGAACGATATGGCGGATGGGTAGATTATGATGAAGTTAAAAATATTCAAATGCTCGCGGCAGAAGTGCAGACAGTAAGAGAAGAATTAGAGTTAGAGGTTCTGGAGCGCTATTCCAACCGGTTGCATGGGAAAATGGATTTTAGTGGTTTGATTGGAGAACTAGAATATGCGGGAGAACTGACGCCGTTTGTTCCGTGGCTTGCGACGGCAGAAGTGTTGCATATTGGGCGTAATACGACATTTGGAATGGGAAATATTCAAGTGTATTTTATATGATAATGAGAAAAGGAGTAGATGTGATGGATTCGAAAACAATTGAAAAAATCAAAGAGAACTATAAGAAAATGGAAAAGAATTATGTAAACCAGTTGTTTTTTCAGACAACACATGGAAGTACGATTGGACGCTATAGGGAAAAGATTTGGGAAGAAATGTTCGAGTCAATTGTACCTAAAAAATTTGTGATTGAACAATCGGTTTTTATCATTGATTCCAAGGGAAATGTATCCAATGAGGTTGACTTAGCCATTTTTGATGAGATGTATACACCGTATGTTTTCCGATATGGAGAAATTAAGTTTATCCCGATTGAGGCAGTGGTGGCAGTAGTGGAATGCAAGAGCACTTCTATGGATGAAAAGTTGTTGGAAAATTGGATAAATAGTATAGAGCAATTAAAAACTTCCAATAGATCCGTTGTTCGGACTATTAATAGAATTGTGTGTGGAGAGAAGGAACCAGTATCGACACAAACTGCGACTCGGCCGTTACGTATTTTATGTTGCTTAAATCAAGAATATAAGAATTTACAAGAAATAGTTGATTTTGATGTGGTTATAAGGGCGGGAGAAGAAAAATTAGACATCGAATGGTCTTCAAAAGCAGAAAATCTGTATGAGTGGTATACAGAACTAAATCATGCACAAGAAGAGAAAACTCTTAAGGAAGAAGAAAAGCAAGAATCAGTTTCTTTGCAAAAGGCAAAAGACCAAAAGTTGGATGATTACGAAGTGAAGTTTGGAGAAGAAAAGTTATCTTTAATGACATTTAATTTCCAATTCAATCAAGTCTTGATGCTGATTAACAATCCAATGCTATTTCCACATATCGCATATGCCGAGATGTTTAACGGGAAAATTGGCGAGGAGGCTAAAAAGGAAGGGGAATCATAACATGAAAAAACAAGTTGTTGCGTTATCTGTAGAAAAGGTACAGACATTTTTGACGGAAGTAATCCGCTCGCATGTGCAGGAAAAGCAGACAGAAGACGCTACTTTAAAAGGAATTGTAAATTCTTCTAATCAGATTTCGAAAGATTTTTTTGAGTCGATTGAAAAGAAGTTTTTGAATGTTGAGAAAAAAATATTATTGAAATGTTCGGGCGTATACATTTTTAAATGTGATTTGCCGGAAAACGAGCTGGAAAACAGATTGAATGAGTTATTTCGAGAATATTACATAGTATCTCAGGGACAAAAATTACTTCGTTGGTATTATTTTCCTTCTGGAAATTGTAATAATCTTAAGTCAATTGAGAAATCGAAGGCAGCTTTGAAACAGACCCAAAACTGGGGATACATTATAGAAAAAAATCAGGATATTCTGTTTCAATGCAATCAAGTGCTGGAAGCAAAAGAAAAGGGCTATGAAAAGGAATTCTTAGACGTATTTTCAGAGGATATAAATGCACTGAAAACTGAAAAAAATACGGAAGGAAAAAGATTTCGGATTGCCGTTATCAAAGCGGATTTGGATGGAATGGGGGCAATGTTCAAGAACATTAAAGAGTATGATACATACCAAAAGGTTAGTGAAATTCTCAACGAACATGTTTCTTTAGAAGGACTTTATAAAGCGGCGAGTAACGATAAGCAAAAGCGGAAACAGAGATGGCTTTTTCCGTTTTATATTGCAGGAGATGATATTTTCTTTGCGGTAGCCGTAGAAGATTTGATTTCAGGTATTAACATATGCAAAAAATTGATGCAAACAATTAATGAAAAGCTGCAAACGAGTGGTATTTCGATACCATTGAGTCTAAGCATTGGAGTGACGATTACCTTTAATAAAGAGCCGATTCGTTATTACATGCAAATGGCAGAAAATCAGTTAAAGACTGCAAAATCAAAAGAGATCTCAGGGCACTTTAAAGGTTCTTCAGTAATGAAAATTTCTATTGGAGATCTGGTATTTATCAGTGTAGATAAGAAGAAAGAAGAATTTTCTCAAAAGCAGCCGTTTCCTAGTTGGGAGGAATTTTTAGAAGATTTGCGACTTTTGAATGAGATAAGAGATGATAAAGGTAAATGCAGTGAAATACTCGGAAAGACAAATTATTTTTATACGCTATTGGAGGATATTTCAAATGAAGCGGTGCGAGAGAATGATGTAACTTATATCAATCATGTTTTGTATCATTTACTGCCGGATTATTTGGAATGTTCTGACAAGAAACTCCGGGAAATGGAGACTCGGCTGAATTATAACTTGATAAAGCAATTGTATGATGGAAAGAAAGTATTGGATATTGCAGGAAGAAAACAACATTTTGAAAAATATTTGCGGTTGATGATTTTGTTTAGCGATGTACGTTTCAGTATTTTCAAGAAAAAAAGGAAAAAGAGATGGAAACAAAATGAAGAACAGTTATACAAATTATTATTTAAGAAACCGAGGACATATTTATATCAAAAATGTTTGAATGGGAAAAATCCTGAACTGACAGAGATTTTTGTAAGGGAAGTATCTCTAAAAAGGAGAAAAGGATATCGATACCTTGTACTGGAAACGTCAATGTTTTATCGATTGAGAAATGTGGAATCTATACCAGTAGAAAAAGCAGCGAATATGATAGAACTGCGTAATTCGTTCACAAAGGAGGAGATTCGGCAGGCGAATGATGCAAGGATAAAGAATCAGAAACTTCCAAGGCGCTTGTATTTTGATAAGGAGAAATTTAAGGATCTTGCGAATGAAGAGAATTGGACTCCTGAATTTGTGGATTCTTTGATGTTATTTTATCGATATAATGAATTGGTTATGGAAACGAGTAAAGTGGAACAAGAGAAGGAGGAACATTGACATGGGAAATGCGATAAAAATAAGAGTAAAGACACTGGCAAATCTGTTCGTAGGAGGAAATCCGAGACCGTTCGAAATCGGAGGAATTGATCAGTGGACGGCAGTAGATGAGGAAGGATTTCCATGTATTCCGGCATCTTCATGGAAAGGCGCAATTCGTGCAATTGTGCAGGCGGATGATAGTGATGTGGCAAAAGAGATTGCTAAGTGGTATGAAGAGATGTTGGAAGCAGAAAAACAGGAAGCCCAAAAGTGGATTGAAAAGTTATGTTCGGAAGAAAGACAAAGAGATTATCAAGAAGAGAAGGAACGGATTGAAAAGCGTTATACTGAGGCAATAGATGCGGCATCGGCATGTTATCTTTTTGGAATCAGAGAGTTTAATAATACACCGAAATTGCTATTTAATGATTTGAGATTGCGGGAAGAGTGCCGTGACTTGAAAAAATGTTTTTCAATTGATGCAAAAACATCCATTGATTGTAGTGGAACAGAACCAAAATCCAACCCTAGAACTTACAAAGCAGTCAGAAAAGGCATGGAATTTGATGGGGAAATTGAATTCTATCATTTTGATGAAGAAATATGTCAAAAGTGTAAAAAATATTTGATTCAAAATTTGGAAAAGTTTAATGATGGTATTTATCGACTTGGCGGTTCAAAAAGCCGTGGTTATGGAAAAATTCATGTATCGATTTTAGAAGATGGGAGAGAGGACAGTGAAGAATTATAAAGTGACATTAAAATCTGTCGGACGGATTACGCAATTACCGGACTCTCAAAAGATTTTTGGAGCATTGATTACAGCGCTTTCAAGGTTTTGTGGTGTGGAAGAAGCAACAACATTGGTAAACGCTGTTTTTGAGAAAAAGAGTCATATCGCAGTTTCTAATTTACTTCCGTTAGACTATTTTCCCGTTCCTCAAGATTATATTGTGGACAGACTGGCTGAACAAACATCAAAACAGGAATCTTTAAAAGAGAAACGGGCAGAAGTAAAAGCAAGGGATTTTGTAAAACTGAATGATTTAAATAGAATCTTGAAAAATCCGGAAAAGTGTAAAAAAATATTTCCGTATGTGAAAGTATTAGATAGTTATCAACAGAGAGCGTCTGTGGAAAGCACTTTCTATGGAATTGAGGGACTGGAAACGAAGCTATATACGGTTCCAGTTGTAACAATAGAAGAAGTTGTTAAACAAAATAAGGGAACGAATATCGTTTCGGAATTCTGCTTTTATTTGCAGGGAGATGAATCCGTGGTTTCTGTAAAAGAGGTCATAGAGAAATTTATACAGAGTGAAGAATCTATTATTTTAGGGAAAAGAGCATCCCAAGGATTAAATAAGTATAAGATTATTTCTATAGAGGAAATAGAGATTCAAGAATCGGACTACTATTTGAACTTGGGGATGTTACTGCCTGAGAAAATTGACTTTCGGAAATCTACATTGAGGTTATTTACTTCTGAGCGCCGACCATTTACAATGCCGGGAGGCTGGAAAAAAGACAGTAAATATTTTATTAGTTTTATTGACAGTGGAAGCATAATTGCATTGAAAGATAAAATGGAACAGGCTGGTAAGTGTGTGCGCTCACCATTTAACCAAGAAAGGGATATTATTTTTGGAAATGCTTTTTTGTATCCGGTTATATTAGGAAAAGGGGAAAGTAAATGAAAGAAATAAAATATGAAATGCAAACATTATCAAGTCTGATTTTGTCGCCAAGATCCGGACAGGCTTTATATAAAGATGTAGATGAGTTTGAAACAGCATCTGAGGTGTCGAATAACAAAGGAAAAGAGGTAAATTGCATCTATCCTTTTTACCAATATGGCGAATATAAAAAATATCATCCCAAGGACGCAGAGTATTATATTCCGGGGAGTTCTGTAAAAGGTGCATTACTGAAAGATAATAATCGAAATATTTTGATGGCAGATGATATACAAGTAAAGAATTCGGATATTGTGCTTCGCAATTTATATAAAGCACAACATATTCAAGAAAAAGCTACGGCGGAATTTTCAGTTTTCTTTGAGAATGTTGGTGTGGAAATGATAAAAGCAGGGGCAAACTTGCAAGGGAGTTTATATTTGAAAGATGATGTGGAGTTTTCGACAATTTTAAAGTCAGCAAATGAAGATACCAGGAGAAAGATGAAACAGATGCAGGCATATCTTCAGGAAGTTTTAAAGAGACAATATAGTACAGAAGGATTTAAGGATATACTTAGAAAAATAAATACAGGATTATCTTGTGTGTTAAAGTGTGATAATGTGATTTTACTAGGTGGTTATAAAGGATTACTTCATTCGATATTATTGGATGCGAAGCAAGAAGAGTATTCTAACGGAATATACATAGACAATGAGAAAAATTTGCCACATGGGATTGTTTGCCTGACATATAAGAGATAATACGGAGGGTTCTGTAAGAATAGAAAAATGTAGTGAAAATATACACAGAAAATGTTGAGTGCGAATACCTGGTAAACAGAAATTTCCTGGGGGATTCGCACCGAAAAACATGTCGTATTTGGGTTAAATATGAAATTGATTGTGTGATAGTCTTGTAATGTTGGGAAAAAATTAGTATAATTAACAAAAGATTGACTGATTATAAAAGAAAAAATTAGTCAATGTTGCAGTCGCTCCCCTCGTGGAAGCGTGGATTGAAATCTCACTGCTCTGTCTGATAAGCGCCTCTGTAATCGTCGCTCCCCTCGTGGAAGCGTGGATTGAAATTAAATGCCATGATTACTCCTTTCTACATCCAATGCTGTCGCTCCCCTCGTGGAAGCGTGGATTGAAATGTGCAGGTGTACTTGAATTACTTAAGTGGGACATGTCGCTCCCCTCGTGGAAGCGTGGATTGAAATAATAATCAATACTAGCATAGTACCATCTGACTTGTCGCTCCCCTCGTGGAAGCGTGGATTGAAATATCTTCTGTCATAGGTCTTGCACGCCACCACTCTTGTCGCTCCCCTCTTGGGAGCGTGGATTGAAATCACGAGAAACTTTGTGGGAATGAGTGGGGAGTGTGGTAACACAAACAATTAAATATTGAATTTGAGGGGGACTTGGAAAAAAGTATCCCTTTTCAACGTAAGGCGTTCAGAAATGAGCGTCTATTTTTTACCCAAAATGAAATGAGCATTAAATTTATGAAAAAGATATTGAAACGATTGTGTACGGGGGCTTTGCCTTTTGCGACTGTATTTACTGATTTGTCGGCTATACCCGTTTTTGTGGAACACAAGTAATACTGTACTGGACGAAGTCAGAAGAGCGTGTCGGTATCGTTGAAAAAGTGATGAATGACGGTTCAATTGGTTCTACCTTTAATGAGGGATACATAAGCCGAGGGTGAAACTGCCTGTTGTATTGACATGAATACCGCCTTTCAGAACGGCTGCAAGACCAAAGCCGACGCAAGCGCACGTAAGAGTGGCGCAAAGCAGCCGGCTAAAAATGTCAAGGTACTCTCTATTTTGCGTTCAAGAATATCTAGTGTGCTGTATCATTCATATTTCGCATAATGACTTGCCTGAATTCCACTCTACTGCGTTGTCGTCAATCGACGATGCCACCGCATCGCCTCACTCCGCCGCCTTGCAGACTGAAAATTCATTCTGTGTCATTATGCTGAAAGTGAATGAGACAGTACACTAGTCCCAGTTGATTGGATTGCAATCGTCTGGAATTTCACCAGAGAGAGCCCGTTTACATTGAATCACTTTTGACTGGATACATTTTGTACGTTTTTGAATCATCTCCAATTCTCGTTTTGACTGTTCTAATAATGCTTCTAAAATCTCATATCGCTCCGGCAAAGTTTTGCTGCCGGCAAGACAAAGTTCAAAATAATGTTTGATATCAGAAAGAGACATTCCACTTTCTCTTAAAAAACGAATGCAAATCAGCCAATTCAAGGATTCATCGTCAAATACACGATTCCCATGTTTGTCATGTTTCAGAGATGGGACGAGTTCTAAATTTGTATAGTAACGAATATTGTGAACTGACATTTGGATTTTCTTAGATGCTTCTTTAACGTTGTATGTCATAGTTTTCTCCTCTTCTTTATAAATGATTTATTTACTTTAGAGATTTTTAATATATTACTCGTTGACTTAGAGTTACTCTAATGCTGTGTGATCAGTTTATCATCTAACAGAAAAAGATGCAATGGCAATGTTGATGATAAAGAAAGTGTACGAGAAGAAAGGGGTTTAGCAATGAGCAAAAAAATATTGATTTTAGAAGGAAGCCCGAGAAAAAACGGCAACACAGATTTGATGGCACAAGAGTTTGCTGTCGGAGCAACTGAGGCAGGTCACAAAGTAGAAAAAATCTATATCAAAGATAAAACAATCAAAGGTTGTCTTGGCTGTGGTGCCTGTCAGAGAAATGGAGGAAGCTGCGTACAGAAAGATGATATGACAGAAATCTACGAAAAGATTGCTGCAGCAGATGCAGTTGTATTCGCATCCCCTGTGTATTTCTATTCATGGACATCTCAGATAAAAACGGTTATTGACCGCACTTTTGCAATAGAGCCAACGTTGACCGATACCAAATTTTATATGCTGAGTGCAGGTGCGGCGCCAGAACTAAAGTATATGGAAAATATGACAAAAACTTTTGAATTATATATTAGTTGTTTCCGTGCCGGAGGTGTTGAAAATGCAGGCGTTGTTTATGGACTTGGAGCAAATGCACCTGGAGATGTGAAAAACACAGAAGCAATGACAGCAGCATATGAATTAGGAAAAACGGTTTAAAAGGAAAAGAGGAAAAGAAAGATGGAATTTACATATTATAACCCTGTGAAATTATTTCATGGTGCAACAAAAATTGGAGAGGTAGCAGAAGAAGTAAAGAGCTTTGGAGACAAGGTACTACTTATCACAGGTGGTGAAAGCTTTCATAAAAACGGATACTTTGATAAGTTAAAAACGGAATTAGAAGAAAAAAATGTACAGATATATGAAATCAGCGGAAACAGAAAACCACTCCTTTCCACTGTTCGTAAGGGCATGGAACTGGTAAAGGCAGAAAACATTTCATCAATTCTGGGAATTGGTGGAGGGGTCTGCATGGATTTGGCTAAGACAATCGCCTTTGGGGTAAAGCAGACAACAGATATTTGGGACATTTTATCCTATGCAAAGAGTCTGGATACAATGGAACACTTGCCTGTTGGCACAATCGTAACCTTCCCATCATCCGGTTCTGATATGAATGGCAGCACACAGATTACAAACGATGAGACAGGGGAAAATGTCGGGCTGGCAGAGGTATACCCTAATTTTTCATGGCAAAATCCAGAGTATATGCTTTCTATTGAAAATGAAGCTCTTATCTCCGCACAAATGACGGCTTATGTACAGTTGGCGTTAGGATATATCGGACTTGGAAAATCAGATATTGCTGAAAATACATCTTTGGCACTTATGAATACCTTATTGGATAATCTGGATAAAGCCATTGCTGACTCAAATGATGTTGATGCAAGGAGTACTCTCATGACAATAAGTGCATTAACTGTGAATGGTCTTACAACGCTTGGAAAAGCGGGAGACTGGGTACTTTATCCGTTAAATACTATTGTTATGGATTACTGCAATGTTGCATACAAGCCATGTATTACTGTGATTTTTCCTTACTGGATTAAGATGATTTATGATGGTCAGGAAGAAATCAATTCCTATTTTAACAAGGCATTTGATGTTGTAATAGAGGGCCGAGAAAAAAAGGATATTTTAAAAGATGGCTTGAAAGCGATTTTTAAACTTTACAGAAAGTACAATCTTCCAATCAATTACAGCGAAATTCATGAGGTAAAAGAAAATAGCGAGGCATTACAAGAATCACTGGAAATGCTTGCTGGAATGCAGTCGATTTATACAGAATTGACAACAGAAAAGGTTATGCAGATGATAAATGAAGCAATTCATGGAATTTAAGAAGTCATAAATGAGCAAAAAGGATTTTATTAATTTTTGTATGTTTTCAGTTACTCAACACAAAATAAATCAAGTGTCTATATAATATAAAGATTGTAAAAAAAATTGACAAAAGCAAGGAAAAAACTGTTGACAAAGCACAAAAATAGTCATACTATTTCCGTATAAATACCGCATAGTGCACAATGCAAAAGACAAGGAGGGCTTCAATGAGGAGAAAAGTTGTAGCAGGGATGTTGACATTTGCAATGTTTGGAATGTCACTAAGTAGTTTTTCGCCGACACAGGTATGTGCGGCAGATGATTTGGGAAAAGTAGAAGTGCATGTATCTGCAAAAGAAGGAGGATATGATCAGACACTTCCTGATCTGCAGTTTGAGAAAGCAGATGCAGCACAGAGCAGCGGATATGTAAAAGTATATCCGGACGAAAAAAGACAGACGTTTCTTGGTGTGGGAGGGGCGATGACGGAGTCGGCGGCCTATAATCTGCAGAAGTTAAGCAAGGAACAGCAAGAAGAGGTATATGAAGCATATTTTGGAGAGAGTGGTGCGAAGTATTCTGTTTTGCGTTCGACGATTGGCTCAGCCGATTTTTCGACTAGATCTTACAGTTATAATGACACGGAAGAACCAGATCCAGACCTTAAGAATTTCAGTATAGAAAAGGATTGGGATTACATTATTCCGGCAATTCAAAAAGCACAGTCATACAGACCGGACATCAAATTCTTTGCAGCACCTTGGGCGCCGCCGGCATGGATGAAAAACAGTGGAGTCAGAAGAGGGCAGACGGGGACAGCAGGACTTAATTTTGTTGATAACTCTGTGAAACCGGAATATTATAAGAGTTACGCCAATTATCTTGTGAAGTACATTCAGGAATATGAAAAAGTAGGAATTGATGTATATTCGTTGTCTATGCAGAATGAAGCGCAGAACAATCCGAAATGGGAGGCGGCTACCTGGTCTACTGATGCGGTGATTGATTTTGTTGGAAATTATCTTGGACCGGCGCTTGAGGAGAATCAATTAGATCCACAGCTTTTGATTTGGGATTGGGACAAAGGCAATGACCCGATGCACCATGACGGATTTATTGATTTCAATACAAAGGTATTGAGTGATGCGAATGCAAGAAAGTATATTGATGGAATTGCTTTTCACTGGTATGCAGGAGATTTGTGGCATGAGATGCAGGGTGTTCCAATGTGGTCGGAAGATTTTTATAGTTTGGACGAAGTGAAAGCGAAGTTCCCGGATATTCATCTTTATGCAACAGAGGGATGTCAGGAGAAGGGACCTTGGTTTGGAAGTTATGATCCTGCGGATCGCTATATTTATGATATTTTGAATGATTTTGAACATGGAACGGAAGGATGGATTGACTGGAACCTTGTTCTTGACAGAGATGGAGGTCCTACACAGGGGGTTGTGAACCAGTGTCATGCACCGATCATGCTGGATGAGAACAACAATGTTTGCTATCAGCCATCTTACTATATTCTGAAGCAGATCAGCCGTACTGTACAGCCTGGAACAGTCAGCATCAAGAGTGCGACAGACATGGATATTGCCAAGACAGCAGTGTTGGATGAGGAAGGTATGATTTCGGTAATGCTTGGAAATGTTACGGACGAGGAGAAGACAGTTACGGTTGTAGATGCAGATAGAAGTGTAGATGTGACATTAAAGCCGCATTCACTGACAACAGTGAAATACGATAGTAACTATCAGCCGGATGACAGTATAGACAGTTCACTTCCAGATGTGTTGGTAAAACCAATTGCAGCAGAGGCAAGCAGTTACGAAAAAAATCCAATCTATAATTATCAGGCGGAGTCTGCTATTGATGATAGCATGAGAACGAGATGGGCAAGCGATTGGAAAAATCAGGAGTATATAACATTTGAACTTTCATCGAGGGCAACGGTTTCCGGAATAGAGTTGAAGTTTGAAAATGGATATGACGCACTGTATGATATTCAGGTATCGGATGATGGAAAGAATTTTAAGACAGTCAAAACGGTGATGATAGAAGAGATGAATGCACCGGAGGTTACTGTGAAGTTTGATCCGGTGAAAGCAAGATATGTCAGATTCCAAGGAATTCAACGTAATAACAGGTATGGATATTCGATTTATGATGCAAATATTTTAGTAAAACAGTAATGTTGTTATAATATTTCAGTACAAAGAAACACCTGAACTACAGTGACTTGTAATTCAGGTGTTTTCTCTTATATTATCTCATAAACTCATTTATGACATGCAGCACCCCATCTTCATCATTGGATTTTGTAATATAATCCGCTGTCTTTTTCAAGATAGGCTGTGCGTTTTCCATCGCAACGCCAAGACCTGCGTATTCAATCATAGTGAGGTCATTAAATCCGTCGCCGCAGCAGATCATCTGATCAGCGGACATCCCAAGATAGTTCAGAAGTTTCTGGAGGGAGTGTGCCTTGTCAATATTTTGAGGCATCACTTCCAGGAAAAATGGCTCTGAGCGGTAAATGTTCAAGAGACTGTGGAATTTCTCTTTTAACAGCGTCTCAATTTTTTCTGTGAGTGCAGCTTCTCCGGTAATCAAAAATTTGTTGACCGGGAAGGTAACCGCTTCAGGGAAGTTCTCAACCCGCACGATTGGCATGTTGTTGATCTTGGATTCCAGCTCAGTATATTGATTTGGCTTGATACCTGAGAGTATTTCATGCTCTGTATAAGTGAGCAGATCTACATCGTATTGGCTTGCAATCTCATAGACGGCAGAAGTAACCTCAGACGGAAGTATTTTGTTGTAAATCGCCTCTCCTGTGGAGCAGTTGATGATTTTTCCGCCATTGAATGAGAGAATATAGCTTCCGTAGTCGCCAAGGCAGAGTTCTTTGGCAAGCGGAATAATACCGGGAGTAGGTCTGCCGGAGGCGAGAACTACCTTTTTCCCATTCTGCTGAATTTCGATAAGAGCCTCTCGTGTGGGAGGGGTAATTTTCTTTTCGGAGTTGGTCAGTGTTCCGTCCAAATCCAGTACAAGTATATCATAGGTCATGGTTTTGCCCTTTCTGTGTTCCGTGTATTATTTAAGCGTAAGCTCCTGAAGGCGTGTCACAATTTCAGGAAATTCCATTCCGTGTGAGGCTTTCACAAGGATCGTGTCGTCTTTGTGTAACAGTTCGTTCATCTTTGTAAAAAAGTCTGCTTTTGTATCAAAATGAACTACTTGATTTCCGGCGGAGAGTTCCTCTGCTCCGGCTGCGGTTGCTTTTGATAGTTCACCGATACAGATGACAAGATCGATCCCTTTTTCGGATGCATGTACACCGACTTGGCGGTGGAGCTCTTTTTCATCCTCGCCAAGCTCAAACATATCTCCGAGAATGGCAACTTTGCGGGTCTCGGCTCCGGAGAGCACGTCGATGGACGCCTTTGTGGACACCGGATTGGCATTGTAGCAGTCATCGATGATAAGAAGAGAATCCGTAAGAATCATATTGTTTCGTCCGGATACCGGAGTCAGACTTTCGATTCCTTTTTTGATCTCTTCAGCGGTAAGTCCGAGTTCACGTCCAACCAAAGCGCCAGCCAGCGCGTTGTACACCATATGGTTTCCCGGAATCGGAATCATTGTGTCGATGCAGTTATCCCCAAGGTGAAGTGTACAAGACACCCCTTTTAGGGAGTGTGTGTGGATATTATCGGCAAAAGCGTCAAGCTCTGTGGATAACCCAAAGAACATTGGCGTTTGTCCTTTTACATCTGTGACTGTGATCAGTTTGTCATCATCGCCGTTTAAGATGATCTTGGCGTTAGGCTGCATAAAGTCGAACATCTCTGTTTTTGCTTTCAAAATGCCGTCTCGGTCGATGAGATTTTCCAGATGGCAGAGTCCGATATTGGTGATGACGCAGATATCCGGGCGAGCCATTTTCGCAAGGCGGTGCATCTCACCGAAATGGTTGATACCCATCTCAAGCACTGCAATCTTGTGTTCATCTCGAATATTGAAGATTGTCAGCGGAAGCCCGATTTCGTTGTTAAAGTTTCCAGCCGTTTTAAGAACATGATATTTTTGCTCCAAAACCGAGGCGATCATCTCTTTTGTACTTGTCTTTCCGACACTTCCGGTGATACCGACCACTTTGATGTCAAGTGCCTTGCGGTAATGTTCTGCAATATCTTTGAGCGCCTTCTCACAGGAGTCAACAAGAATGTATGGGTGAGATACATTCTCTAAGACCACTTCGGAAAGTGTGCAGAGTGCACCTTTTTCCATCACCTGTGGGATAAAAGAGTGTCCGTCTACTCGTGCGCCTTTTATTGGAATAAACAACCAGTCTTTTTCGATTTTTCGGCTGTCGATGGCAACACCGGCCACTTCGATATGTGATACTGCTTCGCCCCCAAAATATTGTCCGTGGCATGCAGCAGTAATTTCCTGTAAAGACATATGTTTCATCGTCTGTTCCTCCGTCTATGCGTTGTAGCGCGCGAGTGATTTTTGGATGATCAGTTCACAGAGGTCGCCGTATGTGATTCCGGCAGCGCGTGCCTCTTTCGGAAGAAGGCTGGCAGCGGTCATACCAGGGAGGCTGTTTACTTCGAGACAGTAAATGTCGTTGTTCTCATCTAACAAAAAGTCAGCGCGTGAGTAAATATCTAATTTCAGTGCTTTGAAAGCGAGTTCTGCAGCTCGTTGCATTCTTTCTGTCACTTCTTTATCGATATTTGCAGGACAGATTTCTTCTGTGCATCCATCCTGATATTTGTTGGCGTAATCAAAGAATCCGGTTTTTGGTATGATCTCAATTACCGGAAGCGCTTTTCCGTCGATGATGCCGACTGCGAATTCACGTCCTTTGATGTAAGGCTCGATTACAATCTCGTCCTCATAGCGGAAGGAATTTTCAACCGCTTCTTTGTATGCGTCCATCGTATCGACAATATATACGCCGATGCTGGAACCACCGGAACATGGTTTTACAACGACCGGAAGAGTAAGACCAAGATCAGAAAGAGCTGTATCTTTTCGGTCTTTTGTGAGATTGGTTCCAAGTGGTGTCGGAACGCCTGCCATCGTGAAAATCTGTTTTGTAACCCCTTTGTCCATGGCAAGCGCACTTCCGAGATAGTTTGGACCGGTGTATTTAATTCCGAGAATATCAAATGTTGCCTGTAATTTTCCATTTTCTCCGACATCACCATGAAGCCCCATAAATACAATATCTGCAAGGCGGCAGATATCGATGACATTCGGTCCCAAAAAGCAGTCGGACTGGTCTTCACGGGACGCTTTGATTGCCGCAAGATCCGGTTCTGTTGTTTTGATTCCGTCTGCAATCTCCAAGCCTGCGTTTGGAAGAGTGAATACTTCTTCTAATTTGTCGGAATCATATGGAAATCCTAAAAATACATCTAATAAAAAAGCCTGATGCCCGTTTTCTCTCAAAGTTCTGCAGATGCCGGCTCCGGAAGTGAGTGAAACGTCACGTTCTGTGCTGAGCCCTCCTGCCAATACTACAATTTTCATACTGTTTATACTCCTTTATCATTGTCTAATCGGCAATACTCATCTGGTTCAGTAATGCCTGTTTTTCATCATATAATTTGCGGGACAGATCCACATATACTTTGTGTGGATTGAAGAGACGTTTTGTCTCGTCCCAAAGTGTTTTCTTTTCTTCTGCACAGTAGGCAGCAATCTCCATGACAGACGGAGAATCATATACACATGCGCCGTTAATAAATACCGGTTTTAAAATCTCACGCATAGTGTAAGAGCCGCCGGCAAGTTTTGTCTTTTTCCAGGTGGCTGTCGGATCAAATAACAATAAATCTTCATCTGTGTCATAAGTCTCGTCTGCAAAGCAGATCAAATCTGCGCGCATCTTTCCGGTCGCCTTGTCATAGATACGGTAAACGGTCTTGTTGCCAGGGTTTGTAATCTTTTCTGTGTTCTCAGAAAGTTTAATCTTGGAATGAAATTTTCCATCTTCTTTTTGGATCGCAGCAAGCTTGTAGACCCCTCCGAAGGAAGGACAGTCTTTGGACGTAATCAGATTTGTTCCGACTCCCCATGAGGTGATAGCTGCACCTTGGATCTTTAAGTCGTGGATCAAATATTCGTCAAGATCGTTGGAAGCGGAAATAAATGCATCTTCAAATCCGGCTTCGTCTAACATCTTACGTGCCTTTTTAGAAAGATATGCAAGGTCACCGCTGTCGAGGCGGATTCCGTAGTTGTGAAGTTCAATTCCGGATTCACGCATCTCGGTGAACACTTTGATCGCATTTGGCACACCGGATTTTAAGGTGTCGTATGTGTCAACCAACAGACAGCATGCGTCAGGATATAATTTTGCGTATGTCTTAAATGCAGTGTATTCATCTGCAAAACTCATAATCCAGCTGTGTGCATGAGTTCCTTTTACCGGGACGTCAAACATCTGTCCGGCAAGAACATTGGATGTGCCGATACATCCGCCGATCATAGCGGCCCTTGCACCGTAGAGCCCCGCGTCAGGACCTTGCGCCCGCCGCAGACCGAATTCCATCACACCGTCTCCTGCCGCGGCAAAGACAACTCTGGCTGTCTTTGTCGCAATGAGAGACTGATGGTTGATGATATTTAAGATGGCTGTCTCCACAAGCTGTGCTTCCATGATCGGTGCGACAACTTTCAAGAGCGGCTCTTTTGGAAAGACAACAGTTCCTTCCGGAATTGCATAGATATCGCCGCTAAAGTGAAAACCACTCAGATAATGAAGAAAATCTTCGCTGAACATGTTCAGATTTCGAAGATAATCGACGTCATCGTATGAGAAGTTCAAGTCTTTAATATAGTCAATTACCTGTTCCAGACCGGCTGCGATAGAATAGCCAGAACCACAAGGATTCGAACGGAAAAAGACATCGAATACAACGGTCTCATTTTCCTGACGCTCAAAGTAGCCTTGCATCATTGTAAGCTCGTACAAATCTGTTAACAGGGTAAGATTTCTGCTGTTCATCTTGTTTGCTCCTTTATTTTCTGCATACATGCATTTCTTTTTGTACACCTGATTTTTAGGATATACTTATTTTATTATATCACTAGCGTATGACAATGTAAAAAGAAAATTTATGATATGATCCATAAGATCTGACAGAACAGAAAAACGCAGCCTATGATAGCAAGGCTGCATTTTTTTGAATGGTCTCTTGGATGATATTCTGACAGTAAGCACCGAGATGCTTCTGTGTCTCTTTATCCAGTTCTTTTGGATAGACTGGTTCCCCATATTCAATGACCACGTGTGTTTTCTTGATACGTGGAAACTGGTTTTCAAAGATGGCTGCGGTATTGTTCATACTGATTGGAACAATCGGACATCCGGTCTTCGTGGAGATTTTTAAGGCGCCGTCCTTAAACGGCAGCATACTTAATTCTTCGCCCTTGTTTCGCGTGCCCTCCGGGAAGATGCAGATTGAGATTCCTTTTTTTACATACTCAATTGCCTGAAGAATCGTCTTCAATCCTTCCTTTGGATTTTCACGGTTCAAAAACAGGCAGTAAAGATATCGCATCCAGGTTGAGAGGAGCGGAATCTTTTCCATAGAGTCTTTTGCTACATAACCGGTCAGACGTTTGCAGCGGGAGTATGTCAGCAGAATATCGAAAAAACTTCTGTGATTTCCGATAAAAAGAACGGGTTCATCAGGAACATTCTCTTCCCCGATCACCGTCACTTTCACACCGGTAATCTTTAAAATTATTTTGAATCCCCATTGCACAATCCGAAGTGAGCTGTAATCTCTTGCATTTCGGTTACATTTTCCGATTAGCCACTCTATGAAAAAGACCGGAATGGACAAAATCAGATAAGTAATCAGAAAAATTACTACAAAAATAAAACGTATCATAAAATCTAAGTTCCCTTCTATTAATTATCGTCCATATAGACGAGTCACAGAACAAAGCGCTTCGGCGAGACTGTCCGACAACGCCTCTTTTTGGTAACGCCATGCCCAATTTCCATCTGCCACACCCGGACAGTTCATACGACCCTCTTTTCCAACGCCGAGAACATCTTGTAATGGAAAGACCGCATAAGCTGCAATCGAGCCAAGGCAGGTGCGGATAAAGTCAAAATGGATACTGCTTGCGTCCGTGTTCATATAGCGGCGGACTTTGTCTCTGGAATATTCGCTTGCAGTCTGATACCAGCCTGCGCTGGTGTCGTTGTCGTGTGTCCCTGTATAGCACACACAGTTTGTTGTAGTGAACTGATGAGGAAGAAATGTACTTTCCTCAGTCGATTCGAAGGCAAACTGTAGGACTTTCATACCAGGAAAATGGAATTGATCACGGAGTTTTTCGACTTCAGGTGTGATGACACCAAGATCTTCGGCAATGATCGGAAGATTTTTTCCAAGCGCCTTTTCTATGGCGAGGAAGAGATCTTCTTTCGGGCCGTGCTTCCAGGTACCGTTGATTGCGGTCTCCTCTCCGAAGGGAACTGCCCAATAAGCTTCAAACCCACGGAAATGATCGATTCTTAAGTAATCTAAAAGATCCAGTTGGTTGCGGATTCTGGAAATCCACCATTTGTAGCCCTCTTTTTTATGGGCATCCCAGTTGTAGAGCGGATTGCCCCAAAGCTGTCCAGTTGTCGAAAAATAATCCGGCGGGACACCGGCGACTGAAGTCGGATAACCTTTTGAATCCAGTTGGAACAAATGTTGATTTGCCCAGGCATCGGCGCTGTCCAAAGAGACAAAAATTGGGATGTCGCCGATGATCTGTATATCCTTTTCGTTTGCATATTTTTTTAGTGCATACCATTCTTTAAAAAATAGAAATTGAACAAAGTAATGGTATTGTATCTCGTTAGAAAGCTGCTTTTTCAGTTCTTTCTTCAGACTGTCGGTCGGTCTGCAGTATGCTTCTTCCCAGGAAAGCCAGTCCTTTCCGTCATGCATTGCTTTGCAAGCCATGAAAAGTGCATAGTCATCAAGCCAAAACTGGTTGGCATTATAAAACGCATCGTATTCTTCCAATAACATCTTGTCGGAGGTATGGAGAAAACGTGAAAATGCAGATGCTAAAATCTTGAATTTCCAAGGGATGATCGTCCCATAGTCAACATGGTGTCCGTTTCCGCGCGGGCAGTCGGAAAGTTCTGCTTCCTCTAAGAGTCCGAGTTCTTTTAAATGTGCAGGACTGATCAGCAACGGCTGTCCTGCAAATGCTGAAAAGCTTTGATACGGCGAATCCCCAAAACCGGTCGGCGTAAGTGGGAGGATCTGCCATAGGTGTTGTCCTGATTTTTCAAGAAAATCCACAAAATCATAGGCATCCTGTCCCAAATCTCCGATTCCATATGGAGATGGGCAAGATGTGGGATGAAGCAAAATCCCGGACAGACGATGTGGCTTTTCATAAGTCACTTCAGCAGTTTCAAAATTCATAGTGATGTCCCCTTTTTTATTGATTCCTGTTTTTCTCATTATACTAAAGTGCAGAAATAAAGGCAATATTTTTGAAAAAAACAGTCATTTTTGAAGACGTTCAGGTGTATGTATATAGGGAGAAGATAGACGAGGGATGCATGTGAGAAAATTAGCATCAGTTATGTTATGTGTCTGCCTGCTTATGTTATGTCAGGGCTGTTCTGTAAAGAAGATGAATACGGAAAAAATCAGAGATGTAGAGATCACTGTACTGGAAGAAGAAAAAATTCCGGAGGAGTTTCTGACACAGATTGAAGAAAAAAATTCCGGACCGTTTAAGATTACGTATGCGGACAAAGATGCACTCTATATTGCACGGGGGTATGGAGAACAGAAGACGAGCGGTTACAGCATTGAGGTGAAAGAATGTTATGAGACAGAGAATGCCATTTATATACATACGAATCTGATCGGACCGTCAAAGGAAGAAAAAATTGTGGAGGCAAAGACATTTCCGTATGTGGCAGTGAAAATGCAATTTATCGACAAAAATGTGGTGTTTGAGTAAAGGAGAGAGGCAATGGAATTAGTAAAAAAACAAATTCATGCAAATCAGGTCGGCAAAAAAATGGTGGATCAATTTCTGGTAGACGATGATTTTAATGTGCCGGATACAAAAAATGATGTGCAGCGAGTCGTTGCGGGAGAGGGCACGGTGAAAATCGAGGATGTAAGACCGGTGGAAAATTACGTCAGAGTTACGGGAAAACTGTATTTTCAGATACTGTATGTGACAGAAGGAGCAGAACCGTCACTGACATCCATGGAAGGAAAAATTCCGTTTGAGGAGATGGTGTATGCGGATGAGGGGACAGACGGAGAATTTGTTGTTCAAAATACAAGGGTAGATTTTACTGCAACAATGATTCATTCGAGAAAATTGAATATCAAAGCAATGATTGAGCTTTTAATCAGTCCTCAAATGCAGGTTGATGAGGACATTACAGTCGATGTGGAAAGTGAAATGCCACTTTATAAAAAGAAAAAAGCAATGGAACTTTTAACTCTTCATACGTCAAAGAAAGATACATACCGGATTAAAGAAGAACTGACGCTTCCGGGAACGAAAGAGACGATTGGGACAGTGCTTTGGACAGATATTTCGAACCGAAAACTAGATACGAAACTTGGGGCGGACGAATTGCTGCTTTCCGGAGAACTGCTGGCATTTTGTTTCTATGAATCGCCGGATGGGAAAATAGACTGGATTGGGCAGACGATCCCGTATGAGGGAAGAGTGGAGTGCTATGGAGTCGATGAAGCGATGTATCATCATCTGAACGCGAATCTGGAAGATATCAACGTGGATATCCGGATGGATGAAGACGGAGAGATGCGCACGCTTGGAATTGAGGGGACGTTAGAGTTAAAAATTGCCATTTATCAGGAAGAAAACATAGATTTTTTGGAAGATGTATATTCTTTGGAGCAACATTGCAGACTAGAGACAAAAGAAGCTTCCTATGAAGAGCTGCTGATGCAGAATCACTCGAAATGTAAGATAGCAGAGCAGCTGTCTTTGCCGGAGTTAAAAGATGATATTCTACAGATTTGTCATAGCAGCGGAAGGGTGCAGATTGACCGCACAGAGGTGACTGAGGAAGGGGTTCAGATTGACGGTGTACTCCATGTCAGCTTTTTATTTGTGAAGCCAGACGACGAAGTTCCATTCGACACGTGGCAGGGAATGGTTCCGTTTTCTTATTTAGTTGAGAGCAATGAATCGGAAATGGATATGCACTGCGACATTACAAGTGCACTGGAGCAGCTGAGTGTTTCTCTTATGGGAGGCGACAGTGTGGAGGTGAAAGCAGTGCTTGCGTTTCACAGTTTTTTGCGAAAATCAGTGAAGGCTGATGTCATCACGGATTTGAAAATGGAAAAAATTTCGATGGAAGAGCTGGAAAAGAGACCGGGGATTGTTGGTTATATTGTAAAAGAAGGAGATGACCTTTGGACACTCGCAAAACGTTATAGCACGACAAAAGAAGGCATTATGGAAGTGAACGAGATGACCGATGAAATGATAAAACCGGGAGACCGGATATTGATTTTCAAAGAAAATATGAGTATACTATAGGTATTATGTATACAAAAAACACTGTCCCGGTGGAAACTCTGCCGGGATGGGAAGTGAGATGTGAAAGGAGAACGTGATGGGGAATATACAACAGCTAAAAGCTCTTGCAAAAATCAATCTGGGGCTGGATGTACTTGGAAGAAGAGAGAATGGGTATCATGATGTCCGCATGGTGATGCAGACAATTTATCTGTATGATAATATTACGATACAACGAACAGAGACACCGGGAATTACGCTGGAATCCAACTTGTATTTTCTGCCGAATGATGAGGGGAATATTGCATATAAAGCGGCAAAGATGCTGATGGACGAGTTTGAGATCCGGGATGGTGTCCATATTACATTGGACAAGCATATCCCGGTGGCAGCAGGACTTGCAGGGGGGAGCTCGAACGCGGCGGCGGTTCTTGTCGGAATGAACCGTATGTTTTCACTTGGACTCAGTGAAATGGATTTGATGGAACGAGGTGTAAAATTAGGGGCAGATGTTCCGTACTGTATTATGCGCGGAACGGTGCTTGCAGAAGGAATCGGAGAAGAACTCACACGACTTTCACCGCTGCCAAAGTGCTATATTTTGATCGCAAAGCCTGGAATCAGTGTGTCAACCCGCACGGTCTATGAGAAATTAGATGCACTTACGATCACAGAGCATCCAGATATAGACGGTCTGATTACCGGACTTGAAAACCAGGATTTGAGAGCAGTCGCATCATCGATGGGGAATGTGCTCGAACAAGTTACGGTAGATGCCTATCCGGTGATCGACAGGATTAAAAACGTGATGAAGGAACAGGGGGCGCTTAACGCCATGATGAGCGGCAGCGGACCGACGGTGTTTGGAATTTTTGAAGACCGGCAGACAGCAAAGAAAGCGCAGAGGAAGATCAAAGAGCTGCAGATTGCAAAGCAGGTCTATTTGGCAAATGTACACAATACAAAAAGGAGATAAAAAGATGGATACAAATTTTGAAGTGAATATGAATGAATATTTACCGCTTCGCGATGTTGTATTTAATACACTGCGTCAGGCGATTTTGCGTGGAGAATTGAAACCGGGAGAGCGCCTGATGGAGATTCAGCTTGCAAACAAATTAGGGGTGAGCCGTACTCCGATTCGGGAGGCAATCCGAAAGCTGGAACTTGAGGGGCTTGTGCTGATGATTCCAAGAAAAGGGGCAGAGGTGGCGGATATTACCGAAAAGAGCCTGCGGGATGTTTTGGAAGTGAGAGAGGCGCTGGAAGAGCTGGCGGTAAGACTTGCGTGCGACAAGATCAAAGAAGAGGAGATTGAAGAATTAAAAAAAGCGGCGCAGGAATTTAAAGAGACATTGGACTGTGAGGATGTTACGAGATTTGCGGAAGCCGATGTGAAATTCCATGATATCATTTACCGGACAACAGACAACGAGAGACTGATTCAGCTTTTATATAATTTGAGAGAGCAGATGTACCGTTATCGTGTGGAATACTTAAAAAGAGAAGATGCGCATGAGACTCTTCTTGCAGAACATGAGAGAATTATCGAGACAATTGAAAAGCGTGACAAAGAAGAGGCGATGAAAGCGGTGAGCCGCCACATAGACAATCAAGTGGCAGCTGTGATTGATACGATTCGCACAAAAAAATAGAATATTTGTATAATCTCAGAAAAATATGTGAAAACTCCGATTATCAAACAGGAGGTACATATTTATGAGATGGATATATGAGAAAAAGAAGATGATTTGTGCAGCGGCAGCGATTGTGCTTGCAGTTCTTGTGACAGGAGTAACCGCAGAGAAGAAGGGAATGCTTGCACAGGCAAAGATTGCAAGTGTTCAAAAGAGGATGGCGAAAGAAGTATTTCGTTTCCATGTGCTTGCAAATAGCGACAGCGAGGAAGATCAAGAACTGAAGATGAAAGTAAAAGGAGAAATCATTGCATATATGAAAGAAGATCTGCCATATTCGGATGGTGTGGAGACGACGAAGGCGTGGGCGAGAACACATACGGATGAGATTGAAGAAGTGGCTGCACGGACCATTGAAGAAGCCGGATATGACTATCCGGTAAAGGCAAAGGTTACGACCTGCTATTTCCCGGATAAGACATACGGAGATGTGACATTCCCACAGGGGGAATATGAAGCACTCCGAATTGAGATCGGGGAGGCAAAAGGACAGAACTGGTGGTGTGTGCTTTACCCGAATCTCTGTTTTATCGATGCGGTAAATGCGGTTGTGCCGGAAGAGGGAAAAGAAGAATTGAAAGAAGTACTGGATGAAGAAGAATATGAGATGGTGACCGCCGGCACAAAATTCAAGATTAAATGGTTCTTCTTTCAATGATAGGCAAAGTTGTGATTGGAGGAATTCATGACTGAATTTTTAGTAAAACATTTTGTGAAGGATTATGAAAAGACAGAAAAGGTGTCTGTGCGTACTGGCTATGGAATTCTGGCGAGTATGGTAGGCATCTTTTGCAACGTTTTATTGTTTTTGATGAAGATAACAATTGGGATGATGATACATAGTATCTCTGTTATCGCAGATGCATTTAACAACTTATCTGATGCAGGTTCATCGATCATCAGCTTTATCGGAGTCAAGATTGCGAGTAAGCCGGCAGACAAGGAGCATCCGTTCGGACATGGAAGGATGGAGTATATTGCGGCTTTGGTTGTCGCGTTTTTGGTGTTGCAGGTTGGGTTTACTTTTTTTAAAGATGCAGTTGGAAAGATAAAACATCCACAGGAGATAGAATTTAATCTGGTATCTGTCATTGTTTTATTGTTGTCCATCGGGATTAAGCTTTGGCTTGGGATGTTCAATAAGAAGCTTGGAACGAGGATTCATTCAAATGTGATGCTTGCAACGGCAGCGGATGCGATGGGCGATGTGATCACAACATCTGCGACGGTTGTCTCATTGCTGGTATTTCAGTTTTCGGGCTGGAATATTGATGGGATTGTAGGAATCGGCGTGTCTCTTGTTGTTATGTGGGCAGGAGTAGGGATCGCAAAAGATACGTTGGAGCCATTGCTTGGTCAGGCAGTTCCAAAAGATGTGTATGAAGAGATAACAAAATTTGTGGAATCCCATGAAGGAATCCTTGGGACACATGATTTGATTGTACATAATTATGGTCCGGGAAGAAGTATGGCTTCGCTGCATGCCGAGGTGGCAAATGATGTGGATATCGAAGTCTCTCATGAGATCATCGACCGTATTGAGAGGGAAGCTACAAAAGAGCTTGGTGTGTTTTTGGTCATTCATATGGATCCGATTGAGATGAAAGACGAGCGTGTTTTATATGCAAAAAGGAAATTGGAAGAGGCGGTGAGAGCAATCGATCCGCAGGTGAGTATCCATGATTTTCGTATGGTGGATGGAGATGAGCAGGTGAATTTGATCTTTGATATGCTCGTTCCATTTCAGTATGATAAAGAAAAGCAAAAGGAAATCTGCAGGACACTTCGAAAAAAGGTAAGGGAGATTGACCAAAGATACCGTTGCGTCATTGTGACGGAGACAAGTTACATAGCGGAGGAAAAATAGATGTATAAGTTAGAAGGACAGATCAGATTCAGTGAGTGTGATACGAGCAAGAGAATAACGCTTCCGGGAATCATCAATTATTTTCAAGATTGCAGCAGCGCACAGTCTGAGCAGATCGGACATGGGATTGACTATCTGAAAGAGAAGAAGAAAGCCTGGATACTTTCCGCGTGGCAGATTATTGTGGAACGTTATCCGGAACTTGGAGAGGCGATTGAGGCTGGCACGTGGGCAACTGATTTTAAGGGACTGTATGCGACGAGGAATTTTTCGATGAAGACAAAATCAGGGGAAATGCTGGCATATGCCAATTCTATCTGGGTGTTCATGGACCTCGCTGCCGGAAGACCAACAAAACCGGGAAAGGAAGAGGTGGAAGCATATGGGATGGAACCGGCGCTTGAGATGGAATATGCTCCGAGAAAAATAAAACTGTCGGAAAAAGCGATTTTGGTTGACACGTTCCCGGTACGCAAGTATCATATTGATACAAACAATCATGTAAATAATTGCCAATATGTGCAGATGGCGATGGAAGTGCTGCGGGAAGACATGAGGATCAGACAGGTACGAGTAGAGTATAAAAAATCAGCGGTTTATGGAGATGTTATTTTGCCGAAGATTGCCGAAGAAACAAGCCGTACCGTGGTGGAACTTTGCGATATGGAGGAAAGACCATACGCTGTGGTAGAATTTGTAGGAGAGAAAAAATAAATGATGAGATTAGGGAAAAAACAAGTACTGACAATTGTAAAAAAAGTAGAGTTTGGAGTGTATCTGGGCAGTGACGAGGATCGTGTGCTTCTGCCAAAAAGACAGGTTCCGGAAGGGGTTGAGATAGGAGATCCTGTGGAAGTGTTTTTGTATAAGGATTCCGATGACAGACTGATAGCAACGACTCATGAGCCAAAGATAGAGTTAGGAGAACTGGCGGTGCTTGAAGTGGCAGATACAGGAAAATTTGGAGCATTTTTAGACTGGGGATTGGAAAAGGATCTGTTTTTGCCTTTCAAAGAGCAGACTGTAAAAGTGGCAAAGGGAGATCAATGTCTTGTGGCGCTTTATATTGATAAAAGTGAGCGTCTCTGCGCAACGATGAAAGTGTATGATATGTTGAAGAAAGATTCGCCGTATCAGAAGGATGATATGGTGGAAGGGATTATTTATGACACAAGTGATAACTTTGGATTGTTTGTCGCAGTCGATAATCAGTATTCCGCTTTGATTCCGAAAAAAGAGGTATATGGAAGACTTCGCATTGGACAGACAGTAAAAGCGAGAGTTACGGCGGTGAAGAAAGACGGAAAGCTGGATCTGAGTGTCAGAGATAAGATTCCGATGCAGATGGACAAAGATGCTGAGAGTGTTTTGAAAGAAATTGAACGGCGCGGTGGAAAACTGCCGTTTACAGATAAGGCAGACCCTGAAGTGATTAAGCAAGAATTTCAGATGAGTAAGAATGCATTTAAGCGTGCAGTAGGACGGCTTCTGAAAGAAGAGAAGATTGAGATTAAGGAACATGCAATTGTCATGTACAGAAAATAGGGGATAGCGTCTACGAAAGCTGGCGAAAGGAGTTGTGTATAATGAAGGTGCAAAATATTACGGACATAGATAAGTTTTTTGAAGTGGTGGACAGATGTTCCGGGAAAGTAGAATTGGTAACAGGTGAAGGAGATCGATTAAATTTGAAATCTAAGCTTTCACAGTACGTTTCAATCGCAAATATTTTCTCGAACAGTGAGATTCCGGAACTGGAGATTGTCGCTTATGAACCGGACGATATAGAACGATTGACAGAGTTTATGCTGAAAGGTGAATAAAAGATATTAAAAATGAGGATACGGCGAAGGCGGTATCCTTATTTGCGTTTTAAGATAAACTTTTTATATTGAGAGGGCGTTGTTCCAATGATGTTATAAAATAATTTTGAAAAGTGCTGTGAATCTTTCAGCCCAATCATTCCGGAAATTTCGGTAAAAGTAAGAGTAGTCGTATCCATCAACTCAATGGCACGGTTGATGCGGTATACATTGATATAATTTCCGAGAGAAATATTCATATATTGCGAAAATAACTTGCTGAGATATCGGGTAGAGATATTCAGCTCCTTTGCGATATCCGGAATTAGAATTTTATCCATATAATGATGTTCTATATAGTTCAGTGTAAATGAAATATAGTTCCCCTGTATTTTTTCTGGAAACTGCGCCTTTGATAATGTCTTATAGGACTGCATGATGAGCAGAACCAGCTGTAAAATATATAGATTGATGTTGGCAGATACCGTAGAATCCTGACTGGTGTTATATAATCGGATGATTGCGAGAATCAGCTCTTTTAGTTCTTTCGTTGTTTTTTGCTGATGAAATGGAGCGCAGCAAAAAATTAAGGAGTGCATCAAATTGACAGATGAGTCCTCTTCTAAGGTGATATGTGATAGAAATTCAGGGAAAAAGTGAATATGATAAAAGCTGCATTCATTTTCATCTGTTAAATAAAAAGAGTGCACGACATTTGGCGGAATCATAATAAAATCATCAGGTTTACATTCAATCGTGGTATTGCCAATTGTCATAACACAGGTACCGGATTTAATCAAATAGATTTCGACACTTGTATGAAGATGTTTTGAAAAGTGATAATGATTTTTCCGGTGTTGAATGGCAGCACCTGAAATTGAGTTTTTGCAAAGAGAAAAGTAAGTTGTGTCCCGATTCATATCTGTTGTCCTTTCAGAGATCTGTAATTGAAATATTAAAATCGGCGGTCTAGATGACCGCCGAAAAAATTATATCCCTTTTTCACCTGAAAAATCAAGTGTTTTCAAAATATTTTGTGATTAGACCGTTTTGCGTTTTTTGAAAATTGCAACTGCTGCAATTCCGGAGAGGATGCATGCTACAGTTGTTGCACCAGCCATATCAGCATCGCCGGTTTTTACCGGTTTGTCTTTGCTGTTATTTTTATCTTTATCTTTATCTTTATCTTTGTCTTTGTCTTTGTCAGGTGTTGTTGGTGTTACCGGTTTTGAAGTAAGTTTTGCAATTGTCTGTGTTTCGTGAGCATCACATGATTTACAAACTCTTTCTTTCAAACCTTCTGCATCTGTTGTTGGTTCTTTTGTTGTTTCCCAATCGCCCCAAGTATGTCCGGTAGCTTTGATTTCTCTTGTCTCTGTCTCGCCGCATTCGCAGGTTCTGCTTTCTTCACCAGGTGTTGTACAAGTAGGTTTTTTTGTTACCGTCCACTCACCCCATGTATGTGTGTGTTCTTCTGTTGCTTTTGTTGTGAATGTTACGTTTCCGGCATCTGATTTGTTGCCGGCTTCATCTAGTGCATATACAGAAAGTGTATATTCTGTTGCAGCTTTTAAATCAGCGACTGTGAAAGAAGTCTCTGTTGCATCAAATGTTGCAATTTCTTTGTCGCCATTCATCAACTGATATTCTACGATATCTTTATCAGCTTCAGCAGGTACCCAAGAGATTTTAGCAGTTGTATCTGTCACATCTGTTGCTGTCGCAGTTGGAGCGACAGGAGCAGTTGTATCGTTGTACACTCTTGTACCGGTTAAACGAATTTCAGCAGCTGTAGCGAAGTCTCTTACAGATTCTACAGCAAGAAGTTTGATGTATTTTGCTTTTACAGGTTCCTTAAATGTAACGGTTTTTACCTTTTTGTCTTGAGCCCATGAACCAGAAGCAGCTTCTTCCCATGTCTCATTATCGTTGCTTGTGTAGATGGTATATTTTGTAATTGTACCATTTGAAGCGCCGTCGCCACTTCCATCCTGACGTGGTGTGTACACATATCCGCTTACTTCATAGTCATTAGCAAGTTCGATTGTGACATAACGATCTTCAGGATTTGAACCATTCCAAGATGTATGCCAAATTGTTCCAAGATTATTGTCCAGAACATTTTTTACACCATTGTTATCCTGAGCAGTTTCTTCAGAACCAGCAGTTGCTGTCATGTCTGCTACCGGAATTTCATTTGTAACTTCACTTGTCACAGTAACTACTGTGTATGTTACAGATTCGCCGTTGCAAGATACTGTAAGTGTATCACCTTTTGCAAGTCTTACACCGCCTGTCAATGTGGAAGAACCACGTTTCAGTTCAACAGTAACACCGTCTTCTGTCATTAAGCTGTCTAATAAATCTTTTGCAGTCACTTTATCGACTGTGTCGATCGTGATTTCTTTCTTAGCCTGATCAATTGCAAATCTGTCAGATGATATTGTCAAGCTAACTGTTCCGGTCTCGTGAGCACCAATATCAGGAATACCGGATACTTTGTTGCCGAAGAAGTCTTTTTCTACTTTGTAGCCGTTGTTATCTACAATAATCTTACCTGCATTGATTGCCGGTGAGTTTTGAACTAATTTGTAACCGTCAAATACTGTCTCAGCAGATGGATCTTCGTGGCGTCTGGCCTGTTTATCATCTGCGACTGTGCTTGGACCTGAACCGGCATTTTCTGTAACCTTTGTTCCGGCATCTACTTTTACTGCGTTGGCATCCTCTGGATAAGTGCTTACATTATAGAATAAGTTGTTGCTGTATGTCTTGTTTCCGTTTGGATTCCAGTTTTCTACAGTTGCCGGAGTCTCACCTGCAAAGTAGAAGATATTGTTCTCAAGATTAATCGGTCCGGCATTGCCATGTGAAGTATGCCAAATATTGTTTAATCCTTCTTTGATATAGAATGTGTTGTTGTAAACCTGAGTATTTCCGGCATTTCCGGCAGGATCTAAAGGTCCCATATCTTCATTCTGGCTAATATTGTAGCGGAATGTGTTGTTTACTGACTGATAACCACAGAACATGATTGTACTTGCGGTGTTTCCGTGGCTGTAGTTGTACTGATAATTTGTGCCGTCGCCGTAGTCAGCATCCCAAGGTTGTCCGTCTCCGTTACCGTTTGAAGCGTTTAATGTACGGAAACATTCGTTGTATTGGAATACAGCATTTTTACATTTCCAAGGCCAGATACCGGCAGCAACGCGTCCTGCTCCAACACCCTGATATTGTCCGGTAGGTTCTCCGGTTACTTTATCTAAAACCGGCTGTGGTTTGGAGTAATCCGTTTTGTTGATCTGTTTGGAGCTATTTTCAGATACATTGTATTGAATCAACGGCTCATCAGCATACATAGTTGTGATTGCGTCACCACCTACATTATTTAAATAGTTGTTTTCAATAACGACGTTAGTAGCGCCGTATTTTTCCATCACTTCATCACTGAGTTCTGCTGTCTGGAATTTATCCCAGTTGTATGTATAACCAACAGCGATTCCCCAGCGGTTGACAGTGTCTAACTGACAATTTTTAATCTGTACATCATCGTATTTTGCGATACCTGTTTTGTTTTCATCGGTAGGCTTTTCCACGATAAAGTAGATACCACCGTTTGTCATGTGTTTGTTGTATACGTTTCCGTCAACATCGTGAATATATAAATCATCTAATACGATATGGTCTAATGTTCCTTTGTCTTTTGCGACTCCGGCAACACCGGTTCTGTCCATACAGTCCGCATCATTATAGGCTTTATCACCTTCAGGATCATTTTTTGTTCCACGATCATTTGTGATTTCAAGACCTTCGATCTCAATGTACTCAACATCTTTTAATAAGATAGAAGAGGACACCGTACCGTGCCATTTGTGGTTTGTGTTATCAAGGTGCTTTCCGTAATTTAACTCCCATAATCCTTGACCATTTGTGAGAATCTGTGGGCGGTTACCTTCTCCGTATGTAGAAACTTTAATAGGTGCTTCTGCACTTCCGCTTCCTTTTAGGTGAAGATACTGATCGTTAAAAACAGAACCTTTTTCCAAGAGAACCTGATCACCTGGCTTTAATGTAAGCTTGTTGATCTTCTCTAACGTTTTGAACGGTTTTGATTCAGAAGTTCCGTCGTTGCTGTCGTCTCCTTTGGAAGAACTTACATAATAAGTAGTTCCTTGAGTTGTCTCTTTTTCTGCATGCACTGTGTAGGCAGGCATCATCGTTGTGATAGTTGTGCTGGCAAGTGTGAGCGAAAGTGCTGCACTTATCCATTTCTTTTTCATAATAATATTACTCCTTCCTTACATGAAATTTATATATTCTTCAAGGTGAACTGGCTCATAGACTCCATATTCCCAGACACCTGTGAATTCTCAGCATTTTTTTCGATGATAGCGTCGTATTTTTCTTCGCGGAGTTCTCGTATGACTGCGACACGTGCAGTCTCCAAATCCGCTTTCTCGGCATTCTCACCAAAAATCCAATCCCGGCTATTATAGTGTTCAACAATTTCCTCCTCTGTCAGATCCATTCCTTCGCGTGTCTTATCATTACAATATTGTTCTTTGATGGAACTCATCTCATATTGAAGGTACAGATCATAAGAGTATTCTTTCAGACCATAGATAACATCATTTTTTGCAAGTTTCTCTTTACGGGTGTTGTTTTCCTGCTCCAACCGTTTTTTTAATCCTTCGTAGCTTCCGTCATCTACATACCCGTTTTCTACGGCGAGATCGTAGACGGCGTGGATATATTTTAAGGATTCTAAAGTGTTTTCAGCTAAAATCTCATATCCGTATTTTTTACCATACTTTTTCTTCCAAAAATCATCGTCGTAGTCTACATCATATTGTTGTTGAATTTGCATCTTTGTGTCATACATCACAGACTGCATACATGCAAGATATTCTTCAGAACTGATCTGATGAGTGCCAATTGTCAGCTGCAGTTGATTCTTTTTCTGAAATGCAATGACACAGAATGTGATCACGGCAATCAAAGAAACAATAGCAATTATTCCGATGAGAAAAAATATTTTTTTTCGTTTATTCATAAATTATGTCTCTCCTAAAATGATGAATCAAAATACTGTTAGTTGTTTTGTATAAATAGCAAAGCATGTTTTAAAGATATTATAACACTTTCACAAATAAAGTGCTTGTTAAAATGTATTCTCTTTTGTAGAAAATTTATATAATTCGGAACAAAATAAAATTTATGATTGATTTTAGAAAGATATTTGTCTCAATCTATAAAACTGTGTTATGATAAAAGACAGCTAAAGTGTAGAAAAAGAATCAAGAGGAAAAATAGTATGAGTTTTGCACATTTACACGTCCATACGGAATACAGTCTGTTGGACGGTTCCAATAAGATAAAAGAATATGTTGCCAGAGTCAAAGAACTTGGGATGAACAGTGCGGCGATCACAGACCACGGGGTGATGTTTGGCGTGATCGATTTCTATCGTGCTGCGAAAGCGGCCGGAATCAAGCCGATTTTGGGATGTGAGGTTTATGTGGCTCCGGGTTCCCGATTTGACAAAAGTTCGGGGGCAAGTGAAGACCGATATTATCATCTCGTGCTGCTTGCGGAGAATCAGAAAGGGTATGAGAATCTGACAAAAATTGTGTCGAGGGGATTTGTGGAAGGCTATTATTACAAGCCGCGTGTAGATATGGAACTTTTGGAAGAGTTCCATGAGGGAATTATCGCACTGAGCGCATGTCTTGCGGGAGAGGTGCAGAAGAATCTTCACAGAGGTATGTATGAGGAGGCGAAGGCGGCAGCGTTCCGCTACGAGAAGATTTTCGGGAAAGGGAATTTCTTTTTGGAACTTCAGGATCATGGTATGCAGGAACAGGCGAATGTTAATCAGCAGCTTTTGCGTCTGTCGCAGGACACAGGAATTGAACTGGTTGCGACAAACGACGTACATTATACCTATGCGGAAGATGAAAAGCCTCACGATATCCTGCTCTGTATTCAGACGGGAAAGAAACTTGCCGATGAAGACCGAATGCGCTATGAGGGCGGTCAGTATTATGTGAAATCAGAAGAGCAGATGAAAGCATTATTTCCATATGCTTTGCAGGCAATTGAGAACACGCAGAAGATTGCAGACCGCTGTCATGTGGAGATTGAATTTGGAGTGACAAAGCTTCCGAAATACGATGTACCGGATGGATACACGTCGTGGGAATATTTGAATAAGCTTTGTTATGAGGGATTAGAGAAAAACTATGAGAATCCAAAGAAGGAACTTCGAGAACGATTAGAGTATGAGCTGAATGTTATCAAGACGATGGGGTATGTAGATTATTTCCTGATCGTGTGGGATTTCATCAAATACGCAAGAGACCACGACATTATGGTGGGACCGGGGCGTGGTTCTGCGGCGGGAAGTATCGTATCTTACTGCCTTGGAATCACCAATATCGATCCGATCAAATATCAGCTTTTATTTGAGCGATTTCTGAATCCGGAGCGTGTGTCGATGCCTGATATCGATATTGACTTCTGTTTTGAGAGAAGGCAGGAGGTTATCGATTATGTTGTGCGCAAATACGGTTCTGACCGTGTGGTACAGATTGTCACATTCGGTACGATGGCGGCACGCGGTGTGATCCGTGACGTAGGACGAGTGATGAATCTGCCGTATGCGTTTGTGGACAGTATCTCGAAGATGATACCGACTGAGCTCAACATGACGCTGGATCGAGCTCTGACGATGAACAGCGAACTGCGCGATTTATATGAAAATGATGAGCAGGTAAAGAATCTGATCGATATGTCAAAGCGTCTGGAAGGACTGCCACGGCATACATCCATGCATGCCGCCGGTGTTGTGATCAGCCAGAAATCAGTGGATGAGTATGTCCCGCTGTCGCTTGGCTCAGACGGCTCTGTGACGACACAGTTTACGATGACCACGTTGGAAGAACTTGGACTTCTGAAGATGGATTTCCTTGGTCTGCGGACATTGACAGTTATTCAGAATGCAGTGCGTCTGGCAGAAAAAAGCACAGGTAAGACAATCGATATTGATCATATTGATTATGACGATAAGGCGGTACTGGATTCCATCGGAACAGGAAGGACAGATGGTATATTCCAGCTGGAAAGCGCAGGAATGAAAAGCTTTATGAAAGAATTAAAGCCGCAGAGTCTGGAGGATATTATTGCGGGAATTTCGTTGTATCGTCCGGGACCGATGGATTTTATCCCACAGTATATCAAAGGGAAAAATGATGTGAATGCGATCACCTATGATTGTCCACAACTGAAACCGATTCTGGAACCTACGTATGGATGTATTGTGTATCAGGAGCAGGTTATGCAGATTGTGCGGGATCTGGCTGGGTATACACTTGGACGAAGCGACTTGGTGCGCCGTGCGATGTCCAAGAAAAAGGGCGATGTGATGCAAAAAGAGCGCCAAAACTTTGTATATGGAAATGAGGCGGAAGGGGTTCCGGGATGTATTGCGAACGGAATCAGTGAACAGGTTGCAAATAAGATTTATGATGAGATGATTGATTTTGCAAAATATGCATTTAACAAGTCTCATGCGGCGGCCTATGCGGTTGTCGCTTATCAGACTGCATATCTGAAATATTACTATCCGGTAGAATTTATGGCGGCGCTTATGACGTCGGTTATTGACAATCCGGGAAAAGTGGCAGAATATATTTATTCCTGCCGGCAGATGGGAATAGAAATTCTTCCGCCGGACATCAATAAAGGAGAAGGAAAGTTCTCTGTGGACAATGGCAATATCCGCTATGGGCTTGCAGCAATCAAAAGTATTGGAAAGCCTGTGATCGAGGCAATCATCGCCGAGCGGGAGAAAAACGGTCTGTTTAAGAATCTGAAAGATTTTATTGAACGGCTCTCCGGCAAGGAAGTGAATAAGCGGACAATCGAAAGCTTTATCAAATCGGGGGCGTTTGACAGCCTTCATGGAACACGAAAGCAGTTCATGGTCATCTATGTGAAGATTTTAGATCAGGTGAATCAGGAGCGAAAATATTCGATGACCGGGCAGATGTCACTTTTTGATATTGTGGATGAGGAGCAGAAAAAAGAATTCGATATTCAACTTCCGAATGTGGGGGAATACGAAAAAGAGACGATGCTTGCATTCGAAAAAGAAGTGCTTGGAATCTATATCAGTGGACATCCGATGCAGGAATATGAAGAAAAATGGCGTAAAAATATCAGCGCCACGACAATGGATTTCCAGTATGATGAGGAGAGCGGGCATACCAAAGTACGTGAAGGCGCAAAAGAAATCATTGGAGGTATTATTACCAACAAGACGATCAAGCATACCAAGACGAATAAGACAATGGCATTTTTGACGATTGAGGACTTAGTCGGAACGGTGGAAGTGGTTGTATTTCCACGAGACTATGAGAAAAATCGGATGTATCTGGAGGAAGATTACAAAGTATTTGTAAAGGGAAGGGTGTCGGAGGAAGATGAAAGTGCAAGTAAACTGATCTGCGAGGCGATTATCCCGTTTGAAAATACGACATGTGAACTGTGGATTCAGTTTCCGGACAAGGAGACGTTTCTTGCGGAGGAAAAAAAGGTCTATGAGATGCTTCGGACATCAGAAGGAAATGACAGTGTTGTCATTTATTGCGCGAAAGAAAAAGCGATCAAAAGGCTTCCAGCAAACTGGAATATTCGTGTAGATAAAGAAATTCTCGGCAATATGACAAATTATTTTGGCGAAAAAAGAATAAAAGTAGTAGAAAAATACATTGAAAACATTTGAAAAATGGTATAGAATTGTATAAAAATGAAAACAATTCAAATAATACATACATGGAATGATGGAGGATTAACAATGAACGATACAATTCAGACAATCGGAATCTTAACAAGTGGCGGTGATGCACCGGGAATGAATGCTGCAATTCGTGCAGTTGTAAGAACAGCTTTAGGAAGAGGAATTCGTGTCAGAGGAATCAGACGTGGTTACCACGGATTATTACAGGAAGAGATCATCGATATGACAGCAAGAGACGTATCTGATATTATCCAAAGAGGTGGTACAATCCTGCAGACAGCAAGATGTAAAGAGATGCGCACAGAGGAAGGTCAGCAGAAAGCGGCAGCAATCTGTAAAAAATATGGAATTCAGGGTCTTGTTGTAATCGGTGGAGACGGTTCTTTCGCCGGAGCGCAGAAATTGTCAAATCTTGGAATCAACACAATCGGGATTCCGGGAACAATTGACTTGGATATTGCATGTACAGAATACACAATCGGTTTTGACACAGCTGTAAATACAGCGATGGAAGCAATCGATAAAGTACGTGACACATCAACTTCACATGAAAGATGCAGCGTGATCGAGGTTATGGGACGTGATGCAGGATATCTTGCATTATGGTGTGGTATTGCGAATGGAGCAGAACGCATCCTTATGCCGGAAGAACATGACTATGATGAAGAAAAGATTATCGCTGATATTATTGGAAACAGAAAACGTGGTAAACAACACTATATCATTATCAACGCAGAAGGTATTGGTGATTCCATGAATATGGCAAAGAGAATTGAAGAGGCAACAGGTATGGAGACAAGAGCGACAATTCTTGGACACATGCAGCGCGGAGGAAGCCCGACATGTAAAGACAGAGTATATGCATCTATCATGGGAGCAAAAGCTGTTGACTTATTGTTAGAAGGAAAGACAAACCGTGTCGTTGGTTATCAGCACGGCGAGTTTGTTGATTATGATATCAATGAAGCATTGCAGATGCACAAAGAGATTCCGGAATACGCATATCGAGTTTCTAAAGATCTTGCACTTTAATCAGAAAAATTTTCAAAAAGAACTTTTGGATTTCCAAAGGTTCTTTTTTTCCACTTGAAAAGAATGACAAGAGAGGGTAAAATGAAAAGATGATATAGTATAAAAGGAGAATATCGTTTTGAGTATAGATAATAAAAATGCAGCACCAGTAGGGGTATTTGATTCCGGAGTAGGTGGTCTTACTGTTGCAAGGGAAATCATGCGTCAGCTTCCGAATGAGAATCTGGTATATTTTGGGGATACCGCACGTGTGCCGTACGGAAGTAAATCGAGAGACAATATCATTCGCTATTCCAGACAGATTATCCATTTCCTGAAGACAAAAGGGGTGAAGGCGATCGTGATCGCATGCAATACGGCGAGTGCACTGGCTTTGGATGTCGTTCGAGAGGAAAGTGATATTCCAATTATCGGGGTGGTAGAGCCGGGAGCAAGAGCGGCGCTTCAGATTACACAGACGAAAAAGATCGGGGTGATCGGAACGGAAGCGACTGTGCAGAGTGCGATGTACGGAAAGATCATCAAAGGATTAGATCCGACTGTTTCCGTTATTGGGAAAGCCTGCCCATTGTTTGTACCTTTGGTGGAGGAAGGATTTGCAAAGCATAAGGTTACGGAAGAGATCATTGATTATTATCTCGCGTCGATGAAAGAGTCCGATATAGATTCTCTAATTCTTGGGTGCACCCATTATCCGCTCCTTCGTTCGAGAATCCGCGCGTATCTGGGAGATAAGATTCAGCTTGTGAATCCGGCCTATGAGACTGCGATGGATTTAAAATATATTTTGAAAGAAAGCGGTATGGAGAACGCCGGAAAAGAAGGGGAGCATGCGACATATTCCTTCTATGTAAGCGATGCTGCGGACAAGTTCAAACAATTTGCGAACTCAATTCTCCCATATGATATTGAGACGACACAACAGATTAATATAGAAGAATATTAGGTGATGAGATGACAAAAGATGTACTGATAAATATTTCAGGATTACAGGTAGACGTAAATGAGATGGAGAATAATGATGAACCAATTGAGACGATTAGTACTGGTAATTACTTCTTTAAAAATGGGAAACACTATCTCTTATTTGAGGAGGTATCAGAGGGTGTGCCGGGAGTTACGAAGACTCAGATCAAAATAAAAGGAGAAGATAGTCTTGAAGTGCTCAAACGAGGCGTTTCCAATGCACATATGATTTTTGATACAAAGCGAAAGAACCGCTCTTATTATGAGACACCGTATGGCCAGTTGAATCTTGGGATTTTTACAAGAAATATTAAGATTGATGAAAAGGAAGACAACATTAACATCAAGGTGGAGTATGCGTTGGATGTGAATTATGAACCACTTGCGGAATGCACGATACGAATCAATGTAAAACCGAAAGGGTCAAAAGAGTTTTCTATATACGAACAGATGAAATTTTAAAAGGAACTGCGCATGCAGTTCCTTTTAAATGCTATTTTTTAAATCTTGCAAAAAGTCCTTTTTTCTTTTTGACCGGAGTCTCAAGAGGACCTCTAAGTCCCTTTACACCTGTAATGTAGATTCCGCTTACAACGGCTCTTACTTCTTTTTTCACAGGGATAAGTGGAAATACTTTTTCGTCACACATTAAAGTCATTACTTTTGGACCGACCTTCGCTTTTACGACAGCAACTTTTGCTCTGCGAAGATACTTCGGTGTGTTATCGATTACAACAGCTGGAAAACCGGCTTCTTTTAGCTTCATACGCTTTTTGTCAATGACAAGCATAGTCACATTCTGTGCGGCTGCTTCGAGCTGCTGTTGCTGTTCTGCCTGTTTCTTCTCCGCTTTTTTTCCGAAGAAATACAATACGGCTAAAACAATAATCAGAACTACTAAAATAACGAGCAGTGTTATGGTAATTGGACTCACGACAAACCTCCCAATATGTAATTCTATGTAAATAATCCGCTTTTACACAAATAATATTGTATCATTGTTTGGAAAGAAGTGCAAGTGAAAGTGTAAAGAGCACAGGGAGAAAAACAGAGGATAATTACGATTTATAGTGAAAAATGTGTGAAAAATTTGTGAAATAGTAATAGAAAGTCTTTTCAACAAATGGCAAATGTGCTATCTTTAATAAGATACTGAAAACAAACAAATAGGAGAGAGTCATGAAAAAGAAAATTATAGCAGCATTGGTTGGAATATGCACAGTGGTAGTAATGACCGGATGTGGGAATAAAGGAATTTCTAACGACAAGATTACAATTAAACAATATAAAGGATTGGAAGTAGAAAAAGTGGATCCGGTAGAGGTTACGGACACAGATGTGGAAGACAGCATTAATTCTACGCTTCAGACAAAGAGTACACAGAATGATATTACAGACCGCCCGGCACAGGAGGGTGACGTGGTTACTATCGATTATGAAGGAAAGAAAGACGGCGTTGCATTCGATGGAGGAACAGCACAGGATCAACAGCTTGAGCTTGGTTCAGGATCATTTATTGACGGGTTTGAAGATGGCATTGTCGGACACAATATCGGAGAGACATTTGATCTGAATCTGACATTCCCAGAGGATTATAAAAGTGAAGACTTGGCTGGACAGGCAGTTGTATTTACCGTTACATTGGACAAGATTTCAGAAGTGATTGTTCCGGAGTTGACAGATGAATTGGTAGCAGAGCTTTCTGAATCCGCAAAGACAATTGAAGATTACAAAAAAGAAGTAAAAGAAGATTTGGAGACTTCCAATAAGCAGGCAGCAGAGTCTGAGCAACAGCAGAACGTATGGGATGCTTTGATGGAACAGTGTACAGTTGAAAAATATCCAAAAGACAAAAAGCAGGAGACAATCGATAATATTACAACACAGTACGGTTCGATTGCTTCTATGTATGGAATGGATGATGTTGATACATTCTTAGAGCAGGCATTTGGTGTTACTTCTGAGGTGATGGCAGAGAACATTATCAAACAGGAATATGCAGTGGATTTGATTGCAGAGAAAGAAAATTTAAAAATTTCTGATGAAGAGTACAAAAAAGGTTTGGAAGAATACGCAACACAGTATGGTTATACAGATTCCGCAGAGCTTGAAGATGCTGTTGGAAAGAAAGAAGTGAAAAGAGCGCTGTTACAGGATAAAGTGACAGACTGGCTTGTAGACAATTGTAAATTAGTAGAAAAAGATTCAAAAGATTCTTAAAAAATGAAGGGATTGTGGAGACACAATTCCTTTTGATTTTCGCCATTTTCTTGAGTAACTGATGGATATCAGTTAAAATAAAGTTTAGAAAGTGACAACATAAATCCACTTGGCGAGGTAGACGTCTGGGATAACTTGATGCGTATCAAAAATCATCAGGTGGCAACAAAACTTTTTATGACAAAATGAGAAAATCTTGTAGATAGTGAAAGGGAGCTTAAAAATGAATTTGAAAAAAATACATCATGTTGCAATTATTGTTTCGGATTATAAAGAATCAAGAGAATTTTATGTAGAAAAGTTAGGATTTCGAGTTATAAGGGAAAATTATCGACCGGAGCGGGAAGATTATAAATTGGATCTAGAGTTAGATGGATGTGAACTTGAGATTTTTTCAGGGAAAGGGAATCCGCCTCGTGTCAATTATCCGGAGACATGTGGTCTTAGGCATCTTGCATTTTATGTGGAAGATATGGAAAAAGTCATTGCAGAACTTCACGAGAAAGGAATTGAAACAGAACCAATTCGAGAAGATCCTTTTACAGAAAAAAGAATGACATTTTTCCATGATCCAGACGGTTTGCCACTTGAATTACATGAATAATTAAAATGACTTTTAGTGAATCAAGAGTGTTCGGTTAAAAAATTTACTTGAACAAAGAGAGGTGCAGAAGCCGGAAGGCTGAAATATCAAGACATACCAAAAGAATCCTTTGCATACACTGTAACAACAGTAATTGCAGGGGAAGTATATGAAAGATTATATCGAGGAGCGAGCAGTAGAAATCGCATATTATATTATTGAGAACCAGGCGACAGTGCGGCAGACCGCAAAAAAATTTGGAGTAAGTAAGAGCACCATACATATAGATGTAACAAAATAGGCGGTTGTGTGAAGATTTTGTATGTGGTGAGGTGAAGATAGGAAAATAGGGGAGAGAAAGGTCGCAGAAATGCGGTCTTTTTCTTTTTGGTGATTTTATTGTGCTATGGGTGGAAATCGGTTAAAATAGACTATAGAAAGCAGGTGGAAGAATCATGGCTAAAACTTTTTTATGGATAGAAGATCGGAAAGGAAAAGCAAGTTACATATTTTGGGGAAATTTCATGAAACAACTCTATCCGGATGTAATAGTTGAAAGTAAAAAGAATAATAGTGAGTTAGTGAAATCGGTAAAGACGTTACAAGATGAAGAGAATAAATATATCATTGTTTTTGATAATTCTTTTGACAATCTACAGGTTGTAATGGAACAGAAGCGTTTGAAGAAATACGCGAATGAACAGAAGAATGTTTGTCTGTTAGATATCATTTGCTTCGAGTATATTCTCTTAGAATTTACAGAATTAATTGAATGGATTTATGCTTCGGAAGATGATTTTTTGAAAAAAAGAGCCGGGATGATTGAGGCAAGACATAAGCTGGTAGAAACCTTGCAGGATGATGATTTTGACTATAAAGGGATTCGTGAAATTGTGGAATATGATAAAAATATTGAAGAACATAACATTGAGCAATTATCAGCGAAGTTACTATTCGATTTGACAAGAAATACCGGGTTTGAAGTATCAAAAGGAACGCTTGGAGAATGTTGGATAAAGTCATGTTGTGAATGGGGAAATCGGCAGGAAGACGATATTTGCGGATTGGATCATAACAGACTGGCTGTGTTTGATAAAATGAAACGGATCTATGATGGAAGTTCATTGAAGTTACAGTTTCCGAAAGTTGGATTGGAGGTAGTGGCATGATAACGATTTTTAAAAACAAGAAGGATATACCCCTGAATAAAGAATATATAGAATTGAATGATATATTTTTTAATCAAAATACGGCAACAAAACTGGATGATAGGGCAGAGAAGTATGTTCAAATGATAGACGGTTCGGAACTCCTCAGTAAATATAAAATAAGGTCACGGTTTGAGGATATCACATTGAATACAGATCAGCTTTCTACAGGTTGTAAAACGGTATTAAATGTATTATATTTTCCGGATAAGGTGTTTTGCTTGAAAGAATGTGGAAATAATGCTTTGGAAATATTATATGGTTTCGAAGAGGGATATGTATATAGTGATTATGCAATGATTCCTTTTAATATGGAACGTGTGAAGGTTCGGACTGGTAGAGAATGTAAAGTGATCGAGGATTACGAAGAACTAAAGGAGTGGTGGGAAAATGAAGAGTAAACCGGTTGTAATGGAACATTTTTCAACAGTGCATACCTCGTTTGTGGTGGACTTTACATTTACCAATAATATAACAATCTTAATGGGAGATTCAGGAACAGGAAAGACAGCAACATTTTCATTTATCAGAGAATGTATGGCAGTTAATCCTCAAATTTTGTGTTTGGATAATTATGATTATCAGAAAGATATAAAAGAAATAATCCGCCAGACAGAGGGGAAACTGGTTGTCATTGATAATGCAGATATTTTATTAGATGACGATACAAGGAAACATATTTCGTTAGATGATAAAAATCAGTATCTGATTATCGGAAGAAATCCTAAGAATCTGTTCGCAACGAAAGAAAATCTATTTGAATTGGCAAGTGAAAAGGTCGGAGAGCAGACGGTGTTTACGATAGAGCCGTATATATAACTCGAACAGCAGATAGGAAGGAATGACTGGAGGATAAAGCAAATGAAATCATGGAAAGATTTGTTTCGCACACATATATTGGAACGTGGACTAAATTATTATGAAGAAGGTTATGTTACTTCTTTGGAACAGAATTTGACAGGATATACAGCAGTAGTAGTAGGAACAGAAAATTATGATGTAGAGATAGAGATTCTGGATAATCGAGTTTATGATATGACATGTACATGCCCATATGCAGCAGAGGGAAATTATTGCAAACATATGGCGGCGGTTTTGTATGAGATAGAAGAAGGAGAACCAGATACAAAAATACCGGGAAATTATCTTCAAAAGGTTCAGGAACAAAATAAAGAATTGCAAGAGATTATTGCCGGAATTCCAATAGATGAATTACAGGAAATCGTATTTTCTCAGGCAAATTCGGATGAGTTTCTATATAATAGGATCATGACAAAGTATGCGCCGATAACACCGTGTCATATGATCAGATTGAAACAACAGGTAAATGATATCGGCTATCATTATTCTGACAGAGGCGGGTTTGTAGATTATTATCATGCAACGGATTATACAGATGCATTGAATACGCTTTTAGATGAAAATGTTCCGCTGTTATTGGAGAAAAATTATAGAATGGAAGCATTTGAATTAGTAAATTGTATCTTTTATGAGATTGGGAATCGAGATATAGATGATTCAGATGGAGGCACATCATTTGTAGCGGATAATTGTTACGAGTATTGGCAAACAATACTGCAAGAATGTAATGATAAAGAAAAAGAAAATATGTTTCAATGGTTTCAAGATCATCAGGAAAATTATGTAATTGATTATTTGGAAGATTATATTAGTGATTTTTTGCTGAATGAATTTCATGATGAAGAACTACTTCAGAAGAAACTTCATATGTTGGATGAAAAAATCGTTAAGTTTCAAAAAGAAAACTATAGTGGCGATTCGTATTCCGCATATTACGGTATGGTCAATAACATAATTACAAGGATATGTTTGATGGAAGAATTGAGTTATTCTAAGCAGGAAATAAAAGAATATCGGCAGAAATATAGGAATTTTTCTGAAATTCGGAAGATGGAAATACAGGAATATTTATCTGATAAAAAGTATGAAGAAGCCATTGCAGTATTGAAGGAAAGTAAAAAATTGGATGCGGACAAAGCCGGATTGGTAGCAGAATATAGTCAGCAATTAATTCAAATTTACGAAAAAAGAAATATGCAGAACGAATACGTGCAGGAACTGCAATATCAGGTGTTTGAATGTATGCAGCGTGATTTGGAATACATTGTCAAATTGAAAAAGCTGTGTAGTGAAACGGAATGGGAGGAGCAAAGAGAAAAATTTTTACAGGGGAAAACTTCTTATTGGATACGATATGAATTTTTAGTGGAAGAAGAATTATTTGAAAGATTGCTTCAGGAAATTCAAAAGAACCAGTCTGTTCATGTATTAGATCAATATGAAAAAGTATTGAAAAAGCATTTACCGAATGAAGTCAGGGATATGTATGTGCAATATGTGAAAAAGGAATCAACTCGAACATCAGATAGAAAGTCATATAAGTATTTAATATCCTACCTAAAAAAGATTACAAAATATCCGGATGGCAAAAAGATAGCACGTGATATTGCAGAGTGTTGGAAGCAAGATTACAAAAGAAGACCGGCTATGATGGATGAGCTTCGAAAAGCCGGATTTTGATGTGTGATAAATAAAGTGAAGGAAAATTGTTAAGGAAGATAGGTAGTATGGGGAATTGCAGAAGTGAGTGTATTTTCAGTAGTTGTAAAATAATAGGAGGGTTTGTATGAGCGAAAAGAAAAAGAAAATAGGTTTTACTGTTGCGTGTATAAATGAATTTGCACAACATTATAATCTCAGCATACAAGAAGCATTCCGTTACCTTTTTCAATTTAAAGGGATTGCGTTTATAAAAGAAAACTATGAAGTTGAACATACTTTAGATTTTGGAACAATAGTAGAAGACTTAGGAATATTGTGCCGAAAAAACGGAGGCGCGTTATGAGATTATATCACGGAAGTAATATTGTAATTGATAGTATAAATTTGGCAATGTGCAGACCATATAAGGATTTTGGAAAAGGGTTCTATTTGACAGACATAAAAGAACAGGCAGAAAAAATGGCCGTAAGAGTGTCAAAGATTTATGGTGGTTCTCCCGTTGTCAATACTTTTGAAATACAAGATGATTTCAGAAAAATAGAGGATATCAAGGTTAAGGATTTCGGTTTAGAAACAACGGAAGAATGGGCAAAATTTGTCATGAATAATAGAAATCGAACATTTACAAATGTGAAAGATATTTTGTGTAATAAGGACAATAAATATGACATTGTTATAGGACCTGTTGCGGATGATAATATGGCATTATTATTTCGTCAGTATGAAAATGAAATTATTGATTTTGAAACTTTATTGAGAGGAATGATATATAAGCAGACATCGTCGCAGTATTCTTTTCATACAGAAAAAAGTATAAAACTTTTGCGAAAGGTAGGAAACTAATATGGGTAAGCAAGAACAGTTGATTGAATATATAGTTCAGGATATTGTTGATATGTTCTCTTCAGATCAGGACATAGAATATGATGAGGCTATGAATAAGTTTTATAACTCAAAAGTCTTTGAAAAACTTCAGGATAAAGAAACTGGTTTATATATGGAAAGTTCAGAATATGTGTATGACCTTTTTAAAGATGAGATAAATTTTGGACGTATTGTTCAAGCAGAAATCTAAGGTTTTATAGATGTGACTTTATATTATCGTAATGAGAGATATAATATACAGGAGATAAAAAAGCGAAAGAACGAAACCAAGGAAAGAGAGAAAAGATTAGCTGTCACTTTGAGATTATATCAGAGTGACAGCTATTAAGATGCTAAAAATAATTTTTTACTATATCATCCAGTGATTCTGCAATTCTTGAAAAATCTTGATTTAAATTTAGTGTACGTACAGAAATCTGGTTTCCGCTCATTTGGTAGGTATTATTGGGAATAATATCTTCATCGGTCTGTGCATAAAGAAGCATTCCGGAGACAGTATGTTCACAGTTTTTCAATTCGAACTCCTTGTTTTTCACATATGTAAAAATTTGATAGAGATTATTGGAATGCAAGGTATTTGTTCCGTATTGTCGCTGAGTCATGTGTGAATAATATTTTGCATCGATAATAAGTATATTGTTCTCTTGAGACAGCATGATATCGGTTTGCATTTTAGGAAGCAATTGGTTTTCGGAATCATCAAGTTGCCATGTAATCTGTGATGCATTGGCAGATAGTTTTGGATGTTCTTTTCGATAATATTCAAGCAAAAATTTTTCATATAAACGGCACATACGTTGTTCGTCAAAAAAATCCATTATTTTCGTGGTGCCGTCAGTTTGTGTTTGCAGAAGTCCGTTATAAACCAGATAACAGATTCCGATTAGCATTTGATAACTTTGGTTGGAACGATTATAATGCTGGTTCCAGTTTACAAAACGTAAATCAATTTCACTAACATCAGAAAAAAATAACAACAGATTCCGTAGACTCTTTTTGCGTGTATTTGTAATATTGGCTTTAAGTAGTAATAACATTGTAGATTTGATAATCTGGTTAAATTGTGTATTAGTTGAAAATTCATCGTATGTACAAATTATTTGTTTTTTCAGCAGAGCTTGAGTTTTAATGGATTCGGAAATATTAAGTTTTCCTTGGAGTGTAGAAAGCGATTCTGATTTTGGGACATAATCTCTTCCTAAGCCACGTTTTAATTGTATGCTAATGCCTTTATCAAGAATGGCTGCACATAATTCAGCGGTGTTATGCAATTTTTCTGTAGCAAGATTTTTGTAATTCTGTGCTTGTAATGATTGGAAAGCGTAGGATAGCATATAGTAAATATTTTGTACAGGAATCATTTAACAGCACTCCTTAACCGATCTGACCAATCTATGATTTTGGCTGGTTCATCAAACCAATATTCTTTTAAAAGCAGAATCAATTCGTATTCTACAATGGATGCCAGTGTTTGGGTGTTGATTGTTTCCGGAGTTAAACCACAAAAATAGCTATGACCAATACAGAATCCTTCACCTAGAGAAATGTCTTCTGCTATTTTTGAATTGAGTTGTTTAACACAAGAAATTAACTTGTTAAAAGCATCACTCTTTAAAGAATCCTGATAAGCTTGAAAACCAAGTGTGTTAAATCCTGGTTTCATAGTAAAAAATGAAAAACGTCGTCTTAAAGCATAGTCTAACATGGCAAGACTACGATCAGCAGTATTCATCATACCAATGATATACACATTTGCAGGTACAGAAAAATTTTCATCAGAATACAATAACTGTAGTTCGATACCACGCTTGTCTTTTTCGATTAGCATAAATAATTCGCCGAATATTTTACTTAAATTACCACGATTGATTTCATCAATAATAAAAAAATAATCATTTTCATCATCTTCTTCAGCTAGTTTGCAGAATTTGTAAAAAGAGCCTTTTTTTATTGTAAATCCATTTTCGGTTGGTCGGTATCCTTCGATAAAATCTTCATATGAGTAGCTCTGGTGAAACTGAATCATTTGAACGCGGTCTGGATTTTTTGCACCGATAATGGAATAGGCAAGTCGCTTGGCAGTAAATGTTTTTCCAACTCCAGGTGCACCCTGTAAAATAATGTTTTTCTTCATTTTTAAGACATTTACCAGTGTTTTATAATCTTGTTCATTCATATACACATCTGTGAGGAAATCCGTAGAAGAATAAATAGGATAGTCGATTTCTGGTTGTGTATCTACATCATCCAATTCATCTAGAGCAAAGATGGCAGTAAGTTTTTCAATATAATCTGTGTATGGAGTGATATCAGTTAGGCGTTTGGCAACAGCATTACCAGGATGTTCCCATTCGCCAACTTGTAGCCACTTTACAGCGCGGATGCTTTTATATTCTTGACGAAGATCATCAAAGACATAATCTCCAGTGACAATACCTTTACCAACAAGGGTATTACTACGTTTCGCATAAATCACGTCATTAACTGATATGCTATTTGCAAAATTCCATGCCATCAAAGCCTGACTTTTTTCGGGAAGTACTGCTGTCATACACATTTATCAGTTCTTGACGAAGAGCTTCTTTAGAAGCGTATTGGGAATAATCGCCGATGTCATCCATACCAAGAACCATGATTTCTTTTTGCTGACATTCAATCCAGCTATTATCGTCAAAAATTGTATACATCCAGTAGTGAATTTTATGCTTTTTATCGGAAAGAGTATTTGTGTCAGAATCATCAGAGTCATTGGTATATCCCACATTCTTTCCATAAATATGGGCAAAAACAACTCCGGGAACATTGCATTTTCTTACATATAATGAAATTTGTCCCATGCGAATGAAAGGAATATCGCTTGGTTTTTGATTTAGAAAATGTAATACTCTCAGCTGAATATCTTGTCCGTAAAATGGTGCAAACAATGTGGGAAAGAGTATTTGATAATATTTCATTCGCCATACCATATTGATTCCTGAGATATGTCCCAGTTGCTTGTAAAGCTGTTCATAATCTTCTTCAGAATTTAAAGGGCCAAAAGAAGAGATTATTTCCGCACCTTCTATCAGGTCATTACGGATTTCTTCTGCTTTTTGTATTGCTTCTTCTTCAGTAAGATGTATAGGTCTTAATGGTGATCCGCAAGTCCAACTCTGATTTTTTTTATGATAAAAGAGTCCAAATTTATATGCAGATCCACCAGAAATACCTCCGAATACTTCACGAATATCTTTGTCCATTTCAAGCATATAGCAGAGGTTGGTTTTATTTCCTTCGTCGTTATAGAATAAAGAAGTTAACAAATTCCTTCCGGAAAGAGATTTTAAGCGTTCTATTCCAAAGAGATTTATAAAATTTTCTCGTAGTTCATCAGCCTTGTGAGCAAATGCAATCCATTCGGGAGTCTGAGATTCGGTATAAAACCATTCGGGAGAATATTTCCCCGATTCATTTTCTGTTATCTGAATGTTAGACATAATATACCTCCAAAATTATAAGTTAAAATTAGTATATCATTTAATTGTAGTACTGTCATAGATTATTGGAAAATAGGGTTATATTTGGATTTAAAAGAGAAGAGCTGAATCTATAGGACTATTTATTCAGAAGAATTCATAAACATGGACAAAGAGTGCAGGAAGGGAGGTAGTTTGTTTATCGTGGCAAGAAAAAAAATAAACTATCGGTTTCATAATCCGAATACGGTAGAAACTACCGCCGATTACATATTGAAGGTTTTTATGGAAGTGAATGAAAAAAGGTGGAGCGGGCGATGCAGGAGGCGGCCGAGAATATTTTGGAAGAAAATTACTATGGCGAAAAACGAGAGATTTTGGACTAGAAGTCCACTTGTGCTGTTGGAAAAAACAAGGTAAAATTAGGTACAGATACTGATATGAAAGTCATGGTTACATTTTTAAATAGGATGGTGATTTATTGTGAGAAAAGAATTTGATATTTCACGGTTCGATAAATATAGAGAAGATAACAGAAGAGAAGTGAAGAAAGCGAATGGAGGATTACCGGTTTCATTATGGGACACATATTCTTCTTTTGCAAACTGTTATGGCGGTGTCATTATTTTAGGGATTAAAGAATCAGGAAAGAGACGGATAAAATTACTTTTGCAAATCCAGGCTATGTCCGAACCGGTAAAAAACAGATGCGTTTGGGCGGAGAATCTGATCCACGAAATAAATCTCTCATGAAAATGTTTAACTTGATTAATATAGGTGAACGTGCCGGAAGTGGAGTACCGAATATTTTCAATGTATGGAATGAAGAAGGATTTGTAGAGCCAGAGATTGAAGAAAGATTTGATCCGGACAGAACGATTTTGACGCTTTCTTTTATAAAAAAGTGACGAAAAAAGACAAGAACAATATGAAAAAATTCTTACCTTTATGCAGCCTGATGTATGGTACAAAGCAAGTGATTTAATGAATGTGTTAGGAGTGAGAGAAACAAGAACGAAAGAATTGCTGCGAGCATTGATTACTGATGAAAAGCTTGTAGATGATGGGGCAACAAAAGGAAAGCGATATAAGAAAGCCGATGAACTATAATCGGAAAGATACAAAGTGGGTGAAAGTTTTGAATATAGAGGCATAAGGGAAAATTATCAATCGGAGCCGGAAGGCTGAAATATCAAGACATACCAAAAGAATCCTTTGCATACACTGTAACAACAGTAATTGCAGGGGAAGTATATGAAAGATTATATCGAGGAGCGAGCAGTAGAAATCGCATATTATATTATTGAGAACCAGGCGACAGTGCGGCAGACCGCAAAAAAATTTGGAGTAAGTAAGAGTACCATACATAAAGATGTAACGGAACGGCTTTTGCAGATTAATCCAGGGCTTGCCAATCAGGCACGAAAGATCTTAGATCAAAATAAGTCAGAAAGACATATCAGGGGAGGTATGGCAACAAGAGAAAAGTATTTGCATCAGCATTAGAAGAATACGAATAGTAAGAGAAAATGCGGTTTAGAACACAGGGGGAACAAAAGATGAGGCGTTTTGTATATTTATTTGAATTGGATTCAGTGCGAAATTCGAAGAAAGAGATCCAGAAAGGTCAGCAGGCACTTTTTGAGGAGATTGTCAAAAAGGGGAATACGGTTGTGCTTTCGTTTAACCAATTGACGGACTCAGAAGCTTTTTTGTGTGCGATTAGAGATGAAAAAGCATACGAACAGATGGTGCAGTTGTTTGCGCTTGGGGCAATTAAAATTTCAAGATATGGAGATGTCAGAACTCCGTCGCAATATATACAGAACGCAATTGACAAATGCAACGATTCGAGCAAGGAAGAGTTTTTGTTTTCGGGTCTGCCTGTGCGCTGTGCAGAGAAAGATTTACTTGAGAAGATGAAGCATGCGCTTCAGTATAGTGATACAACTGTTTTGGAAGAGTTAATGGAGAATGAAAAAGAGGAAGAGAAGAAGAAAGATCTTGAGTATGTAATTCGATTTGTGCGAATGATTCTGATGATGAGTCTGGAGAAAATTTCAGGGCAGCCGGCAAATACCGGAGAAAAGAGAAATTTTATGCAGTTTTATGAAGAAATTGTGGAGATACTTCGAAAGCCTAAGTCTTTGTTTTCAGGGGAGTCTGGCAGGGAATTGGAAGAAGGATTGCCGAAAGCGATAGAGATTCTGGAGCGAACAAAAAAAGAATTGTACCGTGAAGATAGAACAAAAAAAATGATGAACAATAGGACGAATTGGATAAAAAAACTTGTATCAGAGGAAAAAACAGCACTTGAGTCACAGCAGCTGCTTGCAAAGGCAGTGGTCGATCTTTGCTATAACTATACAGTAGAAGAAAGTATTTATCAGGTGTCGAAGCATTACGAGAAGGAAGGAGACACCTTTGAGAAGGATTTGACCGAAAGACTGATGTTATATTGGAAGGAATGCAAAGAGAGAGGACAACAGTCTGAGGAGATAGAGCTTCCTCCATGGGACACAGCCGTTCGTGTAGTAGAGGAGGAGCGAAAGCGTGACAGGGGTTTACAGACCAAAGAGTGCATAGGAAAACGCTATGAAGAAGATTGCGAGAAGGAGAAGAGGAGATGGAACCTGCGGATTGCATATCAGATGTTTGCAAGACTGCGTACAGCGCTTTTGTACATTGTGATTTTCTGTGGAGTAGATTACTTTATGGGATTTGTGGAAGACCAGGTGATGGGATTGTTTTTTGATGTGACAGGAAATGAGTGGATGCGTATGCTGTGGTCGATGGTTTGCTCTACCATTATGTTCGGAATAGTAGGCTCTGTTGTTGCAAATGTGTTTCAACTGCCGGATATTTTAGAAAGTGTACGAAGTATTGGTGTGGGGATGAAAGATTTGTATCGAATCGGAATGGCAAAGAGCGGCATTTCCTATCAGAATCCAGATAAGGAGAGAAACAATGAAAGAAAAATATAGTGATGGAATAGAATGGAACACATATGAAAAATTGCGGAAGGAACGTCCGGAGTTGTTTGCAGAGTCAACGCAGATTCCGATTGTGACGGATAAAGAGACGGTAGATACATTTGTGAGAGAGACCGGGCAAAAAGTAGGTGTGATGTATAGCAGTGAATACCATTATCTGCTTGTGGATCTGATTCGGAATCCAGATGGAAAGTTATATACATATGAAAGAATACTGCCGGTTGTGCCAAGTGGAGCAGCAATGGCGGTGACGATTCAAAACGGATTGTTTGTGCTCCTGCGGCAATATCGGCACGCGATTCGAACGAGTCAGTATAGTTTTCCACGTGGATTTGGAGAAAAGGAACTCTCACCGTACGAAAATGTCAAAAAGGAAGTGCACGAAGAAATCGGTGCGACGGTTATCAAATGTGAATATTTGGGAGAGGTTGTCGCAGACAGTGGACTTTTAGCGAATAAAGTGGCGGTATTTGCGTGTCAGGTGGAAGGTGTTCAGAGGCGGTATGCCTACGAAGGAATTGAGGATGTGGTGTTTCTTTCAGCAGAAGAATTACGGAAATGGATTGCGGAGGGAAAGATTACGGATGGTTTTACACTGTCGGCATATAGCTTGTATTGTGCAAAGAATCCAAATGTGTGAACTGTGACTATGTAAAAATTTACTTTTGGAAAATATTGACAAAAAAACTTGCAATCTTGTAGAGAATATCATATGATAATAACGATTATATGGATTGTTACTATTAGATTAGGCGAGACCAGGGAAAGAGTTTTAGATAGCTCCTGTAAAGTGGGGGACTATTTAGAATGTCCTTGGTCTTTTCTTTTTTAACAGGACAGATTCAGGAAAGGATGAAAGAGGAATGAAAAAGATTGCAAAACAAATGTTGACAGGATTACTGGCGATTGCAATGGTTTTAACAATGGGAACGCCGGCAATTCCAAAGGTTTATGCACAGGACAACACTCAGGTGGAATACGAGATTTATCCGAATCCACATGACATGTCCTACCAAGAGGGAGAATATGTTATTCGCCCGGAAGTGAATGTAGTTTTTGAAGAGAAAATTGATGAAGCTACACAGAACAGAATGAATGAAGTTCTGGAAGCGAAAGACAAGAATATCACTGTGACAGCAGAAAAAGCAGAAGGTAAGACAAACATTTTAGTTGGTACCTACAATTCAAAAGGTTATGTAGACAACTATGTGAAGGAGAACTACAACGTAGATGCAAGCTTGTTTGAGCATTATGGTTCTTATTTTCTGGCATCCAACAATGATGAGATCGTCATTTTAGGTGTGGATACAGATGCAGCATTCTACGGAATTACATCATTAAAACATATCTTTAATCAGATGGACGGGTCTACAATCCGCAATTTCGAGATGAGAGATTATGCAGATGTAAATATTCGTGGATTTATCGAAGGCTATTATGGAATTCCATGGTCTAATGAAGACCGCATGTCTTTGATGAGATTTGGTGGAGACTTCAAGATGACTTCTTATATCTTTGCGCCGAAGGATGACCCATATCATTCTGCAAAATGGCGTGAGCCATACCCGGCAGATAAATTGGAAGAAATCAAAGAGATGACAGAAGTCGGAAATGCATCAAAATGTCGTTTTGTATGGACAATCCATCCATTTATGAACGGTGGTATCACAGAGGCAACATATGACGCAGATATCCAAAAGATTAAAGATAAATTTAATCAGTTGTACAATGTCGGAGTGCGTCAATTTGGTGTGCTGGGAGATGATGCAGGAAATCTTCCTAGAAAAGTTGTAATTAGAGTTATGAATGACTTGCAGAAATGGGCAGATGAAAAAGGCGATGTATATGATCTCGTATTTTGTCCGCAAGGCTACAACCATTCATGGCAGGGAAATTATTCTGAATTAAATGAATTAGATGAAGGTTTCCCGGAAGATGTTCGTATTTTTTGGACAGGTGAAGCAGTGTGTCAGCCAATCGAGCAGAAGACACTGGATCACTTTAGAAGGCATAATTTACCGGAGGGCAAGACAGAACGTCGTGCACCGTTATTCTGGTTAAACTGGCCTGTAAATGATATCAATCATGGACGTATGCTGATGGGAAAAGGTGTGCAGCTTCACACAGATATCAATGTAAATGATATTTACGGAGCAGTGACAAACCCAATGCAGGAGTCAGAGGCTTCTAAGGTTGCGATTTTTGCAGTTGCAGATTATGCATGGAATGTAAAAGGATTCGAGGTAGATAAGAGCTGGGAGGATTCTTTCAAATACATTGAAGCAGATGCGACAGAAGAATTACACACACTGGCAAAACATATGTCGAATCCACAGCCAAACGGACACGGTTTGGTGTTGCCGGAATCAGAAGAATTACAGCCGTTGTTGAACGAATTTAAGACAAAACTGGACAACAATGAATCTGTAAAAGAAGTTGGAGCAAGATTGATGCAGGAAATGGATGTCATCATCGACGCTTGTGATGGTTTTCATGCAAAAAGCAAAAATGAAGCGCTCAAAGCGGAGTTACTGCCATTTACAAATTCACTGAAAGAATTATGTAAATCAATCCGCTCATTTGTAGAAGCGCAGATTGCAATTGAAAATGATGATATGTATGCAGCGTTTAACAGCTACACAGCAGGAAGCTCAAGCTTTAAGACATCAAAGACATTTACAAAGCCAATGATCAATGGAAACCCACAGGTAGTATCACCAGGTTCTACACACTTGATTCCATTAGCAGAAAAATTAGAAAAGAAACTATCCGGCCCAATCAATGATTATGTATCCGGTGAGGGAGAAAATCCGCTGGTGATCACAGCAGAGTCAAGCTTTGATACATGGTATTCCGGAAATATTAACAATATTATCGATGGCGATGAAAATACACATGCATGGCACAATGGCGAAGAAGCGGCAGGACAGTACTACCAGGTAAATTTCAGTAAACCAAGTACAGTTTACGGTGTCCATATTTTAAATGGTGCAAATCAAAGCGGAAAAGCTCAGGATACATTTGGAAAGGCAAAAGTAAAATACAAAGTATCCGGAGAAGACACATGGAAAGACTTAACAGATAAAGAATACGGTCCATATGCAGAGCGTGTAGATGTATCCGGTATCGAGATTGAGAATGTTGTGGCAGTACGTTATGAATGTACACAAAAAGGCTCAGGCAATAAATGGCCATCTATGAGAGAATTCAAAGTATCCACAACACCGGAGACAGGAGTTGAGTTTACGAAAGAAGTCATCCGTACACAGGACGGATGGGCTCCATATCAAGGAGAAGAAAGTAACTTGATTGACGAAAATACACAGACATCAATCTGGTATAATGTAAGACAGAATGGAAATCCGGCAAATACTACAATCAAAGGTGACTATGTCGGAGTGAAATTATCACAGCCAATCACGTTAGGTAAAATCGATATTTTACAGGGTAAGAATGACAATGATGGTGATTACTTCAAGAATGTAAAATTGCAGTATTCAGTAAATGGAACAGACTGGAAGGATATTCCGGGTGTAGAGCCGTTTAAAAATACAAGACATATTCAGGTAGATCTTTCGGACAAAAACATCGAGGCACAGTATGTTCGTCTGGAAAATCAGGAAAATCAGGAGAGCTGGATTGCTTTCAGAGAATTTGATGTAGATGCAAAAGTATTTTACAATGCGAAAGCATATACAAACGTAGATGCATATAAAGATTTTGGGGCAAACGTATTTGCAGATTCAGCAGAGCTGGCTCCACAAAATGACATTGCGTTGGAGAAAGATCAATATATTGGTCTGAAATTAGATCGTGTACACGAGATTACAACGATTGAGAATCAGTTAAAAGATGCAGACGGTATTACATTAGAAGTATCGAAAAACGGATACGAATGGACTGAGTATGCAGCTGGAAAGAATGTAGATGCACGTTATGTACGTCTCATCAACAAGACAGATGCGAAGAAAACATTCGATATTCAGAAGTTGTCATTGAAGACATTTGAGATTTATGAAAAATCACTTGTAGCTGATCAGACAACGTTTGCAATCGGTGAGGCGGCAAGCAATCCGGCGACAAACCTGTTTGACGGAGACCGCACGACACAGGTTATCTATCAGGGAAGCCAGAATCAGGGCGCAAAATTTGTCTATGATCTGGGACAGACAATTGACCTGAAGACATTGAAAGTAGTATGTAGAGACAGTGAGATTGATTTCCCACGTCACGCAAAGATTTCAGTATCAACAGATGGTCAAAAGTGGACAGATGTGATGACAATCGGTAATCAGGATAAAGAAAATGAAGGCGAAGCTTCAAACGAAGATAATATCAATGATGTACTTCCGTTACATGAGACTTCCTACAATGCAAAATTGGAAGAAAATATCAACCAGAAAGCTCGTTTTATCAAGTTTGAGATTACAAGAACAAAAGTAGGTTCAGATAAATGGGTGAGATTCCAGGAATTTGAGATCAATGGCGGTGAGTATATGCCGACAGTGAACGACCCGACATTTGAAAGTGACTGTCTGGATACAAGAAACGGAAAATATGCTTACATGGTAGATGCTGATCTGTCTACAGCATTTGTTCCGGCAAAAGAAACAGGAACATTGAACTATACAGTTTCTGACAATAACAATGTCAATGTGATTAAGATCATTCAGGGAGCAGACGCAATTTCCAATGCGACTGTAAAAGCCCGTACATTGAAAAATCCGGATAAATGGATTACACTTGGAACGCTTGCACAGACAGTAAATGAGTTCGTATTAGAAAAAGATACCGTTCTCTTAGATGTGAAATTAGAGTGGAAAAATGTGACACCATCTATCACAGAATTAGTATTTGCAAAAACAGATACTGTGAATGTGGACAAAGCAGAACTGAAAAAGCTGTTAGACAACAAAGAAGATACTTCTTCTTGGACAACAGACAGTAAGCAGGCATATGATGCGGCAATTGCAGCAGGTCAGAAAGTATATGACAGCGAACATGCAAGCAAAGGAAGCGTTGACAGCGCAGTACTTGCAATTAAAAATGCAGTGGCAGACAAAGAGTTGAAAGGCGATATGTCAAAATTGCAGGCAGCATTGGACAAGGCGCTGAAAGATTCTGAGAACTACACAGCAAGAACATGGCGTGTATACAGCAACGCAGTAAGTGCGATTGAAACAGCAATGGAAAATGCGGATAATACATCAGTAGCAGATGTAGAAAAATTACTTGCAGATTTAGAGGCGGCAAAATCAGCGCTTGTATACAATCCGTCTGCAATGGAAGAATGTATGCTCGCAGTGCAGGCAGAAAATGACTTTATCAATGCAACAGATAAATCTATCTATACAGAAGAGTCTTGGAATAATTTTGTTGCGGCAAAAGAAGCAGTGGAACAGCTGATTGAAAAGAACAAGACAACACCGGTACACCCATCAGAATTTAAAGATGCATTGAAAGCGTTGAAAGATGCAAAAGAGGGATTGACTTTTGTACCGGTAGCACCTGTATCAAAAGAAGTGTTGTCTGGATTGATTAAAACAGCGGAAGGTTTAGATGCACAGCTTTATACAAAAGACAGCTATCAGGCATTGACAGAAGCACTTAACGCTGCAAAAGCAGAATTTGACAGAACAGACAGTACAGAGGAGTCTGTAAAAGCGGCTGTTGACAAATTAGATGCAGCGATCAAAGCGCTTGTGACAAGAGCAAATGCTGAGGAAGTGAAAGCTTATATCAATGGTATTGAGTTGAAAGATGCCTCAAAATATACAGAGGAATCTTACAAGGTATATAAAGATGCATATCAGAAACTTTGTGGAGTATTAGATCGTCTTGACAATGTTTCACAGGAAGAATATCTGAAACTGAGAAATGCATTTGAGACAGCGGAAGCAAATCTTGTGGAGAAAGATGCTGCTAAGCCAGAACAACCAAAACCAGATAAACCACAGCAGGATCAGAAACCAGATTCGGATGACAAGCATGAAGTTCACACAGGTGACACAACAGAAAGTAGTCTGCCAATGGCATGGTTGCTTGCAAGTGTTGTCGCAGTGGGCGGAATATTGATCAGCAAAAAGAAAAGAGTAAAATAGTGAATTCTAACGAGGGAGAGCGGTATGCTCTCCCTTTTCAGATGCTGAAATGTATGTTAGAATAGGGCAAAGCATTGACAGAAGACAGGAGTGTGTAGATATGGACCAAAAGTGGGATATGGAGATTTTGTCAGTTGAAAAGTTTGCGGAAAGATACGAGGAATTATTTCATAGAAGTTTTGAGTCAAGCAAACTGCATTACATTCGTTTCTGCAAGGCGGAAAATTGGAGTCAGGCAGTGGAGGGGACGTTTGCAATTCCGCAAAAAGAACATTTACGAGGAGAAAAAACAGCATTTGGATACTGTGTATTACCGAACCGATTTATTTTTATTGAGTACGAGACAAAGATAGAACCGATGCTGAGAGAGATGAAGGACTATCCGAATATAGATGCGGCATCTCCGTTGCAGTTTCTGTTCAAATTTATGGAATATCTGCTGGAAGATGATATGATTTTTTTGCAAGGATATGAAGATAATTTGGAGGATCTCGAGGATGAACTGTTAAATAACAATCTGGAAGATTTTAACCGCACGATTCTGGCTATCAGAAAAGAACTTTCTGTGCTGAGTTCCTATTATGAACAATTATCCGATATGGGAGAGACGCTAAAGCAGAATGCGGCCGAGCAGGGGGCTGAGAAAGAAGAGTTATTATTTTCTTTGTTATGTGAAAGGGCGGGACGGTTTTATTCGACTGTCCAGGAATTGAAGGAGTACTCCATGCAGCTTCGGGAGATGCATCAGACACAGGTGGATATCAGACAGAATGAGATTATGAAATTTCTCACGATCGTGACAACCATATTTATGCCACTGACACTCATTGCAGGATGGTATGGTATGAATTTTGTCCATATGCCGGAGCTTTCATTGCGGTATGGATATGTGGTTATTTGCGGCATCTGTCTGCTGATTGTGTTGATTGAGATATGGTTCTTTAAAAAGAAAAAATGGTTTTAGAAAATAAGGAGAAAAAGATGGGAATAGAAATACAATTTTTAGACTGGCTACAGACGTTACATAGTCCAATAGTTGATAAAATGATGCTTGGGATCACGCACCTTGGAGATGCGGGAATTTTTTGGATCGTGTTGGCGGTCATTCTGCTTTTGATCCCGAAAACGAGAAAGAGCGGATTGATCGTGGCAGCGGCATTATGCATTGATGTCATTGTGTGCAATGGAATTTTAAAAAATCTGTTTGCCAGAACGAGACCGTTTGATGTCAATGAGGCAGTGCAGCTTTTGATTACAGCGCCAAAAGATTTTTCGTTTCCGTCAGGACATACGGCTGCATCTTTTGCGGCGGTTGCGGCGCTTTATTTTGCGGGGGAGAAAAAGCTTTGGAAGGTCTCGCTTGTGCTTGCTGTTTTGCTTGCATTTTCACGAATGTATCTGTATGTGCACTATCCGACAGATATTTTAGGCGGAGTGCTTGTCGGGCTTGGAGCCGGAGCGGCAGGTTATTATCTTGTTATCACATTGCAAGAACGAATTGGAAGGAGGAAGAAAAATGGCTCAGACGAACTGTGAGAGTTGTATGAATTACGAGTATGATGAAGAATATGATTACTATGTATGTATGAAAAATCTGGATGAAGATGAGATGTATCGGTTTGTTCGGGGAGAATTTCGGGATTGCCCGTACTATCAGTTCGGAGACGAATATCAGATTGTGAGAAAACAGATGTAAAAAGGCTGTGTGCAGTGACACAGCCTGACACATTCTGAGACTTATAATTCATCAATCATTTTTTGAAGACCTTCATAGAATCTGCCAATATGAACGCCGTCGATTATGCGGTGATTGACTTCCACGGACATTCCGAGTGTCTCACGACCGTTTTGGGCCATGATCTTTCCCCAGGTGATTCGTGGAATCATATCATCGATATCCAGATTACGTTCATGGGTACATCCGGTAAGGTCAAGCCACGGAAGACAGGACATATAGATCAGCTCGTCGCCTTCTTCGGTCTGGTCAATAAACGTCGTCTGTGTATGACTTTTTTCTTTTGCAATACGGCAGAATTTTTCCATGGAATCCTGGCAGCGGACAGTGACAATATAGAACTGTTCACTGTCTTTTTTTATGTCTGTAAAACTTGGAATCCGCTCTTCTAAAAGTGCAACTTTTCCATCATGGATTGTATAGCGGAAATTTTCCACTTGATTTATCGCTTTTGTAACCAGGTAGGTCAGTGCATAATAGAAAGAAATACCATGGCTTTTGGTGTATTTGTGAAGCTGCGTGACATCCACACGGAAAGTTGTACTGTAAAATGGATGATCCACAGTAGAAAAAAAGTCAAATAATTCTGCTCGTGACCAAATTGATTTGTCAATATATTTCATAACAACTCCTCCTGAAAATATTTATTATATTATAAAACAACAAAAAAGAATGTTCGATAAATAAATTTATTGTCAAAGTTGACAATGTATAATAGCGGTAGTATCATCGAAAGAGGAAAGAATAGAAAAAAGAAGCTAAGATGAAGGAGAGGTTATGGTGAAAAAAGGAATCAAACAGTTTCTTGCAGGGATGTGCGCAGTGTTGGTCATGCCGACCGGAACTGTACAGAATGTGCTTGCAAAAGAGTCGGAACAGGCATTGCCGGTATCCGCGGAAAAGTCGATCAATCAAGAATTGAAATTATGGTATACTTCGCCGGCTAAGATCGACACAGCAGAAACAAATGGCGGCGAGTGGATGCAGCAGTCCCTGCCTTTGGGCAATGGAAATCTGGGAAATCTGATTTTTGGAGGGATTGCAAAGGAAAGGATTCATTTTAATGAAAAGACACTTTGGACAGGTGGACCTTCATCAAGTCGTCCAAATTATCAGTTCGGGAATAAGGCAACAGCGTATACCGATACGGAGATTGAGGAGTATCGAAAGCTTTTAGATGACAAATCTACAAATGTATTCAACGATGACAAAAGTCTTGGCGGTTACGGAATGGGGGCAAAGATTAAGTTCCCGGGAGAGAATAATCTGAACAAAGGAAGTTATCAGGATTTCGGAGATATCTGGCTTGATTTTTCCAAGATGGGAATCAATGATAACAATGTAAAGGACTACCGCAGAGAGCTGGATATTCAGACCGGAATTGCGGCGACAGAGTTTTCTTGCAAAGACGTGACATATAAGCGGGAACATTTTGTGAGTAATCCGGATCAGGTGATGGTGACAGAGCTTTCTGCATCTGAAAAAGGAAAACTTGATTTGAATGTAAAAATGGAGCTTAATAATAGTGGTTTAGAAGGGAAGACCACTTTTGATGAAAAGAATCAGACATGTACGATCGAAGGAAAGGTAAAGGACAATGATCTGAAGTTTTGCACAACGATGAAGCTCGTTCTGACAGGTGGAAAACTGAGCGCAGATGAAAAGAATCAAGTCTATCAGATTCAGGATGCAGATTGCGTGATGATCGTGATGGCGGCAGAGACGGATTATAAGAATGATTATCCGACATATCGGGATAAGAACAAAGATTTGAAAAAAGTAGTCGCTGACCGTGTGAACAATGGAACGAAGAAATCCTATGATGAGTTGAAGGAAACACATATCGCAGACCATCAGGGATTATTTGACAGAGTAAGTCTGGATTTGGGAGAACAGCGCACATCAGTACCGACGAACCAGCTTGTGGATGAATATCGAAATGGAAATTATTCGCATTATCTGGAAGTGCTGGCATTTCAATATGGACGTTATCTGACAATCGCAGGTTCAAGAGGAACACTTCCAAGTAATTTAGTTGGATTGTGGACAGTTGGCAACTCTGCGTGGACAGGAGACTACCATTTCAATGTGAATGTACAAATGAATTACTGGCCGGTTTATGCAACGAATCTTGCAGAATGTGGGACAACGTTTGTAGATTATATGGATAAGTTAAGAGAGCCGGGACGCCTGACTGCGGAGAGAGTGCACGGAATTGAAGGAGCAGTGAAAAATCATACCGGATTTACCGTACATACAGAGAACAATCCGTTTGGTATGACAGCGCCGACAAATGCACAGGAATACGGATGGAATCCGACAGGGGCTGCATGGGCAATCCAAAATCTTTGGTGGCATTATGAGTTTACACAGGATGAGGCATATCTGAAGAATACGATTTATCCGATTATGAAAGAGGCAGCTCTGTTTTGGGATTCATATCTCTGGACATCGGAGTATCAGAAAATTAACGATGAGAACTCGCCATATAACGGCCAGAACAGACTTGTAGTTGCACCAAGTTTTTCAGAGGAACAGGGACCGACAGCAGTTGGAACAACTTATGACCAGTCGCTTGTGTGGGAGTTGTACAATGAATGTATCAAGGCAGGAAAAATTGTCGGAGAAGACGAAGCACTTTTGAAATCATGGGAAGAAAAGATGCAAAAACTGGATCCGATTGAGATCAATGATACAAATGGAATCAAGGAGTGGTATGAGGAGACACGTGTCGGACAGAAGAACGGTCATAACCAGTCTTATGCACAGGCAGGAGATCTTGCAGAAATCGAAGTTCCAAACAGCGGATGGAATATCGGACATCTGGGAGAACAAAGACATGCATCTCATTTGGTAGGTCTGTTCCCGGGAACATTGATCAACAAAGACAATGAAGAGTATATGAATGCGGCAATCCAGTCTTTAACAGAGCGTGGAGAATACTCTACCGGCTGGTCAAAGGCAAATAAGATTAACCTTTGGGCAAGGACAGAGAATGGAGAGAAAGCATATACACTTTTGAATCATCTGATTGGAGGAAATTCTTCCGGGCTTCAGTACAATCTATTTGATTCTCATGGTTCCGGCGGTGGAGACACTATGATGAATGGAACTCCGGTATGGCAGATTGACGGTAACTTTGGCCTGACATCCGGTGTGGCAGAGATGCTTGTACAGTCACAGTCCGGATATACACAGTTTCTTCCGGCAATTCCAAGCGCATGGGAAGAAGGAAGCGTACAGGGACTGAAAGCAAGAGGCAACTTTACAATTGGAGAAAAGTGGGCAAACGGCGTGGCGGAGACATTTACGGTATGCTATGACGGAGACAAAGAAAGCAGTACATTTACAGGATCTTATGAGGATATCACTTCTGCAAAAGTATATGCTGATGGAAAAGAAATTGAAGTGACAAAAGAAGAAGAAACAGGTCGTATTTCTTTTGAAGCGAAAGCAGGAAAGACGTATACAATTGATATGTCTGAGACGAATGTGGAGGAATTGAAAGAGAAGGCAACAGCATTTTTAAAACAACTCCATCCGGATCTGATCAAGATTAAAGAAGAACTGCAGTCGGCGATTGACCGTTCTTCAAAAGAACTGGGAAGTATTCTGACAAAAGCAAAACAGATGGATCAATTATACCGCACATATCTGCAAGAAGCAGAGAACGTATATTATCTGACTGATCAGGAAGGGCTTGCCTACAATGAGATTGATACTATTTACAATCAGTTGAGAGAATTGCGCAATACGTTGCTGGAAAACACAGGGGATATGGAATACTATCAGAAGGCAGAAAGTCAGCTTACTGATACCGCGGCACAATTAGAAAAACAGATGGAGAACCGGGTGATTTCATTTAGTAAAGATTCCGGAATCATTGGGGAGGACCGGACGCTTACTTTGAGTAAGAGTGAGAATGCTAAAAATTATGAGATCCGCTATACAACAGATGGAAGTGTTCCGAGAAAGACATCAGAAAACTACGAGAAACCACTTCAGTTGAGTAATCAGGAGGACACTGTTGTCAGAGCAGCATTGTTCTATAAAGAGCAGAGAGTCAGTCCGGTATATACAAAGAAATATATGACAGAAGGTATTTCCGTTAAAGATTTGGTAGTATCCCATGAAAACCATTGGGGAGATACTTATGCAAAAGAGAAGATGATTGACGGAAATCCGGCGACAAGATGGGCATCAAAAGGTGTAGATACTTCCAAACCGATGGAGCTCACATTGACATTTGCAAAAGCAGAGCTACTCAGCCAGATGAAATTTGACCTCTTTGTGTCAAGAAATAATGCGATTGGTGCATTTGAAATTCAAGCGCTTGTGGATGGAACCTACCAGACAGTGTACGAAGGTACAAAGATGGGGGATATCAATGACAAGGTGGGAGATGTAGATGGAAACAGCGAAGGATATCATGCATATTACTTAGCGGAATTTCCGGAGATCAATACGGATTCTGTAAAAGTGATACTGAAAGCAGGATTCTTAGGCGAACCATCTCTGTATGAGGTGACACCACTTTGTGCAGGTGTTCCGGCAGATAAAGCTGGTGACGCAGCAGAATTGGAGAGCATGATTGGATTGGCAGAGGAAGCAGACCGTACATCAGACTATTATGTAAATGCACCGCAGGAACTAAAAGATGCATTTGAAGAAAGCATTTCAGATGGAAAAGAAATGTTGAAAGCATCACAGGATTTGATGGATTCCAGAACCGAATTTTTATCAAATAGATATGACCGTCTTGGCTTTGGGGAGACAGATAAATCGGCGCTGGAGACATTGATTGCACGGGCAGAAGAAGCGCTGAAAGGCGAGTATACAAATGAGTCTTTGTACCAGTTAAAGAAAGTGCTTGCAGAAGCAAAAGAAGTTTTGGCTGATGAGAGTGCAAAGCAGCCTACAGTCGATCAGACAGCGCAGAAACTGCAAAAAGCATTAGATAATTTGGAACAGGGAGGATTTGAAGAGATACAGGTTCCTTCAGGAGAGCTGCAAGGCTCTGATAAATGGATTCAGGCAGGTAAATTCAAGGCGACAGCAGATGACAATGCGGGACCGTTGACGTATGAATTTACCGGACATTTCATACAGGTTCCGACTGTAAAAGGAGATGACCACGGAGTCATTCGGGTGACGCTTCAGGATCAATCCGGAAAACAAATTTATCAGGAAGAGATTGATACATATGCGCAAAACCGAGTGGAAGGAACAGAGCTGATGCAGGAGGAATTTGCAGAAGGCTCGTATACGATTCAGTTTGAGCGAGTGGGAAAAAGCACACAGGCACAGGATAAAAGAGGCTGGGTTGAGGTTGGCGCACTGACGATTCGGAAAGAAAAGAAAGAAATGGTGGATAGATGCAAGCTTGAAGAAGAATTGAAGCTTTGTGAGGGTCTGAATGAAAAAGAGTATACAACAGAAAGCTGGACTGCGCTTCAAGAAGTTGTAAAAAGTGCAACAGAACTTTTGAAAAAACCAGATGAAGAGACCTGTACATCTGAGATGAACGATAAAGCAGCGGAAGTAGAAGCGGCAAGGGAAAATCTCCAGAAAGTGACGGTAGATATATCGGAACTGAAAGAGGTCATTAAGACAGCGAAAGCAATTTCTTCGGAGGGATACACAAAAGAAAGTTTTGAGGCACTGCAGCAGGGTATCAGAGAAGCAGAGGTATTGTTAAATGGCACATATACACAGGATGAGGTAAATGAAAAGACGGCCATTTTGAAACAGCGAATCAGCGGACTGCGTGCGGATAAGACTGCACTTCAAGAAAAGTATGATAAGATTAAAGATATGACACAAGGTCAGGCGACGGATGAGTCATGGAAAGAGTTTACAGGACTTAGAGAACAGGCGAAAAATGTATTGGACAATCCAAATGCAACACCGAATGAGGTATCTGAAATCTTAGAAAAGCTGAACAAATTTGAATTTACATACAAGGATAAAGAGAGCGGAGAAGAAGATAAAAAGGATCCGAATCCGGGCACTTCGGGAGATTCCGAACAACAGGGAACTTCTGATACATCTCACAAAAAGGAGAGTGTAAAAACGGGAGACACTACGGCCATTGCTGTTCCAGTCGCAGGAATTGTGGGAGTAGCAGTATTGTTGTATGTGATGAGAAAAAGACGAAAAATAGAATCATAATATGTAAAGCGGCTATGAGGCAAACTCACAGCCGCTTTCATTATACGTTATATCTGATAGCAATACGCTCCATTTTCTTTGACTCCATAAAAATCGGCAAAGGAAAGATGGAAAATATCTTGTTCTTTTCCGGATAAATCAATCTGATTTTTGATTAAATACTGATAAATACCGGAATAGTCAATTTTTCCCTGTAGTAAGATGCTGTCAAGCTTTCCATCTCTGATGATGGCACGTCTGTAATTGTGAGCATCTTCCTCCTCAAGCACGATATCGCCTTCCTCGGCAACACCGCGACCGAGGGAGAGTGTGACGAGCCCGTAGAAGTTCATTGTGTTTTTCATGGCGTAGCGGTCTGTGTATTCCGCCTGTATTCCGCACATATTGAGCGCAGCAATCTGTCCCTGCTTCATTGCATTTGGCCAGATTCCGGAAAGACCGGTTACATCTCCTGCCGCATAAATATTCGGGCAGTTTGTTTCCATGGTATCAGAAACCTGAATAAAGCGGTCTACATGAATTGGAGTATCAAGGGCACATTCCACGGCAGGGCGGACACCGGCTGCAACGATCACCAGGTCGCAGTCAATTTTCGTTCCATCATCAAGGAGAACAAAATCAATTGCGCCGGCTTCGTTCATATGTGTCTCTGATGCTTTTTTGCCGAGAAGAAATTTGCAGCCATGTGATTCGAATAAAGTTCTGTACGCATTGCCGGCGGTCTCATTCAGCTGGATCGGAAGAATGCGGTCTGCCATCTCTACAACGGTTACATCTTTCCCCCGCTCTAAAAATGCGTATGCAGCGTCCATGCCGACCAATCCGGAACCAACTACAAGGATACGGTTCGCCTGATCAGCAAGAGACCGGATTGCCTGCGCATCAGACAGGTGACGAAGGCCAAAGACATTATTAGCTTCCCGAAACTGTCCGACCGGAGGAATAAAGCTGTTTGCTCCGGTTGCAATCAGCAGACGGTCATAGGAACAGCAGGTGTTATCATTGAGAACAACGACCTGTTCTGCGGTGTCGATGGTGCGGACAGAGACACCGTTTCTCCATTGAATCCGATAAGTCTCAAAAAAGTCCGGCTCTACAAAGGACAACGTATCCTCATTACGCTCATGACTCAGATAGCGGTGGAGCATACAGCGGGAATGTACATGCTCATCCGTTGAAATCATTGTGATAGCAGCATCCGGGTCATTTTCACGGATTGTTTTTGCGGCGGTGATACCGGCAGCGCCGACTCCGATAATTACATGAATCATAAAGACACCTCCTCAACATAGATTGCTTTCTTTGGACAGGATTTCACGCAGTTTGGCTTTGCATCGTCCTTCATACAAAAATCACATTTGACGACTTTTGTATGGGTTGCGGTGTCTGCTTTTAAAACGCCGTAAGGACAGTTCATGACACACATAAAGCAAGAGCCGCATTTTTTTTCGTCGTAAGAGACAATTCCCGTTTCCGGATCTTTGGAGAGGGCGCCGCTCATGCAGGACATGACACACTCCGGTAGATCACAGTGTCTGCAGAAAATCGGGCGGTAACTGCCGTCCGGCATTTTTTCAATGTGATTGCGAGATTCATTGTGAATATCCGTAAGGTCTAAGTCATAGACGGTTCCAGGGGTATCCCTGTGTGCCTGCATACAGGCGACGGTGCAGTTTTTACAGCCGTCACAGAGAGAGGCATTGATCATAATTCTTCTCATAGCAGCACCTCCTATATCTGTAAGCCCTGACGTTTTTCTAAAATGATCTGTTCCAAAATATCGGCAGAGGCTTTTGCGTCATCGTTGATAATCACCTGTCCGCCGGTCAGTTCTTTCATATCCTCTGTCAGAACCTTCACGGCAGTCTTGCTTCCGGTTACAAATGGAGGAAGTCCAAGGTGAAGCGGAAGACCGAGAGCCAATCCGAAACATCCGTCAGCCAGTGCCTGCTCTTCCAGCCATTGAGCGGCAGACAGAACGAGCGGGAGCTGAGGAAGGTCAACACCAAGTTCTGCGGCAATCTCTGTCGCAACAATTTCAAGACGTCCGATTGCAAGGCAAGGACCAAAATTCAAAACAGGCGGAATATTCAGTTTCTGACAGACTGCACGCAGGCGAGGTCCGGCTAATTCGGCAGCCTCCGGTGTCATCAGGCCACAGTTTTCGATTCCTCCTGAAGAACATCCGGCTGTCAGAACAAGAATATCGCGCGAAATCAATTCTTTTGTAAGTTCCACGCTTAAGACATCGTGTCCGCCGGCTGTTAAGTTTGAGCAGCCTACGACACCGGCAATTCCCTTGATCTCACCTGCTGCGAGCAGTTCAATGAGAGGAGTCCATTTCCCACCGAGGAAGGATTTTAAGGAGCCTTCGCTTACACCGGTTAACGTATGGTCATTTCCATGCTCTTCCATCAGATTGAGCGGAACGCATCCTCGTCTTTCTTTGTAAGCTTCCACAATTTTATCGATGATGAGATCACTTTGTTCTGCGCGGTGTTCAAATTCAAATGGCATCAGTTCTGCATTTGCTTTTTTCGCTACATCATCCAGACAAATCTGTTTGATCTTCAGCTCGTCACAGATTGGCTCGATACCCGGAAGTGTACAGTTGAATTCGGACAAAACTGCATCAATTGCTCCGGTTGCGAGAATTGCTTCGCTTGTGTAGTTATTACCGGCATGTCCGTCGAATACTTCTGTATAATGAGCGCCACGGAGTTGTAGATCCTGTCCCACACAGGTACATCCAACCAACTTGAACCCTTTTGCGCCGGCTGCCAAAGCTTTCTTTTTTGCCTCTTCGGAGATGAGTTTTTCCTGCAGATCGACAAAAATCGTATGCTGATGTCCGGTGATCATGATATTGATGTAATCCGGATCAATGACACGAAGTCCGACCGGAGCAAGACGAAGTTCTGGCTGACCAAGAAGTACGTCATTGAGAAGGTTGGTCAGTGTCAGTCCGTATACGCCTGTTGAAATTCCAAGTTTTAGACAGTCAGTGAGCATATCGACAGGGTCAGAGTTTAAGTTTGTGGAACATTTAACCACACCTTTGAAAACTTCTGCTTTTGCACCGCCTGGCATGATACCGAGTTCTTTCCAGCGCTTGATGCGCGGAGCATATGCGATTTTTTCAATCAATTCAGCGGATACATATTCAGGCTTATATAAATCAGCAAGAACGGAGTCGGCGACTTTCTCAGCTTTCACATAGATATCCTCATCTGTGATACCGAATAATTCAGCAAGATGATCCAAAGATTTCAATCCTTTTAATTCACCGCGGATCTGAGCTGTTTTTTTCAAATTCAATGCGGTATTTTCAACAATATGTATATAACATCCGCTGCCGGAAGCGACTGCTCTTAAAAAGTTTCGGGTGACGATCGTGTCTGCGTTGGCGCCGCAGATACCTCTTGGAGCCTCCGGAGTGATACGGCAAGGCCCGTTAGAGCAGAGACGGCAACAGACACCTTGAAGACCAAAGCCACATTTGGTACTCTGACCCTCCACACGGTGATGAGAAGTTTCCACTGGGAGCGAACGGATAAATCCTTCTAAAGGTTTATCGGCGCTTTTGCAAGTTGTACATCCATAACATTGATTCATGATAAAATCCTCCTTTTAAACTTGACTAAAATAGTAAAGATTAGGCCTGAAAAATATGCCTGGCACATTTTTCGAGTATACAAATTATCCGAAAAATAATTCAGATAAAGATTTCTGACGCATCTCCTGCAAAAGCATGGATTGCAGGCGGCAGAATTCCCGATGTACCAGACATGGTTTTTGCTGATTGTTCATAGAACAGTGATAGCCGTCTTTCATACACTCTAAAAGCAGAATGTCAGGGTCTACGGCGGCACAGATGTCATAGAGAGAAATCTCAGATAATGTCCGGTTCAGACAATATCCGCCATTTGTGCCGCGGCAACTTTTTAAAAGACCCTGTTTTTCCAGTTTTCTGGTAATTTTGTATGTCATTGCAGAAGGAAGCTGCTCTGCTGCACAGATATTGGAGACACTGACAAGTTCTCCGTCTGAGAGCGCTCTCATAATTCGGATCGCATAATCACATTCTTTTGTAAACAGCATAAAATACATACCTCCTGAGTCATTTCGCCCAATCCTGTTCGGGTTGTATTTACTATATAATACTGGATAAAAATGGTCAAGTATATAGAGACTACTTGTAAAAAAACGGTAATATAGACAAAAACAGGAGGCATTTGTCTATGTTTTAACAAATAAAATTATACAACATTAACAAAACAAACCATTGTGTGTTACAAGAATCTTCGAAGTGGAATGGTTATCACACGCAGTATGGCATAGAAGATCTTTTTTCCAAAACTCAAATCTTTGGAGTGATAGTTTTCACCGTAATCATATTCTCCGTCATTTCCCATTGTTTTGCTGTATGTTTTGTCGCGTTCCATTTTAGTTTGGATGATGGAATTTAACTCCGGGCAGTCCACTGCAAGCATCAGTTCGGTGTCCTGATAGGTGCTTCGCATATCCATATTATAAGAGCCGACAATGCTCATGCGGTCATCAATCAAAACAGCTTTTGTGTGACAGGAATGAGCTCCCATAAATTCATAGACGCGGGCGCCGGTTTTCCAGATGTTTTTTTTCTGGTTCAGATAATCTGTGCATCCCCAAGGATTTGCACCGCTTGCCACATCATTTGTGATGATCTCCACCGGAATGTTCTTTTCGTGAAGTTCTGTCAGATCCTGATACATTTCTTTTCCGCAAATAATATAAGGAGTGTAGATACGCACCTGTTCGCCTTGCATCATGAGCTGATGAAGAGAATACCACATCCACGGCTCTTTGTTTTCGGACTTGATTGGATTGGAGAGCAAAGATACTTTATTTGTCTGCAGTGTGAGTGCTTCATAGTCCCATGTACTGTAAGCGTCCGGATATTTTTCTTTTAGAGAAGTGTACCGATTTTCTAGTTTTGCTTTACAGCTTTGAATCTTTTTGGTCATTTTTTTGCATGTATATTCTTTGCTGTCAGAAAGAGCCCAGACAGATTCAAAATAGTCAGTGAGCTGGCGAATGGAGGAAGAGTCGTTTTCTGCCGTCTCATAGACAAATAATTCACGATCAATATTTTTGGACCTGGAGTAGTCGCCGAGAAATAAATTTGTCGTATTTCTTCCGCCGAGCAGATACATTTTCTGGTCGACAATGACGTATTTGTCATGCATCCTTGCCTGTAAGTTCCAAGGTTTTAAAAGATTTATAGGATTGTAAATGCGAATGGATACGTTTTCGTGCGAGGCAAGTGCCTGAAACCAGGAATTTCGTTTTACATCTAAAAATCCGCTGATCCCGTCAACGAGAATGCGAACCGAGACGCCACGGTCAGCAGCGTGCAGCAGAGATGCCATCATATCCTGCCCTGATTTGTCCGCATTAAAATCAAAAGTAGAGAGGATGATTTCGTCTTTTGCCTCGTCAAGCATATGTAATCGGTACAATAAGGCATCTGTGTTGTCATTGATATATGCAACCCGTTCCGTACCGGCAGTATCACTGTAAAATGACTGTTTTGCGAACTTTTTCTGATAAGATACAGAGACATTCTTGTGTTGAATATATGGAATGGCAAGCAGCGCAATATAAATTAGCAAAAAGAGAAGTAAAATCTTTCCGATTGGTAAGCTTCTGAGTGAAAATAAGTGTTTCTTTTCCATAATAAAATCCCTCCTGTATGCTAGTATAAATCGAAATATACCTTTTGTGTTGGATTTGAAATATTAAATTTTTAGAAAGCGAGCTAACTTTTATAGGGCAGAGTGGGAACAGTGAGAAAAAATAAATTGACATTTCCCGATGAAGAACTTATAATGTAGGCATATTGGGTGTGTAACTGTACGGCAGGCATTAACCTTACATGAACGTTATTTTGGATGTTTTTGTAGGTTAATGCTTTTTTGTTGCATAAATACATGTAAAACTCCAAAGTATCTTCATAAGAGCCAAACGAGTCAACAAGAAAGGGGAAAAGAAAGGTGAAAGACAAGATTTTTGGTATTTTACAGAGAATCGGAAGATCTTTTATGCTTCCGATTGCAATTCTTCCGGTGGCGGGTCTGCTGCTTGGAATCGGAAGTTCGTTTACAAATGAGACAACAATTGCCACATACGGACTTCAGAAAATATTAGGAGACGGGACAGTGCTCCATGCACTGCTTACGATCATGAATAAGGTCGGAAGTGCGGTGTTTGATAATCTGCCATTGATTTTTGCGGTTGGTGTTGCAATTGGAATGGCAAAAAAAGAAAAAGAGGTTGCGGCATTATCTGCATTAATTGCATATTTTGTTATGAATGTGGCAATCAATGGTATGCTGGTAGTAACAGGGGAAATTACAGCGGATGGGCAGATTGCCAAAGATGTGCTGGAAGGAACAATCGCATCTGTATGTGGAATACAGTCTCTTCAGATGGGTGTATTTGGGGGTATCATTGTCGGACTTGGTGTTGCGGCGCTCCATAACCGTTTCCACAAAATCGCACTTCCGAATGCATTGTCATTTTTTGGAGGTTCCAGATTTGTTCCGATTATCTCTACAATTGTATATATGTTTGTTGGAATTGGTATGTATTTTGTGTGGCCGCCGGTTCAGAATGGCATCTATGCGCTTGGAGGGCTGGTTACAGGAAGCGGATATGCGGGAACTTTGATTTTTGGTATTATTAAGCGTGCCTTGATTCCGTTTGGACTGCATCATGTGTTTTATATGCCGTTTTGGCAGACAGGTGTCGGCGGAAGTATGGAAGTGGCTGGACAGGTTGTGCAGGGAGGTCAGAATATCTTCTTTGCCCAATTGGCGGATTCGGCGAATATCGCACACTTCAGTGCAGATGCAACCAGATATTTCTCAGGTGAATTTATATTTATGATCTTTGGACTTCCGGGCGCTGCGCTTGCGATGTACCGCTGTGCAAAACCGGAAAAAAGAAAAGCGGCAGGCGGATTACTGCTCTCAGCAGCATTGGCATGTATGCTGACGGGTATCACAGAGCCGTTGGAATTTTCATTCTTATTCGTGGCGCCGGCGTTGTTCGTTGTTCAGGTCATCCTGGCAGGTTCTGCGTATATGGTGGCGCATATGCTGAATATTGCGGTAGGACTTACATTTTCAGGAGGATTCCTTGATTTCTTCCTGTTTGGAATTTTACAGGGAAATGAAAAGACAAGCTGGATGAGAGTCATTCCGGTTGGAATTATTTACTTTATTTTATACTATGCGATTTTCACGTTTATGATCAAGAAGTTCAACTTTAAGACACCGGGACGTGAAGATGAGGATGCAGAGACAAAACTGTACACAAAAGCAGATGTAAATGCAAGAAAAGAAGGGAATCAGACGACATCAAATGAGGCACATATGGATCCGGTGAGTGCACTTATCACAAAGGGACTTGGTGGAAAGGCTAATATCAGTGATGTGGATTGCTGTGCGACAAGACTTCGTATTACAGTCGAAGATGCAGGAAAAGTAAATGAGGATATTTTAAAACAGAGTGGTTCCAGAGGAATCGTAAAAAAAGGTCAGGGAGTGCAGATCATTTATGGACCACAGGTGACTGTGATCAAGGCGAATCTGGAAGATTATCTGGAAACAGCGGATGATAGCTTGGAAGAGACAGAAGAGGTGATTGAGAGATCTTCTTCCGAGGAGAACGCTGTGACAGAGAAAACAGTCAAAGACGAAGGAAAAGTGACAGAGACAATCATCATATCAAGTCCGATTACCGGGAAAGCGGTGGAAGTAGCAGAGATACCGGACGAAGGATTTGCAGGAAAGATGATGGGAGACGGTGCAGGTGTGACCCCGACAGAGGCAGAAATCGTGGCGCCGGAAGATGGTGTGGTTGCATTTGTATTTGAAACAAAACATGCGCTTGGATTCCAGACGGACTCAGGTCTTGAGATGCTTTTGCATATCGGAATCGATACGGTTGCACTGAATGGACAGGGATTTGAAGTGTTTGTTGAAAATGGTCAGAGTGTGAAAAAAGGAGATCTGTTGATGAAAATAGATGTCTCATATCTGACAGAGCATGCACCGTCTCTTTGCTCGCCGGTTCTTTGCACAGATCTGAAAGAAAACCAGAAAGTGAGACTGCTTGCCGAGGGTGAGGTGAAAGCAGGAGAGCCATTGTTTGCAGTGGATTGTTACGAAAAATAGTGAACAGTAACGGAAATAAAAAGTTTCAAGCGGACCGGAAAGGTCCGCTTTACTTTTTTCGTGGATTTTGTTACCCTAGTATCAGAAGAAAAAATCTGGGGGAATATCATGTACAGAGTGAGCAAAGTCTTAAATAATAACGGTGTGATAGCGATTAATATGGAAGAAAATATAGAATATGTACTGTTGGGAAAAGGGATTGGCTTTGGAAAGAAAATCAGTGAGAGGTTCGAAGCGCCAGACGGATGTGCGAGGTATTCTCTGAGAGAGGATACAGAACGTGGCAGCGCGAAAGAGCTGGCAAAAAGTATCGCTCCAGAGTATTTGGAAATTGCCAATGCGATTCTTGTAGAAGCAGAAGAAAAATTCGGACGTATCGACAGAAGAATCTTGTTCCCGCTGGCAGACCATATTTCTTTTGCGGTAGAGCGAATCAGACATGGAGAGCAGATCAGCAATCCATTGACAGAAGATATCCGAGCGCTGTTTGGCAGCGAATATCAGGTTGCCTCCAAGTTAAAAGAGATTCTCAAGGAACGGCTTTCTGTGGAGATTGATAGTCATGAGATCGGTTACGTAGCGCTCCATATCCATTCGGCGATTGAAGATGAGAATGTGTCGATGGCAATGCAGATGGCAAGAGCAGTTCGGGAATGTGTCAAAATATTGGAGCAGGAGACCGGAAAGCAGATTGACGTGAGATCACTTTCTTATAACAGGCTGATGAATCATGTAAAATACATGATCATACGGGCAATCAAGAAAGAAAGCATCAAACTGGATCTGAACGATTATATGCAACAGAACCATCCGGAAGCATTTCGCTTAGGCAGGTTAGTCTGTCAGGATATTGAAAAAGAGTGCGCGATTCGACTGGAGAAGATGGAAGTAGGATATCTTGCGATGCATATCGAGAGAGTATACTCTGGGATATCTGAGTAAGATGTGAAGAAGGGAAGGTGGATTTTATGCGCATTTTAATCGCGGAAGATGAGAGAGATCTGAATCAAATTATCACAGAACGTCTGAAAAAAGAGCACTACAGTGTAGATTCGTGCTTTGACGGAGAGGAGGCGCTTGACTATCTTGCAGCAGCACCTTATGATGCAGTAATTTTGGATATTATGATGCCAAAGTTAGACGGACTGTCAGTCCTAAGAAAGATGCGAAACAAAAATGAAAATACACCGGTTTTGCTTTTGACGGCGAAAGACAGTGTGGAAGATCGGGTAAAAGGGTTAGATGCAGGGGCGAATGATTACCTTGTGAAACCATTTGCGTTTGAAGAATTATTGGCAAGAGTCCGTGTGCTTGTGCGAAAAACCGCTGCTGTGCAGAAGACCTGCTATGAAGTCGGCGGTCTGGAAGTGCATGTGGATACGCATCAGGTACTGCGAAACGGAAAAGAGATTGCACTTTCCAGTAAGGAATTTGCATTGCTTAGATATATGGTACAGAATGAAGGAATCGTGCTTTCCAGAGAAAAATTGGAGCAACATCTTTGGAATTATGATTATATGGGCAGCTCTAACGTGGTGGATGTATATATCCGGTATCTGCGCAAGAAGATTGATGAAGGATTTGAACCAAAACTGATCCATACCGTGCGGGGAGCAGGATATGTGCTGAGGGTGAATGGATGAAAAAAGTATCATTAAAAGTAAAATTAACACTTTTGTATACCGCTTGTATGGTTTTTGTCATTGGATTCATCTTTGCGGTTTTGTTTTCAATCAGTAACCGGGAGGTGTTGGCATCTACACAGATGAAACTGAAGAACCGGGTTCAGGAGAGTATGGATGAAGTCGAGTGGGAAGATGGACAATTGGAAGTGGATTCGGATTTTTATCAGATAGAGGATAATGTGTATTTGGCATTATACGATGAAAATGCGTATTTTTTATATGGAAAGCGGCCGTCAGGATTTACGGAGCAGATTGATTTCTCAAATGGAGAGGTGCAAAAAGTCAAAGATGGGAAGCGCGAGTGGTATGTCTATGATCTCAAGCTTCAAATGAAAGAAAACACTGTCTATATTCGTGGACTTACGTCAGTTACCGATGCGGAGGAAAGCTTTCTTATCACAATTCGGGTTGCGGTGATTCTGCTTCCGTTGACGGCTCTGCTGGTCGGAATTTTAGTATACCGGATGACGAGACGAACGTTGCTTCCGGTGAAAACGATCACAGAGACTGTGCAGGAAATCCGTCACGATGCAGATTTGTCAAGACGAGTTGGATTATATAAAGAAGATGGGAGAAAGAATCGGGATGAGATTGCATATTTGGCACAGACGTTTGATGAGATGTTGGAGGAACTGGAGAAGGTATTCCAAAGGGAAAAACAATTTACATCTGATGTGTCACATGAGCTGCGAACACCTGTCAGCGTTATTTTGGCACAGTGTGAGTCGTGTCTGGAAGAAGAAAGCTTCAACGAAAAACAGCGGGAACAGATTATGGTCATACAGAAAAAGGCGCGGACAATCGCAGAGCTGATCTCACATCTGCTGATGCTTTCAAGAGCAGATCAGGGAAGGCTAAAACTTCATTTGGAAGAAGTGAATGTAAGCGAACTTGTGGAGATGATTGCAGAGGAACAACAGATACTCGCAACAGAACGTGATATCACGATTCAGACGAAGATCGAACCGGAATTATATGCAAAGCTGGATGAGACACTTTATATCCGAATGATGGACAATTTGCTCTCCAATGCGACGGCATATGGAAAAGAGGGAGGGACTATCGAAGTGACGCTGACACGAGGTGCAGAAGGCTTGTGTGGAACCGTGAAAGATGATGGAATCGGGATTGCAAAGGAGCATCTCTCACACATTTGGGAGCGGTTTTACCGCGTGGATGCAGCGCGCACAGGCGGGAACCATTCAGGACTTGGTCTTGCTATGGTGAAGTGGATCGTGGAAGTACATGGCGGAAACATACAGGTGGAAAGTGTGCCTGGAGAGGGAACGACATTTACGTATGTGTTCCCTGAAAGGTGAAAAATATAAATATTTTTGAATGAATTGCAGAAATTTTAATCTTTCTTTAATCTTTTGTGGGTATACTAACCGTATCAAATCAAAGAACAAACAGAAGGGAGATAAAAAATTATGAAGAAAAGATATATTGGAATGATTGCAGGAGGAACGGCGGCAGTTTTGTTGATTGGAGGAATATCGGCATATGCAGTATGGAATCAAAAAGATATCGGAGCAGGTGAGGCCAAGAAAATTGCATATGAGGATGCGGGAATTTCGGAGAGTGATGTAGAACGGGTACATGTGTTAAAAGACAGGGACGATGGAAGACTTGTATATGAAATCGGTTTTGTGGAGGCGGATTATCAGTATAATTATGAGATTGCAGCCTCAAATGGAAAAATTCTGGACAAAGAGATTGAACAAAATAACAATGTTCAAAATACACAGTCCGCTGCAGTGCAGGATGATACGCAGACAGGTTCAGAAAAGACAACAGAGATCAGCATAGAGCAGGCAAAGCAGTTGGTGCTTGACCGTGTACAAGGGGCGACGGACAGCAATATTCGAATTGAGCAGGAGTATGATGACGGCGTTTATAAATATGAAGGAGAATTGAGCTATGAAGGAATGGAATATGATTTTGAAATAGATGCTAATTCGGGAACATTTTTGGAATGGACAGAAGAAAAACAGGATGGAATATTGGATTGACAAATAAGTGAAAATTTGTTATTCTCTAAACGGTTAGTTAAAACTAATTATTGGTAGAAAATAGAAACTGTGTAGAGAAAGGAATTTATCATGAGAAAGAATCCAATCAAAATTCTTTGGCTTGTAATCGGTTTTTTAGCAATGGGGATTGGAATGATCGGAGTGGCACTTCCGGTACTTCCGACAACCCCATTTCTTTTATTGGCATCTTTTTGTCTGGCAAAAGGTTCTGAACGATTTCACAAGTGGTTTACCGGAACAAAACTGTATCAGAAGCATTTAGACAGTTTTGTAAAAAATCGTGCCATGACTTTGAAAACAAAATTTTGTATTCTGCTTCCGGCATCAGCAATGCTGATTTTAGCAATGATTGCGATGAGCAATCTTTATGGAAGAATATTTATTGTGTTCCTTATTATTTTTAAATATGTCTACTTCTTTACGAAAATAGAGACAGTTCGTGATACAACATTGGTAGGGGAATAATTGCATGAACATATTAAAAGTAAAAACTTTGATCTGTTTTCAAAATCAAAAAGAACAGTGGAACGTGACGAACCTTGCGGTGACGCTTGGAGAGGAAAAGTATGCAGTCAGCCGTGTGCTGACTGTTTTGGAAAAGGAAGGTTTAATTGATAAAAGTAATCGGAGAAAACCGATACTTACGAAAAAGGGAAAGATGGCGGCGGAAGCGTACAGTCAGAAAGTAGAACTTGTTATCGGTCATCTGCTGAGTACCGGGGTTTCGCAGGAGGTGGCGAGGGAAGATGCTGTGACGATTGCGTCCTACTGCAAAGAGGAGACGTTGGAAGCTCTGAAAAAAGAAGAAATTGCAAAGCGGGTAAAATACGGATTTCGGGAAGGAATGGAATTTGACGGAGAGAGGCTCAGCAGACGATATCCGGATGGAAATTATCCGATTCCGTTTACCATTTTTCAGAAGGAGCTGCATCGGGAGCATGAAGTCTCAGTGTGGAATGAGCGGTTTGAAAATCCTTGTATTTTAAATATACAGAATAAAAATGGAAAATTGTATCTGCGGATGCTGGAGGAGTATCGGGAATATGAGTTTGCATATTGGGATGGACAAGCATGGTGTGAGATGGAAAGACAGGGGAAATTGCTGGCTTTTCGGGCAGACAAAATCCGGTTTCAGAGCATTGCAGGCGAAAAAGGAAGGATGCTTTCAGGAAGAATCTGGATTCAGATTTTTGATGGGGACGATGCGAAAGAGCTTTTGTTTGCCGTATATATTGCGTAAAAAAGTTGCGAGTTGCAACAAAAAAGAAATTATGATTTAAAGTAAAAAAAAGGAAGAAGAACGCGGTTTGTTGCGCAGTGCAACAAAAAAAGATTTTTCTTTCGAAAAGAAGTGTGATATAGTCAGTTCAGCAATTTAAGTTGCTTTTTTTAATGCCTACTGGTTAGTTTAATCTAACAAATGATAGTTGAAGGCAACATAATAAAAAGGAGGATATGAAAAATGAAGCATAAGACCATGAAATCAATGGTGAGAAGAATGGCCGCGCTTGCGATGGCTGCGGTGTGTACATTTAGTTTGACACAAGTAAATACGGTAAAAGCTGCTGAAAAACTAGAGGCAGGAGATTATGTGGTGCCGATTACATCGCTCAAGAGCAAAGCGCCGATTGCTGCGGTAAATGAGGCGTTCAACAAAGCGTTTGGAGAGAGTGCCAAGGTGACTGTAGACGGGGAAGGAAATATGACAGCAACTGTTGAAAACAATCACATGGTAATCAACATGATGGGAGAATATCATGCGAATGTTTTGACTGTAGAGGGTGCGGAATATCTCTCTTACAAGACAGAGCAGTCTTCTACAACATTTGGAAATCCGGCAGCAATTACAAACATAGAAGTGCCGGAAAAAATGCAATTTCCGATTACACCTTCTGACGATGGTGTGTGTGAATTGAAGATTACAGTAGATTTTATGAACAATTTGATGGGTGGAGGGAATCCATATCCGACGGTTGTGACACTGACATTGGATTTTGCGAATGCACAGGTGGATACAAGTGCACTGAGTGATCTCTTGAAATCTTATGAAGATCTTGTGAAAGAAGATTATACAGAAGATTCATGGAGCGCGTTTGAGGCGAAAATGAAGGAAGCAGAAGGATTGCTTGCAAATGGCGGAGCATCGGCAGCAGAAGTCAATGAGATGATTGCTTCTTTAAAAGATTTAAAAGGGAAATTGCAGTTGGTAAGTGATCTTCCGGAAGCAGATTACAGCAAAGTGGATGCAGCGATTGCGTCAATTCCGAAAGACTTGACAAAATATACAGACGGAACTGTGAAGGCGCTTCAAAATGCATTGCAGACAGTCGTGCGCGGTCTGAAACAAAATGAGCAGAATAAAGTAGATCAGATGGCAGCGGACATTGAGGTGGCAGTCAAAGGCTTGAAAGAAAAGACAACCTCAGACAATAACAGTGGTAATAACAATAACAACACAAACAATAACACGAATAATAATACAAACGATAACACAAGCAATAACACGAGTCAAAATGCAGGAAGCACAACGCTGGATAAAGACAATTTGAAAGATGGTATTTATGAAGTTCCTGTATGGCTGTGGCATGCGACAAAAGATCAGGCGTCTATGGCGGCGCAGTCTTTGAACAGCACCGCAAGAATCGTTGTGAAAAATGGCGTGAAGACAATGTATATTTACACAAAATCCATGACATATGGAAACATTGAAGCGAGCCTTCAGGAATTAAAAGTGGCTGATGCCAACGGAAATTATACGAGTGCTACTGTGGAGGAGAAAAATGCTTCTGGAAATCCGACTTGTTTCTCATTTGTACTTCCTCATACACAGGAATATCTGAATGTAAAAGTGAATCCGCATGTGGCGATCATGGGACACCAGGATATTGAAGCAAGACTTCGCATTGATTACTCAGCGCTGAAATTAGTTTCTGAAGATGCGAATGACACTACTGTTAAGGTGACAACTCCTGCATCTGGAAGCAGCTATGGAGCGTCAAGTGCACCAAAGACAGGAGACTATGATAATTATGCGGCAATTCCGGTTGTTATGCTTATAGCAGCAGCCGCCGGTGTGATGACAATGGTTTACAGAAAGAGACAGGCGAAATAAGATGAAACGATTAAAGCAAATTGTTTTGGGATTGGGAATGGCAGCTGCGATTGCGGCTGCCCCTGTTCCTGTTTATGCGATGGAAGATGGAGCTTATACGGTAGGGAGAACAACATCCTATGCAAATCCGGAGACGGGACAGACCGTAGATGGCGGGACGAACATTGCGCTTGGAGACAGTATGTGTGAGAGTATTGTGGAGGACAGTGCGCTGGTAGAACAGTCTCAGGGGAAAACGTATGTTACGCTTGGAATTGGTCTGATGTCAAATGTGAGTGATGTACGTATGCAGATACAGGAAACAGACGGAACTTATCGAGATGTGGAAATTACACAGACCGGAAGTTGTGAAAGAGATGGAGATACGTGCAATCACTATCGGTTTGAGGTGGATTCGGCAGATAATTATATCAGTCCAATCTTGTATGTAGAACCGATGGGAAGAGACGTACAGTTCTTTGTGAAACTGGATATGGCATCTGCACAGGCAGGGACAGGAAAGTTTGTAAGTGAGATGATATCGGCAGAAGAGCCGCAGACTGAAGAAGAGCCACAGACTGAAGAAGAGCCGCAGGTGGCAGATGAAGAGCAGACTACAGATGAAGAACAGGTGACAGAAAAAACAAATACAAATAAAGTGCCGGTTGGACAGATTGCAGTCGGAGCTGTCATTGTGCTTGTGATAGGTTCTTTGGTTGTGTTCGTAAAGAAAAGGAAATAAGAAATGAAAAAGATAAAGTTGATTGCAGCCTTGTTATCCGCACTGTTTTTGACCGGATGTGTGGATCAGTCAGGAAATCAAAGTGCAGACAATGATACAAAAGAAAAGCGGATTGTGGCGACTTCGGTGGCGACTTGTGAGATTCTTGACAAACTGGAAGTAGAAGGCGTTGTCGGAGTTCCGAAAACGGACAGTTATTCTATTCCGAAACGCTATGAAAATGCAGAAAGCGTCGGTTCTCCGATGGCTCCCGATATGGAAATCATAAAGTCGTTAAAACCGGATATCGTTTTAAGTCCGAATTCTCTGGAAGGAGAATTAAAGTCCCAGTATGAAAATATAGGAGTTGAAAGTTATTTTTTGGATCTGAAAAGTACAGAAGGAATGTATGAATCGATTCTTGCATTAGGAAAGATGCTGGGAAAAGAAGAAGAGGCAGAGAAGCTTCATCAGGAATTCGAGGATTTTAAGAACGATTTCGCACAAAAGCATAATGAGCAGGAGGCTCCTACGGTGCTCATATTGATGGGGCTGCCGGGATCTTATGTGGTGGCAACAGAAAGCAGTTATGTCGGAAGTCTTGTAAAGCTTGCCGGAGGTGTCAATGTATACGGAGATGGCAACGGGCAGGATTTTCTGAATATCAATCCGGAAGATATGGTAGAGAAAGCACCTGATATCATCCTTCGGACTTCTCATGCGCTTCCGGAGCAGGTGAAAAAAATGTTTGCGGAAGAGTTTGCGACGAATGATATTTGGAAACATTTTGAGGCGGTGCAAAATGCGAGAGTATATGACCTGGATAATGAAAAGTTTGGGATGAGTGCAAATTTCCAATATGAGGAGGCGCTAAAAGAACTGGAAACATTTTTGTATCAGGAGGGAACAAATTGATTAGCATAAAAAGAAAAATAATTTCATTTCTGATTACGGGAGCAGCATTGATTGTGCTGTTCCTTGTTGCTGTTAATACGGGAAGCTTAAAAGCATCTCCGGAACAGATTTTGAGAGGATTGTTTGTAGCGTATGATGAGACAGTCGCTACGATATATTCACTGCGATTTCCGAGAATTTTGATTGCGATGCTCGCCGGCGCGTCGGTAGCTGTATCAGGTGTCATGCTTCAGGCGGTAATGAAAAATCCGCTGGCAGATCCGGGAATCATGGGAATTAGCTCCGGCGCAGGAATGGCGGCAGTGCTTGTGACGGCATTTGCGCCATCACTGTATCTGGCGGTTCCTGTATTTGCGTTTTTAGGAGGTGTCTTTGCGTGTGGACTTGTGTATCTGCTTTCCTGGAAGGGGGATTTGAGTCCTCTCAGGGTGATTTTGACCGGTGTGGCGGTGAATGCATTTTTTACTGGGCTGATGTCCGCCGGAGAAAGCATGATGGGAGCGAATTATAGTGGGGCAGCTAGTATCGTGAACGGGAATATTACGATGAAAACATGGGAGGATTTTCGGATGCTTTTCATCTATGCAGTGATTGGGCTTGTTTTGGCTGTCTTTTTAGCGTTAAAATGCGATATTCTTGGATTGGAAGATCAGACAATCCGCTCACTTGGAATTCGAGTCAATGCGGTGCGTCTTATAGTGTCTGCAGCAGCTGTACTTTTGGCATCAATCAGTACTGCGGTAGTTGGAAGCATCAGTTTTCTGGGACTTTTAGTGCCACATATTGCAAGGCTGCTGGTCGGAAACAGTCATAAGGTACTCATTCCTTACACGATGCTTCTCGGGGCATTTACGCTATTGCTCGCCGACACGATCGGGCGTACGATTGCGTATCCATACGAGATTAATGCGGCGGTAGTTATGGCAGTGATTGGAGGCCCAAGTTTTATTTTATTATTAAGGAGGTCAAAGACAGAACTATGAATGAGCAGAAATTGATTTATGAAGTGCAGAATCTTTCTTTTTCTTATGGAGAGCATCAGGTACTTCAGGAAATGTCATTTTCACTGCAGAAGGGGAAGATCACAACTCTGATCGGTGCGAATGGCTGTGGAAAATCTACATTGTTCCAACTGCTGACAAGGAATTTAAAGCCTGATCAAGGGGAAATTTGTCTTTATGGTGAAAATCTTCGGAATATGAAACTTAAGGATCTGGCAAAAAAAGCTGCGATTGTGCACCAGTATCATACGGCACCGGCAGATTTGAGCGTGGAGAAGCTGATCGGCTACGGGAGAATTCCCCATCGAAGAACCGGAAGCTTTAAGATGAGCGAAAAAGACGTGGAAAGAGTAGAATGGGCGATGGAGGTGACACGCACAGAAAAATATCGAAACCGTCCGGTCTCAAAGCTGTCTGGGGGACAAAGGCAGCGGGTGTGGATTGCGATGGCACTCGCACAGGATACAGAGCTTCTGCTTTTAGATGAGCCGACGACCTATTTGGATGTGCGGTATCAGATACAGATATTACAATTGGTGCGCAGACTGAATGAGGAATATGGGCTTACCATTGTCATGGTGCTGCATGATATCAATCAGGCATTGTATTATAGCGATGAGATACTTGCGATGAAAGAAGGAAAAATGATTGGACAGGGAGTTCCGGAGGAAATTTTGACGGAAGAACTGTTAGAAGAAATCTATGGCGTCAGACTGCCGGTTTTTACGGTGGAAAAAAAGCCGTTTATATTGGCGGTGTAAGATTTGCATGAGTGAAAAAGATGGTGTATTCTAATGTTATCTGAAAAGTGAATTGGAGATGAAAAATGATGACAAAAATATTTGCACATAGAGGAGCCAGCGGATATGCGCCGGAGAATACATTGGAGGCATTTGCTCTTGCGATGGAGATGGGAGCAGATGGAATTGAGTTGGATGTACAGCTGACAAAAGACGGAGAAGTCGTTGTAATCCACGATGAGGTGATTGATCGTGTAAGTAATGGGAAGGGCCTGGTAAAAGATTACACACTGGTTCAATTGAGGAAGTTTTCGTTCGATAATCATATGGAGGGATATGAGAATATTTCAATCCCTACACTGAAAGAAGTGCTGGAATTGGTAAAAGCAAGCAAAATGGAAGTGAATATTGAATTGAAAACGGGAATCTATTGGTATTTAGGCTTAGAAGAAAAGGTACTTGAGATTGTGAAAAACTGCGAGATGCACAAGCGGGTAATTTATTCTTCGTTTAACCATTATAGTGTACAGAAAATAAAGGAATTGGATCAAAAGGCAGAAACTGCATATTTGTACAGCGATGTAATTCTGAATGTGGAAAATTACGCAAAAGGAACTGGGGTTTGTGGATTACATCCGGCGGTGTATCATTTGAAAATGGCTGATTTTATGGAAAGGTATAAAGAAAGTGGGTGTAAGATCCGTGTGTGGACAGTAAACGATGCGCAAGATATGCGTTTTTTTATTCAGAATGAACTGGAGGCAGTCATTACGAATTATCCAGATGAGGCTTTGAAAATCCGTGATGACATGCAAAAGAAAGAACGTAAATAAAAAAATTTCAAAAATCCAAAAAAATAACTAGAAGTATCAGAAAGAGTCGTATACAATAAAAATGAAAAAAGAGTGAAAATGTATGCGGTTGCTTTTGAATGATACAAAAGCATGAAAAGGGAATCCGGTGAAAAACCGGAGCAGTCACCTCTACTGTAACGCGGACGATGAGACAATAGGCCATTGACAGAATAATGTTGAGAAGGTGTTTTCAAAGAAAGATGCGAAGCCAGGAGACCTGCCGTATATAGGAAAGAATGTTTTTAGGTTGGAAAGAATGTTTCTTTTGGTGATTGCATAGGCATAATTATGTGCAGATTTGGAATCACTGTATGTGAGTAAAAAAGCAGTCTTTCAGAACAGAAAGGCTGCTTTTATGTACAAAGAAGGGACGAGACAAAAAGAAAAGGAGGGCAGAAAGAAGAAAACATTCATCTGAAAAAAAGAGATAGGAGAATGGAAAATGATAAGAAACAGAAAAAAATGGCACAATAAAGTTGTGAGCATTATGCTTGCGATGTTGATGGTTGTCTCTGTAGTTGTTCAATATCCGTTGAACAGTATTGCAGAGAATGTGCAGACAGGCAGTGAAGAATATTTAGGTGTTCAGACAGAGGCAAAGGTCTATGATGATTTTGAGAATGACATCTGGCTGCAATATCAGCAAAAAGAAATGCAGGTTGGGGATACCACAAATTTACGGCCTTGGAGAGTAGAACAGATTATCTCCAATGCAGTTGCAAATGACGTTCAGAGACCGGTATTTCATTTTGAGATCATCAAAGGCGACAGCATTTCGCTGGATACAGAAAGTTCCACTGAAAAAGCAGTTGTGACAGCGGAAAAACCAGGGACGTCAGTAGTGAAGGTAACCTATGATGCAGTTGAATATGGTGGAAAAACATGGGGAGCAATCTCGCCTGTGAACACAGCATATGCGGTATTTACAGTGGGAGAGACAGGGACAGCTACGATTAACTGCAGTGAAAAGCTGCAGAATTGGCGTCATTATGATACCATTTATTATAATGAAGGCGATACGGTTCCGTTTACTTTTGAGGTATCGGCAGACGGCGCTGAATCTTTAAAAGTGACATTGAATGGTTTGGAAATCCAAGGAGATGGAAATACATATACTGCAAACTTAGAAAACCGGAGTAATATCATCGGGATTGAAGCGACAGATGCGGATGGTAATGTAAAATCGCTGTATCGTGTCGTTGATGCAAGATTTATTGAGATCAATGTAGAGAATAAGACGAATCCAGATGCGGCATTAGAGCCTGGTGACACAGCAAATATCAGTTTCCGCGGTGTGACAATGCCAGTGTATAAGCTGGCTACGATTTATAATCCGGTCTGGACATCGAACAGTGCATGGGGAAAATCCGATGCAACATATCTTTCTTACAGCAATGAGACATTAGGCGAGTTTAAAGGTCAGTGTCAACAGTGGGATCTTGCGACGAACAATGATTTTGATGTAACCTTCGAGGAAGCAGGAGAGTATACATTCACAAGTCAAAACGGAATTTTTTCTGAATGGTGGGGAAGTCCTCTCGGAGCAGATATTACTGCAAATGGCTCAGGGGAACCAAACTTAAATGCACCTGTATTGAAAGACTGGTTTTCGACACTGCCAAGCTTTACTGTGTCGGTTAAAAAAGATGTTCCGGTTGAAAACATTACGTTAGATCAGGAAACATTAGAGCTACAGGTTGGAGATGTATCATCTCTGCAGGCTACTGTGACACCGGCGGATGCAACAAATCAGACAGTGGAGTGGAGCAGTGATCATACAGATGTTGTCATAGTAGATCAAGATGGCGTGCTAAATGCAGTGAGCGCAGGAAAAGCTGTTATCACAGCAAAAGCGGGGGAAAAGACAGCAACTTGTGAAGTGACAGTGAAAGAAAAGAGTGAACAGCCGGAAAAAACACCGGTTGGAACAGTGACAGTAAGCATTCAGGATATGATTCCGACACCGGATGGGGAAGACTGGCCGGAAGCAAAAGGTGTGATTTTGAAAAATACGAATGTGTCTATCTATGAAGATGATTCGATGATGGATGCGATCGTGCGTGCGTGCGAAGAAAATGGAATCAAGATTTCTTTGAATGCGTCAAAGACATACATTACGGCTGTGGATGGCCTGGAGGAGTTTGACCGCGGAGCGGCAAGCGGTTGGATGGGAACTTTAAACGGTTGGTTTACAGACAAAGGGTTTGCATCATTTACAGTGGCAGACGGGACATTTGCAGATGGAGATGTCATTACGTTGGAATATACAACGAACTATGGAAGTGATTTGACAGATACAACAGATGTAACAGGAGAACTAAAATCACTTGGAAACAACACAGGGGATTTATCGCCGGAATATAAGCGGGATGTATACAAATATACTTTGACAGTTCCGAAGGATACAACGGAGGTCTCGTTCCGACCGGAGAGCTTTAACAGATATAATAACGTTGCGATTCGTGTGGGGGACAAATCATACCGCTATGGAGACGCCATTCCGGTATCAGAGGGAACTGAAATTAAAATCACATCAACACCGACGAGCTTTATGAGCTTGTTGGGGCTAAAAGATGGAGTTACATATACAATTACGGTAAAATCTTTAGAAGAGCCGGAAAAAACACCGGTTGGGACTGTGACAGTAAGTGTTCAGGACATGGTTTCGACTCCGGAAGGAAAAGACTGGCCGGAAGCAAAAGGTGTGATTTTAGACAATGTAAAAGTGTCTATTTATGAAGACGATACAATGCTTGATGCGATCGAGCGTGCATGTGTGGAAAATAATATCGAAATTTCATTTGATTCGAACAAAACATATGTGACCGGAATTGATGGCTTGGAACAGCTTGAGCGTGGTGAAAAGAGTGGCTGGTTTGTAACATTAAACGGATGGTTCACAGATGATGGGGCAGGTAACTTTACGGTTGCAAACGGAAAATTTGCAGATGGGGATATCGTTACAATGGAATATTCCCTCGACTATGGAAACGATTTGACAGACACAACGGATGTTACAGGAGAATTAAAATCACTTGGAATTAATACAGGTGAACTTGCTCCACAATACAGCAGAGATGTATATGAATATACATTGACAATTCCGAAAGATACAAAGCAAGTGTCATTTGCACCGGAAAGCTTTAACCGCTATGACAAAATCACAATCCAGTCAAATGGAAACGAATACCGTTATGGAGCAGCGATTCCGGTAGAAGAAGGAACTATTGTAAACATCACTTCGGTTCCGGTAAGCTACACGACACCAGTGGAACCGGATGCAAAAGTGACATATCAGGTGACTGTAAAGAACGAGGACGATTCACAGAATCCAGATCCGGAAAAACCAGACCCACAAGAGCCTGAAAAAGAAGAAATTACACTCACAGATACACAGTATGGAGTGAGTCTTACAGGAAAAGAATTGACAAAAGACATGCAGCTTGTTGTCTCCAAATTGACAAAAGACGATGCGGCGGTAGATGAGATTCGAAAAGCCATTCCGTCAAGCAAAGGAGTATTTGCACTGTATCATGTAGAACTTCGTCAGGATGGAAAAGAAGTTGCGTTATCGGATACAGCGAAGCTGAGTCTTCCGGTCGGTAAAAAATATAATGGAAATACAATGGATGTATTACTATATACCGGCGGAGAAGTGAAGAAACTTAGCGGAACTGTTACAGATGGTTATATTACTGTGAAAGTGACACAATTAGGTGATTTTGGTGTTGTGACGGATATGGCAGGAGACGGAGCAAGTACAACAGACAAATTAAGTTCAGCAGATGGCTCCGGCAACAGCCAGACAGGAACTGTAAAAACCGGTGACAGTGTAAAGATAGAGTACCTGGTATACCTGATTGCAGCATGCGCGGTTGTGATTACTGCAGTTGTTGTAGTCAAAAAGAAAAGACAAGGAAAATAAAAATGAAAAAAAGAAATGTTAGAATAATAGCATTGATGCTTGCTGCGGTGATTGCAGCAGGCAGCCCAATGCCTGTTCGTGCAGCGGATTTTGAAATCGAAGAAGAAGTTATTCTAGGAGGAACCGGGGGAGAATCAACGGCGCTGTATGAAAAAGAGTCGGAGGAGACTCTTTTTCAGGGGACAGTGGAAGTTTCAGAAAATGAAATTGCAGACCAAGATATGCAAGCAAGTCTTGACAAAGCAGCAAATTATCTGAAGACTCATGTGACGAACCCGGTCGTTAACACTTTGGGCGGAGAATGGTCTGTGCTTGCAATGGCAAGGTATGGGAATCTGCCGGAGGAGACAAAAAAGAATTATCTGGCAAATTTGTATCGGACATTGGAGGAAAACCAAGGTGTTCTGGACAAACGAAAATATACAGAATATTCGAGAGTAGTGCTGGCGCTTACGGCAATCGGGGTGGATCCTTCGGATGTCAACGGATATAACATGCTGTATCCGCTTGCAAACTTCAAACAGGTAAACTGGCAGGGAGTCAACGGTACGATTTATGCGTTGCTTGCGCTGGATTCGAAGAACTATGAGATTCCAAAGCTTACAGAAGAAGATTTGGGAAAAGGGCTGGAGCAGACGACAAGGGAAAAGCTGATTCAACAGATACTGGATAAACAGTTGAGTGATGGAGGATGGGCGTTAAGTGGAACGAAGTCTGATCCGGATATGACTGCGATGGCAATTCAGGCGCTTGCTCCATATTATGAGAAAAACAGCGGGGTTGAAACCGCGGTTGAAAAAGCGCTTCAGACATTGAGTACGATGCAGGACGAAAATGGCGGATTTGCAAGTTTTGGAACTGAGAATCTGGAAAGTGCAGCCCAAACTGTAATCGCACTTTCAACATTGAATGTAGAACTTTTATCGGATGAAGCATTTATAAAAAATGGTAAATCTGTATTAGATTATCTCCTGAGCTATCAGTTAAGTGACGGTGCGTTCAAGCATACTCCACAGGAGAATACAGCAGATGCGATGTCTACAGATCAGGGCACGATGGCACTTGTCGCATATAACCGGGCTGTAAACGGAAAAAATACATTATATGATATGACTGATGTGCAAAACGGCGGCGACGAGGAGGAAGAGACTGCGGAAAATATTGCACGTTTTCGGGCAAAACTTGAGGTGCTTCCGGCACAAATCAGAATCAAAGATCAGCAGACAGTGTATGCATTGATCAGCGAATTGGATCAGATGAAAAAGTTTGCAGAAAAAGAGGAATTTCGCGGCCGATTGCAAGAGAAACTAGAGGAAATCTCGGAGCAGATAAAGGTAGTAGAGAGTCTCGATGAACAGATATGGAATGAAATCAATCCACTGGCAGTTACCTTAAAAGATGCTGAAAAAATTGCAGAACTACTGAAAATATACGAGAGTATCCCAAAAGAGAATCTTGAATATGTAGAACACAGAGCGGATTTGCTGCAGGCAGATACAATCGTAAAAAAATTGCAGAATGGAATTTTGGCAAAAGAGATTTTTACAAATGTGAAAGACTCTAGTATCGATTATGTATATGAGACCTGGAATTATACACTCACACTGAGAGGTGCGAACAATTATGAACCTGCGGATATGAAAGCCGGAGTGACAAGCGAAAAGAAAGATGGGAAATACTTTTTTACAACTGAGGAGAGCGGAACACTTCCGGGAAATATCGACCTAAGTATCAAGTGCAGCGGATTTACGAGCAAAGATTATGTGCTTTATAAACAGGAGAATGGAAAGTCTGTTAAAGCAGGAACCGCAACTGTCTTGGGAGGCTATCTCACCTGCAGTATTTCAGAGGGCGGGACTTATTATATTCAAAGTGAGCCGGAGAATGCAGGAACAATCGAGCCTGTGTTTACAGGAACCAAAAATCTTCAGGAAATAGCAGAGCAGGTAAAGGAGACGTCGAATAAAAAGACGACTGCAAAAGCACAGGCGACATCCAAGAAAGATGACAGTAAAACTGTAAAAGCAGAAGTGAAAGACAATGTTGTTGCAAAGTCAGAACTTGCCCGTGTCAAAGATCAGGATAAGAACCTTCAGATGGAAGGAAAAATGACCGATGGAACGACGTACACATTCACATTGAATGGAAAAGATATCAAGGAAGAGAAAGAGATCAATATTGAACTGAAACGTACAAGTCCATATGATGATGAGATCAAACAGCTCTCGGAACATCCGGCTGTGCTGTATTTTGAACAATCAGGAACATTTCCTGGAGTTATACAGGTGGAAGTGCCGGTAGAAAAAGAAGACGGAGAGTATTTACTTTTGTATTATAATCCAAAGGAACAGAAGGCGGAGTATGTGCAGAAGGTGGAAGTAAAAGATGGACAGACAAAATTTCTGATTGAAAAAGGCGGAGCGTATTTCATCGATAAGAGGGCGAGTACAAAGTCACTGAAGGATGATACAAAAGAAAAAGACAATTTTATTGATGCCGATACAGATGAGATTATTCTTCAGGGGACAAAAGAAGAGACGAAATCCTTGTCTGTGCCATATATTGTCGGGGCGCTCATTGCATGCGCAGTGGTTGTATCGGGACTTGGATATTCGTTCACTCTAAAAAAGAGACGTAGAAGGGACAGAGATGGTGATGAAGCATAAAGTGAAAAGGGTCATAGGGCTGCTTTTGATCGCTGTGTTGATGAGCAGTGTAGCGACAGGCTGTGGAAAGACAACGCTTACTAATACAGTGCAGAATGAAAATAAGCAGAAGGATTCAGATGCATGGATGGAGGATGATGCCTCCGGTCAAAAGGATACGGATAAAAGTGAGACTTCTAAGGAAGAAGAATACTATGACGTAGACAAGATACAAGGCGGGGAAGTTGACTATTCCAAATATGAGGAGAAAAAATCATCCAGAGCAGCAAGCGGAAATAGCAACAGCAATGTTACATACAGCGATGGGACCGGAAGTGGACAGGATCAATATCAGACAAATCCTGTTCCGGAAGGAATGCAAAATCCGGTGGAACCAGGAGAAATCACAATTGACAAAAGCAAGAAACAGACCTGCTATCTCACCATTTCCTGTGCAACGATTCTTGACAATATGGAAAATCTGACAGAAGGGAAAGAAAAACTGATCCCTTCTGACGGAGTGATCTATGCGACAAGAAAAGTGACGTTTTATGAAGGAGAGAGTGTCTTTGATGTCCTTCTCCGTGAAACGAAAAATAACCGTGTGCATATGGAATATTCCTTCAATCCGCTGTTCAACAGTAATTATATAGAAGCGATCAATAATCTGTATGAGTTTGACTGCGGCCAGAATTCCGGCTGGATGTACAATGTCAATGGGTGGTATCCAAACTATGGCTGCAGCAGATATATAGTTCAGGAAGGAGATGAAATCCAGTGGAATTATACCTGTGATTTGGGAAGAGATCTGGGGACAAGCTGGATGGATCAAAATGGGGAAAGATAACTTTGGTACGTATCATCCGATAATTAATTTTGTTTATTTTGTATTTGTGATAGGGTGCTCCATGTTTTTGAGGCACCCTGTTTTTCTAGGGATTTCCTGTGTGAGTGGTTTTATTTACTATATTTATCTTAAAGGAAAGAAAGCATTCAAAACAGCTCTATGGCTCATGATTCCTGTATTCTTGATCTCAGCACTTGTAAATCCTCTTTTTAATCATGAGGGAGTGACACTTTTGTTCTACTTTCGAACGGGCAATCCCCTGACGTTAGAATCCATTGTATATGGACTGGCGTCCGGTGTGATGCTTGTGTCGGTATTAAACTGGTTTTCCTGCTATCAGGTCATTATGACCTCGGATAAATTCATTTATCTGTTTGGGAAACTAATTCCGGCGATGTCATTGATTTTATCTATGGTGCTTCGCTTTGTTCCGAAGTTTAAAAATCAGATTGAAAAAGTGTCCGATGCGCAGAAGTGTATTGGGAGAGATGTGACAAATGGAAATACACTTGCAAAGGCAAAACACGGCATGAAAATTCTTTCAATCATGACGACGTGGGCATTGGAAAATTCAGTGGAGACAGCAGATTCCATGAAGTCGAGAGGATATGGACTGCGTGGCAGAACTAATTTTTCCATCTATCGTTTTGATACGAGAGACAAAAGGATATTTTCGGTGATGGCTGTAGCAGGCCTGATTGTGCTTGGCGGAATTGTAACAAAAAAAGTATATTTTTTATATTTCCCGATGATGGAGGGAAATCCGTTAAACTGGGAAACACTTTTGATCTATGTCATTTATGGGGGAATGTGTATGCTTCCTATGGTGATTAATATTGTGGAGGATATAAAATGGCACTATTTGAAATCAGAAATCTGACATTTACTTACCCAGAGGCAAAGACACCGGCTTTGCAGGAGGTGAATGTTGCAATTGAACAGGGAGAATTTATTGTCATCTGTGGAAAATCTGGCTGCGGAAAGACGACATTGCTTCGGCATTTTAAAACTGCACTGACACCATATGGGACAAGAAGTGGAGAAATTCGATTTTTGGGGGACGCTTTGGAGCAGGTATCTGTCAGAACACAGGCAAGTGAGATCGGATATGTTCTTCAGAGTCCGGACAATCAGATTGTGACAGATAAAGTGTGGCATGAAATGGCATTTGGACTTGAGAATCTCGGATATGATCAACAGACGATTCGGCTTCGAGTAGCTGAGATGGCGAGCTTTTTTGGCATTCAGAACTGGTTTGCGAAAAATGTGGAGGAACTGTCGGGAGGACAGAAACAACTTTTAAATCTGGCTTCTGTGATGGCAATGCAGCCGAAGGTGCTTGTGCTTGATGAGCCGACTTCACAGCTTGACCCGATTGCGGCGAGTGAATTCCTTGCAACGATACGGAAAATTAATCTGGAACTTGGGACGACGGTGATCATCATCGAGCACCGTTTGGAAGAAGTGTTTCCGATGGCAGATAAAGTGCTTGTTCTGGAGGAGGGACGACAAATCTTGTATGATGAGCCAAGGCAGGTAGGAAAGGCGCTTGCCGGAAATGATCTGTTTCTTGCAATGCCAAGTCCGGTACAGATTTATGATGGAACGGGACAGGTCGGAACATGCCCTTTGACGGTCTGCGAGGGGAGAAACTGGCTGAAGGCACATTTTGAAAAAGAGCAATCTGGATTCTGTGAGACAGAGAACGAAAAGAGTACAAAAGGAAAAGATGAGGTTGTCATCGAGGCAAAGGAAGTGTGGTTCCGATACGAAAAAGAGATGCCGGATGTCGTGAAAGATCTGTCCCTGCAGGTAAAAAAGGGCGAACTTTTCTGCATGTTAGGCGGAAATGGAACTGGGAAAAGTACGACATTATCACTTTTATCCGGAATTCGAAGACCTTATCGAGGAAAAATCCTGCTGAAAGGAAAGGATATTCGCAAGCGAAAGGAAAAAGAATTGTTTCATGGTTTGATAGGGGTGCTTCCGCAGAACCCGCAAAGTCTTTTTGTGGGAAACACAGTCCGTGAGGACTTGTGGGAAATGTTTTCTGGATTTCATATCCAGCGAAAAAAGGAATATGAAAAGCAAATGGAGCGTGTGATTGAAGATACACAAATCGGTCATCTGCTTGATATGCATCCGTACGACCTAAGCGGCGGCGAGCAGCAAAGGGCGGCTCTGGCAAAGGTGCTTCTCCTGGAACCTGAGATTTTGCTTTTGGATGAGCCGACAAAAGGTCTTGATGGTTTTTACAAACAAAAACTTGCGGATATTTTTGAGCGTCTGAAAAAGAGAGGTGTCACAATTCTGATGGTGTCGCATGACATTGAATTTTGTGCTTCTTATGGAGATACGTGTGCAATGTTTTTTGATGGAAGTGTTATAACTTCGCAAAGTGCAAAAGCATTTTTTGTCGGAAATAGTTTTTATACAACAGCGGCAAACCGGATGGCGAGACAGTTATATCCGGATGCAGTAACAGTAAAGGAAGTGATAGAAGCATGCAGCAAAAACAGGCGACAGGAGTAGATACAAAGGCGATGCTGCCGATTTTTTCTTGTGGATTTATGGTTGTTGCTGAACTGTTTCTGCCGTGGTTTTCCATGCCGGTCTTGAAATACTCAAAACTTCAGACTTCATATACGTTGTGGAATGTGTCAGAATGTGTGGATAATATACAGAAAAGTATCCGTGGAGGAGGAAAACTTTCCATGGAACTGTTGACGGCGGAGGAAATAAAAACGATTGGGCAGTGGAGTATTGCCTTGCAGGTCTTTGCAATTATTTTGACAGTTCTCCTGATTGGTGTTGCGATTGCAGCATATAGGTGGAAGAAAAAAAGTGTAGTATATATTCGTCTCACCTTTTTGGTAGCGGCAATTTTGCCGGCACTGGCATTTGCGGCAAACATGCAGGGAAACCTGTTTCTAAATGAAAAGATTGGACGAGAGAGTCATTTTATCAATTTGACGATACACAGCTATCTTCAGCTGACAGCATTTCCATATGCACAGTTGATTCTTGCTTTAGTGATGATTGCAGCGGTCGGAAAGCTTTTGGATACGCAGTTTGAGTATGAGGCGATCATGTATATACAGAGAAGTGTGCGTGAGGATAAAAAAATCGGAAAGCGAACCAAAGTCTCCATTTTTTTGATTTTGTTTGCGATTCCGTGTTTGATTTTTTTCGGAATCTTTTTCCTGAATGACAGAAGCGCATCTTTCATTGCTTTGTGTATTATTGGGCTTGCAATGATACCGTTTTGCATGATTTTTGAAGATCGGAAACCACAGGCAAGGGAAGTGCTTTTGATTGCGGTTATGGCTGCGATTGCAGTTGTTGGGCGTATGGCATTTTTTATGCTGCCACAGTTTAAGCCGGTGACAGCCATAGTGATCATAACCGGAATCAGTCTCGGCGCAGAAGCAGGTTTTTTGACAGGTGCGGTTGCGGGATTTGTCTCTAATTTCTTTTTCGGTCAGGGACCGTGGACACCTTGGCAAATGTTTGCGTTTGGCATTATTGGGTTTCTTGCAGGTTTATTGTTCCGTGGAAAACGGGAAAAATATAAGAAAAGCAAGTTGATTTTATGCCTGTATGGGGGAATTGCAACACTTGTAATCTATGGCTTTTTGATGGATACGTCTTCCATTACTATGTTTGGCACCGGATTTTCGTGGAAGGCGCTTGCGGCAATGTATGCAAGTGGTCTGCCGTTTAATATCGTGCATGGGATTTCCACAATGGTGTTCCTGTTCTTTCTGGCGGGACCGATGGATCGAAAATTAGAGCGCATCAAGAAAAAATATGGAATTTTATAAGGAAATAGTTCAGAACCTTCCGTTTTGAGAAACAAACACTTGGCGGTTTTTTTGATTTGCGTTATAATCGTACTATCAAAGTAGGATGAAATCACATTTACAGGAGATGATACAGATGATAAAAGTACAGGAATACAGAGGACATATCCGCAATTGGGAAGAACTCTGTGAGCGGCTTGGGATTTCTCTTTTGCTGCCGCGCAAAGAACGGGAAGAAGAGATTTTGGTGAAAGCATATGAGACATGGGGATATGAGATGGCAGATCACATGCACGGCATGTTTGCATTTGCCTTGTGGGATGAGGAGAACAATCAGTTGTTCTGTCTGAGAGACCCGTTTGGAACAAAACCGTTTTACTATTATGAGACAGAAGATGGGACACTTCTTTATGGCACAACAATCCGAAAGATCATGGAGCAGCCGGGATTCAAAAAAGAATTGAATGAGGAGATGCTTCAGCTGTATTTGAGCCTGACATATGTTGCGGGTGAGAATACGTTTTTCCGCGGATTAAAAAAATTGATGCCGGGACGGTACTTGATCTGGAAAGATGGAGTATTGAAGATTGAGCGCTACTGGAGTCCGCAGTTTCATCCAGATGAAAGTAAATCATTGGAAGACTGGGCAGATGAGATCCATACGACACTTCAGGAAATCATGCCGGAAGTGAAGGCAAAGGATGAGACAGTAGAATCGTTCTTATCCGGCGGCGTGGATTCTTCCTACGTGCTTGCAATGTCTGAGGCGAAAGTAGCAGATTGCTGTGGATATGAGGAAGAGAGATTTGACGAATCAAGGATGGCAGAAGAGACAGCAAACCTTCTTGGACGAACATTTTCCAGACGCGTTATCACGCCGGAGGAGTATTTTGAGACAGTACCTTATGTCATGTACAATATGGAGCAGCCACTTGGGGATGCGTCAGCAATTGTTTTTGCAATCGGATGTAAAGCGACAGCAGAGCATACGAAGATCTGCTACTCAGGTGAAGGAGCAGATGAGTTCTTTGGAGGATATAATATGTATCGCAATGCAGAGCGATACGGTGAGAATCTGAAGGATTTTTATGTTGGAAACACGAACATCATGAAAGAAGATGAGAAACAAAAGATTTTGAAGCATTATGATCCAGATGTGCTGCCGATTGAAGTTGCGGCTCCGATTTATGAAGAGATGGAAGGGTTAGACCCACTTTCGAAAATGTCCAATGTCGATATTCAGATTTGGCTGGAAGGAGATATTTACCTTAATGTCGATAAGATGAGCGAGGCGGCGGGATTGGAGATCCGTATGCCACTGACAGACCGGAGAATTTTTGATATTGCATCGAGAATGCCGTCTAAATATAAAGTCAATGATGAACAGAACAAGGTGGCATTTCGTACTGCAGCCGCGAAGGTTCTTCCTGAGGAGATTGCTTTCCGTAAGAAACTTGGATTTATTGTGCCGATTCGAATTTGGATGGCAGATGATCGTTACAATCAAGATGTGCGTGCGAAGTTCCAAAGTGAGATGGCAGAGAAATTCTTCAATGTGGACGAGATTAACGCAATTTTTGATGAGTATGTAAATGGAAACTCTGACAATTGGAGAAAAGTGTGGACAATTTATACCTTCCTTGTATGGTATGAGGAATATTTTGTGAAACGCTGATAAAGCGTTAATTTTCAGGGAGATAAGTAATTATCTCTCTGTTTTTGTGTATTTAAGAATGCGTACTACACATTTTTGTATAGAAGAAGTTAAATATCCGTAAATGGGTGTAAGAATACATAAAAAAAGACCGGCACCAATGTGCCAGCCTGAGAAAGGAGAAAAATATATGTAAACGTTTTAAAACGTAATTGTTAGGCGAAGTCCAACAGCCATAAATAAGGTTTTAAATACAACCGTTGTCTTCTTTTATTTGATAAGTTTATTATAAAGGATATTTGTGAGTAAAATATGTCGAAAGAAGAAAAGAATTATGAAATTTCTAAAGAAAATCCTAAGGGATTCTTTCTCACTGGTTAATAAATATTCCGATAAGTTAACCGACCTTCAATTGTGCATAACGCTTCTGTTTGCTATGATATAAATAAGCAAAGGCCCTTGCAAATAAAAAATGGAGGATGAGGATTTATGCAAATTGGAACGGTAATCAGAAAGTATCGAAAAGAAAAGAATATGACACAGGAAGAGATGGCATCTTATCTCGGCGTGACAGCACCTGCGGTGAATAAGTGGGAGAATGGAGTTTCCCATAGTTAAAGATACCACACCCAATATCACAAACTCACGCTTAAACAATATTCCTTAGTCAACCACATACAATAACAAATACAAAAAAGCTGGAAGCAGACTTAATTTTGCTCCCGGCTTTTCTTTATTGTTTTGATGAAGTCGTTCAATGATACTTGTTTTTGCTATCTGCTTACATAATGTGCATACTTGTCACTTGTGTTCTGATATATCTGTCCCTCTTATTGCCTAAACTCATATTAAGGGTGTGATATATCCAAGTGCAATAGCCTTGTTATAGGCTTCGATAGCATTTTTAGCCCCCAGCTTATCATAGATGCTTTGGATATGGTTGTAAAGTGTCCGTTCACTGATATACAGTTCTTGCGCTATTTCATGCTTTGTTTTCCCTGTTCCAATCGCCTTAATAATTTCCGCTTCACGATCTGTCAGGGGATCTAATAAAGGGGGCGTAGTGGACTTGTGACCTTTACTAATAGCTGTGAGTTTTTTTACCAACTCGTCAGCAGAAGCAGACTTATCAATATAACTTACGGCGCCTTTTTTAAGTGCCTCCTGTCTATAAACTGGCATATCATAAGAGGATAGCATAACCACCTTTATTTTTGGCTTTTTACTATATATCGTTTCTATCAGATCAATGCCAGAACTTTTTGACTGCTCTCTTAGGTTGACATCAAGTAATACAATGTCCCATTCGTCTACGGAAAGAATATTCCAAAACTCTGTTTCATTACTTACATAGCGACAGATAGAGATTTCATCCCAATCTTCCAGAAGTTTGCTTAAACTCTCTCCAAATATCCTGTGATCATCAAATAGTAATATCTTCATTTTTTCTCCCCAAAACTGCCGTTGCAGTTAAAATACCATCTTTCTCTAAATACTGAATGTTACCACCATTCCCATTTATCAACACCGTCAAGAACAGCATACCACCTTTGGAAGAAAGAATATTTTCAATGTCATTTGGTTTCGCTCCATCATTTTGACAGGTAATTACGAGTCTACTTTCTTCATTTAGCGCGATTTCCAAATGAATAAAAGTAGCGGCAGCGTGTTTATAAACATTGTTGACAAGTTCTTTGATTATCTGCATAGTCTGTTCCAAACTGTTATCTTTTTTCAAAGCAATCCTTGCTTCGCTGTCAATCGTGAAATCTACAAGTATATTCTTCTTTGGGTACAGCTTCTTAATCGCGTCAAGCATATATCCGATATGTTCCCATGAAGCATACCCCGAAAAGATATTAGAGGAATAGAAATTCATCATATTTCTTACCCGCAATTCCAAATCAGACAATATCCTTTTTGTTTCATCAACATCTGGTGAGCGAAGCGACAGGAGATTTTTGGCACCTCCAATGTCTTGAAGCACATCGTTATGAAGCAGTCTTGAGAAATCTTCCCTCTCATTTGCAATATAGTTCGTTAATTCATAATACTTTGTCAACTCCTTGTAACGGGCCTCCATGTCGCCAAGATGAATGACAGCAAAAGCCTCAAATAAAAGCATTATAAGCTGAAAAAATACATTGACTTGTAGGGTGGACAAATCAAAGCAATAAAGTACGACTGTAAACAAGGGAATCATAAGAGCGAGGACATATCTTGCTTTCCTCTGGGCAATCGGAAGAATATTAACCTGTTTCAAATTTATATATCTATAATCAAGGAAAATTCCCATGAACATTCCAACTAACATGGTTATAACAGGGAGAATTTGGAAATCAAAAAACGACAGTATGATAGCTGCAATTCCAAACAGCAAGCGAACCATTTTACCCCGGCTTGCGTCAGTTCTTACCAGCATTATTCCGATAATCAATGCAAAAAACAGAAATGCACCCATGTATAAGGTGGAAAATCCATCATACATCAGCGCCGCAATAAAGGAAACAGAAAGCAGGTTCCAGCCACATTCAGATATTGTTGCCTTTCGCCGTGATGTCATTACATGAAGATAGAGCAGATTGAGATAACAAAGCAAGACGGCAATCGACAATAAGTTGATGGCTCCGTCATTCGCAATTCCTTTATGTGTTCTATCCAATATAACCCATAAAGTCACAATACCCGCATGAAGAAACAGATACGGATAGAAGCGTTTATCCTGCATAGCCCCCCTCCTTTCAGCTAAAATTCATTATGTTAGTAATATGATGATACGATCCGTTCTTTAGTCATCAGACATAAACCACACGCAGTCAAAACTATTATACTCACTGGAGAAAATAGTAGCAACACCCACACATTATTCGTTTTCATAAATATCCCACATTTTAAGACAACCAGCAAAATATGAAGCAGTGTTGCAAAGATAGGAATACTCTTAAACCAGTTCATATTTCTAATCCAGAGAATCAAAACATTTATAAATGCCGAATACAATATGCTAAGGATCAGAAAATAGGTGCCTAATAACAAGATAAGGTTTGGCAGGCGAATGGAAATTATCAAAAGTAGAGGAAACAAAAGGATCAGCGTTCCAATCCATAGTGATAGCAGATTCTCCTTAACAATACTTGAGATTTTAATACCATTAGCAAGTTTCCATTCTATTCTCTTTGTGATTTTTTCTTGCTGCAACATATCCTTGCTTATTTCTCCGGCAAAAAAGATAAATAAGCACAGGTATCCATCAAGCATAAAATACTTTATATCAACGCCAAATACAATGTTTTCTGAAATATCCCCAAAGTTCATCAGAGAGATCATGCCGAAGATAGCTGCTACCGCACTCATAAATATAAAATTCCAGTTCAATACCCTTTTAAGGTTTAAGGTTATCAAACCCATTCGCCATCCCTCCTGATAACTGTTTCGTTGCTCATGTGCCGAGCCTTAAAGAAACTTAATAGTACAAACATCATGCAAAGTGCAACATCAACCACAATAATCAAATAGTCAATTCCTATATGATGTTGATTCACAAACTCTGTAATCTGTTCTGCCGACATCGCAATCAAATAAACCAGTGCAAAATTACCAAAGAACAGAACATTTTTGAACAGTTTTACTCGTTTTACATCCAGTACAATGATATTCAAAGCGACAATCTCACAAAAACTAAGTACAAGAATACTAAGATAAACGCATACGATCCGCCCAAAGCTCATTGTCCAGTCGGTAAAGTAATAGCAACTCATAAAAACAAAGAACGGGATAATACCAGAAAATCGGAAAATCTGTATCGAATACTGTTTTATAATCTCTTTTACCGCAATTCCAGAAGCTGCAAAAAATTCAACTCTCCGGCTTAACTTATCCTTTGCTGTCAAATCTACAATCATAGCACCGGATTGCAGGGAGGTAAGACCAAAAATAACCGCATAGAGCATTAGGACTAAATAATCTTCTCCCTTAGACTGCAAGGCGTCCATCTGCATTGCAAAGCTCATAAAAATCGCCAGAATGGCAACAATCGCAGTATCAATTAGGAGGCTTTTACTTCTGGTAAGATAGTAGCCTGCGCCTTTTCCCATGTTACTCATGCCGATTGCCCTCCTTAATAAAGATTTCTTCCAATGATTGTCCTTGCATTTCTTGAATACCCTTATCAAACAGCAATCTGCCATTTTTAATCATAGATACATCATCAGCGCACTTTTCAATCTCGCTAAGGTCATGTGAAGTGATAATAACCGTTTTTCCGTCAGCTTTTAGAGCCTCTATCAAACTACGGATTTCTACTCTGGATATGGGGTCTACACCCGATGTTGGTTCATCCATGAGCAGAATATCCCGTCCCATCATAATCACAATCAAAAGGGACAGTTTTCTTTTCATTCCTTTAGAATAAGTGCTAACACGCTTTCCTAAATGCTCGGTCAATCCTAATTGCGTACAATAACTGTCTGAACGATCATTTATTTCAAATCCAAAGTATTTCCCAAAAATTCTCAAATTTTCAAGACCAGTCTGTTCTTCATACAGATAGTCATTTTCAAGCTCCATTGCATATTTCCCTGCAATGTTGATTGTCCCTGCATTTGGCTGGTATACCCCTGTAATCAAGCGTAGCAGTGTTGTCTTTCCAGAACCGTTCGGGCCAATAATCGCATGGATTGTATTTGCTTTTACATTCAGGCTAAAATTCTCAAACAAAACTCTGCCACCAAAACCTTTTTTTAAGTTCTTTACTTCAATCGCATTTTGAATCTCAGACATATTTTTTGCTCCTTTCATTTGGTGCTCCACCATATAGGTATAGTGTATAAAACGAAGAAGCATTTTGCATGAGTAATTACTGCAATTTCGATACTGCCATCAGGCAAATGTCACAGAAACCTCACAACGAGAAAAAAATTTAGTATTCTGTCAGTTCCACAATTACATTACTTTGCAGATACAGCCAGTCCGTAAATTCTTTCGGGCTGGCTGTTCCTGTTTTTACAGCCTT
>OGJC01000019.1_pt1 | contig 249089 bp, 163 predicted proteins | sample 1571941 | NCBI WGS metagenome assembly OGJC01 (sample SAMEA2582100, study PRJEB24529) | metagenome | biome: Human gut stool | place: China | collected 2011 | reverse complement strand
CGATACGGTTGGACACTTTTTTGCCTGCAAATAAATTCTTCCCTTGCTCAAGGACCGTCTGTATGACCGAGAAACGTCTTTGGTAATCAGAGGATAGTGTAAGCCTATTCCTGTAGGATGAATGAATCTGCTCCAGCTGGTCCAGTAACTTTTCCAATAACTGAAGTAGCCTGCGTGTAATCATACGGGTCTGTGATTTCCTTCGTTTACGCAGTTTACTGTAAGCAAGGTAGGCACGGCTTACATCAAGATACTTATTACGGGGACGTTGTATGTGCAATCTCCGGCAATGTTTGCACAGATGACGATGAAGCCATACAATACCTTCCCATAAGAGTTTGGTATCAGTAGGAAAACGCAGATGACTTTCATAACAGGTGGCATCGGTCATACAGACATGAAGGTTCTCAAGATAAGGTTTCCAATGGTCAGCCAGAATAGCCTGGAGGGACTCAATATCAAGGCGATCCGCTAGTTCCTGACGAATTGCACTGACGATTTTAGGATTGGGCAGTGGATGAAGCGGATCAATCTGAACACCACAAAACAACTGGTAATGAATATTACCGTTTAAATGCTCAATCAGTTGTGCATCGGAAAAGTTGGTATAGGACTTAAGGACCATCAAGGCTATTTTACCCTCAGGAGAAAAATAACTTTTACGACCCAAAGCAGAGGACTTCAAATGCATTTGTCGGGCCAGTTCCGAGAAAGGAAACAGAGCATGGAGGCGACCTAATTCACTCGTTGCAAAACTTTGACGATATTTTTTTAGCATATCGAACTCAGTAAAACCTAAACGAGGTTCGATTTCTGAGATTTTTTGTATCTTTACCATGTGTTTTTATTTTAGATTACCCCCGTTTTGGCCGTCAAACCGTTTTTTGGGGGGAATGCTTAAAGATACAAAAAAGGCAACTAACTCGCAATGAATTAGTTGCCTTAAATTTTATTATTTTAGGAATATCCCTATATAAGGCTCTCCTTATTTCATTCGAAAGGCTGAAATAAGGGGAGTTTTATTGTCGGGTAGAATATGGGTATAACAAGAAAAACGGTTTTATAAGAGATTTCCTAGTGTGAGTACTATATAAACGAATAATGCAGTACTTAAAATGTATATCCTATCACTCCTGACCATCCATTAACGAGGGCTGATTTTTCCATCATGTCTCTTAAGCCTTTGAATTGAGCGCGTATGCATATCATTTGTTTGTTTTTCCGCGAAAGTTTGAAGTTTACTCCCGCATTGGCGTAATAGCCAGGGTAGACACCATCCAGCCATCTCTCGCTCTTATCATTTATCTTTATCTTGGCATTGATCATTCCACTGAAGTCTGCTCCAAGCTCAACAAATGGTCGCGCCATTCCTTTCGGATAGGTATAGCGTATTCCTAACTTACCCGAAAACATTGTTCCGCTATGTTTAAATATAGTGGATGAATTTTCATTATTCAATGATCTTGCAGAGGATGTTATGCGGGAAAAAGACACATCAAAACAACCACTGAGCGAACTCATCCACCGTCTATTGCTGATAGCTAAAGTGACTCCTGCCAGGTAAGATAGTTCGGGTGAGCTATAGAGCCCGATCGGACTACCCGATGGTACATTATATTGAATAACTCCTACATAAGGAGTTATATCTAACTGTATTGAACGTTTATCTTCTTTTGCTTCAAATTCAATGTAATCTTCATTACTGGTACACATTGCATAATGATATTCTTTTGTGATTTTTATCATCTCCTTTCGGCTGAAACGAGCCCGGTCTATTTGGGGAGCCAGGCTTGGGCAGTCTTTGAATGCGTAATGAAGAAGGGGAATATATCGGTCAGTCTGGCCTTTAAACTGTATATTGGTAGCCTGCTTGGACAGTTTGGGCGCATCTATTTTTACAAGGGTATTATTATCTTCAACAAAATAGATTGGTATGTTATCTTCTGTCTCATAGTAGTACAAGCTTTTCATTCCTTGTAGCAAATATTCGAGAAAGACGGGGGTAGAGACACCGTATTTCAATTCTATGTTCTTGGAGACATAGTATTTACCGTCGTCTGTAAAACGGTATCCCAAGATTTCGAAAGGATGATAGGTTACTGGTTCGGTATCATTACCTTGTGATTGAAAGACGCAGCGTTTAGCATTCATCTTATCTGTACGGTAGTCGATTTCTCCATATATTGTGTCTTTCTGAACAGTGATGATAAATCCCGGACGATAGTTGTTTTGTGCGTAAAGTACAGGGATTAATAGTAGGCATGTCTTTAAACATATTAGTCGGAAAAGAATCATTTTCATATGTGTGATTGTTGGTTTAACTTTTTTGTGTGTCCGAAAGATACGAATTAATTTAATAATAACATCATCTTTTGTATTGCTTTTTATATGGAAAAGGATAATGTAAAGGGTGTCCAATGTTGAACACCCTTTATATGAATAATTAATGTAAAGCTAAATCTTATACATGTTAGAGAGACAGACTTAGCTAAGCACGCTTGCCGTCTTATTTGCTTAGTGTAAGAGCGTTGAATTTCTCCAACCATCCTGCACTTCCTGTTCCCGCAGCACCGGAGAATGCCCAGTAGGCAATGCCATTGACTACGTCTCCATCCCAGGAACCATTATCACCAAATACCAATGCAAATTTGCCATTGATGGATGACGGATAAGCAACATATTGTGTTGACATATCCCAACTGACATATCCACCTTCAGACAATGTTACTGTATAGATGTTATATCTCCCAGCATATGTTCCTAAATTAAGACCTCCCATTGTGAGTAAGGCCTCTCCATTATAGATTAACGGTAGGTCAAAGAAATTGGAAATACCTGACAAGTAGAAGATGGTAGGTTCCTCTTCATCCTGAACTACTTCTATTTCTCCAGCTAGAGTACTATCATCTCCATCAACAAAGGATACTCTCCATTTGCCTGCGATGTCTTTCAATTCATACTCTCCAAGATGATAGTAAATCGTTTTTTTACCTGCGGTAACTTTAACTGCCGCTCCTCGTGGGGTTTTATCAGCACTCGCAGCAACATTAAATGTTATAGTTCTGTTTTCTTCGTCAAGTGTGTATGATAACCAACTTTGGGCTTCGGCGGGTACTTCTATTGAATAAGATGCTGTGGTTGAGAAAGATACTGTAGCAGAACCACCTGCATAAGTAAAAGCATGCCCCAATTCTGATTTATTATACAGAATAACACAGCCACCCTGTGAAACAGGAACCAAAGTGGATGCTTCACCATCTGTTATGGTTACAGCTGCCGTACGTCCGGACATATCATTATTTTCAATGACAGAAACATTTATAATATCTCCATTCACGCTTACGGTACACCAATCTTTATTGGAGGTAGCAGTAATTTCACTTATTGCGTTAACTTTTATTGTACCGGTTCCTCCAGCAGATTCAAATGTGACATTTGAGCTAACAATCTGCAAAGAAGATGTTTCTTTATCGTCGTCGTTACTACATGAGAAGACGAATACGCATAATAATAATGCAAATATGCTTGTTATTTTCTTCATAATATGCTGTTTGTTAATTAATCAACTTTTATCAATGTTACATCTTGGAACATTGTAGAGAATCCATACCAACCGTCTGTTTTTTGATATACCAGCAACATAAGGGTGCAAATAGGATTGTTTACATAAGTGAACTTAATTGTAAGCGGATCTGTATTTGCAATACGTCCTTGGAATACAGCTGAGTCATCTGCATAGAAATTGCCTCCGGGAATTCCTGGATATAATAATACGTTGTAACCTTGATATACGCCAACTGTCTGAGAAGGTACATCAATACAGTCTGTTGTCATATTATAGTTATAGACAAATTCAATAGGAGTACCACTCAAAGCAAAATTCATTGCAAATGATTTTCCTATCATTTTTTGTTTGAGCTCAAGTTGTATACGTTGCCCATTTGCTAATTGTAGTATATAGTTGCCTAAATAGTTGAGATATCCTTCCGGACAATAGAATTCTATTTTTGCATCTACACCTGTATCTGTACAAATATATGTAAGGTTTTCATTATCCCATTTGAAGTTGTTTATTTCTACTCCATTAACTACTAATGGTTCATACATTTTAATGCCTTCCTCTGTATATATGAACGGATATAGACTTACGGTTGTTTCACCGGTTTCGTCTACTTTGGTAACTGAGAAGGCATGCTCTTCCTGTCCCATTTTAGTTATTTCCTGACCATTCACAATTAACTTATAGGTTACATATGAAGCCTGTGAAACGACATTGGCAATATTGGTCAGTTTCTCTTGCCAATTTGTTTCAGCAGGCAGAGGTGTCATGATCAACGTTACTCCATGTTTTTTCCCAGTCAGTACGATCTTTTCTTTTGAAACGCTTCTGAAGACGAACTCATAATCTCCGGCATATCCTGGTGAATTATAACCACTCGGTTCACAGAATTCGTGAATTAATTCATTGTATGAATCAAAACTTAATTCTGTTCCCTGGTATGATTCAACTTTATACAAGGAAGTAGATTCTTCTCCAATTTCGTAATTATCTGTAGCGAAATCTGCAGCCATAATTACATTATTGCCATCAAATCGTGCCAAAACATTGAAGCCACCATATTCTCCGTCTTCTCCTGTATAATACTCGAGTAACCACCCATTGGCTGCGCCCTTTAAAATCTCCTGACATTCGTTGACGGAGGCTATAGCCCGTTGTGCAGAAGATTCATCAAAGATATCATCTTCATTAAACAGACACGATTGCATCATCAGGCAAACGCAAGTCAGTAAGCCATATATTTTAATCTTTCTCATATCCTACAATTATTAAAGCGTACTTAAATCTAATTCGGTAATTTCACTTTGCCGGCGCAAAACAATTTCGCGCAATTTGTCTAAATCAAGTCCCCAGGAATTGAGCATGTAATCAAATACAATCTCAAATTTCTTTTCTATGATCGGTCTTCCTGTTGTGCCGGCACTTGCTAGCATATCTTCCCAAGTACTAGCGTCATTGGTGACATAAATAGCAACCATCTCCGCAAAATCTTCCGTAGCACGGTCCATTGCATAAGGAGAGATAAATCCTTTTTGCAGAGCAACCGACTCAGATACCCTATACCAGCTTGAACCTACGTAGTCGGATTCCGATATACGATCGTATGATGTATCATAGGCTTTTTTCTGATTAAGAATATGTGTAAATTCATGATGCATTGTCTTGAAATAGTACTCATTTAATTGAGCTACACTGAGATTGTTTTTATCTATTTCATTTACACGAAACAGGGTTACTTTCATTCCTCCTTCGGCTTGTCCGAGGATCATACCTGACTCGGTATAAGCAACATTTCCAATGAATTGGAGTAGTTTAGGGACATACGTACGGGTCATGTCAATTCCCCATATTTCGTCATAAGCTTCCATCCATACAAATTTTACAATCTTAGCCAATGTAATTGCGTTGTCATACTTGGCTGGAACCAGATGATATTCTACATCCGTTTCATTGTCATCCAGACGATATTTCACCTGGATATTATAAGTGTAAACATAGTTGTCAAGTAGCCATTTGTCAAACTCGTTGGGCTCATAAACTTCAGTAGGATCAAATATACTGCGTTTGGTATCAATATCATCTTTATTACATGAGCCTAAAAAAACGGCTATAGTAACGATCAATGTATATATTATATATTTTTTCATAACTTATCGATTTTTATTTAGTTCTAGGGTTTGGTTTTAATCCGGCTGAAATAACATCGCTCGGTATCTGTATTGCTCGACGAGGATCATTGGGTTCCAGCTTATCTGTGACGGTAATAGTACCATTATCATTCATTAAACGACGATAGATAGTAATACCGTAGCGTTTAATATCCTGCCAGCGTAACCCTTCATGTAAAGTTGTTAAACGTCGTGCATGAAGTATGCAGTGGATTACATTTTCCTGTGTTTCATTTGTTATAGTAAAGTCGGGGTTCAATTTTTTCTTAACTGTAGATTCAGTAGGAGTGTAATATTCCATGCTTCCGTAGAAATCGTTTATAGATTCTGTGGTAAGCGGGGTAGTAGAACGTGTGTATGCTTCTCGCCATATATTTAAATCAGCAATTGCCTGTGGATACATTTCTTTCATCGCATAAGCTTCTGCACGACAGAGTAATGTTTCATCTGTAGTAAATGCTGCATTGATCATGTGTCCGTTGATTGTTCCGGCTACTGCGTCAACCACTTCTTTATATTGAGTTATTTTCATAACAACGATTTTGGTCGGCAGTGCACTTGAGTTACTCCAAACACCCATATAATAGTCACTTCCCCAAGGACCGACGGAATTGCATGTCTCATTGCCTACTTTCGGTCCATGGGCGTATCTTTCGCCTAGTCCATAAGGTGCATGAACATATCCCCAATAAGAACCTGCACTGACCAATAATAAGTTAGCGCCATTCGTTGCATCTACATAAGCATTTGGCTGAACACTGCCATTTATGTCTAGTGCACCCAAAGATTTCCAGTCGCGTACAGAGGTGGCTGGATTGCTTCCTAATACTTTTGTTGCGTAATCGATCACCTTAGTGTAATTGGATTTATCCGATTTTACATAGTACAAGTAAAAGCGTGCAGCAAAAGCTTGAGCTGCTTTCTTTGTAAAGTGATATTTGGGGACTGCATAAATATCAGTAACCAGATCTAGACCTTCCAATAGATCTTTCTCAATATTTTGGTATACCTCCTCTAGAGTTCCGCGTTGATAATCAGGGCTTACGGTTGTCTCTATCGTTTTCATGTAGGGGATACCCAAGTCTGAACTTGCTTGGCTGCTATAAGCGTTACAAAATATATTGGCAAGTAAAAAATGAGCATAGGCGCGACATACTAGGGCTTCTCCCTTTTCAGCGCTAAGAGAAGCTGGATTTCCTGCGTCTTCAATCACTTTCAAAACCTCGTTGCAGGCAGAGATTGCCATATAGCAAGATTCCCAAAGTGCATGGGGAGAGTCCTGATCTTGTTCTGCAGAGTCTGCCCACTTATAGAGATCTTCTTGCAAACGGTTGAAAGAAGAAAAGCGATTCGGATAAGCATCAGTATTGTCTGATGACATTTCCCCCATCTCACAGATTGCTGTAGTAGGATAGGCGGAAAGTAATATTTTGCCAACATTGTTTTCATTCAGCTCGGTACGATTGTCGGGAAGCTCATCTAAGAAATTAGAACACGATGAGAGCCCTATTGCGAGCGCGGCCACACTGGCCATTATTATGTATTTCTTCATATTCGTTCTTATTTTAAATTATAACCCCAGTCTTAAAGTAATAGTAAATTGGCGGGGAACCGGTGAGGCAACACCACCTGCATTAAAGAATTCCGGGTCCTGACCATTTAGCTTATCATCCGCATAGATTAAGAAAAGGTTGGTGGCTTGGACTTTCAGCGAGAGGTCTGTTAACTTCAATGGGTTGATCCATGCTTTGGGGAAGTCATAAGCCAGTGAGATTTCTTTCAGACGGATAAAATCCCCCTTTGCAATGCGTTCTGTTGAATAATTGTAAGCATTGTAGGCATACTTCAAGTCTTCATTGCTGTCGTACATACGTTTGCTCAAAATAGCAGGAACATTAGTCTTTGCTTCGTCTCCGGGGAGTGTCCATCGATTTTTAAATTCACGAGTCATTGCCGTTAGATCCGAATAATATGCTTTGAATACGGGATTTAAACGGATAACATTTCCAAATGAATAAGTGATAAATAAATTCAAACGGAAACCTTTGTATGAGAACATATTACCCAAACTACCTGTAATGGTAGGATCAGTCGGACCTTCATACTTCAGGAAACCAGTATTTTGGCGTTCCTGGAAATTTATATCGGTACTAGTCGCTTCGCCCTTTTCATTTATAATGACTGGAATACCATCTTTGTCGAGACCTACAAATGGGATAGAGAATAGCCCACGAACCGGATAGCCTTGTTTAGCGAATCCATTACCGGAAATAAGCTCCATCACATTCGCATTTTGTTTCAAATCAGTGACTTCATTTTTTGCATTAGAGAATATAAAGTCGGTGTTCCAGTTGAAATCTTTTGTTTTAATATTCTTAGTTGATAAAGTGAATTCAATACCATGTGATTTCATTGAAGCGATATTTGCATACTTCAGGATCTGTCCACCTGCGCCTTGTGTATTAACGATACCAATCAAGTCGTAGTTGTTACGTTTGTACCAGTCTACAGCTAAATTAATGCGGTTATTCAAGAAGCCCATGTCGGCACCAATATTCAACTCGTGCTTCTTTTCATAAGTTAATTCGCTATTTTCTAGTTCCTTAATATACAATCCGGACTCCTGGATAGAAGTAAATGGTCGATAAGGACTATAGCTGGTTATAATAGCCTGTGAGTTTGTTACGTCTGCCGGACCGCGGTCGGCTGTTAACGAATAAGATGCTTTCAGTGTAAAGTGTGAAAGAACAGAAGTTAAATTGCTGAAGAATTTTTCTTCGTGGGCATTCCATGCTCCTGATACGTTCCATGTAGGTAACCAACGTGCCGAGCGGCTCTTACCCATACGGTTAGTACCTTCGTAGCGGGCTGTTCCATTCACAGTATAACGACCTTTATAAGAGTAGGTAGCATTGGCGAAGAAGGCGGCACTACGGCTACGGGTCTGACTCAATGAGTAGTAATTATTGCCGTCTTCGATACCTTTTTTGAAGAATTCATATACATAGTAGGGTATTTCGCCCATTGAGTATTGCATACCCCACCCTTGATAGTAATTCTTTGATCGGTCTGTAGAGTTGATTTCTGTTCCTGCAAAGAAGTTAGTGATATGTATATCATTAAATACGTGGTTCCAACTAGCTGTAGCTCGGAAGTCATAACCTAGCATCTTATAGTCTCTACGTTGATAAATACCACCTTCCGGTAAGATAGAGATCGGTAGTGCATATGGATTATCTGGGTTCTTATAAAGAAATGGATTGCGGTCCATAATTGTCTTGTCATCTAGACCTGCACGATAAGCCGATGCCTGGTTTGACTGGTCTTTAATGTTGTGCTCCTGTGAAGTTGATTGATACTTCACGGCTCCCAAAGCGCTTAGCTCTAATCCGGTAATTGGTTTCCATTTCAACTCGCCTTGGAACTTTAAATCTGCAATGTTCAGTTCCATGTAATTGTTGTCCAATTCGTTCAGAATGTTGAAATCAGCATAGTTGCTGGTGTAATAAGTGTTTGGGTCTAATGTACGTGAAGTATTCAATGCATATGAATAGGGGTTGATGTCAAATTCACGTTTTACCTGACCGTTTACTAGGTCAATGTCTTGTCCTAAAGTTCCCGGTGCTTTTTGCTTACGATAAGAAGCACTTGATATCAAGTTTATGCTTAGGTTCTTTAAGATATTATGATTCATATTTAAGTTGGCTGTATAGCGATCAACTCCACTTTGCTTGTACCATCCCGGATCGTGCATAGCACTTAAAGAAGCATAGAACGATGACTTTTCTGTACCAGAGCTAAGACTTACAGAATGATTCTGACTTAGACTGGGAGAGAAAAGTGTGTCAAACCAATCGGTATTTCTCATTTCAGCTTCACGTAGATAGGCATTTTTAGCTTCGTCAGTATTTAATAACGCATATTGTCCGGTAGTAGGATCGTATGTGTTAATTAACTGATACATCTTTCCGTATACACCACTTTCTGCAGTTCGGGAGGTTTCAGCGAAATTTAACCAGCCTTTCTGTTGCATTTCTTTGTATACTCCCATCTGATCTTGCGAGTTCATGATGTTAAAGTCATTGTAGCTTGGTACTAAACGGGTAGTAAATTCACCGGTATAGCTTATTCTACTGACTCCGGCTTTACCTTTCTTTGTAGTAACAACGATTACACCTGCCATTGCACGTGCACCATAGATTGAGGTTGCTGAGCCGTCTTTCAAAATCTGAAAGCTTTCAATATCATCTGCGTTCAGACCGGCAATAGCCGAACTAATCAGAGTTTCAGCATCGCCTGAAGATAGTTGATCAGCGCTGACTTCTACAGCGTCTTCCATAATAACTCCATCCACTACCCATAATGGTTTGGAACTACCGTAAATGGAGGTAGCACCGCGAACGCGGATTTTGGGAGCTGTACCAAATGTACCGGATACATTCTGGACTGACACACCCGCAGCACGCCCTTCAAGACCACGGCTGATATCTGCCATGCCATTAAGTTTTACGCCTTCTGCATCAAGTTTTGTTGCAGCTCCCGTGAAAAGGCGCTTGTCCATTTTTTGCATACCGGTTACCACTACTTCCTCCAGAACTTCTGCATCTGGTTTCATCAGAATTCTTATTGTTCCTGTTTTGATAGGAATCTCCTGAGTTTTCATTCCAATGTAGCTAATTTTCAAAGTTCTAGCAGAACTTATTTTATTTTCTCTTTTTTACGTAACACATAATTGTATCATATTCTCCTATAACCTATTTTCATACTAATTATTTATGGTAACTATATACGACAATACCCTAAATCCCGTGGTAACAAAAACGCCTCATTTTTAGTTGGGTATTAAGATTTTTTAGGCTTTTAGACGTTTCTGCCATAGCTTATACGAAGAACTCTGGAAAGATAGCTTGCGTGGCTCTTTTGCGGAGTTCTTTTTTTTTCTTTATGTAAGTAACAGAGTTTATAGGAAAAAAGATTTATTGATATGAAAGCATTTATTGAAAAGAAAAAAGAAGTGATTGGAAATAAGGAACACAAAGAAACAGTGAAAATCACATGGTATTTCCTTTGTATTCCTATATTTCATTCGGAGAGTTCAATTATTCGTTGACTTTCTGAAAAGCGTCTCTGCTGCCTACAATTGATTGGAATTCACCCTTTGACGGATTCTAAAAGGTTGCTTCTAATCGTTCATTGTTAAGTAGAGAAGTAACTGTTAATTTTATGTCTTTTTCTGATTTCAGAATAACGACATCACCTTCTTTAATTTCTCCCATAGATTCACGTATTTAATTGTTTCGGATACAAAAGTACATAATTCTTGTGAGAAATGAGTAGAGTGTAATACCCTAAATTCCGTGGCGCATAAAAGCAGTTATATATCGGATAAAACTATGGTTATATGAAACTTATATCAAAAGACGAAGCAGAATTACACGGCAAAGATGATGTAGTGGACTATTTTAAGAATCATTGCGGAATTGACAATGAGAAATGTTTAGATAAAGTCGTCAATCAGGTGCTTTCCCTTCCCGATGGTCATCGTTTTGGAGTTCCAACTGGCTATCGTGATGAGGCTTCGGGAAGACTTGTTCAACATACTGTGACCAAATTAACGTTTTATCGCAATTAGGGCATTGATGATCATCAAGAGTAACTTCTGCATTACAATATGGGCAATGTTTTATAGTCGTATTCATAATCATTCTTTATGCGGGATGTACAAAGATACGATTTTATTATGATATAATACCCTAAATCCCGTGGCACATTATGAATAAAAATTTAGCAATGAAGATACACCGAATAACGCTATTATCGGAGGTCTCAAATAAAGGAGAAACGGAAAAGTTTGTTCCAATTTATCTCATTAGAGAAAACTTTGAGAAACATTGTATAAAAGAAAATGATTACAAGGAATACCTCAATAAATTTGCTCCGAGAGATTGTGTAGATTATATAGATTTATTGATTCAGAAAATCTATCACCCAACGGTTGAAGACTTATCGGTTGACGAAGGATTAAGGTTATCATTATCTTCAAACTGAAAGTCGTCCTCATCTTCTAATCCAATTGGTAATTCTTCTAAATCATCAGGATTGGGGATAATATGAGATGATTTGAAAGCAGAACAAGAATATTGGGGATATTAGCCTAATAATACTTCCTTACCGCATTTCAGACAACGACAAAGCCTCTTTCCTACAATAATAAGATACAAAGATATATTTATCATTTATTATTCTACAAAGTTTATAGGAAAAATGAAAGATGCGTGGTTATGAAACAGAAAATTATAAAATTTGCTACTCGTAAAGACTTTCGTGAACGAGTAGCAAGGGACGAAGCAATGGAATTTCTTTTATCAGTTCGTAAGCAGAATACGAAGGAAGAAATTGAATCTGAAGTACGTAAAATTTATGAATCTTCATTGGAAGTTTTATCTGCTGAAGATTCACATGGTATATTGTTGTTCGGTGAAATTTCAGGCTTTCCCTTTGGAATAGTACCGCCCAAATCTTGATTATACTCATACCATATTGTACCGCAGTCATTGCAGTACCAAGCATTGACTTTATGGTTATAGGTTATATTGATTGACTTACATTTTGGGCATATACCTATATTCATATCCTTTGAAAATTAACAATTACATTTCTATTCCCATATCCGTTTCAGGCATATCGGTAATGATGGTACTGAAATCCATCGTTTCCGAATCACCTTCCAACGTGGTAACACGTCCTTTTTGAAGTGTGACATTCTCCGTGGTTTTAGACCTGTCATTGTAGTTTACTTGCAGGTTTACGGTTATGCCACCATCGGGAGTGAAAGTATAAAACTCCGCCACTTTTCCTGAATTGTTTAGAAGAAAGACCGTCTTGGGAATATAGGTTTCATCCGTACTAATAGCAGTTCCAGCATTAACGTCAAAGACGTAATTTATTGGAGTGGCTTCGGAAACCGAGAAAAGACCAGAACCAGTTTGAACCACGTTGTTCAATTTCAAAACAACTTGCGCCACGGCTGGTTTCATTTCTATGTTATGCGTAGTGGCTTCTGAATTGAACTCTAATTTGCCATAGAAAGCAAGAGATGGTTTAGTGCTCATCTTAATCTTTTTCAGTCCTTCGCTTATATCGTAGCCGTAATATCCGTTATCAAACCATAGCAAGCACGTATATTGTTTGCCCTTGTCTAATTCAGCACCAATATTAAAGGAACGTTCCGACGCAGAAGCTATCATCTTTTTACAATCAACTTTCTTTCCGTCTTGGTCATAAAATTCCGCTTCGCATCGTGTACCAACAGGCAATTTGAAATTTTCGCTAACGTTTGCTGTAATCAAGATATGTTGTACTTCCGTTTTATCTTCGGGAGCATCATCTTTGTTATCTTCTACATTTATGGGATTATCTTCTTTACCGCATGATATGAATAATGAAGCAAGGATAACCAATAGATAAATCAACTTTTTCATGTTTAACATATTATCATAAATCCTCTATATTCAATAGTTTCTAATAATAAATCACAAAGATACATGAAATCTCACTATCTTTGCAAAGTCCTTCGGGACAAAGTTTTGAAAATAGTAAGGAAGTGCCTTATACTCGTTGAAATCGCCAAATTATCAAAGAAGTATATACAAGGCACAGAGGACGGCTCATATATGGTGGGCTGCTCGTTCTGTGCGTATATACAGGTGTTTGGCGATACCTAACGAGTATGCATGGATGGCAGCCCACTTCTGTTATCTAACATTGTTACTTTCTCTCAGAGGTTGCCTACAGAGTTACTCGTTAAAAATCGCCATTATGAGAAGAAATCTTTTATCACCAATCGTCATTTTCCTATTCTCTTTTGCGATAGGAACAACTACTGCTCAGACGACAAAAAAGCAGCAATCATTTGTCACGAGTTCTATGGCAAAGAAAATTAGTTATTCTTGTCAATACAACGAACGTATGCAATGGTTATTTGTAAATGCTAATAACATCAATTTTAGCCATGAAGCTGATAGAATACTCCGTACACTGGATAAACATTTGGATTATGCCGAGAAATATCTGATAGCATTATATTACAACTATGGCACGAGAATGGGATATTTTGCCTTAAAAGACATGGGTTTTACTCTTCAAGAAACGGAAAAAGTCGAAGCGGTATGGGGAAAAGAAGAAGTAAGGCAACAAGCTATTGCCGAAAAGGAAAAGCAAGAGAAGGAACAAGCATTATTAAAACGTATCGAAGCGGACGATATATTTACTAAAGACCAACTCACGACTTTGCCCGATATTGAGATTGACATCTCCAATATGGCTATTTCTACCGTTTTCAATGATAAAGATGAGCTAATGAATTATGACTACAATTGTATAATCAATAAGGAAGGTAAACTGTATTTGAGGAATGCTTCTGACACCCTAAATTATTCAGCAATACAGAAATTTATTTATCATTATATCTCTGACAACAATATTGACTTTGGTGGCTATAAATCTGGGTATATTGAAATAAACGGTACGGATATTCCTGTTAATAGTTATATCACCATACAGTTCCGAGAACAACGATATAAGCATAGAGGATATTTAGAACTGACAATCAAAAAGAATAAGAAAACCAGTAGATGGGAATTTGTAGAAGATTTGCCTACTAAGTTACAAAGCTGGGCAAAAGAAGATGCTCAAAAAATGCAATATGATTTAGAAGCTGCTATTTATAATTGTACGGAGCTCAATGACCTTAAAGGAAAAATACAATTGAAGATGGATGTGTATAGGCGTGTATTAAAGTCTAACGTTTCTGATGAAACGGAACTATCCTATTACTTTGATATGAAGTATTTGAAAAGAAGCGTTTGGGAAGTAGAATATGTACCGTTGAGATATAGCTTATCTTTCTAATGACCTTTAGAGATTATTAACAACGCATTGATTATCCAGTATTTCATTTGGAAATAGAAGAAATGGGAACGTCCTCACGGATAGCTCCCATTTTTAGTTTCCATAAGTCCTTCGTATCTTTGCGACGCTTACCACGGCAATCGTAAATCAAATTGGATGTCAAACCATTAAAAAACGAAAAATTATGGAAATAGATGTATTTCAATTTTCGTACTGGGACGGCTACCAAGTTATAGCTGTTTACAGTAAACAACGTATCTGATACGTTACGATTTTCCCTATAACTGGGAATATATAGAATGGGCAGGAATTTATTTCTTGCCTTTTTCTCTTTTGAATTTTTCTACTGTTATCCCTTTCAAAACGTCTTTCTCTAATTGTGATATTTTTGCTTTGAAACAATATCTTATCAGAGATTTTATGTCATATTCCTCTTCAGTAAACATATGACGGACTTCTTCTGGGGTAGATATTTGTCTAACGTCCAAACAATCTAATGTACGTGTTTTGCGTACATATGTTTCATTCTCTCTAACTCTAGGAATTTCATCGACTACCTTTAATTGGTTCTCACGATATGCCTCAATTTCGGGAGAAGCCTCAAAACGTGGTTTGATTATTTGATTCTCTATCTTCATAATAAAGCGTATTTTTCTCTTTTTATACTTGAAACGATACAAAATCTTCTTCCCAAAGTTCTTTATTGAGAACAATATAAAGAATGAAAATAATGGAAAAGGAATTTGTATTGAGAATTGCCAATGAAATCAATCGCCAAATCGGATGCGGCGTAACAATGTCCGTTCAGATGTCATGGGGAATATCTAAACGTATAGCCACGTTGTATAACGATAGAGTTACGCTTGCCTTAAAGGTCAGTGGCGTATTACATAAAGGATGGGTGTACATCAGTTTAGACGAAGGACGTGATTGTTATATCATAACCTTACTTTCTAATGATAAAAAGAAAGTAATGAGTGTTCGTGATGAAGTTTATTGTGAAGAATTGGGGAGCGTCATAGACAATCTTGTAGAGCGAAAAGAGGAATGGACGGATAACGAATATGAGAAACTTGCTATGGCTGACAGTGATAATAAATTAAACCGAGATAAAGAAATATGATATAGCTGTTCCCCAGCTATAAAGAAATTGACATTATGGGATGATAATTTGTACTCAATGAGGAGCCGTACACCTCTTAAACGTAGCCAAGTTCTAATAGCCTTCAAGGTAGAGAAGCTATATTTTATAAGAAAATAGAAACAATAAACGAAAGATATGGACTGGTTAGAACAAACTCAAAATCATCGAAAGGTTCAGACTCAAAAAATGGCTGAATCACTTGGATATTTTCAAAAGGCAGAAGATGTTACCGAAGAGGAGAACGATGGAATGGACAATTCAAAAAGTAGTTCTTATGCTGGTAAATCTGATATGTTTAAGATGAGAATGTTAGGATTGCGTAAATTCAACGAACAAGACCATAAGGTTTATATTGGAGTTGAAGACGTAGAAAACTCATATATCTCTAATCAGGAAAATGGGGACATCCTTATTTGTAAAATTAAGGATGGATATCTGGTTAGCATGTTCCCTATTGATATTAAGAATAAAGAAGGAGAAGAAAAAGAAGCCTCTGATTTATCATCAGCTATTGACGTTGCTTTATTATTCAAAGGCGATTTAGATAATGAAGAAGAGCCTGAACAGATTATGTATAAACAAGAATAAAAACAAGAAAGTCATGGATAAACAAATTTTTCAAGACGATTTGCAGACGGCTAACAAAATAGAATCCGCACGTCAAGCAAGGGAAAGACAAATCAATAAAGGAATTATGTCAAGTCCGTTACCGTCTATGAGTTCCGATATAGAAAAGGCTGTGAACTCACAATCTCTATCGGAGGATGTAAACGGTGGTGGTACGGATATTTTGTTCCCAGAGGTGGAAGAATATAAGAATCAATTGGATTCAAGTAATGTTACTGTATCGTGGATTGATTTGCAATTAAGAAACTTACAGAAACAAATGATTTATGCGCCTAATGATACCGTTATGCTCCAAATGCGAAACGTTCTACTTGATAAGAAAGAAGAACTCATAAGCGGAGAGAAAACAACGTTAGAGGGCATACGCAGCGCAAAGAAAGCTAAAAGCATACTCTTATCAGCCGAAGATATTATCAATGGCAGTAAGGCACGAGACAAAGCCGTAGCATCAATCATCGAGAAGTTGAAAGAAGAGTTCGGAGATATACGTTCAGATTTGAAAGATGGGGTGCACCGTGATGGCGGTATTCTTTTTTACAAAGATGCGAATATCGTATGGGACAATAAGCATTCGGAAGACGTTCCATTATTAGTCAATATTCCTTCTTCTTTCTACAACAAAGATATACAGGCAATCAAAGAACGGACGGTTCAACTTGCTAAACAATATGGTATGTATGCTCTATTTGGACAACGCAACGTAGATGCTATTATCTGGATAAGCACGCAAGCCTATTATGATGAAGATGGGAACTGGCATGATGTAAGAGCTGAACAATCAATCAAAAAGAATAAGTAACATGGCTACTACAAAGAATTTAGGGCAAGTGGCAGGAGTACATATTGGTAGTATTCCTCCAGAAAATACAATACTTATTTGGTACGATAATACTCCAAGCCAAAATTGCCATAAGATATATGATACTGCAAAAAAAACATGGGTCATTCTTGACCAAAAGATTATATCATATATAACCTATTCCGAGCTTGTTAACATAGCGAAGAATGTAGGATTGTCCGTAGGTAAATTTTATCAAATAACAGATAAATCAAACGCTTTAGCGATTGCTATAACAACGACTAAGGTTCAATATGATGACGCTCTTGGTAATATTCTCATAGATGATTTAGGAACGAATATTCAATACCATGTAACTTCTTCAAACCTACAAATAGACGATATTTCGGGAGTATTCGATGAAAATAATAAGAAGTTAGTATTCCAGTTTAACGAGGTAGTGCCTGATATGACGGCTGATGATTACATTATGGGGAAAATCAGCAGAAATAATATCTGGAGTTTAGCTAAATATAAGTTATCTTCTTTTTTGTCAAAAGTCACAGGTAATTCAATTAGTTGGAATGGCGGCTTCTATTTTAATTTTGGTACAACCCTTCGTAATTATTTAGACAAGAAGGGGGGAGTTGTCTCCAAGGACACCTACGATACGGATATGAATCAAATAAATACTTCTATTCAGAATGTAGGAAAAGAGAATCAACAAATCATTCAGAACGCAAATACGGCTATTGAAGATGCAGCATCTGATGCGGCTGTATATAATAAAACTTTACCTTCGGATTTGGAGACAGGAGGTGAAGCAATAGATGCAGCAAAAGGAGATAAGTTGATTACAATCTTATCGAAGTTTCAACGATATATCAACAAGTTTAAGTACGCAACTGGTATTAAGATAAGCTCAAATTTTAAAGAAGCCACTGACCCAGAATACATAAACAACAATGATACCGTTGATTCTGCTTTTTCAAAAGTGCAATATTGGTTGAAAAATATATATGGTACACTGTCTTTATCAAAAGACTTCCAACCAGAAACCGACCCTTCATACGGAACTCCTATTCCAGAATGCGCTCCTAATGACCCGATAGAAACTGCTATTGCTAAGTTGCAAGGAGTTTTGAACGACATTGGCACCATTACGGATGGGAATATAAAATCTAAACAAAAAGCATACAATTCCAGTGGAGAGGAAAGAGGCAGTAAGATGGAAATTGATATGCGTTCGGGTGCTATTAAGATACTTGGAGACCGATATCAAGGTGCAGGTAATAGTGCTGATGTGACGTTACAATCGGGGGCATCAAGCAATCTTTATATCTATGATTCGGTGAACTCTAAAAGTGCTCATTTAGGAGTGGACGGATTGTATGCTAACGGTGGCGGTCAAACAAGTGGTTATCCGTACAATGGACACTCAACTGCTAATCTATTCATAACAGGCAGTTGGGGTGATGCTACTCTTCCTAATATAATGGACGACTGGTATGCTGGTTTATATGCTTGGGCAAATAATAGTTATTCAGGTTCATATCCTAAGTGGGCTTATGGAGCTTACATTGAAAGACTTTGCGCCGCAGGCTTTATTTTGAGGACTTCTCAATTGAGTGATTCTGATTCAGGAACAACTCTTGGAAGTCTTGGCTGTTATTACAGTTGTTATAACACGAGTGGCAATATAACTCTTAATCTTCCTGCTAAACCTCAAAAAGGTCAATGTCTTTGGATACGTCAAGTGAACGCTAATGGTATAGTTTTGAATGGTAACGGAAAAGAAATCGTTAGGAATGAAAATACTTCTGGCGGTTCTTCAAGTGTAACGGTATCAGATAGAGGAGCTTTGTATTTTCTTTTATTTGACGGTCAATATTGGATGATGAACAAACAAAATAATTAAAGTTATGGAACAAAAAGTTAAGATATTAGGCAAATACTCCATAGATGCAATTGACTATGAAGTAGAAAAGAAAAGAGCCGAATCAACAATGAAAGACAGAATTGAAAGTTTAGGCACTACTTTGGAAGAATTGAAGAGAATAAATAGCAAAAAAAAGAAAACGGAAGATGACCTCAAACTTCTTGATGCCGTTATTGCTATTGAAAAGGAGTACTCAGATACTATAAATCAAATAAATGAGTATAAAGAACTGATAACTTCTGCTGTTCCTGATTTTACAGAGCTTGACCAAGCAGTTCCTTATTACGAGGAAAAAGAAGGCAAGATTTATATGTCATGGGAGATACGAAAGAATGAACCAACGAGAGTTATTCAGAAAATAAATGATTTGAAAAAGGAGTTATCCGATAGCGATTACAAAATCGCAAAATGCTATGAGGCAAGTTTATTAAATCAAACAATTCCTTATGATATTGAAACTTTATATAGTGAGCGTCAAGCGAAACGTGATGAGATAAATCGTTTGGAATCATTGCTTCCCAGTGATGACGGAATATTGAAGGCAGGTCTGTCATCTTAAAACTAAAAAAGGAAATAATACAAAAGGGCGGTTATTCATGCAATAGTCGCTCTTTCTTTTTGTACTTCACTTTCCGCAGTTATAAAGGATACAAAATATTCAATAAACAAATACGTATAACTTATGGCAGGATATGATGATACCTATAAGATGATTGTCAGTACGCTTATGGGACGTCCAAATGGGACGGAAATTCAACCCGAAAACCACCAAGCGTATGCTCTGAATATGTTAAACTATATTCGGAGTTTAGAATTGGTTGCTAATGGGCCACTAATCGGAGTAGCTCAACCTGATACGCAACCTGTTCAGCCTGATAATAGCCGTGCAGCATATATTGCTGGCGTGGCTCAAAATCGTACCGTTACATTCCAAAACTTCTATGACTATGAGGGAAATCCTATTTCCATCACCACGGGAGAGATGGAAGCCTATTTTGCGGTATTCGTTTGGAATGGTCAATACTGGACGGCAACATCTGTTCCGACTAACATTATAAGCCAAGCGGAAAATGCCACGTTCTATTATCGGTATAACATACGCAAGACTTACACCAGCATAGCAAACATGAATGCTGACAAAACCAATCCTATTGGAACAGATGGTACGAGAATCAATATTGGTGATTTAGTTTCGGTGGTAAATTCTACGAACGGAGATGAGAATGGAATTTATAGCTATGAAGGTTCAGAAGAAGGTTGGCAATTCCAAGGAGGTATAAATGTAGCCATAAAACAAGAGACAGGGCAGAGTGCTAATGATGTTATGTCCCAAAAAGCTGTAACAGATGAATTGAATGCTTTAAGGACAGAATTTCAAAACAATTTAACATCCGCCATCAATACGGAAGTCGCCTCAAGAAATCAAGCTATATCTAATGCTATCAATACGGAGGTCACAAATAGAAATGATGCCATTGCTGCCACGGAAATTGAAATCCGAAGCGATATGAATTCCGCTGACCAGCAATTATCTAATGCTATATCAGGACTTCAAACCAGAGTAGAAACAGCCGAAGGAAAGATTGACGAAAATGAAACGGCAATTGAAACAGCTCAATTAACAGCAGATGAAGCAAAGGAAACATCCGATTTGTCTTTGCATGGAGCCACGGAACGTTTTGATGAAATAATAGAAGATGCTGATATTCTATCTCAATTATATAGTGGCACTGATGGTCAAATTGTATATGTAAGGGCAAAGAATAAATTTGCTTATAGGTTAATCCTTCCAGAACTTAATTTCTTGTTTTATAGTAATTGGTCAACCGCTGACTCATTTATGAATTCATCACGTACAGAACCATTAAAGAATAAAATCTATATTTTAGACAAATATCTGTATGTATTTGATGGCAATGGTATTTTTGTAAAGGTTGATGATTGGGAAACTGCAATTTCAATTCTTACGACTAAGACGGATGCTATATTGGAATGTTCTGGTATATTGGAAAGCGGAGAAACGACAAATGTAGATGGGCTATATCTACAAGAGGACGTTAAAGGTAAGATAAGAACACTCACATTAGTGAAAAATGGCGTAGCAAGCACGGTAACACCCGAAATAGGTAAGTTTTACCTATACAATGAACTTTACTACGGATATTCAGGAAAAGAATTATCCTTAATTGGTGGCGGTTCGGGAAGTGATTCTGGTTCAGGCTTCTTTAATGTTACGAGAGAGGTACCGTTATCAGAAGGTTTTTACAATTTATCAACGGCTATCGAAGCATTGAGGAATGCTGATATTGATGATGAAGAAAAATCGGGAATGATTATCACCTTTGAAGTCTCTGACGGCAATTGGGAAGATTATCGTTTTGAAGGAACAGATATAAGTACATTTTATGACGTGTCTGCTTGGAAACCTTATGGCGGTAAAGGAGCGATAAAACAAATTACTGTTTCAAGAGGAGCTTCTACAAATGTGCTAACTCCAGATGAAAGTGGAAACGTAAATCTTGATATTCCTGTCGTAGAGGTTGATGAGACAATAGATGAGAACTCTACCAATCCAGTTGAAAATAAGGCAGTAGCAGCAGAATTTAAGGGTATTTCTGGTAAATACGGAGCTGCTTTACGTCTCAACACCATAGGAGAAGGAGATGAGAAAGCATATTCTCTTTCCCTACTCACGGAGAGTGGGGATGAATTAAGTACCTCTGAAACATTTACTGGCGGTGGAGGCGGTTCAGTCGTGACTACTAAAATCGTTCTTACACGTCTCACTCCTAATCCTACCGTTAAAAATGGTGATACCGTTGAACTAAGTTATTCGTATGACCAAATAGATACCACCACTGGAGAGTCAACAGGAAATTCCGCAAAAGTTACGGTAACTATTGTCCGTGGCGCAACGTCATCTTCCTTCGAACAAACAATACCAGCAGGAAGTACGCAAAAGATTGATGTAACAAAATACATTGACGTTGGAACAAACAATGTACGTGTTCGTGCGGAAGTGGGTGAAGGAGAAGAAAAACAAGTTTCAAGTATATCATGGACTGTTAGTGTAGTACAATTAACACTTACGAGTTCATTCAATATTGCTACTACAATCAATAAGGGAGATAAAGTCAACATACCTTATGCTCTGACTGGTAGTGGAACCAAAACCTTGCGTTGTTATATAGATGGCGTTGATTACGAAGACAGGAGTATTACAACCAGTACTTCTAATGGTTCATTCAATATAGATACCGCCTTAATGTCGCATGGTGCACATTCTGTACAGATGGTTGCCGAATTAGAACTGGCTGATGGAAGTATCATAAAAAGTAACAGTATATATTTTGATATTGCTGTTCGTGAATCAGGTAACACCACTCCTATTATAGCAACTCGTTTTGATTATCAAGATGGAACTATTATATCGGGAGGTAACAGACCATACATTCCTGTTAAGCAATACGATAATTATACGTTGACTTATGCTGCTTACAATCCCAGAGAAACTCCAACAACAGTAGAGATATATGAAGCTGGAACGCTTATATCGTCAGCAAAGGTTTCATTTATAACCACGAAGTTATCTTTGCGTGCAATGAACTATGGAGTTGAGAGTTGCAAGTTCGTTTGCGGTACAACCCAGTATTTGTTTAATCTGAACGTCACAAAATCGGATTTGAATATTGTAGAGCCTACGGATGGCATGCAACTCAAATTAACAGCACAAGGACGTAGTAATGATGACACGAATAGGGAGGAATGGACGTATGAAAATGTGACTACTGAATTTAGCGGTTTTAATTGGGGTGGAGACGGATGGATTAACAATGCTTTAAGGCATACAGGTGATGCCCGAAGTATCGTAAAGTATAAACCTTTAGAACAACCGCTACAAAACGCTAATAATGCATTTGCATTCTTGATTAAATATAAGGCTTCGGAAGTAACGGATGATAGTGCACCAATTATCAAATGTTTGGATGAAAATGGCACAGGCTTCATTATAACTCCTACCGAAGCAAGGATGGTAACAAGAGGTAATAGCCAGCTTGCTATGAAAATGGCTGCTGAAAACATTTATGAAGTAGGGTTTGTTTCTTTCCCTATTGCTACGGATGGCTCTTCTGATTACGAGAAAGAAAATACGGAAATGGTTTACTTGTACATCAATGGCATCATGTCTGGGGCTGTTCAGCGTGGTACCTCTGATAGTATTTATCAAACTGTTCCTTCTTATATAAATATGGGTTCAGATGGAGCAACTTTAGATGTATATCTGATGCGTGGCTACAATACTTTCCTGACCGATGACCAAATGTTATCATGCTTTATTCTTGACCAGAATACGGCTGATGAGTTGCTTGATAAATATAACTCAAATAATATTTTGGATGATAATGGCAATGTCAGCGTTGACAACGTACCGCAAGGAATGAGAGTTGTTATCATTACAGGTAAACAGGCTAATGGAGTACCAACCGTATTGCAAGCAGCGGTAACCAATAACAAGAAAACCAAATTCAACGTGGATGAAATTCTAACCTTCGTTAAAGGAGGTGATGTCAATCAGAATTTCAGATTGATTGGCGGTTGTATTTCTTTACAAGGAACTTCATCATTAGCTTATCCTATAAAAAACTATCGAATATATTTGTACAATGCGGCAAAGGTAAACGGTCAGTTGTATTTAGGATGTAATGAACAAGGCGTAGGAGGAACTTTACAAGAAACTGTATTATTTTCATTCCGTCTTGCTTCTACAAATCAATATGCTGCCGCACCTGTAAACTGTTGGTGTACCAAAGCAGACTATGCTGAAAGCTCAAGCTCACATAATACAGGCATGGCTCGCATTGTACAAGATACTCTAACAGGCATTGGTGAGCTTGTACCTCCTCAAAAATATGTAGATAGAGCGCAATATCAATATGATGTTCGTACTACGGTCGATGGTGAACCTTGCTTATTCTTTTATCGGGGAACGATTGATGAAACTCCTCAATTTTTAGGAAAGTATAATTGGAACAATGACAAAAGTACGGAAGCCGTATTTGGATTTTTGGATATTCCTGGATACCATGACCAAGACTGGGTTACGGAGAAGTTTGAAGGCAAAAATCCTACCGAGTGTTGGGAGTTTCTAAATAATGACTACCCAATGGGGATGTTTCTTGATGATGATTTTGATACTAAGGGCGATGATGGCGTACCAAATTGGATGAAAGTATTTGAAGCACGTTTCCCAGACGATGATGACATTAATGCAGAATATGAGGCAGGAACCAAGAAGCCTACTTATCTTGAAGCCGTGGTAAAATGGGTCAAAAGCACTGATACTACCGCAGCAGGATTATCAGAAGCCGAGAAGACAGCAAGAGCCCAAAAGTTCCGCAATGAATTAGCAGACTACTTTGATGTTAAATATCTGTGCGATTATTATGAGTTTACAGATATGTTTGCTTGCGTTGACCAACGTGTAAAAAATATGATGATGGCATTTTGGTATAGTCCAGATGTAGATAATATGCTTGCTTACATGATATTCTATGACAACGATACTATTCTTGGCTTGCGTAATGACGGACGTTTGAAGTATAATTGGGATGTAAATGAGAATACTGTAGATACAGAACTTTCAACCGCAGATAAAACGGTATATGCCTTTGCTGGTCATGATTCAGTTCTCTGGAAGAACTTGCGAGAACAATTTCCGAATGAATTAAAAGCGGCATATGTCAGATTGCGTAGTAAACTTACTAATGATAACATCTTTCAAATGTTTGACGAAGAGCAAAGCGATAAGTTTTGTGAACGTGTTTATAATTTGGACGCTTTGAATAAATACGTTGACCCGAAAACTCTTGGCGTGGAGGTTAATCAGGATGGACAAATAGTGAACGTTAAGTATTCTTACTTGGAAGCAATGCAAGGAAGTCGAACGGCTCACCGACACTGGTTTGTAATCAACCGTATGGGACTGTTCGATGCTTGGGGAAGCACTGGGCAATATACCGCCACGGATATATCGTTTAAGGGAAATTCTGCGGCAGGAGCCACGGTAAGAGCTGTAGCTGCCCGTGAATTTTACTTCGAGTTCAGACGAGAAGGAGAAACCATGACGCATGATAAAGTTATAAAAGACCAGGTTTGGAGCTATACGTATAATCAAGTCGCTAATATTGGTACTATATTCCATTTGTTCGGAGGTACTTGGATGAAGAAACTTGATTTATCTGATTGGGGCGGTTTTACCGATATGAACATTCCAGTACTTCCTATTTTGGAAGAATTGATATTGGGTAATAGCAATAAATCATATTCTCTGACTGAATTAGTCATTGGAACAAAATTACCAATGCTACAAAAATTGGAGATTGTGAATTACACCAACCTTCCATCTATTGATTTATCGGGTTGTACAAGAATTGAAAATGTAAATGCTACTGGTTGTACAACATTATCAACGATGACATTTGCGCAAGGTGCTCCTCTAAGTTCTTTACACTTGCCTATCAATTACCAGACATTGACCTTACGTTCTCTGCCTCAAATCACACGTTCGGGAATAACGTTTGACAATATTCGTTCCGTTACAGGATTATGGGTAGAAAACTGTTCGCAGTTGAATGGTTTTGATTTATTCAAAGAAATGTTTGCTTTGAGTAATAGAGCTATAAAGTATATTCGTTTAACGGATGTCAATTTAGAAGGAGATGGAAGTGATTTGAAATCTTGGTACGATGCAGGACTTGGAGGTATTGATGCACAAGGAAACATTGTAAATAACAAGTGTAAAATCGGAGGGTATTATCAATTGACTTCTTATTTGGATGATGCTACGTTTAATAATTACGTTGAGCGATTTGATGAATTGAACATTCGTCAGCCTCAATATACGATAATAAGTTGTGATGATACCGTATCTGATGATGCTAATTATACCAATCACGATAATAAAACTGGTTATGAATATAGCAACGCATATTCACCAAGTGGTCATATAAGCAAAATACTAAGCAAACGTTATGGGTGTCTTGGTAAACAAGCAACAAAAGGCACTATGACCATATGTAAATTAAACGACAAAGATTTCAATTATTATGCTGATGGAGCAACGGTTGGAAGCTCAACGCCTGCCAAGTTGGATAGTACCGAGGGAGACGCTTTCATGTTTGAACCTGAATATTGGTATAAAGGAGTGAATGATATTTTAGGAGCATTCTCCGATGGAGTTAGCAAAAAGTATTCATGTTACAGCAGCAATGACGATATACCTGATACCCCTTCCGTGGATATTATGACGATGGAAGACATAAAGAACTTGAATGCTTATAATAAGGGATATAAAATACTGACTGGTAAAACGACAGTGATAGAAGCTACTTCTCAAGACAGCAATTACAGTATATGCAAAATAGACGTTAGTCAGTATAAATATGTACGTTTCCCTACCGTTCTTGGAACAAGTCTCGTTGGTTCTGTAGTTGCCGATGCAAATGATAATGTCATAAGGGATATTCTCATAGGAACATTGGATTCTAAGTTCGTGAATGGGATGTATGTAATCTTATCTGTCCCAGAAAATGCCAAGACACTTTATTTCTCTATTCACAACAATGCAGAATTTGATTACGTAGTGCTTTCCAATTCATCCAAGGTAGAGGATATGGAGCCAGATTGGGTTAAGCACGAGAAATGCTTGGTAGGCATGTTTGAGGCAATAAATATAGGTAGTAAACTATATTCTGCCGCTTACGGTGTAGCAGGTGTTAATAATCTTACTCAACCAGACTTTTCTTCATACGCCATGGCCAGAAATCTACAATTAGTGGATTGGGAAATGCACAAAGATGTTGCAAACTTATTCTTTGCAAAGTATGGAAGAAGGGATTCACAAGACCAATGCGGATATGGACAGAATACGAATCAACGAATAGTAGGTTCAAGCGCATTCTTGGGTATGACAGATACCATAAATCAAAATCACGCCACGGAATACGCTTGGTATTATAATGAAAATGGAGAGTTGGTAAGAATAACTTGTACACGTAGTTTAGGGTACGAAAACTGGTGGGGAAACCTTGCTGAGTGGATGTCTAAAGTAGGTTTACCAAATACGTCTGAAGACCAATACAAGTACGCCATTACTATGCCTGACGGTACGGTGAGAAAAGTTTTGAGTAGCACGGCTTCAGGTAACTATGTCAAGTCCGTTTATCATCAGAAATTCATGGACGTGATAAATGTTAGCAATAGTAATGGAAGTAGTACAACTTTCTATGCAGACCAACAGTATATCAGTAATGCGGCTAATAGAGTGGTGTATCGGTCGCACAGCTATGCGTATGCTCGTGGCGGTGTCTCGTTTGCGATTGCGAGTTACGGTTCATCGTATGCGTTCACGGTTATTGGTTGTCGGCTCGCCTTCCGTGGCGCAATCGTCATTGCGACAAGCGTATCTGCGTTTAAGGCGTTACCAACCGAATATAACGTATAGCGAAAAGCGGATGGCGTGTGAGTTGTTGGCATTTATGACAACTAACACGTCACGGCTTTCAATTTTAACAAGTATAAATAACACAAAGGCGGATTTTCCCAAAGCACTGGTAGGTGTATCGGTCGAACAACAATGCGAATGCTAATGGCGGTGTCTCGTATGCGAATGCGAATAACGATTCATCGAATGCGAACACGAATATTGGTTGTCGGCTCGCAAACAATTTAATTATAACGCAAGTAAAAAGAATTTGGGCGTACAACAACGAGGACGTGTCCTCAACGTAGAGCTCAGGGAAATGAACCTCACTAACAGCAAACTATTAAGGTTTGGAAAAGTGAAAAATAAAGCGTTGGGTAGAGTTTGGTAGGGTATATTCAGATATGCAGCCGAAGAAGTCAGACCCAGGAAATTGAAGGAATATGAAACGTGAAAGAGATATAATAAGAGAAATTGTTGAACCTCATAATTTGTACAACTCTATATCCGTTGTTTTGCATGGCAAGAAACGCAAAAGAACTCGTATAGGTCGTTGGATTATGACTAACAGGGAACTTGTTGTAGGTATTCTTTCAAGACAAATACAAGATGGTACTTTCCGAATATCAGGTTATAAAGAACGGATAGTGACAGATGGACCAAAAGACAGGAAGGTTCAAGCAATACCGATAATAGAGAGGATTGGCGTAAATGCGATAATGAGCGTTGTTGAGCAAAGGGTATTCCGTAAATACATACGCACAACTTCCGCTTCTATTAAGAATAGGGGCACTCATGACCTTCTTAATTATATTCGTAGAGACATACGCCAATACCCAGAGGAGATGAGGTATGTCTATAAGTTTGATATTACGAAGTTCTATGAAAGCATATGGCAAGACTTCATGATGTATTGTTTACGCAGAATGTTCAAAGATAAGATTTTGCTTACTATTCTTGAGCGTTTTGTGCGAATGATGCCCGAAGGGTTAAGTATTGGGTTACGTTCTTCTCAGGGATTTGGTAATATGCTTCTTTCTATGTTTCTTGACCATTATTTGAAAGATGAAAAAGGATTGAAGCATTTCTATCGTTATTGCGACGATGGTACCTCGCACGCAAAAACAAAGAAGGAATGTTGGATGATACGGAACTACGTTCATCAGCAAGTAGAGCTTATGCATTTGAAAGTAAAATCCAATGAACGTGTATTTCCTATTTCCGAAGGTATAGACTTTTTAGGATATGTAATATATCCTACGCATACCAGATTGCGTAAGCGAAATAAAAAGAATTTTGCGAGGAAAATTCACCATGTAAAAAGTATAAAAAGGAAACGTGAGCTTATAGCATCATTTTATGGGCTTTGTAAGCACGCAGATTGTCGAAATTTATTTTATAGATTAACTGGTATAAGAATGAAAGATTTTAAGGATTTAGGCATAAAACCCAAGTATGCTGACGGAAAGAAACGTTTCAAAGGCAATCAAGTATCTATCCGTGATTTGGTAAATACTCCTATTGTTGTATTGGATTTTGAGACAGGCGTCATTCCTAAATTTGAGAAAGAGGAGTATGATAGCAAAATCACAAAAGCAAGGAATGAATATGAACGTTTGAAAAATAAATACCATGACAACATTCCAGAAGATATTGACTTCATCAATCCTGATGAAATTCCTCAACCCGAAGGTCGATATGTCGTGCGTATTCTACATGAAAAAGAAGAAAAGAAGTTTTTCACGGCTTCAAAAGATATATGGTCAGTATTAGACCAAATTAAAGAGCAAGGAGAATTGCCTTTCCGAACAGTTATAAAAGCGGAAAGATACGGTAACGGAGGAACTAAATATATATTCACATGAAAAGAGTAGATGGAAGTATTGAGGTTTTATTGCTGGAATGCGTGAATCCTAAAAAGAATAAATGGCGTGTACGTTGGGATGTTCAAAAGACGGAAGAAGATTCAAACAGCGCCACGTATATGGAAGAAGAGTTTGACCACCAGCCTACGATTGACGAGATAAAATCGTTGATTATTGGATGGTATAATTCGCAAATAGATAAAGACATTTTATCTGGCATGACTTATAATGGAGTTCAAGTATGGTTATCAAGCGAAAATCAATTCAACTATAAAGCTGCCTACGATTTAGCCATTCAAACAAATGGAAAATCATTGCCAGTTGTATTTAAGTTTGGTACAGAAGATGAGCCTGTATATAAACAATTCAATACCTTAAATGAATTGACAAACTTTTATAGCCAATCAATAACGTACGTACAGAATGCCTTGGCTAAGGGATGGCAAGTGAAAGACAGTATAGATTTTAGCAAATACAAAATATGAAAAAGATTTGGGATTGGATAAAGGCTTCTAACCGATGGAAGCATTTTGCTGGAGGCGTTATCATTGGCGTAGGAGCAGATTCAAATTATTGCGCTGCTTATGCTGGCGTAGGCGTTGCTTCTGCTCTTGAATTAAAAGATAAACTTTGGGGCGGTAAATGGGATTGGATAGACTTTGCCCTAACAGTATCGGGTGTTGTAGTTGGACGTTTAATTAGAATTGCTTTATGAACTCTTCCTTTGTGATTATTTTGTTATCTTTTGCTATATTGATAGCATACGTAGTGTATTCATTGGTAACGTTGAAAGTAATGCCAGAAAGTTTATCCGAAACTTACTACCGATTGAATTACAAAAAGAAAGGATTGGGAAGATTATTTCCGATAACAATGTTCATTTGTGCTGCCACGCTTTTACCTATATGGCTTGATTATTCTAAGGATAATTTTCAATGGCCGGTTTTTCTTGCTTGCTCCGCCACTCTTTTCGTAGCCTTTACTCCTAACTACTACGAAGGATTGGAAAGGCAGGTACACTATGGAGCAGCAGTCGTATGCTGTGTTTCAGCTATATTATGGACTATGTTATCGGGAACATGGTTCATACCGATAATAAATTTCGCATTAGCTCTTGGTTACATGGTTATGTACAATCGGAAGAAACAAATAGTATTCCTAATAGAAATAGCCACTTTATTTTCAGTATATATATCCCTGCTATTGCAATAAACTAAGTTGTTGTATCTTTTGAGGAAGGAACGAGAAATTCAAGCTATTTCTTGTTCCTTTTCTTTTTACACTTTGGCTTGATTTGTATAGCACGTGCCATAAATAAATCAAAGTTTTCGGGATGTTCCACTGGTTGCTTCAACTTCTCCGATGGTTGTAATTCGATAGCCATTGCTTTCATAAGTTCTTCAACATTTGGTTCTTTCTTTCGTCTCATTTTATTAAACTTTGATACGTTATACGATGTTTGGAATTACAAAGTAACAAATTAAATCGTTCATCTTCACCAAGATTGCGTGTATTATATCGAAAACTGAATTCATTAAAATATCTTTGTAGATGTTTACGACTAAGATGGTTGTATATTCCATTTATAGACCGTTTGGCTATGCTCCAAAAGCCTTCGATATTATTAGTATAAGCGTCCTCATCAACGTATTGTCCGTGACCGTGGTCAACAATATAGTGCTCATACAATTTATCAATAGTTTTATATCCTACCCATTCATCCGAGAAAAGCGTAGCGGAACGGTCAACAGCTCTTAAAATAGGAAATGTAAGGGATTTATAGGAAGTGTCACGGACAACTTTGCAAACTACCTTACCGCCTCTTTCCAGCATGCCCATGACGGGAACTTTATCTTTGAAGCTCCGACCTTGTGAGTTCTTTACTTTCTTGTTGCGATGACGATTTTTATTCTTACCACCAACGAAAGTCTCATCCAACTCCACTTCTCCTTCAAGTTTCTCGTCCATGACGATTTTGAAGTTTTCCCGAATACGTTGGCTCATGAACCACGCAGTCTTTTGTGTCACGGATATGTCTTTTGCCAGTTGTAGGGATGAAATTCCCTTCTTGTGAGACGTGATAAGATAGATAGCCACGAACCATTTGCGGAGTGGTGCTTTACTACCCTCAAACATTGTTCCTATTCTGACGTTGAAGTTCTTACCAGTATTCTTGCAACGGTACATTCCATCGCCACGCTTGTAAACTTTCGATGTAGGGTCATACGGAGAAATAGGAATGCCATCTTTCCATATATGCTTTTCAAGATGCTCAATGCAGCTTTCTTCCGTTGGGAAGGCTTGCAATAAATCGAATAATGATTTGAATTCACCAATAGCTTTCATAATAACAAATTTTACTCTTTGCTATACATAACTTTGGTGAGTTTTTTAGAAACGCCAAAAAAGACCTTAAAAGTGTGACTAAAATGGCTGCGATTGATATAACGAGCACATATATAGGTGCTTTGATTGAATAGTTAAATATTCTTAACCATATTCCAATTCATGTATTCATATCTTTTTTATAAATTTGCAAAAATAAAATTCTAATAACGTTGTGATATATTATGGATAGAATATCAAACCGTCAAACCACGTGGCATCTCATCAATATTAAAGCGAGAAGGGAACAAAACACGAGTCATTATGTCGATGTATTTCGTAGATTATATGATGAAGACCCATTAATTAGCCTTCCACGTGAAAAATGCGAAAGTCTTAAATCAATGACATTTAGTGAATCATTAGATGAGAATCATGAGCCTAAGTGGATTAAAGCAATCCTTCTATCATATACAATAATTGACCCCAATGCCTTTTACAATAAACGAAGTCAAGAAGATGTGAATATGGATGATTGGGATTCAGATATTGTCGCTAATAAGAAGGAAGCCGAATTATTCTTCATTCCATCGGTTCACACGCTGGTAGTAAGACGTAATAGTGCTATTACTTTAGATAATATTGTACTTTATCTTTCGGAAGCATTGAATCGTATAGAACCAGACATGTTTGATGTTGACATCATAGTTGAACGTGACATATTGGATAGAATACTTAATGCGCATGCCGTTTATTTTGTAGAAGCTAATATTTCATTTTCTAATCCAGGGCATACAAATGGTTTTATATCTGCATTTGATAATAAATTAAGGAGTATGGATCCAGATAAATTCACGATTGTAGCCAAAGGTTCTAAAGACCATCCGTTAATTAATGAAGATGATGGTATGCTTCCTGCGATAGTTAATATGTCAGAACGAGATGGTAATATAAAGGCTACGATTCAACCGACAGAAGGTTCAAAATTAGAAAAGATAGATAGTAAATACCATCCACGTGTACTAATTATACCTCAAATTATAAATGACGTTTCATCAACTATATATAATACGATAAGAACGTTATTTAGTGATTAAAACATTAAGCGATGAGCAAGCCGACTTCTATTTTTGGATGGAAGAGTGTACGTCATAACTATGGCTGGAAAGGCATTCTTTTGGACAGTATATTACCAGTAGTAATTTCAACATTATTATGCGCTGTAATGTATTGTAAAGATGCAGACATATTTTTGCAATTGAAGCATCTTTTATCGGTAGGAATTTCGATAGTTCCTGCAATGGTTGCTCTAATATTAACAGCATATACGATTATGCTGACTTTTATAATTGGCGATAAATTTGCTTCAATCAGTAAAACTGATGCAGGAAAGAAACTTATTCAAGATTTGAATTCAAGTTTTGCAGCCTGTTTATTCGTGTCCACTATCTCTATTATAGCAATGATTATAATATCCAGTATTGCTAATATGGATATAGAAATAAAAGAGCCGAATATCGTTAATTATCCTGTGTATTTCTTTGTGTGTTATCTATTAGTATATTCCGTTTCAATCCTAATAGGAATTGTTATTGACATTTTCAACAGTGGTCAAACAATCTTATTAGAAGATAACGATGATGATAGGAAATAATGCTATTTAGGAATACCGAAGTATTTATCCCACTCTTCGGCTTCTTTGACTAACTGATTGTAATCATCTGCACATTCATCTAATGAACGTATATCACCTGAAAGTTCTGCATTATAGAGTTTAGCAAGTATAGAGTTAATTGAATTTAGAGCATCGTAATCTAATTGCTCTTCAAGTTCATGAATTTTCATGATTTCTCTTTTTTTTTAAGTTGTTAATACAAACAATTGGATTTACGATTGCATATTCTGTGGTGGGAACTGCGTCGCAAAGATACGAAAGAATCATGAAATAGGAAAGGAGTTACTTGGGAAAGTGGCTCCTTTCTCTATCTTCCCAAAGTTCTTCGTATAAACCTTTGCAAGCCGTATGAAACTCATAAATATTGTTAATACGCTGCGGAAAATGAGGCGTTTTTGTTACCACGGGATTTAGGGTATTGTCACCTCATCAGTTATAGTATAAGAAATTTAAAAAATAGATAGATATGGCACTGGAATATATAAGCAAAACTGGTAGGAAACGCATATTTCATACCGATATAGAAGAAGTTAAAAAAGGGATTCATGAAGTGGCAGATGAATTAGGACTACCTATTGAAGATGAAAGAGTAGTTTATGAATGGGGGCAAAGGGGTAACACCTACTCTGAAGAAGTAAGTGAAAGACTCATCGCTCCTGTATATTTCCCGATACGAAAAAATTTCTGTCACTCTTTGTCGCTTGAAGAGAAGAAACAGTTGTTATCTCTTTCACCAAAAGAACGAGTTTCAGATTGATTGGCAAGTCTTATTTCTTCTTTCTTAACAACACTCCCAATGCGTTGTTCATTCTTGTCTTGGCAATCTAAGAAGTCTTCATTTAGAGACATGCCTGTTACTTTGAGAATTTCGCCACTAAATTCTCCGTTTATAACCTTTATAATAGAACCAATGTGTATTTCCTTCTCTGTTTCCATAATTTCTTCGTTTTAAGTTCTTTTCGGCAAAGATATACTTTATTTATCAATAACTTAACACGGGTTTTTGAGTTTATCTCTTGCGCCACGGGATTTAGGGTATTGTCGTATATAGTTACCTTATTTATATCTAATATAAATTTTATATTATTCAAGGCTTAGTTAAAGATAAAAAGGGAGTGTTTAGATGACATAATGATTATTTAAACAAGGCTAAATTTGCATATGCTGACAGAAATATGACATTATGATAGTTTGATGATATGTATTTATCTTCATAACTATCATAATGTATTTACAATAGTTTTCAAATTTATTTTGAATAATTGTTTTGTATTTATAAATATGTGCTTATATTTGCAAAATAGCACTAAGCGAAAATAAGCGACTTACTAATTCTTATAATAATAAAGAGTGTTTATGAAAAGAAAATTAATGCTGTTATTGGCCTGCTTGCTGGCAAGCATAGGTCTAGTGATTGCCCAAACACCTAAAAAGGTGACAGGTGTCGTCATTTCTGAAGAAGATGATCAGCCTGTTGTGGGAGCATCCGTATTAGTGAAAGGTACAACGATGGGAACAGTCACCGATATCGATGGTAAGTTTACCATAAACGATGTACCAAGTTCTGCTAGAACTTTGAAGATTAGCTATATCGGATTGAAAACTCAGGAGGTCCCTATAAAAGCAGGAACGATAAGAATTCTGATGAAACCAGATGCAGAAGTTCTGGAGGAAGTAGTGGTAACCGGCATGCAAAAAATGGACAAACGCCTTTTTACTGGTGCAACTCAACAATTAACAGCTGATAATGTAAAATTGGATGGTCTCCCTGATATTAGCCGTGGACTTGAAGGCCGTGCTGCGGGTGTGTCAGTCCAGAACGTATCCGGTACGTTTGGTACTGCTCCTAAAATTCGTGTACGTGGTGCTACTTCCATTTATGGTAGCTCCAAACCATTATGGGTGGTGGATGGAGTTATTATGGAAGATGCTATTGATGTGGGACCTGATGATTTATCTTCAGGTGATGCTGAAACTCTGATTAGTTCGGCTATTGCTGGTTTAAATTCCGATGATATTGAGAGCTTTCAGATTTTGAAAGACGGTTCAGCAACCTCAATCTATGGTGCACGTGCAATGGCAGGTGTAATCGTTGTTACTACAAAGAAAGGTAAAGCCGGAGTCAGCAAAATTAATTATACGGGTGAGTTTACTACGCGTATGGTGCCCTCATACAAAGAGTTCAATATTATGAATTCTCAGGAGCAAATGGGAATATATAAAGAATTGGAGCAAAAAGGTTGGTTGAATAGTGCTGATTTATTTCGTGCAAAGAATTCAGGTGTGTACGGACGTATGTATAAACTGATCGACCAGTTTAATGAAACGAATGGTCAATTTGGGCTGATGAATACTTTAGAAGCACGTAATGCTTATTTGACCGAAGCCGAAATGCGTAATACCGACTGGTTTGATGTATTATTCTCAAATAATATTTCACAGAATCACTCTGTAAGTATTACTTCAGGTTCTGATAAATCATCTTTTTATGCGTCATTGAGTGCCATGCTTGATCCGGGATGGTATAAGCAGAGTGAAGTGAAACGTTATACAGCCAATTTGAATACGACTTATAATATCTTAAAGAACCTAAGCATAAATTTGATATCAAGTGCTTCTTACCGTAAACAGAATGCACCAGGTACCATGAACTCATCATTGGACGTTGCGGCAGGTCAGGTTACACGTGATTTTGATATCAACCCCTATTCATACGCACTGAATACTTCGCGTACATTAGACCCTAATACAGATTATGTGGCTAATTATGCTCCATTTAATATTCTCCGTGAATTGGACAATAATTTTATTGAGTTGAATGTTGTTGATGTAAAGTTCCAGGGGGAGTTGAAATGGAAGGTGTTGCAGGGCCTGGAAGTCAGTGCGCTGGGTGCTGTGCGTTATCAATCATCATCACAAGAACATAATATAATGGATGATTCTAATCAAGCAATTGCTTATCGTACGGGATTGGACGATGCTACTATTCGTGATGAAAACGACTGGTTGTATAAGAATCCAGATAACCCATATGCATTACCTATTTCGATTCTTCCTGAAGGAGGTATTTATCAGCGTCAAGATCGTAAGATGTTGGGACTGGATTTCCGTGGTACTGTATCCTGGAATCATCTATTTGCAGAAAAGCATATAACTAATCTTTTTGCAGGAATGGAAGTAAATGATCTTCAACGCTCTAACTCTTCATTCCAAGGATGGGGTATGCAATATTCTATGGGTGAGATTCCATCATATGTTTATCAGTATTTTAAGAAAGGTATTGAGACTGGAGAAAAGTATTATTCTATGGGGCATACTAGATATCGGAGTGTAGCTACATTTGCAAATGCTACTTATTCGTATGACGGACGTTATACGCTGAATGGTACTTTCCGCTATGAAGGAACTAATAGAATGGGGCGTAGCCGTTCTGCTCGTTGGCTGCCAACGTGGAATCTTTCTGCAGCGTGGAATGTTCATGAAGAGAAATTCTTCCAATCACTTCAACCAACGCTTTCAAATTTGACATTTAAGGCATCTTACTCATTGACAGCTGATCGTGGTCCGGCTGATGTAACAAATTCACAAGCTATTATTAAGAGTTATTCACCTTATCGTCCTTTCACTGATATTCAAGAAACGGGTCTTCATATAGTGGATTTGGAAAATAGTGAATTAACGTATGAAAAGAAGCATGAATTGAATATAGGAGTGGATGTAGGTTTTATTAATAATCGCATTAATCTTTCAGCTGACTGGTACACGCGCAATAACTATGACCTGATTGGGTTGATTCCAACACAAGGAGTGGGAGGTACTATTTATAAATATGCCAATGTAGCTACAATGAAGTCACATGGTATTGAATTTACCCTTTCAACCAGCAATATTAAAACGAAAGACTTCTCATGGAATTCTGATTTTATTTTTTCTCATGCTAAGAATGAAGTTACTGATTTGCGAGGACGTACTCGTATGATGGAACTTGTTTCGGGAAATGGATTTGCACGTGAAGGATATCCTGTGCGCGGGCTTTTCTCCATTCCTTTTGCAGGTTTGGATGAAAAAGGTATTCCTATGTTCGATATCAATGGAAATATAACATCGACTGATATTAATTTCCAGGAACGTGAGAAGTTAGATTATTTGAAATATGAAGGTCCGACAGATCCTACAATAACTGGTAGTTTCGGTAACGTTTTTGCATATAAAGGGTTTAAACTCAATGTATTCATGACTTATTCATTTGGTAATGTTGTTCGTTTGAATCCATATTTTAATTATAAATATTCCGATTTGAGTGCTATGCCTCGTGAATTCAAGAATCGTTGGACGCTTTCTGGGGATGAGGCAAAGACTAATATTCCTGCAATCTTGAGTAATCCGCAATATGAAGCAAACCGAACATTGTATAAAGCTTACAATGCTTACAATTATTCTACAGAGCGAATTGCAAAAGGTGATTTTATCCGTATGAAAGAAATCTCACTTTCTTATGAGTTTCCTAAGAGCTGGATTTCTGCTGCGAAGATTTCCAATCTTTCTTTGAAGTTACAGGCAACTAATTTATTCCTTATTTATGCAGATAAGAAATTGAATGGTCAAGATCCTGAATTCTTTAATACTGGTGGTGTAGCTTCACCGGTGCCACGTCAGTTTACATTAACTCTGCGTTTAGGATTGTAAGAGAATGATTTTAATAATAAAAAAAAGATTAAAGATGAGACGAAATCAATTATATATTCCATTGTTCATCGCAACGCTTGCTATTGTCGGTAGCTCTTGTAATGATTTTCTTGACGAATTACCAGATAACCGGACGGAGCTGAATTCTGAGCAAAAAATAGCTAAAATGCTTGTTTCTGCTTATCCGGAAGGATCTGCGAATGAACTGTTTGAACTTTATAGTGATAATACCGACGATAACAGTGCCAGATATTCTTATTATAAGTTATCTGAGGAAGAGTGCTATAACTGGAAAGATACCCAGGAAGAATATCAGGATACGCCTACAAATCTTTGGGAAACCCATTATATAGCTATTGCTTCTGCTAACATGGCTTTGGAAGAGATTGAGAAACGGGGAAATCCGGAATCGTTGATGCCGCAGCGAGGAGAGGCTCTTGTTTGTCGGGCGTACAATCATTTTGTATTAGCAAATATTTTTTGTAATGCTTATAATACTCATGCATCACAGGAATTAGGTATTCCTTATATGACTAAAGTTGAAACAACTGTGCAACCACAATACGGGCGGGGTACTTTGCAGGAGACTTATGAGAAGATTGAGAAGGACTTATTAGATGGTATGGCTCTTATTTCCGATGATAGTTATTCTGTGCCGAAATATCATTTCACAAGGAAAGCTGCATATGCTTTTGCTGCACGTTTCTATCTTTATTATATGAAGTCTGACTTTTCTAATTGTGATGAGGTGATAAAATATGCAGATCGTGTGTTGGGAAGTGATCCTGCTGCCGAATTACGGGATTGGGAAGCGTTGGGAAAACTCTCTGCTAATGATAATGTACAGCCCGACGCATATATTGCTTCTACAAGTAAGGCTAACTTGTTGATAGGTAGTACCGTATCTAACTGGGGTATTATTCTGAGTAATTACATGACAGGAAAACGTTATCTACATAATAAGTTAATTGCTTCTTACGAAACATCACGTTCTTCCGGATTATGGGGTATCCCTGACCGCATGTATATGCAGCCTTTTACAACATCGGGCTATGAATGCAGTATGTTGAGAAAGGGCGGTTATTATGCTGGTGACTACCTGTATTATATGCCTGTGATTTTCTCTACAGACGAGACTTTGCTTTGCAGGGCTGAGGCTTATACGCTGAAAAAGAACTATCCAATGGCTGCTGCAGATCTTACTACATGGGAGAAAGCATATACTTCTAATAAGCAAACTTTAACTCCGGGGATGATAAATGAGTATTATGATAAGATGGATTATTACAATCCGACACAAAATCCGACTCCCAAGAAAAAGCTTCAGCCTGATTTTACTATTGAATCAGGTATACAGGAGAACTTTATTCACTGCATTCTGCATATGAGACGTATTGCTACTTTGCACGAAGGTCTGCGCTGGCCGGATATTAAACGTTATGGAATTGTTATCTATCGCCGTTCTATTGCTAATAACAATATAGTCGTAACAGATGAAATGCCGGTAAATGACGCAAGACGTGCTATGCAAATTCCTAAGAGTGTAGTTCTGGCAGGAATGCAACCCAATCCACGTACTGAAAATTAAAAGGAGGAAATAATATGAAGAAATATTATATTTATATACTAACGGCTGTTTTGCCCATTCTTTGGGGAGCCTGTAATAATGGCGATGATATTGACACCAAGCATAGTATTTTTTCAACAGAGCCAATGGAACATAATGGTTTTGATGAATGGTTGCTTGCTAATTATACATATCCGTATAACGTTGATTTTAAGTATCGTATGCAGGATATTGAAAGTGATCATAAATATAATCTGGTACCGGCGGATTACGATAAATCGGTTGCCTTGGCCAAGATTATCAAGCATGTATGGATGGAGGCGTATACTGAACTTGCCGGACCGGCTTTTCTTCGGTCTTATGTGCCAAAAACTTTTCACTTGATAGGTTCTCCGGCTTATGATAGTAGTGGTACGAAGGTGTTGGGTACTGCCGAGGGAGGAAAGAAGATAACATTGTACGAAGTGAACAGTCTGGACTTTGAGAATGTCGATATCGAAGTTTTGAATGAGTATTACTTTAAGACGATGCACCATGAATTTGCACATATCCTGCATCAGAAGCGTAATTATGACCCATCGTTTGATCGCATTACCGAAGGAAAATATGTTGGTTCCGACTGGTATTTCTATGTTGCTGAAAATGGAAATTCATATTTGCGAGAGGATGCGGATGCATGGCCGGAAGGATTTGTGACGGCATATGCGATGAGTGAGGCAAGAGAAGATTTTGTAGAGAACATCGCCATGTATGTTACTCACGATCAGGCTTACTGGGATAATATGCTGAAGGTTGCCGGAACTGCCGGAGCGGCTATTATTAATCAGAAGTTTACTATTGTATACAATTATATGCTTGAAACTTGGGGCATTAATTTAGATGATTTGCGTGAGATTGTGTTAAGGCGTCAGCAAGAAATTCCGGAGCTGGATTTAAGTACTATTGAATAAAACAGGAAGATTATGAAAAAGAATATAATGATTTATTTGTTGATGGCTCTTGTATGCTTTGGTTTGCAATCCTGTCTTTTCCAAGAAGAGGATTATTTTGATGATTCTTCAGCGAATCGTGCAACAGAGGAAGTGAAGCAATATAGTGAGCTATTAGAATCGGCGTCTAATGGTTGGAGAATGGAATATTACATAGGTCAGGACTATGCTTTGGGTGGCATAACTCTTCTGTGCAAGTTTGATGGTCAGCGAGTTACAATGGCATCTCAAGGATATGAAGGCGATGAGACTATTTCCTCTCTTTATAAGGTTGTATCGGAGGAAGCTACTATGCTTACATTCGACACTTATAATGCTTTTATTCATGCATATGCCAAGCCACAAGGCGGCGGTTCCAACCCGAATGCCAACCTGCAAGGAGATTATGAGTTTATTATAAAAGAAGCTTCAGCCGAGAAAATTGTAATGCAGGGCAAAAAGTATGGAAATACGATAGTAATGTATGCGCTTCCGGATGATTTGAACTGGGAGGCATATATAAACTCTGTGAATGACGTAGAAGAGAATGCTTTCTTTATACAATATCAGTTGTTGGTTGATGGAAATTTAGTTGGTATGACGCAGCGAAGTAATTATACTTTTGTTATAGCCTATAATGATGGTGGTAACATTGTACAAGAGCAATCTCCTTTCCTTTTTACAACCGATGGCTTTCGTTTCCGGGAACCAGTTTCACTGGCAGGAGTAACTGTGCAAAATTTTGTGTGGGACCCTTCCTCCGAGCTTTTTACTTGTACTGACGAGGGGGCAACTAACGTTAAAATGAAAGGAATTTATCCGGAGGGATATATTAAATATAATGATTATCTAGGTAATTATACTCTTACCTGCAAGATGTATAAAGATAATAATTTGACAGACGAAGAATTACCAATATCTATTATAGAGGATGTAGAAAATAAGAGTTATATTCTCAAGGGACTAATTGGTGATATAGTGCTCGATTATGATAGAGGTGAAGGAATTATGTCCTTTAAGACTCAAAAGGTAGGTTATATATCAGGATATTATTTGGGATGTACTACATATTGTTATGCCATGGGATTTTATCCTACATATATTAGTTATCAGGCAGGTCTGATGTTTGGTTTTGTGGCAAATGTACAACAGTCTCCGTTTGGATTTACATTTGAGGATGATGGGGTATTCGAAGCAGTAGGTGGTGCAAAAGCTGATTATATGGCCTTCGACCGCTATTCGGCACCTGATTATAGTCAAAGTTCATATGTTCAAGGGGTGGCACGTATGTATGGAGAGATGGTCTTTATGAAAGTTGAGGAATAAATAAAAAACTAGATTATGAAAAATATACTGAATTTATACTTAATAATATTCTGCTTATTTTTTGTTGCAGGATGTTCTTTAGATGACGATGCTGCCACTGTAAAATTGACAATTATAAAATCAGATTTGGATATGAAAGCTAGTGGTGGCACTGGAACTGTCGAATTTGCAGCAACTGGAACTGTCACGGCTACGGTGAATGCCGATTGGTGTCAGGTAATCGAAGTTGCAGATCGTAAAGTTTCCATTTCTGTAGATGCTAATACGGGTTATCCGGGGCGTAGCGCACAAATCGTTTTAACTGATGGTGTGAGTACGCAGCAAGCAACCATACTACAGGAAGGAGCTATTTGGAAATATAATAGAGATGCTACCTATTTCACATTGACAGATGCTGCAGAGGAGGTCCCTGTTGAAATGTCGAGTAATTTGCCTATTCAGGTATCTATTCCAGCAGATGCTTCTCAATGGTTATCCTATGAAATGACGAGTGATGGATTTAAGTTTATTGCAAAAGAGAATCTCACTGGTAAAATTCGTTCGGCCATTGTAAAAGTGACTACTGGCATTCGTGAAATTGAATATGCTTTATTGCAGTACGATATTGATGACTTATTGGGACAATGGACAGGTGTTGTGAAAGTCGTTGCTACAGCATTTGGTATTAATCAAGTTCTTTCATTAGAGGAAAATACTCAAATTGTTAAAAATCCGGGTGGTAATGGCTATATATTCCAGCTACCAATGACAAGGCTGTTGGGAGCAACGATTGTTTTAGCGGTCACCTATCAAGATGGAGCTTTAGCTATAACCACTCCACAGCAGCAAAATTATGCTTTGTCTGATGGGCAAGGAGGAGTGATGTACGGCTCAATAATAACTAAAACTGATGATGGTTTGTATTTACAGGGAAAAATTATTCTTTCTCCTGTATTAATGAATGATGGGCAGGTTGCGTTAGCTTATATTACAGATGCATATATGTCAATGGGATTATTTAAGGGAAGAGTTCCGTCTCCTGCAAATTATGCAGGACTTTCTATTGATTTTCCTGCTATTTTGATGCAATATGCTGAATAATATTTTGCATGAAATACTATTTTTATATAGTGGTTTAACTGTTTGTTATGAGAAGAACTTGCATTAATTGATCCTAAGAGCTATTATCGTAAGGTAGTAGCTCTTAATATTTAAATATTTATTTAATAATCTTTATATTACGCATCAATCCACCATACTTAGCCCTTTTCACTGCACTATCTTTGAAAATGGTTTTATATTGCTCCTCACTCAGCGAATGCCAATCATCCTTCCTCATACTTAACAAAGAAGGAGACGGTTGAAATTCGGCTGTCCGGCAAGGAGTGGCAAAGCGATTCCAAGGGCAAGCTTTCAGACAATCGTCACAGCCATATATCTTGTTGCCCATTTTTTTACCCGTATTGAGCGAAAGTTCCCCACGATACTCAATGGTAAGATAAGAAAGACATCTCTCGGAATTGAGCCTGAAAGGGGCTTTCAGCGCTTTTGTCGGGCAGGCATTCAGGCAACGTGTACACGAACCGCATTGATTTCGTTGTGGAGAGTCATAATTATCAGCTTCCCTATCAAGAATAATTTCCCCTAAGAAGAAGCAGGAGCCGGCGTGAGGAATGATGAGTTGTGTATTCTTTCCTATCCATCCCAAGCCGGTACGCCATGCCCAATAACGTTCGAGTATGGGAGCGGTATCACAGAATATGCGGCCTTGAAGTGGAGAAGCGGAGGTTTGGGATACTGGGGCTTGGGGTGCTGAGGCGTAGTTTTCAGTATATGTGCCGATATTGTTTGTCGAGGCGATAGTACTGTCTGTTTCTTTGGAGAATGAAACTTCTTTCTCTATAAACTCAAAAAGTTCCTTCAATTTCCCCTTCATCACATCGTGATAATCTTTCCCATAGGCATACCATGCAATCTGATACTCACCTTCGGGAAGTTTTTTTGCCGGATAATAGTTTAGGGCAACGCTGATCACCGTACGTGCCCCTTCCACCAACAAGCGCGGATCGAGCCGTTTATCCTCATAATTCTGCATATACGCCATCTCTGCCTGGCAACCGTCCGCCAGCCATTGACGGAAGGCGGTAGCCACAGTTTCATCCACAGCTTCGGCAGGCGCCAGTCCGCAGGCGGAAAAGCCGAGGCGTAGTGCTTCGGCTTTGATTCGGTCTGAGGAGAGGAACTTTTTCATAATGGATATGGATGAAAAACCTTATCGGTAATTAGAAAACTTGCTGTCGGCAGGTAAAATGTTTCTTTGCCGGCAGCTAGAATACCTTGAACTCATAGCCCTCCGCTTTCAGAAACTCGATGGCACGGGGGAGGGCATATTGCAGATTCCCGTTGTTCCACGATTTCAGAGAGTCGTGGAAGGTGATGATGGAACCGTTGCGTACATAGCGTTTTACGTTGTTCAGTACCTGTTCCGGGCGCATTCGCTTACTGTAGTCGCGGGTTACGAGATCCCACATGATGATACGGTAATGGTGGCGAAGGGTGTAATATTGCCGGAACCCCATGTGGCCATGTGGAGGGCGGAATAGGTCTGAGTGGATAATTTCGTCTACCCGTCTGGTGTTGGCCAGATAATCCGGATTGGAGTATTCAAAGCCGCGGATGTGGTTGAAAGTATGGTTGCCGATGCGGTGTCCGTGTTCTACCACCATCCGGTATTCGTCCGGGTGTTTGCGGATATTGTCGCCTACCATGAAGAAGGTAGCTTTAATATCGTGTTTCTTCAGTAGCTCCAGTACCCAAGGGGTTACTTCCGGGATAGGGCCGTCGTCAAAAGTCAGGTAGACAGCTCGTTCGTTTGGGTCCATCCGGAAGATGGCTTGTGGATACAGCGCTCGGAAGAACCAAGGTGGTTGTTCTATAAACATAAGAGTCTTTATTAATAAGTAACAGGTAATAAGTAATAAGTAATAACCGTGCGGCTTATGGCGCAGCTTATTACTTATTACTTAATACTTATTACTTAGTTTTTATTTCCCTTTCATTCTCGCAACGTACTCATTGTATAGCTGGTCGAGTTGTTCCGAGTAATGTTTAGCCAATTCTTCTGATTTGTATTTCTCCATCAGGCGTACTTCTGCGTCAAGCAGTCCTGCGTTGTACATGAAGTTTTCGCTGGCGATGGAAAGTTGGTAATCAGTCAGGCTGAGATACCAGATCATGTATTCGAGAGACTTGTTGGCAAGTTCGTCGATGATCTTGTTCGCTTTTTCGTTTTGTCCCAGCTGGTAGTAGGCTTCCGCCATTTGGAAGGCGCCGTTTGCCCAGTCATACGGTACGTTGTATGACGGGATCATCTTCTCGGCGTAGTCGAGTGCGGCGAGTGCCTTGTCTTTTTTGCCTTCTTTGATGAGCTGTCCTACGAGCTGTGTGAAGATGCGCCGGTGTGTGTAGCACATGCGCATTACGTTTTCGTCGATGTAGATGCCCGGTTTCTCGATGCCGCCGAACTTGAACTTGTTCATCAGGTTGTCGTACATCTTTTCGCTGTCGATCTTGCTGTTCAGCTTGTCCGTATCGAACGGAGTGAAGCGGTATGCCAGACCTTCCTGCGTGAAGTGGTTGTCCATGCCGAGGTGGTTTTCACTGCCTACGGTGATAGCCATGTAGATGGGACGTTCCCAGTTGGCGTTGGCAAGCATTTCGAGCATCATCAGTTCGCTCTTGTAGAGGGCGCGTTTCGGGTTGCCGTTGGCGTCTCTCAGCAAGATGGTCATGTATTCGGGGATGGAGTCGCCCAGCGCTTCCGGTATTTTCATGCCGGAACGGCGGACAGCTTCCTTGTCGATCTTCATTACGATGCTGTCGGTAGGGATGACGCGCAGCCCTTCCTTATCCGAACGAACCCAGTATTTGAGGATATTCTTCAGTTCATACGGGTTTTCTCCGAACTGTTCTTTCAGTTCGTTCATCGCTTCCGGATTTCCGTTTTCGAGCGCGCTGTCTGCCTGTGCATACATCTGGTCGATATTCTTCTTTACTTCCGGACGGATGGGGATGTATTCGTTCTGGCCTTCGACGTATTCCACACGGTCCCAAGTGATCGGGAGTGACGGAGAGTCGTAAGCGGGACGTTTCATCTGGTCGATGTACCAGTCGGTTTGCAGGTAGCTGAGGTTACAGGTACGTGCATCTGTACGGAAACCTTCTGTCTCCTGATTGTACCACAACGGGAAAGTATCGTTATCACCATTGGTGAAGATGATCGGATTTCCTTCTTCCTGCAAGGTCATCAGATAGTTCTGACCGAAGTCACGGGCAACAAAGCGTCCGCTACGGTCGTGGTCGTCCCATGTCTGTCCGGCCATTTGGATGGGGACAAGCAGACAGAGTACTGATGCGAGAGCGGCAGCCGGAACTTCTTTCATCTTGCAGTAATCGCGTAACATACGGATGATACCTGCGACTCCCATACCTACCCAGATGGCGAAGGCGTAGAACGAACCGGCATACGCATAGTCACGTTCACGCGGCTGCGCAGGTGTCTGGTTAAGGTAGAGCACAATGGCGATACCTGTCATAAAGAACAGGAAGAACACCACCCAGAATTGCTGGATACCCCGCTGGCTGTGGTATGCTTGCCAGAAGAGTCCGATCAGGCCGAGCAGCAGCGGCAGGCAGTAGAATACGTTGTGTCCTTTGTTGTTTTTGAGGTCCTGCGGAAGCAATTCCTGGTTGCCCACCAGCAGATTGTCGATAAACGGGATTCCGGTGATCCAGTTACCGTGTTCTATTTCTCCGCTGCTCTGAATGTCGTTCTGCCGTCCGGCAAAGTTCCACATAAAGTAGCGCCAGTACATGAAGTTGAGCTGGTAGGAGAAGAAGAACTTGATGTTTTCCCATTGGTTCGGTACGTTCACCATCACCATTTCGCCGCATTGGTCGTATGGGACGTCATGTCCCTTGATGTCTACCCACTGCTTGTAGAGTGAGGAGTGCGCGGAGCTGTACATACGGGGGAAAAGCATATTTTGCGCGTATTCGTATTCGATACGTCCCGGCAGTTCGATGTATGAGTCTTTTTCGTCCGGTGAAGTCTTTTCTTTGCGGACGTATTTACTTCCCGTCTGTGACTGGCGGGGAACGCAGTATCCGTCTTTCACGTCGAGTGCCACTTTCGAGGAGAAAGCAGGACCGTAGAAGAGAGGACGGGTTCCGTATTGTTCACGGCCGAGGTATTCGCCCAGCGTGAAGATATCTTCCGGAGAGTTCTGGTCCATCGGTGTGTTGGCGGTAGAACGGATCACGATCAGTGCATAAGAGGAATAACCGATCACGATCATCATGGTGCACAGCAATGCCGTATTCATGGTACGGGCGGAGATGCGCCATTTCTCTTTGATCTTTTCCTGTACTTGCGGAGCAAGGTAGATGCCAAGAATTGCGATCACTACGACACCGATAAGGATGCTGCTTACGCCGTGTCCGTAGAATGGAATACCCAGCAGGGCGATGGTCAGAATGAATGAGATGGCCATGCGGAGTCTGCTCTTTTCGGTGTAGCTTTCGTACACGCCCCAGATAAGGGCGGCGGCAAGCAGAATGATATAGACTACGACGCCGGAGTTGAACGACATGCCGAGTCCGTTGACAAACAGCAGTTCGAACCAGCCGCCGACTTTAACGATACCGGGCACGATGCCATAAAGCACGGCTGCTACGAGTACGCCCGATCCGAGCAGGGCGAGCAATGAGCCTTTGGCAGTGGCGTTCGGAGTTTTCTTGTAGTAGTACACCAATACGATTGCCGGCAGACAGAGGAGGTTCAGCAAGTGAACACCGATACTCAGTCCGGTCAGATAAGCGATCAGAATCAGCCAGCGGTCGCTGTGGGGCTGGTTGGCTACATCTTCCCATTTCAGAATCAGCCAGAATACAACGGCTGTAAAGAGGGAGGAGAAAGCATATACTTCGCCTTCTACGGCAGAGAACCAGAAGGTGTCGCTGAATGTGTAGACCAGCGCGCCGACCAGTCCGCTACCCATGACAGTGATAAGTTGTCCTTTCGTGATGTTGTTCTCGTCGGTGATTACCAGTTTGCGTACCAGATGGGTGATGCTCCAGAAAAGGAACAGGATACAGGCACCGCTCATCAGTGCGCTCATGTAGTTTACCATCTTCGCTACGGTGGTTACATCGGAGGCAAATTGAGAGAACAGGTTCGCTACCAGCATGAAGAAAGGTGCGCCGGGCGGGTGTCCTACTTCCAGTTTATAACCGGTAGTTATAAACTCGGGACAGTCCCAAAAACTTGCGGTCGGTTCTATCGTCAGGCAGTAGACCGTTGCCGCAATGATGAATGTAAGCCAACCCATGAGGTTGTTTATAGTTCTGTACTGTTTCATTAGCACTATCTAGATTTTTCGTTAAAAAACAGATTACGTGGGCGCAAAGATAGTGATTTGTAAGGATAATGAGGCAGAAAGTAAGAAATATTAAGTAACAGAAAGGTGATTTACTTTATCTTATGTCCTTTTAGGGAAACAGTGGAATCACTAAACAGTATAAACAACGGTAGGTATGAAGATACCAATTTTGTGTCTTTTATACCAAGCAATGAATCATTTGTTGGTCAATAATACTTGCGTTGTCAGACATTAATAGCTGACTTCTCAACTGTTAATACCTGACATGTCAACTATTAACATCTGACATCTCAATCATTAACAGTTGAGAAGTCAGTTGTTGCTGCTTGATGTGACCGTTGTAAATGACTGATATGCAGTGCGGCCGTTCTTTGATGTAGCACCGGCAAATGAATGTTTAGTGATGATGATGATGTTCACCGAGAACGCGGTGTGGCAACGTGCCGTGTCCCAGCAGTTCGATAGGGCAGTTGAAGTTTCTTTCCAGCCATTCTGTGGAGACGCCCGTGTCAGGGTGGTAATCCAGTGTCTCGTTGACGCAGGCAATGGATTTCACTTGTTGCAGTACAGTGCCGATGTCGTGACTGACAAGGATGATGGCGCATTCTTTGTTAATCTCCGCCAGCAGTTCGTAGAGTCGGGCTTCAAAACGTTTGTCGATATACGTGCTGGGTTCGTCAAGAATCAGTACCGAAGGGTCGGAGATGATGGCACGTCCCAGCAGTGCACGTTGTAGTTGCCCGCCGCTAAGCTGCCCGATGGAACGGTGTTCGAGTCCTTCGAGTCCCATGCGGGCGATGATATGCTTGCCTTTTTCTCTTTGCTCGGGAGTGAAGCGGGAGGTGAGGGATTTCTGGATACTTAGTCCGGAAAGTATCACTTCCTCTACCGAAATCGGGAATTTCCGGTCGATGGTGCTATACTGCGGCAGATAGCCGAGGGAAAGTGAAGAATTGGAAGTGGAAAGTTGAGAGTGGGAGGATGCTTCTGTAGGGGCATGGAAGTTGATTTCTCCGGCTGTCGGTTTCAGCAGACCGAGGATGCACTTGATGAGTGTTGTCTTACCGCCTCCGTTCGGACCGATGATGCCCAGAAAGTCCCGTTCGTAAACGTTCAGGTTGACGTCGTGGAGTACGGTACGGCCGTCGTATCCGGCAGCAAGGTTCTTTATTTCGATAATCGGTTTCATATTTGGAGAATTACTTCGTTTATGTATCATTCGGTCATTAACGCTATGGAGGCCCGTTGTTATTCGGGGTCCATAGGTGTGAGAGCTTTGGCTACGTTCAGCATTTCCGTTTCCCAGTCGTAGCTTAACGGGTTGATGGGGACTACCTTTGTGCCGGTTTGCTGTGCGATGGTTTCCGCGTTGCGCTTGTCGAACTCCGGTTGGACGAAGATGACGCTTACTTTCTCCGATTTGCACAGGTCTATCAGTTCTTTCAGATGGGCGGGCGAAGGTTCTTTGCCGCCTTCTTCGATTGAAATCTGATGCAGGCCGTAGTCACGGGCAAAGTAGGAGAGAGCCGGATGGTAAATCATAAAGGCTTTGGCCGATTCCGGAGCGGAAAGTTGCCGGCGGATGAGGCTGTCGGTGTGCTGGATACGTTGGCAGAGGGAGTCGTAACGTGCCAGGTAATATGCTTCGTTAGGCTTGTCGAGCATACAAAGTGCCTTGAAGGTGTTTCCGGCAAGGATGAGGGCGTTGGTGGTAGAGTTCCAGATATGCGGTTCTACGGCGTGATTGTGCCCGTCGTGGTCATGATGTCCTGCTGCGTGGTTGTGCTCACCGTTGTTCAGAATCAGGTCTATACCTTTCGAGGTGTCGAATACTTGGATATGAGGGGTGTTATTCATCAGTCGGTCCATCCAGGTCTGCTCAAAGCCGATGTAGCCGATACGGAGATAGGCTTTGCTGTCTCCCAGAGAGACAAGTTGCTGAGGAATAGGGTCGTATGTCTCCGGACTGGAACCTTTCGGGACCATGCTGACTACCGTGAATTTATCACCGGCAATCGCTTCCGTGAAGTAGCGCTGCGGTTCGATAGTGACGGTAATGACCGGTTTCGCTTCTTCGCTGCCGCTTGCTTTGGATGCGCGACCTGTGCAGGCTGCCAACAGGAGGCAGGAGCCGAGAAGAAGGAGTGTTTTCAAATCTTTTAGTTGTTGTTTCATGACTATTGTATTAATATCGGGGGTTGATTCTGTTCCAGTTTTCGGGCACGTAGTATTTCCCGCTTTCCTCCCGGAGGACCGGGAAGGCGCTCTACGATAAAGCCTGCGGCCTGCAGCATACGTCGGATGACTCCTTTGGCACAATAAGTGGTGAGGATGCCTCCTTCATTTAATAAAACATATAAACGGTTAAATAGTTCCTGCGACCACATTTCCGGCTGCTTTTCCGGAGCGAAAGCGTCGAAATAGATAATGTCGAATGATAATGGAGAATGGCTACGCTGTGTAATGGTGCGGTTTATTGTCTGTTGTCCATTTTCTACTCGTTCATTAACCCATTTATTGACGTCGGCTTGTACTTTGCAAAGAGTGAAGTTGGGGGTAAAGGATATTTCTTCTTCCCACGGTGATGTATGAATCGCTCTGAACAGGTCGGTGGCTGCTTGTTGTCCGCTACTGCTTGCTGATTGCTCATCATTCTCTTTCTCTATATATCCCAGTTGCTCCACCATCTGCCATTCCAACGGATAGAGTTCAAGTCCTGTATAATGTACGTTACGTCCGCTTCTTTCTGCTTCTTCAAGTGTAAGCCAAGCATTCAGCCCCGTTCCGAAGCCGATCTCCAGAATATGCGGGGAGGGGGCAGCGGAGGCTTTCAGTCCCATGTTGATGAAAATATGCTGGGACTCCGTACGTGCTCCTTTGGTCGAATGATAATGTTCATTCAATTCCGGAACAAATAGGGTGGCGCTCCCGTCATCAGTCTTTTCAATCACTCTTTTCATCTCAAAAAACTTATTACCTATTACCTGTTACTTATTACCTATTATTTCATCCTGCAACGACATTCCATGCGCTTTCCAGTACGTACAGAAGCAGAATGTAACGTATCAGTTTGCCGACAAACATGGAGGCGGTGGTGAGCCATATATTACTTCGCATAAATCCCAGTGCGATGGAGATCACCTCTCCGATGGCCGGCAGGAAAGCGAAGAATGCCATCAATGCTCCTTTCCCTTGCAGGAATTTCACCATCTTGTCTACTTTCTCCTTCTTTACTTTGAAGTATTTCTCAATCCAGCTTATTTTGCCCAGACGCCCCATATAGTAGCAGGTCATTCCGCCTGCCGTATTGCCGAGGGTGGCAGCCAATATACAGGCAGTGGGTGGCAGTCCGAGTTTTACCAGTGCTACCAACACCAGTTCGGAACTGAATGGTACAATACTCCCTGCGAGTAAGGCCGAGATAAACAATCCCGGAAGTCCCCATTCGATGAGGAGTTGTATCGTTGAATCTATAAAAGCGTCCATACGTTAAAACCAAATAAAAGGATGAGGCAGACCGTGGCAACAATGAAGAATATATTCGATGTTTTGTTGTTGGTCAGCACAAAAAGGTGTCCGATCAGTATGCTGTTGCTTATCATGAGCAACGGCAAGAGATTGCTGCATTGTGACGGCTGTAGCACAATCAGTACGAAGAGAAAGAGTGTCACGTCTATGAGAAACTGTAAATAGGCGCGCGTGCGTATCTTATCTTCGAATCCGGCAACGACGCAATGAGCGGCGCTGACGATGAACAATACAAGCAGATAACCGAGAGTCGCCAGTTCCCACGGCTGGAGTATCTGTAGGTTGAATATGTCTCCAAAAGTGGCCAGCTCTTTGAAAGGATGATAGAACAGCTCCATCTGATCATAGAAGAAAGCGTGTCCGAACAGCATCCAGTAGGGCATTGTCCATCCTACCAGCGCGCCACAGAAACTACGGAACGTAAGTGACTGAAAGCGATGCGCCTCAAACAACCAGAGCACCGAGAAGAAGGTGAGCTGGGGAAAGAGAATGCTCCCTGCACCGATAAACAGGAACGAGTAGAACAGATATCCTGACGCCTGCGACTGCTGGTAACTTTTGAACAGGAAATAGATGGAGAATAAAAAGGCTATGGCGGCAACGTTTCCGGCATATAGAAGGTGCATCTCCGGACAGACGGTGACCAGCAGAAAATAGATAGCTGTCTGCACGGAAGCCCGCATACGGATGATACTGAACCGATTGTTCAGCTCGATCAGGAAATAGCCGATAGCCGCGTAAATCAAGAAACTGACAAGATGCTCCGCCCATGCGGGGAGCAGCAACGTGCGGGCAGACTGCCAAAGCACGGAACCGCCTTCTTCGCCCGCTGTCATGGTGAGTTCGGGCAATAGGACAGAGGTCAGCACCCAACAAAGGGTGCAGATGAAAATCGCAGCAGGGAGTGTCCACCGCCCTGCTGTGACCAAACCTTGTAGTCTCTTGCTTTTCATTATAAGTCGAATCCGATATCGCGACGGAAATATTTTTTGTCGAAGTTGATCATATCTGCCACTTTATAGCTCTGTGCCAGCGCTTCTTCCTTCGTTGCGCCATAAGAGCAGACGGCGATCACACGTCCTCCGTTCGTTACGATTTGTCCGTCTTTCATGGCTGTTCCGGCATGGAAAATGATGCTTTCGGTAGCGGCAGCCTGTTCCAGACCGCTGATAGGGAAGCCTTTTTCGTATGCTTCGGGATAACCGCCGCTCACAAGGATCACACAACCTGCCGAGCGCGGGTCCATGACCAGCGTCTTTTCGTCAAGGTTGCCTGCGGCTGTACCTTCCAGCAACTCCACGAGGTCGCTCTGGATGCGGAGCATCACGCTTTCCGTCTCCGGGTCGCCCATGCGGACGTTATATTCGATCACCATCGGTTCGCCTTTTACCCGGATCAGTCCAAGGAAGATGAAGCCTTTGTAGACGATATTTTCTTCTTTCAGTCCGTTGATGGTAGGTTCGATGATGCGGGTACGTACTTTTTCCATGAATTCTTCGTCGGCAAACGGAACCGGAGTCACGCTGCCCATACCACCAGTGTTGAGCCCTTTGTCGCCTTCACCGATACGCTTGTAGTCTTTCGCTACGGGGAGGACTTTGTAGTGTTCGCCGTCGGTAAGCACGAATACGGAACATTCGATACCACTCAGGAACTCTTCAATAACGACTGTGGCCGATGCGGAGCCGAACATACCGGCAAGCATTTCCTTGAGTTCTTTCTTTGCCTCGTCCAGTGTGGGGAGGATCAGAACGCCTTTTCCGGCACAGAGCCCGTCAGCTTTCAGCACATATGGGGCTTCCAGCGTTTCGAGGAAAGCCAGACCTTCTTCGAGATTTTCGGCTGTGATACTTTTATATCGGGCCGTCGGGATTTGATGACGCATCATGAAGCCTTTGGCAAACTCCTTGCTGCCCTCCAGCTGTGCTCCGTTGGCGGACGGACCGATAACGGCGATATGTTTCAGTTCGGGACGGTTCTGGAAGTAATCGTAGATGCCTTTTACCAACGGGTCTTCGGGACCTACTACTACCATTCCGATGTTTTCTTTCAGGGCGAAAGCGCTGATCGCTTCAAAGTCGGTAGCTTTGATGTTGACATTCTCGCCTACGGCGTTTGTTCCGGCGTTTCCCGGAGCGATGTACAGCTTTTCAACTTTCGGACTTTGGGCAATTTTCCATGCCAGTGCATGTTCGCGGCCGCCCGAGCCTAGTAATAATATCTTCATAATGAGTATTAAGTTATGAGTTTTCAGTTATGAGTTTTTCGGTATGATGCTGTGAGCTGTCAATTATAGGTTGCTATAGGTTTTGCTCAAAGTATCGGGTGATTTTCTCGTGCAGATGTACACGGTCGCGGCCTGATACGTTGTGCTTGTGGCACGGATAGATAAACAGGTCGGGATAGGTGCGGGCATCTACACAGGCTTTCATGAACGACAGTGTGTGCTGTGGTACGCAAGTGTCATCGTGGTCGTCATGGATAATGAGCAGATGACCTTTCAGTTGTCCGGCAAGGTTCTTCAGATTACACTCTTTGTAGCCTTCCGGATTGCTTTCCGGAGTGTCCATATAACGTTCGCCGTACATCACTTCGTAATATCCCCAGTCGATGACAGGTCCGCCGGCTACGCCTACCTTGAATATTTCGGGGTAGCGGAGCAGCAAGGCAGTGGTCATGTGTCCTCCGAAGCTCCATCCGTGTACACCGATGCGGTTTCCGTCTATGTAGGGGAGGGATTTCAGAAATTCAATGCCTTTCACCTGGTCTTTGCCTTCTTCGATGCCGAGGCGGCGGAAGGTGGCGTTTTCGAATTCCAGTCCACGGTTGGCACTGCCGCGGTTGTCGAGGGTGAACATGATATAGCCTTTGTTAGCCATATAGATATCCCATCCGCGGGAGCCGTTCAGCCAGCCGCCGGTGACGAGTTGTGCGTGCGGGCCGCCGTATACGTAGACGATGACCGGATACTTTTTGTTCGGGTCGAAATCTGCGGGTTTGGTGAGGCGGTAGTATAAGTCGGTCGTTCCATCGTCGGCTTTAATAGTACCAGTTTCGATGGTCGGCATCTCGTAGCCTTCGTATGGGTCCTTGGCTGTCAGCAGGTTGACTGTTTTCAGGCTTTTGGTATCCACGATGTCAATGCGGCGCGGAAGGGTAGGAGTCGAATAACGGTCGATGAGGTAACTTCCCGATGCGCTGAGCATTCCGTTATGTTCTCCTTCTGTGGTAGAACGGAAGCTGAACGGGAGGCTGCGCTTTCCTGTGTTGACATTTACTGCAAAGTTATTGGAGCCTGTACCATCCACTCCTTGGAAGATGACTTCTTTCCTCTTGGCGTTGAAGCCCAGAATGTCGCCTACCAGCCATTTGCCTTCGGTCAGTTGCTTCGTCGGGATGTATTCGATATGCTTGCCGCCTGCGGCATCGCTTTTCCATTCGCCTTTGAGGCTGGAGGTGAGGTCGCATAAATATAGATGGTTATATCCGTCGCGCTGGCTTTGGTAGATGAATTTATTGCTGTCCCACGGTAAGAATACGATGGGGTGCTGAGGCTCTACATACTTGGGGTGCGTTTCTTCCAGCAGTTTGCCCAGTAACTTGCCTGTCGTTGCATCGTATTGGCAAAGTACGGCGTGGTTCTGGTCGCGGTTCAGTTCGATCAGATAAATGCTCTTTTCGTCCGGTGACCAGCTGATATTGGTGAAGTAACGGTCGGTCGGATCACCTGCATTCAGATAGATGGTCTTGCCGGTGGAGGGGTTGTAGACGCCTACTTTTACTTGGTGGCTGGTCATTCCTGCCATCGGGTAACGGACGTTATTCACTTCTCCTACACGTGCGGTGATGTCTACAAGTGGGTATTGCGTCACCATGCTTTCGTCCATGCGGTAGAAAGCGAGCAGGTTGCCTTTCGGGCTCCAGAAGGTACCTTTGTTGATGCCGAACTCATTGCGGTGGACAGACTGCCCGCAGACGATGCCTTCGGGTTCGTCGGTGATTGCCTGTTCGTTCACATACAGGTTGTTGTTGACTGTGTAGGCTACGTTTCCGTTGGCGACGCAATAATCTTCGTTGGCTGCTTTATCTTTCAGCTTCAGTGTGCTGACAATCCGGTTGTTCTCGAAATCGTATACGATGTACTTACCGGATACTTTCAGTAACATTTGCGGTTTGTCCGCCCACGGGTAGCGGATTGAGTACGGGGTCGGCAGTTTCCCTGCTTTATTGTCTGCCAGTACTTTGTTGATTTGTCCGAGGGTAGTCAGCACTGTCTCTTTCCCTGTTCTGGGTTGAACAGTGTAGATGGTGTCGGTACTCGGTTTGATACACACGTCTCCCCACCATTGCAGACCGTAGAGGTTTTCTGCATAACGGTAGGTCTCGCCGCCCGGAATCAAGTCTTCCAGTGTCAGCTTTTTGATTTCCTGTGCCATAACATTGAATCCGATTGGTAGCGCCAGCAATATCAGAATGGCTCTTTTTCCAATTTTACTCATTGCTTTTATTTATCTTTATTGGTTTTAAATCCTTCTATTTTTACCCTGTTCAGGAGAGTTGTCTTTCTCTGTCGGATGATACGTCTTTTTCGAGATATTCAATTCGCTTTCTTACTCATCAAATGATAAGATCGCAAGATGCGACCTTATATTGTCTATCAATAAGTTAATGGCATTTTTTTAGTGAGATGCCATTAACTATCTATGAAATTACTCTTCTTCCTTCTTCGGTATCCTAGGCTCCCGATTTCCTCTGAATTCTCTCGGAGCTCTCGAATCTCTTTCCCCACGGAACTCGCCTCTAGGCTTTCTGTCCCTGTCATCCCGGGTAAAGCCTCCTTCTTCCCGTCTCGGCTTGAAGTCTCCTTCTTTACGAGGTTTGAACTCCCCTTCCCGACGTGGCTTGTACTCTCCTTCTCTGAGTGGCTTGAATTCCCCTTCGCGACGAGGTTTGAATTCGCCTTCCCGTCTGGGTTTAAATTCTCCTTCTCCGCGCGGTTTGAATTCCTTTCTTTCTCTGGGTCTGGAAGTATCATAGTTTCCTTCAGTCTCTTTCTTCTCTTCTCCTTCTCCCTCCTGACTCTTGAACTCCTTATATTTCCCGTCGAAAATCTCGTATTTGCGGAACTCGCATTCCAATGCGCCATTGAACAACGGTACTTTCTTGCTTGGTTTCAGCCCGATCTGATCGAAGCATTCTTCTCTATAAGAGAGTACCCAAGCCTCGTTTCCTACAAATGCGTGCTTCAGACGTTCGCCAATCATCTGGTACAGTCCGAGCAGGTCATTGGTGGAGATACGCTCGCCATAAGGAGGATTCATCACAATGATGGACTTCTCCTGCGGCTGTTCGAATTGTTGGAACGGTTGCAATTTCAGCGTCACATCTTTGGATACACCCGCTGCCTTTATATTATGGGTTGCGATTTCATTTGCTTTCGGATTGTTGTCGTATCCGTATATCTTGTGAGTAAACTCGCGCTCCTGACTATCGTCATTGTAAATCTCATCGAACATCTCCGAATCGAAGTCCACCCATTTCTCGAATGCGAATCCTTTGCGGAATACTCCCGGAGCGATGTTTCTTGCGATCAGTGCAGCTTCTATAGGAATCGTGCCCGAACCGCACATCGGGTCAATCAGGTCACATTCACCGCGCCATCCTGTCATCAGAAGCATACCGGCAGTCAATACTTCGTTCAACGGAGCATCTACCTGTTCCTGGCGGTATCCGCGACGATGAAGCGACTCTCCGGAAGAGTCCAAAGACAACGTACAAGTGGTATGTGCAATATGGATATTGAGTAGTACATCCGGATTATTGATGCGTACCGACGGGCGTTTGCCTGTCTTTTCACGGAAATAGTCCACGATGGCGTCTTTCACTTTGTACGAAACGAACTTTGAATGGCGAAATTCTTCGCTGAAAACAACCGCGTCTATCGCAAACGTCTTGTTCACATCAAGATACTCTTCCCATGGAATGGCCTGTATCTGGTTGTAAACTTCATCAGCATCCTTTGCCGTAAAATTCTTGATCGGCTTCAGAATGCGGATAGCAGTACGGAGGCAGAAATTTGCCTTGTACATCATACGCTTGTCTCCTGTAAATGAAACCATGCGACGTCCTATCTGGATATCGTTGGCTCCTAGTGTTGTAAGTTCTTCAGCAAGTATCTCTTCCAGTCCTTGGAAGGTCTTGGCTATCATCTCGAATTGTTCGCTCATATATAGTTTATTGATTTTATTTCTTTGCTTTTGTCTGTACAATCTTTGCTCCGGCGGGAATGTTTTCCGTTACCCAGATATTTCCTCCTACGGTTGCGTCGCTTCCGATAGTAATTCTTCCAAGGATGGTGGCGTTTGAGTAGACTATGACATTGTCTTCCAGTATCGGGTGGCGGGGGATACCCTTGATCGGTTTTCCGTCGGCATCCAGCGGGAAGCTTTTTGCTCCCAGGGTGACACCCTGATATAATTTGACATTGTTCCCGATGATGCTTGTAGCGCCGATCACGACACCCGTTCCGTGGTCTATGGTAAAGTGACTGCCTATCTTCGCTCCCGGATGGATATCGATACCCGTCTCGCTATGAGCCATTTCCGTGATCATGCGAGGAATCAGGGGAACACCCAGTTCCAGCAGTTCGTGCGCAATACGATAGTTGCTGATTGCCTTAATGGCGGGATAGCAGAAAATAACTTCACCGTAGCTCTTGGCAGCGGGGTCACCGTTGTAGGCAGCTTCTACGTCCGTAGCCAGTATTCTTCTCATGGCGGGTAGTTTACTGATAAAGTTCGCAGCCAGTCGGGCGGCTTCTTCTCTTCTCGACTCCGAGCAGACGTTGCAGTCTCCTTCAGCCGTACTGAAACATAGTCCGGCCAGGATTTGCTCTGTGAGCAAGTCAAATAACTTTTCGATATTTACACCGATGTGATAATTGATTGTCCGGCTGTTGATGGTGGAATTTCCGTAGTATCCGGGGAAGAGAATGGCACGTGAAAGCTCGATAATTTCATACAAAACTTTAGCAGAGGGCAATGGTTCGCCATCTTTATGTTGATGAAACAGCCCTTTGTAAGATTCGCTTTCCGATAGCTCATCGACTGCCTGTGTCAGAATGTGGGTAAAGTTCAATGGACTCATTAGGTCAGTTACTCATGTTTATATGGGGACAAAGGTATTAAAAAAATAATAAATTTCGTTGAGATTCAATATAATTAATGTATTTTTGTGGCATTCAAAATTCAACACGGACAAGGGGATGAATAAAGCGAAATCTACTATGAAGCTATTTGGGTTGATAGGGTTGTTGATATTGTGGAACTGCAGTTGCGTGGATAGGCACCGCAGTCACGCTTTGTGTGAACAGTCACTTATCGATTCTTTAGAAGTCCGTGCACAAGATTCTCTGTTTTCCAACTTACCTTATTCACGTTCTTTATTACGTAACGCAATGCGTCAGGCACAGGACTCGATGAGTTATTACCGCTTGATGGGATTGTATGGAAAGACTTTCTTCATCTCGTCCGATTTCGACTCTATCCTCTATTATAACCGCCCTGTAAAAGAGTATGATAAGCGTGCAGCTGCCTGCCCGCGATGGAATGATGTGCTTTCGGATGTGTATAACATTGAGGGAAATGTCTGGATGCAACTCAATCAGCCCGATTCGGCGGTTGCCTATTATGAGAAATCCTATGCTTACCGTCTGAAAGGAGAGAAGGGACATCTTCTCTCAGATATCTGTATGAATCTGGCGGATGCCCATCTGCATCGTGGCGAACTGGCACATACCGCTTCCTATTACCGGAGAGCATTGTTTATCTGTGACTCCCTGCATCTGTCGGAACATTCCAAATTTCCGGTCTATTGCGGACTGGGACAGACTTACATGGATCTGCGTGATTTTGATTTGTCCAATCATTATTACGAACTGGCAGGACAGTTTTTTGATGAAATGACAGTCAGCGAAAAGTGGGTGTATCTTAATAATCGGGGAAATCATTACTATTATAAGAAAGATTATCAGGAAGCCCTGGTCTATATGCGGCAAGCAGCGGAGCTGATAGCGGATTACCCGCAAATGGTATTCGAAAGCAATCTTTCGAAAGTTAATCTGGGCGATCTTTATCTGCTGACGAACCGGCTGGATTCTGCCGAAAACAATCTGAATGAAGGTTACCGTTACTTTTCGGAGATAAAGAACAACTCCGCCATGCACTACATTGAAACCCTGATGATTGAGCTTTCTCTGAAAAAAGGAAATATCGCGCGTGCCAGAGAAATGATAGCACGGACTGCTTCTACCGGACACGTGGATGCCAATATGCTTACTATACGCAACCAGTATCTGCAACATTATTATGAAAAGGCAGGTGACTACCGCAATGCGTATGAGTATCTGAAACGTGATTATCAACTGAATGACTCCATCCGTAGCGAACGGATTCGTACCCGTGTAGCCGAACTGGATATGCGTTACCGTCAGGACACGATCGTATTGCGCAAGGAAATGCAGATTCAACGACAAGCGGGTGAAGTGCGTGTATTGAAACTGAGCATGTATATTTGGGTGCTTGTCTGCCTGTTGCTGGCAGCCGGGACGGTGGTAATCATCTGGTATATGCGGAAAAAACGGGAGTTTCTTCGTGAACGTTTCTTCCAACAGATAAATCGCGTCCGTATGGAGAATTTGCGGGGCCGGATTTCTCCCCATTTCACTTTCAATGTGCTGGGGCGTGAAATTAATCAGTTCAATGGATCGGAAGAGGTGAAGAATAATCTGATGGAACTGGTCAAATATCTCCGCCGGAGTCTTGAACTGACAGAAAAACTAAGTGTTTCTTTGCAGGACGAGCTGGATTTTGTACAGTCATATATTGGCTTGGAAAGCGGGCGTGTCGGCAAAGACTTCACGGCGTCGGTCGTAGTGGAGGAGGGGTTGGATGCAAAAAGTATAATGATTCCTTCCATGATTGTACAGATTCCGGTAGAGAATGCGATTAAGCACGGGCTGGCCGGAAAAGATGATGAGAAGGAATTGACTATCCGTATTTCCCGTGAAGGAAAAGGAGTCCGTATCGTGATTTGTGATAACGGGCGGGGGTATCTTCCGCAAGTGGCTTCTTCGACCAGAGGAACGGGAACGGGGCTGAAAGTGCTCTATCAAACGATACAGCTACTCAATACAAAGAATAAAAATGAGAAGATACGTTTCAATATAGATAACCGAAACGATGGGCAGACCGGTACGCAAGTGTCGGTGTTTATACCGTTTCATTTTTCTTATGATTTATGATGAATGCAGAAGATAAATATAAAGTCGTTATTGTAGATGATGAGCGTACGGCAATCGATGCTTTGCGCAGAGAACTGGGCGCTTATCAGGAACTTGAAATAAAAGGAACTGCAAATAATGGCGCAAAAGGCAAGAAGATGATAATGGAACTCCGTCCGGATCTGTTGTTTCTGGATGTGGAACTTCCGGATGTGCTGGGGCTTAACTTGTTGAGTGAGATGCGCGATGAGGTGCTGTGGGATATGAAAGTTGTCTTTTATACTTCGTATGATAAATATTTGCTTCAGGCTCTGCGTGAGTCCGCCTTCGATTTCTTACTGAAACCTTTTGAGACGGAAGATCTGAAAGTTGTTATAGAGCGCTACCGGAAGGCTGTAGCTTCGATACCGGCAACTCCTTCTTCCTCTTTTTCTTCTTCTGTCAGTGCTTTGATGCCGCAACAGGGAATGTTTATGATCAGCACGGTGACGGGATTCAAGCTTTTGCGACTGGAAGAAATCGGCTATTTCGAATATCTGAAAGACAAGCGGCAGTGGCAGGTAGTCCTGTTCAATCAGACCCGATTGAATCTGAAGCGAAATACAAAAGCCGAAGATATCATTGGTTATTCACAAGCTTTTATTCAGATCAGTCAGTCGGCTATTGTTAATGTTAATTATCTGGCGATGATTGATGGGAAGTGTTGTCAGCTCTATCCGCCTTTTCATGATAAGAGTGATTTGGTGATTTCCCGAAGTTTTCTGAAAGGGTTGCAGGACCGGTTTTTTGTGTTGTGACAATTACTTCTTAAGATAGATGCGAAAACGCCGTTTCTTCATCAGGAACGGCGTTTTCTATTTGTTAGAATATTAGAATGAGAGAGTATGTTGTTAAAAAAATGCTGTTACAAATTAGTATTGTCCATGGTCACTGTCATTTCTGGAACTAACACGTAAGCGCGTTTCTTATTGTTCCATTTATAGTAATTGGTTGTTACAGTTTTTCCTTCGTATGTATAATTGATGCGGAGATCTTTTTCCCATTCCTCTTTGGTACTGTTCCATTTCAGGGTCTCGCTTTCAATCATGCGCTTGTTGTCATCGTACTTGTAGTTATACTTCATATAGTTGGCAAGTGTACTTCCGTTCATTTTGTAAACGGTCTGACCTACCATTACTCCATTTTCTTCTACTGGATTATAAACCAACTGACCATCATAACTGCGTGCAGAAGCAACAAAAGAGGTCATGAGAAGAACTACGGATAGAACAAACATTTTTAAAGATACTTTTGTTTTCATGGCTATTTGATTTTAGTATTATTCTTTCATTTGTCTAGTAATACTCTTGTATTACGCTGCAAAGTTATATATTTATTCGGTATTTATACAAATATAAAGCTAAAATAATATCAAAATGTCAGATGATGGCTAAGGTGATACCTTGCTTTTTGCCAAGATTGGTGACAAAAAAATATCCGGCAGTCAACCTGCCGGATATAGAATGAAACACTTCGTTGGGGAAGTGATCTTTTTCCTAGCTTTCTGGATAGTGGGTTAAATAATGTTATAACTCATCCTCTCCATTATTTAGCTGATTTATCCTGTTTTGTTATGGCAGGATAAACCTTGTTTTAGTGTGCTTCGAGCCAGTTCTTGCCCCAGCCGCAATCTGCTTTCAAGGGAACGTGCATACGGTAAGCGTGTTCCATTTCCTCAATAACGATCTCTTCTACACGTTCTTTTTCGTTGACGGGCACGCTGAAGTTCAATTCATCGTGTACTTGCAATATCATTTTAGCTTGTATGCCTTCTGTCTGGAATCGCTGATAAATGCGTGCCATTGCTACCTTTATGATATCTGCGGCGCTTCCCTGAATCGGTGCGTTGATGGCGTTTCGCTCGGCATAGCCGCGTACAACGGCGTTTCGTGAGTTAATGTCCGGCAAGAAGCGTTTCCGGTGGAAAATCGTTTCTACATACCCTTTCTCCTGAGCTATCTGGATACTCTTCTCCATATAGGCTTTCACGCTTGGATAAGTTTCGAAATAGCCGTCGATCAGTTCTTTGGCTTCCTTTCGGTCTACGTTCATTCGCTCTGCAAGGCCAAATACGGAGATGCCGTAGATGATACCGAAGTTGGCGGTTTTCGCTTTGCGTCGCATATCGGAGTCTACGTCTTTCAGGTCGATCTTATATATTTTGGCAGCTGTAGCTGCGTGGATATCATGATTGCTGAGGAAGGCGTCGATCATATTCTTGTCTTCGCTGAGATGTGCCATGATACGAAGTTCTATCTGCGAATAGTCGGCAGAGAAGAACAGGCAGCCTTCGTCAGGGATAAATGCCTTGCGGATTTCCTTACCGTTCTCGTCGCGGATAGGAATATTCTGCAGATTCGGGTTACTGGAGCTGAGACGTCCGGTAGAGGTGACGGTCTGGTTGAAAGACGTGTGTACCCGTCCCGTGCGCGGGTTGATCAGTTGGGGAAGTGCATCGATATAAGTTCCCAGCAGTTTCTTCAGTCCGCGGTGTTCCAGAATCTTTTCTACTACGGGATGTTTATGCCGAAGGCTTTCGAGCACTTCTTCCGAAGTGACGTACTGACCGGTTTTGGTCTTCTTCGCTTTTTCGATGATTCTTAGTTTGTCAAACAGTACCTCGCCTACTTGTTTGGGCGAAGCGATATTGAAGGTTTCGCCTGCCAGTTCATAAATTTCCTGCTCGATGCGTTGCATCTGAGCGGTGAAATGAACAGACGATTGTTTGAGCGCTTCCGTATCCAGCAATACCCCATTCCGTTCTATATTGACCAATACGGGTACAAGCGGCATTTCGATATCATAAAACAAACGTTCGGCATCGTTCTCTTTCAGTTCTTTCTCCAGGACGTTTTTGAGCTTCAGTGTTACGTCTGCATCTTCGCAGGCATAGCGGTAGATATCCTTCGGGTCGAGATCGCGCATGTTTTTCTGGTTCTTCCCTTTCGGACCTATCAGTTCGTCGATGTGGATGGTCTGATAGTGAAGATAGATTTCTGCCAGATAGTCCATTCCATGACGAAGTTCCGGTTGAAGAACGTAATGGGCGATCATCGTATCAAAGAGCGCACCTTTCACTTGCACTCCGTAATTTTCAAGAACGATCATGTCGTACTTGATATTTTGTCCGACTTTCAATGAGTTCTCATTTTCGAAGACCGGACGGAACTTGTTGACGATTTTTAATGCTTCCTCACGATTGTCGGGGACCGGCACATAAAAAGCCTGATTTTCGGTGATAGAGAAACTCATTCCGACCAGTTCGGCGTCCATTGGTTCCGTTCCTGTAGTCTCCGTGTCTAACGAGAGAATTTTCGATGTAAGTAACTTTTGAATGATTTCAGCTCTTTTCTTCTCTGTATCAATGAGTTGGTAGTCGCAATTAAGCGTTTCTAACGTCTCTAGATTCGATTTTTTGGCTTCGCCTGCCTCATTGCCCGTAAAATTCGCAAATAAATCGCCTTGTATGGCTCCTCCTTCTTCGGGAAAAAGTGGAAGAGGAGAGGGAGCACTTTTGGCCGTTGCCGTTTTGCTTCCGGTTGCCATTGTTACTCCGCCGGCAGAATTTTCTTTTTTCAGTACCCGGTCGATCAGTGTCCGGAATTCCAGTTCTTCAAAAATTTGTCGGAGTGAATCTTCGTCTGCCTGTTCGCGGACGAGCTTGTCCATTTCGAGTTGGATAGGAACATCGATTTTGATAGTAGCAAGGAATTTGGAGAAAGTAATCAATTCCTTATTGGTTTCCACTTTCGTTTTCAAGGCTCCTTTCAGTTGGTCGGTATGTTCCAGCAGATTTTCGATACTTCCGAATTCGGCGATTAGTTTCTGGGCAGTCTTTTCACCGACACCGGGACAACCAGGGATATTGTCGGAGGCATCGCCCATCAGTCCGAGCATATCGATTACTTGTGCGGGCGACTGGATATCGAACTTCGCTTTCACTTCTTCGATGCCCATCACTTCAAAACCTCCCGTATGTTTGGGGCGATACATGAATACGTTGTCCGTCACCAGCTGGCCGTAGTCTTTGTCGGGAGTCATCATATAGGTGGTGATGCCCTGACGTCCGGCTTCAGTGGCGAGAGTTCCGATCACGTCGTCGGCTTCGTATCCTGCCACTTCCAGAATCGGGATGCGGTAGGCGTGGATGATATCCTTTATAATAGGTACGGAGAGGCGGATAGCTTCCGGAGTTTCTTCACGCTGGGCTTTGTATTGCTCGAAAGCTTCGTGGCGGAAGGTAGGGCCGGAGGGGTCGAAGGCTACTCCTATATGTGACGGATTCTCCTTTTTCAGCACCTCTTCGAGGGTATTGACAAATCCGAGGATAGCTGAAGTATTGAACCCTTTGGAGTTGATTCTGGGATTCTTGATAAAGGCGTAATAAGCCCGATATATCAGTGCATAAGCGTCTAAAAGAAATAATTTATTGTCTGACTCCATAGATTTAATTAATTTTTCATGGTAAAAGTACAAAAAAATACCGTATTAAGCGTTTTATTATTACTTTTGTGCTCAAATAGTGTTGTGAATGGATAGTATCTCTCTTATCAAAACCCCGATAGAAGCGGAACTGGAGGATTTTAAAGCTCTTTTTGACACCCCTCTTTCCGATTCGAATGCATTGCTCGACAGCGTAATAACTCATATACGCAAGAGGAATGGCAAGATGATGCGTCCTATTCTTGTCTTATTGGTAGCACGCCTTTATGGGGCTGTGACTCCTGCCACCCTTCATGCGGCAGTTTCTTTGGAATTGCTTCATACAGCCAGTTTGGTGCACGACGATGTAGTCGATGAAAGTACCGAGCGTCGCGGTCAGCTTTCGGTAAATGCTGTATTTAATAATAAGGTATCTGTACTGGCGGGTGATTATCTGCTGGCTACAAGCCTTGTGCACGCGGAGCAGACTAATAATTATGAGATTATCCGTCTGGTATCTTCGCTGGGGCAGAAACTAGCTGAAGGAGAGTTGCTTCAACTTTCGAATGTAAGTAATCATAGCTTTTCGGAGGAAGTTTATTTTGACGTAATACGTAAGAAAACAGCGGCTCTTTTTGCCGCTTGTGCCGAGGCGGCTGCCTTGTCAGTGCAGGTGGGTGAGGAGGAAGTCGCTTTTGCCCGTCTGTTGGGCGAATATATTGGTATCTGTTTTCAGATTAAGGATGATATTTTCGATTACTTTGATAGCAAGAAGATCGGCAAACCGACTGGTAATGATATGCTGGAAGGTAAGCTGACGCTGCCTGCCCTGTATGCATTGAATACAACGAAAGATGCGTGGGCGGAACAGATAGCGTTCAAGGTGAAGGAAGGTACGGCAACTCCTGATGAAATCGTACGTCTGATTGAGTTTACCAAAGATAATGGAGGTATTGAATATGCCTGTCGTACAATAGAACAATATAAAAAGAAGGCCTTTGATTTGCTGGCTGCCTTGCCGGATTCAAATATTTGCCTTGCCCTGCGGACTTATCTGGATTACGTGGTCGCCCGTGAGAAATAACTACTCCCCACTGTTCCTGAGCAGAGAGTAACACAGGATTAATTCCTCCCAATCTTCAATTTTATTCGATTTCATCGCTCCTCCGATGAGGAAACTTTTGTCTATTTCTTCCGGTGTGCGGAGGATTTCGGAACATAACGTGCTCGCCTGTTCGATGTATTCCCATGCTTGTTCTTTGGTGATGTAGCCGCAGTCTTTGGCAGCCCGGGCCAGCCCGACAACTTGTGCCATATCCCATCCGATCACTCCTCTCTCTAAGTCGTTAATCCATACAATCGGCTCTCCTCTTTCTTCTATATACTCTTTGAATTTGTATAGATTTCTGCCCTGTTGAATGAATCGGTCTACTCCGTAGAAGCGTTCGCGGATGGTGTTTTCGAACTGGTTTAGGTTTTCGGTAGAGAGTAAATAGGGGACCATAATAGAATAGGAGGCTCTGTCGCCTTCGTTGATGAGGAATAGGAATAGCTGGCAGGAAGAAATTGCATCTGTGCAATGGAACTTATCTGATAATAGTTTACTTAGTTTTTCCGGGTGTACTCCGGTTTCCATACAGTTAAGATAGAAGCCATCCAGTGCAGCCTCCATATAACCGATGCGCAGACCTTGTTTCTTTCTGGTGCCGAGTATCAGATTTAAGGGGTTATGGTTAAAACGTAAGTTCTTTGTGTGTGACTTCATTTTATACTTTTTCGCTTATGGTTAACTAAAAAAAGCGTGAGAACTGCTGCTATATGTCTTTTCCTGGGGCTTCGGCAAGCCGTTATGATGACATAAAAGCAACAGTCTCACGCTCCGTTCGATATATAACAAAAGTATATACATGAAGGTGCGTGAGACCCGTTTGCTTATTACCACTCATAACTTTGAATTTTGCCGAATTCCAGGAATCAGATAATAAAAGAAACGTTCTCTAATACAGATGATTAACTATGTTAGCATAGCTACATCTATGACAAAGATAATGAAAATAATGGTTTTGTCCATAAGTATCTTTAGTTTTTATTATATAAAAAATACCGCGCTTCCTTCCATAGGAACGGAAGGTGAAGCGCGGTACGGCATACTTGATTGCTAATGTAATTCCTTAGAAGAATTTGATCTCTTCGCCCTTGATATCGGAGAGAAGCAAATTGGCCAAACGACTGGTACCCAGACGGAACAATCGGTTGTTCAGCCATTCTTCGCCTAATATTTCTTTCACAATAGTGTAATAAATGATTGCATCATGGACGGTGTTGATGCCTCCTGCCGGTTTGAAGCCGATCTTGTTGTTTGTTTTTTGATAGTACTCCTTGATAGCTTCGCACATCACATAAGCGGCTTCCGGGGTAGCGGCAGGCTGTTGCTTTCCGGTCGATGTCTTGATGAAATCTGCACCCGAATACATGGATAGGATAGAGGCTTTCTTGATGTTGGAGGCGGTTTTCAAAGCACCTGTTTCGAGGATTACCTTGAGGTGGCGTTCCTTGCAGACTTCTTTTAATTCCTGAATTTCTTCGCACATTGTTTCGTAGTCACCGCTCAGGAATTTACCGATAGAGATAACAATATCTATTTCGTCCGCACCGTCAGCGATAGCCAGTGCCGTTTCCGCTACTTTCACTTCGATGAAAGTCTGAGAAGAAGGGAACCCGCCCGAAACACAAGCGATATTGATGCCATCTACTTGCAGTGTATTCTTTACAATATCCGCGAAATTGGGGTATACGCAGATGGCAGCGACGTTCTTCATATCGGGGAATTCATTGTCGAACTCATTCACTTTTTCGGTGAAATGCATCACGCTTTCATCGCTGTCCGTGCTGTTCAGCGTGGTCAGGTCGATGCAGTTGAACAGGAGTTTCTTGACTTCTTCCGTATTGTTTTCCGGCACTTTCTTTTCAATCAGGTCAGCCACCCGAGCCTGTATGTCTGCATCGCTCAGATTGGTGTTATACTTTGCCAATGCGGCATCATACTTGTTGGATTGTGAGCTATTCTCTTCCATGATCGTTCAGTTTTGGGTTATTGATATGTCTTTTATTATCTCGTTTCGTTTTCTTTTCCAGGCTTTCCCTGAAGGCTTTGGTGATGTCTACGCCTGTCTGGTTGGCGATACACAGGAGCACCCATAAGATGTCTGCTATTTCTTCGTCAAGGTTGTCTTTCTCGCCTTCTTTGAAAGACTGGTCGCCGTATTTGCGGGCCATGACACGGGCCAATTCTCCGACTTCTTCAGTCAGTACGGCCATATTTGTCAATTCGCTGAAGTAGCGGACACCGTATGTCTTTATCCATTTGTCTACTTCTTTTTGAGCTTCTTCCAGGGTCATAATTGCTGTTGGTTTATGATGATTAGTTTGATGTTTAGAGCCTGTTTATCACTCTTCGAAGAGCTTTACCGGCTTTTTCATCAAGGTTTTACTCTTTATTTTTGGTGTCCATACATATAGTAACAGGACCGTCATTTAAAAGTTCAACTTTCATGTCCGCTCCGAAAGTTCCTGTGCCGATTTCTTTTCCTAGCGCCCTGCTCAGGTCTTTGCAGAACCGTTCGTAGAGTGGGACAGATATCTCCGGCTTGGCGGCTTTGATGTATGACGGACGGTTGCCCTTCTTGGTAGAAGCATGCAACGTGAACTGGCTGATGACTAGAATTTCACCTCCATCTTCCAGGATCGACTTGTTCATTACTCCGTTTTCATCGTCAAAAATACGCAGATTTACTATCTTTTTGCAGAGCCAGTCTATATCTTCCTGTCCGTCGGATTCTTCAATGCCGACTAATATCAGCATCCCTTTTCCAATGGAAGACTTGCACTGTCCTTCGATGGTTACTGATGCGTGGCTTACTCGTTGTACAACTATTCTCATTGATATTTTCTCTATTCTATTGAATGTTACGAAAGGCAAATTTACGAAATTAAGAAGAAAAAACGATGGATTGGAAGGAAATATTATAGGAGATAAGTATTAGGTATTAAGTATTAACCGTAGCTGTCATTCGGAAGCGTGTCTGTCTGTTGTGCGGAAGCATATCTATTAGGACGACAGATGTATTTGCCTCATAACTTGATTGAGTTTGCCTTAGAACCGTATAGACATGAACATAAACTCTATAACATTACCGGTAGTACTCTATGTGGTTAGAAATCAATGGTATATAGTTTCCTATGATTTCTTTTAATGGAAACTGTCGTTTCCCGGCGAGGGAACGGCCGTTCCTTTTAATGGAAACGACCGTTCCTTTTAAAGGGAACTGGCGTTTCCTCCGAGGAAACTAACGCTTGCCCCATATGATACTGATACTTGATTTATATGGACTAACAATTTAGCGTATAGCCACATAGAAGTGAGCCTATTCGTTGCTTAACCCTTTTTTTACAGTCTGAGCCTTCACTTCTCCTATGACCTTTGCGATTTCTTCAAGGGATGCCTCTTTGATTCGTTTTACGCTTTTAAACTCCTTCAATAGGGCTGTTTTTGTCTTTTCTCCAATCCCTTTAATGCTATCCAGAGCCGATGCGACCTGTCGCTTGCTGCGCTTGTCGCGGTGGAAAGTAATCGCAAAACGGTGTACTTCATCCTGAATCTGCGTCAGCAGACGGAATAAAGAACTTTGTTGTTTGATCCCAATCGTCTGTGCGGGAAACCCGAAAAGTAGCTCTGACGTGCGATGCTTATTATCCTTGGCCAAACCGGCAATCGGAATATTCAGATGCAGTTCATCCTCGATTACTTCTCTGACGACTTCCATTTGTCCTTTACCACCATCGGTAATAATCAGGTCGGGAAGGGGAGAATTTTCTTCAATGGCGCGCTGATAACGTCGTCTGACCACCTCTTTCATGGAAGCGTAATCATCCGGTCCCACGACCGTCTTAATATTGTATTTACGGTAATCTTTCTTCGATGGTTTCGCCTTTTTGAATACTACGCAGGCAGCTACGGCATCCGATCCTTGTATATTCGAGTTATCGAAACATTCAATCTGCAAAGGTGGCTTGTCTAAATGCAGTTCGTTTTGTATTTCTTTCAGCAGACGCATACTGCGCTGCTCCGGGTTCAGTTTCTCGGCTTGTTTCAATCGGTCGGCCTTATATTGCTTCACATTTAGGATAGAAAGATCGAGCAGTTTTTTCTTATCTCCCCTTTGAGGAACGGTGAAAACGACATTATTCAACTCCAGATCAAGTTCGAAAGGAACAATAATCTCCCGTGAATGGCTCTTGTAGCGCTCCCGCATTTCAATAATGCCTAGCGTCAGTAACTCTTCTTTCGATTCATTTAGCTTCTTCTTGTACTCAAAGGTGAATGCCTGATTGATGGCGCCATTGGTGATGTGCAGATAGTTGACGAAAGCCGAATTTGAATCGTCTTCTTCGATGGAAAAGACGTCGATATTGTGCAGGACAGAACTTACTACCTCCGATTTAGACCGGTAATTCTCTATCAGCAGATACTTCTCCTTAATCTTCTGAGCCTCTTCAAACTTCATTTCATTGGCCAGTTCCTGCATCTTTTCTACCAGCATACGGCTAATATCCTGCGTATTTCCTTTCAAAATCTCTTTGATTTCATCGATGTTCTTCAGATAATCCTCGTGCGATTGCAGTCCAACGCATGGTCCGGCGCACTTCTTGATGTGATACTCCAGACAAACCTTGAACTTTCCCGCCCGTATGTTCTCCGGAGAAAGGTTCAGATTGCAGGTACGCAACGGGTATAGATGCTTGATCAGGTCGAGCACCGCATACATCGAAGGAAGGTGGCTGTAGGGACCATAATAAGAAGAACCGTTTTTGATAATCTTTCGAGTCCTGAAAATGCGTGGAAAGTATTCATTCTGCACGCAGATGGAAGGGTAGGTCTTGTCGTCCTTCAGCAATACATTGTAGCGGGGCTTATATTTCTTGATCAGATTGTTTTCCAGCAATAATGCATCTTCTTCGGTGTTAACAACGATGTAACGGATATCGGCAATCTTGCTGACCAATACTCGTGTCTTGCCGGGTTCATGCTCTTTGCTGAAGTAAGAATATACCCTTTTTTTTAGGTTTTTAGCCTTTCCAACGTATATAATAGTCCCTTCTGTGTTCAGATACTGATAGACTCCCGGCTTTTCGGGCAGGTTGGCTACAATACCTCTCAGATATTCATTCGTTTTGGCTTCCGGTTCTGTATTCATAATCGTTATAGATGAAATAGCGGGAAATAAAAAAGGGCGTAGATTCTCTACGCCCTGCAAATATAAGCAATTTGTTTATAAAGTCAATACGGATTCTACTTCTACGTCATCTCCGAATACGGATTTGCCATTCAGGTCTTTCAATTCGATAATGAAGTTTACATATACCTTTTTAGGCTTCAGTTTCTTCACCAGTTCGCAGGCTGCTTTCATAGTTCCTCCCGTTGCCAGCAGGTCGTCGTGTAGTAAAACTACGTCGTTTTCATCGAGTGCGTCCTTATGAATCTGCACAGTGTCCGTGCCATATTCTTTGTCGTAGCTTTCTTCGATCACCTCTGCGGGAAGTTTGCCCGGCTTGCGGATAGGAATAAAACCTGCGTTCAGTCGGGTAGCTAGGATAGGGCCCATGATGAATCCTCTGGATTCTATACCTACTACTTTGGTGATACCTTTATCCTTGTACATTTCGAACATGATGTTCGATAATTCTTGCAAGCACCAAGGGTCTTTAAACAGGGTGGTGACATCGTAGAAAAGGATTCCGGGGATCGGAAAATCGGGAATTTCCCGGATGCTTTTAATTAGCGTTTCTTTGCTCATAATCATTGGTTTATCTCGTTTCTTTAAATGATTTGTTTCACGTGAAACGTTGCCGCTTATCGGCCGGAAAGTACCAGCAATACGTTGATGTCGCTTGGTGATACTCCCGGAATCCGGCTCGCTTGAGCAATCGTTTCCGGATCAATCTTCACTAGCTTCTGACGAGCTTCCGTAGATAGCGACTGGATGGAAGCATAATCAAATTTGCCTTTGATCTTGATGCTTTCCAGGCGTGCCAGCTTTTCTGCTATCATTCGCTCTCTGTCAATATAGCCTTGATACTTGATCAGTATTTCTGCCGCTTCCAGAATCTCTTCTTTACGGTCGGAGTCTGCAGCGGTTGCTTTTTCTAATTCTCTTTGGAAGGCGGGGACATGTTCCGCGATATTCTCAATCGTGATTTGCGGACGATTGAGAATTTCGATCAGCTTACAGCCTTGACGAAGGGGAGTTGTTCCCAACTTTTCGAGGGCATCATTAATTAATGCCGGTTTCATCGAATAGTTCTTTGCGAAATTTACTATCTGCTCTAATGCCTCCTTCTTGGTCTTCATTAATTGGTAGCGATCCTCTCTTGCCAGTCCGAGGTGATATGCTCTTTCGGTCAGTCTCATGTCGGCGTCGTCCATGCGGAGAAGAATACGGTATTCGGCACGTGAAGTGAACATACGGTATGGTTCGTCTACTCCTTTGGTCACCAGGTCGTCTATCAATACACCGATATATGCTTCGTCGCGAGCCAGTGTGAAGGCTTCACCACCGTGACAGTTGATGTGTGCGTTGATTCCGGCGATCAGTCCTTGTCCTCCCGCTTCTTCGTAACCGGTTGTTCCGTTCACTTGCCCGGCAAAGAACAGGTTTTTGATAATCTTCGATTCCAGCGAATGTTTTAATTGGGTGGGGTCGAAGTAATCGTACTCAATCGCATATCCGGGACGATAGATGACGATATCCTTGAATGCCGGTACTTTTTTCAGCGCGGCGATCTGAATATCCATCGGAAGAGAAGAAGAAAATCCGTTCAGGTATAATTCCTGTGTTGTTTCACCTTCGGGTTCGAGGAACAGTTGGTGCTGCTCTTTGTCGGGGAAGGTGACAATCTTGGTTTCGATGCTGGGGCAATAGCGCGGACCGATACTTTGAATCTGTCCGTTGAACAGGGGAGAATCCGGCAGCCCTTCGCGCAGAATCCGGTGCACTTCTTCGTTGGTATAGCAGGTCCAGCATTGCAGTTGCTTCAAATGGCGCGTACTGGTATTCATGAATGAGAACTTGTGGAAGTCGCATTCTCCGTCTTGTGTATCCATCAGATCGAAGTGGATGCTGCGTGCGTCGATTCGTACCGGTGTGCCGGTCTTCATCCTTCCGTAGGCAATGCCATGTCGGGCGATGGATTCTGTCAGCTGGTAAGATGCGGGTTCTGCCATTCTTCCGCCGGGCAATTGGTGGCGGCCTACGTGCATGAGTCCGTTCAAAAATGTTCCTGCGGTCAGTACGATACATTTCGCTTTGAATGTGACACCCCAAAGAGTGACGAGTCCGACTACTTCACCGTTTTCAACGAGCAATTCACAGACGGTATCCTGCCAGATATGAAGGTTGGGAGTATTTTCCAGTTTCTCACGCCATGACCAGATAAACTTGGCACGGTCGCATTGAGCGCGGGGACTCCACATGGCGGGACCTTTCGAGCGGTTCAGGATTCGGAACTGGATAGCAGTTTCATCCGTCACCAATCCCATCTGTCCGCCCAGTGCGTCTATTTCGCGTACTATTTGTCCTTTGGCGATTCCTCCTACTGCCGGATTGCAACTCATCTGTCCGATCTTGTTCATGTCCATTGTGATCAGACAAGTTTTGGAACCTAAATTCGCAGCGGCGGCTGCCGCTTCACAACCAGCATGTCCGGCACCAATTACAATTACATCGTACTTAAAATCCATTCTACCTTATTTATTATCAAACGCTGCAAAGTTACGGAAAAGTTGCGAGAGTTGTATCTTCTGCCGGTTTTTGCTTCCGAAATTTCGAGGAGGAGGCGGGGCGGGCGCAAAAAAACGCCGTAATTTTGGATTGGAAATATGCAAGATGTAACGTTTCTGGCTTCTTTTCTTTTATGTCAAGGCTTCGATTCCTTTCAAAAAGAGATGTAAATGCTCTTTTTTGACATTTTAGGCTTACTTTTTGTCACTTGAAAAAGTGCGCGGCCGTGTGATGAAATAGAAGACGAACGGAGCGTTTGGACAGAAATTGTATCAAATCAACATTCGGATGTATGTTTTATACCCAACCTCCACTCTTTCTCTTGACATAAATCAAAAAAATAAGGTAAAACATGTTTTTTAGCATAAGAATTCTTGTTGTTTTCCAAAACACCTCTACCTTTGCAGTGTAGTTGTGAAACTACTAAGATTTTTAGGTATTAGAAAAAGGTAATAACAAAAGAGTAGTATTAGTTTATAAAATTAAGGTATTAGATTTTAAGATTAGTTTTTAGGAAAAAGATTGTTTTGATTAGGTATTAGAAAAAAGTAGTTTTCAGGTAACAGGTAAATTGAGATGCAGAAAAAAGAATCCCATTTATGGGGGATTCTTTAGGTGGGGCGGAGTTATTCGCTCTTTTTTTATTTTATGCCCCTTTATTCTATTTTTTTATATGAGGGGTGAACTTACATACTGAAAAAACAGATATATTTGTAAGTCATATCTATTATAACCAGTTTTTGCAGTAATTTGAAGAGAGTCTTTTATTGTTTGATTAATCTTGTTGCCGTATGAGCGATAAAGATGATTTGATAGTAGCAGGTGTCAACCAGAAAGATAAGGGAATCTGGAGGGACTTTTATAATCGCTATTATGCGGCCTTGTGCTCATATGTCGAGAAAATTCTGTTCCTCACCGATGCCGTAGAAGATCTGGTTCAGGAGGTGTTTATATCCGTGTGGGAAGGTAAGCGTACTTTTTCCGACTCCCGTGAGCTGACTAATTATCTTTATCGTGCCTGCTATAATAATGCACTGTTGTATATCCGCAACCATCAGATTCATGATTCTATATTGAATGGCTTGCCTCAGGAAGAAGATTTTGAAGACGAGGAAATGCTGTATGCTTTGACTGTGAAAGAAGAAGCTATCCGACAACTTTATTTCTATATCGAGGAGCTTCCTGCCGAACAACGCCGTATCATCCTGCTGAGAATTGAAGGACATTCGTGGGACGAAATCGCATCCCGGCTGGGAGTTAGCATCAATACGGTTAAAACTCAGAAAAGCCGTAGCTATAAATTCTTACGCGAGAAGCTGGCAAATTCCAGTTATTCTGTACTTCTTACTCTTATATTTTATTAGAAACCGGGCTGTGCATCCTTGCTTTTGTGGGGGTGAAGTGACTGTGATGTGGCTTATTTAAGTGGATGAGCCGGTATGTTTAACAGGTAAACAAAGCTTGGTTAGCATTTTTAGTAAGCTATATGTGTTCGTTCCATGTCTGTGTCTTATTGCATTGTATATCAATCAGCTAAGTCCGAAAGTGACGGATGATGATAAAATATGAGTTTCAAACTCCTTAGTAAAAGCTAAAAAATACATCATTTTAATAGCGGCAACGAAAAAAAACAAATATTTTTTAAGATGCCTAATTGTCATTTATTGATGGCTGAATTTTGATTCTGAAAAGGGAATGATTTGTTAAATATGTCATTTTTGTTGCTGAATAATGTCATAATGATAGTTTTTCATTCTTTTCCGTTTTCGTACGGAGAGTGTCTCATAAAAAATAATCATCTTTTTGTCACCCATTTATGGACGTTATGTATAATTATAGTAAAGCAAAGATAAAATCCTCATTAGAAATAGATAAAATTATGAAAAAGTTAGAAAACACATATCAAGATGCCTCTTTGATAAAAAAGGCTCTTTTGGGAGATGCAAGCGACAAAGAGCAGCAAGTGTTGGAACAACGTTTATCTATGCATCCGGAACTGAAAGCCGTGTATGAGAAATTGCAGGATAGTGAGGAATTAAAAGATGCTTTTAATAAGTATAAAGAATATTCATCGGAAAAGGCTTACGAGCATTTCCTTCAACAAATTCAACAAAAAGAGAATTCGTCCGGTGGAAAGATCCACCGTATCCGGACATGGTGGTATGCTGCCGCAGCGATGGTAGTACTGGGAGTAGGAATTTCTTTTTATGCAGTGAATCATTATCAGGCAGTGGAGGAGTCCCAGGCACGTATCGCGCAAATCAAGCCGGGTAGCAAACAGGCAGTGCTGACTTTGCCCGATGGAAGCACTATTGATGTACAAAAGAAAGATATAAATGTAATAGTAGACGGCGTCCAAGTGAAATACAATAAAGGGGTGCTGTCATATCGACCGACCGTCACAACACAACAACACGAAGAAGAAAACGTCGATGAAAGTCCGGTGAAGTCAAATGAACTGGTTATACCACGGGGAGGGGAGAATACTGTCCTTCTTGCTGATGGAACCACTGTTCATTTGAATGCCGGTTCTAAATTGCTTTATCCGGTCCGTTTTGTCGGAAAGCGCCGAATTGTGACACTGGAAGGTGAAGCCTATTTTGATGTGAGAAAGGATGAGGAACATCCGTTTGTGGTCCGAACTCGTTTCGGAGAAGTAACGGTACTTGGTACGGCATTTAATATCAATGCTTATAATGATGCGGATGCATGCTATACCACTCTTGTATATGGGAAAGTAAATTTCTCGACACCCGATCAGAATACTATTACGCTGGCGCCGGGTGAACAGGCAGTCGCCTCTTCCCGTGGCATTGAAAAGCGGGCGGTGGATGTCAATGAATATATCGGCTGGGCACAAGGTGTATATGTTTTCAACAACAAACGGCTGGGCGATATCATGAAAACCTTCGAGCGCTGGTATGATGTTCATGTCTATTATGAGAAGGATTCTCTACGCGACCTGACTTATAGTGGTGACTTGCAGCGATATGGTACGATCAATACTTTCCTGAATGCATTAGAACTAACCGGCGATATCTACTATAGAATAAACGGAAGAAATATATTGATATATGAGAATGAGTAATATTGAGTTTTGATTTAAAAATTATGAAAAAAAGAAGAGTCTTTATGCTATGTCTTTTTGCATTGAGTATGGTTCTCAGTGCATGGGCACTTCCACCTGATGAGAAGAAAGTGACACTTGATTTGAAGGATGTGCCGATGGAAACATTTTTAAACACGGTAAAACAGAAAGCTGGAATCAACATGCTTTATAACTCTCAGATGTTTAAAGGAGTTGAACCGGTGACTGTAAAAGCTACCAACGAGCCTTGGAAGGAATTGCTGGACCGCGTTCTTTCACCTAAAGGTTTCACTTATGCTACCAAAGATGGTATTGTGGTCATCAAGAAGAAAGATCAGAAGACACGTACGTTGGAAGGTAAAGTGGTGGATGAACAGGGTGGCGAACTGCCGGGTGTGACGGTGCTGATACTGGGGAAAGAAAGAAATATCGGAACAATGACTGATGCAGACGGTGCTTTTTCTTTAGGACTTCCTGAAGGAGATGTAACAATTCGTCTTTCCTTTGTAGGTATGCAAACTTTGGAAATACATACTGGCAAGCTCAATCTTGATAAAGTGCATACCTTTAAGTTGAAACCCGATTCAAAGCAATTGGAAGAGGTGGTGGTAACCGGTTATGCAAAGATCAGCAAAAATAGCTTTACGGGTACTTCTGTGACGGTTACGTCAGATCAGTTGATGTCGGTTTCCAAAACAAATGTATTAGGAGCTTTGCAAACGTTCGATCCCTCTTTTCGTATTGCTGAAAATAATTTAGCAGGTTCGAATCCGAATAATGTTCCGGAGTTGTATATCCGTGGACGTTCCGGTATTGGAACTACTCAGTTGGATGCGCAAAGCCTTTCTAAAACATCATTGAAGAACAATCCTAATCTTCCGACTTTTATCATGGATGGTTTTGAGATTAGTGTGCAGAAGTTATATGATATGGATCCTAGCCGTATTGAGAGCATTACTATCTTGAAAGATGCTGCTGCTACGGCTATGTATGGTTCTCGTGCAGCTAATGGTGTAGTTATTATTACAACGGTAACTCCGAAAGCTGGTAAAGTCAATATCGATTATAACTTTACTGGAACATTGGAATATCCTGATCTGACCGATTATAATATGATGAATGCGCGGGAAAAGCTTGAAACAGAGGTTGCGGCAGGTATGTTTAAAGCTAAGCCGGAAGCCGGTGCAAGTGAGCAAAATCGATTGGATCAAATCTATAATAGAAAGTTGAATAATGTAGTTCGTGGAGTAGATACCTATTGGTTATCGAAACCGCTTCGTACTGTATTCAATCATAAACATAGTTTGTATCTAGATGGAGGAACGGATGACCTGCGTTGGGGAGCTGACTTTTCTTACAATTCAGGAGATGGCGTAATGAAAGGTTCTTATCGTGATCGTATGTCGGGCGGGTTATCTTTATCTTACCGTTTCGGTGCTTTTCAGGTAAAAAACTATTTTTCTTATACTTATACTAAATCTGAAGAATCTCCTTATGGAAGCTTTTCTGATTATACTTCAAAGTTGCCATATGATGAGTATTTAGATGAGAATGGGAATTATTTGGAAACCACTACCTCATGGACTGGAGGAACAGAAGAGAATCCATTATATGAAGCTACGTTGAAAAGTTATGATCGTAGCAAATCATGGGAACTGATTAATAATACTGAATTATTGTGGAATATAGATAACTATTGGTTACTGAAAGGACAATTTAGTGTTACGAAGTCAAATTCAGATTCACGCCAATTTTTAGATCCTCGTTCAAAAAAGAATTCTGAACCGTTAAATGCTAACAATGTGATTTCTGGACAGTTGGATGTTGCTACTGCCAATAGCTTAAGTTGGGACGCTACGGCTACTTTATCATATAACCGAAATATTAAGAAGAACAATTTGAACTTCTTGATTGGGATTAATGCTACTTCAAGTACTGGCGATAGTTTCGGTATAGCTTATAAAGGCTTTCCTTCTGGGGAGTTATCTTCTCCGGGGTATGCGAACAAAGTACCTACATTACCAGTAAACTCAGATAGTAAAAGCCGTTTGTTCGGTGCATTAGGAACATTCAATTATTCGTTCGATAATATTTATTTGGCTGACGTTTCTCTTCGTTTTGACGGAAACTCGGAATTTGGTTCCGATCAACGATTTGCCCCATTCTTTTCGGGTGGTCTCGGATTGAATCTGCATAATTATAAGTTTATGAAACAATTTGAATGGATGGAGCGCTTTAAGATTCGTGGAACATATGGTATCACTGGTAAGGTGGATTTTTCTCCCTACGAGGCACAGACAATTTATCAAGTAATCACAGACAATTGGTTTAAAACAGGTTTAGGTGCAACACTGATGGCATTGGGGAACAGTTCATTGGGATGGGAGAAGACGCATAATATGGATTTGGGGTTGGATGTTGACATGTTCAAAGGTTTACTTCAGATGAACTTTTCTTATTATCGTAAGAAAACAGTAGATCTGGTGAACAGTGTGACTTTACCTAGTTCTACAGGGTTTACCTCATACAAAGACAATATCGGTGAAGTAATGAATAAAGGTGTCGAAATTCAGTTGCGAAGCACTATCCTGAATTCAAAGGATTGGTATGTGGCAGCCTTTGTCAATATGGCTCATAATAAGAATGAGATAACCAAGATTTCTGATAGCCTGAAAGAGTATAATAAGAGGGTACAAGAGAAATATGCTGATTATAATTCCGGTATTAATAAAGGTAAAGCCGAATATAGTGCTACTTATTTACAGTATGTAGAGGGTGGGTCCTTAACGTCTATTTTTGGTGTAAAGTCGTTAGGTATCAATCCGGCAGACGGTAGAGAAATCTTTGTTCGTCCTGATGGAACGATTACTTACGATTGGAATGCAGCTGATCAAGTTGTAATTGGAAATGAAGAGCCGAAACTTCAAGGTACCTTTGGTTTTAATATGCGTTGGAAGCAATTCTCCGTATATTCAACATTTATGTATGAGCTTGGAGGACAACGGTACAATTCAACATTGGTAAGTAAGGTTGAGAATGCATATATACAAAGTAGCAATGTGGATCGTCGAGTATTAACAGGACGTTGGCAGAATCCTGGAGATTGTACTCCTTACGGACGTTTGCAAACAGATGGAGTGGTTGCAGTAACTCGTCCTACAAGCCGTTTTATTCAGGATTACAATGTCTTAACATTTAATTCTCTGACGGTAGGTTATGACTTTAATGCAGAATGGTTGAAAAAAGCACATATTGGCTTATTACGTGTAGAATTGTCGGGTAATGATTTATTCCGTGTTTCTACTGTACGTGCCGAGCGTGGTTTGGACTATCCGTATTCTCGTTCTTTTGCAGCTTCGGTAAAGATGAGTTTTTAATAAACAATACTTAGAGTAGATGAATAATATGAAGAAAGTATATGCAATGATATTACTGACAGCTAGCTTGTTTACAACAAGTTGTAGTGATTGGTTGGATGTAGCACCAAGTAATCAAGTCAATGGCGATAAACTTTTCGAAGTTGGCGATGGTTATCGTAACGCTTTGAATGGTATTTATTTGAATTTGGGAACCTCCTCAATGTATGGTAAGAGTATTTCATGGGGGTTTATGGATGTAATAGCACAATATTATCAGTCGGGAAGTAGCTATATGAAAAGTACCTCGTCCTATTATAAAGCTGCTAATTATAAATTCGATGATTCAGATGTAAAAAGTATTATTTCCAGCATTTGGTCTGTTGGTTATAATAATATAGCTAACTGTAATAACTTGATTGCTAATGTAAGTGAAGCATCTCCTTCTGTGTTTGCAGAAGACGAGTTGGAGAAGAATATGATATGGGGAGAGGCATTGGGATTGCGTGCGTTAATCCATTTCGATATGCTTCGGATGTTTGCTCCTTCTATGCTTAAAGACGATGGCAAAGCCTATATACCTTATGTTGATGTATATCCTACTATTGTTCCTTCTTATGAAAACAATAAGGAGATTTTGAGAAAAATAGTTAATGATTTAAAAGCGGCAAAGGACTTGTTGGCAAAGTGTGATACTATTAAAGAAAACAAACATTGGATGTCCACCGAAAATCGTATGTTGGCTGTTAATAGTGGTACTAGTGGAGAACTGGCTAAGGATGTATTTTTTGCGTATCGTGGATATCGTATGAATTATTATGCGGTAACAGCGATGTTAGCTCGTGTTTATTGTTGGGCTGGCGAATATGGTAATGCTTACAAAGAAGCAAAAGAAGTAGTAGATGCCACTTATTCAACAGGAAGCACGTCTACAGCTTCTTGTTTTAACTTCTCTAATAGCTTGACCACTAATCGGAAAGATTATAATAGTATAATTATGACTTTCTTTAAGTCTACTTGCTATGAAGATTATCTTCCGTATATGACTAAAGGGAATGATGTGGTATTAGTTGTAAATACTACAAATCTTTTTGGTGATGAAGCTGGTGCTGACGATCGTAATCTTGATTTGTTTGGGGACTGGGATGGAGGAGATATTAAGTATTCCTTTAAATATGATATAAAAGAAGGTACTTCCGGTACAGACATGATTCCGGCTATACGCTTGAGCGAGATGTATTATATTATGGGTGAATATTTTGCTTATAAAGATGAGTTCTCTAAAGCAGGTGAGATGTTAGATAAAGTACGTTATGCGAGAGGTATTAGTACTACTAATCTAGCATCAAGTATTGGTTCTCTGGAAGTCTTTCATACACATTTGATAAAAGAAATGCGTCGTGAGTTTGTAGGTGAAGGACAGATGTTCTTTCAGTATAAACGTTTGGATCAGAAACCGAAAGATAATGTAGTCTTTGTATTTGACAAACCGAATAATGAAGACATTTAATATTGCTAATCAAAAGAAGAAACGATGAAAAAAAATATATTATTTGCTTTAATCTCTCTTTGTCTTTGGGCGTGTTCAGAGGATGAAATAAAACCCTATCAGGGAGAACAGTATCTTTATTTTAGTCAATTGATAAATACGACAAATGATTACGATAAAGAGAATGGATATATGGAGGTGTCATTCAATAATTATCCGACGAGCGAAGAAATAACGGTAAAGATTGGTATGAGTTTGATTGGTAAGCCTCTCAACGAAGATACTCCATATAGTGTAGTAGTGGTAGAGGAGAATGAAAAAGAAGATCCTACCCCAAATGCGGCTTCAAAGAATTTTCGTTTACCAATTAATCCAAAATTTGGAGCAGGATTGTCTAATGATACGCTAGAAGTTACTTTGGTGAAGACGGATGATTTGAAGGAGAATGTAAAATTGTGTCTGAAACTGGTTCCGAATGAATATTTCCAAGGAACAATGCAGGAATATGAAAAAATAAAAATTGTATTTAATAATGTGGTAAGTAAACCAGAGTGGTGGACTACTCAGGTCACAAGAGTATATTTAGGTACGTACTCTAGAAAAAAATATGAAGAATTTGTGAAGTGTACAGGAGTAACTAATTTCGGGGCATTAAATACGGCTGAGAAGAGAGCTTATTCATTGACATTTAAACGCTATATTGCACAGAATAATGTGATGGATGTGGATGCTGATGGTAAAGAATTTCCAATGACTGTGCCTATTAATTAATAAATAGACTACTTGAATATGAATATGAAAATAATATTTATCGTTATGTTCCTTTTAGGTATGGCATCTTGTTATGATGATAAGGGGAATTATGATTATAAAGAAATGAATGATATAGAAGTCTCTGTTTCAACAGAAACCTCTTATTATTCCTTGGGAGATAAGGTTATCTCAAAACCGGAACTAACTTTTGCTTTGGGACGCGAAAGTCAGAACTTAGCTTATGAATGGAGCTATGATGGACATGTGATAGCTCACTCTAAAGATTTGGAATGGGTGGCGGATACGGTAGCCAAAAATAAAGATCTGCGATTGGCAGTATTGGATAAGTCCACTGGAGTATCTTATTTTGGATCAACGACAATCTCAATTAGTTCTCCATATGTGAAAGATGGTTGGGTTATTCTTTCTGAAAAGGATGGTAATAGTATGTTGACATTTATGAAATTCCAAACAGAAGAGGGAGTACTTAAACCTGTAGTTACTCGTGATATTTATCGAATGATAAATAAAGAACCGTTAGGTAGTCAGCCTGTTTCGATATATCCTCATTGGGTAGAGCAATGGGATGGTGAGGATCCAGGTATAAGTTGGCTATGGATAGCGCAAAAAGGTGGGCAAGGAGCTGTAGACGTATCAGGTAGTAGTTATCAGCGTGAAGGAGCATTGTCACAAATGTTCTTGGAGGGTTATCCACAAGATTTAGTACCGGAAGCAGTGATTGATTTGCAGTGTCTGACGATGGCTGTCGGCGAGGACGGTACAATTTATACACGTGTAAAAGAGAGTAATCTTCTTTTTAATACGAGCCGTTTTATCAATACTCCGCTAACATCGGATGCAGAAGGTAAAGTGAAAGTTGACGGTAGTATGATTGCTTATGCTCCATTTTCGGGCCATGGAGGATTGCTATTGTATGATAAGAATTCAAGTCAATATTTACACGTAACAGATAAACTGAGCTCTAATGGAACTTTTAATTCGGGCAAAATACTAACATTGAATGTGGATGAAGCGACATACACAAATCATCCTACTTATGCTCGTTTAGATAATATGAAAGATTATACAGTACATTATGTAGGAGCGTGTGAATCGGGCTCTTATGATTATGGTAAGATGATGTACTTTGCAGTAATAGAGCATAAGCAGTCTCATAAATTCTATATCCAGAAGTTTGCGGTAAGAGACTTTTCCGGTAGTACTACAGTAACTAGTTTGGCTACAACGTATGTGTCGCAGATGGAAGCACCTGCTGAGTTGGGGCAGATAATTGATGGTACTTCAAAGAATAGTTTCTCATTGTTCCGTTATCAAGATTCATGGCAATACCTTTTTATTAGTAAAGGGAACGACCTATATCTGTATTATCTGAAAGAAAATATGTTATTTAAGTGTGCTACATTTAACTCTTCGATTACCTCTGTTGATACACAGTTCTACAATAATCAATATATCATTGTTGGTTTGGAGAGCGGAGATGCCTATATTATGAAAGGATATACTTACAACACTTCTGATGAATATACTATTGATAAATACGTGATAAATAAGGGACAAACAATTCAAGTAACGGAAGTTGATGGGAAATTTGTTCTATATCACGAAAAAGATTTAGGACGTATTGTGCAGGTACGTTATAAGCCTAATACAGGCAATGGATGGGATGATAATTTTGATTGATTATAAACTTAAAAACGATAAAACCTTGAAAAAACTGTATTTACTTCTTCTGGTCGCACTATGCGGGGCTATGATCAGCCCCGCTGTGGCCAAGAAGAAAAACAAGAAGAAAGCTTCTACTGAAGCAACTACAAAGAAAGAGAAGAAGGAAACCAAGTACGACAAACTGTTTAAAGACAAGAAAGTCACCACGGCTAAAGGTTTCATTACTCTTCACAAGTTGGATAATAAAATCTACTTTGAGTTGCCGATTAAGGTGATGAATCGGGATATTCTACTTGGTTCTACCATCGTGGAAACGACCGATAACCAGTTCGGCTGTGTAGGAGAGAAGTCAGGTGATCCTTTTCTGATTCGTTTTGTGCAACGCGACTCAACTATTACATTGCGTCGTGTACAGGCAGGGCAGTTCTCTGAAGATCGTGAAATCAAGAAGCGCTTGGTAAGCAGTACCATGCCGGCAATCGCTGAAACATTCGAGATCAAAGCATATAATAACGATAGCACGGCAGTGGTATTCGATATGACAGACTATCTGCTGAGCGATAAAAAGAACCTTTCTCCGTTCTCACCATATTCAATGATGGAGATGATGGGAGCCGATATTAGTAAGGATTTTGAGAAGGAAAGCTCATTTATTCAGGGAGTCAAAGGCTTTGAGGATAATGTGAGTATACGTTCTTTACTGACCTACAAAATCAGCGTGGGTATGAAGGGAAATTATGCAGTGAAGAAAATGCCGTTTACTGCGGTTATGAATCGTAGCTTCATTCTGTTGCCTGAACAACCGATGCGTCCCCGTTATGCTGATCCACGTATTGGTATTTTTGAACACTCTGTAGTAGAATTTGCTTCCGAAGGTCGTGGGTTGCGTACTCGTCACATTGCTCACAGATGGAATCTGGAGCCATCGGATTCAGCAGCCTATCTCCGTGGCGAACTGGTAGAGCCGAAGAAACCTATTGTTTTCTACATTGATGATACTTTTCCGTTGAGTTGGAATAAATATATCCATAAAGGAGTTGAAGTATGGCAGAAAGCATTTGAGAAGATCGGTTTTAAGAATGCCATCATTGCAAAAGATTTCCCGAAAGATGATCCGAACTTCGATCCGGAGAATATCAAATATTCCTGTATACGTTATGCTCCGTCTACGGTGGCCAATGCGATGGGACCTTCTTGGATAGATCCGCGTTCCGGAGAAATCATTAATGCATCTGTTACGGTATTCCACAATATTGTGCAGTTGGTTCAGTACTGGCGCTTCTTACAGACTGCCCCTGCTGATGAGGAAGTGCGTGATGTTGTTTTGCGTGAAGACTTACTGGGAGATTGTATCGCTTATGTGCTCTCGCATGAGGTAGGACACACATTGTCATTGATGCACAATATGGCAGGTTCTTCTTCTATCCCTGTGGAATCTTTGCGTGATCCGAAGTTTACTCAGGAGTTTGGTACGACTTACTCTATTATGGACTATGCCCGTAACAATTATATTGCTCAACCGGGTGATAAAGAGAGAGGCGTGCGTTTGACTCCTCCGGAACTGGGAGCGTATGATTATTACGCTATCGCCTGGTTGTATTCACCGATCTTTGAGGCTAAAACGGCAGAGGAAGAAATTCCTATCTTGGATAAATGGATCAGTGAGAAGTCTGGAGATGTTAAATATCGCTATGGTAAACAACAATTCAGACGTCGTTTTGACCCAAGTTCAGTAGAGGAAGACTTGGGAGATGACCCGGTGAAAGCTTCTGAATATGGACGTCGCAACTTGCAATATCTGTTAAAGCATATCAATGATTGGGTAGCGGATAAGGATAAGGATTTTGAGTTCCGCACGGCTGTTTATGACGAAATTGTATATGCTTACGTACGTTATTTGACTTTCGTTTTGGGAGATATCGGTGGTATTTATCTGAACGAACGCTATGACGGTGATCAGCGTCCAAGCTTTAAAACTGTATCGAAGCAACAACAAAAAAAGGCTCTGAATTTCTTATTGAATGAACTGAAGGACCTTTCGTGGCTGGATGCACGCGAAACTCTGAAAGAATTCCCTATCCGTACTTCTGTGGCCATGCAGATGGAAGATGCAATTATTGATGGTATCTTGTCTCGTTGTGGTGCGGTGGCTATCTGTTCGGGTAAGGCGACATCAGCTCCTTATACTCAGAAAGAATATCTTGCCGATATAGAACGTTTTGTATGGGCTCCTACCCGTGCCGGAAGAACTTTGACAGAAACAGAAATGCGTTTGCAGATGAATTATCTGACGAAGCTGATTGAAGGTTCGGTTGCAGGGGTTGCAAAGAATGCTACCCGTAAAGGTATCGCAGATATGTATGCTCACATTGAAGTGCCCGAATGGCTGAAAGCTGCTTCACGCGAACGTTTCGGAATCATCTCGGAGGAATTTATGGGATGTTTTAATAACAAGCCTCGTGAGATGCAGGCTGCCCGTTTGGAGGAAATCAGTGGATTTGATGATGATGTAGATCTGAAAGCACCGATCGAACCGATGGAACATATATACTACGGTGAGTTGAAGAAGGTTCGTAGTCTGGTTGCAGCAAGTGCTTCTACCGGTTCGGCTGATACACAACGCCACTACCGCTTATTGTTGTACAAAATTGACCAGGCATTAAAATGATAGGAAGTATGAGAAATAGATATAGTAAGATACTTTGTTTATTGCTTCTTTTTGCATGTTGCCTGCCACAGGAAGGAAATGCTTTCTGGCCTTTTAAAAAGAAGAAAAAAGAAGATAAGAAGGAAAATCTGACACCATATCAGAAGCTGTTCAAGAATAAGAAAGTTCAGACAGCACACGGGCTGATGACTATTCATAAGGTGGAAGGGAAAGTGTATGTGGAGTTCCCGGTTGCCATGTTAGGCCGTGAGATGCTGTTTGCTTCTTCTATTGAAAATACGAGTGACGGTGGTGAAGGAGCTCCCGGACAGTTAGGGGGTACCGACGTACGTTTCCGTTTTGAGATGATCGATTCAACTCTTGTGGCACGTATGCCTTTATTGAGTAAGCCGGTAAATACCAGTGGTGATGCTTATATCGCACGTGCGTTGGACAATGCGCATAATCCGGGTATTTTCAAAAGCTTTAAGGTATTGGCTTGCACTCCGGATAGTTCTGCACTTGTGGTAGATATGAAGGGATTATTTTTGGAGGGATCTGCTTTTACCAAACCTTTCCCTTCGACATCGGCTAACGGATACTATGGATTCGTGTCGCGCGATCATTCTCTGCAATCGGATAAATCTGCTATTTTGGGTGTATCGGCTTCAGAAAATCATATAAGTGTACGTGAAGAGTTGTCATATACTGTCGACCATACGCTGATGGGAGCATACAATATGTACAAAGACGTACCTTTGACAGCGGTCGTCACTAAAATGCTTTGTATTCTGCCCGAGGAGCCGATGACTCCTCGCCTGGCTGACTCACGTTTGGGATTGACTACACAATTGAAAAGTGATTATTCAGGGGCAACTCAGGAAGTGAAGAGTATACGCTATGCAAAACGTTGGCGTATCGAGCCTTCCGACTCTGCTGCCTATCGCCGTGGCGAGCTGGTTCGGCCAGTCAAACAACTGGTGTTCTATATCGACAGTCTGATGCCTGTCAAATGGAATCCGTATATCAAGGCTGGTGCGGAATCGTGGAATAAGGCATTTGAGAAGATCGGCTTTAAAGATGTTATTTGTGTGAAAGAATTCCCGAAGAATGACACATTGTTCAATGCAAACAGCTTTGACTGTATGACAATACGTTATTCGGCTTCTTGGCTGAATTCGGCACAGACAACGATACACTCAGATACACGTACCGGTGAAATATTGAACGCGTCTATTCTGATTAATGCAAATATGATCAGTGTTCAGTATGCTGACCGTATAGGGGCCACTGTTGCTATTGATCCTCGTGTGCGTACTACTGTTTTCCCGCAGGAGATACAGGGTGAGTTGATTCAGGCTGCTATTGCTCAGGCTGTAGGAACCGGATTGGGACTTACAATGAACTGGGGAGCTTCCTGTGCTTATCCGGTGGATTCGTTGCGTTCGGCAAGCTTTACTCAAAAGTATGGTCTCGCTTCTTCTGTTATGGGAGGCGTAATCATTAATGACGTAGCTACGGAGGAGGATGTTCGTAATGGAGTGTGTCTGGTTAATGCAAAGCCTGGTCCATATGACGAACTGGTGATTAAATATTTATATCAACCTATCTATGCTTCTTCATTGCAGGAAGAAAAAGAGACATTGGATAGCTGGATTCGTGAACATACGGGAGACCCATATTATGCTTATATACGTAATCAGTCACGTTTTGATTCTGATCCTCGTAATAGTCGCGGAAGTCTGGGAGATGACCATTTGAAATCATTCGACTATATGCTTCCTAATGTTCGCAAAGGATTTGAGAACTATTATAGTTGGTTTGCCAAGGAAGACCGTGATTTTTTAATGCGCAGACGTGTACACTCTGCCCTTAGTGAAAGACTGAGCGGGCGTATTTATGCAATACTGAGTTATATTGGCGGTATTTACTTGAATGATATTCGCGAGAAGGATGCGATACCAAGTTATTCAATGGTAGATCGTGAGAAACAGAAAGCAGCTTTGAGTAAAGCATTGGAACTGGCAAAGAATCTGGATTGGGTGGACGATACCGCTCATTTGAATGGATTTGAAATTTCAGATAAGAAGGCTGACCGTTTACGTTTGGATATCTTTAATGGTATTTTCGGACGTCTGCCTTATGTCGAGGTTTGTACAGAACGCTTCCCGGATGCAGCATATACTGCTTCGGAATATCTGGATGATATCTATGGAATTGTTTGGGAAGGTGTCTTGAAGCATCGTCCGTTGGAGAATTTCGAGAGAGCACTACAGACAGCGTTTCTGGAAAGTATTATTTCAACATCGACAGCAACTGCGCCTATTGGTAGTTTCAAAGCCTCAAAAACAGGATTTGCGGCTACCGGCAAACCGGAGATCAATCTGGCTGCTTTGAGAAATGGCGGAAAGGTGGATATGAAGATGTATTCATTGCAAAATGCAGAAGAAGTAGCAGGCTTTTCTTCAATTCCGCCGATCTATACCAACCAGACAAAAATAGCTGCTTACTATTTTGACTTGTTGATGCGTACGAAAGACATGCTCAAGAAAGCAATTTCGACGGCTCCTGAGGCAGATCGTTCTCATTATGACCTGTTGATCTACCGCATCAATAAAGCTACGGAAATTGAATAAATCTCTATTACATAAACTCTCTCTTAATTAATTTGTCTCTATGAAAACAATATTGTAAGAGATATTTTTAAAGATTTCTTCTATGCAATATTGAGCATTTTTCACCCGGGTTTACATTGTCGAATGTAAATCCGGGTGAATCTTTTATAGGCGGATATCTTTTGGAAAGTACCATACAACTAGATTGCCCGAGAGAAAAATATCAGTCTTTCTGTATAGAACATTATTATTTAATTTGTATTTTTGGCGCAAAACTCCCGAAATGACTAACAATGAGATTTCCATAGAACAAATTAATAAGTTGGATGCGGCTGCTTTCCGACTGCTTTATAAGAATTATTATAAAGCATTGGTTTGCTATGCAATAACAATTGTCGGAGATTCAGAATCTGCAGAAGATATTGTCCAGGAGTTATTCTCCACTATTTGGGAGAAAAAGATGTTTTTCCGGTCTCTGGCTTCATTCAGGGTTTATCTGTATAACTCTGTCAGAAATGCTTCCTTGGATTATTTGAAACATAAGGATGTGGAAGGCAATTATCTTCAGAAGATGCTTGATAGTCATTCCACTACATTTAGGATGGAAGAGGAGGAAGAGGGCTTCTTTAGTGAAGAAGTCTATCGCCAGCTTCTTCAGACAATTGATGCGCTGCCGGATCGATGCAGGGAAGTTTTTTTGATGTATATGGAAGGCAAGAAGAACGAGGAGATTGCCACTGCACTCCATGTTTCTCTTGAAACTGTGAAGACTCAAAAGAAGAGAGCAATGTCCTTCCTTAGAAAAAAATTAGGCTCCTATCATTTTCTATTATTACAAATGTTACTTCCCTAAAAAGAAGCATAACACTCAATCCGCTTTACTTGTTAACACCTGTTTGCAATGAACAAAATGTTCGTTGTTTTTCTTGATTATTGTACAAAAAGAACGGTCTTCTAAATAAATAAAGTATCTTTTGAATAAAAAAACTTCAGAATCCTGTCCCTCATTTTTTCTTCTTAGTCGTCTTTACTATAAATAACCTGAAATAATATGATAAAGCGTAAAAGAAGTATAAATTCTATTATCCATGATCAGTTGCTGGGATACGCTTCGGAAGAAGATAAAAAACAGTTGCAGTCATGGCTTGATAGTTCTCAAGAAAATAGAGAAAACTATGATCGTCTGATGCGTGAGGCTTGTTTGATTGGCAGGTATAAACAGTTTGCCCAGGTAGATGAAGCACGTGCTTGGGAAAGATTTCAGAAAAAGCATTTCTCTATTCGCTCTGCTCGTTGGATCAAAATAGGACGGTATGCGGCTATCTTCTTATTGCCGATAATCGGTTTTGCAATATGGTTTTGGACTTTGAGGCTGATGGATTCTCAGCCGGTGATTTCGGATGAAGTTCGTATTGCTATGATCCGGTCGGAGAAGATGGGTAAACAAAAGGCAACGCTGGTTTTGGCAAATGGACAGAAGATGGATTTAAAATCAGTGCCTGCTAAGCCATTACAGGATTCGGTGGAACAAGTTCCTGTTGCTCAGCCGTCTGTCTCTGAGACTGATGTGAACGAATCGGAAGAGGTCTCTGTTGTAGAAAATAATAAGTTGAGTACTTATGATGACAGTGAATTTTGGATGACGTTTGAAGACGGGACCAGAGTGCATCTGAATTATAATACGACATTAAAATATCCACCACATTTTGGTACTACCACTCGCACGGTCTATTTGGATGGGGAGGCCTATTTTCAGGTAGCCAAGGATAGCAAGCGTCCTTTCCGTGTCATTACGGCGAATGGAGTGGTCAAGCAGTACGGGACAACTTTCAATGTAAATACACATGTGCCTGGAATAACGAAAGTAGTGCTGGTGAAAGGTTCTGTAAGTGTGCTTCCTAATCAGGGAGGGGAATATAAAATAAAACCGGGGGAATTGGCGGTTCTTCAGGCTGATACGCAAGATGTACAAATTAGCGTAGTGGATATCGAGCCGTATATCGCATGGAACAGTGGACGTTTTGTTTTTGATAATTGTTCTTTGGAGAGTCTGATGAATGTAATATCACGTTGGTACAACAAAGATGTCGTATTCGAATCGGAAGATACCAAGAAGATACGTTTTACAGGAGATATTGATCGCTACGGCTCAATAGAGCCCATATTGAAAGCGATACAGCGGGTGACTCATCTGGAAATGGAAATACAGGGGAAGACCATAATTATAAAGAAATAAACATATTAACTACTATTAAAAAAGGAGGACGACATGCAAAAAAAGAGAGCTCGAGAACGCATTATCATGTTTCTCTGTATTATTTCCTTGTTGTTTACACCGGTGTTGGCTGCATCGCAATCTAATGCAATGAGGGTATCCTTAGATCTTAAATCTGCAACAGTTAAAGAATTTTTTGATGCTGTAAAAGTACAGACTGGCCTGAACTTTATTTATAGTACGGAGCAAGTGAAGAATATGCCTCGTATCACTATTCAGAGCAATAGTCAGCCTATCAGTGAGGTGTTGAACAAAGTGCTGGCAAATACCGGATACAGTTATGAGATAGAAGGAAATATTGTAACCATTGTATATCAGCAACCTAAAGAGAATGTCCGCACGGCTACGGGCGTTGTGGTTGATGAGGGAGGGTTGCCCTTGCCGGGAGCTTATATAAAACTCTCTAAAACGGAACATTCGACGATAACTGATAATGAAGGTAAGTTTTCTATTAATTTATTCCATCAGAAAGAGCCTGTCCTGATTGTCTCGTATTTGGGAATGATTGTACAGGAAGTAAAAGTTGCCGGTACTAAACCTATGACAATCGTGATGAAATCGGATGTAAAGTCAATCGATGAAGTTGTAGTAACAGGTTATCAGGAGATTGACAGACGGAAGTTGGCAAGCTCCATATCCTCTATAAAGGGAGCTGATCTGATTGGTGGGGAGTATCTGTCTATCGACAAAATGTTGCAGGGACGCCTGCCGGGTGTTGCTGTGATGAATATGTCATCTACTCCGGGAGCTGCTCCTAAGATTAGAATCAGGGGATCTTCCTCTATTACAGGAAATAGAGAACCGGTATGGGTAGTCGATGGAATTATTCTGGAAGAACCTGTCAATATCTCTACAGAGGAACTGAACAGTCCGGATAAGATAAATCTGATCGGAAATGCCATCGGTTCGGTCAATCCGGAAGATATTGAACGTGTGGATATTCTGAAAGATGCCAGTGCTACTGCTATCTATGGTATCAAAGCGGCCAATGGAGTTATTGTGGTCACTACCAAGCAAGGAAAAAGCCAGAAACCGAGTATCTCGTATACCGCTACATTGGGGATAACAGCTCCTCCTACTTACGATAAAATGTTTCGGATGAATTCTGCCGACAGAATTGATATGTCTATCGAAATGCAGGAGAGGGGATTATCTTTCGGAAGTTACAAACCTTCGGATATTGGCTATGAAGGGGCATTGCAACATCTGTGGAATAAGGATATTACCTATCAGGAATTCTTAAACCAGGTGAAGACCCTGAAAGGATTAAATACCGACTGGTATGACTTGCTGTTCCGTACAGCATTTACACATCAGCATTCGGTATCCATTACAGGTGGAAATGACCGGAGTAATTATTATATGTCCATGGGATATGCGAATAATAACAGTGTGACGATAGGGGAAGGGTTAGAGCGCTATAACGTACTGGCTAAAATAAATACCAGAATTAACCGGAATATACATTTGGGATTAAAGGTTAGCGGTTCGCTTTCCAAAGCCGAACATCCTCATACTTCCATTGATGTGTATGAGTATGCTTATAATACTTCACGGGCTATTCCACTTCGGACAGCTTCTAATGAGTTGTATTTCTATGCGAATGAGGCTGGACGTAACGGAGTATTGTCTTACAATATCATGAACGAACTGAATCATACAGGAAACAAGAATGATAATTCCGCTATAGATGTAGCTGTCAATCTGGATTGGAAGGTTGCTTCATGGATGAGATTTTCATCTATATTAGGACTGTCCAGAAGCAACGTGACACAAGAAAACTGGGGTGATGAACAATCATATTATATTTCTTCTATGCGACAAAGTCCCTATGGGAAGATGTTGCCGAATCCCATTGAAGATTCTGAATTTGCAGAAAGATATTGTCTGCTTCCGTTTGGAGGAGAGTTGATGACGACCAATACACGTAATACTTCTTATACATGGAGAAATAGCCTGTCTTTGATGCAAAGTTTCGGAAAACATGAAGTTTCCGGAAGTATCGGACAAGAAGTCAGATCTTCAAAATATGACGGATTAAGCTCTACGCAATATGGTTATTTGCCCGAAAGAGGTAAAAAGTTTGTTGATATTGACCCGACAGTCTGGAAAAGATACGGTGCTTTGGTAAAGAGTCATCCGGATGTGGTGACCGATACAAAGAATAATGTGATTTCATTATATGCTACGGCTGCTTATGTTTATGACAGTCGCTATATTCTGAACTTCAATATACGTACTGACGGTTCTAATAAGTTCGGTCAGAGCAAGAGCGTTCGTTTTCTGCCAATATGGTCAGTGTCTACACGATGGAATGTTATCAATGAGAAGTTTATGAAGAACGTCGATTTCCTGAATGATCTGGCAATTCGTGCCTCATACGGTATACAAGGTAACGTGCATCCGGATCAGACCCCTAACTTGATTGCTAGTTTGGGGACATTGGAGTCAATGCCACAGGAGTATATTTCAACATTGTATAAGCTGCCGAATAATAAACTGAAGTGGGAAAAAACCAATTCGTATAATATTGCAATCGACTGGGCATTCTGGAATAACAGAATCTATGGATCGCTTGATGTATATTACAAAAAGGGAGTAGATCAGGTGGTTACGAAAAACGTAGCTCCTTCTACAGGTGCGTCAAGTGTCTCCATTAATGATGGTGATGTTGAGAATAAAGGTTGGGATTTGGCTGTTTCTTTTGTTCCGATTCAGACCCGGGACTGGATGTGGAGTTTATCATTCAATACAGGTAAAAACTACAATAAAGTGTTGAATGCCGGGAACTCAGCGATCACTTGGCAAGACTATATTGCAGGAACATTAGTGAGCAATGGCAATGCGATAAATAGTTTCTATTCTTATAAATTTGATAAACTGGATGATCAGGGTTTTCCTACATTTAAGGATATTAATGAGAAAGATGAAGAAGGAAATGCTGTGGTTCATTCTTTGCAGGAGATGTATGACCGTGCTTTTGTTCTTTCCGGAAAACGTGAACCCGATCTGACCGGTGGATTCTCTACTTATTTGAAATATAAGAATATTACATTTAATGCGTTGTTCTCATTCAGCTTTGGCAATAAAATGCGCTTGAATGATTTGTATGAGTCCTCCGGACAGCGGCTTCCTTATCCGGATCAGAATATGTCCAGTGAATTTGTGAATCGTTGGAGAGAGCCGGGTGATGAAGACAGAACCATTATACCGGTTTTATCGGATAAGAGTTTGCAGATCAACGATAAGGATGTGACCTATCGTATTGCGGATAATGGATGGGATATGTATAATAAGAGTGATATCCGTGTAGTTTCAGGCAGTTTCCTCAGATGCCGTTCGATGTCTATTCGCTATGATTTTAAACGTGAATGGTTGAAACCTGTCTATCTGAAAGGAGCAAGTGTCAGCTTTGATATGGGTAATGTATTTGTCATTAAAGATAAAGCGCTGAAGGGCAGAGATCCTGAACAGATTGGATTTGGCTCAAGAAGTATACCACCGCAGCGTTCTTACTCACTTCGCTTTAATATTACTCTTTAATAATGAATGATGATGAAAAAGTACAATTTATATATCATATTGCTTATCTGCACATTATCGTCGTGCAGTGACTTTTTGGAAGAAAGTTCACAAGATTTGATGATACCCAGATCGGTGAAGGATTACAAGGAACTGTTCTTCGGTGAGGTAATGAAAACGAATGAAAAAGACATACCTCATCCTTATCTGGAATATATGACAGACGATGTGAAAGACCAATGTTACTATGGAACCAGACCACAAGTCATTTCTAATGATTTCAGAGAATATGTTTGGGCATATTATACGTGGCAGGGAAACCCGGAAGTGGGAATTTCAAATGAACTTACGCCGGATGTTGCATGGACAGTCTATTATCATAAGATATTGATGACTAATATCATACTGGACCAGCTTTATACCATGAACGGGACGGATATGGAACGTCAGGATTTAGCAGGTGAAGCTTATTTCATGCGGGCTTTCTCGTATTTTATGCTTGCTAATTTGTATGGAAAGCCTTATCATCCTGCAACGGCAAATGAAGACTTATGTGTACCGCTCAATAAAGAAATCGGCTTATCAGATAAGATGATGAAGCGGGCCACGAATGCAGCTGTTTATGCCCAAATGGAAGAAGACATTAATAAGGCTATCCAGTGTTTTAAGGCTATAGGAGGTGAGAAAACTATTTTCCGTCCTAACTTGCCGAGTGCTTATCTATTGGCATCACGTATTGCTCTTTTTCAGGAGAAATATGATGAGACCATTCTTTATTGTGACTCAGTCTTTAAGGTCGCGACTCAGCCACTTTACAAACTTCAGGAAAAAAAGGACCACTATTTCTTTTCTCTTGCTAACAAAGAAATCTTGTTATCCTACGGACTTACATCACTTGAGACGCATATGAAAGAAGATTTCAGGTATACGGGGAACTTGGTGGTTTCTGATGATTTACTAGCGCTATATTCGGAAGATGATTTGCGTCTTACGAATTATTTCAAGAATACAATCGGCAACCAGACCAGACCTACTAACAAACAGTATAGTGTCTATACACCTATTAAGTGGACTAAAAATTCTGCTACAGTCTATGCCAACGCCTTGCGTATTTCGGAAGCTTATCTGAATCGTGCTGAGGCTTTTGCTGAACTTGGCAATACGAACAAGGCTCTTGCTGACTTAAATGAGCTCCGTGAAAATCGTATGAAACCGGGAACTCCGCCGTTAGCTGTTGATGAAGACGGAATTGTAGCAACCGTACGTAAGGAACGCCGTAGAGAACTGGCGTTTGAAGGATTCCGCTGGTTTGATTTGCGCAGATATGGCTGCCCTCCTCTTACGCATACTTACAGTTCAAAGGAGAACGAGGGAGCAGGGGATGTCTTCGAACTGAAAGAGAAAGGCTCATACGTGTTGCCGATTCCTAAGAGCGAAAGAGAGAGAAATACGGAAATAGAAATATTCGACCGTCCGAATAGTGAACCTGTTAATAATTGATCGATTATGAAGAAACTTATATTATTAATTTGTATGTTGGCAGGTATGTCTTCTTGTTATCATGAAGATGCGTTAATCGTTCCTGAGCAACCGGATAAATATAACATTTTGACAGATGACCCGTCAGATCCGACACAGCATTTTATATACCAGTTTTATCAGAAATATCAGACTGTGATTATAACTAATCCGACTGAGGCTGATTATAAATTCAACTTTACAGCGAATAACGGAATTAAAATAACTGCTCCCGAACAAAAGCAGGAGATTATTGATGAAGGGATTGAGTTTTTGCAAAAGGTATTATTGAATTTGTACTCGGATAGTTTTTTAAAGAAGAATTTACCTTTTTCTATATTGTTATCTGAAGAGGTCCGGATGGCCTCTTATGGTGAGACAACCATCATGAATTGCTATGCTAGTAGCAGCTTTATAGCTTTAGGTAATGTATCATCTTCTTTGAAAACAATGACCGATGAGGAGTTTGTGAAAATCAGAGCAGATGTGAATGCCAACTTTTGGGCAAAGTATATGTCGGAAGTCAGAGGATTGTTTACTATTTCAGATGCTTTTTATGAAGCTAGTGAAGAAGTTGAACCGAAATTGTACGACCCGAACTGGTATCGTTTTAAAGGAACGGACCCTAATGAAATCGATTTTTATAAGTATGGGGTGATTACTTATTCTGAGAACTCCTATATTGATGAAGATTGGCCGGATTTTAATTCCATTTATGCTCCTTTAAAGAGTGAAGACCTTGCGCAATGGATGAATTTCGTCTTTGAGAAAACTCCTGCCGAGATTCAGGAAATCTGCGATAAATATCCGGTAATGAAGAAGAAGTATGATGTGATTCGGGAAGCTATGCTTGAAAACGGATTCGATCTGTCCAAACTGGAACTATAGAACTTAAAAACAACATGATATGAACAAAATTTTCACCTTATTACTTGTAGGAGCATTAACTGCCGGAGCGGTAACTGCTAATGCCGAAAGTCAGATTTTTAAAAAGAAAAAGAAGAAAGCAAAAGCGGAAACAGAGCAGCCGGCGGCAAAAGATTCCACAAAGAGTAGTATGACCGAATACAAAAAACTACTGAAAGGAGCCAAGACGATTGATGGCATGTTTAAGGTACACATCGTTAAGGATAAGTATTATTTCGAAATACCTAAAGACTTGATGGGACGCGATTTTATGATTGCGTCCAGAGTATCGAGTACCAGTAACAATAAAGATATAGCTGCCGGACAAATGCCACGCAATCCGGTACTGGTAACTTTCTCGGCAGATAAAAAGAAAATCTACATGCACAAAAAGATGGTGCGCAATTTGTGTGACACCACTTCCAATATGTATGCTGCTTTTCAGCGCAACTTCTCAGACCCTATTTGGGAAGCATATAAGATAGAAAGTCTTTCACCGGACTCTTCAGCATATGTCATCGATATGAGTTCGCTTTTCATAACGGATGTACCCGAATTCAGCCCGTTTCGTTCGGAAAATATAATGGATGTATTGATGAAGAGAAAAGCACTGAAGGGAAGTCTTGCTTCTTCCAAATCGACTATTCTGGGAATGAAGTGTTTTCCGCTGAATATAAACATCAAGACGCTGATGAGTTATACTGTTGACGGAGGACCGTTCACTGTAACCATGACGCGTAATATTATTTTGCTGCCGGAGGAAATTATGCGTCCTCGTTATGGAGACTCGCGTATCGGTTATTTTGATGAAAGCAAGCGGTTTTATACTGAAAAGAAAGATGGTTTGCAAGAACTGACTTACATCAACCGATGGGATTTGCAACCAAAACCAGAAGACTTGGAACGTTATAAGCAAGGTGAGTTGGTGGAACCTCAGAAGCCGATTGTATATTACGTTGATACTGCTATCCCCGACAAGTGGAGAGATTACATAAAGAAAGGAATAGAAGACTGGCAGGTTGCGTTTGAGGAAATTGGATTTAAGAATGCGATTGTAGCGAAAGACTATCCGAAGGATGATCCGAACTTTGATCCGGATGATATTCGTTATAGCTGCTACCGAATGATTACCACTCCGATACAAAATTCAATGGGACCTTCCTGTGCCGATCCTCGTTCGGGTGAAATCATTCAGGGTGACGTCTTGTTTTATTCAAATATCATTAAGTTGTTACATAACTGGCGGTTTGTTCAGACTGCTACTGTTGACCCCAAAGTGCGCAAGGCTGTGTTTGATGACGAGACGATGGGAAGCTCGTTACGTTATGTAGCAGCGCATGAGATCGGACATACCCTGGGACTGATGCATAACTTCGGTGCATCTTATTCGTATCCGGTAGACTCGCTCCGTTCGGCCACTTTCACTCAGAAGTATGGTACAACTCCGTCCATCATGGACTATACGCGCTATAATTATGTAGCTCAGCCGGAAGACAAAGGAGTTGCTCTGACTCCTCCGCTTTTGGGTGTATATGATAAGTTTGCCATCAAATGGGGATATAAACCTATATTTGATGCGGCATCTCCTGAAGATGAGAAAGCTACTTTGAACAAGTGGATCAAAGAGAAAGAGAATGATCCGATGTACAAATACGGTCCGCAGCCTTTTATTAATGAGGTCGATCCTTCTTGTAAATCTGAGGATTTGGGTGATAATGCCGTGAAGGCAGGAAGATATGGCTTAAAGAATCTGAAACTTATCATGAAAAACCTGCCGGAATGGACCTATGAAGATGATCATCAATATGAACGCTTGACGGAATCATATCAGGAAGTGATTATGCAGATGCAACGCTACTTACTGCATGCCATGGTGTCCATCGGTGGAATTTATTTTGATGAGCCGAGACGGGACAGCGAAAAGCCTGTTATCCGTTTTGTGCCGAAAGCTGAACAGAAGGAGGCATTGAAGTTTATTATGGAAACTATGATGGAACTACCCGAATGGGTACTTGACAAGAAGGTGATTGAGTATACCGGTCCGACTTATTCGCCAAGTACTTTGCAGTCAATCATTATGAATCGTTTGTTCTTCACATACATTACATCCAGTCTTGTTTTGTATGAGGAGTTATATCCCAAACAGGCTTATACTTTTGCTGAGTATATGGATGATATTTATGATTTTGTGTGGAAGAAAACTATATCCGGTGCCCGGTTGAATATGTACGACCGTAACCTGCAAATTACTTATGTGGAAAAGTTGTTGAAAGAAGGAGGAATGCTGAAACAAAAATCTTCTCCATTCTCATTTAAAGACTTGAATGAAGTTGAGAAACAACTGCTTACGGATAATGTCGATTGGACGAAAGCCGGCTTTGAACTCAACCCGCTCGGAAGTGTGGATATGGTTAAGAATCCGGCTATTTATCAGAAGGTAATGGATAGCTATAGTTTGCTGCGAAGCAAAGTAAATACGGGTGATGCTACTACCCGGGCACATTATCAAAGTCTTGTCTTTAAAATAAAGCAAGCGTTAACGGAACAATAACTATCTCTCTTAGATACTTGGGGGCACCTCGTCGCAGTGATTGTGGCGGGGTGCTAATTTTATCCGGTCAATGGCTTTTTATTGCATCGCCAACTATCGCATTGCTAACGCCTTATTCTCCGCCTCTTCCATGATTTCCCTTTCCCCGAGACCTTTGTCATTGATACCGCAGAGATGAAGAATACCATGAATAATAACCCGGTGTAGTTCATCATCATAAGCTGCCCCGAATTGCTCGGCATTGGTGCGTATCGTATCCAGGCTGATAAACAGGTCGCCCGACAGACGATCACCTTCGCAATAATCGAAAGTAATGATATCCGTGTAATAATCGTGTTGCAGATATTGTCGGTTTACCTCCAGAATCTTTTCATCGGAGCAGAAGATATAAGCGATTTCACCGAGTCTTTTTCCATAAGAGGCAGCTACATTCTTTATCCATTCTGTTGTTTCCCGTTTTTTGATATCAGGCATCTTGACGCCTTCGGTTTGATAAGTTACAGCCATAATTGAGTCTATGATTTAAAAGAAAAATAAATAACTGATTAAGATGGCGGCTATAATACCGGAGAAGTCTGCAATCAAGCCGCAGGTGACTGCATTCCGGGTTTTACTGATTCCGACGCTGCCGAAGTAAACGGCAAGGATATAGAAAGTGGTGTCCGAAGCTCCGCGTACTACGCAACTCATTCGGCCTACAAACGAATCCGGTCCCATCTCTTTCATCGTGTCAATCATCAGCCCATTGGCACCGCTACCGCTGAGAGACTTCATCAGCGCTGTCGGCAATGCTCCCACAAAACTGGTATCCACTCCGCACAGATCGACTACATAACCAATGCCTCCCACAAGGAAATCCATCGCTCCCGAAGTACGGAATACGGCAATGCCTACAAGGAAGGCAACCAGATATGGAATGATTCGTACGGCTGTCGTGAAGCCTTCTTTGGCACCTTCTACAAAAGAATCATATACGTTAATCTTCTTCCGGACGCCTGTCAGAATAAACAGAATGATCACCCCGAACAGAAGAATATTTGCTATCAGCGTAGAGTAAGTACCCATTTCCTCACGCGAAATATTCAGAAACAGATAAATCAATCCGGAGAAGAAAAGGCAGATAACGCCCATCAATATCAGGATAGGCTTATTGATCAGATTGATCTTCTGGGCGATACTGACGGCTATGACGCCGACCAGAGTCGAGATAAAAGTACTCAGCAGGATAGGGATAAACACATCCGTAGGTTGGGCAGCCCCCATTTGCGCACGGTATACCATGATACTGATCGGGATGATGATGAGGCCGGAAGTGTTGATTACCAGAAACATGATCATCGGATTGGAAGCCGTATCTTTCTTCGGATTCAGTTCTTGCAGTTCTTTCATCGCTTTGAGTCCCAATGGGGTGGCAGCATTGTCGAGTCCGAGCATGTTGGCGGACATATTCATAAAGATGGAACCCAATACCGGATGCCCTTTGGGAATGTCCGGAAACAGGCGGCAGAGTACCGGACTCAGAAAGCGGGCGAGTGCATTGATCAGTCCGCTGTTCTCTCCGATTTTCATGATACCGAGCCAGAGGGCCAGTACTCCGGTCAGTCCCAGAGATATCTCGAAAGCGGTTTTCGAAGAGTCGAAAGTTGAGTTCATGATAGCTGTAAATATCTCCGTGTCTCCCAGAAAAATTACTTTTATCAGGGCGATAATGAAGGCGATAACGAAGAATGCTATCCAGATATAATTTAGAACCATAGTCGATTGCGTGTATATAGATGGTGCAAAAGTAGTTATTACGTTTTAAAAAAACTAATTGTTTTCGGGCAAAAGAGTAGAAGACCGAAACCGGTCTTGTGTACTTTTTCACTCTATTCTTCAATAGAATGATGCGTTATTTTAAAAAAAAGGGGTAAATACGGCACTTTTTAGGGATAATAGGCTTTTATGGTCATTAAATAACAGGGGGAAGCGGAAAGTAGCTAATTGTTATTGTGTTTATACACAGCCAAATGTAGGTTACTATATTCTCAGAGTATTCTCACCGCAATGAGAAAAAATTCTCACCACAGTGAGAAAAAATACTCATGCCTATGAGAATATTTTCTCATCGAAGTGAGAAGATTTTCTCATCACGGTGAGAATACTTTGGGAATTGAATCTATCAGAAAGTTATGCTTATGATCAGGGGATGAAGTTACTTAAAGAAGGCTGAATGGCATCTTGTCATTGTATCAATTTTGAGATTTATTCTTCATTATTCCTCTTGGAAAAGAGAAATGGATAGTGGGCGGAGGTTTTTATTATTCTTTCTTATATCGAAAATGAATGGATTTCTCTATCTTTGTCTCCTACATTTCAAGAAGAAAATGGAACAAGAAGATTTTAACATACGCGAACATCAGCTGACTTCACGGGAGCGGGATTTTGAAAATGCGCTCCGTCCGTTAAGCTTTGAAGACTTTAGCGGGCAGGATAAGGTGGTGGAAAACCTTCGCATCTTTGTGAAGGCGGCACGTCTGCGTGGCGAAGCACTCGACCACGTTCTGCTGCACGGGCCTCCCGGATTGGGTAAAACAACGCTTTCCAATATTATAGCTAACGAATTGGGAGTAGGCTTTAAAGTAACCTCCGGTCCGGTGCTCGACAAACCGGGCGATCTGGCAGGAGTTTTGACCAGCCTCGAACCGAACGACGTGCTCTTTATCGATGAAATTCACCGTTTATCGCCGGTGGTAGAGGAATATCTCTATTCGGCCATGGAAGATTACCGGATAGATATCATGATTGATAAGGGACCTTCGGCACGTAGCATTCAGATTGACCTGAATCCGTTTACGCTGGTCGGTGCAACTACCCGTAGCGGATTGCTGACGGCTCCACTTCGTGCCCGTTTTGGTATTAATCTGCATTTAGAGTACTATGACGATGATATTCTGAGTAATATCATCCGACGTTCAGCATCCATACTGGACGTGCCTTGTTCGGTGCGGGCGGCATCGGAGATTGCATCCCGAAGTCGTGGTACGCCCCGTATTGCCAATGCTTTGCTTCGTCGCGTACGCGATTTTGCACAGGTGAAAGGTTCCGGCTCTATCGATACGGAAATAGCTCAGTTTGCGCTGGAAGCGTTGAATATCGACAAGTATGGTTTGGATGAGATAGACAACAAGATACTTTGCACCATCATAGACAAGTTTAAAGGCGGTCCTGTCGGTCTGACAACCATTGCTACCGCTTTGGGCGAAGATGCGGGCACTATTGAGGAAGTGTATGAACCTTTCCTGATCAAGGAAGGTTTTATGAAACGGACTCCTCGTGGACGTGAAGTGACGGAACTTGCCTATAAGCATTTGGGAAGGAGCCTCTATAGCAGTCAGAAAACCTTGTTTAATGACTGATAGTTTGATCTGACGGCTGTCGGTATGGAGAGTGTTGGCGACAATTAAAAGCAGGCTTTTTGAGGAATGTTTAAACAGATAACTGATTTTATTGAATGATTGGAGTATGAAGCAGTGGAGTATCTTACTTGTATTTCTCTCTTTGAGTCTGTCATTATCAGCTCAACAAGGTTATGAGAAGGACGTATTTGTCTCTTCCACAGGAGATTCTTTGCCTTACCGGATGATTCGTCCCGAGTCAATGAAGGCGGGGAAGAAATATCCGCTGGTCCTGTTCCTGCATGGAGCCGGTGAGCGTGGAAATGACAATGAAAGACAACTGACGCATGGCGGACAGATGTTTCTGAATCCTGTCAACAGAGAGAAATATCCGGCTTTCGTACTTGTTCCTCAATGTCCGGCAGGTAGCTACTGGGCTTATACGGAACGTCCGAAATCACTGTTTCCGGCAGATATGCCTGCAGGACAGGAGATGAGTTCTCTTACCCGGACTCTCAAACAATTGCTGGATACTTATCTGGCCATGCCCGAAGTCGATAAAAAACGGATATATATTGTCGGATTGTCGATGGGAGCGATGGGGACGTATGATTTGGTGGTCCGTTATCCGGAGATTTTTGCGGCTGCCGTTCCCATTTGCGGATCGGTGAATCCGGACCGTTTGCCGGTTGCCAAAGAAGTGAAGTTCCGTATATTTCATGGGGATGCCGATGATGTGGTAACAGTTGAAGGGTCGCGTGAAGCGTACAAAGCACTGAAAGCTGCTGGAGCAAAGGTGGAATATATCGAATTCCCCGGTTGCAATCATGGCAGCTGGAATCCTGCATTTAATTATCCGGGTTTCATGGAGTGGCTGTTCAAACAAAAGAAATAATATTATTCATTGATAATAAAGAGATCTAAATAAACATGGCAGAACTAAAGTCATTGGCAAAGGACACTGCGATTTATGGTGCCAGCAGTATTATTGGTAAGTTTCTGAACTATTTTCTGGTACCGATTTATACTTTTTCACTTCCTGCTGCTTCCGGAGGATATGGAGTGATCACCAAGATGTATGCTATTGTGGCGTTATTGCTCGTGGTGCTAACCTTCGGAATGGAAACCGGCTTTTTCCGTTTTGCCAATAAAGGAGATGACGATCCGAAGAAGGTATATTCTGTTTCGTTATTGATGGTAGGGGGCGTATCGCTCCTGTTTTTGCTGTTGTGTCTGGTCTTCCTCAATCCTATTGCAGGGCTGATGGGATATAGTGAACATCCATGGTATCTGGGCATGATGCTGATTGTACTGGCTATGGATGCCATTCAGGCTATTCCGTTTGCTTATCTTCGTTATAAGAAACGTCCTATCAAGTTTGCCGGACTGAAACTCTTATTTATATTTGTCAGTATCTTGCTGAATATCCTTTATTTTGTTGTCATGAAAGGCGATGACGTAGGGGTAGCCTTTCTTATTAATCTGATCTGTTCTTTTGTTGTAATGCTCGGGCTGATACCTGAATTCCGTGAATTCCGCTATTGTCCTGACCGTTTGCTGATGAAGCGGATGTTATATTATTCATTCCCTATTCTGATATTAGGGGTGGCAGGCATTGTGAATCAGGTTGGAGACAAGATTATTTTTCCTTTTGTCTACCCCGATAAGGTGGAAGCGGATGTACAGTTGGGCATTTACAGTGCAGCTACTAAGATAGCCATGATAATGGCAATGATCACGCAGGCTTTCCGCTTCGCATACGAGCCTTTTGTCTTTGGCAAAAGTAAGGATAAGGATAATAAGCGAATCTATGCGCAGGCAATGAAGTTCTTCATCATCTTTACGCTGCTGGCTTTCCTGGCAGTCATGTTTTATCTGGATATTTTACGTTATATCATAGCAGAAGACTATTGGGAGGGGCTCAAGGTAGTTCCCATCGTGATGATTGCAGAGATGTTTATGGGGATTTATTTTAATCTCTCGTTTTGGTATAAACTGACGGATGATACCAGATGGGGGGCATATTTCTCCATTATAGCCTGTCTGACTGTTGTTCTGATGAATATCTTCCTGATTCCTGTATATGGGTATGTAGCTTGCGCATGGGCGGGTTTTACCGGATATGCCATAGCTATGTTGCTTTCTTATTTTGTCGGTCAGAAGAAATATCCTATCGCTTATGATTTGCGTGGAATAGGTTGTTATGTAGGCTTAGCTATTATTCTGTATCTGATTGGTGAATGGACGCCGATTCATAATACAGTCTTGCTTCTTGCATTCCGCACAGTCCTTCTGCTACTATTTATTGCTTATATTATCAAACGGGACCTGCCTCTGAGTCAGATTCCTGTTATTAACCGGATTATAAAAAAGAAATGACTATGAAGACAGATGAACGGAATAAGTTTGCGATCAAGTCGTTCCTGGGTGAATACCTGGACTTGAAAAAGGATAAAAACAATGAAATGGAAACCGTTGACTCTATCCGAAAAGGAGTAGAATTCAAAGGAGCCAATTTGTGGATTCTTATTTTTGCCATCTTTATGGCTTCACTGGGCTTGAATGTCAACTCTACGGCAGTGATTATCGGTGCCATGTTGATTTCACCGTTGATGGGTCCTATCATGGGTGTCGGACTTTCTGTCGGTTTGAATGATTTCGAGCTGATGAAACGTTCTTTGAAGAGCTTCCTCATCACGACTGCTTTCAGTGTGACGACGGCAACCATCTTTTTCCTTTTCACTCCTATTGCCGAAGCACAATCGGAGCTGTTGGCGCGTACTTCGCCTACGATTTATGACGTATTCATCGCACTTTTCGGTGGTTTGGCGGGAGTTGTCGCCCTGTCTACTAAAGAGAAGGGAAATGTGATTCCGGGAGTTGCCATTGCTACGGCGTTGATGCCTCCGCTTTGTACGGCAGGTTACGGTCTGGCATCGGGCAATCTGGTCTATTTTCTGGGTGCTTTTTATCTTTACTTTATCAACTCCGTATTTATCAGTCTGGCTACCTTCATCGGTGTGCGGGTGATGCACTTCCAGCGTAAGGAATTTGTGGATAAGGCACGCGAGAAGATGGTGCGTAAATACATCATTCTGATTGTTGTGCTGACAATGTGTCCGGCTGTTTATCTGACGTTTGGCATCATTAAAAGTACTTTTTATGAGACGGCAGCCAATCGGTTTATCAATGAGCAGTTGAACTTTGAGAATACGCAGGTACTTGATAAGAAGATCAGTTATGAGCATAAAGACATCCGCGTGGTTCTGATCGGTCCCGAAGTTCCGGATGCTTCGATATCCATTGCCCGTAGCAAACTGAAAGAATACAAGCTGGAAGAAACAAAGCTGACTGTACTGCAAGGGATGAATAATGAAGCGGTAGATGTCTCTTCCATTCGTGCCATGGTAATGGAGGACTTTTATAAAAACAGCGAACAACGCCTGCAGGAACAGCAGAAAAAGATTACCCGACTGGAAGAAAACCTCGCTCAATATAAAGAGTACGATACGATGGGACGTACTTTAGTGCCCGAATTGAAGGTGCTTTATCCTTCTATCACTTCGCTTTCTATCGCTCACTCGCTGGAAACACGGGTAGACTCGATGAAAACGGATACAGTGACACTGGCTGTTTTGAAATTTGGCAAACATCCGTCAGTTGCCGAGAAGGAGAAAATCAGCGCATGGCTGAAAGCACGGGTGGGAGCGAAGAAGTTGAGGCTCATTACCGAATAATGGCTCCCGGATTGATCATAGAATATATAAATCTAAAAATAATAGCATGAAACTCAGACTAACCGCAATGATTCTCCTCTCCCTTTGCCTGTCACAGGCATTTGCTGACGAGGGAATGTGGCTATTGGGGAACCTTCGCAAGAACAAACAGGCGGAACGGGTGATGAAGGAACTCGGTTTGCAGATGCCTGTAAATAAACTGTATAATCCGAAGAAACCGGCTTTGGCAAATGCCGTTGTCAGTTTCGGTGGATTTTGTTCGGGAGTGGTGGTTTCCGAAGATGGTCTGGTATTTACCAATCATCACTGTGGTTTCAGCAGTATCCAGCAGCATTCTTCCGTAGAACATGATTATCTGAAGGATGGTTTTGTAGCCCGCAATCTTGGTGAAGAACTGCCGAATCCTGAATTATATGTCCGTTTCCTTCTTCGTACGGAGGATGTGACCAAGCGTGTGCTTTCGGCTGCCAAACATGCTCATACGGAAAGTGAACGTCGGGTAGTTGTCGACTCTGTCATGAATGTAATCGGCATGGAGGTATCAGAAAAGGACTCTACGCTGACGGGAATTGTCGATGCGTATTACGCCGGAAATGAGTTCTGGCTTTCTGTCTACCGTGATTTTAATGATGTCCGGTTGGTTTTTGCTCCTCCTTCTTCAGTCGGCAAGTTCGGGTGGGATACGGACAACTGGATGTGGCCTCGCCATACAGGTGACTTCAGCGTTTTCCGTATTTATGCCAACAAACAGAACGGACCGGCGGATTATTCACCTGAGAACGTCCCTTATCATCCGGAATACGTAGCTCCTATTTCATTGGATGGATACAAGGAAGGCTCTTTCTGTATGACTCTCGGCTATCCGGGCAGTACGGAGCGCTATCTCTCTTCGTATGGGATCGAAGAAATGATGAACGGCATTAATCAGGCTATGATCGATGTGCGCGGGGTAAAACAGGCTATCTGGAAGCGGGAAATGGATCGCCATCCGGATATCCGGATCAAGTATGCTTCTAAATACGATGAAAGTTCCAACTACTGGAAAAACAGCATAGGAACCAATAAAGCCATCCGGCACCTGAAAGTGCTGGAAAAGAAGCGCGCAGCAGAAGCAGCCCTCCGTGACTGGATTCAGTCTCATCCGGAAGAAAGGGAGAAACTGATTCGCCTGTTCTCTTCTCTGGAACTGAATTATAATAATCGTAGGGAAACAAACCGTGCCCTTGCTTACTTCGGGGAGTCGTTCATTAATGGTCCCGAACTGGTTCAATTGGCACTCGAAATACTGAATTTCGATTTTGAGGCCGAAGAGAAGTTGGTCATTACCCGCATGAAAAAGTTACTGGAGAAATACGATAACCTGAATCTGTCTATTGATAAGGAAGTATTTGCGGCCATGCTTAAAGAATACCGGTCCAAAGTGGATAAGAAATACCTTCCGGCGATGTATCTGCAAATAGACACCTTGTATAACGGAAATGTCCAGACTTATGTAGACTCTTTGTATGCTACCTCTCAAATCACTTCCCCGAAGGGACTGAAGCGCTTCCTTGAACGTGATACGACTTATAATCTCATCGAAGACCCTGCCATTTCTTTAAGCCTCGACCTGATAGTGAAATACTATGAGATGAATCAGAGCGTCTCAGAGGCTTCCGAACAGATAGAGCAGGATGAACGCCTGTTCAATGCCGCTATGCGTCGTATGTATGCCGACCGTAACTTCTATCCTGATGCCAATTCCACCATGCGCCTTAGTTTTGGTACAGTCTGCGGATATTCTCCTTTTGACGGGGCTACCTTCAGTTATTATACGACAGTAAAAGGAATTTTCGAGAAAGTAAAGGAACACGCAGGCGATATTGACTTTGCTGTTCAACCGGATCTTTTGGCTTTACTCTCTTCCGGTGATTTCGGCAGATATGCCGATGAAAAGGGAGATATGAACGTTTGTTTTATCTCGAATAATGATATTACGGGAGGAAATTCCGGCAGTGCCATGTTCAATGCGAAAGGGGAATTGCTTGGTCTAGCTTTTGACGGCAATTGGGAAGCGATGAGTAGTGATATCGTATTTGAACCGGACTTGCAGCGTTGTATCGGAGTAGATGTCCGCTACATGCTTTTTATTATGGAAAAGTATGGAAAGGCTGCCAACCTTATCGAGGAACTGAAATTAACCCGCTAAAATGGAAAAACAATTTTATAGGAAGGCTGCTCTTATCGTTTCAGTATAATTACCATTACAGCAACGATAATCAGTGCAATGCCTACGCCAATACTTGTGGTGAATGCTTCTCCAAAGAGGAAGATGCCTACACATACGGCAGTTACCGGCTCCATAGCTCCCAATACAGAGGTGAGTGTGGAGCCGATGCTTTTTACTGCTCTGACCAGTGCAAGATTGGAAACGACGGTCGGGATCAATGCCAGCAAGATTAGATTTCCGGCAGTATGCCATTCGCTGATAGGCTGAAGATGGCTGATACTGCTGGTTCCGATAAAGAGAAAGATTCCTCCGAAAAGAAATACATAGAAAGTGAGCAGTAATCCTTTCATCCGGCCGATTTTTAACTGGCTCATTGTGACAAGGTACAGTGCATATCCCAATGCTGATAAAAGAACGATGAAAAGGCCGAAAAATGAGAAACTTCCTGTCTCTGTATTTCCACCGGATAAGAAGTAGACACCTATCACGGCAGAGGCGATGGCGGCTATCCGCCAACCGGACTTTTTTTCTTTGAAGAATAGCATCATGACCAAAGTAGTCAGTACCGGATACATGAAGTGAATGGTGGTGGCTACACCGCTTGCCATAAACTTATATCCCCAGAACAGGAAGACGGCAGACATCAGATAAAGTATCGCAAGCAGGAGCAGGGAAGGAATGTCCCGTCTGCTGATTCGAAAGGATTGCCCGTTGATCAGTAGAATCCCGCCTAATGCCATACACGCAAACAGGAAGCGATAGAAGAGTATCGATTCGAATTGCATGCCCGCCTGCATGGCAGGAATGGTGAATAGGGGGATAAGCCCAAAGGAGGCCGACGAAAGCAGACCGTACAGGAAACCGTTGACTTTATTCATAGTTAAGTATATATTCGGAGTGCAAAGATACTCATAATAGATAAGATGATATTATGTTTGAATTATAAAATAGAGATTACGTCCGAAACGTATGAAGCTGTCTCTGTTTTCTTGTTGAGTATATCGAATTTTTCGCTAAAACATGTGTTTAGGGTTGAAATAAACAGATATTGCTAAATTATGAACAGATATTTTCTCTGGTAGTGTTTCTTTTTTCTGACCTTTGGTGTGTCCAGAGTACAAACCTGTAAATATTTGAATTGACAACAAAACTATGATACATATGAAAAACAGATTAGTTGGCTTATTAGTGTTCGCGTTGGTTGCTTTTAACTTATATGCGCAGTCTGATCAAAGTAAAAAGGGCCTTCTTACTTTTACCGGTACGCGTATTATTTCCTTTGATCCAATGCGGGAAATGCCTAAGATGGCTTGGTATAGTGAAAATCAAGATATTCGGGTAGATGAAGAAGTGCTCTTTAATAATCAGTCGTCATTGTTGATTCCGTCTGTACGGGGAAAGAAAACAGAAGCTTATTTCGGCATGAATAACCGCGATATTACAGGTAAGACGATTGTGTTTAAAGGCAAATACAAATATCAGCAGGCAAATAATGCCAAAGTGAGTTTCGCAATTAAACTGGACACTCACCTTCAAAGAATAGACGAGAAGGCTATTGATTTTGAATGTAACGGCAGTCAGGACTGGAAAGACTTTTATGTGGAAATGCCGTTTACACGTTCCAAGAAATTTTTCTTTCGAATACTCTGTGACGGGGAGGCCAGGCTTTGGGTGAACGACTGCCAGGTGCTGATAGATGGACAGTCACTTGATTTAATTAAGAATCCGGATGTTGAAGTAGACAAGGATCTGGAGTTCGCAGGAAATTCAGGAATATCGCTTGGAGACGTTGACGGGCAAACATTGGAAAATTTGGTGGTTTTGGGCAAGGTTTGGGGATTCCTTAAATATTTTCATCCGCAGGTTGTGGTTGGAAAGTATAACTGGGATTTTGAATTGTTCAGAGTGATGCCCGGGATAGCAGCTGCGAAGAGCAAAAAGGAAAGGAACTCACTATTAAATGAATGGATAGATAAGTACGGTAAAATCACGGAAACCGAGGAGTATGTAATCGGAGATTCGGCCCAATATCATCGTTTTGCACAGCTTGGCTGGCTGGAAGATCCGAATGTCTTCGATAAGAAACTGTCTGAAAAACTAGTGAGAATCAAAAATGCCAAACGTAATAGTGTATTGAACTACTATCTTCCGATATTAACCGGAAAGGAGGAGGCGGAATTTGCCAGAGACAAACTTTATCCTTCAATCGACTGGGAAGATCAGGGATATCGTATTCTTACGGTTTATAGATTGTGGAATGCCATCGAACATGGATATCCTTACGCCAACCTTACAGACCATAGATGGAGTACTCTGCTGGCGCAATATCTGCCTGAATTTATTAATGCCTCTTCGGAAAAAGATTTGGACCATTCTATACGAAAACTGGCTGCTGAAATCAATGATTCACATGGAGGGCTTGAATTTCCGAATCATGCTCCACGATTGTATGGTCTTCCATTGGGATTGACTCAGACAACGGACGGTAAGCTTGTAGTAGAATCGACTGCATTAAAGCAGATTGAGCGTGGATCGGTCATACTGGCTGTAAATGATAAACCGATTTCGGAGATAATCGACAATTACCGTTCTATACTGCCTTCTTCAAATGAGCATGGTTTACTGAGAAATGTCTCATTCAGACTATTTGTTACATCGGAGAATGAAATGAAAGTCACAGTGGAGAATCAAGGGCAGTCCTATGAATATACGATACCCATGCAGTCTTTTGAAAGAGCATCTTTTAAAGGTCGGAAGAGTCCGTCAGATTACGGACTGGATGCCAGAAAGATTCTTTATGTAGATGCAGGTATAATGGGACTTCCGGAACTGGATCAGATGATGAAAACAAATTTGAATGCCAAAGGTATGATATTGGATATGCGTAAGTATCCGAGATGGGACATTATGGAAGTACTTGGAAAATACCTTTATCCTCAACCAACTACATTTATGTGGTATTCCATTAATTCGAAGAAATTTCCGGGAAACTTTGGTCTTGATATAATTGGAAAAATTGGTTTTAAAGAAAATCCTGATTATTTCAAAGGTAAGATTGCTATTCTTGTAAATGAGATGACTCAGAGTTTTGGAGAGCTAATGTCTGTCGCTTATAGAGTGGCACCAAAAAGTGCGGTTATCGGTACGCAAACTGCCGGTGCGAACGGTCATGTCGGATATTTATATTTGCCTCGGGGAATTAAATTCACCTATACAATGGCGGGAGCATTCTATCCTGAATGGAAATTGAATCAACGGGATGGAGTGACTATTGATATTCCGGTGGAACAGACTGTAGAAGATATAGCTGCAGGAGAAGATATGTGGATTAGAAAAGCGATTGAATATATTGAGAGTAAACGGTAAGGTTTCACCCTGATTAAAGGGATATTCAGCCCGTCGATATAATTCGATTTGAATATATTGACGGGCTGAATTATACTATTAGCAAGCTGAACTTATTTCTTTATCGGTCTGCTTGGAATCTTTTCAAAGATAGATCTAATCCGTTCCATCTCAAATTTAGGCTGTCGGTCGTAAGTGTAGATACCGTTTTTCTCTTGTTCGATATCTGAAAACTGTGTATAGCAGAATCCGCTGATGATTCCGGAGGATTGAATCTCATTGATGAGTTTTTCGATGCGTTCGAAGAGGGCATCTTCGTTGGTAAATGTTCCTCCATGTCCCCATGTGTCTTCCTTGGTTCTGGATGTCTCCCATACAATACCGCCGAATTCACCGATGATAAAAGGTTGGTTGGCATAAGCTGCCTGGTTCTTGTCCGGCTTTAAGCTTAGTGCGAAACGTGTTGCATCCGGTTCGTAAGTACTGATGCTCCAGATATCTGTCAGGAAATGGAATCCACTGCCGGTAAGGTCGTTGAACGGGCGACTGGGATCGATTGCTTTTGTCAGTTTTTGCAGGTCAAATACCAAGCGTGCAAATGTACCGGATGTAACATTGCTCAATGGTACGGTAAGAGGTGCCCATGTGACGATAGAAGGGTGATTACGGTCTCGTTCGAGTATCTCTATCCATTCACTGAGAAGATTTCTTGATGCGACCTCGTCATCGGGATTCATTCCCCAGTTAGGAGACTCTCCCCAAGTGATAAATCCCAGCTTATCTGCCCAGTAATGGAATCGTTCTTCGAAAAACTTTTGATGAAGCCGTGCCCCGTTGAAGCCGGCTTCCTTACTTAGTAAAATATCATTTTTAAGGGCTTCATCGGTAGGTGCAGTCCAGATTCCATCAGGATAATACCCCTGATTCATAACCAAGCGCTGGAAATAAGGCTCGTTATTCAGGTAAAATTTGCCATTGGCTGTATGCACTTTGCGCATACCTACATATGATTTTACCTCATCGATGGTCTGCCCTTTGGCATCTTTGACGCAGTAACTGATATCGTAAAGGTGGGGAGTTTCGGGGCTCCAGAGCTTGATATTCTTTATAGGTAAGATCAGGTTACTGCCATTAGCACATTTTGATGTCACTTGAGCGACTTTTTTCTGGCTGTCATAGATCGTAACTTCCAGTGTCTGGTCATTGGATATCTGATAGAATTCCGGAGTAATGATCAATTGATTATTGTCAATATCCGGATAGGTATTTGCCGATTTCAGTCCACAGGGAGAGAGCGCTTCCATCCACACCGTTTGCCAGATACCTGTGACACGGGTATAAAAACAGGCAAAGGAGTTCTTCTCCGGAGACTGTTTGCCGCATGTCTGACGACCTGATTTTGCATCATCGGACACGGATACTACCAGATTGTGGCTATTCCCGGGTTTGGCTATGCGACTGATATCTATTACAAAAGGAGAGCTCCCGCCGTTATGAAAACCGACGAGGCGTCCGTCTATATAAATCTCTGCTAAATAGTCGACAGCACCGAAATGGAGTAAAATCTTCTTGTTGCTCCAGTCAGCGGGTATCGGCAGAGAACGTTGATACCACATTTTTTTTATAAAGTCCGTATGATTAACTCCGGATAGTTTGCTTTCCGGGCAGAAAGGAACCGTAATTGTTTTGCTAAGCTCCTTTGCCGTAGGTAAGTTACGCTTTTTCCCGGAATCATCAAGATCGAATTCATATGTCCACGTACCATTTAAATTAACCCAGGTAGTTCTTTCAAATTGTGGGCGGGGATATTCCGGCCGGGGAATATCATTGGTTGCGTTTGCTGCAAAAGAGAGTAGTAAACCAACTAGCATCAGATGTGCTTTTCTCATGTTTTGTAATTTTTGTTATTGTATAATTTAAGTGCCTTAGCTGATTGTAAAAATAGAGATTTAAAAGAAGAAAAGGTGTAAACGATTGTTCAAATTAGGAAATAATCTGATCATAGTGAAGATTATTCGGTTATATTTGATAAATGTGTATAATAATGTCACAAATTTATGGTATGAAATAGGTAAAAGCCGCTACATTTGTAATCGAATAAATTTTAGGAAAATATTATAGAAGAACATTTAAACTAAATAACTCAATCAATTATTATGAAACTACGAATCATGCGAAGTGCATGGATTGCACTTTTGTTTATGTCTTTATCTGTAACAGCACAAACCACGGATAAGCCGGAGTGGAGCAATGAGCTGGTCTCGGGAGTCAATAAGGAAGAAGCAGTTCAGATTGCTATTCCTTTTACCGATGAACAACAAGCAATGAATCTGACTATTGAAGAGTCACCTTATTACAAAACGCTGAATGGAATATGGAAATTTCACTGGGTGGCTGATCCGAAAGACCGACCGCAGGATTTCTGTAAACCGGAATATGATGTAAGCCAATGGGATAATATTAAAGTCCCTGCAACTTGGCAGATAGAGGCCGTAAGACATAATAAAAACTGGGATAAGCCCTTATATTGCAATGTGATTTATCCTTTTTGTGAATGGGATTGGAAAAAGATTCAGTGGCCTAATGTAATTCAACCTCGTCCGTCTAACTATACTTTTGCGACGATGCCTAATCCTGTCGGTAGTTATCGCAGGGAGTTTATATTGCCTGATTCATGGAAAGAGCGTGATGTCTTTATTCGTTTTAATGGGGTAGAAGCCGGTTTTTATATTTGGGTGAATGGTAAAAAGGTCGGCTATTCGGAGGACAGCTACCTGCCTGCCGAATTTAATCTGACTCCTTATCTGAAAGCTGGAAAGAATGTTCTTGCTGTCGAGGTGTATCGCTTTACAGATGGTAGCTTTTTGGAGTGTCAGGATTTCTGGCGTTTCAGCGGTATATTCAGAGATGTATTTCTGTGGTCGGCTCCTAAAACGCAAATCAGAGACTTCTTCTTCCGTACGGATTTAGACAAGGAGTATAAAAATGCATCCGTCTCTCTGGATATAGATATTACAGGTAAAAAAAGTAATAACGAGATTCAAGTGAAGGTGACGGATCAGAATGGTAAAGAGATTGCTACCCAAAATGCGCGTGCTGTAACGGGAACGAATAAACTTCAGTTTGAGGTTGTGAATCCTTTGAAATGGACGGCAGAAACGCCCAACCTTTATAATCTCACTATTCTTTTGAAGCAAAAAGGGAAAACTGTAGATATTCGTAGTGTCAAGGTCGGTTTTCGTAAGATTGAACTAGCGCAAGATGGTCGGCTGTTGATTAATGGAAAATCAACTTTGTTTAAGGGAGTTGACAGACACGACCATAGTTCGGAGAATGGTCGTACGGTATCTAAAGAAGAAATGGAAAAAGATGTGCAGTTGATGAAGTCATTGAATATTAATGCTGTACGTACTTCTCATTATCCTAATAATCCTTATTTCTATGATTTATGTGACAGATATGGTATATATGTTCTTTCCGAAGCCAATGTAGAATGCCATGGTCTTATGGCATTGTCCTCTGAACCTTCATGGGTGAAAGCATTTACGGAACGCAGTGAGAATATGGTGCGACGCTATAAAAATCATGCTTCTATAGTCATGTGGTCGTTGGGCAACGAATCCGGTAATGGCATTAACTTTAAATCTGCTGCAGAGGCTGTTAAGAAGCTCGATGATACCCGTCCTACTCACTATGAAGGTAATAGCTCTTATTGCGATGTAACCAGTTCTATGTACCCCGATGTGCAATGGCTGGAAAGCGTAGGGAAGGAGCGTTTACAGAAATTCCAGAATGGAGAAACGGTCAAACCTCATGTGGTTTGTGAATATGCTCATGCGATGGGTAATTCAATCGGGAATTTCAAGGAATATTGGGAAACTTACGAGCGCTATCCTGCACTTGTCGGTGGCTTTATCTGGGACTGGGTAGATCAAAGTATTAAGATGCCTGCTCCGGATGGTTCCGGTTATTATATGGCCTTCGGAGGAGATTTTGGAGATACACCGAATGACGGTAATTTTTGCACGAATGGCGTAATCTTTTCCGATCGTACATACTCTGCCAAGGCATACGAGGTGAAAAAAATACATCAGCCTGTATGGGTTGAGGCTATGGGAAATGGGACGTATAAACTGACTAATAAGAGATTTCATGCAGGGTTGGATGACTTATATGGAAGGTATGAGATTGAAGAGGATGGAAAAGTTGTATTCTCGGCTAATCTGGAAGAATTGTCCTTGAACGCACAGGACAGTAAGGTCATTACTATAGCTGATAATCAGATCAATAAAATTCCGGGAGCCGAATACTTTATAAAGTTCCGCTTCTGTCAAAAGCAAGATACTGAATGGGAAAAGGCTGGATATGAGGTAGCATCAGAGCAATTCAAACTTTCTGATAGTGCGAAGCCTGTATTTAAAGCAGGAGAAGGTAGTATTGATCTGATAGAGACTGATGATGCATATCTGGTAAAAGGCTCGCAGTTTGAAGCGTCTTTTTCAAAGCAGCAGGGAACGATCTCTTCTTATACATTAAATGAATTGCCCATGATTAGTAAAGGGTTGGAATTGAATGCTTTCCGTGCTCCTACTGATAATGATAAGCAAGTGGATGGTGACTGGTATCAGAAAGGCTTGTATCAGATGACTCTTGAACCTGGACATTGGAATGTGCGGAAAGAAGATAATAAGGTAACTCTGCAGATAGAGAATCTATATCGGGGAAAAACGGGTTTTGATTATCGAACTAATATAGAATATACGGTGGCTGCCGATGGTTCTATTTTGGTTAATAGCACTATTATTCCTTCAACAAAAGGTGTAATTATTCCCCGTATTGGTTATCGTATGGAACTTCCGGAAGGCTTTGAACGCATGCGTTGGTATGGTCGCGGACCGTTGGAAAACTATGTTGACCGAAAAGATGCCACTTACGTAGGCGTGTATGATGAGTTAGTATCTGATCAATGGGTGAACTATGTCAGAGCACAGGAAATGGGTAATCGCGAGGATCTGCGTTGGATTTCAATAACCAATCCTGATGGAATAGGCTTTGTCTTTATTGCAGGTGATAAGATGTCTGCTTCTGCTTTGCATGCAACAGCGCAGGATATGGTTGACTCTGCCAATCATCGTAGGTTGCTTCATAAGTATGAAGTACCGATGCGTAAAGAAACTGTTCTTTGTCTGGATGCTAATCAGCGTCCGCTTGGTAATGCCAGTTGTGGTCCTGGCCCGATGCAAAAGTATGAACTTCGTTCCCAGCCTACTGTTTTCAGTTTTATCATACTACCTTTGGAGAGAAGTTATTCGACAGAAGAACTTATAAAGAAGGCACGCGTACAGATGCCCGTATGTATGCCTGTATTGATAGAAAGAGATAACAATGGTTATTTGAATTTAAAGACTAATACTCCCGGAGCTACTGTTCATTATAGTCTGAATGGCGGAGAAGAGAAGATATATACTGAACCTTTCGAATTTATTTCTGGTGGTCATGTGGAAGCATATGCCGTTTCAGAACAATTAGGAAAAAGTGCGGGAACTTCAGCTGAATTTCCGATATATGTGGATCGTTCACTGTGGAAAATTGTATCAGTTAGTAGTGAGAATGGGGGTGAAGAGGCCCGTAACGCAATCGATGGTGATCTGAATACTATCTGGCATAGTCGGTGGAATGATCCTGTGGCTAAACATCCCCACGAAATAGTAGTGGATATGTCTTCATCACTTGAGATTGATAAGTTTATTTATCAACCTCGTAACTCTGAGAACGGACGTATCAAGGACTATGAGCTCTATTTCAGTAAAGATGGAAAGAACTGGGAAAACAAGACTAAAGGTCGTTTTGAAAATTCATCTTCTGCACAGTTTGTAACATTGGAGAAACCAATTGTGGCACGTTACTTTAAATTGATTGCTTTATCTGAAATTTATGGTCGGGATTGGGCTTCGGCAGCAGAATTAAATGTCAATGCAGTCCGTAATTTATCGGGTGCATCTGAAGAGAGACAGAAGGTTGTATATGTGGATAGTGATGCTGATGGAAGTATGAAATTGGCTGCGGATGGTGATATTAATACATTCTGGCATACGGTACATAACCAGTTCTATCTGGCTCCTTATCCTCATGAGATACAGGTTGCATTAGCTAAAGAAACTACAGTAAAAGGTCTTAAATATACACCTCGTCAGGATTCTTCGGAAGGTAGAATCGGTAAATATGAAGTGTATATCAGCCATGATGGCAAGGAGTGGGGAAAAGCTGTGGCTTCTGGTACATTTGCCGATTCAAAGGAAGTACAGACTGTTGAATTTAATCCATGTAAAGCACGTTATGTAAAACTTCAGGCTCTGTCTGCTGTCATTAAAGAGGCTAAGATGGCTGCTGTGGCAGAGTTAGAGGTTCTCTTGGCTGAATAGGAAAAGCGATAAAGAGTGTTATGAAAAAGAGAGACTGCCTCATTTTTTGATTGGAGGCAGTCTCTTTTTTATGGGAGATATCTTGATTTCTACAGTATAGGCTTATTCGAGAACAGCTGCAAACCCACCATTTCTAGCCATTTTGACAGAAAGCTTTTGATTCTTATTCATTGTTGCCGATTTCATACGGTAATCCATTGCCTGATATCCTGCATTTATTCCATCCTCAAACGAGGTTACACGGTAGGTCTTGCCATCTTTCAGGAAGTCGAGATTTATTTCAAATTCTCTTTCATTTTCCTTATCATTAGTCATCCCACCAATAAACCATTTCTCTCCTTTACGCTTCGCAACGATTACATATTCACCTACTTTGGCTTCCAGAACAACTGTTTCATCCCATGTTACAGGTACTTGGGTAATGAAACGAGTGCAATCTTCATTGCGGTAATATAAGGTCGGATTGTCTGCCAACATTTGTAAACCGCTTTCGAATATGACGAATAAAGCCATTTGGTATGCACGGGTACCGATACTTGCAGAGTTAGGACGTTCGGAACGATAGATATTCGGTTGCATACTGATCATAGCTCCAGGAGTGTAATCCATAGGGCCTACCGCATTTCTCATGAAAGGCAAGTAGATGCTATTCTCCGGCTTACAGCCTCCCATTTGTTCCATGCCTCTGACCCCTTCATAGGATAATACATTGGGATACTTGTATTCCAGTCCGGCCGGCTTGAATGATCCATGGAAGTCAACAAATAAATGATGTCTGGCTGCTTCTTGGGCTACTCGTTCGTAGTAGTTAACCATCCATTGATCGCTGCGGTCCATGAAGTCTATTTTTACTCCCTTTATTCCCCATTCATTGAATGTTTTGAAAAGGTCAAAATTCTTTTCTACTGTTAACCAAGTCAGCCAAAGGACAATACCCACATTCTTTTCTTTTCCATAACGAATCAGCTCATGAAGGTCTACGTCCGGATTAGGAGTGTAAGGATCGCGTGTACTCTTGGCCCATCCTTCATCCATAATAATGTAAGGGATTCCGAACTTGGATGCGAAATCAATGAAGTATTTGTATGTTTCCAAATTACAACCAGCTTTAAAGGTTACATCTTGCCCATACGGGGTTGCTCCGTTCCACCATTCCCAACTTACTTGCCCTGGTTTTATCCATGACACATCTTCTAACTGATTCTTATCAGCCAGTTTATAGGTCATAGTGTTCTCAACTAATTGCTTGTCTTCCTTGGTAATGACAAAGTAGCGCCATGGAAAGTTCCTTTTTCCACTTGTTTTAGCGATATATTCCGCTTCTTTTTCGATTTTGAGGCTGCGGTCTCCGTCTTCACCAAATGCAAGGGGGACTTTTGGAAAAATGGAGGATATGCCATTGGTCCCGTTTCCTTTCAGAAACATGCAAGGATAGTCCGACAGATCAGATTCACTGATTAGTATCTTATATGATTTACGTGTATCAATGAGAACTGGAAGTACGGACATTTTATCCGATGGTTTCCATGAGTGACTGGAAATGTGTGTGTACGGCTCTTCATAAGCTGTTTTGAACCCTCCCGGCTGTTGGAGATGTAATAAATAGTCTGTCGGGAACTGCAATGAAAGGTCTTCTCCCAATACTTCGATTTCTCTTTTTTGGCGGGTGATAAAACGATAGGCTATTCCATCGTTAAAAGCACGGAATTCTACTGAGTAGTTTCCTTTAAAATTGAGTAGAAGTTGGTTATATTCGTTATTGATCGTTGAAAATTTCAGTGGAATGACAGGGGTTAAGGTTTCTTTTATTTTGTTCTGTTTTTGTCCGGACAGTTTGGGATGTTCGCCCAATATTTTATCTTTTAGTTTAAGTTGGAGATAATTGTCTTTCAACAGAACTTCATCATTACAGGCTACGTCATAGTAGATTTTGTCGGTGAGGCGGACGGATACTTGTATTTCTCCGTTCGGGGAACTTAACTTTATTTTTTCTTGTGCTTGTACATTGGATACTAAATAATAAACAAGCAAGGGTAAAAGAAAATACTTTTTCATTTTTCTTAAATAGTTATGTTGTCGTTTAATGTATTGATTACTAATATTGAGCAAATATAAACAAATTGAAATAGATAATAGTATACTAAATAAAATAGTTTTCTGCTTGGGTAATATGAGGGTATGCTTTTATTTAATCAAAGAGCAAATACAGGAAGTGAAGTATTGACTTGAATGTTTAGTTGTGAAAATAAATAAGCTGTTCATCAACTTCTGCAAAGTCATTGATGAACAGCTTATTTATTTTTCTAAGAATTAGTAAGATTATTATTTATCGGACATAGATGGAGGTAATTCTCCTGTTCTTGACCATTTTGACGGTTTCGATCCCATTACAAATTCTAGTGTACCTCCTTCACATATGTCTTTATGACAGAACCAGTTTTTGTTAAGTGGTTTGCCATTCAAGGTCGCTGATTGAATGTAGATATTTTTGTCGTTATTCTTTTTTGTTATAACCTTCAGGGTTTTACCATTTTCAAGATGTATAGTAACTGTATTAAATACAGGGCTTGAAATAAGATATGTGTCCTGGCCTGCATTAGGATAAAATCCTATAGAATGAAAAGCATACCAGGCAGACATAGAACCGGAATCATCGTTACCCGGTATTCCGTCACGTGTCGTTTTATATCTATTTTTTAAAATATACCGTACAATCTCGGCTGTTTTGTCTTGCCTGTTTACATAATTGTATAATGACGGAATTAAGAATCCTGGTTCATTGGCTATTTGGAATAATCCTATGTGATAACGTTGGTCCCATATCTTGTGGGTAAAAAAGGTATCTAGTCTTTGAGTGAAAATCTCTTCTCCGCCGCACTTTTGGATTAAACTTTTCATATCATGGGGTACATAGAATGACAACTCAAAAGAGAAAGTCTCATAAGTAGGTTCTCCCCAATTACCGCTTTTTAAGGTACTGAAATGCTCTTTATCCCAGTACTTTCCCTCTTCGTTTCTTGGCCATGCAAAGCCCGAAAATCCCAAACTTGTTATCCTATCATTCCATGTGTTTTGCCAGTTAGATGCATTTTTATAGTATTTATTGGCAATATCTTGTTTCCCTAAACGATCGGCTACCGTAGCGATAGCAAAATCACAATTAGAGTATTCAAAAGTACGTGTCAAGCATCTTTCATAAGCTGAAGAAACATAACCTAATGAGTTATAGTCTGCTAAACCTCCACGGCCTTCTTTTCTTTCATCTCCTCCGGGAGCTACTTCTGCATTTTTCAACATAGCTTGTAAGCCTGCTCCATAATCAATCCCTTGTAGATTCTTTACCATTGCATCGGCAATCAGAATATCACAATTACTTCCTCCTTGAACACGACCATTATCATTACCACTACGTGCATCAGGCATGTACCCTTCATTGCGGTATATGTCAATAAGTGAACGTACCATATTTGATTGGACGGAAGGGGTAAGCAATGTAAATAATGGATGGGTAGCACGGAAGGTATCCCAAATGGCATAGAAATCATCAAAGTTCGGTTCTGTTGATATCCATTTCGGATTTTCTCCGGTCTTGTCTACTGGCTGGAGATAGCAATGATACAAAGCTGTGTATAGTTTAATTTTGTCTTCTTCTTTTCCTGTGACTTCTATTTTATTTAAGATATTATTCCATTCGGACACAGCCTGAGTATGTACTTTGTTGAAGTCCCAAGTTGTTATCTGCTTCAGGTTTTCTTTAGCTTTGCCACAACTGATATAGGAGATACCGACACGTACGTTGATTTTTTGGTTTTCAGAGGTCGAATAGCTCAAATAAGCACCTGTTTTTTCGCCTGAATCGAATTGTTCGTTAATATTCGGCATTAAAGTATTTCCTTTCCATGTGCCGAAGCTTTCTGCCGGTGTATCTGTTTCTGCATAGAAATAGACTGTATAGGCTTCTCCTTCATTCCAGCCTCCGCGTACACGGGTGTATCCTTCTATTGTTGAGTTGGAAAGTATGCGTACTTCCGAACCTACAATTCTTTGAGTTTCGCATATTTGTAAGGCTAGACAACTGCCTAGATCAAAAAGAATTTTGGAGTCTTTGCTTGAGGGGAAAGTATATTCATGAAAACCGGCTTTGCTCAATGCTGTCAGCCGGGCTGCCGTGCGATAACGCGGCAACTCAACTTTGTATTCTCCTAAAACGGTATTCTCGTTGGCACGGGGGGAAGAATAGTCTTCTAAATGTATATCTCCGGTCAGAGGTAACATTAATACGTTGCCATATTTGCATCCTCCGCCTGTTCCGCTTACATGAGTATGGCTGAAGCCGTGTATATTGCCGTCAGGATTCCATCCGGCGTTCCAATCTTTATTGCCGCAATCGGGACCTAATTTTACCATTCCAAACGGAGTACATACTCCCGGAAAAACATTGCCGCCTCCATCTACGCCGATGAAAGGGTCTACATAGCGTGCATTGCCTGTCACGGTTTGTGCTCCGGCACTTGTTACTGCCATCCATGTAGCAATACAAATTAATAGTTTTGTTTTTAACATATCTATTCGCTTTTGATTATTTTCAAATTACAATAAGACGGTCTGGTCTTTGCCAGACTCCCAGATAGCCAAAAGGGCATATAACTCAACGAGTGACGCTTGCCTCAGAATCTCCCATTTATTCATTGAAACAGCTCCGCTTAAATCCTCGTCATTGATTAGACCACTAATGTGATGTGCCTTACCAAACCATGCGTGCAACATTGTGTTGCGCACATCTTCCAGATATGAGGGATTCTTATCAATGGAATAAAGTTCGAAGAATCCGCGGCACATGACGGTGTTAAACCAGGCATGCCCCGGTGCCAGAATATTAAAATCACGTTGCAGAACTTCTGAATGATAGGAAGTAAACCACTTTTTGTGGCAAGCTTCCGCAATTTGATGTGCTGCTGTCAAATACGACTCATTCTTGGTTATTTTATAAAGAAGGCAGGCTAATTGCAATGGTTGTCCTGAATTATAAGAATATTTATTCGTCTCCATACGCCCAGGTTGGGTGGGGTCTTCTGGATCAGGAGAAACATTGTCGTAATACAGATGGTCGCTAGGGTCCTGCATATAGGCTTGCAGCCAGTTGAAGCATTCAATAGCTTTATCCAGGTATTTCTGCTCATGGGTTAGTTGATAGAGCTTACAACTCAATACACCCGTCGGGGCAGTTGAACAAGTGTGCTTTGACTTGCTCGGTTCATTCAGCTCTTTCCAATGAACTCCGCCACCGCAAGTATTGTCCCATCCGTATTGTGATAGATAGTCCCAGACGGCTTTGGCTTGATTTAAATAGCGCACATCTTTAGATATGGCATACCATTTTGCCATATCCAGTCCTATCCATACATTGTCATCATAAAAACGGTCGTTTCCCGAATCCGGATATACACTATATGCTGTGCGTCCATGGTCTGTTACCCAAAAATGTTGGATTCCCTTGAACATATCATCTTCTAAAGAACGATAATATTCTTCCTGTTCCGTGTCTACGGATGCTTCTCTCAAGGCAACAAATGCGGATAATCCTCCCCCTTGTCCCCATACGACTGCATCTCCGTCCCAATATCCTTGTTCTTTAGGATAATATGTTTGCCAACATGTCCTAGGTCCTTTATGATAATAGTATTTTATGACACATGTCATCATAGAGTGGGCGCAGTCGAACATACTTGTCTTTACATACTCGAATGTGCTCGCAAGTTGGCTTTTGCTTTCCGAGCGTAGCTCATTGGCTCCTATCAAGGTGATTGCAACCTCATATGTCCCTTCTGCAGGAACTTGCAATAAGTAATTTCCTCCATACTTATAGTTATCACCATTCAGCACAATAGTAGTCCATTCTCCGTTTTCTCCAGACTCCGTATTCCGATAAGCTATTTCTATCTGTATGTCTTTCACATAATTTGTTCTTATGAATTTCACCAGAATTTCTTTTTCCCGGCTTGTTTTGTATACTTCCAGTTGTCCCACCGGATCAATCTTCTGGATATCTTTGTCTTCCACAGAATCGTCACTGCAAGATAGTACTGTGCATACCATGGCTAATAAAGATATAAAAATGATGTTTAATCTCTTCATAAACAAATTCTTTTTACCATTGGATTGCCTGGTCCTGATCCGGTATTGTTATATTAATCTTACGTTCCATAGTTAATGAACCTTCCGCTCGATAAGAAGTAGGTACATTTGACGTAGTTATGTCATCATATGTATATTTGATATATAATACATAATAACGATGCATCAGGTAGGGTTGATTGGTATCCATTTCATCCCAAATCTCGTAGGTCGGATGCTCTGTGAGCTGGAAGTTTATTGAAGAATTTGCCGCCGTTATTGTCAGATTCCCTTTCTTTTTAGTCTCCGTAACCTCTGAAGGTTCTTCAAATTTTACATTGATTTTATAAGTTTCCCTATCTATTGCATTATCTTCTTTCGTACCTGCATAGAAGAATACAGTGTTTTCGTCTACGACATGTGCTCTACGATTGTCTACTACCAATGGATCATTGCTCGAATTGGCAAAATAGATGTTCATGGCAGTTGCCGAGTAATTTCCTGAATAATCATTGAATGGTAATACATGAAGCAGGGCTTTTCGCCATCCTTTCCGTTTGTTGGTAATGTACGAGGGGTCCTCCTCAATTGTCAATGGCAACACCCACTCTTTCGAAAGGTTCATTTCTGAAAACTTAAACTTGATAGGGAATAGTTCCTTTCTTGAACCTGCCGGAATATGGCAGGTGGCGGAAGGAAATTCGTAATTCTCCTGTGGTAGTAAGTTATACCATAAGTCTTTTCTGAGTTCGTGAAAGTTGGCTTCGTTCATGGCGTTCAACGTATCCGGGTCTACGGCAATCCGTACATCGAGATCCTTATCCAATGGAGTAGAACCACTGACTAGCACCGGAAGGTTGTAGATAACCTCACCATTAGGCTTGTAGCGGACGTAGATACTTGAAACCTCTCCATCATTAATTGGAGCTTTTAGTGAAACCATGTGAACATAAAGTTCGTCTTTCCATTCGTCATTGCATGCACTGAACGAAAGCAATGCGATAAACAATGTGGCTATATAAATATGTCTTTTTTTCATTCTTATTGTATATTTTAGATTAATCAAAAGTTTCCCATCCCGGCGCCTGTGTCATTTTGCGGTTTCTTTTTAATTCATTTTGTGGCATAGGCCAAAAGTACATCTTACGTGAGAAGTTTGCTTGTAGATTTTCTACTCGTATACGTTCATAAAAGCGTTCTTTTTTGCTTTCAGTCATCAGTACGTTATAGCCATAGATTTGTTCGGACTCTTCTACCGGAGCAAGCTTCCAGCGACGCAGGTCGTAGTAACGTTGATTCTCGCCCATGAATTCTACCTGACGTTCATGTATTAGTTTCTTACGGAACAATGTTTGGTCATTATATGTCTCCTCGTTGTAATCAGGAACTCCAGCACGCATCCTGACAGGCAAGACAGCTTTGCGGATTTCTTCTGTATTTCGCGAAACTGTAATTGGTTCTCCTTCCCAAGTTGTTACTTCGTAGCTACTACTCGGAGTCAATTCGTTTAGGGCTTCCGCATACATCAGCAGGATGTCGGTATAGCGAAGTGGTATGTCTACTTTATCATAGATTCTTCCGTTGTTCGTGTTGCAGTCGTTAGGGCTGACAAATTTCATGACACCTATTCCTGTAGGAATCCAGTAGTCGGAACTGTTTTTTCTTCCGTTATCGCTACCTCTGTAGTACCATACCTGTTGGTTGCGTCTATCTCCATCTTGCGCACTTGCCAATGCCCAAAAAGCACCGTTGAATGCTACGCTGGCATAGAAACGCGGTTCGCGGTTCGCATATTCTTTCCATACTCTCGGACGTATCTGCGGGTAAAGTCCGCGGTTGTATTCATCTTCCGAGACGAAACGTTTGTCTACTTCGCAAGTGTCTAGGAATGTTTCTAGATTGAAGCTACTTCCGTCTGCCATATCATAGGCATCACACTGTTTGATTGTCAGTCCGTGGCGGTTTCTTCCTCCGGCATTTGTGGGTAAATGATCGAGAACAAGATCTCTGACTTGATCATTTAATGCATTGTTTCCTCGTGTAAATATCAATTCCGGATTTTCGGTAGCATACAAGTCTCCATTGAAAATAGAGCGATAAGAGGCGAACGGGTCAATGTCAGCCCATCCTTCCGGGAAATCTTTGTTGGAGTATACAGAGTGATAGGGAGGTCTTACGGTTGCCGGATAAGCGTTATCTCCTTTAGATTGATAGGGAGCGGTGTATAGCTTGTATACACCGGTTGCGTTGGCTAGGTCAATGACATCTTTAGCCGCTGCCGCTGCTCTAGCCCACTTGCTTTCGTCATACGTCTGAGACATTAGCATGCGTCCTTGCCAATCAGTAAAATCAGAGAACTTATCGGAGTCACCGGGACGTGGGTTATTTATCGGACTTGCTGTATATAGAAGTACCTTTGCGCGTACCGCCAAGGCAGCTCCTTTCGTACTGCGATTGACATTCTGTCTGTCTCGTTTCTCAGGCAGTGATCGGGCCGCCAGTGCCATTTCCTCACTGATGTAGTTCACTACTTCATCGTAGCTACTGCGTGGATAGGACATGTCCATATAATCTTCATCAATACTGATTGTCTCTTCAGGAATTAGAGGAACTGGTCCGTATTTTCTTAGTAATAACCAATAAAAATAGCTTCTTAAAAAGCGGGCCTGTGCTTTATAGTCTGCAATTTCTACTTCTGACAGTTCTTCATTAATATCTATATTGTTGATTAAGATAGAAGCCTGGCGAATACCTTCGTAGCAACGGATGTATGAATTGTTTGTCCAGGTATTGTCATATTGTCCGAATTTGAAAGCATTGTAAGTTACGGCTCCGTCACTTTCATTAAAAATCATATCGTCTGCAAAATTAGTTGTGGAATAGCCGATACGTGTGATTTCTAAATTTGTTTCTAACAGACAGTTGTAGCATTTGGCCAGCCATTGTTCCGTAAAATTCTTGCTCTTGAAAATTTTCTCTTCACTTTGACGATCTTTAAAAAAACGTTCCACGCTCAAATAGTCTGAACAAGAAGAAATACCCAGCCCAATGACTAAAATGGCTATTGCGGATAATATATGTTTTTTCATCTGTTTTTGAATTAAATGTTAATTGTAAGTCCTAAGGTATATGATCTTGATAATGGATAAGCCTGACCGTTGGTGCTGCCCAGTTCCGGATCCCATAACTTAAAATTGGAGAATGTTATCAAGTTAGTTCCCATGAAGTATAAACGAACGTTGTTCAAGTGGATCTTATTGATAAGACTCTTCGGAATATTATATCCGATTTCTAGGTTTTTCAAGCGCAGATAAGAACCATTGCGAAGCCAATATGTAGACGGACGGTAGTTGTTACTATTGCCTCCATAGCTTAAACGCGGGTATTCTGCGTTCGGGTTTTCATTTTCACCTAATATCCAGCGGTTGGAGTTCGCCATGTCGGTGAGAATATTTCCCCAATCACCATTCTTGAAAGGATATACAGTAGGACCTTCGATACAGAAAGTTGATTTGCCTGCACCTTGGAAGAGGATGTTGATGTCAAATCCTTTCCATTCTGCGGAAAGACCGAAACCATAAATAAGATTTGGGCGATTGGTTGCACCGATAGGAACTTCGTCATTTTCATCTATCTTTCCGTCTCCGTTGACATCCGCATACTTGATATCACCTGGCATTACGTCGCCCCAGCTCTGTTTCGGACTGTCACGAATGTCATCATAATCTTTGAATAATCCTAGTGAAATAAGTCCGCGGGTTTGGTTAACACGGAAACCTTGTTGGCTCTTATAAGGGTAATTACTGAATTCTTCGTCATATTTCAGGATTTCACTCTTACTGTATGTAAAGTTACCTCGCAGTGTCAGATTCACATCTCCAATACGTTGTTTATATCCCACATTACCGTCGAATCCTTTGGAAACTACCGAGCCAATATTGGTAGATAACTTCATGCCTGTTCCTGTACCGTACATACCAACGGAGAGAGGGATATAGTTACGCTCTTGGTAAATACCGTCACGTTGTTCGTGAAAGTAGTCAATTGTACCGGTCAGCTTGTCATTGAACAATGCGAAGTCGATACCTATGTCATGCTTGGTTGCTATTTCCCAAGTGACAGCATTAGTTGCATAGTAAGTATAGGTCAATCCGTCGAACTGATAGCTTTGTCCTAGGTCTGCATAGTTGTAATTGTTGCTTGCTCCGAAAGTAGACAAGTAGGGAAAGCGTCTATCCATATTGTCATTACCTACTTTTCCGTAAGAATAACGTACTTTAAACATATTGATCCACGGTGATTTTTCTTTAATGAAAGACTCTTCTGCCATGTTCCAGGCTACAGAGTAAGCGGGGAAGAAACCGAACTGATGACCTGTCGCAAAATTCTCGGATCCATTGTAACCAAAGTTAAAGTCAACGAAGTAACGGTACTTCCAACCATAGGTGAAACGTCCGGAAAGTCCTTGATGACGTCTGTCAATACCTTGCATAATGTCATCTTCCTTTTTTACAGAGGCATTGATTGTCTTATCTTGTGTATATTTCATTACGGCTCCCACCATGTGATTACCAAAGGTACGGTCGTAGTGCAACTCTGCTTCTAAATATTCTTTTCGTTCACCGGTTGAGTTAGCTTCTTGTGACATCAATTGTTCATCTCTGACTTTTCTCATCACAAGACTACCATCAGAAGCGCGGTTCTGTTCCGCTCTCCATAATTCTGGTATTTTTTTACGGTTGATCCACTGATAATTGTTAGTGTCGAATCCATAGCGTCCGATGAATTTTAGACCTTTGGTGATAAAACTGAAATCTTGTTCGAGAGTGATATTGGTCTGCAATTTATTATTCCATGTTTCTTGATAGCCGGTTTGTGTAGCAATGGTCCAAGGATTGATTTGTTCATCGTCCGAACCGAAAGCGGGCGTATATCCATTGGAATACATGATTGGTACTGAGACCGGGTTATAATTCATAGCAGAAGCCCAGATATTGCTTGACATACCCGGTTCGTTCTTTTTGTCTAATGAACCGGATACACCAACTTTTAGCAGTGTGGTTTTGGTGATATCCATATCCACGTTCAGACGGTAGTTCCAACGGCGATAGTTGGCGTTGGTATTATAGTCTTTTAGCCCTTTGTCTACTTTATACATACCACCTTCATCTACATAGCTTGCAGATACATAATAGCGTGCCAATGAACCACCGCCGTTCATGTTGATAGTGGCACGATAAGTAGGTGCTCCTTTTTTCAGGAGTACATCCATCCAGTCTACATTGGGATATAAGTCCTGGTCCAGTCCGTTACGGAGTATATACAATTTGTCTTCAGGGAAGAAAGGTTCTTGGTTACGAGTAGTACGTGCTTCATTCATCATTGAAGCATATGTATATCCGTCAATGAGGTCTGGGGTTATGGTACGTGTGTTGTAGGTTGTTTCTACTTTTGCATCGATTTGTACTTTTCCTCCTTTACCACGTTTAGTTGTTATTAATACTACACCATTGGCGCCACGCGAACCGTAGATTGCTGTGGCAGAAGCATCTTTGAGTACAGTGAAGGATTCTATATCCTCAATATTGAGTTCATTCATACTGCGTTCAAATCCGTCGACTAAAATCAAGGCACTTGAACCTGCTCCGAATGTCGAGATACCGCGAATCCAGAATTCGGAAATATTATTTCCGGGCTGTCCGGAAGTTTGGCGAGCCATTACACCTGCTATGTTACCTGCCAAAGCATTAGTAATGCTTGATGTGGAAGTCTTCAGTGTATTTATATCCACATTGGTAACGGCACCGGTCATCGTTATTTTTTTCTGTGCACCAGTACCTGTTACCACTACTTCATCCAAAGCAGTGGCAGTGGCTTCTTTCATTATGACCTTGATTGTTCTTTGTTCTTTTATCAGGACTTCCTGTTTTTCGAAACCGATGAAAGAGAAAACGAGTCTGTGGTAGGGTTCCATCTTGATTTTGAACTTGCCGTCTATGTCGGTGATGGCACCTAATCCCGGGATGTCTTTGATGATTACGTTGACACCAATTAATGGTTCTTTGGACTCGTCTGTCACGAGACCTTCAACCTCTATTCTGTTTGTTTGTACCTCTACCGAACTGTTTTGAGCATACACGCTGCATGTGCAACAGAACAGGAGGAGCAAGTTAAAAATATATTTTTTCATTCGGAATGTGTTTTTATAGTTATTCTATAGAAATGGTACGGATGCTGTGATTTTCTCTATCGGCGATGTAGAAAGTCTGTGTTTCTTCATCGTAAGCGATGCCGCATGGATTATCAAAGCGTGCTTCCGTTTTTAATTCTCCGTCAATATTGCCAGATACCTTGTTGTCAGAAGAGACACTGCCTCTTCCTGCAAAAAGAGATACGTTACCGTCGGGAGTAATTTTAAAGATGCAATGGTTTCCTCTGTCGCATATATAATAATCATAAATGTTTCCGTCCGGACGAGGATTTTTTATATATTCTTCATTCTTCACAAATGTGCCTTGGTAAGGTTCCTGAAAACGGGCACTCGGACCGGGCGAGGGACTGTACCCGGCTTCTCCTTCTCTACCGGCAAATGTGGTTGGCTTCTGAAATTCATTGGTTACTTTATTATATTGGGATACCAAAATACAGTTACGGCCTGTGATATACATAAATCTTCCATCCGGATGGATACACATAAAAGTACCGGAATCACTATTTTCGTATACACCAAATAATTCTACTCCTTTTTTGCCACCGGTCGTAGGATCGTGAACAGCTTTTTGAAGTCCTCCTTTCCAATAGGTGTTGTAGTAAAGTGATTTATTTAGGGCGCAGTAAACATTGTTATATCCTGTGCGGTCATAAACATAGGGGTGGGCTTTTCTGAATTCTTCAGATCGCAGAATGTAAGCAATTTCACGGTTGTCTTTACTGCTGCTTCCATGGTCATCTGATACGAAAAGAGTGTCTCCGGTTGCATCGAAAGACATGAATTGCATATTCCTAAATCCTCCCTGGCCATTAGTAAGAAGAGTTGAGACTTCTTTTGCTTCCAGATTGATTCGACGTATAGGACCGCCTTGACCATTAATAATTAAGCATTTCTCAATACCAAATGTGTCCATTAATAGCCATTGAGGATTTCCGAATCTTGCTTTTTCAAAGTTTCCGTCTACGTCAGATGAATTTCCATTTTCGTCTTCGCTACCAACAAGAGTACTCACTGAAGGCTGTAGAGTATAATTGAACTTCTTTTCAAATTCATATTCTATAGGAGAGGTTTTTCCGTCGGCACTTTCGATTTTTATTTTAATATTACCATCGAAAGCTTTCGGCGGGACTATACAGTAAATTTCGGTGTTGGTGCAGCCGATAGTTGTCGTGTATTGTCCACCTATTGTGATGTGGATTTTTGAGGGATCAGTCCCAAAATTATCTCCATAAATATGGATTTGAGTACGAAGACTCCCATGATCGGGGGTAAAGTCTGAGAAAACAACCGGTTTAGACGGGTCGTATCCATTGGAACCAATTTTGTCGTCCTGACAGCCGATAAGGCATACGGTCAGAATCAACACCAGTGCCTTATACCAATAGAGGCATCTTTTTTCATGTGTTTTTCTTTTCATATAGTTTTTTTAATTAAGAGTAAAATATTAATATTTTTTATTTTAGAGCTCATATAATGAGGAGAGCGTTAGTTTATAAGTTCACCTCGATACCTTCCACAAGATTGCCACTAGCTTGGCAAACGCCTTGGTCTGTGAGAACTTTGACAATAGCCATATCTTTGTTTTCTGTTTTAAATTTGCCTTTTTCGCTAGTCAACTTTACTATAACTTTGTCGCCTTGTTTTTCGGCTTTGAAGGTTTGTTGGCTGTAATCTCCCTTCTTGAATGCCCAGCCATCTCCTGCATCCCAGTACATTGATCCATCGGCTTTTCCTTGTTCATCCAGACAAACCAATAATGTGAGCGGATCTAATGAGTTTTCTGTGGTATTTTGAATGATCTTTCCGGTAGGAATAATCGAACCGCCACGTATCTTCATCTTTGCTTGATATTTATCACTGTTGTCACCTTTAACTAGTGATAGTTCTTTCCAAATGCCTTTCGGCAGTGCAGGCTGCTTAGCGTATGCCGGAATAATAAGCAGGTTGTTACCAATCAGGAATGCTTCTTCTTCGGCACGCAACGACAAGTCTTTAGGGTCGGCGAAAAAAACAGGTCGCATGATGGGCATACCATTTGTTGAGGCTTCGTGCAGCAGAGTATAATAATAGGGGAGAAGGATGTATCGACGTTCTAATGCTATTCGTGCGGCATTTTCTACTTCTTGCCCAAATGCCCATGGCTCCTTGTTGTTTGTTCCTGCACAAGCGTGACCACGTGAGAATGGATAGAAAGCACCTACACCAATCCAGTTGCCGAATAAATCGGCATCAGCATTAAATAGAAAGCCACCGATATCCGAACCGCTGAATGGTTGGCCGGATAATCCCAAAGTTAAAGACATGGGTATTGACATTTTCAGATGGTCCCACCAGGAGCCATTATCACCGGTCCAAGTGGCTGCATAGCGCTGACCACCTAAGAAATTAGAACGAGTAAGAATAAACGGTCGCCTTTCGGGGCGGGTTTCCAGTATGCCTTCTCTGGATGCTTTAACCATTAGAAAACCATAAACATTATGATATTGTAGATGTGTTCCTGCAGGCAATTTACCTCCTCCGCGGTGGAGATTATCTTCCGGCATTGTTTTGTTGGGAGTGTCATTGATTTGTGGCTCATTTACATCGTTCCAAACACCGTCTACTCCTTGTGCCATGAAATCTTTATATAAGTTCCTCCACCATTTATTTACTTTAGGGCATGTGAAGTCTGGGAACGCTGCCGCTCCTGGCCAGGCATCACCATGAAAGTTCTTTCCGTCTGCAGTTTTTACCCAAACGTCATTTTCAGTTCCTGATTTATAAACGAAGTAGTTGGGGTCAACTTTTGCTCCAGGATCAATCATCCATGCAGAATGGAAGCCGCGTATATGTAAATCGCGATTAACAGCCTTAGGATTGGGAAAACTTTGTGGGTTAAATGTGAAAATACGATATCCATCCATGTAGTCAATGTCCATCCAGATAACATCGCATGGTATTCTTTTGTGTCTGAAAGTGTCTGCAATCTCAATTACGCGACTGTCTGGTGAATAAGAGAAGCGACTTTGTTGATAGCCTAATGCCCAGCGGGGAATCATCGGCATAGTGCCTGTTAGTTCCGATAGTCCGCGAACTACAGCTTGTGGAGATTCTCTGTCAATAATAAACACCCGAAAAGGTTCTCCCTCACTTCTTAGTTCAATTTTCTCATTTGTACTACTTAATTCAGCTTTCCATGTGGTATCGAATAAAATACCGAAAGCTGTTCCGTCTTTTCTAACTCCCATCATCCAAGGATGTGATTGATATAGGCGTGTACCATTATCTACACCGTAGGCACCGGAATCTGTATTCCAGAGCTTGATTGTTTTACCATTTCTTAGAAGAGAACCGGTTACTTCACCACCTCCGTAGATACTTGTGCCTTCCGGTATTGTAAGTGATGCATTAGCTTTACCATCTGTGAGGGAGAATTCGGGAATAAGTATCCAATCGGCAGGGAGTATGCCTCTCTCACGTGGTTCTTTTTCAATTGCGAACGAAGGTACTTTCTTTGCGTCAAAACCTTCTGGGATAAACTTGGCAATGCCGTCTCCAACCAATACGCTTTGTTTGATGGATACTTTCTGTGTTGCTGCGTCTGCCAATAGAGGCAAAGCAGTGAGCAAATATATTGCTACTGTTTTAATAAGGGTATATTTCATGTTTTAATAATTTTAGTTGTCATTCTTTCTAGAAAAATTATTGGATAGTGGCAAGGCGGGCGTACATTTCTATCATGGCAGCTTGTGTTAACAACCATTTTTTGTCATCTTTGCTTTTGCCGCTTAAATCTGTATTAAATAATCCTTTATCATCCCGGGCGTACATCCAAGCATGGTTTAAACTTTTATCGAAAGCGTTGATATATGTTTTATTCTTATCTATATGATAGAGTTCGATAAAGCCTCTTAACATTACCGCAGTAAACCAGATATCTCCTTGCTTTAGCATTTTAAAGCTTTCTCCTGTAGTTGTTGTAAAGTCTGTGAAAAAATAGTTATAGCATTCTTTAGCTATATTTTGTGCATCTTTCAGGTAAAGAGGATTTCTTGTCAGTTGATAGAGCAGGGCGGCTGATTGCATCATTTGCCCGCTGTTATAGGCGTATTTGGCTTTTCCTATCTTTCTGTCAAGACCGATATTGTCAAAATAGAGGTAATCAGTGGAGTCTTGTAGATTCTTTTGCGTCCATTCATATAATTCTTTTCCTTGTCTGAAGTAGATGCTGTCATTAGTTGCTTTAAATAGTTTAAGGGCGAGTACAGAGCCAGGAGCATTTGAACAAGTATTTTTAGACTCTTTCTTTTGCTCACACCAGTAAATGCCTCCTCCCAACAGGCTATCAGTACCACTTTCTATAAATTTCCATATTAATTGTGCTTTATCCAGATATCTTTTCTCTTGTGTTATTTGGTAGATGTCGGTGAAGTCAATGCCTAACCATACATTGTCGTCATAAAAACGATCGGATGTCGGTGCTGTTTGTATGTACGATGAGTAAGCGTTAGGAGTTCTTTGGATATCGAAATATTCTTCCAGACCAGGTAATACCCGTTTATCTAATAATTTCTGGTATTTCTTGTCATGAGTCGCTTCGAATAGTGCATTTACTGCAGAGAAAGTACCTGAATATGGCCATAAATAGGAGAACTGATTAGGCGTGTTTGCTTGGTCTTCCGATGCCAGATAAGTGACTTTGTGTTGTTCGTCAAAGGGATAGCTTTCCCGAAGCAGATAAGAGTCCTTTGCTGAGTAATGTTGATAAAGGGAATCCAATGTCTGCTGGGCTTTTCCCAAACTTGAATCTGAGTCTGCCTGCTTTGTTGAGGCACAACCAGTCAAAGAGAGGGTGCAAACTATGATTAGTAAAATACACGGTGATTTCATTCTATATAATATTATATTCATTATTAACTAAAGATTTTCCTTCCAAAATACAGGTAGCTGAATATGCTACCTGTTTGTGGATTACCTATTTCAAACTACAATCCTTTTTATTTTGCTTTTTACCTTATTCCGTTGTCTGATGCTGCAAAGTTATTATGGTTAGTATAAGATGATGTACGGACCCATGACATAAATGTCTCTTCTCGATGAAATGTCGCAAAAATATATATATGTGTCGTAAAAGCGTACTCCTGTTATGTTAATTTTCAGATGATCAGAATGTTTTTTGTGCAGTTCTTGGACGTTTTCCCGATTTTCCATATCTTTCCGTCGATTTTTGTGTCTTGATTTAAAACAAGAGAATGCTATATGAAAAAACACAATGAATGGACGAAGAGAACTACTCTTTTAAGAAGAGTTCTGCTGATACTGGTTTCTTTTCTTTTGATAGGAGTAGACATAAATGCTTCGTATAGTCTCCGGCAATTTTCCAGTAAGAACGGATTATCCAATAGTGCTATTCTTTCGATGTGTCAGGATAGGCATGGCGTGATATGGATCGGTTCATGCGATGGGCTGAATATCTACGACGGCACTTATCTGGGATTGTACAAACCAACCAATGTGCACCATAGTTTCTCCGGTAATCTCATCGAACGGATTATCGAGGCGGACAACGATGTGCTTTGGATACAGACTAATTATGGGCTCGACCGCTTTGATACACGCAGACAGACCATACAAAGCTTCAAAGACTTTAAATACATAAACCGTATGGCGATAAGTCCCGAAGATGATTTCTTTATTATTAAGGATGATGGCTACATTTATTATTATCAGCCGGAGCAGAAGGACTTCTGTAAACTTGATGTGAAAAAGATACATTTTGAGGAAGTACAACAAATGGCTATTGATAACTTTGGAGTACTTTGGATATTCTCTTCGGATAATGATAACCGGAGTTATATAATAGAGAAAAACGGAAATCAAGTGAAGCTGGTTCCCAGTAATTGCCTGAATCATTCGGAAAAGTTGTTGTGGACGTTTGTAGATGGCGATTTTCTCTATTTCATAGACAGTACTTATGCACTTTATGAATACGATCTGAATAATCATAAAGCGTATTTTATAGCAGATATGGAGGCAGAGATACTTCGTCGGGGTGAGGTTTCTTCCATTATAAAACAGAAAACTGATTATTTTATCGGCTTTAAGAGTAGTGGATTAATCCAATTAAAGTATATGCCGGATTCAAAGGTAAAATATAGCCTCCAGTCCATAAATGTTCAGTCCGGTATCTTTTGTCTTATGAAAGACCGGTTTCAGGATATAATCTGGGTGGGCGCTGACGGTCAAGGGCTTTATATGTATTTTACAGATGAATTTTCTATTGACAACATCATGTTGGATGTACCGGAGTATCGGGTAGATAATCCGGTTCGTGCTCTATATCAGGATCAGGATCAGACATTGTGGATAGGTACGAAGGGAGGGGGAATATTAAAGATGTTTGATTTCCATCCTGATATGGAAACTTTGCCTCGGGCAGAAAGGATCCTGGCAAGTAATAGTCCGTTGATGGACAACTCGGTGTATAGTTTTGCTCCCAGCCGGAGGAAACTCTTATGGATTGGAACGGAGAGCGGACTTAATTACTACTCCTATTCACAAAAGCGGATACAGGAATTTCCGGTCATGGCAGATGGCAAGATGGTGAAGTATGTACATTCTGTCCGTGAGACAAATGATAGTACGTTGTGGGTGGTTTCTGCCGGTGAAGGTATTGTGAAAATCATTCTGGATGCTACTTCACTTTTACCTAAAGTGAAGTCTGCCCGTCGCTTTACACTGGATGGCGGAAAGAGAAACTCCAATTATTTCTTTGTCTCTTTTCAGGAGAATGATTCGGTTATTTGGTTTGGTAACCGTGGATATGGTGCGTATAAAATGAATACGCATACCAATCAACTAACTCCCTGCCGCATTGACGATGTAGTGAAGAATCAGACTGTAAATGATATTTTTGCTATTCATAAGAATGACGAAGGATACTGGTTTGGTACGAGTTTCGGATTGACCCGGCTTTATCAGGGCGAATATAGGGTATATAACGAGACTGACGGCTTTCCCAACAATACGATTCACGGCATATTGGAAGGAAGGGACAATAACTTGTGGCTTAGCACCAATCAAGGGTTGGTGAGGTTTAATGTCCGCGAAAACACAGTTCAGACGTATCGGCAGCAGGGCGACCTGGAAGTGATTGAGTTTAGTGACGGTGCTTTCTTCAAGGATCAGCAGACGGGGACATTATTTTTTGGTGGTACGAACGGATTCATTACGATTAGCGAGAATGATCAACTTTCGGAAGAATACATGCCTCCTTTGCATTTCAATCGCCTCTCTATTTTTGGTAAAGAGTGCAATATTTATGATTTTCTGCAAGGCGCTACGAAGCAAGAAACTTTGGTGCTGGACTATAGTCAGAACTTCTTTAACCTTTCATTTATTGCTGTCGATTACATTAACGGGAACAATTATACTTACTCTTATAAGATAGACGGTTTGAGCGATAGTTGGATTGAGAACGGATTGTCTACGGTGGCGGTTTTCTCTAATCTATCTCCTGGAGAATACACCTTGCTAGTGAAGTACCGAAGTAATATAACAGGGAAAGAGAGTGAACCTTATTCATTATTGATCCGTATCACTCCTCCCTGGTATATGACTACTTGTGCTTATATTGTCTATTTCTTATTATTAGCCGGGGTAATTGCAGGAGCTATCCGGATGGTGATAAAACGTTATCGCAGAAAGCGGAATGTTATGATCGAGGAAATGAACCGCCAGCAGCGCGAAGAACTGTATGAATCGAAATTGCGTTTCTTTACTAACATTACCCATGAATTTTGTACTCCGTTGACATTGATCAACGGTCCGTGTGAAAAAATCCTTTCTTATAGCCGGGTAGACAGTTATGTCCGGAAGTATGCTTCCATGATTCAGCAGAATGCGTTGAAACTGAATGCGCTGATATTGGAACTGATTGAGTTCCGCCGACTGGAGACGGGGAACAAGATTTTGAAGATAAAACATGTTCCTGTCACAGAACAGATACGGACTATTGCCGAATCATTCGGAGAGCTGGCGGAAAGCCGGAAACTGAACTATCGATTGCAGATAGAAGATGGAGTTTTTTGGAATACGGATGTCAGCTGTCTGAGTAAAATTGTAAATAACCTGATTTCTAACGCTTTCAAATATACTCCGGAGAATGGTTCCATTACGGTAGAGCTGCGTATTGAAGGAGAACAACTTTGCATTCGGGTATCTAATACGGGAAAAGGAATCAAGGAGGCTGATCTCACGAAAATATTCGACCGTTATAAGATTCTGGATAATTTCGAAGTGCAGAACAAGAATGGGATTTCTCCGCGAAATGGATTGGGACTGGCCATTTGTCACAGTATGGTAAATCTGTTGAATGGACAGATTCAGGTATCCAGTATTCCTAATGAGGTGACTACTTTTGATGTATGGCTGCCTGTTATGGAGGTTACGGTGGATAATGAAGATGAAAAAGTAGCTGAAGAATTGGTTTTGTCATCAGATGAGCAAGCAGTCGAACTCAAGAATTCGTCGGTTGAATTTGATAAGAACAAGCAGACGATTATGATTATTGACGATGACCCTTCTATGTTATGGTTTGTTACGGAGATATTTGTCGGGGCATACAATGTTGTCTCTTTAGGCAGCGCAGAGGAAGCCTTGAAGCAGTTGGGCATCCAGTTACCGGATTTGATTATTTCGGATGTAATGATGCCCGGTATGGATGGAATGTCGTTTGCCAAAAAGATAAAGTCGGATAAACTGTTGAGCCGTATCCCGTTAATACTGCTTTCGGCACTGAATAACATCGACGAGCAAACGAGAGGAATTGAATCCGGCGCGGAAGCATATATCACGAAACCTTTCAATGTGGAATATCTCGAGAAAGTCGTTAGAAGGCTGTTACAGCGTGAAGAGGACCTGAAAGAGTATTATAGCTCTGTTCTAAGTGCTTTTGAACTGGATGATGGTCATTTTCTGCATAAAGAGGATAAATCCTTCTTCGAGAAGATGATGCAGATTATTGATAGTCATATACAGAATACGGATTTATCAGTGGAATTGTTGAGTAGTTCATTAGGATACAGTACCCGGCAGTTCTATCGGAAGCTGAAAAATGTCACGGAGAAGACTCCTGCCGACATCATCAGAGAGTATCGCCTGACGATTGTAGAACGCTTGTTGCTGACAACGCAACTTTCCATTGAAGAGATTATGGATAAAACCGGATTCTCGAACAGGGGGACTTTCTATAAAGCATTTGCCCAGAAGTTCGAGATGACGCCCAAGCAGTACAGGAATATCAAGACGAAGGATGTTCATGATGCTTCTGAGGAAGGAGGAGGAACTATGAACGTATAAAACTCCTGAAGACTTGACAAACGGCTTTTAATGTTGTATATTTGTATCCTTACAATAAATGAATTAAAACTTAGACCAATGAGAATATCTTACCTTATACTGCATTTGTTGTGCTGATATAGTATAATATGACAACATTTTAACCGATAATGCCTTGCTTCGGAAGGCTTTTCGGTAGCTTGTATATAAGAAACAGGCTGCAAACTTTTGAGAGGTTTGCAGCCTGTTTTGTTATATAAATTCGGATAAATGCTATCGAAAAGCCATGTAATCGTTTTTAATAAACTTGGATACCGTTTCTAATAAACGATCAAGAAGTTTATTAAAAACTGAAATATAGATTAGGCATAACAGTTCAGTATTTTTCAGCAGAGTCGGATAGAGAATAAATATGTTACGTCAATATCGGTTATGAATAGGTAAACTATATCAACGCCTTAAATCTTCTTCTTTTCCAACATCACCTTATAATGGCTGTTTTGCCTGTTACTTCTTTTTCGGCTTTCTGCGTGCCCATCCTTCCTCGCTGAAGTCAGGCTCTTTATCTTTAAAGAACTGTTGCCAGTCGTCTGTCTTTTTAGGACCACGTGCTCCGTAACCCCGTTCTTCGCGGCTGGGCTTGTCGCTTCTTTTTTTCTTGTCGGTCTTGTCACTGCCTTTAGTCGCTCTGTCAGCTCGCGGTGCTCTGTCCGATCTTTCGGAACGTGAGTTGCGGCTACTGTCACCACGCTTTTCGGAAGAACTTCCGAAAGGACGTTTTCCTCCTCTGCGTTCGGCAGAACCACTGCCTCTCCGACCTTCTCCTGCTTCCTCACCGGCAACTTCTACAGATACTTTGCGGCCGTTCCAGTTAGCGCGGTTCAACGCCTTCACTACGTTTTGTGCTTCTTTCTCTTCTACTTCGAAGAAGGAGAAATTTTTCATCAAGTCAATGCGTCCCAACTCGATTCGTCCACGTGTATTGCTGTTCAGCAAGCTGATCAGCTCGCTTGGGAAGAAACTGTCCATTTTTCCCAGATTGATGAATAAGCGGGTGAAACCCGGCGCTGCCTTGCGGCTGCCTCTTTCACGGCTGTCACGTGTGTTACGTTCGCGGCTGTCGGTCGGAGTCTCGATCTCTTCACGGTCGCGGTAGTAGTCCAGAAAACGATTGAACTCATGCGATACCATGCGTTTGATCAGATCCTCTTTGCTCAGCCATTCCAGCTTACGATAAATCTCCGGCATGAAGTCCGTGATTTCTTCTTCGTTTACCTTCACCTTTTCCAGTTCATCAATCACTTTGATAAGCTGTTTTTCGCAGATCTGCTTGCCTGTCGGCATTTCTCCGGCAATAAACTTCTTGCCGATGATGCGCTCTATCTCACGCAGCTTTCCTTTTTCGCGCAGGTTGATGATAGCGATGGAAGTACCTGTCTTTCCGGCACGTCCGGTACGTCCGCTACGATGTGTGTAGCTTTCCGTATCATCGGGCAGGCCGTAGTTGATCACGTGTGTCAGGTCGTCTACGTCCAGTCCGCGTGCGGCAACGTCCGTAGCAACCAGTAATTGCAGGTTGCGGATGCGGAATTTCTGCATCACGGCATCGCGCTGAGCCTGTGACAGTTCTCCGTGCAGTGAATCTGCGTTATAGCCTTCCTGCATCAATTTATCGGCTATTTCCTGCGTTTCTTTACGGGTACGGCAGAAAATGATACCATATATTTGCGGGTAATAGTCAACAATGCGTTTCAGGGCTGCATATTTGTCTTTGGCTTGTACGGTATAAGCTACGTGTTTCACGTTGCTTGTACTTTCGTTCTTGCGTCCGATGGTAATCTCCTTGGCATTCTGCAAGTAGTTCTTGGAGATGCGGGCGATTTCGGGGCTCATGGTTGCCGAGAAGAGCAAGGTGTTCCGTTCTTTGGGGACATCGGCAAGGATAGCGTTGATGCTGTCGGTGAATCCCATATTCAGCATTTCGTCCGCTTCGTCCATCACTATGTTGTGAACGGTCGATAAAGATACGGTTTTGCGCTCCATCAGGTCGAGCAGTCGTCCCGGTGTGGCCACGATGATATGTACGCCGCGTTTCAGGCTGCGTATCTGGCTGTCGATGGAAGAACCGCCGTAAACTGGCAGTACTTTCAGTCCGTCAATGTATTTTGAGTAATCGTTCAGATCGCCCGCTATCTGGAGGCATAGCTCACGGGTGGGGCAAAGTATTAGTGACTGGGGAACCCTGTTCTTTACGTCAATCTGTTGGAGCAGAGGCAGGCCGAATGCGGCTGTTTTACCTGTTCCAGTTTGTGCAAGAGCTACTACATCATTATTTTCTCCTAAAAGGTACGGAATCACTTCCTCTTGTACCGGCATGGGATTCTCATATCCCATCTCTTCAATTGCTTTACGTATCTCCGGAGAAACGCCAAGCTCTTCAAATGTCTTCATTAAATCTCTGTATATCTTTTATTTCGGGCGCAAAGATAGAGAAAAATAATGAATAATGAATAATGGATAATGGATAATTATTGCTGCCTGCATAGCATTCTCCATTTTCCATTAACCATTATCTATTAATAAAATGCTGCGCAACCGTTCGATTTCTTCTGCCGAGAGTCCTATTCCTTTTTTCAGATATGCCTGTACGCTGCCGTATTCCGCATCAATCTGTTCTTTGGCTGCATTCAGGAAGTCTTCCTTGGCAGAGTAGATTGTAGTGATGGCTTCCTGCGAGTTGATAGGGAGTTTATACGCGTATCTGGAGGCTTTGGGGATGTTGAAATAGTCATTACTCAGGCGATAGTCTTTCATGATGGCTTCTTCATTGACTCCCAAAGCGGCAAGTACCAGTGCTGAAACAATGCCCGTACGTCCTTTGCCTGAAGTACAGTGGATGACGACGGGGTAATTGTTGCGGTCGAGCAGGAGTGTGAACAGTTCTTTGTATTCCTTGCGGTAGTTGGTGACCAGTTGACGGTTCATCCGCTCTACTAAACGATAGATCGTATCCGTTTCTATTTTCTTATCACGTATGTCTTGCAGGATGTGTTCCATGTTTCCTGTTGCAATGGGGAGGTGCAGGACGTTAAAGTCTTCATCATGAAACTGTGGATAGTTATGGCGTTCTTCTTCCGAACGCAAATCGATGATAGTCCTTATGCCCATGTTTTTCAATTCCCGGCGGGAGCAGAATGGAATGCTGTCAATCTGTGCGGAACGGTACAGCATTCCCCAGCGGGTATCTTTGCCTGTTTCTGCAGACTTGTATCCTCCCAGGTCACGGAAGTTCTGAATGCCGGGAATATTGACGTTACGGGCAGCTACCCTCACCCGGTATCTGTTGTTGAATACCATCAGGTAGTAATAGCGCTGAGACGGATCATTGGTCACGATGGTCTTTTTCCCTTTCGCAATGTTGATGGTGACTACGGGATTTTCTTCGGGAATGAAGTCGGGAGAAGTGGAAGCATATACTTTTACCTGTCCTTTCAGTATAGGTGCTGTTTCCCATTTGATAATGGCGTTTCCTACATTGTTCTCTTCACACACTACGGATATAGTGGGCGAAGTGCCGGAACATGACGGAAGTACCAGTAGGATGGTCAGCCAGTTTAACAGGTTTCTGTACATAGTTTCTTTGTCTGATGAATCATGTACTGCAAAGATAGGAATTACCGTTAGATGTGGTAATTCCTTTGCGATTATTAGCCAAAGTTAATAGTAATTTAGGGGATGGTTGTATCCGTAATTACTTCGATGCGTACTGTCCGGCAAACTCCACCGATACTGAATTACTGAAACTACGGCATACTTCGGCGGCAAAGTCTTTCCCGCACTGAACTACTTTGTCCCAGACTTCTTCATTCAGATTATTAAGGTCACGGTATCGTACATCATATTTAAGCAATCCGTAGATCAATCCCGCATTGAAATTATCTCCGGCACCGATGGTGCTGACTGCTTCCAGCGGTTCTATCGGATATTCTTTGCTGACCAGATTGGTGCGAAGTGATACTTTGTCCCCACCGGCCGTGCATATAAACCGCGGGCAGTAGAATTTAATCTTGTCTTTATATATCTTGTCCACGTCTTGCAAGCCATACATATAGAAGAAATCTTCCAGCGATCCCCGTACAATATCGGCGTACTCCAGATTCTCGATAATCGTAGGAGCCAGTTTCATTGCTTCGTTCTTATGTGAAGAGCGGAAGTTCGGGTCGTAGTAGATGATTGCTTTCTTCTCGCGTGCCTGGTCCAGCAGTTCCAGAATCTTCTCCCTGAGTACCGGGTTCAGCGCATAGTAAGAGCCTACCATGACGATATCGTCTTCCTCTAACTTAGGATAAAGCACATCCAGACGTTGCTTGGGATAATCCTTATAGAAGATATATTCAGCATCGCTCTGTTCATTGAGGAATGCCAGTGATACAGGTGATTTACCATCTGGGAAGACATTTACGTGATCCGTCGGAATATTATTTTCACGCATGAATTGCAGAATGATATTTCCTACCCGGTCATTACCTGTTTCACTGATAAAACCTACCTTGATCCCCATTCGTCCGAGGGATACGATGCCGTTGAATACAGAGCCTCCCGGTACGGCTGCGGAAGGCTGGTTTCCCCGAAAGATGATATCGAGGATTGTTTCTCCGATACCGATTACTTTTCGCATAGCGATCTTGATTTTTCGCCCAAATAACCACCGTGATGGCGTTTTGAGTATTCTTCGATAGTGAATCCTGTCTTCTTCATTGTCTGTACTACCAGTATGTCACCGATGACGGTCATGGCGGTAGTCGATGTAGTAGGAGTCATGCCTAACGTACAAACTTCGGCAGGTTTACCGGTGCTCAGACAGACGTTTGATTCGTTGGCCAGCGGGCTGTCGGGATTTCCGGTGATAACGATAAACTTCAGTTCCGGGTCCAGATTATGTGCCAGTCGGGTCAGTTCCACGATTTCGCGTGTTTTGCCGGAGTTGGAGATAAGCAGGAGCAAATCGTTTTTTTGTAAGATGCCGAGGTCGCCGTGCTGCGCTTCACTGGGGTGCAGGAAGACCGATGGAATGCCGGTGGAGCAGAAGGTTGTGGCGATGTTCATGGCAATCTGTCCGGCTTTTCCCATGCCGGAAGTTACTAATTTCCCTTTTTTCTGATGTATCTGTTCTACAATCAGTTGTACTGCTTTCTCGTAAGCGTCTGTTACAGGGATATTGAGCACTGCTTGTGCCTCTTGTTGCAAGAGTTGTTTGATGGAGTCTATCATATAATCAGTTTATTTTTTCTTTTAATTCATCCAGATTGTTTGCTGTTTCATAATAGGTAGAGAAAGATTGTCGGGCGAAGCCCTTATCCTCTAACGTCTTAAGTGCAGCCAGAAGTTCATTATAAAAACCGTATTCGTTATAGAAGATCACCTTTTTCTGATGATATCCGATAGAGGCGGCGGCTATGACGTGGAAAATCTCGTCGAGTGTACCTACACCACCAGGCAATGCGACCAATATCTCCGACTTCTCTGTTATCACATCTTTCCGGTCGCTCAGGTTACGGGTATGAATCACCTCGTCCAGTAATGTGCTCACACTACCTTTTTCTTCCAGTTTGGCAGGAACTACTCCGATGACCGTACCGCCATTCTCTTTCACGGCGCGGGCTACGCATTCCATCAGTCCGAGATTGGCTCCTCCATAAATCAACGTTTTGCCTGCTTTTCCCATCCATTCTCCGATTTGACGGGCACTGTCAAAGTACATTTTGTCAATGTTTTCCGAGGCAGAACAGAATATTCCTATCTTTTTCATACACGTTGTTGCTAATATAGTCTACAAATATCTGCAATTTTCTATAAACGACAATAAGTTTTATTGTATTTTTGCGGCATTAATTCAATAAGGAAGTAGAAAACAATGCATTACAACGAATATACATTGCCGAATGGCCTGCGCATAATTCATGAACCGACTCTCTCGAAAGTAGCTTATTGTGGTTTTGCCATCGATGCCGGAACGCGCGATGAGGCTGAGGATGAGCAGGGGATGGCTCATTTCGTGGAACATCTTATTTTTAAAGGGACGGAGAAGCGGAAAGCGTGGCATATCCTTAACCGCATGGAGAATGTGGGCGGCGATCTGAATGCCTATACGAATAAAGAGGAGACGGTTGTCTATGCCGCCTTCCTGACCGGGCATCTGGAACGTGCCCTCGAATTGCTCGGAGATATTGTATTCCATTCTACTTTCCCGCAGCATGAAATAGAAAAGGAGACGGAAGTGATCATTGACGAAATCCAGTCTTATGAGGATAATCCTTCGGAGTTGATCTTCGATGATTTTGAAGATATGATTTTCCGTAACCATCCGTTGGGAAGGAACATTCTCGGTAAGCCGGAACTGCTGCGGAGTTTCCGTACGGAGGATGTTCTCTCGTTTACCCGTCGCTTTTATCAACCGGGGAATATGGTATTCTTTGTTCAGGGACAATATGATTTCAAGAAGATTATCCGTCTGGCGGAAAAGCATTTGTCCGATATCCCGGCAGTGACGGTGGATAATCAGCGTATGCCTCCTCCTCTTTATGTGCCCGAACGGTTGGTAGTGCCTAAAGATACTCATCAGGCGCATGTAATGATTGGTAGCCGGGGATACAATGCGTATGATGATAAGCGTACGGCACTTTATCTGCTGAATAATGTGCTTGGCGGTCCGGGCATGAACAGTAAGCTGAATGTATCGCTTCGCGAGCGGAGGGGATTGGTATATAATGTAGAGTCCAATCTGACTTCTTATACCGATACAGGAGCTTTCTGTATCTATTTCGGTACGGATATCGAAGATATGGATACCTGTCTGAAACTGACTTATAAAGAACTGAAGCGAATGCGGGATGTGAAGATGACATCTTCTCAGCTGGCGGCAGCGAAGAAGCAACTGATAGGCCAGATCGGCGTGGCGTCTGATAATTTCGAGAATAATGCGCTGGGTATGGCGAAAACATATCTGCACTATCATAAGTACGAATCGTCAGAATCAGTGTTCCATCGTATTGAGGCGTTGACGGCAGAACAACTGCTGGAGGTTGCCAATGAGATGTTTGCGGAGGAATATTTGTCGACGTTGATTTATAAGTGATACCTTGAGTGAAGAATGTCATATTTCCTACAAAACTTTAATACTCTAATGAAAAATAAATGTTTGCTGTTGTTGCTGTTTGCTTCTTTTCCGATTTTTTCATGGGCTGATGAAACTCTTGATTCACTATTGCATGTCCTTGATCAGACAATCCTAGCACATGACACTTATGTGGTACAGCGCGAATCGCGGATACGGCATCTGAAAGAGCTTGCCGGAGACGTGGCTCCTAATTCCATAGAACGCTATAATCTGAATAATCAGATCTATAAGGAATATAAAGCTTTTATTTGCGATTCCGCTATTTACTATTTAAATGAGAATGTTCGTATTGCGGGTAATCTGGGAGATACTGACCGGGAAATAGAAAGTAAGCTGCAACTTTCTCTTTTGCTTTCTTCTACGGGTATGTATACCGAATCAATTGATGTCCTGAAGTCAGTAGACCGACAGAAGGTAACTTCACATCTGATACTTGATTATTATACATGTTTCGATCATGTGTATGGTGAGATGGGATTTTATACACAAGATCAGACGTTATCTGCTTATTATCGGGAAATATCGTCAGCATATAAAGATTCATTATATGCGATATTATCTCCTCAATCGGAAGAATTTATGGTCATGCGCGAAACGTTGTTTCGTGACCGGCACAAGTATGATGAGGCCTTGGAGATAAACGACCGTCGCCTGATGGCAGCAGAGCCCGATACGCCTCAATATGCACTTGTAACTTACCATCGCTCACTTATTTATAAATATCTTGGAGATAAAATAAGAGAGAAACAGAATCTTTGCCTTTCTGCTATCTCTGATATTCGTTCTGCTATTAAAGATCATGCTTCTTTGTGGATGTTGGCTCAGTTGCTCTATGAGAATGGCGATATGGAGAGAGCTTACCAATATATGCGTTTCTCGTGGAATGCTACCAAATTTTATAATGCTCGTCTTCGAAGTTGGCAGAGTGCCGATGTGCTTTCTTTGATTGATAAAACTTATCAGGCGATGATTGAGAAACAGAACGACCGCCTTCAGCAGTATTTAGTGCTGATTACGGCATTGCTGGTGCTGCTGATTGGTGCGTTGGGCTATATATACCGGCAGATGAAGAAATTGGCTGTTGCAAGGAATCATCTGCAGACAGCCAATCATCAATTGAATCAATTGAATGAAGAATTACAGCAAATGAATGCCTGTTTGACATCTACCAATGCAGAACTGTCTGAATCTAACCAGATTAAGGAAGAATATATTGCCCGTTTTATTAAACTCTGCTCTACTTATATCAATCGGCTCGATGCATATCGTCGTATGGTAAATAAGAAAGTATCTGCTGGTCAGATAGCAGAATTACTTAAAATCACCCGCTCACAGGATGCCCTTGATGAGGAATTGGAAGAACTATATGCCAACTTTGATACTGCTTTCCTGCATTTATTTCCCGATTTTGTGAAGAAGTTCAATGCATTGTTGCAAGACAATGAACAAATCATTCTGAAGAAAGATGAATTATTGAATACCGAACTGAGAATTTTTGCATTAATACGTCTTGGTATTGAAGATAGTTCACAAATAGCAGAGTTTCTCCGTTATTCGGTGAATACAATTTATAATTATCGGGCGAAAGTAAAAAACAAAGCTCGTGGTTCCAGAGAAGATTTCGAAGATTTAGTTCGGAAAATACGTTGATCGATGTTGTAACCTATCCACTTTTTAGGCCTCTTTGGTTGATATTAACTTGCTGTTTATTAGTGGTTTGTATGTTTGTATAATCCACTTATTATACCCTCATTGTCAAATCACTTCAGTTTCTTTATACTTTTGACCTGTGCTTCTGAAATAGTGGCGAAAGTCCTGTCAAGCACATACCTTAATTATAAACTTTAAAATTAATACGCATGAAAAAGAACAGGCGAAAAATCCTTTCGGGGAGTCGCAAGATTCTCTTTGCTATCTTAGCAGTATTTTTTTCTCTGAGTGCATCCGCACAACAATTTACTGCATCCGGTCAGGTGCTGGATGCACAGAAAGAACCGCTTATCGGTGTAAGTGTACAGGAAAAGGGGACAACTAACGGAGCGATAACTGATTTAGACGGTAACTTTACATTGACGGTCCGGTCCAATGCTACTTTAATATTCTCTTATGTAGGATATAAATCGCAGGAACAGAAAGCATCCCGACAGATGAAAGTTACACTTCAGGAAGACAATGAAGTACTTGAAGAAGTAGTTGTGATCGGCTATGGTTCGGTAAAACGTAAAGATGTTACGACAGCCATTTCCACTGTGTCTACTAAAGATCTTGATGTACGTCCCATCGTTTCTGCCGGACAGGCTATTCAGGGTAAGGCAGCCGGTATCTCCGTAATTCAGCCTAGCGGTACGCCGGGAGGAGAGATGTCTATCCGTGTGCGTGGTACTACTTCTATGAACGGAAGTAACGATCCGCTATATGTAGTGGATGGTGTTCCTGTGGATAACATTAAGTTTTTATCTCCGAATGATATTGAAAGCATGCAGATTCTGAAAGATGCCTCTTCGGCTTCTATTTATGGTTCGCGTGCTGCCAATGGTGTAATTCTGATTACAACAAAGGCCGGAGCGACCGGAAAGGCAAAAGTATCTCTGACAGCACAGTTTGGCTTGAACAAGGTGGCGGATAAGGTAGAATCTCTGAATGCTGCGCAGTATAAAGAGTTACAGGATGAAATCGGACTGGTATCCTTGCCTGATGGACTGCCCGACCGTACTGATTGGTTTGACGAAACATATAAGACCGGAAAGATGCAAAATTATCAGGTAGCAGTATCTAACGGTAATGAAAAGATGAAATACTATCTTTCTGCCGGATATCTCGATGAAAAGGGAATACTGGATATCTCTTATTACAAGCGTTATAATTTCCGGGTGAATCTTGAAAATCAGATTCGTAGCTGGTTGACAGTAAGTGCTAATATCTCCTACTCGGACTATACCAGTAACGGAGGGGGAGCGATGGGAACAGGAGCGAATCGCGGTGGCGTTGTATTGGCTGTTATCAATACGCCGACATATGCTCCGATCTGGGATGCTTTAAATCCGAACCAGTATTACAATAACTTCTATGGAGTTGGAAATATCACCAACCCGTTGGAGAACATGGCACGTGCGAAGAATAATAAAGATAAGGAAAACCGTTTGCTGGCATCGGGCAACGTGTTGCTTACCTTGCTGCCGGAGTTGAAGTTTAAATCAACTCTAACACTTGACCGTCGCAATGCTGTAAATACTACTTTTCTTGATCCGATTTCTACTGCTTGGGGACGTAACCAGTATGGTGAAGCCTCCGACAACCGGAATATGAATACGGTATTGACATTCGACAATGTATTTACTTACAATAAGAACTTCAAGAGACATGGTCTGGAGGTAATGGCAGGGTCATCGTGGACGGATTCAGACTACTCTAACAGTTGGATAAACGGTTCACACTACCGCAATGATCTGATACAGACCTTGAATGCCGCGAACAAGATTGCCTGGGATAATACCGGTACAGGTGCTTCTCAATGGGGAATTATGTCATTTTTCGGACGTGTAGCTTACAATTTTGATAGTAAGTACCTGTTGACGGCTAACCTGCGTGCCGACGGTTCTTCTAAGTTGCATCCTGATCATCGTTGGGGGGTATTCCCATCGTTCTCAGCTGCCTGGCGTGTATCTTCCGAGAAGTTTATGGCTGATCTGACGTGGATTGATGATTTTAAAATACGTGGAGGCTGGGGACAGACAGGTAATCAGTCTGGTATTGGTGACTATGCTTATTTGCAACGTTATAATATCGGTCGTATTGAATGGTTTAAGGTAGCGGCTGAAGGTGATACAACAGATTATGCGAATGCGGTACCGACTATCAGCCAGGCCAATTTACGGACGTCTGACCTTACTTGGGAAACGACTACTCAGACCAATATTGGTCTGGACCTGACAGTATTGAATGGACGTTTGACTTTTAACATGGACTACTATTACAAGAAGACCAAGAACATGCTGATGAACGTATCACTGCCTGCCGGTGCTGCTGCAGCTACTTCTATCGCCCGTAATGAAGGTGAAATGACTAATAAAGGTTTTGAGCTTACCATTAGTTCGAAGAACTTCCGGGGGGGAGCATTTACCTGGGATACGGACTTCAATATTTCCTTCAACCGGAACAAATTGACGAAACTTGAATTGCAGAAAGTGTACTATGATGCCAAAACTGCGGATGTAGTCAACGATTATGTAGTGCGTAATGAGCCGGGACGTGCTTTAGGAGGCTTTTACGGATATATCAGTGACGGTGTAGATCCTGAGACAGGTGAATTAATGTATCGTGACCTGAGTGGTGATGGTAAAATCTCGACTTCCGACCGTACTTATATCGGCGACCCGAATCCGGACTTTACTTATGGTCTAACCAACACTTTCTCATGGAAAGGATTTAATTTGAGTGTGTTTATCCAAGGCTCTTACGGAAATGATATCTTCAATGCTTCCCGTATAGAAACAGAAGGGATGTACGATGGAAAGAATCAGTCTACCAAAGTACTGAACCGCTGGAAGATACCCGGACAGATAACCAATGTGCCGAAAGCTAATTTCAAGTTGCTGAACTCTACTTACTTTATTGAAGATGGCAGTTACCTGAGATTGAAAGACGTTTCCTTGTCGTACAACTTTAAGGGCAAATTACTGCAGAAATGGGGAATCACCCGTCTGCAACCTTACTTTACCGCTACCAATCTGCTGACATGGACAAGCTACTCCGGCATGGACCCGGAAGTAAACCAATGGGGCAACAGCGGTACGGTGCAAGGCATCGACTGGGGTACATACCCGCATTCTAGATCATACGTGTTTGGTATTAATGTTGAATTCTAATGAAAGGAAAGACTATGAAACTAAGATATATATTTTATGGACTCACTTCCGGTTTGCTGTTCGGACTTTCTTCCTGCTCACTGAATTACGATCCGATCGATACTTATTCGGATGTGACCGAAGGTGTGACGGATACCGGTACAAAGGTGGTATTTAAAGATAAAGCGGCTGTAGAAAGTCACCTGACGACTATCTACAATCAGATGCGCGACCGTCAGGAACACTGGTATGTGGACTTGTTGCTCATATCAGATTCGCATGCGGATAATGCGTACGCAGGAACTACGGGAGCTGAGGTACTTCCGTTTGAGAACAATTCCATCGAAGGTTCCAACTCTGTGCTCGAACGTGACTGGAACCGTTATCTGGAAGACGTTGCCCGTGCCAATAAATTGATATGTAATATTGACTTGGTGACCGATAACTCTTTGACTACTGCCGAACGTGCGCAGTATAAGGCGGAAGCAATGATATTCCGTGCCATGGTCATGTTCGATATGGTACGTCTGTGGGGGGATTTCCCGGTTATTACAACAGTAGCTGATGATATTACTTCAGAAAATATCGAAGATGTGTATGAACAATATTTCCCGGCACAAAACACAGAACTGGAAGCTTATCAGCAGATAGAGAAAGATTTGCTGGCTGCCATCCAGCATGCGCCGGATAATACGGCAGGCAACAAAACTCTGTTTACAAAATCCGTAGCCCGTACTCTTCTTGCAAAGATCTATGCAGAGAAACCGTTGCGTGACTATTCAAAAGTAATCCGTTACTGTGACGAGGTGAAGGCTGATGGTTTTGAGCTTGTGAAGGATTTTAGCGATTTGTTCGGCATGAATGCTGCCGGAACGGATGCAAAAGCCCGTAATACTAAAGAATCTATACTGGAAGCTCAGTTTACTCCCGGTTCGGGTAACTGGTGTACATGGATGTTCGGACGTGACCTTGTAAACTGGAATAATAACTTCACTTGGGCAAAATGGGTAACTCCGTCACGTGATTTGATCAATGCTTTCAAGAAAGAAGGAGATCAGATTCGCTTTCAGGAATCCGTAGTTTACTATGATTGTAATTGGAGCAACTATTATCCGTCGGACAATTATCCTTTCATGTACAAATGCCGTTCGGCTAATAGCAGCATTATTAAATACCGCTATGCTGATGTGCTGTTATTGAAGGCAGAAGCATTGATCATGCAGGATACGCCGGATCTGGAAGCGGCAGCTAAGATCATCGACGAAGTACGTGAACGTGCCGGATTGGGCGAATTGTCTTCATCCGTACGTAAAGACCGGGATGCGATGATTACCGCATTGCTCAACGAACGTCGGCTGGAACTGGCATTCGAAGGACAACGCTGGTTTGATCTGGTTCGTATGGATAAGGTAGAAGAGGTGATGAACGCCGTATATGCGAAAGATTCAGGTCGCAAGTCACAGGTTTACGCCTTTGATAAGAACTCTTATCGCCTGCCTATCCCACAATCGGTAATCGATGCCAATGACAAGATTGAACAGAACCCCGGATATTGATAGAGCCGGAGATAACATCGCTTATAATGTATTTAAATAGAAAAAGAAACTAACGATTATGATAAACATGAGAAATATAGCACTGACCTTTTTAGGATGCTTCACCATATTAGCGGCTTGTAGTAATAGTGATGATGCGGAAAAACCGGTAGTACCTGTCCCCACCGGAGATGTAGCCATTTATACGACAACCAGTAGTCTGACCCGTGATTTGACCCGTGATGCGGTTAACTTCAGCCCGAAAGACAATCTGGCTCCGACCACAATAACTTTGAATCCTGCGGAACAGTACCAGACGATGGATGGTTTCGGAGCAGCTATCACAGGTTCTACCTGTTACAACCTGTTACTGATGAAACCGGCTGACCGTCATGCTTTCCTGACGGAAACATTCTCCGACAAAGATGGTTTCGGATTCAGTTACATCCGTATTTCCATCGGTTGTTCGGACTTCTCGTTAAGCGAATATACCTGCTGTGATACGAAAGGGATCGAAAACTTTGCTTTGCAGAGCGAAGAAAAGGACTATATCCTTCCGATCCTGAAAGAGATTCTGACCATTAACCCTTCTATCAAGGTAATTGCCGCTCCTTGGACCTGTCCGAAATGGATGAAAGTGAAAAGCCTGACAGACCGTACACCATTGGATTCGTGGACGAACGGACAATTGAACCCGGATTATTATCAGGATTATGCTACTTATTTTGTGAAATGGATACAGGCATTTAAAGCCGAAGGCATTGACATTTATGCAGTAACTCCGCAAAATGAACCTTTGAACCGTGGCAACTCCGCTTCGCTCTATATGGAATGGGAAGAACAAAGAGACTTCGTGAAAACAGCGCTCGGTCCTCAGATGAAAGCTGCCGGACTGTCTACCAAGATTTATGCTTTCGACCATAACTACAATTATGACAATATCGAATCGCAGAAGAACTATCCGGGCAAGATTTACGAAGATGCCGCTGCTTCTCAGTATCTGGCAGGTGCTGCTTACCATAACTATGGCGGCAACCGTGAAGAATTGCTGAATATACATCAGGCATATCCTGAGAAAGAACTTCTGTTTACAGAAACTTCTATCGGCACATGGAACAGCGGACGTGACTTGTCGAAGCGTCTGATGGAAGATATGGAAGAGGTAGCATTGGGAACAATCAATAATTGGTGTAAGGGCGTAATTGTCTGGAATCTGATGCTCGATAACGACCGTGGTCCGAATCGTGAAGGTGGTTGTCAGACTTGCTATGGTGCGGTAGATATCAATAACAGTGATTATAAGACAATCATACGTAACTCTCACTACTATATCATTGCTCATCTTTCAAGTGTTGTGAAGCCGGGAGCTGTGCGTATCGCCACTACCGGTTATACGGACAACGGTATTACCTGTTCTGCTTTCGAAAATACGGACGGAACGTATGCCTTTGTTCTGATAAACAACAATGAGAAGTCGAAGAAGATAACTGTCAGCGACGGCCAACGTCATTTCGCTTATGACGTTCCCGGTAAATCAGTAACTTCATACCGTTGGGCAAAGTCAAAGTAAGAACCTTAAAAGTATAAAGACAATGAAAAAAAGTATCTATATAACATTGGCATTGGCGGGAATCTTATCCATGAATTCCTGTAATGATGACGAGTTCCTTCCCGGTAATCCGAGTATGGAGATCAAGGCGGAGAATGCGGATGCCCTTTTCGGCGACAGCCTTCCGTTTACGATCAAGGCTTCGGATGTAGACGTTCCTCTTTCTACTTTGAAAGCGCAGCTTTTCTATGGAGAAGAACAGGTCTCTGAAACGGTGATCCGAACAAAGACAAGTGGAAGCGACTATACCGGAAAGATTTATATTCCTTATTATGCTAATATTCCTAACGGAAAGGCGACATTGAAGTATATCCTTCAGAATATTCACTTTACTACGACGGAACAGGAAACGGAACTTACGTTGGCACGCCCGGACTTTCCTTATCTGACCTTGGTAGATGAAGAAGGACAGGAGTACCGGATGGACAGGCAATCGATGTATCATTATAGCGTATCGGGAGACTTTTCGCAGAAGATGAAAGCGTATATCAAAACTCCGAAAGTAGGGGAGCACGGCAACGAGCTAACTTTTGGCTGGGAAGACAATACGATTGCAGTAGGCTCTACTACGTCTATCCCGTTCTCCAATACAGAGCCGGGCAATTATACGATTCAGTTTAATACTTTCAACTATGAAGCAAGTCCGTTTGCCAAATTATTGCTGAATGGAAAAGAAATGGAACTGGTAGAAAACGATGTATATGCTGTTAAACTGTCGTTAAAGCAGAATGACATTCTGACGTTCGAAGGAGTGCCTGCTTATGATGAATGGTGGATTGATCCGGACTTCTTTGAAAAGCAGGAGGATGGAACACTGAAGTTCCTGCCGATTGACGGAAGCTATCAGATTACAGCAAACGGTAAGAGACAGTACTTCTCTGTCATAGCTTTAAAAGACGGTGAAGCAGCTAAATTGCAGGATGACGGAACAGGAGCTATCTGGGCTATCGGAAATGGAATTGGCAAGCCGTCGGTATCTTTGTACGAAGTGGGATGGACGCCGGAGAATGGTTTGTGTATGCCGCAACTTACGGCAAAGAAGTATCAGCTTACGTTTACTGCCGGTGTGACTATGAAAACAAGTGATATTGACTTTAAATTCTTCCACATAAACAAGTGGGATAATGGTGAATTTAAGGGAGATGCCATCTCTACTACAAGCGACCTTGTTGAAATAACAGAGTCGGGTAACTTGAAGTTGCAGGAAGGTCAGAAATTTGAGAGAGGCGGTGTTTATAAGTTTACGGTAGATGTAACGAAAGGTAATACCAAAGCAGTACTGACTGTAGAGAAAGTAGGACAGGTAGACTTGCCGCGACCGGACATTACAATCAATGGAATGAAGCTGGAAGAAGGCAGTTCCGATATGTATCAATTGCAGATGTCTTTGACGCAGAACCAGACACTCGAAATAGGTGGCATCGAAGATCTAAATGATTGGTATGTTGATCCGGATTATCTGGTGAAGACCGGAGATAATCACTTGAAGTTCTTGCCGGTTGCCGGTAGCTACAGGGTGATGGTAAATGCTACACGTAAATACTTTGCAGTAATACGTATGAATGGCAATAGTGAAGCCGGACTGGATGCTGACGGGCATGGTGCCGTATGGTTGTTGGGCTATGGTATGGGCTCTCCGTCTATTAAGGACGAATTTAACTGGGACTTTTCGACTGCTTATTGTGTGGCGGAAATCAGTCCGAAAGTTTATCAGTTTACTGGGAAGACTGGTGCTGAAGGCGGTACGGTTATTGGTGAACGCATACGATACGATTATATCAGTGTTAAATATCTGGGTGGAAAGTCTTGGGATCAGCAATTTCATCAAAAGAACCTGCAAATGGATCAGGCTACCCGGAACTTATTCAATGTTGATGAGGAAAATCTTGTATTGGCCTCTCCGTTGGAACAGGGAGTTACTTATGTGTTTACGTTAGATTTCACTCAGGGGATAGATAAAGGAATTCTTTCTGTTGTGAAGAAGTAAAAATACAGAAATCATTTATGAACATGAAATTTAAAGCAACGTTACTTGGCTTGTCTATAGCCGCCGTTTTACCGACTATGAATATGGCGCAGACACCAGTATATCTGGACACGAGCAAGCCTATCGAAGAACGGGTGAAAGATGCGCTGAGCCGTATGACACTTGAAGAGAAGGTGAAGATGACTCATGCGCAGTCTAAATTTAGTTCACCGGGAGTCCCTCGTCTGGGGATTCCCGAAGTATGGGCAACCGATGGTCCTCACGGCATCCGTCCCGAAGTATTATGGGATGAGTGGGATCAGGCAGGATGGACAAACGATTCCTGTATAGCCTATCCTGCATTGACTTGCCTTTCTGCAACATGGAATCCCGAAATGTCTTACCTTTATGGGAAGAGCATTGGCGAAGAAGCCCGTTACCGGAAAAAAGATATTCTCCTGGGGCCCGGTGTCAACATCTACCGCACCCCGTTGAATGGGCGTAATTTTGAATATATGGGCGAAGATCCGTACCTGTCTTCCATGATGGTAGTTCCTTATATTAAGGGAGTACAGGAAAACGGTGTTGCTGCTTGTGTGAAGCATTACGCATTAAACAATCAGGAGTTCAACCGTCACACCACCAATGTTCATTTGAGCGACCGTGCTCTTTATGAGATTTATCTTCCGGCTTTCAAAGCGGCCGTTCAGGAAGGTGGTGCTTGGGCGATAATGGGAGCTTACAACCTTTATTCGTTTAGTGAAGATACCGACTCCGGTAAGCTCTATAAGACTCAGCATGCGTGCCATAATAAGCGATTACTGCAAGATATTCTGCGTAAGGAATGGGGCTTTGATGGTGTCGTCGTTTCAGATTGGGGCGGAGTACATGATACTTTCCAGGCCATTTCGAATGGTCTGGACATGGAGTTCGGTTCATGGACAAACGGACTTTCTGCCGGGACAAGGAATGCTTATGACAATTACTATTTGGCACATCCTTACCTGAAACTGATCCAGGACGGCACAGTCGGAACCAAAGAACTGGACGAAAAAGTGAGTAATATCCTCCGTCTGATCTTCCGCACTTCGATGAACCCGTATAAACCTTTCGGTTCTCTGGCTTCGCCCGAGCATGGACAAGCCGGACGAAAAATCGGTGAAGAAGGAATTGTACTGTTACAGAATAAGGATAATGTATTGCCTATTGACTTGAAGAAAGCCAGGAAGATTGCTGTTATCGGTGAAAACGCCATTAAGATGATGACTGTAGGGGGTGGTAGTTCTTCTCTGAAAGTGAAATATGAGATATCTCCTTTGGACGGCTTGAAGAACCGCGTAGGTTCACAGGCGGAAGTTTTGTATGCCCGTGGATACGTTGGTGACCCGACAGGGGAATATAATGGAGTACAGACCGGACAAGATTTGAAAGACGACCGTTCGGAGGATGAACTTCTTGCTGAGGCCGTAGAAGTGTCTAAAGATGCGGATTACGTAATTTTCTTCGGTGGACTGAACAAGAGCAATCATCAGGATTGCGAAGATTCGGACCGTGCATCCCTTGGATTGCCGTATGCGCAGGACAGAGTGATTGGCGAGTTGGCAAAAGTAAATAAGAACTTGATTGTCGTAAACATCTCCGGTAATGCGGTTGCCATGCCTTGGGTAAATGAAGTGCCCGCTATTGTTCAGGGTTGGTTCTTAGGTTCGGAAGCCGGAACAGCTCTTGCTTCGGTACTGCTAGGAGATGCTAATCCGTCGGGGAAACTTCCTTTTACTTTTCCTGCAAGACTGGAAGACGTAGGCGCACATACACTGGGTGAATATCCGGGGAATAAAGAAGAACTGGCACACTCCAAGAACAATGGTGATACCATAAACGAAATCTATCGTGAAGATATTTTTGTAGGCTATCGCTGGGCAGACAAAGAAAAGATCAAACCGCTTTTCCCGTTCGGACACGGATTGAGCTATACTACTTTCGCTTACGGGAAACCTTCGGCTGACAAAAAGGTGATGACTGCCGATGATACCATCTCTTTCACGATCAACGTAAAGAATACAGGTACTCGTGAAGGTCAGGAAGTTATCCAGCTTTATGTCAGCGATAAGAAATCCTCTCTGCCTCGTCCTGTCAAGGAATTGAAGGGTTTCAAGAAAGTAAAACTGGCTCCGGGTGAGGAGAAGGCTGTAACGCTGACGATTGATAAAAAAGCCCTGAGCTTCTTCGATGATGTCAAACACGAGTGGATGGCAGAACCGGGTAAGTTTGAAGCAGTCATCGGAACATCATCCAGAGACATTAAAGGAATTGTACCATTTGAGTTGAGATAGGTATCCGTTTGGTAAAACTGGGGTCCTCCCCCGGTAAAACAGATTGCTGGGAGAATGTTGTTATCTTATAAAAGAGAGAGTCACAACATTCTCCTTTTTCTTTGAAACGAGTTTGGCTTGTGATTAGAAATAAGGCTTATACCTTGCATTTTACTGTGGTATATGCAATTTAGAATGAATTTCTTTTTCCTATTCTGATTTATATCCTATCTTTGTAGTGCTCTTTATCAAAACCTACAACAGGGGAACCTGCTGTATCAATGTGGCAGGCTTTTTTATGCTTGTCCCATTCTTCTATATGGCGGTTTCGTACCCCCATGTAGAGTGTTAATGCACCTACTGCTGTTGTAGGATGGTGAAGAGCAATGGGACAGGCGGAACCGCTTCTTTTATTATCTAAAACCACCTTTCTGTTTAGCCCCGTTGAACTTAATTTATTTACCATTTAATTTAAATTCTTATGAGGGAGGTTTTAAACAACCAGCAGATTGTTTGTCCGGGGGACGCAACACAATTCATGCATGCCATTTTTTCTTCAGATCATGAAATGATGACCTTTTATCTTACGCTCAATCGTTTTATAAATCCATCCAGTTATTTGGTGGAACGCTCGGATCGGCAAAGACTGGAAGATTTAGAGAATGTTCTTTTTGGTAATGTAGCAGCCTTCGAGGCAGTTCATCATTTTAAGAAAATTAGTGTAAAAGATGTGATTAAAGGATTTGGTATGCATATGATGAATATGCAGGTTTCAAATGCCAATCGTATGCAAAGTGCCAATATAATGGGCTCTTTTATAGATTGTATTATTGATACTACTAAAAATAGTTGGAAATATAAACAGATGTACCAGGTCAATCATTTACATCTTGAGAATGTCAGATATTTGCTGAATCGACTGAATGAAGAGTAATCTGTTGAAGGAAATAATAGTGACCTGGTGATTATAATTTGTCTCTTTCTACAGAGTTAAAAACGTTATTCTTATTGTCACTTGTCACTTTCCAGGCTTAATGTGCTGGAATTTAGCGTGATAAGGGTGATAATAGGTGGTGACAATAGGGTGATAATAGAGAAAAATCGCTTTTCTATTGTCACCTTCATAAGAGATTCTGCCTTCCTGATTCAGGTAAGACGGTTCATTTAATGGTCTGTGCTACGTTTGTTAAGCTGTTTTCTACGTTAGATTAATGTATTACGGTCGTTACATTTCTTCGTTTCACGCCTGTAATCCCATGAGTTCATGTACGTGAACCGATGGGATCACGTACGTAGTCCCAACGGTTTACGTACGTGGAACGAAAACAGGAAGCAGACAAAAGATATTAATCAAGGCTTGTCCGCTTGTTAACTTAACCGGGATGTATGATAAGATAAGTAGTGTCAGGACGTTTGATGTCTTTGTCTGGCTATTATAATGTTATTTACTTGTTAATACCAACAAACTCTCCGGTCCCATATTGAAAAGCAGGTCAATAATACTCAGATTAGGGAGAAAACCGAGTTTGGAATCAAAGACTTGGTAATAGGGATGCGGAATAAATTCCGGGTCGGCTATCCGGAAATCTTTCTTAGGATGAATAATCTCGCGGAAATCTGTTTCTTCTGCTGCAAATTCCGTTTTATATTCTGAAGTTCGTTCAATGCAAGGTTGAATGTCTATCAACTTACAGACCAGCTGGCAGATTTCTTCGTTGAAATCGGCTAAAAACTCGTATTTCTTCTCATAGAAAGGTCGGAAGTCGTCTTTATAATATTCAAAGTAAGGAGTGCTGTTGTAGGCTGATTCGATAGCATTCCAATGCAGATGGCGCCAGTTACCGTGATCGGAAATACGTATATCCTTCATCGGACATTTCAGCGTATCCGGTTTGACGGTTGGAATGGAGAGTGCCAGTTCGCCGTCAGGTCCGGCAATCGTACAACGGTTGCGATAGGTTTGCTTTATATAATGATCGTGTTGTTCGACATATATTTTATCATATTCCAATAGTTTGGTATAATATTCTACCGGAGCAAGGTAGGCAGATGATAAATAAGCTATTCTCATTATTTTATGTACAGATGTTATGTTGAAAACTATGCATGTGAATTATTTTACAGACTGAAAGAAGCGATTCCATCGGTATCCGTCAAAGATTCCCGTTCCTTTTTCTTTAGAGAACCAGATTAGTGATGCTTTCCCGATAATATGGTCTTGCGGAACGAATCCGAACAGACGTGAATCGGACAGATTGACACTATTGTTGGAAGCCATCCAGTAGTAATCTTTGGTAAAAAAACAATGCTGTGTGGGTTTTCCGTCGATATAAAGCGTATCATTCTTTATTTCCGCCTGTTTGCCTTCGTGCATCACGAGGGTATTTCGCAGCAATGTGATATTCCACGGATATACTCGTAGTGCTTTCCCTTTGCCGGGAACGATGAGCGGTTTAAGCTCTTTTTCGCTCTTTTCCGTCAAAGGCTGAATCCAGTTCTGATCGCTGATCGCTTGTTCCAGTAAGTAATATTCATAGCGGCTGAAACTGCGGACATGAGTGCTGTCATTGCTTCCCATCAGTCCGTCATTGGTGATGGAAAGGGTTTGCATAAGCGAAGTGATCAACTGCTCTTTAGTAGCGGGATAGGAGTAGAGTCTCTTCTTATCCGGATTGAATTGCGCTTCGGGAGAGGATACGGAGAAAAGGGAATCGACAAGCAGGGTATCACCGGGAGTACCGATACAACGGCTGATATAGATTTCTCTTCGGTCAATAGTCGGTTGCCCGATGGCGGCGGGATTATTAAAGACTACAACATCTTGTTGCCGGACAGATCGCTCGCACCAACGGTGATATGAGAACAGTGACATCAGCGGAACCCGCAGGCCGTAGCTCCATTTGTTGACCAGAATACGTTCACCCTGAAAAAGTGAATTCTCCATACCGGTGGAAGGGATAAGGCAGGATGTAAAAGCGAATCCCCGGAGCAGAAGCACGACGGCTATTGCTCCGGCGAATGCGAATATCCATTTGAATTTACGAATGTTCATCAATTTCTATCACCTTATCACTCTATCACGTCTGTATCCTTATCAGTCTACCCACTTGAAGAGGCGGTTCCAACGGATTTTTCCGTCAAACCATCCGCGGTCTTTGTCAAGTGACAGCCATACAACGATAGGTTTACCTACTACATGGTCTTCAGGAACGAATCCCCAATAGCGGGAGTCCGCAGAATTGTGGCGGTTGTCGCCCATCATCCAGTAATAGTCCATCTTAAAGGTATATTGATCGGTTTTCTCGCCGTTGATATAAATACCGTCCGGCTTGATTTCCAGCTTATTTCCTTCGTAAGCGACAATACAACGTTCGTAGATAGGCAGGTTATCTTCAGTCAGAGTGATAGTAGCACCTTTGGCGGGAATCCAGATCGGACCGTAGTTGTTACGGTTCCATTTGGTATGTAAGTTGAGCGGGTACATCTGTCCGGCATACTCTTCCGGTTCCATGACGATCTTGCTGATGAGCTTTTTGTTGCCGGACAATGTTTCGTACATTTTCTTCGTCAGCGGAAGATGATAAATAGGAGCCATCTTTCCTTGTGCATTCCGATTGTCCAGTCCGATCTGTCTGAAGGTTTCTTCCCATGAAGAATCATCATACAATGTCTGGTCTGCCTTGCTGATGCCTAATTCACGGAACATATCTTCCGTGATATACGGGCCTGTGGTCTGTACGAAGTAGTTGAACTGCAGATTTTCGGGATTCTCGATAGCCTTGCCGTCAATCATGACCTGACCGTCTACGATCTGCAGCGTATCTCCGGGCAGACCGACACAGCGTTTTACATAGTTTTCACGGCGGTCTACCGGACGATAAACGATCTCTCCGTAAACACGCGGATTCGATAGAATCTGCTGGCGACCGGCATTATAATACAAATCGTAAACAGCACGTTGCTGCTGGCGTGTCAGACTGTCCATCTCTATCTGCTTGGGATACAGGCGCTGACCTTCACCGTAAGCTATAGAGTATAAATCTGTTTGCTGATTGTTGAGCGCTACCGTATCACCGGCAGGAAAGTTGAAGACAACAATATCATTGAGTTTCACTTTTCCGAACCCGGGAACTCTTTTATATTTCCACTGAGGCCATTCGATATATGATTTGGTATTTAAAATAGGCAGCGTATGTTGCGCCAACGGCATGGAAAGCGGCGTATTCGGCACACGTGGCCCGTAGCTCATCTTACTGACGTACAGGAAGTCGCCTACCAGCAATGACTTTTCCAAAGACGAGGAAGGAATCTGATAGTTTTGGAAAATGTAGATATTGACAAAGTAGACAGCAACCAATGCAAAGACAATGGCATCTACCCAACTCATAACATTACGAACGGTAGGATTCTTCGATTTCTTCCAGAATGACCAGGGTATTTTCTTGGTGATATAAATATCGAAGATGAAAGGAACGACAATCAGCCCCCACCAACTGCGTACCCAGATGAGGAAGGCGAGATAAAGGAGAATAGCAATGGTGCATTTGATCCATTGTGTGCGTGTGGCTTGTCTCATAATCTATATTCGTTTGATAGTGGCTTTGAAGCCTTATTCGTTTAAGAATGAGAATAAATCACTCATGCCCAGATATCCCTCATGTTGGGCCGTGTATTCGGCAGCAAGGATGGCTCCCAATACAAAGCCGCCGCGATTCTTGGCATCGTGCGTGATGGAAATGCTGTCTACTTCTGACTCGTAGCGGATGGTATGGATGCCGAAAACCTCTCCTTCACGGATCGAGTCGATAGGAAACTCGTTGGAAGCGCAGGCGTCGGTGCCGCTGACGGTACCGTCCGGTGCAAGGAGCGTTCCTTTTACCCATTTGTCTTTGCGGTCCATGTTTTCCAGTATACCTTCAGCCAGTGTGATGGCAGTGCCGCTGGGTGCATCCAGTTTATGGATATGATGAGTCTCGCTCATGGTGACGTCATAACCGGGGAATTGATTCATTATTTTTGCCAGATACTTGTTGACAGATGAGAAGATGGCTACTCCAAGACTGAAGTTGGACGACCAGAAAAGGGTTTTTCCTCCTTCGGTACATAGCTTTTTGATTTCTTCGCCATGTTCCGCCATCCATCCTGTACTGCCTGATACTAATTTGACTCCGGCTTTGAAAGCTTTCATATAATTGCTGTAGGCTACCATCGGATTGGTGAACTCAATGGCTACGTCGGCGGACTTGAATGCTTCCGACTCAAAGTCTTCCTGATTATCAACATCAATAATGCAGACAATTTCGTGTCCGCGACTAAGGGCTGCCTTTTCAAGTTCCTTGCCCATTTTTCCATAACCGATCAACGCTATTTTCATTGTTTTCTGACTTATATTCAAAATAATAGTCGCAAAGATAAGATTTTTATTACATTTGCAGTGCACATTAACTTTCTGTTAACATGGAACACCTTCTCCACTATGTGTGGAAACATAAATTATTCCCTCTCAAAATACTGCAAACCACCAAAGGCTTACTGGTAGAAATTATCGATTCCGGACTGCAGAACCCTGATGCCGGTCCCGACTTCTTTAATGCGAAGCTGAAGATAGACGGTACATTGTGGGTGGGAAATATAGAGATACATACTCATTCTTCAGACTGGTACCGTCACGGTCACGACCATGATAAAGCATACGATTCTGTGATTCTGCATGTGGTGGCCGAGGCAGATGCCGAAGTAACCCGTTCCAACGGTGAGCAAATCCCCCAACTGCTATTGACCTGTCCCGAGAATGTACAAACCCATTATCATGAACTCTGCATTGCCGACCAATATCCTGCCTGCTACTCCATCATAGGGTCCTTATCCAAATTAACGATTCACTCCTGGCTGACGGCTCTTCAGACCGAACGACTGGAGCAAAAAGCAAGGCAAATTGCCGATCGGCTGGAACGATGTGACCGTCATTGGGAAGATGCCTTCTTTATCACTCTTGCCCGTAATTTCGGTTTCGGCTTGAATGGCGAGGCTTTTGAGACGTGGGCAGGACTGCTTCCATTTCGGGCGATAGACAAGCATCGGAATGATCTGTTTCAGATAGAGGCTTTTTTCTTCGGGCAGGCCGGTTTGCTGGAGGAGGCGTTTTTAAAGAAGGAGCAGGAAGATGAGTATAGTCTCCGGCTTCGTAAAGAATTTCGCTATCTGCAACGGAAGTTTGAAATAACTCAGGTGATGGATGCCGGTTTATGGCGTTTTTTGAGGCTTCGTCCGGAAAACTTCCCCCATATTCGGTTAGCACAGTTGGCCTACTTGTATCAGAAAGTTGATAAGCTTTTTTCGCAGATGATGGAGGCAGAAACCTTGCCGGAAGTGCGTCAACTACTGTCTACTCATGCTTCTGCTTATTGGGATAATCATTATATATTCGGCCGGCCTTCTTCGCAAAAAGAGAAATCGATGGGAGAGAGGTCACAGGACTTGATTGTGATTAATACCGTTGTTCCTTTCTTATATGCTTATGGTCTGCATAGAACCGATGAGCGGATGTGTGATCGTGCCGGACGTTTTCTGGAAGAGTTGAAAGCGGAGAATAATCATATTATCCGGTCGTGGAGAGATGCCGGGCTACCGGTCGGTTCGGCGGCAGATAGCCAGGCATTGATACAGCTCCGCAAAGAGTATTGTGATAAACGGAAATGTCTCTTTTGCCGTTTCGGATACGAGTATTTGCGGAAGAAATGAGTCGTTTATTTCTCTAATAACTTATAGACTGCATTAAGAAGGTCATTTTCCCTGTTGGGTCTGGGAGCGTCACGGTTTACGATGTTTCCTTCCTTGTCTATCAATATATAGGTGGGGAAGGAGCGAACCTGCAGGAACTTCTCAATAGCCCTTTGCTGCTCATCGGGCAGGTTATAGTGGACGGCAATTTTGCCGGTCAGTCCATATTCCTTGATAATGTTTTTCCACGATTTGTCCGAGGAATGGTTGCAGAGATACAAGAATATCACGTCTTTTCCCTCAAATAGCTTCTTGGCACTTCCTGCATATTGCATCATGTCCTTGCACGGACCGCACCAGGTGCCCCATACATCCAGATAAACCACTTTCCCTTTATAAGGCTCGATGATTTTGTGGAATAATTGTTCTCCGTCTGTGATCTCTGCCAGAGGTTCGTTAGGCATCAGGCTTTCGGGATATTCGATGGCCTTGTGGGATATTTCTTCGTATACCCCTTGTTGGTTTAATACATAAGCCTGTAGGGAAGGATTAGAAACTTCTGCTTTGAATTTATTGATGAGGCTGTCCGGCATTTCTTTGTGAGTCTGCTGCAACATCTCATAATAGCAATTCGTCTTTAGTATTTCCTTTAATTTTTCGTCCATTTGCAGGGAGTCAATGATAGCAAGGGTACGATTGATGGAGTTAGCGAGTAAGTTTCCCATCATATATTCATTGAGAATTTCGTCTCTGTCTACGAGGCTCTGTATTGTTTTGATGCTCGGTTCCATCTTTTTGTTGTAGGCAGCCATTGTCAGTGAGTCAGCCGTATTCGCAGCTTTCATTTTTTCAATTTCTTGTTCGAAGTTACTGAAGGCGTGTAATGCGTCTTTTTCTTCTTGTGATAGCTGAATCTTTCCGTCCCTTTCAAATTTAAGATAGAGCATTTCCATCTTTTGAGGAGTTACGGTCAACCTGTTTGAAGAAGCGGGAGCAATGTCCGTTATGTATCCGACGTAATCCCGCAGGAAAGAACCATAATCTCTGAGAAGCGTATAAGGTTTTACCGGACGGGGATATAGTGCGGAGTCTACATAACTCATAAATTCCGGTTGCAGATGTTCCTGTTTGTTACGGTCTACCGAAAAGCGACGCTGCATCAGGTCGCGTGCAGCGTTGTAGCGGATTTCCTGTTCTGTGTAATAGCGGAACTTGTGCGAGAGAAGCGGATGATCATTGAGCATCTTTGCGCGATATTCTGATTTATGACGGATGATATCCTGCGTCTTTTGCAAATATTCCATATTATCCATTTTTTCTCCTTCGTCGTAGCCGATATATTCACTGAGTCCTTCGTGGGCCAGCAGTTCGTTGAGGATACGTGCCTTTTCTCCCATTACTAATTTCTTTTTGTCAGCGAAGTCCACATAGAGGAAATAGGTCTCTCCCGGCTCTACGGATGTCCAGATAGTGGTACGTCCCCAATCGATGAACACGTTGTGGCTGTTCAATACAGGGAAACGGAGGGTAAATCTTCCCAGTGAGTCGATGGCGGTGGTATATTTTTCTTCTCTATCGGTGATCATGTCCGGCACAGCAACCTCGAAAGGACGTGTCGAAGGCAGGTTACGCAGGTATCCGATGAGAGTCACGCTATCCGTTTGATAACCATTGTCTACGAAAGGAGTGGTGTCAGCTACCGGATAATCGGGCAGATACTTGTCGTTACAAAGAACATATGTCTGTGCCTTTTCTTTTCCGACAGACAGGGTGCAGGAAGTTTCATCTTTACGAGTTAAACGTACTTTCAGTTGTTCCGTTCCATTTTTTAGGATGATGGTGGTTCGATTCTTTTGGATGTTTATCGACTCATAATCCCAAAATTGACATTGGTAGACAGCAAAGTCTTCGAAGAATCCGATGCGCCAGTCCCCGGTCGCTTGATTTATCCAACATCCGGCGAAAGCATATATTTCAGGGCGTGAGGCGATGGGAGAGACTTTTTCATTTTGCAGTTCAGCGGCTACGTTCATTGTTTTCGGCAGGGGGAAGCTGAGGTAAAGCAGTTTGTATGATTCTCCGCTTTTGACGAGCAGCCGATATTCTTTATTGAGAAAATATCCGGCCGATAAGATATCCCATGTTTTTCCGTCATAGAGCAGTTTTCCGTCACGGGTGAATTCGTAGATTACTTTTCCGGATAATCCTTTCACCCATTTCTGATAAACACGGTCGGGCAATGTAAGGGGAGTGAGCGGTTCCGTGTGGTCGGGGACTTGCTTGCGGATACAGTTCTTCGGCTCTTTCCAGCCTTTGTACCAGATGGTGGCGGCGTCATTGCCGGTAGGTGTGATACGGAATTCCGTCGTATCTCCTTTCTGATTGCGTAAATGGAAGAAGTAGCTGCCGTCAGCTTCCTGTTTTATCTGTTCGGCATAAAAAACGACATAATAGTTCTCTACGAAATTCTCTCCGATGAGCGGACCGTTCCAGTCAGACACATTGTCTGCTTTAAATTGCCAGTAACCTCGCAAAGATTCGGGAATTGTCTGATAAGTGCCGGATTGGGCGAAAGCGATAGTCTGTGTACTGCATAAAAGCAAAAGACCTATCAGGAGAAAACAGTAGGGGGGTCTCATGGTGTGTTTTTATTTAAGTTAGTATTTCGATTTATGACAAAGGTATTTTAATACCGGAATAATGAGGTGTGGTAAGTCTATTATTTGTAGTAGTTTAACTATTTTCTTCCCGATTCGTATCAAGATATTGAACTTGTCATTATCTTTGCAGCGTTATTTTAAACTCTTAATTTATATCGTGTTATGAGAGCTAAGAAGTTTGCATGCTGTTTGATGGTCATGTCATTGCTGGCAGGTATTTCATTTATTTCCTGTGGCAATAGCTCCAGGGCGAAAGTAGAAAGTGAAGCAGCACAGACAGGAGAAGATTTCAAGTCGTTTCTGGATAAGTTTACTTCCAGTGCGGCGTTTCAGTATACTCGTGTCAAGTTTCCGTTGAAAACGCCGGTTACTTTATTGGCGGATGACGGGGAAACTGAGAAAACGTTCCCTTTTACGAAGGAAAAGTGGCCGTTGCTGGACAGTGAAACGCTGAAAGAAGAACGTATCACTCAGGAAGAGGGCGGTGTTTATGTATCTAAGTTTACGCTGAACGAACCGGCGCATAAGGTATTTGAGGCGGGATACGAAGAATCGGAGATCGACTTACGTGTGGAGTTCGAATTGCTGCCCGATGGAAAATGGTATGTAGTAGATTGTTATACCGGCTGGTATGGATATGATTTGCCGATTGCAGAGCTGAAACAAACCATTCAGCACGTGCAGGAAGAGAATGCGGCTTTTAAAGAACTTCACCCTTAAAAGCAGGACCGGCAGAGAGCATATCGGTCATTATCTATAAGATATAGCACATAATTTGAACTATTTTGTACGATTTGAACCCCTCTTTCCAACAAAAGAGGGGTTTCTTTGCATTCGGAAGATGAACAGGTGATCTTCTCTGTAAATACCGGCTAATGATAAACCGATTTACCATCGGACCTAAAACGATATATTCTATGATAAAGCAATCTTTTACTCTGTCAGTGACAATGCTGATATTGTCTTTTCTCTGTCCGGCATTCCTCAATGCGCAGATAGTTACGGATGAGCGGATGTTCTCTTTTGAAGAGCCGCAGTTACCTGCCTGTATAACCGGTGTTCAGTCTCAGTTAGGCATATCCGGTGCACATTATAAAGACGGGAAACATTCATTGGAATGGACCTTCGAACCGAACGGGAGACTGGAACTCCGGAAAGACCTGAAGTTTGAAAAGAAGGACTCGACAGGGAAAGACCTGTATCTTTCCGCTTTCATCGTATGGATATACAATGAGCAGCCTCAGGACGCTGCTATCGAGTTTGAATTTCTGAAAGACGGCCGTAAGTGCGCTTCTTTTCCTTTCGGCATCAATTTCAAAGGTTGGCGTGCGGCATGGGTCTGCTATGAACGCGATATGCAAGGCACGCCGGAAGAAGGAATGAACGAGCTCCGCATCGTGGCTCCCGATGCAAAAGGACGCCTTTTCATCGATCATCTGATCACTGCGACAAAGGTGGATGCCCGCCAGCAGACAGCCGATCTGCAAGTCCCCTTTGTCAATGCCGGCACTACCAATCACTGGCTGGTACTCTACAAACACTCCCTCTTGAAACCGGACATCGAACTGACTCCCGTAAGCGACAGGCAGCGGCAGGAAATGAAACTGCTGGAAAAGCGTTTCCGTGACATGATCTATACCAAAGGGAAGGTGACGGAGAAAGAAGCCGAAACCATCCGTAAGAAATACGACCTCTATCAGATAACCTATAAGGACGGGCAAGTGTCCGGAGTGCCCGTTTTCATGGTGCGTGCTTCCGAAGCCTACGAACGGATGATTCCGGACTGGGACAAGGATATGCTGACCAAGATGGGAATAGAGATGCGTGCCTATTTTGACTTAATGAAACGGATTGCCGTGGCTTACAATAACAGTGAGGCAGGATCACCGATCCGCAAGGAGATGAGGCGGAAATTTCTTGCGATGTACGACCATATCACCGATCAGGGAGTGGCTTACGGTAGTTGCTGGGGCAATATTCATCATTACGGATATAGCGTGCGCGGACTTTATCCGGCTTATTTCCTGATGAAAGATGTATTGCGGGAAGAAGGAAAACTGCTCGAAGCGGAGCGTACGTTGCGTTGGTATGCCATCACCAACGAAGTATATCCCAAGCCGGAAGGCAACGGAATCGACATGGATTCTTTCAATACACAAACCACCGGGCGTATCGCAAGCATTCTGATGATGGAAGACACACCGGAGAAGCTGCAATACTTGAAATCCTTCTCCCGATGGATTGACTACGGTTGCCGTCCTGCACCGGGACTGGCCGGTTCTTTTAAAGTGGACGGAGGAGCTTTCCATCACCGTAATAACTATCCTGCCTATGCCGTTGGAGGACTGGACGGGGCAACGAATATGATATATCTTTTCAGTCGGACAAGCCTTGCCGTTTCCGAATTGGCACACCGGACGGTCAAAGATGTCCTGCTTGCCATGCGTTTCTACTGCAATAAACTGAACTTTCCCTTGTCTATGTCCGGGCGCCATCCCGATGGAAAGGGGAAATTAGTTCCCATGCACTATGCGATAATGGCAATTGCCGGAACTCCCGATGGAAAGGGCGATTTTGATAAAGAGATGGCATCCGCCTACCTGCGTCTCGTATCTTCCGATTCCTTTTCTGCGGAACAGGCACCGGAATATATGCCGAAAGTTTCGAACGCTCAGGAGCGTAAGATTGCCAAACGACTGGTAGAAAACGGTTTTCGTGCCGAACCCGATCCACAGGGTAATCTTTCGCTAGGCTATGGCTGTGTATCTGTGCAACGGCGTGAAAACTGGTCGGCTGTGGCACGCGGACATTCACGCTACCTTTGGGCAGCCGAACATTATCTGGGACACAATCTCTATGGACGTTATCTGGCACATGGAAGTCTCCAGATACTGACAGCACCTCCGGGACAGACAGTGACTCCCGCCACCAGCGGATGGCAGCAGGAAGGTTTCGACTGGAACCGTATTCCGGGAGTGACTTCCATCCATCTCCCGCTGGACCTGCTCAAAGCCAACGTGCTGAATGTAGATACATTCTCCGGAATGGAAGAGATGCTTTATTCGGATGAAGCCTTTGCCGGCGGCCTGTCACAAGGAAAGATGAATGGTAACTTCGGAATGAAACTGCACGAACACGATAAGTATAACGGAACGCATCGTGCGCGAAAATCCTTCCATTTCATCGATGGAATGATCGTTTGTCTGGGCTCGGATATCGAGAATACAAACACGGATTATCCAACGGAGACGACCATCTTCCAACTGGCGGTGACAGATAAAGAGGCACATGACTATTGGAAGAATAATGCGGGTGAAGGAAAAGTATGGATGGATCATCTGGGTACCGGATATTATGTGCCGGTTGCTGCAAGATTCGAGAAAAACTTTCCGCAATACTCCCGTATGCAGGATACAGGCAAAGAAACGAAAGGAGACTGGGTATCATTGATTATCGACCATGGGAAAGCACCGAAAGCGGGAAGCTACGAATATGCCATTCTGCCGGGAACCGACCGGAAGACGATGACTGCCTTTGCAAAGAAGCCTGCCTACAGCGTATTACAGCAAGACCGGAATGCACATATCCTTGAATCGCCTTCGGATAAGATAACTTCTTATGTGCTTTTTGAAACTCCCCAGTCACTGCTTCCCGGTGGATTATTGCAGCGTACGGATACGTCCTGCTTAGTGATGGTCCGTAAGGAATCTGCTGATAAAGTATTATTGACTGTAGCTCAACCGGATTTGGCATTGTATCGTGGTCCGAGTGATGAGGCTTTCGATAAAGACGGAAAACGTATGGAGCGCAGCATCTATTCCCGCCCGTGGATTGACAATGAAAGCAGTGAGATTCCTGTGACGGTGACTCTGAAAGGCAGGTGGAAGGTAGTGGAGGCCCCTTACTGCAAGGTGGTATCCGAGGATAAAAAACAAACGGTGCTTCGCTTCCTCTGTAAGGATGGAGCCAGCTATGAGGTAGAACTGGAGAAATAATCTTTTGTTCTGTGGTATGCTATCTGAATAATCAGATCCCCCAAGAGCATTTACGGCCAAAAGAATCGGCTGTAATAGCAGCAATGAAAGCTGAGGAGCCTACATATCGGTCAGGCTCTCCACAGTGATTTGATAGCCGTTTTGCTCTCATGCTCTAACAAATGGTCTGTATCCTTTTATTCATCGTGGTTTTCGGTGTGGTAGCAACTGTGGTGGCAGGTATGAGAGCAAACGGTTGCTCTCACTCTGTCTCATCCTGATCTGTCTCATTTCTACAATGTTATCTTTTGACTTACAGGATGTTAATAGCTGATTTCTCAACTGTTAACGTTTGATCTCTCAGCCATTAATAATTGAGAAATCAGCTATTAATGACTGAGAGATCATCCATTATTGACTAATAAATGATTTAATGCTTCCTAAAAGAACAGGGCAATTGAAACAACTGATACGGTTGAGTTAATCGGATCGGGCGGTCAAATCATCCTAATCGAGTATTTCTCCTGATTGTTTCATGGGGCGAAACTTTTGGTTTCATGCCTTGAAACCTTTAGTTTCAAGTAATGAAACCAATGGTTTCAACCTTTGAAACTAAAAGTTTCAAGCGTCTGAAACTTTTTGAAACAAATTGAGACTGACTAATAAGTCAATAGTATCATTAATTCCCTTCCCGAAGGAGGAGATTTAAGATACCACCGACTTTTTAGTCGGCCTTAAAATGATGTAGGAACTTAAATTCTGTTGAATGATCTTCTGCAAATTAGAACATGAACATAGCGACTGCTACAATACGGTTGTTGCTGACGGAGTGGGTGTCTATGATTTTACCATCCGATTTATCCAGCTTGCCGTACCATGCCGAACTCAATGTATACTCAACTCCGAACTTCCAGTGAGGAACGTTGTAGGTAAGTTCAGCTCCGGCAGTTACCAGTTTATCGAGGTTGGTTCCTGTTCCATAGAGTTTTTCAGAGACTAATTCGTCGCTTGTTCCTAAGTTTTTGGCGTATCCTACAAAGATTCCCGGTTTCCATTTTTGTCCGTAGACTACATTCAGCCAGGAACTGGAGAAGCGTATCGGAGTGTACTCCTGTTCTTTTGTCTTGTTGTCTATGTGCTTAATTCCAAATCCTCCCAAACCGGATGCTTGTGTCAGGTTGGAACCTAATACGCTTTTGGCGCCGATGAACCAATTTTTATTGGTATATTTTACATGGGCCTCATAAGAGAGGGTAGTGATACGTTCGTCTACTTTGTACGTATGTGGGATTGATATAGTACTATTGGTGGTCGGATCAAGCGTCGTTTCTTCCCATGAAGATTGAGTACGTGGCTTTAATGAAATCATTTCAATGCCGGCACCCGCCAGAAATCCTCCGTTTTTGTAATCTGCTCCGACATAAATCTCAGGGATATTGCTCTTCTTTATGTATTCCTGACTTTTACCGGCAGGTCCTTGTGACAGATACTGAGACTGCCATACCAATGCTCCGGTCAACTGAAGGTGTTTGTTGTTGAAGCGATAACGAATCTGCGGTGCACGGCTGAACGGCTGGAACGGTGCTCCTACGGAAAGATTAAGAATCTGAGGAGAAACATCACCGAACAACGGATGCCATGTCTGACCTACCAGCACAGCCGACTTTCCCCAGTCCAAATTAAAGTATGCATGGCGCAGACGAATGGTGGAGTAAGAAGTTCCCGACCCGCGGAAGTCCACTTCCACTTTGGCGGATGTCTTGGCTGTTCCCAACTTCGGGCCTGCCACATCCAGTCCCAAACGGGAATATAATGTATAGAAATTACTGTTCGATGTAGCGTTCAGGTCTTCACCATTGCCGTCGAGCAATTCATCTTTGGGATACATGTAGAACAATCCGTCTACAGTTTCCTCGTTGGCACGGCTGTTATAGTAGAAGTCCGTGCGAATCTGTCCGTAGAATTTGAATTTAAAATCCTTTAATTGTGCGAAACTACTTGATAGTGTCATCAAGCAGAGAGATAATAGAATGTATTTTTTCATAATGTGCTTGTTAATAAACGGGCGCAAAATTACATAAAATAACTGATTATCAATCTACCGTTGATTAAAAAAGGCACCGACAGCCTGATAATATTTGCTGATATTCGTACTTTTATGAATCGCTTTCAGTACTTTTCTGTCGGCTTGGGGTGCCAGGTATTCCCAAAAAGTCTTCATTTTAGTCAGTAGCTGTCCCTCTCCTCCTTCCAATAGCACGTCGTAATTGTTGTACACGCTTTTGTGCATGGATTTCAGTCTATCCCTCATTTCATCGGGCGCAAGCGTACGGTTTTCTTTGTATTCCAGTGCTAAGGCCGGATTTGCCAGTAGTCCGCGTCCTATCATGATTCCCGCCAGGGAGGGGAATTGTGCGCTGATGCGTTGAATATCTTCCAAATTATGAATGTCTCCATTGTAGACAAGCGGAAGTCGGCAGACCTCCCGGAAAGCTGAGAATCCTTGCAAGTCAACTTCTCCTTTGTAACCTTGTTTGCCCAGACGGGGGTGCATGGTGATCTGGCGCAGAGGCAGGTCATTCAGTATGGGGGCGAGTGCCAGGCATTCATCCGGCTGTTCCCATCCCAGTCTCATTTTGACGGAGAAGCTGATCTGCGGATATCGGGTGACAATGCTGAGCAATGCTTTCACCTCTTCGGGATAAGGAAGGATGCCGGAGCCGTTATGACGTTTCGCCAGAAGCGGGAACGGACAGCCTAGGTTTATATCCACTTCCTGATATCCTTTTTCGATGAAAAGGGATAAAATCACTTCTGCTTTCTCTGCCGAAGAGGCTATCAACTGAGGAATCAGGTGGGTTACCCCATTGTTCTCGGGTTCGATTCCCCGGACATCTCTGCGGCGAAAGTTCCCTTTTTCCAATCGTACGAACGGAGTATAATAGGTGTCTACACCGCCGAAGAAGGCGTCATGTGCATTGCGGTAAATTGCTTCGGTGTAACCTTGCAGCGGAGCAAAATGGATGGGTAGTGTATCTTGCATATCTTTTAATTTGCTGCAAAGATACGGAAAAGTAAAAGAGAGGAACCTCACGGCCCCTCTCTTTTGGGTGTTAAATTGATTAAAGTCTGATTTTTATATACGTTTTTAACTGAAGGTTAGAAAAATCGTGCGGGTGATTGGTTGTTATTTAAGGGCGTTGAGCCATCCGGGTACATAGCCTAGACGTTCCCGCAATTGTGCCTCGTACAAAGATTCGGGGGATACCTTCATACCGGTACTTTCTTCGTATGTGACTTGTTGCTGCTCTTTACCGGGAAATTTCACATTCATACCATGTGTACCGACTACGATAGGCGGGAAAATCTTCCACCATGTATCGCTGTCGCTCCACCATGCGAAGTTAGAAGCGTGAGAATCCGTTCCGGTCACATTCAGATTCCATAGGGTGAGGTCGCCTAAGTGATTGGGGACTTCATTTTCATCGCCTCCTGCGCGGTAGTATACAAGTCCGCCGCTGCAATTGTCTATCAGCGTGGCACGGGGTTGTGTGGCGTGGGATTCGAAACAGGCGTCATTGCCCCAGGTTACGTTCCATAATACGGTTCCTACACTTGGCTTCGATACGCCGCAGCCGTGGAACTGCCCTTGACAACTCTTTCCGTATACGTCATTTCCTGCGCTTTCATCGCGGACTTTGCCGATAAAGACGCGTGAAGAACCTTGCGAACGTACGGCTGAATGTCCGCGTTTTCCACTGATACGGATATCATATGCCGAGCTGTTGGCAGATTCGGCAAAAGTAAGCGCTTCGCTGACACTCTCGAAGTGGACGTTGCGTACCCATGAATTGACTACACGTTGCAGCAGCAGCGGTTTGTAGGCTCCGTCGTATTGCCAGCCTACTTTAGCCTGTTCGGCGTGTCCTTCTCCGTGATGGGCGTAGCCGTCCAATGCGTTTCCTACGAAGCTCAGGTCTTCTATACCGACATTCTCCAGATATTTGTACGTGCGGATTTCCCATCCTTCCGTATCGTTATACTTGATGTCGATGTCGTGCATGATCGGTTCGTAGAAAGTGATCTTGCCGTTTGCGGCGGATTTTACCTGATGAAATTCGGTGATTTTTACTCCGTACAGGTCGTCGGAGCTTTGGTTGATGGAGATAGGGGCTTTTGCTATCGCCCAGTTCTCGTTGAGGGCAATCGGACCGATTTCCTTCTTTACCAGTTCCCTGTCTCCGCTGCGCAAGCGCAACTGTACCCACTGTCCGGAGGAGATTCCGGTGGTTCCGCTGACTTTCACGGTAAAGTCTCCGCGCTTGGCATTCTCGGTTACGGAAGCGAGCTTGGGGGAGTTACCGGCATTGTTCGGACCGTTGGTGTGCTTGATTGCCAACAGTATAGGTGATGAACTGAGATTGCTGATACTTGTCGGCAGATTAGGCGTTTCCATGATCAGACGTGTCTTGTCGGGACCGTCGCCTTTGATTACAAAGTTACCGCCATAGATTTCAATGCCACTGCTGACATTGTTGTTTTTCGAGTCAACGGCGTCCTTCTGCTTGCTTTCGTCGCGGGTGTTGTCGTCATCGTTGTGAAGAACGTAGTCGCCTGCGGGGAAATAGATTACAATCTTCGCGTTAGCGTTCAGCTTGTTGGTTCCGTTTACTTTTGTCATACCTTTCTCTTGCAGGATGCTGATCAGCGCTTCACGGGCGGTCATGTTCTTGGCGGTCATGCGCTCTTTTACGTTGATCACTTGGTATCCTAAAGAAAATGCGCCTTGCGGCGCACTTTCTCCATGATTATATCCGGCATACGAATAGTCGGGCAGCACATTGTTTTCTCCTGTCTTGAAGTGTTGCCAGGCTATTGCCGAGTTGGCATCTATCTTCGTGGTCAGCAGTTTTACCGGAAGTTTCACTACCCGGCAGTAACCTTCTTTCGAGAATATCTTGATGTAAATCTGTTCTTCGTATTCTTTCCCTTGCACGTTTGTTTTGGGGGCGGTGACGATCAGTTTGTTTTCCGTCAGTTTCACGCCCCATGTCTGGTTTTCGATGGTGGCTGTTTCCACGTTGGCTTGTTCTACCACGAACTCCTGCTTTTGTCCCAGACCGAAAGTGGCTGTGCCTTCATACTTGATTGTCAGGTAGAAGTCTTTTCCGTAGATGGGGACTTTTACTTGGCTGTTGTCGGCACGGATGGTAAAGGTGATCTGCCCGGTCGTTTCGTCGATGGTCACGTTGCTGAACAGGGAACTTGCGTTGGCAACGGCTTGCGTTCCGTCGGCAATCTGGTTGTTGCCTAGTTTGTTCCAGGTGCTTCCGTTGTCAATAGAGACCAGCCAGAAACCGTTTGCATCTACTTTTAGTTTCGGGGTGACGCCTGCTGTTCCCGCTTCGGGGATGGCGCTTACCGGTTTGTCGTTAACGAGCAGTTCGGTGGTCATGTCGTTGATGGTATATGCCCAGTGACCTGACGCGTTGACGCTGAACAAAGGCATATCGTTCATGTCTACTTTGCCGCTGTATATGGTTATGGTTTCACCGTTACTCAGTTCGATGGTATAGTTGTCCTGTTCATCCTTGCTATATCCCACCACCAGAATCTTACCTTCAACCATCTGCTGATAGTTGCTGATGTCCGAGTTCATCTGTTCTATGCTCGCTTCCAGATTGGCTACCCGTTCTTTCAGGTTGTCAATGTCGGAGCGCAGATCATCCCGTTCGTCGCACGAGTAAAGTGCGACGAGGAGGGTGATACATATGATTGATATTACTTTTTTCATACGTTAGTCGATATTAGTTGGTTGCACCATATTCGGCATATTCTGCATTCGGAACGAAGATACCGTTGGCGAGGTCGAAGGTGCCGCCGTCGAACGGATTGGATGTTAATGCTTTCAGTTCTTCTGCTCCTTCAAACGGTAGTTTGCCTCCATAGAACATTTGCCAGTTATAGGTCATAGTTTTGTAAAGGAGGTTATCTGCGCAAATATCTCCTGTTGGGGATGTTATCTGAGGACGAATGATGACTACATTACCTGTTCCGTCTGTATTTGTCCAGAAGATATTATTTTTAATAGAGGTTTTCGCCAGATTGCCTATGTTTACGTAGCCACCGGTATTTGTTTCCAAGTTTATAAATGTATTGTTTTCTATGGTCAGATTGGCTATACCTGAAGCTGAACCATTGAATAAAACCAATTGATTTACTTTACCTGACGGACAATAGAATGTGTTGTTTCTAAAGATGACATTGCCATAATCCTGATTCTTATTACTGCTGGTATTGATAATAAACTGTTGTGTAACAGCTGTTATCTTGATTGTACTATTTTCCATGCTGAAATTGGCAATACTCCTTTTGTCGTTAGTAATGGCACTTACAGGTTTGCCATTGAGTGCAATCTGACATTGATCAAAAGCTACATTAGCAAATGACTCGTCTGCATAAACAGTAAACAGATAATTAGTGAATCCTTCGGCTGCTTTAAATACAATGTTTTTACACAAGAAATGTCCAGTTTCGGTATTTTGTCTGAGTCTGATATAATTTCCTGTAATTGCCACTGTACTGATGTTTTGTGAATCATCTCCGATGAAAAGCAAATTAGCGGCATTTGTGGTGCTGTTATAGTTGACTGTAACTCCTCCTTTGATAAAATAGATGCCTGGAGTAGTGATTGTCTGATCAGTATCAATGTATGTTGCATTCTCGAATTTAGTATTATTTACTTCAATTCCATTTACCGTAAATGTGGCTCCGCTATTATATAAAGCATAGTAGCTGTCAACTACCTCTACAGCCTTCACCTGAATCTTGGCAACCGCCCAACTGGCACCCTTATTAACCTGCACTGTTACGTCGGAACCGTTATCCGCCGTTGCACGTGTACTCATTGCGTTTGCCGGAGCTGTAATGCTCAATGTAGCTACATTGGTCGTTTCATCCGCTTCGCTCACAGTAGCCACCCATCCGGCAGGAGCAGTAACGATAATGTTTTCACCTTTTACTTTTACAGCCGTAGTGGCAGTCTTGCCATAGCCTATTTCCCAGTATCCGTTCTTCATTCCGGTTTCCGGTTCGGTGATTTCGCAAAGCAAGTCTTTTACGATAGGGATAGAGATAGCTTCCGTCTGTCCTTTCAGTTTGACAACGAAGAATTCCCCGGTTGAATCTACGTATACTTCCTCAAAGAAAGAGTCTGCACTGCTTCCTCCGGAACCATCGCTGACTGCGGATACCTTTTGACCGTCTGTGTCGAGTACGTCTTCCCAGCTGGTTCCGTTATCATAACTTACCTGCCAAAAACTTCCCTCGTCCGTAATCCGGAACTTGGGAGCTATACCATCTTTACCGGGAGTGCCCACAGCCTGAACAGGTGTACCATTCTGCATCAATACCTCACCGTTCACTACCCATTGACCCTCATCATTGACAGTAATCTCAGGATAAGCTACTTCTCCCTTCGAGCCTTGTGTCAGTGAGATGGTTTCTCCGTTACTCAGTTTCAGTTTATATGTACCGTCTGTATTCGTCACTTCTGTGATAGTCTGACCACCTTCAAGCAGTCGCTTGATAGCTGTCATGTTATCGTTCAATAGACTGACTTGCGCTTCCAAAGACTCTACGCGGTCCTTCAGATTGTCAACATCGTCTCTCAAGTCGTCTGTATCGCACGCTGCCAATGCAAACAGCGCAAATGCGGTTAACATGATTGATTTAAAGTAATTCATAGATATAATGTATTAGTTATTATTTTATTCGTTTATTGTTATTCCACTACGTTTACCACCATGTGGTAAGTAGTCGTGGAGGAATGATCGATATTGGCATTACGAGCGAGGAATGTCACGTTGTAGATACCAATTTGATTGTAGGTATATGTGTACTTATCCAGACGCTGGGTAATATCCTTTACTTTCGTTCCCTGATCGGGGCTGCAAGAGTTAACGGTAATCAGATCGGAAACCAGCCAGCTGTATTTCAGCGGATCGTTGGCATTGGTACTATGGATGAAGAAGGAGCCGCCGCCTACACCTGTCAGGTTCCAGATACCGGATACGTTATTGGTAACTGTCCCGTATTCACGGTCTTTGATCATGCTGGTCTGATCCTTCAGATTCCATTTGTTCTTCATATTGATCGGAGTAAAACCGAAAGAACCGGCAGAATATTCTGCTTCCTGTCCGCTTGTCATCACATTATTGATGCGCATTCGCTCAAAATACATCTTGGATTGTGCCACTGTATTGTCAATGCCACGGTAGCAGATAGCGATTGCAATCCGTTTGCCCATGTATTCTTTCATATCAAAACTGTATGGAGTGGCGAGATCGGTATTGCCTACCGCCGCTGTCGGGAATGCGGACTGCGGAACCAATTCTTTCCATTTGCCGTCTTTCTCAAATAGCTCTACAAGCAAAGAGTCAGCTTCGAAATTATCCTTGTATAATCCGGTGAATGCGTCGGAGATATATACGTGTTTCTCCAATGTCGTGCTCGGGTTACCGTACTGGAACCAGATAGAGAAGTTCAGCATAGACGACTTGATCTGTGAAGGATCAATCGTTTCGCGTTCGCGATATTCGTATTTGCTGCCCGCTTCTCCACTGAAGAATGTCAGGAAGTCCGGATCGCCCGAAAGGATGAACTCTATCGGAGTACCTTTTTTGGCAGTAATGATCTGTCCGTCGAAGCTTACATTCTCGTTGGTCGCTACTTTTACGTGCAGACCTACCGTTTCGTCCAGCCCGTCGCTGCAAGCCCCAAAGAAGAGGCTTGCTATACAGATGGCTATGAGTTTATATGTTTTCATAATCTATGATGCTTTTATCGATGAATACTGTGATTACCAACCCGGATTGTTCTGTGTGATATCTTTGTTCACACTCATTTCCGCATCCGGAATCGGGAAGTAGTTGTAGGTGCTGGAGATGTTGAAGTAGGTATATACGTTGGTAGGTCCCTGCGTCCAGTTGTTGCCGGATTGTGCTTCGGTTACCAATGCTCTCATATTCTTCACATACTCACCCCAGCGGATCAGGTCGAAACGGCGGGTGTATTCGAAGCAAAGTTCCATGGCACGTTCGTCTTTCACGGTCTGGCGGAATTCTTCCTGTGTCATGTCGGGAAGTTCGTTCAGTCCGGCACGTTCTCTTACTTCCTTCATACATTGGTAAGCCAGAGTGGTAGGGCCGTTGTTCGCTTCGTTTTCCGCTTCTGCGATCATCAGCAGTACGTCTGCATAGCGCAGGATCGGGAAGTTGATAGACGTATAGTTCTTGTCTTTCTTATCGGCTTCGTATTCACGGCGGTATTTGCCGCACATACGGCTGAAGTTCTTGGTGGCTGTGGTCTTTTCTGTGTCATCTGCGTACTGGTAAGTTCCGCGTTGCTGACCGTATTGAGACATTACTTCAGCAAGTTTGCCCTGCTCAAATTCACGATGGGTAACGCCTGTATTCTTGCCTCCGGCTTCTTTGTATTCAAACGGAGCGATACTCCAGTTGAAACGTTTGGTATCCCCGTTGTTCACATAAAGATTGTACAGTTTCGGAGTGCTGTAGATAAAGGCATAGCCATATCCGGGGTCTTTGGCTCCTGTCACATCGCTTTTTGAAGACAGATCCGGACCGGCCAGTCCGATGATGTTACCGATACGGCCTTCGGCTTGTGTATCCGAAGTGTTGTTGCCTGCAAATTCGGCTTCCCAGATGCTTTCGTTGGCAGTGGTGTTATACTTGTCGGAACACATATCGATGAAAGGGTCCCAGTAGTTGGCAGCCAGTTTGTGACCGGCAGTCATTACTTTCTGGGCGTAGAAGCTGGCTCTTTCGAAATAGTCTTTCTTTTCGGCCTGTGTGGCATTGCGACCTTCACGGTAATGCTCGCCTGCACGGAACAGATATACACGTGCCAGTATGCCCCATGCGGTAGACTGAGAGATACGTCCCGGCTTGTAAGCAAGATCGGAGGCCGATTTCAGACCAGTCTCGGCGGCATCTGCCATTTCGGAGATGATGAAGTCATAGATTTCCTGCTTGTCCGTACGCGGGATATTCAGGTTGGTAACGCTTTGGGTTGAAACTGTTTTGAAAGGAACATCTCCCCAGCACTCTACCAGATTGAAATAATAGAATGCACGCAGGAAGCGGGCTTCGGCGATGTACTGTTCTTTGACGCCTGCATCGAAACCGTTTACTTTGTCGATGTTTTCGAGGAACATATTGGCACGGTTGATGCCTGAATAGAGGGCATACCAGAAGGCAGTCACGGCGTTGTCACTGGTGGTGGCGTTGTTGCAGATCAGTCCGGTAGATGCGGGACCGCGTCCGCTGCCTCCGTAGTGGGATAAGTCGTCACCGGCTACGAGGTACATATAGTCACCGCCGTAGAAAGTAGGTTGCGACAGTATGGCGTAGATGCCTGTCAGGAAGGAGTTGGCTTCAGCGGGGGTGTTGAAGTAGTTCTCCGGCGTCAGTTTGGTAGGTTCTTTGTCCAGAAAGTCACAGGATGCCATGCTGAAACCTGCCAATAGAGCTATGATTGTTATTTTTAATGCTTTCATAATCGAATTCTTTTTTCTAACTGTTACTATCATTATCCGTTTAGAATCCCAGGCTTACACCGAAGCTGATAGAGTATGCTCTCGGATAGGAAGAGTAGTCCAGACCGGGAGTGAGCGCACTGTTGCGTACAGATACTTCCGGATCATAACCGGAATAACCGGTACATGTCCACAGGTTTTGTGCGGCAACGTAAACACGTGCTTTGTCTATCTTCCATTTCTTCACCAGCTTGGCGGGGAAGGTATAGCCTACTGTTACGTTCTTCAGACGCAGGTACGAACCGTCTTCGATGATGCGTGAAGAGATCACACGGTTGGAAGAGGAGTTGGTAGCCGCAGGGATGTCACTGGTCGGATTTTCCGGTGTCCAGCGGTTGGCATAGCTGGCGAACTGGTTCAATTCGCGTGAACGGTTGTTGGAGCTTTCAAAGAACAGGCGGTTGGCATTCATGATATCGTTGCCGTATGACCACTGGAAGAAGACGCTCAGATCGATGCCTTTATATTCAAAGTTGTTGGTGAAACCACCGGTATGTATCGGAAGTCCGCGTCCGATAATCGTACGGTCGTTGGAGTCAACTACTCCGTCTCCGTTAAGGTCGGCATATTTGGGCATACCCGGCTGAGTGTTGGTCTCAGTAGAGTAGTGGGGCACTCCCGGTTTCAGGCTGTATGAGTTACCCGATTTGTTGAAGTCGTCGTACTTGTATGTACCTTCATAGACATAACCATACATCAGTCCCATCGGCAGACCGACTTTGGCGATGTAGCTGGACTGACCGTTGTAGTTCTGGTCGAATTGCGCGGCAGTCAGCAAGGCTGTCTGATTCTCCGACAATGCCAGTACTTTATTCTTATTGAATGAAATGTTGAAGTTAGTCGTCCACTTGAAGGCGCGTGTCTGGAAGTTGACGGTGTTCAGACTAAGTTCCAGACCATCGTTACGTACTTTACCGATATTCTTGGTAGCGCTGTAATAACCCGAAGAAAAAGGCAGGGAAGCGTCCAGCAACAGGTCGCGGGTGGTCTTCCGGTAAATATCCATCGTTATACCGATGCGTTCGTCGAAGAATCCGAGGTCGAGACCTGCGTTCCATTGTTCGGTTGTTTCCCATTTCAAATCCTTGTTGGGCAGAGAAGTAGGAACAACACCTGCATTCGTCGCATCATTGTCGAATGGATAGACGCCGCTTGGGAGGGAGTTTGTCGATGTATACGAACCGACTCTTGATTTCAATACCGCCAGCAGCGCATAATAATCATATTCGCCGATACGGTTGTTACCCGTGAGTCCCCAGCTCAGACGAACCTTACCGCTGGACAGTACACTTTTCAACGGCTTCATAAATTCTTCTTCCGAGAAGCTCCATGCGAGAGAACCGGAAGGGAAGTATCCGTAACGGTTGTCCTTGTTGAACTTGGAAGAACCGTCGGCACGGAAAGAAACGGTAGCGTAATATTTAGACATATAGTTGTAAGTCACACGTCCGAGGTATGATAACATCGCCCATGAAGACTTTGCCGAAGTGGTAGTACCTGCCTGTCCTTCGCTCATGCCTGCCATACCGAGTGATTCGTTGGGGATGTGCGTTGTGCGGAATGAATAAATCTCATAGTCCGAGTTCTGGAACGTGATACCTCCCAATACATTGAGGAAGTGTTTCTTTTTGATGTTAGTCTGATAAGTCAGGGTGTTTTCGTTCAGCCATGTCAGGCGTTCCTGACGGGTTACCTGAGCATTCACTTTATCTGTAGAGGTAGGACCTCCGTAGCGGGTATTCGAGTTGTTGAACTGATCCTGCTTGCGTGAATCATAAGTATATCCGGCGGAAACTTTCAGTTTCAGTCCTTTCAGTACTTCGTATTCTGCGAATCCGTTCATTTGAAGATTGTTGGTGTAGCTCTTCCGGTATTCGTTCTTCTGTGATTTGATCGGGTTGAAACGGTAGTCGTTGCTTGAATCTACGGCGTTGTCCGTTGAACTGTCCATCAGGAAGCTGAGCGGAGTGTCGGGGGAAGTCACCGGACGGTATCCCCATACGCTATAGAAAAGGTTGTTCATACCACTGTAAGAGGTGGATGATGGAGTACTACCTGTTTGGATAGAGCGTGAATAGTTGGTGGTCAGGCTCATGTTCAGTTTGCCGCGACGGACTACTGTGTTCATACGTCCTTGCATACGTTTGTAACCGGTTTCTATCAGCGTACCGTCCTGATCGAAGTAAGATAAGGAAGCATTGTAGCGTACACCTTCCGTACCACCGGCAAGTCTGACCGTATGATTCTGCTGCCAGGCAGTCTTGAATATCTCGTCCTGCCAGTTATATTGCGGTATGTCTTTATAATCGTCCAGTGTCCATTGCTTGCCTTCGTAGTTCATCAGGTATGAGCCGGCAACGACGGTAGGATACATTTCATTCTGTAGCTTGACAAACTCATAAGCATCCATCATCGGAATAGTGCGGGTGACGTGCTGCACACCGAAACTACCGTCATAGGACAACTGTGCCCGTCCTACCTTACCTTTCTTGGTGGTGATGATGACAACACCGTTGGCACCGCGCGCACCGTAAATGGCCGTAGCCGACGCATCTTTGAGGAAGTCGAGCGACTCGATATCGGAAGGGTTCAGCGTGCTGGCTGCCGATGAATCTTCTATCGGGAAACCGTCGATAACGAACAGCGGCGAGTTTTCTTGTGTCAGTGAGTTGTTACCACGGATCACGATGCTCATGTTGCCGCCCGGCATACCTTCGCCCGAAGTTACGTTTACTCCGGCGATACGTCCGCCGAGTGCCTGATCGAATGAAGCGACGGGGGCGGTAAGTACATCTGCCATGTTGGCTTTCGCCACGGAACCCGTAAGGTCGCGGCGGCGTACTTCCTGATAGCCGACAACCACTACTTCGTCCAGCGTTTTAGTATCTTCTTTTAATGTGATGACCATTGGTTTTTGCGAGTCCGCCTTTTGTTCTACGGTGACGTAGCCGATAAAGGAAATAACCAAGGTAGCGTTCTTTTGGGGGATGTTAAGAGTGAATTTACCGTCAAGGTCGGTGATCGTTCCCTGCGAAGTGCCTTTTACCTGAACACTGGCTCCGGGAACACCTTCTCCTAGATTATCCTTCACAGTACCTTTGACAAGTACTTGTGCAAGCACAAATGGAACAGAAAGCAGGAGCATTCCCAAAATGGAGAGCATCCTTTTTCTTGTCTGGTTGGATAGATGTTTTTTCATATATTAAAAATTAAGTGATTTTGTTGAATTTACGATGGCAAAGATATACGCATTGATTGTTCTCATATGGATAGAATTATTCAAGATTGATACAAAATAATACAAATCTGCTATTCTCATTGGTTATCTTGTCTTTACCGATTCAAGCAGTTCGGACAGCTCTCTGACAACTTCCGGATGCTGTTTCGCTACATTGTTTTTCTCCGATGGATCGGCGGATAAATCGTACAGCTGGGGATGCCTGTCATTGCCCAGTTCCATTTTTGTCCAGTATTCGATGGCGGGGGCGTCACTCGGTTCGATGTACTTCCATTGTCCTTTCACGATGGCGAGCGTATTATTGAGATTTTGCTGTACGATGTATTCACGACTGGTGTAGTCTTTTCCCAGAAGCGTGTTCAGATGTTCCTGACTGTCAGGAGCTGCGCCTTCCGGAAGCGGTTGTTTCAGTAAAGCGGCAAGTGAGGCAAAGATATCGATTTGTGAGAAGAGAGCCTGTTGCTTGTTCGGCTTCACTTTGGCAGGCCAGCGGACGATGAACGGAATGCGGGTTCCGGCTTCGTAAGCGCTGTACTTTCCACCACGGTAAATACCCATCGGGGTATGTCCGTTGAGGCGTTCAAAGGCTTGGTCCTGGTAGCCGTCGTCGATGACGGGGCCATTGTCGCTGGTGAATATCAGGATGGTGTTGTCCGTCAGCTGGAGGCTGTCGAGGGTGTTCATGATCTCTCCGATGGTCCAGTCGAGTTGCAGGATTACGTCTCCGCGGGTTCCCAGACCGCTTTTCCCGGCGAAGCGGGGATGTGGGACGCGCGGTACGTGTACGTCCTGCGTGCCCATATATAAGAAGAAAGGTTCTTCCTTATGGGAGACGATGAAGCTTTTTGCTTTATTGGTGATGATGTCGGCGATGTCCTCGTCTTTCCAGAGAGCGGACTTACCTCCGGTCATCCAGCCGATGCGGGGGATGCCGTTGATTATCGTATTGTTATGTCCCTGACTGGGTTTTAGTTTTACGAGCTCCGGGTTCTCTTCGCCTGTAGGCCAGTCGCCTACTTTATGCTCGTAGTTCACAGTGATCGGGTCGTTCGGGTCGAGTCCTACCACGTGTCCGTTCTCGACGAATACACAGGGGACACGGTCTACGGTTGCCGGAATCACGAACTCGTAGTCGAAGCCGATACTTTGGGCGTTGGGGGTGATGTGCCCGTTGAAGTCGGTGCCTCCCTTCGGACCGAGTCCAAGATGCCATTTGCCGACAACTCCGGTGGCGTAACCTGCTTCTTTCAGCATATCGGCCATGGTGACGCAGGCGGTGTCGATGATTAGTTCCGAGTTTCCGGGGGCGATGCCTGTGTTCTCCTGTCGCCACGGGTACATGCCTGTCAGGAGTCCGAAGCGGGAAGGGGTACTGGTGGCGGAAGTTGCATAGGCGTTGGTGAACTGTACGCCCTGTCCGGCAAGGCGGTCGATATGGGGAGTACTGACCTTCGTTGCTCCATAGCAGCTAAGGTCACCTATGCCAAGGTCGTCCGCGAGTATATAAATAATGTTAGGCTTTTGTGAGTTTTGTCCGTTGTCTTTTTGTACTTTCTGATTGCATCCGGTCAGCAGGGCTATACCGGGCAATAGCGGTAGTAAACGTGAGACATTCTTCATAATGTTGATCTTTTATGGAGTGATTACTGAACACAAAGATAAGAGGATTGGCGGAAATGAGTGAGCAGGAATGTACAGGTGTGATACAAAATAGTCCATTCTAAAGGGTTAAATGTTTCGGGGCTACGGATGCCTTTTCCTGACATCGTAGCCCGGATCTTGTGCCACGCTGTTGGCACAGCTGTGCCACTGCGATGGCACGGTCGTGCCAGCAGCGTGGCACAAGTGTGCCAACAGGAGGGAACTACTTTGGCATAGGTTCTCCTGTTACAAATGCTACTTGCTTACCTGTTTATGGGTTATTGATCCGTTTCTTCGTTCCCTTCTTCCTCTTTTTCTTCACCCTTGCGGTAGGCAAGCGGACTGACGTGATAAATCTCCTTAAAGCATTTACTGAAATAGCGGGAAGAAGAGAAGCCGATGCGGTCGGAAATCTCCGTAATGTTCAGCTCCGGATTGTTCCGCAGCATGACGGCTCCTTTCTTGAGACGGATACTTAATATAAAGTCGTTCGGTGTCTGACCGGTGACGGCTTTCAGCTTCGTGAACAGATTGGTACGTGCCATCCCCATTTCACGGGCGAAGATGTTGACATTAAAGTCCGTATTATCCAAGTGCTGTTCGATGATGGCCATGGCACGGTCCAGCATTTCTTTATCCATCGGGTTAGTGGCAAGCATCTGGGCAAAAGCCTGTGGCTGTTTGCTGAATTTCTCCTGTAGCAACCGCCGTGAGTTCACCAGATTGTTGCAACGGGAGATCAGGAGATTGGTATTGAACGGCTTGGTGATATAATCGTCCGCGCCGATCTTTAATCCTTCAATGTTGTGTTCCACGGCTGTGCGTGCCGTCAGTAGTACTACCGGGATGTGACAGGTGTTGAAGTCCGTTTTGATTTGCTTACAGAGTTCCGTACCCGACATACGTGGCATGACAACGTCGCTCAGTATGATGCTTGGCATATCTTTCTGTATGATATCCAGTGCCTCTACACCGTCGGAAGCGGTGGTGACCTGATAGAACGTTTCGAAGATACCTGCCAGCATTTGCTTGATGGATTCGTTGTCTTCCACTATCAGCATTTTCGCATCTTCGATGCGTTTGTTGTCTTCCTCCTTCCATTCGGAATCGGGCAGTATTTCTACGGTTGGAACGATTGTTTCCGGTTGTTGCTGAATGTTGGTGTCGGTGTTGTCCCGTATGATTTGTTCCTCAGTAAAGTGCTGGTTGCCCGATTTCAACGTAATGATAAAACGGCTTCCCTTGCCCGGTTCGCTCTCTACACGGATGGTTCCGTGATGAAGTTCGATGATACCTTTTGTCAACGCCAGTCCGATGCCTGTGCCGGCTCCGGTATTCAGCGAGTCGAGGCGTTCGGTCTGGTAGAAACGGTCGAATATCTTGTCGATCTCGGCGGCGGCAATGCCTGTTCCCGTGTCTTTGATCTCGATAATGACGTATTTATCCTCCTGCGATACGTTGATGGAGATGGTATCTTCCGCTTTCGTATGCTTCAATGCGTTGGACAGCAGATTGTTCACTACCTTCTGCATCTGCTTCTGGTCGTACCATACTTCAATATCATCCGACTGCTTGTTGAACTTGAAATTGATTTGCTTGCTGCTGGCGTATTCAAGGAATAACAGATAATTCTCGTACAGGAAGTTCACCAGATTATGTCGGCTGACTTTGATTTTCATGTGCCCTTGTTCCTGCTTGCGGAAGTCGAGCAGTTCCGTAATTAGTTCACGCAGTTGGAGGCTGTTTTTGTAAATTCCCAATATCTTGTGATAAATATTAGGTGTGAATGTCTGTACTTGCAACAGCGTTTCTACCTGTCCCACGATCAACGTCAGCGGAGTGCGGAATTCGTGGGAGATGTTGGTAAAGAAGCGCAGCTTGGATTGGTTTAATGCTTCGAGGTCTTCGATGTGCTTCTTTTCATATTTCAGTGACTCACGCAGTTTGATGCGGGAATTGTAGTTCTGAATGAGATACCATAACAGACTGACGGTACAAATGGTGTAAATCAGATAAGCCCACCATGTCTCATACCAAGGCGGTAATACACGGATCAGTAGTCGGGCTTCTTCGATACCGTCTCCGTCCGACTTGATGACGAGCGTATATTTGCCCGGATTCAGGTTGGTATAAGTGATAAGCGTCTGTTTGCGGTCGGTGTGATTCCATTCGTCGGAGAAACCTTCGAGGCGGTAGACGATTTCATTTCTGTTGGCAGGGATGAAGTTGGAAGTGGCGTATTCTATGCTGAACATGGATTGGTCGGCTTTCAGGCTGATTTCCGGTGTATAGGCGATGGACTGTTCCAAGATGCCGGTGTCGTCTCCGGCAGTGATCTCCTTACCGTTGACCAGCAGGCGGGAAAGGATGATGCTGTAGGACTTGGGCGTAAAGTGCAGTTTCTTTTCCCAGAAAGAAATCATGCCTTGGATGCCGCCCAGAAATACTTCTCCGTCATGCGTTACGAACAATGCGTTTTCGTTGACGGCAGTCAGCGGGAATCCGTTTTCTGTACCGTAGTTGTAAAACTTCTTTTGCGGATAGTCAAACTGGGAGAATCCCTGATTGGTAATCAGCAGCAAGTCTCCCTTTTGTATGGACGACTCGAATACTTCGTAGATACAGTCGCTGGATAGGCCGTCTTTCTGCATATCGAAGTTTTCGAAGTCGTTGCTCTCCTTGCGGTAACGGTCGAGCCCGCTTCCGGAAGTGGAGAACCACAGGTTGCCGTTGCTGTCCTGCATGATGTTGTTGACATTGTTGTTGCTGAGAGTGTTCGGAATGGAGGGATTGTGTGCATAGTGGGTGAGCTTGCCGGTGTCGAAGCGGTAAGAATATACGCCCTCTCCGGTAGCGGAAACCCATAGCGTTTCGTCCTTGTCGATGTAGAGGCTGGCCACCATACCGATATTTCTGCCTTCTTTGGTATCCTTGAAAAGATGTTCGCAGGTGCCCGTTGCCGGGTTGAAAAGGCAGACTCCGTTTTGTGTGGCGATGATCAGTTTGTCTCCGTAGGGCACGATGTCGCGTACAATATCCGAGGGCAGTGTGGTCGGGTCGCCCGCTTTCATCCGGTAAATGGTAAAGCGGTTGGTGCGCAGGTCGAGTTTGTTCAAGCCTCCCAAGTGTGTGCCGATCCACATAATTTCCTCTGTCCGGTCGTAATAGATTGCCTTGACGTTGTTGTGCGAGATACTGTTCCTGCCTTCTTCATGGCGGTACCAGCGATAAGTATTGTTTTTCCGGTTGTAGACGTTTACGCCGCCGCCTTCGGTGCAGATCCATAAGTTACCGTCTTTGTCTTCCGTCATTCTGCCGACGATGGGACTGCTTAATCCTTCTTTCTCCGTGTCTCCCACTTTATAGCGGGTATAGATTTCATATTCCGGATTGAAGTAGTTGACGCCACCAAAGTAAGTTCCCAGCCATAGGGTTCCCTGTTCGTCTTTCACGATACACCAGATGGAAGAGTGGGTGAGTCCGTCGGGTTTGTTGTCATTGGCGGTATAAAGTTGGAACTGTCCCGTGGTCTTATCGTAACGATTCAAGCCGTGGAAAGTTCCGATCCATAGATTTCCCAGATTATCTTCGCAGCAGCTTCTGACAAAATCGGAACATATACTGTTCGGATTCTTCGAGTCGTGGCGGAAGTTGTCGATAGTGCCGTTTGTGCGGATACGGTAGAGTCCTTCTTCCCAGCTGCCAATCCACAGTTCTTTGGATGAGTCTTCGTAGATGCTGGCTATGTTTCCTTTCGTGATGGGCTGAGAGAGTTGCTTGTCGTCCGACAGGCAGTAAACACCATTGCTGGTGGTTCCCATCCACAGGTTTTTCTTCTCGTCCAGATGGAGGCAGGATAGGTTAATGTCTTTCCCGGCAAGGTGGTAGTAAAGGTCGAAGTTATTCGTGTTTTCGTTGAATACGAATACTTCCTCTCTTTTTCCGATATATAGTTTTTCGTTGTAGTAGATAGCGTCCACATTGCCTTGCAGTAAGGTTTTGAATCGTTGAGTGGTCATGTCAAATTCGGCTACACCGTCAGTGCAAAGCAGGTAAACCTTCCCGTTCTTATTGCCTGTGATACGGAGTACGGTATTGCTGAACAGACTGTTCGGATCATTCTTCTTGAGCTTGAAACTTTTGATATCGTTACCGTTATAACGGTTCAGCCCTTCGCGCGTACCTATCCATATAATGCCCCGTTCGTCAATGTACAGGCTGTTGACGGAAAACTGGGAAAGTCCGTCATCTGTGGTCAAATGGCTGAAAGTAATATTTTGTCCTAACGTACGGACAGCAGTTACGCTTAAAAATAGCAGAAATAAAAGGATTGTTTTTCTCACTAATTCGGTTGTTTAGGGTATTACTAATGGCAAATATATTGTTTTTATTTGATTTTCGGGAACCTTATTAGGAGAAAGTAACTATATTTGTATCCTCCAAACGAAAGATATATGAAAGTAAAGAAAATTAGTTCTGCTAATGTAGAGGCTTGTTCGCTTCCTAAATTATTTGATGAGGAAAAGATAGATTTCCAGCCGGTTCAGTGTGTCAACTGGGCTGAATATCCTTACAAGCCAAAAGTAAGTTTCCGGATTGCGCATACCAAAGATTCTATTCTGTTGCACTTCAAAGTCAGAGAAGAAAGTGTACGTGCCAAGTATGGAGAAGACAATGGATCTGTATGGACTGATTCCTGTGTGGAGTTTTTCTCTGTTCCGGCCAGTGACGGAATCTATTATAATATAGAATGTAACTGCATCGGAACGATTCTGATCGGTGCCGGACCAGCCCGTAACGGTCGGGAACACGCTCCGAAAGAAGTGACGGCTCTCGTGCAGCGTTGGTCCAGTCTGGGCAATGAACCCTTCGAAGAACGTGTGGACGATACGACTTGGGAAGTAGCCTTGATTATTCCTTATGCTGCATTCTTCAAGCATCAGATACAGTCACTGGATGGAAAGGAAGTTAAAGCGAATTTCTATAAATGCGGGGATGAACTGCAAACCCCTCACTTCCTGTCATGGAATCCGATAAAGATTGAGAAACCGGACTTCCATCGTCCCGACTTCTTCGGTACGCTGGAGTTTGAATAAATAAGAAGGGTGATGTCTTTTTACGGACATCAACCCTTTCTCTATGAAAAGTGTATTTTGTCTATTTCACAATCCCACGTTCCGAACCTTTTACGAAATTCACGATATTCTCGATTTCTTCACTCATCGGAACCTGATCGATAATCTTCTGGACAGCATCCTGAACACTGAAATTACCTTGATAGATCAACCGGTAAGCATTGGCAATATGACGAAGGATTCTTTCCGACGTATTGTGATGCTGTGACAGAACGACTGCATTCACTCCATGATAGGCAACAGGATTACCGGACATAATTACGTAGGGAGGAACATCTTTGGAGATGCGGCATCCGCTTTGTACAAGTGTCCAGCTACCAATGTGACAATATTGGTGCAACGTTACGTTGCCGCTTAGGATCACACAATCATCTAATGAGCATTCTCCTGCAATTGTAGTGCCTATTCCTACCACACAATTATTGCTGATCTGCACATCATGGCAAAGGTGTACCTTATCCATCAGGTAGTTCCCGTTTCCGATTCTGGTAGCATTTCCTGCAAAAGTGGCACGGCTGATTACTACATTCTCACGGATATCGTTATTGTCTCCGATGATCAGACTGCTTTCTTCCCCTGTATAGTGAAAGTCTTGCGGTTCTGCTCCCAGGACAGCATTCTGATGTATTTTGTTTCCTTTCCCCATTTTTGTACCTTTCAGGATACTGGCGTATGACATGATGGTACAGTCATCGCCGATTTCCACATCCTTCTCGATGTAGGCGAAAGGCAAGACAGTTACATTCTTGCCTAATTTCGCTTCGGGGTCTACGTAAGCTAACGGACTAATCATAATAGTATATGTTTAAAGTTAATCTTCTCTTCCACCGCCTAACGCCTGGTAGAGGCTGACCACAGCCTGCATCTTGTCGAAACAGTCGGAAACCTGAGAAATCTGTGCGCTCAGATAAGATTGCTGTGCCGACAATACTTCCAGATAGGTTGACGTCCCTAAGTTAAACAATTCTTTTGTATCTTCCGAAGCTTTCTTGGCAGATTCTACCTGCATTTGGCGGGATTCAGCCTTTTTACTGGTGTTTTGGTATAAACTTAGCGCATTGCTGACTTCGCTTCCGGCATTGTACAACGTTTGCTGGAAAGATAATTTAGCTTGTTCTTCCTGTGCTTTCGCTGCTTTCAGGCGGGCAATATTCGTACCACGGTAGAACAATGGCTGAGTCAGTGAACCGATAGCGGAAGCCAGTAACTTACCCGGATTGATAATGGCGGAACCTGCACTGTTCGTCCATCCGGCAGAACCGCTGAGAGTGATCTGCGGATAGAAAGCGGCACGGGCAGAGTTCGTATTATAATAGCAGCTTGCCAAGGACATTTCGGCTGCTTTTACGTCCGGACGGTTAGATAACAACTGCAAAGGAATCCCTGCGGAAAGTTCCTCAGGAAGTGCCTGTGCTTCCAGTACACCACGTTTGATCGCGTGCGGAGCTTCTCCCAGGAAGGTAGACAGGGCATTTTCCGTTTCGCGGATGCTCTGCTCGATGTCGGGGATGGAAGCCACTACTTGTGCATAGGCAGCTTTGCTTTGTGCTAAAGCGGCAGATGTGTAGGTCGATCTTTCCGAAAGTGCCTGTACGGTTTCAGCATTACGTTTCAGTACCTCAGCCGTAGCCTGAGTGATCTCCAGCTGGCGGTCGAGCATAAGCAAGGTATAATACATGTTGGCAATGTTGGCAATAACTTGTGTCTGTACAGCCTGGCGATAAGCCTTTGTCTGTTTCAGGGTGACTTGTGCATTTCGTTTGGAGTTCAGCAGTTGCCCGAACAGGTCTACTTGCCAACTGGCAGTAACCGGCAATGAGTACGTTTTAGTTGCTGCGTTCTTGTCAAAACTGCTGATTGTTCCCTGTGGAGACAAACCGATGGACGGTGCATAAGCCAGTCGGGCTGACATCAGAGACGCTTCTGCCGCTTTGACGTTCAATGCAGCGGAAAGGAGGTCAGTGTTTTGTTTCAGTCCCTGTTCGATGAGAGACTGGAGCTGTGGGTCGGTGAAGACTTCTCTCCACGGCAGGTTACCGAAGTTGGTGGTATCCGAAGCTAATGTATCATTGTCCGCTGCCGGATCACGATACAGGCCGGAAGCGGTAATATCTTCGGGTCTGTCATACGACTTATAGATGTGGCAGCTGCTCAGGAGAGCAGTTGCACACAACATATATAGAATCTGTTTCTTCATATCGAATTTCATTATTTAGCGTATTGTTCAATCTCTGTTACAGCATCTGTATTGTCAATATCTTCCCATTCCATCGGTTTAACCTTCTCTTGCAGATACTGGAAGATAACGAACAAAGCAGGAACGATGAAGATCTGGCAGATCATACCGATCAACATACCACCAATAGAAGCTGTACCCAGTGTACGGTTACCGTGGGCACCTACACCGAATGCGAACATCAACGGAAGCAGACCGACTACCATGGCCAATGAGGTCATCAGGATCGGGCGGAGACGGGCACCGGCACCCAGAACGGCTGCCCATGTGATGCTCATACCCATCTTACGACGGTCGAGGGCAAACTCTACAATCAGGATCGCGTTCTTTGCCAACAGACCCATCAACATGATCAACGCAATCTGCATATAGATATTGTTGGACATGGTACCGAGTATCATTTTCAAGGCCGATATACTACCGATCGCGCTCATTCCGTTGACGAACAGGAAGCTGCCTAGCAAACCGAACGGAATGGATAACAATACGGCCAGCGGAAGAATATAACTTTCGTACTGAGCACTCAACAGCAAATAAACGAATACGAAACAAAGGATAAAGATCAAACCAGTCGTACTGCCGCTACTTTGTGCTTCCTCACGAGCCATACCTCCTAGTTCATAGGTGTAACCTGCCGGAAGGTTTTCTTTGGCCACTTCTGCCAGTGCAGCCAGTGCCTGACCAGAAGTATAACCGGAAGCCGGAGCTACCATCACCTTCATGGAAGTATACAAGTTGAAACGGCTGATAATATCAGGTCCGTATACCTTCTCTACAGAGATGAACTGGGAAATCGGAGCCATTTCGCCTTGGTTGTTACGAACCTTGACATTATTCAGTGATTCCAGATTCTTGCGTGATAACGGATCCGACTGAATCATTACACGGTACATCTTACCGAAACGGTTGAAGTTGGATGCGTACAAACCTCCGTAATATCCCTGCATCGTGCTAAGAATATCGCTTGGGCTGATACCTGCCTTCTTACAAGCTGCCGCATCAATATCAATCATATATTGCGGGAAGTTCGGGTTGAAGGTCGTTTTTGCAGAGTTAATTTCCGGACGTGCCTCCAATGCTGCGGTGTAGTTGTTGGCTACATCAAAGAATTTGTTCAGGTCACCACCTGTCTTGTCCTGCATGTTCACCTCGATATCCGTAGATGCCGAGTAACCAGGGATCATAGGAGGAGCGAAGAACAATACCTGTGCTTCCTTGATAATCTTCTGCGCACGCATGTATAAAGAACCGACGATAACGTCTGAGTTCTGAATCATGGAGCGTTCATCCCAGTCTTTCAGTTTGATAATGAAAGAACCGTAAGACGGTCCCTGACCACCAATGAAACTGAAACCGGAGATCAATGTACGTGAAGCTACGGCAGGGTCCGCAGCAATCAGACTGTCTACACGTGCCAGTATTTGTTCCGAGCGGTCTTGTGATGTACCCGGAGGTAGCGTTACAGCTCCCATCAGCGTACCAGTATCTTCATTAGGGACCATACCTGTCGGAGTAGTGTTCATAAAGAAGATCAGCAATACGATAGAGAGAACCACCAGTCCCATTGACAACCACTTTTTCTGGATAAAGAAGAGTACGCGTTTCTTATACCTCTTTAATATAGAGTCATAAGCGGCATTGAAAGAAGTGTGGAAGCGAGAAACAAGTGTTTGTTTCTTATCTCCATGATCAGTATGCGGTTTCAGAAGAACGGCACACAATGCCGGACTCAGTGTCAAGGCGTTCAATGCGGACAGACCGATAGCGATAGCCATTGTCAAACCGAATTGGCGATAGAACGTACCTGCCGTACCACCCATGAAACTTACCGGAATAAACACGGACATCATGACCAGTGTGATAGATACGATGGCACCACCCAATTCGTTCATCGCATCGATAGATGCCAGACGGGCGGATGTATATCCCTGATCGAGCTTGGCATGTACACCCTCGACAACCACAATCGCATCATCGACCACAATCGCAATGGCAAGCACAAGGGCACACAGGGTCAGCAAGTTCAAACTGAATCCGATCAGTGACAGTACGAAGAATGTACCGATAAGGGCTACCGGAATAGCGATAGTCGGAATCAAGGTAGAACGCAAATCCTGCAAGAAGATATATACTACGATAAATACCAGAATAAATGCCTCGATCAATGTCTTCAACACTTCGTGGATAGAAGCGAACAAGAAGTCGTTGGCGTTCATGGAAACGTTAATCTTCAATCCCGAAGGCAGTGTTGTGGATGCTTCATCCAATAATTTCTGGATATCAGTGATGGTTTGCGTAGCATTTGTACCAGCCATCTGATAAACGATACAGGTTACAGCTTTGTGTCCGTTTACACGGTTGGTAAAGTTATATCCCAGACGGTCCAGCTGAATCTCCGCAATATCATTCAGTCGAAGTACCTCACCGTTAGGCAGAGACTTGATGACAATGTTCTCAAACTCTTCCGGCTGTTGCAGACGTCCTTTGTAACGAATGGTATATTGGAAAGTCTGGTTACTACGTTCACCGAATTGTCCCGGAGCCGCTTCTATATTCTGTTCAGCCAAAGCGGTAGATACGTCGTTGGGGATCAGTTTATACTGAGCCATTACGTCCGGTCTCAGCCAGATACGCATGGAGTAGTCCTGACCCATCACACTGGCATCACCTACACCCTGTACACGTTGAACCTGAGGAATCAGGTTGATTTTTGCATAGTTTTCGATGAAAGCATCTGTATATGTATCGGTTTCATCGTAAAGAGAGAATACTACCAGCATGGATGTCTGACGTTTCTGAGTAGTCACACCAATTCTGGTAACTTCGGCAGGTAGCAAACCTTGTGCCATGGAAACACGGTTCTGTACGTTAACGGCAGCCATATCCGGATCAGTTCCTTGTTTGAAGTAGATCGAGATATCACCGGAACCGGTATTGGATGCGTTGGAAGTCATGTACATCATGTTTTCTACACCGTTGATCTGCTCTTCCAGAGGGGCAATTACAGAGTTCAATACGGTCGATGCACTGGCACCCGTATATGTGGCTCTTACCGATACGGTAGGAGGCGCAATGTCCGGATACTGTGTGATAGGCAGTGTTGCCAATCCGATAGCACCTAGGATAACTATCAAAATGGAAATAACTGTTGATAGTACCGGACGGTTAATGAATTTATCTAATTTCATACGATTATCTAAATTATTAGTTGAAAGCTGTAGCTAAATTTCCGTCGTGCTGGTCTTTCAAATGCTGTTGATAGTTCGCTTCTTTTTGAGCCGGCGTGATTGGTTGTATTTTTTGGCCGTCCTTCAGGCTCTGTACACCTTCGACTACGATTTTATCGCCGGGGTTCAGTCCGGAAGTTACCAGATATTCTTTTCCGTTGTCCAGGTTGAATATACCGATCTCGGTATATTTCACCGTGTTGTCCGGCTGCAGAACGTAAACGAACTTTTTGTCCTGGATTTCTACAGTAGCCGATTGTGGGATGCTGATAACGTTCTCCATATTATAAGGGATCAGAACGTTGGCAGTTCCACCACTACGAAGCATATGTTCCTTGTTAGGGAAGATAGCACGCATGCTAACAGAACCGGTTGACTGGTCGATCACTCCTGTGATAGCGTCTACCTTTCCTTCTGCATCATATGTTGTGCCGTCAATCAATTGTAGTTTGATGGCTGGTATTTTACTGATTTCTTCTTTGATGGTTCCTCCGGTTTTGGTCATAGCCAGCAGTTCTTTTTCAGTTGTAGAGAAGTATACATATACTTCATCTATTTCAGATACTGTAGTCATTGGCGTAGCCATAGAGGGGCTTACGAGTGCTCCCAAACGATAAGGAATGTCGTTGATAACGCCGTCTGAAGGACTCTTTACTTGTGTGAAAGAGTAATTTTGTTGTGCTGTGGTCAGCTGTGCTTTAGCCTGGGCGAGTTGTGCCTGAGCCTGTGCCAGTGAGTTCTTCGCCATTGACAAGTCATAATCGCTGATAATCTGTTTCTTGTTCAGTTCGATCTTATTGTCAACAGTCATTTGTTGTGTATTCACGGCTGCTTCTGCTGTTGCAACTGAAGCTTTTGCTGTGCGTACTGCTGCTTCATACTGAGTAGGGTCTATGATGAATAAGAGCTGTCCTTTGCGAACGGTTGCTCCTTCATCTACACATAACTTTGTGATGAATCCCGATACCTGCGGGCGGATTTCTACGTCTTGTCTACCTTTGATAGTAGCCGGATAAGCTTTCATTAGATCTGCAGTTGTCTTCTGTAATTCTTGTACTGCATATTCTGGGACTTTCCCTGTGTCATTGCCCTTATTGCCGCAACTAGACAAGAGGGCTAAGCAAAATGCAAAAAAAACAATTCTACTTTTCATACTTTATATTTATCTGTTTTTTAAAATTGTGCGTTCGTCGCTGTGTACATTCATTGTATGGATAGATGATCTAAGGAAGAAAAGCCGGAAACTTATTCTATGAAATAAGTTTCCGGCTGCAAAAGTACTTTAAATTCGGTATTCTTGTACTCTGATACCGTGTTTTTTAACTATGTTTTTTACTTCAGTTTATGATATACAGGATTCATTATGAAACTGAACTCATAATCCTGATATGGAAGACGGTGTTTTTCCAAAGCGATAGCACCCCAGCTGTTTACGCAGGCGAGTCCCGTTTGTGCCTTATCAATACAGAAGTTTGTGAAGTTGGCTTTTTCTACTTCCGGTGAGTGACGCTGGTCTTTGCCGGCACCGTCATCCAATGATTCGATTGTATAATTCAGTGCGGAAGCGGAGAACGGTGCATCGGCTACAAACTGCAGTCCGTTGCCGCCGATATTAAGCAGTCTCCACCAGCGGATATCAGTTTTGGTACCGGTTTCCTGCGGGCGGATGTATGGATAGAATTGTTCTTCTACGGTCTGGCGGTACTTGCCGATCCTTGCGGCGTGGTTACGGTCAGAATAGTTTTCACCCGGTCCGCGTCCGTAATATTCAATCTCATTGAAGGTGACAGGCATACGCAGCTGCATTCCGAAACGGAACATGTCGGAAACCTTCTTGCTCTTGTCTGCTTCCATCTTTTGAGTTACTTTTACTGCTCCCTTATTATTGATGGCATACGTCAGGTACAGCTTTCCACCAATAGATTTCATGTCATATTCTGCACGAACCACTGCTTGTTCGTTTTCTATATCATGCTTCAATGAAGTCAGTTTTAGTTCCGGATTCTTCCATGCGGCATATCTGTGTTGTAATCCTGCTCCAAAGTCGTTGTCGGTCGGAGCACGCCAGAAGTTGGGAGTCAGTGCACTTCCGTCTTCCATCAGTTGCGTTCCGCTGACGTCGTAGCGGCAGAGGTAACCGTTGTGCTTGTTGAATTCGAGTGTGAAGTCTTCGCCGGAAACAATCAGATAGTTGCGGTCGTTATCGTGGAAAGAGGGAACTACGACTGCGATATTGGAGGACTGCTTGTTTTCCAGTTTTAGTTCCGGTGCCTTGTAGTCACGGATACTCATTTGGTCATAAGCGATGGTTTCTCCCGCAGGAAGCAATGTCTCGGCAGCTTTTAGCTTGTAACTGACATTCAGAAGCAGTTCCTTGCAAGAACAGATGTTCTTTATGTCGAATGGGAGTTGAAGTTTTGCAGTCTGTTGCGGGGCTACATTCAGGTCTGATACGATGCCGTTTTGTACGATTTCCCCGTTAGCCAGTAACTGCCATTCCAGATAGAATGCAGACAAGTCACGGAAGAAGTTCTCGTTATAGATATTGATCTCACCTTTGGAAAGATCGGCCGGAGTAGTCCAGATATTCTGATAGAAATATCCTACTTCGTAAGCGTGCGGGTTTGGTACGCGGTCGGGGCTGATCAAGCCGTTGTCATTGAAGTTATTGTCCGAAGCGTCATATTTGTTAAAGTCGCCTCCATAGCCGTAGATGGCTACACCGTCTTTATTTTTCCAATGGCAGGACTGGTCGACAAAGTCCCAGATAAATCCACCTTGATATTTCGGGTACTTGCGGGTGATGTCCCAGTACTCCTTGAATCCACCTTGTGAGTTGCCCATAGCGTGTGCATATTCGCATTGGATAAGGGGTTTGTCAATGTTGCCTTCACAATATTTGATACAGTTATTGTAATCATAATACATCGGGCAGAAAATGTCGGTGAATTCGCTGGTTCCCGCTTGTTCATATTGTACGGCACGTGTTTTGTCTTCGTTCTTGATCCATGTATAGCAATGTTCGAAGTTAGGTCCCATACCGGCTTCGTTACCCAATGACCAGAAGATGATGGACGGATGGTTGTAACCACGTTGTACATTGCGTTGATTACGTTCCATATGTGCTTTGGCGTAAATGGGGTTTTTGGCAAGGCTCTTGTCTCCATATCCCATTCCGTGGGATTCGACATTGGCTTCGGCTACTACGTATAAACCATATTGGTCGCAAAGATCATACCAGCGGTTGTCGTCCGGATAATGGCAGGTACGTACTGCATTGATATTAAGCTGTTTCATAACTTTGATATCTTGTATCATACGTTCGAGGGAAACGACATAACCACCGTCCGGGTCCATTTCATGACGGTCGGCTCCTTTAAAGAGTACTGGTTGGCCGTTGACGAGTATTTGTCTGCCTGTCAGTTCGATCTTGCGGAAACCTACCTTGACAGGGATCACTTCAGTAACGGTACTTCCATTTTTCAGAGTAGCGGTCAATGTGTAGAGGTTGGGCGTTTCAGCAGTCCATTTGGCAGGATTGGCTACGTTGATAGTCGTGTTCAATTTGCCGGAACCTTTCAGATCGGCTGTGGCTACACTTTTTCCTTGTGCGTCTGTCAGGTCAAGAGCTACAGTGCCGCTGCCTTTCATGTCGATAGCTATGTTCAGTGTACCGTCTTTATACTGGCTGTCCAGATCGGGAGTGACGCGGATATCCTGAATGCGTTTCTTGTCGCGTGCATACAGATAGCAGTCGCGTCCTACGCCGGAATAACGGAAGAAGTCTTGATCTTCCAGATAACTGCCGTCGCACCAGCGGAACACCTGGAAGGCAATCAGGTTTTTGCCGGGTTTCAGGTAGTTGGTCAGATCAAATTCGGCTTCCAGTTTGCTGTCTTCGCTATAGCCTACGTAGCGGCCGTTTACCCAAAGATACATATTGGAAGTTACCGAGCCGAAGTGGGCAAAGATGTCTTTTCCTTTCCAGTCGGCAGGAAGAACGATTTCTTTTCGGTAAGAGCCTACGTGATTGTTTTCTGTGGGGACAAGGGGAGGATTGTTCTGAAATTGGTTTCTCCAGGCATAACCGACATTTACGTAGATCGGATCGCCATAACCATTCAATTCCCAAACGGCGGGTACTTTAATATTGTCCCATCCTTTGTCGTTAAAACTGGTCTGATAAAAGTTTGTCGGGCGTGCGTCTGCATTTCTTACCCAGTTAAATTTCCAGAGACCGTTCAGAGTCATAAAATTCTGAGAGTCTTCTTTGCTGCCCGCTTTAGCTTCATCAGCCGATGCATAGGCAAAATAATTAGTGTGCATTGCGGAGCGGTTTACGGAATTCACTTCCGGATCTTTCCACTCGTTAAAGTTTTGTGCTTGGATGGCTGTTGTTAGTCCTAGTGCAGCCAAACAGCAGGAAAGTAGTTGTTTCTTCATGGGTTTTTTGTATTAGGTTTGAATTTCGGGAGTCAAAGATAGGGATTTATTAACAAGATAAGGACCAATAATCATTCATTTAAGGCTACTTTTTAATAAATTAGCTAGAAAGTGTAGTGTTTATTGGTGAAGAACGTTTATTTTTGCACCATGTTACAATTTGAGAATCAAAAGATAAAACATATCGTGCGCAAAGCTCTTCCGGTGATTGCACTGGTGGCTATATTGTACTCCTGTGCCAGCATTGGACGGCCGGAAGGCGGGCCTAAGGATTACGATCCTCCGCGTTTTGTCGGCAGTACCCCTGCTGCAGGTGCGATTAATAATAAGAGGACTAAAGTTTCTCTTCAGTTCGATGAGTTTATTAAGCTAGAGAAAGCAACCGAGAAAGTGGTTGTTTCTCCTCCTCAGATTCAACAACCGGAGATAAAGGCTTCCGGAAAGAAAATACAAGTGAATCTGCTTGACTCACTAAAGCCTAATACTACCTATACTATAGATTTCTCGGATGCCATCGTCGATAATAACGAAGGCAATCCTCTGGGTAATTTTGCATTTACTTTTTCTACCGGTGCGCAGATCGATACAATGGAAGTATCGGGAACGGTGCTTGACGCCTCTAACTTGGAGCCTATTAAAGGTATACTGGTCGGACTGCATGCAAATCTGAATGACTCCGCCTTTACTAAACTTCCTTTCGACCGTGTGGCACGTACCGACAGCCGTGGGCGTTTCTCTATTCGTGGGGTAGCTCCCGGCAAGTATCGTATCTTTGGCTTGATGGATTCAGATCAGAACTTTGCTTTCACTCAGAAGAGTGAGGTCATTGCTTTTAATGATTCACTGATCATCCCCCGTATGGAAGAAAGACTTCGTATGGATACGGCTTGGGTGGATTCATTGACTTATGATACGATCGTTGAGAAGAAATATATGCATTATTTGCCGGATGATGTGATTCTCCGTGCTTTTAAAGAGCTCAATTATTCGCAATATTTGATTAAGTCCGAACGACTGGTTCCCCAGAAATTCACCTTTTATTTTGCTGGCAAAGCAGATACCCTGCCTGTACTGAAAGGGTTGAACTTCGATGAGAAGGAGGCTTTTGTGATAGAAAAGAACCAACGGAACGATACGATTCATTATTGGGTAAAGGACTCTTTGCTCTATAAACAGGATACTCTGGCTCTTAGCCTTACCTATCTTTATACGGATACGCTGAACCAGTTAATTCCGCGTACAGATACATTGAAATTGGTATCCAAACAAAAGACTCTGACCAAAGAAGAGCCCGAGAAGAAGAAAAAGAAGAAAAAGAAAGAGGGTGAAGAAGATGAGCCGATACCGACTAAATTCTTACCGGTGAATGTGAATGCACCTTCATCAATGGACGTGTATGGCTATGTTTCTTTAAACTTTGAGGAGCCGATTGCAAGTTTTGATACTGCGGCAATTCATCTACGGCAGAAGGTGGATACAATTTGGAAAGATATTCCTTTCGAATTCGAACAAGACTCATTGAATCTGAGGCGGTTTAATCTGTATCCGGCAAATGATTGGGACGCTACAATGGAATATGAGTTCTCGGTGGACTCAACTGCATTTCATGGCATTTATGGTTTGTTTACCGATAAGATAAAACAATCATTTAAGGTACGTAGTGAGGATGAATATTTTACTCTTCATTTTATTGTAACAGGAGCAGATCCTCAGGCATTTATAGAATTACTGGATACCCAAGATAAAGTGGTTCGACGAAGACTGGTGGATGATGGAAGGGCAGATTTCTATTACCTGAATCCGGGGAAATATGCCGCCAGACTGATCAATGATAGAAATGGAAACGGAGAATGGGACACGGGAGACTATGCAAAAGGAATACAACCGGAAGAAGTTTACTATTTCCCCAAGGTTGTTGAATATAAAGCGTTATGGGATGTTGACCAAAACTGGGATATACACGCAACTCCTGTAGACAAACAGAAACTGGATGAACTAAAAAAACAAAAACCAGATGAAGACAAGAAAAAGAAAGAAAGAGAAAGAGATAGAAATAACCAAAACCGTAACCGTCGCTAATTTGCGACGTCATCTAATTGTTGGAATTCTTGCATTGTTGATGGGAAGTTTTGCGCTTCCTGCCAATGCTCAGTGTGAAGCTAAAAACGATGCTTTTCAATCCGGAGAGCATGTAATGTATGATTTGTACTTCAACTGGAAATTCGTTTGGGTGAAAGCGGGTATAGCCAGTCTGACGACTAATGCAACTACCTATCATTCGGAACCGGCTTACCGTATCAATCTGCTTGCCTTAGGTAGCAAGCGTGCCGACTTCTTTTTCAAGATGCGCGATACACTGACTTGCGTCATGGGTGAAAAACTGGAACCTCGTTATTTCCGTAAAGGTGCCGAGGAAGGAAAACGCTATACGGTAGATGAGGCTTGGTTCTCTTATAAAGACGGCCTTTGCTTTGCCAAACAAAAACGTACGTTCCGTGACGGAGAAGTTCAGGAGTCGGAAGAAAGCGACAGTCGCTGCATCTACGATATGCTGACTATCCTTGCCCAAGCGCGTTCTTATGATCCTGCTGATTATAAGGTAGGCGATAAAATCAAATTCCCGATGGCTACCGGACGTAAAGTGGAAGAACAGACACTGATTTATCGGGGAAAAGAGAATGTGAAAGCGGAAAATGGGGTTACCTATCGCTGCCTGATCTTCTCATTAGTTGAATACGATAAAAAAGGGAAAGAAAAGGAAGTGATTACTTTCTTCGTAACAGATGATAAGAACCACCTTCCTGTCCGTTTAGATATGTTCTTGAATTTCGGTTCAGCCAAAGCTTTCTTAAATGATGTCAGAGGTCACCGTCATCCATTGACTTCTATAGTTAAATAGTCTGTCTACAGAGTAAAAGGTACTTTCTGATCTTTCCGGAAAACACTTGATTCGAATGTAGCGATCAAGTCTCCGTTCTGGTTAGTAACATCTACTTGATAGCAGCCGGTGCTTCGGCCGATATACCGTTCGCGTGCCTCGGCATAGAGAGTGTCGCCCGGACCGCTGGCACGCAGAAAAGTGATTGAGGATGAAAGAGAGAAAGCGAGTGTTCCGTGCGAATTGGCAGCTGCGGCGAGTGCCAGATCTGCCAGCGTGAAAATCGCTCCTCCTTGTGTCCGCGCTCCGGCATTAAGATGTTCGGGTTTTATTTCCAGTTTGGCTTTACTGTATCCTTCGCGTACTTCAAGCAATACTACGCCTGCATTTTCGGCGAACAGGTCCTTTTTAAAAAACTCTTGTGGGGTCATAATGATTAATTTTGAATTACTAATTTGAAACGTTGAATGATAAGTTATGAGAGCCGAATTAGCCTATAATTTAAAATTCAAGATTCTTCCGCAAATGTAATAAATATATTCCCATATATGGCTGTCGGATACTTACGTTTTTAGGGGGTATTATTCTTCATCAATCTCGAATACCTTATGACTGGTATGGTGTTTGCATTCGTATCATCTAATAAAAATGCTATATGGAGTATCCTGATAAAAGAAAGAGGAGATAAGCTTCTATGTTTAATCAAGTGCTTGTCTCCTCCTTTTTTAATTTTCTCTTACCATTCAATAGCTTGATCCTCATCCGGTATCAACGGGTTGATCTGGCGTTCCATTGTCATAGAACCTTTTACTTCGTAAGTTATCGGATAATCCGGATTGGAAGTGACATCCGTGTACTTATAACTCAGTTCCAGTGTGGTAAGGTGGCGTTCCATATATTTGATGGTCTCGTGCTGAATGATTCGTTTTTCATATTTGCATTCTCCCAATGGTCGGATATTGATTCCCGGTTCGCCTTCGTCACCGTACAACTTCAACTTTCCTTTAATAGTACCTTCCTCGTCCTCCGTTCCTTCTTCAAACTCGACAAATACTTTATACCTGGAGCGGTTTTCATCTTCCACCCACGTTGAGCCGGCATAGAAGAAAATGGTATTCTCGTCCACCACGCGGGCTAAGCGTGTATCTACCTTGGCGGGATCGGTTGTCGTTCCTTCGATGTAAATGTTCATCAGCGTGGTGTTATACGTTCCGGAGTAGTCATTGAACAGATTGACTCCCAGCAGCGCTTTATAACGTCCCTTATATTTGTTTTGAACATAAGAAGGGTCTTCTTCAATAGTCAGCGGAAGTACGTATTTCTCATCCAGTTCCAACCCGTTAAAGTTGAAATGGATGGGGTAGAGCTGTATATTCTCTCCCGCAGGAATATGGCAAATGTTTGATTCAAAAGAATAATGCTGTTCTGCAAGGGGGACATACCAGAGGTCCTGACGACCTACAGGGAATTTTTCCTGGTTAAGTATTCGGAGCGTATCCTCATCCACGGCTATTTTTGCATCGATATTCCGACTGTTGCTTTTCGAGCCGCTGACAATGACCGGCAACTGGTATATTCCTGTTCCATCCGGCTGATAGCGTACATAAATTTCACTCAAGCCGTTGTCACCTAAAGGTGCCTTGAAAGAAAGCATCTGTGTGTAAAGTTCATCTTTCCACTCGTCATTGCATGCACTGAATGTTGCATACATCCCCAGTATCATTCCTAAAATATATAATTTTCTCATATTGATCTTTTGGTTTATAATGTTAACACTAATCATAATTCTGCCATCCGGGAGCTTGTGAGAGATTATTGTTGCGTTTCAGCTCATCGAAGCTGATAGGCCAGAAGTACTGTTTGCGTGAGAAAGAAGTCTGTAGTTCGGCCACTCTGACTGGCAGATAAAACATGTCCTTGTATTCTTCGTTCATCAGTGTATTGCAACCGTAGATTTGTTCTCCTTCATGTTCTTCGACAATTTTCCAACGACGCAGGTCATAGTAGCGTTGGGTTTCTGCAAAGAATTCGATCTGCCGTTCATGAACTATTTTTTCAAAGAATTTTTTCGGGTTTTCATATACTTCATCGCTATAGTCGGGGACTCCGGCACGCATACGGACAGGCTTAACTCCACGGCGCATCTGTTCTTTGTCACGGAAGATATCGTAAGTCTGGCTTCCGTCCCATGAGGCCACCTGGTAGTGTGTCCCTTCGGAAATATTATTCAGTGCTTCTGCATACATCAGTAATATGTCGGCATAACGAAGTGTAGGTTCCACTTTTTGGTAGATAGAGCCTCCCCATTTGGCGCAATCGTTCGGATTTACATATTTCATGATGCCGATGCCCGTAATGCACCAGTTATCAGATCCATTGATACGACCGTCGGTTGCTCCGCGATAATACCAGATTTGTTTGTTTCGTGAGTCTTTTCCTCCTTCTTCCTTAATGCTCAGTGCGTTCCATTGTGCTCCGTTGAAAGCTACGGAAGCATAGAAGCGAGGCTCACGGTTGGTATATCCCCACCATACGCCATTTTTTACATTGTCGTACTTGTGTTCATCTTTGTTTTCATCGTTTGTGAACTTCCCTTTCCATAATGTGTAGCATTCTTTGTCAAATGATGTACCATCTGCCATAGCGTATGCTTCACTTTGCTTCAGGGTCATTCCGTGTACGTTATATCCTCCAAAAGTTCCGGGCAGTTGATGCTTTACGAAATCTACCATCGTGTTGTCTGTTTTTAAGTCATTGCTGTCACCATTGGTTCCTCGGGTAAAAATAAGTTCCGGGTTTTCGGCTGCATAGATATCTCCATTAAAAAGAGACCGATATGATTCAAATGGATCTATATTGGACCATCCTTCCGGAAAAGGCTTGTTACTGTATTCCTCATGATATGGCGGTTCAATAGTGGTTGGATAAGCCTCGTCTGTACTAACCGGGCGCCTTTCAAAAGTATAAAGTTTGTAGAGTCCGCTCGTTTCCGAGTACTCGATCATGTCTCTGGCGGCAGCAGCGGCTTTTGCCCACTTCTCTTCATTGTATTCTTGTGGAATCAACTGTTGGCCGTCCTTGTTGATGAAGTCTGCCATTTCCGTATTCCCGTTTACCAGCGGACTGGCAGCATAAAGGAAAACTTTGGCACGTACAGCCAGCGCGGCTCCTTTAGTCGGGCGGGCAATGTTCAAGTTATCGCGTTTTTCGAACAGTTCGGTAGCTGCAATTTCGAGTTCTGAAGTGATGAATGCCACGCACTCATCATAGGTTTTACGTGGGTAGGCCAGTTCGTCATACGATTTTGTATAGTCGGCTCCTTCCGGTGGTAGAATGGGTATCGGACCGAATTTTCTCAGCAGTAACCAGTAGAAATAGGCACGCAGAAAACGGGCCTGTCCTCTTATGTCCGTCACTTCCTCCGGAGTGAGATCTTCATTCTCATACAATTCATTCAGTAGAATGGAGGCTTGATAGATTCCGTCATACGACCATTTCCAAGCATTTTGGCCACCAGTGGAATTTAAATATTCGCCGCGTTTGAATTTGGCAAAACGGTCTCCTCGTTCGTTGAATACTTGGTCGTCTGAGAAATTGAAAGGGCATACGTCACTGTGTCCCACCTCCAGATTATCTCCCTGCAGGCGACTGTAGCAGAATGACAGCCATTGAAGTGTATAGTCTTTGTCCGAGAAAATGCGTTCTGTAGATTGTTGGTCTCTGAAATAGCGATCTACATTTAGGAAATCGGAACAGGAAGTGAGTCCCAAGCCGAGTACCACTGCTCCCAATAAAATGTATTTATTTTTATTCATAACTTTTCTTTTAATGATTGTTTTAGATTCCTACCGTCAGTCCGATGGTCACTGTTCTGGATAACGGATATTGTTGTCCATTGGAACTACCCAGTTCCGGATCCCAAAGCTTAAAGTCGGAGAAGGTCAGCAGATTCGTTCCCATCAGGTAGAGGCGTACACGGTCCAAATGGAGTTTATTGACAAACCGTTTGGGGATGCTGTAACCTAATTCCACATTCTTTAAACGGATGTACGAACCGTTTCGCAGCCAGTAAGTAGAAGCACGATAGTTGTTGCTATTACCTCCATAACTCAGACGCGGGTATTTGGCATTCGGGTCTTCGTTGATTCCCAGCGACCAGTAGTTACCCACTACATCCGTCAGAATATTGCCCCATGACTTCTCTTGGAATGGATATACGGTGAATCCGTCTATGAAGAAGGATGACTTGCCGGCTCCTTGGAAGTGAACGTTGATATCAAATCCTTTCCATTGTGCAGATACACCGAACCCGTAAATCAGGTTAGGGCGGGTGGTCGCACCGATGGGCACTTCGTCATCTCCGTTAATGACTCCGTCACCGTTTACGTCCTTGTATTTGATGTCTCCCGGCATGATGCCTGAACCTTGTGAGGGTCTGTTACGGATTTCTTCATAATCCTTAAACAATCCTTCGGCTATCAGGCCGCGTGCCTGGTCTACACGGAATCCGTATTTCATCTTATACGGATAGCGGCTGTTCTCTTCGTCATACTCCTTGATTTCATTCTTACTATAGGTCATGTTGGCACGTACCGTAAGGTCTACCTCACCTATCCTCTGTTTATAAGCGATATTACCGTCAAAACCTTCGGACAAGACAGATCCCACGTTGGCATAAGGTTTCGTTGTGATGTGATTCAGACCGATGATCTGAGGAAGGTAACTACGTACCATATAAATACCGTTGCGTTGTTCGTGGAAGTAGTCAATGCTGCCACTGAACTTATCATTGAACATAGAGAAGTCAAGTCCGAGGTCATGTTTCTTGGCTACCTCCCAAGTGATGCTGCTTGACGCAATTCTCGAATAGGTCAGTCCGGTATAATAATAATTACTGGTGCCGATATCACCGTAATAATAACCGTCTTCATCCCATGTCCCGAATTTCTCTACGTATGGGAAGCGGGTTCCCACATTGTCGTTACCTACCTTACCATATGAGTAGCGCAGCTTAAACATATTCAGCCATTTGAGATGTTTCTTGATGATTGACTCTTCAGCGATGTTCCATGCTACAGAATAGGCGGGAAAGAATCCAAACTGCTGACCTGAGGCGAAGTTCTCGGAGCCGTTGTAACCGAAATTAAAGTCAAAGAAGTAGCGGTATTTCCATCCGTATGTGAAACGTCCTGCAAACCCCTGATGACGATTCTGAATACTCTGCACAATCTTCTCGTAGCTATCTGTATTGCCGTTGTGAGATGTATTGGTAGTCTTATCCTGAGAATACTTTAAAACGGCCCCTAGCATGTGGTCGCCAAACGTACGGTTATAGTGTAGCTCTGCCTCCAAGTATTCCTTCCGTTGTCCACTTGAATACATCGTTCCGTCCATCAGTTTCTGCGTCTCTATTCTTCTGAATTGCAGTTCTCCGTCGGAGGTACGCTGCCGTTCCGCTAACCAACTTTCCGGCCATTTGAAACGGTTGTCACCGTTATCCGTATATGTATCGAATCCGAAACGTCCGTAGAATTTTAATCCCTTTGTGATAAATTTCAAATCTTGTTCAAGATTAACCGTAGTCTGTATTTTATTCTTCCATGTTTCCTGATATCCCTGTTGGGTGGTCAGTACCCACGGATTTCTTCGTCCTTCACTACCGACTGCTGCCCATTTCCCGTCACTATACTGTACCGGAGAAGCGATGGGACTGTATCCCATTAACGAGTGCCATATTTCATGATACTGGCTTCCCGGCAGGTTCTGCTTGTCCAAAGAACCCGATACGCCTACTTTTAGCAGCGTGGATTTTGTCAGGTCTATGTCTACATTCATGCGGTAGTTCCAGCGATGGTAGTTGGCATTGGTGTTATAGTCCGTCATTGCACGATCCGTCTCGTACATGCCGCCTTCATTTACATAACTGGCAGAAATGAAATAGCGGGCTACCGTACCACCTCCGGTCAAGTCTACAGTTGCGCGATAAGTGGGGGCACCGTCTTTCAGTATTAAGTTCATCCAGTCCACATTCGGGAAAAGATCCTGATCCAGCCCGTTTGCAAACAGTTCCAAGTCGCTTTCGCTATAGGCCGGAGCCTGACTACGACTAACCAAGGCTTCGTTCATCATGCGGGCATATGTTGGACCGTCCACAAATTCCGGAGTTCTGGTGCGTGTATTATACGAGGTTTCTACTTTGGCATTGACGCGGGTCTTCCCTTCCTTGCCGCGTTTGGTCGTGATCAAGACAACGCCATTTGCACCGCGTGAACCGTAAATGGCTGTTGCGGAGGCATCTTTCAACACGGAGAAGTCCTGGATATCTTCCACATTGATTTCATTCATATCACGTTCGAAGCCATCGACCAACACCAATGCACTGCCTCCGGCACCGAAAGTGGAGATACCGCGTATCCAGAACTCAGAAATATTGCTACCCGGCTGTCCGGAAGTCTGGCGGGCGAGTATACCGGCTACATTGCCTGCAAGAGCATTGGTGATGCTTGCCGTCGGAGTACGTAGCTGGGAAACGTCGACTGTGGTAACGGCACCTGTCACAGTTACCTTCTTCTGAGCACCGGTCCCTGTGACAACAACCTCGTCAATGACCGTTTCTTTCGTCTCTGCCATAACGATGTTAATGATTTTTTTGTCTTTGATAAAGATTTCCTGCTTTGTAAATCCCACATAGGAAAAAATCAAGTAAGAGTAATTGGGAACCTTGATCTTGTAACGTCCGTTTATGTCTGTTATCGCACCGAAGCCGGGCATATTTCTTGCTGTAACGTTCACGCCTATTAAAGGTTCGTTCTTTGGATCAGTGACGATTCCCGTCACCTCAATCGTCTCTTGTTCATTTTGAGCGCAGACTGTAGTTGTCCAGCCTACTATCAATAAAAATAGTAAGATTACATTTCTCATATTTACTTGTGTTTTAAATAGTATTATTCCGTTGTCATATAACGAATCCCTTTATTATCAATATCTCCAATATAGAACATATCTGTATCAGGGTCGTAAGCAAGACCGGCTGGCTGATTGAAACGTGCCTCATGCAATGGATTGCCGTCTACGTATCCCCATATTTTGCCGTCGGCGTTTTCGTTACTTCGTCCGGCTGCAAGAGACGCTACCCCATGAGGATCCAGTTTCCAGATGCAGTGATTTTCTCTGTCACAAAAATAGAAGTCATATTGGTCGTTGTCAGGACCAATTCCTTCGCCGTATTTCTCGTTTTTTACGAATACACCGAACTGTGGTTTGTTAAACCGGGCGCTTCCTCCCGTTCCTTCCTTGAAACTTTTATCGTTCATGTTTCCGGCAATGATGCTAGGATTACCGAATGTTTTTGCCACCGGATCATAATCGGCTCTGAACACTGCGCCAAAATTGTCGGAAAGCATATACATAAATTTATTGGACGGGTGCCTGAATAATATCGTATGTGAACCGCCCACTGCCGATATCTGACTCAGGCTAAAGGCAACCTCCGCATTCTCGTCGATATTGGGAATAGCCCCATTGCGTATCATTTTGTAGACTTTTCCCTCCCACCAGGTGGTGTAAAAGATGGTTCCGTCATCCATATACACTAAGCTATATGCTGTCCTGCCATAGTTGTAGGGACGAATTCGTCGAAAGTTTTCACGACGGAGAGAATAATAGATATTTGCCCGGGTGGTGTTGTCCTGACCGTGATCATCGGTAAACAGCAACGTGTCTCCGTCAGCACTGAATGTGAAAGAATACATTGTGCTATATCCCGTTCTTGGGAAGAGACGTTTTACAGTCTGTTCTGTCAGGTCTATTAGATGGAGACCGTCAGAATGGTTTGAAGAAAAAAGTAACCGGTTGTCCCCATCCTTGTACTTGGGGTCGAACACCATACAGTCATTGGAAGGAATAGAAGCTCCTTCATCGAACGAACCCTCTTGAAATGCAGAATTATTATCCTCGTCTACCTTACGTAGCAAGGTACCTACGATCGTTGCAGGAGTGTACTTGAATTCCTCTTCAAATGTATGTTCTGCAATAGGTTTGCCATCCGGACCATCTACACGAACATTGATTATTCCATCAAAAGCCTTGGAAGGAACCATGCAATAAATCTTTTTTCCATCGGCTCCGATGGTTTTGGTTTTTTCTCCACCGATCGTAATGTGAATTTTGGTGGGATCATTCCCGAAGTTACTGCCTTCAATGTACAGGCGGGTTCGCATACCTCCCTCTTTAGGGCTAAAATCTGTAAATACTACTGGTTGAGATGGGTCATACTGATTAGAGTTGGCTTTATCATCTTTACAACCGATGAAGAATAAACAGCAGACAAGTACTGTTATTAGGTGGTTTTTCATAAATATAAATAATAAAATGGTTAAAGTGCATCCGAACAATAAATATTATTGCTTACAACGTTTGCCTATCTTTCTTATTATAAGCATAATATGTATCTAAATCTTTAGGAGTTTTAGGTATCCTTCACCTTGTTGATGTTGGCATGTTGTGCTCATAATATGTTGTAGATTTAAGTACAAATATCTATATATGTCTGATTCTCATCAACGAAGAGTTTGACTGAGAAAAGACATGGCAAAGCTAACTAAATAAGTAATTTCTTATTTAGTTTGCATAACTTTATGTAGGTGTGATGATGATAATTATAATTAACAATCAATCGGTTAATTACAAATAAATATAATAAAAATGTAGAAGAGTTAGAATGCCTTTTTTTTGAAATGACCAGAATATATTATATATTAGTCAGATTATTATAATTACATTTTCAATTACATTAAATAATTAAGCAGGCTTTTGGGGAATATCTGTGCAAATATGCCCTTCAAGGGAGAAATGTACCAAATTTGTCCCTGAATTGGATTATTTGGGACGGTCTATTCTATTTGAAAGTACTACTTTTGCCACCAGATAATTATTAACTTAACAAATAATCCATGTATTATGAAAACAATTCTTAGCGCATTGGGACTTTCGCTTCTGATCTTTACGAGTTGCGGTGGACAAAAAAAGGTTGAAGTCGATTTTATTCAGGACAACATCGACAACGCTGTAGCACAAAACACAATTCAGACAGACATTATCGAGAAATCCGGTAAAATTCTGAATCCAAGAACCATCAATGCAGATGGTAGTATCTCCTATATACCTATTGATGACTGGTGCTCCGGTTTCTTTCCGGGCAGCATGTGGCTGACTTACAATCTGACAGGGGATAAAAAGTGGTTGCCTTTGGCAGAAAAATACACAGAAGCCCTCGATTCTGTGAAATATCTGAAGTGGCATCACGATGTCGGCTTTATGATCGGGTGCAGTTATCTTAACGGTTACCGTTTTGCAGATAAAAAAGAATATAAGGATGTGATTGTAGAAGCCGCAAAATCATTGTCTACCCGTTTCCGTCCGGGAGCAGGCGTTATCCAGTCATGGGATGCCGATAAAGGCTGGCAGGGAACACGCGGATGGAAATGTCCGGTGATTATCGATAATATGATGAATCTGGAATTGCTGTTTGAAGCTACGGCTTTTTCCGGTGACTCTACCTTTTACAATATAGCAGTGAAACATGCGGATACAACGATGGCCCACCATTTCCGCCCGGACAACAGTTGCTATCATGTGGTAGACTACGATCCCGAAACAGGAGAAGTGCGTAAGAGACAAACAGCACAAGGATATGCGGACGAATCATCATGGGCTCGCGGACAGGCTTGGGCATTATACGGTTATACCACTTGCTATCGCTATACAAAAGACAAGAAGTATCTCGATCAGGCACAGAAGGTGTATAACTTCATCTTTACCAATAAGAACCTGCCGGAAGACCTCGTTCCTTACTGGGATTACGATGCTCCGAACATTCCGAACGAACCTCGTGACGCTTCGGCAGCCGCCTGTACGGCCTCTGCTCTGTACGAACTCGACGGTTATCTGCCGGGCAATCACTATAAGGAAACTGCTGATAAGATTATGGAAAGCCTCGGCTCACCGGCTTATCGTGCCAAAGTGGGCACGAATGGAAACTTTATACTGATGCACTCTGTAGGCAGTATCCCTCACGGCCAGGAAATAGATGTGCCTTTGAACTACGCTGACTATTACTTCCTGGAAGGATTGATGCGCAAAAGAGACCTGGAAAAGAAGTAAGAACTGCCTTGCTTGTACTTAGCCGGATATGTGCATATATTAGTCTCTTCCGGTGCATTAACTGTTATTCTTTATATCATGATAAACAAATCAGTAAACTTATTGATGGGTGGCTTGACCCTCTTTGCAGCGCAAGGCTGTAAAGCTCCCAAACAGGTGGCAGAGCAGGCGGAACATCCAAACATCATCTATGTATTTCCTGATCAGTATCGCAATCAGGCAATGGGCTTCTGGAATCAGGAAGGTTTCAGAGATAAGGTAAACTTTCGGGGAGACCCCGTGCATACTCCTAACATAGATACCTTCGCACGTGAATCTATGGTGCTGACTTCTGCTCAGAGCAACTGTCCGCTGAGCAGCCCCCATCGTGGAATGTTGCTGACCGGTATGTATCCGAATCGCAGTGGTGTACCTTTGAACTGTAACTCTACACGTCCTATCAGCTCTTTGCGTGACGATGCGGAGTGCATAGGCGACGTATTCAGCAAGGCTGGTTATGATTGTGCTTATTTCGGTAAACTTCACGCTGACTTCCCGACCCCGAATGATCCGGAGAATCCGGGACAATATGTAGAAACACAGCGTCCAGTGTGGGACGCTTATACGCCGAAAGAGCAGCGCCATGGTTTCAACTATTGGTATTCGTACGGCACGTTTGACGAACATAAGAACCCGCATTATTGGGATACGGACGGCAAGAGGCATGATCCGAAAGAATGGTCACCGCTCCATGAGTCGGGCAAAGTTGTTTCTTATCTCAAGAATGAAGGAAACGTGCGTGATACGAAGAAGCCATTCTTCATCATGGTGGGAATGAACCCGCCGCATAGCCCATACCGTTCGCTGAACGATTGTGAAGAACAGGACTTCAATCTTTATAAAGATCAACCGCTGGACAGTCTGCTGATTCGCCCAAACGTAGATCTGAATATGAAAAAAGCGGAATCCGTCCGTTACTACTTTGCTTCTGTGACCGGAGTAGACCGTGCTTTCGGACAGATTTTGGAAGCACTGAAACAATTGGGATTGGATAAAAATACAGTAGTCATCTTTGCTTCCGACCATGGCGAAACAATGTGCAGCCAGCGAACGGACGACCCTAAGAACTCTCCCTATTCCGAATCTATGAATATTCCGTTCCTGGTTCGTTTCCCCGGTAAGATTCAGCCCCGGGTAGATGATTTGTTGCTTTCTGCTCCCGACATTATGCCTACCGTACTCGGCTTGTGCGGTCTGGGGGATTCGATTCCTTCCGAGGTGCAGGGACGCAACTTCGCACCTTTTTTCTTCGATGAAAAGGCGGAAATTGTTCGTCCGGCAGGTGCGTTGTATATTCAGAATCTGGATGGAGAGAAAGATAAGGATGGATTGGTGCAATCTTATTTCCCCTCTTCGCGCGGCATTAAGACGGCTCGCTATACATTGGCTCTGTATATCGACCGGAAGACGAAACAGCTAAAGAAAAGTCTGCTGTTTGATGACGTAAACGACCCTTATCAGCTGAATAATCTGCCTTTGGATGAAAATAAGGAAGTTGTGGAGCAACTTTATCGTGAAATGGGAACAATGCTGAAAGAAATCGACGATCCGTGGTATACGGAAAAGATTCTTTCGGACCGTATACCTTACTGATACCGTATACTAATACGGTTTGTATGACACCCGGGTCTCATACATACCGACACCCGGATCTCATACATGCTGACACCCGGGTGTCGTGCATCCTGACACCCGGGTGTGGTAAGAACTGCCTTTAAACAATTAATGATCATGAAAGCTGTTTGTTTTATATTTCTGTTCTTGTTTTGTTCTTTGTCCTCTTATGCGCAGGTCATAGGGTTTGAAGAAAAGGTTCCCGAGACGTTCAAAGTTTCGGGGAAAGGTGAAGTGAAACTTTCTTCTCTTTTCTATAAAGAGGGAGAAAGCAGTCTGGAATGGGATTTCCAACCTGCCTCGACACTGGACGTTCAGATAGAACCTTTATCGCTGAATGCCAAAAAGGAACAGCAATTTGGTATTACCCTGTGGATATATAACGAGAAACCCCAACAGGACTCTATCCGTTTTGAGTTTCTAAATAAGGCGGGTGAAGTCTCTTATTGGTTCACGTATCATCTGCAAGCGGCAGGCTGGCGGGCTTGCTGGATATCTTTCGCCTACATGAACGGTGATAAGAAAGATAAAAATATAGTTTCTTATCGTCTGGTCGCTCCCGACCGTAAAGGGCGCATCTTTCTGGATCGCCTGATCTTTCCGGAAAAGAAGATGAATCTGCGCACGACACCGGACCAACAATTGCCAGCTAACAACGGTCTTTCCAATCGTGACCTCTGGCATTGGTGTCTTGTATGGAAGTGGGAACAGCAGTCTTATGATGTCCCCTTGCTTTCTAAACTGACAACTCGGCAAAAGAAGGACTTGAAAACAATCGAACAACGCCTGACTGAATTTCTCGATGTGAAGAAAGCTCCCCAAGGACAGATCAACGCTGCCTATAAAACTTTTGAAAGAGCTGCCATTACTCCCTCCGCAGCCGGAACCGGCTTTATCGGAACTCCTGTTGTAGCACCGGACGAGCAAGACAAGAAGAAAGGGGAGATGTCATGGAATGATATCGAAACGATGCTTGCCGGTTTTGCATACGATGCCTTCTACAATCAGAATGAGGCATCGAAGAAGAACTATTTTACCGTATTCGACTATGCAATGGATCAGGGATTCGCTTTTGGCAGCGGCATGGGGACGAACCATCATTACGGCTATCAGGTACGTAAAATATATACTACCGCCTGGCTCATGCGGGACGCGATTTATAAACATCCTCACCGGGATGCCTATCTATCCACTTTACGTTTCTGGGCTGCTTTACAGGAGACCCGTCAACCGTGTCCGCCGGAGCGGGATGAATTACTGGATTCATGGCATACGCTCTTGATGGCAAAGTTTATCTCCGCCATGATGTTCCCCGATGCAAGGGAACAGGAACAGGCTTTGAATGGTTTGTCGCGCTGGTTGTCTTCATCGCTGAATTATACTCCGGGCACTCTCGGCGGTATCAAAGTAGATGGAACGACCTTTCATCACGGAGGTTTCTATCCCGGCTATACAACCGGAGTACTGGCTACCATCGGCCAATTTATCGCTCTCACCAACGGGACTGGATTTGAACTGACGGAAGAGGCACGGCAACATATCAAGTCTGCCTTCCTCGCCATGCGCAATTATTGTAACCTTTACGAATGGGGGACAGGCATTAGCGGTCGCCATCCTTTTGGCGGAAAGATGGGAAGCGATGATATAGAAGCATTTGCCAATATTGCATTGTCAGGAGACTTGTCCGGTCAGGGAAATACATTCGATCATGGACTGGCCGCCGATTATTTGCGTCTGATACGTGATCGGAATACAAGGAATGCACATTTCTTCAGAAAAGAAGGTATTCAGCCTGCACAGGCTCCCCACGGTTTTTTTGTTTATAACTATGGATCGGCAGGTATTTTCCGCCGTGCAGACTGGATGGTGACACTGAAAGGATATACCACAGATGTATGGGGTGCTGAAATCTATGCGAAAGATAATCGTTACGGACGTTATCAAAGCTACGGATCGGTACAGATTATGGGAAAAGGAAATCCCGTCTCCCGTGCCGGAAGTGGTTTTGTACAGGAAGGATGGGACTGGAACCGTCTGCCCGGTACGACCACCATTCATCTTCCTTTTGAACTCTTGGACAGTCCCCTGAAAGGTACGACGATGGCACGGTCTACGGAAAACTTTTCCGGAAGCAGCTCTTTAGGCGGCATGAACGGAATGTTTGCAATGAAACTGACGGAACGTGATTATGAGAACTTTACTCCTGACTTTGTAGCCCGTAAATCCGTCTTCTGTTTTGATAACCGGATGATCTGCCTCGGAACAGGCATCACGAACAGCAATGCTGACTATCCTACGGAGACCACTCTCTTCCAGACGAAATTTAACGGCAAAGAGCAGAAGACAGGTAAGGATAACTATTGGTTGCACGACGGCTATGATAATTATTATCATGTAGTTGACGGAACCCTTCGTTCACAGATAGCCGAACAGGAGTCGCGTCATGAGAAAACCCGCGAAAAGACTAAAGGAACATTTTCTTCTGCCTGGATTGAACATGGCAACGCCCCGAAGAATGCTACTTATGAATATATGGTACTGATTCAGCCTTCAGCTTCGGATTTGGATGAACTGAAGAAAACGCCTGTATACGAAGTATGGCAACGTGATCAGACTGCGCATATTGTCTATGACAGGAAAACGGGTATAACCGGATATGCTGTTTTTGAAGATTACCGGTCTGCTGACGATAAGCTGGTGGTTGCTTCCATTCCTGCGGAAACGATGGTCATGTATGCGGCAGAGGGAAAAAAGGCGATTCGTCTCAGCGTCTGTGACCCAAACTTGAATATTGCGGAAAAGACGTATACGACAAAAGAACCGAGCCGCCCTGTTCGTAAAATAATAGAGCTGAAAGGCCGCTGGAGTTTCTTGGAGACACCGGCGAATGTAAGGCTTGAATATAAAGGTGCCCATACGATACTGGATGTAACTTGTCAGCATGGACAACCGGTGGAAATGATTCTTGAAAATAAATGAAGAGAGAATTTAAATAGGTATTGATGTTTGTGTTTCTATGAAAGAAAGAGGGTCGGTTCAGCGAAGAATCGACCCTCAGTTTTATATGCGATTAATGAGACAGTCTGCTAGGGAGAACTTGAATTACTTGTTTAATCTCCATTCGAAACCATCTTTCGTATCTTTCACTTCAAATCCGAGTGCAGTCAATGTATTACGGATTTCGTCGGAAGTAGCCCAGTCTTTGTTGGCTTTTGCTTTCATGCGTTGTTCAAGAAGCATATCAACGACTTTGCCATAAGCGGCTTCGCGACCGTCGGAAGAACCTTTCTCTTCTTTCAGCCCCATGATGTCGAAGCAGAACAGGTGGAAAGTTTCTTTCAGGTCTTTCAGATCTTCTGCGGAGATCGTTGCATTTCCTGCGTTGATATTATTGATGATGCGGGCACCTTCGAAAAGCTGTGCGATGACAATAGGAGTATTCAAGTCGTCATTCATAGCTTCGTAGCATTTAGCACGCAGCTCTTTCACGTTGATACCTTCCGAAGTTGTTGCGGCCGGAGTGATCTTGTCGAGTCCTTCGATTGCTTCTATCAAACGTTGCAGCCCTTTTTCCGAAGCTTGCAATGCTTCGTTACTGAAGTCTACAGTGCTGCGATAGTGAGCTTGCAGGATGAAGAAACGGATGGTCATCGGAGTGTAGGCTTGTGCCAGCAACTTGTGAGTACCGTTGAAGAATTCATCCAGCGTGATGAAGTTGCCGAGTGATTTACCCATCTTCGTACCGTTGATGGTAATCATGTTGTTGTGCATCCAGTAGTGAACCATGTCATCGCCTTGCGAAGCTACCGACTGTGCGATCTCACATTCATGATGCGGGAAGATCAGGTCCATTCCTCCTCCGTGAATATCGAAGTGCTCGCCCAGATACTTGCGTCCCATGGCGGTACATTCGGCATGCCATCCGGGGAAACCGTCGCTCCATGGAGAAGGCCAGCGCATGATGTGTTCCGGCTGCGCTTTTTTCCAGAGGGCGAAGTCGGCGGGATTACGTTTTTCGCTTTGTCCATCGAGGTCGCGGGTGGTATTCAGTACGTCGTCCAAGTTGCGCCCTGAGAGTTTGCCGTAATGATAATCCTTGTTATATTTAGCTACGTCAAAGTAGACGGAACCTTCGCTTTCGTAAGCGTATCCGGCGTCCAGAATCTTCTGTACGAGCTGGATTTGTTCGATAATGTGACCCGAAGCGTGCGGTTCGATGCTGGGAGAAAGTACATTCAGTGCTTCCATTGCCTTATGATAGCGGTTCAGGTAATACTGAACAACTTCCATAGGCTCCAATTCTTCGAGACGGGCTTTCTTGGCTATTTTGTCTTCTCCTTCGTCAGCATCATGCTCTAGATGACCGACATCGGTAATATTTCGTACATAGCGTACTTTATATCCTAAATGAGTCAGATAGCGGAAGAGTACGTCAAATGTGATGGCGGGACGGGCATGTCCCAAGTGAGCATCACCGTATACTGTCGGTCCGCATACATACATGCCTACATGCGGTGCGTGAAGCGGTACGAATAGCTCTTTTTTTCTATCTAAAGTGTTGTAGATGGTCAATTGATGTTCCATAACGTTTACTATTTATTCGATTTGAAACCACAAAGTTAGAATAAAACTTTGATATATAATGATAAATCAACTTGAAATCTGTATCCGGAACATTATATTATATGTATCAATCATTAAGTAAAAACCATCGTCTGACTTGGATTGGCGGAAAACAATATGTATATTGAATAAATTGTAAAGATCAAGTTAAATTATATTTATTCGTGAAATATAATACGATGATTAGCAGTATATTCATTTTTTATTTTTATATTTAGCGTATTAAAACTAATACACAAACATTATGAAAGAAGCACAAGACATAAGACAAGTAACATCTTTGGATGTCATTATCTGCAATCCATATTCTGTTTGCGTTTTATCCTATTGCTCTCCCAATAAAGAAGTCTGAATACATACAAACAAAATAAGAATATGGAAGATCAGGAACTATTGCATAGATATTCAGTTACCAACATTTTGAATAATGACTTTTATTCATCATTGGGATTGGCGCACGGTAAGATGCGTGCTGTGATTTTCTTTTTTCACTGTGCTCGTTGTTCTGGTGATGTGTACTATGAAGAAATTGCCGGCGACTTGTTGGATAAGCTTTTAGAAGAACTTTCTTTAGAAATACCTCTCACTTTTGCGGATGGACTGTGTGGCATCGGCTGGGGAATAGAATATCTGATCCAATCCGGTTTTCTGGAAGGGGATGCCGATGAGATTCTTGTCGAAGTAGACCAGTGTGTTCTATATGCAATTAATTACGAACCAATCAGTGAACTGGGGTTAGATAATGGCATTTTAGGCTTGGGACGCTATATACTGATGCGCCTGCGTCCAAGCTGGCAAAGGGGCGATACCTATTCTAGCATCGAACTAAAAGAAAATTTGATTTACTTGATCGACTGGATGGACCGAAAACTGGATGGACCGGGAAATGATGTAAATGACCTTCTCGACTGGCTACTCGAACTGCGTGTGACAGGATTCTATAAGACGAAAGTGGACAAGATGATAAACAAAATAACATGGAAGAGTTAATCTATGACATTGGATTTCATAAAGGCGAAGATACTCTTTTTTATCTGTTGAAAGGTTATAACGTAGTGGCTGTAGATGCAGATATTGAACTGATAGAAGAAGGTAAAAGCTCTTTTAAAGAGTATATTGATAACGGCAGGCTTATCCTGCTTAATTATGCGATAACGAATGAGAGTGATAAAGATATAAATTTCTTTATTAGTCAAAATACTCTTTGGAACTCGACCAATGGTGCGGTCGCTTCCAGGCAGGGAAATAAAACACTAAAGAAAAAGGTTCGGTCAAAACGGCTGGATGACCTATTCAGAGAATATGGAATGCCTTTTTATTGCAAAATAGATATAGAAGGAAATGATATTATTGCATTGCAAACAATAGAAAATAGTGATGAAAAGCCTCCATATATATCAGTGGAGACAGAATGCCTGGGAGAGAATGAAACCATTGCGATGGGCAAGGAACTGGAGACTCTGGAACGCTTGTATCAATTAGGATATAGAAGATTTAAGTTGGTAGACCAACAAACCCTTACCGTATTAAGTAAACGCGACTTCTATTTTAATATTCCTGAACATCATTGGACTGCGCAAACAGCAATAGATTGTAGATACGCAAAAGAACAATTAGAACTCACTTCAAACCAACGAGGAATGAAATTTACGGATTTCTTTCCAAATGCTTCAGGACCATTCGGTGAAGAACTAGCCGGCAGATGGTACGGCTATAAACTAGCTAGGGAAATACTTAAAAAACATAGAAGAGATAAGATGCAACTGGATGAACCGGAATGGACCTTCTGGTGCGACTGGCATGCTGCATTTTGAGTGTTATAGAAATTGTATTAATAAAAAGGTATCTATCTCATGGAAAACACAGAACAAATAACAATAATAACCACGCTTCGGGTCGATAGCTCCGAACGTCAGCGCAATATGGACGCTGTGCTCCGTTATCTACAGCCTACAGGTATCCGGGTGCTTGTTTTGGAAGCAGACAGGGAGAATCTTTATACGACATGGAAAGACTTTGAGAATGTTGATTTCTGTTTTGTGTATGACGAAGACCCTGTCTTTTATCGTACACATTATTTAAATAGGCTATTGAAAAGATGCACAACTCCTGTTGTTGCTGTATGGGATGCCGAAATGATACTTCCTTATAAGCAGATAGACGAATCATTGGATATGATTATGAATGGGAAGGCGGCAATGGTGATTCCCTATGATCAAACTGTCCTGTTTTTGTCAGAAGAACAGACTGTTGCAAGCTTGAGAGCTGACTCTATCTTAGAACATTTGCAGCTACACTCAGCTTCTTATAGGCGGTGGCTTGGGCGCCCTTCCTGTGGCGGACTTTTCTTTGTGAATAGGGAGGTCTACTTGAAATGTGGCGGAGAGAACGAACATTTTTATGGTTGGGGACCTGAGGATGCCGAACGGGTCCGGCGAATGGAAATATTGGGTTATCCTGTAGGTGTGAATACCGAAGGCCCTTTATATCATTTGTGGCATCCAAGAGGAGATAACTCTCGCTTTTTTAATAGGCAGCTTGCTTCCAACAGTCGTTTGGAGTTAATCAGAATTTGTAACATGGATACTAAGGAGCTAACAGATGATGTAGCATCTTGGAGAAATCGGAAATAAATATGGAAGATAAAGATTTATTGTTAAGTCGGATAGCCAATCATCAATTAATGTTTGGCAGTTTTAATACAGACTCAAGTATTGTATATGGTCGAATGGGACTCGTACTTTTTTTCTTTCACTATGCACGGTATACAGAAAATACCTTATTTGAAGATTTTGGAGGTGAAATATTGGATGAAATCTTTGATGATATGCATACGGAGATGATTTGGGGGTTTGAATCCGGACTGTGCGGCATTGCTTGGGGTATAGAATATTTGTTGGCAAATAAATTTATATCAGGTGATTCTAATGAAGTTCTTTTTGATATCGATCAGAAGATTATGGAGAAGGATCTGAGACGTATCACCGATTACTCTTTTGAAACAGGTTTGGCCGGTTTAGCTTGCTATGTTTCATTACGCCTTATTGGAAAGAATGAGGAAACCGCTTTTGATAAGAGTTTTATTGATGAATTGATGTATGCTTGCTCCAGAATGGAAATAAGCGATCATAATTCTACTGTTGGGGTTGCCATGTTGCTTGATTTGTATAATGGGAAACGGGTTGATTATCCATATATTGATATAATAAAACGGATTGTAAACAAGCAGGTCGATGGCAAACAGGAAGAATTATCATGGAGAAATGGATTGAAATTATTATTGCTATGAAGCAAATTTACTTAATCAATACAAGAAATAGAGCTGCCAGCTATGGTATAGGTACTTATATAAACCAACTTATAACGTGCCTTTGCCAAACTGCATCTTTGTATCTCACGGTGGTAGAACTGGATTCTGATGAAAAAGAAGTTACACTAGTGAAACAAGATAATATAAGGTATTTGAAATTTCCTCAAATAAGCAGCTTCCTCTACAATACTTATACTGATAGATATAATCGTAATGTAGCTTATTTATTGTCCTTGTTTGTTGATGAAAAGATTGGTTGTATTTTTCATTTCAATTATTTACATCATGCTTCTTTGGCTAGGTGTATTAAATCTCGATTCCCAGAGGCATCTATTATTCTGACGATACATTATTTTAATTGGTGTCTCCTTTTGAAAGGTAACACCTTGTTATTTCGTGAGATTATATATGGCGAAAAAGATGAAAGAAATGATTTTGAACAAATGATTTATATGGATTTTCTGCAGGATAAATCTTTTCTTAATGGCGTAGATAAAGTGATTTGTCTCTCACAATACACTTATAAGCTACTAAATAATGAATATAAGATTCCTGATTCTAAAATAGTGTCTATGGTTAATGGTATTCGTCTGCCTGATACGCTGCTGAACGAGCAGGAATGTGAGAATGAAAAGCGTAAGATGGCATTTGGAAAGGATGAAAAAGTAATACTTTTTGTCGGGAGATTGGATGAGATAAAAGGAGTCAGTTTAATCATTCAAGCTTTCAAAGGAATTCGGGAAAAATTGCCTGATGCCCATTTGTTACTGGTGGGAGATGGGAATTATGATAAATATTTGCCTTTATGTCGGGATTGTTTTGGGAAGATAACGTTTGCCGGGAAAGTAGATAAGGAGCTTTTATCAGTCTTTTATCAAATTTCTGATGTCGGAGTTATGGCTTCTTTCCATGAACAATGTAGCTATGTGGCAATTGAAATGATGGCTTATGGCATTCCTTTGGTTGGTACTGATACGACAGGACTTAAAGAAATGCTCGAAGATGAATGCTATATTTCGGTAGAATATATTGAAGGTAAAAAAGATTTGATAATGAATGCTTTAACTGAAAATTTATTGACTGTTTTATCATTAAACCGGCATAAAAGAATAAGAGATCAATCATGGAAGTATAATATAGAGAATGTAAAACTTCAACTCCTCTCTTTTTATTTGGGAATGTAACACGCGTGTTATTTATTATATTGTTTAATTTAATTTTTTGCAAGATGAAGAAAATTTCAAAAATTAGCCTTCATCAGCTCGATAGAGCTGAGTTGAGCAAAAAGCAGCTGGGTCTTCTCTTTGGAGGAGGCGACCCAGGTTGGTGTAAATGTGGCTCTTGTGCCACTCCATCAGGTGGATCACCATCAACAGCAGAGAATGAGGCTGCAAACAAGGAGAATGGTTATACCATTACCGGTTCAAATGATCCTGTTTGTGTTTGCCAAGGTGGTGAAGGTAGTGCTATGCAAACTGTTTCAAAATAGTGAAATGGCTTGACTAGACATTGAGAGTGGTTATACTCTCATGTATAACTACTCTCTTTTAATTGTAAAATTAAAGCTATTATTATGAAACAATTAATTATTATGTTTCTTTGTGCCTTTCTATTTGCATGTACTTCTGCAAATAAAGGTCGAATAGGGAATGAACAGGATATTACGATTATAGATTTGAGTGATGTGAAATATTCCGAAGAACCGTCGAAGCTATCGGAGTTTGTAGAAAGTATATCTTATATACGTTTAGATGATACGCCATTGATTCCTGATCTACTTTTTACAGGTATAGCGGTAATTGATGATGCCATTTATATTGATCAGAAATTTGTTTATAAATATACTCTTGATGGTAAATTCTTGATGTCATTATTTAAGCAAGGACAAGGACCGGGGGAAGCTAATAAAGTAGCGACGAGGGCTGCCTATGATTTAGAAAACAAGATGGTGGCTGTCAATAATAATATGGGATTAACATTTCGTCTGTATTCATTGGAAGGTGAGCATATAGGTGACGTTTCAAAAGCAGATAGTATTGGTTGGAATAAAACAATTATTTCTTATGTAAATGGGAATGAAGTATATTATTATCTGCCTTGGTCTCGCCCTTTGAGAGGCGATACCATCAATTACGATGGTCCCAATTTTATATTTGCAAAAGATTTGCAAACGGATTCTATTGTTTATCGTCAACAGAATTATCATTATGATATAAAAGCTGTAGTTCAGAATGGAATAGTAAAGGATCAAGGCTATCCTTTCAGTTATGGTTTTAATGACAATCTGTTTTGGTGGAAACACCAATCTGTGGATACAATTTATTGTACTTCTGACTTTAAGGATGTGCGTCCTTGCTATATCATCAAGAAAGATAAATCATTTGCAGATTATGATTTTTGTGTTCATCGCATGGTACTGGACATCCCTGAATATGATTTTGGACGTAGATTGTTGTCTATGGTATATCCGTTGGGAAATGGTGTTTTGTATCATGTAGCAGGAAGATTGGATGACTCCGGCTCGGGTTTCTGTAAGAATAATGATAAGGCCTTGACGTTCTCTCCAAATGGCTTTGTTAATGATGTTGATGAATGCTTTAAATACTGGAATCCCTCTGGCGTTTTAGGTGGAAGTGGATGGGTGAAAGATGGATACCTTTACGCTTTAATGAATGCTTATGAGTTCTTTGAAGAAGGCTGCAAACCTCCATTCTCGGACTTGACAGAAGAAAGCAATCCTGTTATTGTAAAACTAAAATTGAAAAAGTATGAGGAATAGTGATTTATTAGAGCAACTTCAGCAGAAAGATGTTACTTATGTCTACAATTTGTCCGGGCATAATGTATTGAATTCTTTGATAAATTTAAAGCAATTAACCTTTGAAGTGACAGATGCCTGCAATCTTAAATGTAAATATTGCGGTTATGGAGATTTCTATGAAACGCATGGAAAAAGAGAGGATAAGTTTCTTCAGTTTGATGTTGCTAAAAGGCTAATCGATTATCTTTATGATATATGGACTAATCATCAGGCAGCTTCCTCTCCTCATAAGATTGTATTCGGATTCTATGGTGGAGAACCACTTATGAATATGAGCCTTATTGAACAGATTGTTGCTTACCTGGAGTCATTGCCGACAATACCCGGAGTGAAATACGGATATGCAATGACAACTAATGGAATGTTGTTGGATAGATATATGTCTTTCTTGGCAGAAAAGGAAGTGATGTTGTTGCTTAGCCTGGATGGTGACGAATATGCTCAGGGATATCGTGTGGACCATCGGGGAGCTAATTCCTTTCAACGGGTGTTTCATAATATGAAATTGTTGCAATCAACTTATCCTGAATATTTTGCAGAACATGTGAGTTTTAATTCTGTAATTCATGATAAAAATAATGATGTTGAAGTTCTAAAGTTCATTATTGAGCATTTTAATAAACGTCCTCGATTGGCTGAACTAAATAATTTTGGAATAAGTGAAGCTAAAAAGGAGGAATTTAGGAAAATGTTTCGATCCGCTCAAACTACGGAATTTTCATGTGCTGATAGTGATTTCCTGTATGCTTCTTCTGATGTGATGGATCTTCTTAGACTGATAGACAGATTGACTGATAATGTTTATTATCAATATAACTCGTTGTTGAAAAAAAATGCAAGTATAATATTTCCTACAGGAACGTGTCTGCCATTTCAAAAAAAGATATTTCTCACAGTAAATGGAGATATACTGCCATGCGAAAGAATTGATCAGAAGTATATATTGGGGCATGTCACATCTGAAAAAGTCGATCTGGATTTGGATGCGATAGCCAAACAATACTCTGCATACTACAATAAGACCAAACACTTGTGCAAGGCTTGCTATATGAAGCCGTTTTGCAAACAGTGTTTGTTCTATATGGAGAATTTGTCGTCTTCTCCTAGATGCCCCGGTTTTAAAAACAGGAAAGAAGCGTTGGATTATTTGGGCTATTATCTGAATATGCTCCAACAACAGCCCGAAATATATGCAAGAATATCAAAAGAACTAATGGTACAGATATGATGAAACCGACTTATTATTACACCTTATATCCTGATACGTTTCTGTGGATAAATGAAACGGAAGGAGTTATGTATAATGCAAAAGAACACACTTACTTGAGTTTCGACATACACGGTTTGATAAAGAAATACTGCTTGATGTTGAATGAATTAAGAAACTTGTACACTATAGATGTATCACCGGAAGACTGGGAAGATACTGATCTGCGATCATGGATGCTGGATACAGTAGAAAATAAAATGGGGTGTCTGATTGAATATTCGGATACCGAATCACGCCCCATCAGTTTTCCTCCATTACTCAACCTGCAATCGGATGTAGACCGGATTGAAAAGGAGAAAGGAAGAGAAGTGGGGGAATATGTAGCTTATAACTGGAACGAATTATCCCTCTTCCTGGGTGGGCAGAGTGAACACCCCGATTACTGCCGGCAGTTTCTCTATCCGATAGCCGATGAACACTTCTTGGATATTCAGACATTGGAAACTTTTTTGGCTACGGCAAACAATACTTATCTCTTGCAGGTCAATGTAATAGGAGATATACTGCAATATCCTTATAAAAAACAACTGATGTGCTTATTAGGAGGTTTAACTGCGAAAGTTTGCCTGTATATGCTGGGAGATAATGCTAAGGGTATCGGGGACTTGTTGAACTCTTCGGAGTTTGATAAAGACAAATATGAATTAAAACTTTACTATGCCGGGCAAAACTCATTTGATGAAATAAACCGGATGCTGGCAGATTTTTCTATATCGTTTTCATGGATCTATATCATACTCGGAGAGTCTGATATAGAGGAGATGGAAGAAATGAAGCAAAACAACGTTAATGTGGAAATTATTCCGTGTCCTGCCTTTACCGGAGATAATTTGGATTTCTTTGAGCAATACATATATACTTGTAAAGAAGATATTACTGTATGTAGTTATGATAAAAAAGATATTTTTGCGCATCAGGTGATGAATTCAAATTATTGGGGCAGATTGTCGGTATTCCCTGATGGTAGTGTTTATTCTAATATTAATAATCCTCCTGTCGGTACCATAAAAGATACTATATATGATTTGATAATCAAAGAGATGAAGAATCGCTCGGCTTGGAGATTAACACGGGACGTTACTCCCGAATGTGCAAAGTGCCTGCACCGTTATTTGTGTCCGCCGCCTTCTAATTATGGGTTTGTGATTGGAAAATTCAATTTATGCCATCTGAAATGAATAAGCAGATATATGTTTTAGATGAATACATCACTTCTACTAAAAATGGGATAGGGGTATTTATCACTGAGCTTCTACAGTGTCTAAAGAAAATGGATGTGGATATTTGCCATGTAATCTTTAATGTCAGGCAACCGGAGATTAGGGTATGTTCTAAAAATGGAATGAAGATAATATCGATACCTCGTTTTCCTTCTGGTAATTTCTTTGATAACTGGAAAGTGGTGAACAGAGTTTTTCGTCTGTTCGTTCCTGATTCTTTGGAGAATGTGTTTTGCTTTAATCATTCTCCTTGTCCTGAATTGCTGGAGAGTCTACGCAACTCTCATCCTTTGTCCAAGCAATTGTATGTTATTCATAATCTTTGGTGGACTTCACCTTTACTTGGGGATGACTGTTTGTTGGCAAATATTGTAAAGAATAGAAGTAGATCGTTGAAGAATAAAACATATAAATGGATTTTAAATACTGTTGATAAGGAGCTACAGATGTGCCAGACAGTAGATGCAGTAGTTTGTCTGACAAAAGGAACACATCAAGTACTTACTAATATCTATAGGATTGATCAGGAAAAGATATTCTTAATACCTAATGGACTGAAAAGAAATCAATACATAAACTCAAAAATGGATAAGAATAAACTTCGAGAACAATACTATATAGATGACAAAGAGAAAGTGATTCTTTTTGCAGGAAGACTTTCTGAATTTAAAGGGATATATGCTGTGTTGGATGCTTTTTGCATATTACTAAAAGAGTTTTCTAATATTCGTTTAGTACTTGCAGGTTCTTTACTACCCGAATTTGTCTTGTCTAATTATGCTCATATTTCTACTAAAGTAACATATACCGGGCATTTGGAACGTAAGGAGTTGAAGAAGTGGTATCAAATGGCAGATATTGGAGTCATTCCTTCTTACACAGAACAGTGTAGTTATGTTGGTATTGAAATGATGATGCATGGACTTCCGATAGTGACATCTGATGGTTTCGGTTTACGGGATATGTTTAAAGATCAGGGCAATGCTATAGTAGTCCCTATTGGGAAAAGAACAAAGAAAAATGGTACTTTTAGTGAGAATTTGGTCCATGCTTTGACTATGCTTTTATCTTCGGAAACACTAATGAATGAGATTGGACGAAATGCGCGGAAGGCTTATCTCAAACATTACGGTTTATGCCAAATGAAAGAGGGATATAAACGCTTGCTGGATGCTTTTTAAAAAATTAAATATATGATGGAAATACCCCGAATTCTTTATTCTTCCCCTTTTATGGGAAACTATTTTTGTGAAATCGCTCATTATAATATGGCTTTTGTCGCTATAGCAAAGAATGCAGTGACTTATCTTAAGAGTCTGGCTATCTATGCTAAAACAGGTACTGTTGTTTCTGATAAGGAAGAAATACATGAAGTGGTCGGTTATAGTTCCATGAATGGTTATCTATATCCGGTGAAACAACTTGATGGAGAGTGGGGAAATGGTATTATGAAGTTTGCTGTTTGGAGAGATCCTGTTGAAAGATTAGTTTCCTGCTACAAGAATTTCTGTTTGGAATACCACCACCAGCAACGGCGTTATTTTGAGTATTTGGATTTGTGTCGGGAACCGTCCTTCGACCGGTTTATGGAATTTGTGCGTTTTGAACTGGGGAAAAGTGATCCTCTTTATCAAGATGAGCACATTCGTCGGCAGTCGGATTATTATTCTTGCGAGGATGTAGACTATATCGTTCCTATAGAAAAGTTGGATACCTTTCTGCAGGTATATAAGATCCCTCAGGTTGGAGATATTAGAAATTCTACTCATGCAAAATTTGCATTGATTAATACTGATTATATTGAAGAGATTAAAGACCTTTATAGGTTAGACTATCAGATTCGTCCCAACTACTAATTTTATATTTAGATCAAATGAAAAACGCACTAAAAACATGAAACGTTTTCCTCATTATATCCAACTGGACGCCATGGATTGTGGTCCATCCTGCCTCCGTATGATAGCGAAGTACTACGGCAAGACTTACTCGCTTCAAACGCTTCGTGCCCGTTCCTTCATTACTCGCGAAGGAGTATCGATGCTTGGAATCAGTGATGCTGCCGAATTCATAGGCTTCCGTACATCCGGTGTGCGAATCACTTTTAAGCAATTAGTGGAAGATGTCCCTTTACCATGTATTCTTCATTGGAACCAAAATCACTTTGTCGTTTGCTATGACATTCGTAAAAAGAAAGACGGTTATTGGGTTAGTGTTGCTGACCCTGCTAGCCAGTTGGTAACTTATAAGGAAAAAGAATTCAGGAAATGCTGGATTTCCACGAAAGTAGGTGGGGAAGAAAAGGGGGCTGCCCTGACATTAGATCCTACTCCCGACTTTTATGAAATGGATGATGAGAAAAGGGCGGGGGAGCGCAGCCTCTCTTTTTTCCTGAAGTATCTGACTCCCTATAAAAAGCAGTTAATCCAATTAGTTTTGGGTATGCTGACTATCAGTGTGCTGCAACTCATCTTTCCTTTCCTTACCCAGTCTCTGGTGGATGTCGGCATTCATGGAGGTAATCTGTCTTTTATTACTTTGATATTGATAGCTCAGCTGGTCGTCTCTCTTTCTCAGCTCTCCGTAGAATTTATTCGTAGCTGGATTATGCTTCATATGAATGCCCGTATCAATATCGCACTCATTTCAGACTTTCTGGTCAAGCTGATGAAGCTACCTTTGCATTATTTCGATACGAAAATGATAGGAGATATCATGCAGCGCATCGGTGACCACGGACGTATTGAGTCTTTCCTTACCGGCTCTTCTATCAGTACATTGTTCTCATTTGTCAACTTCTTTATCTTTGCTTTCGTACTGGCTTATTATAACTTGGGTATTCTTGCCATCTTTCTGGTTGGCAACTCTCTTTATGTCTGCTGGATACTTCTCTTCATGAGATATCGTCGGGAACTGGATATCCGTCGCTTTGCACAGGCGGCGGGTGAACAGAGCAGCCTGATACAGCTTGTAACCGCTATGCAGGAAATTAAACTGAACAACTGCGAAAAGCAAAAACGTTGGCAATGGGAGCGAATTCAGGTGAAACTCTTCAAGATTAGCGTGAAAGGTCTTGCATTGGGACAAACCCAACAGGTGGGTTCCATCTTCTTTAACCAAACTACCAACATCGTCATCTCTTTTATTGCTGCCAAATCGGTGGTGGACGGCGAAATGACTTTGGGCATGATGATGTCTCTTACCTATATTATCGGTCAGTTATCGGGACCTATCGGTTCCTTCATCGGTTTTGTCCAACAACTTCAGGATGCCAAGATCAGTCTGGAGCGATTGAACGAAGTGCATGGCAAGGAAGATGAGGAACAGAATATCGAATCAAAACTAACATTGCTGCCGGAGGAACGCGATATCTGTATCGAAGGACTCTCTTTCAGCTATGACGGGGCGGAAAGGGACTATGTATTGGAAGACTTGAATCTGCATATTTCGGAAAGGAAAGTGACTGCGATAGTTGGTGCGAGCGGTAGCGGAAAGACTACGCTGATAAAACTGTTATTAGGTTTTTATACTCCCAACAAAGGAAAAATAAAACTGGGAGAGACTCCTCTTGAAAATATCAATCCTCATTTATGGCGTTCCCGTACGGGGTCGGTGATGCAGGACGGATTTATATTTTCCGAATCTATTGCTCAGAATATTGCCGTTGGTGAGGAGCAGATTGATATTGAAAGACTCCGGCATGCTGTTACGGTAGCCAATATTCGTGACTTTATCGATTCGCTGCCTTTAGGCTATAACACCAAAATCGGTATGGAGGGAAATGGTATCAGTCAGGGGCAACGGCAACGCATCCTGATTGCCCGTGCCGTCTATAAGAATCCTGAATTTCTTTTTTTCGATGAGGCTACGAATGCCTTGGATGCCAATAATGAGAAGGAGATTATGGAACATTTACATGAGTTTTATAAAGGCAAAACAGTAGTTGTAGTAGCCCATCGCTTGAGTACTGTGAAAGATGCTGATAAGATTGTAGTGCTGGATAAAGGGCGCATCATGGAAGAAGGTACCCACCAGGAATTGACAGAGAAGCGAGGACTGTATTATGAATTAGTGAAGAACCAGTTGGAACTAGGGCAGTAGGAAGGAGCATTTATGGTACAAGAAGACAAAAAGGAATATAAAGAAATAGAACTTCGGAGCGAAGAAGTGCAGGAAGTGATGAGCCACGTTCCTGTGTGGATTCTCCGTTGGGGGATCACTGTCTTGTTTTGTATTGTTATCATTCTACTGATTGGGAGCTATCTGTTTAAATATCCGGATGTAGTGGAAGCGGAGATTACGGTTAGTACACAGAATCCTCCAGCTTATGTGGTTGCTAGGGTAGCCGGAAGATTGGAAGAGTTGTGTGTGGAGAACGGTGCGGTAGTCAGGAAGGAGGCTGTGTTGGGAATGATAGAGAATTCAGCAAAAGCGGAAGATTTGTTTTTACTGAAAGAGCGCATGAAACAATGGGAAGCTCAAGGGTTTGTCCTGAGTATGGCCGAACAGCTTTTCGACGGGCAATATTTGCAACTAGGCGAAGTGCAGCCTGCCTATGCTTCGTTTATTTCTGTTCTGAAAGATTATGCGAGTTTCGTGAAACAGGATTATTACCGCAGGAAACTGGAGAGCAGTCGGAAACTTTTGGAGAGTCAGAAGACGTATTACCAACTGGCAGAGAAACAATTCCAGTTGGGCGGACAAGAGCAGATGTTGATAAAACGTATTTATGGACGTGATTCTACTCTGTATAAGAAAAATGCGATGATTGCAGCGGAATATGATGAGTCGGAGCGTAGTTATCTGCAACAATTGCAAGGTTACGAAGGAATGCGGATGTCGCTTTCTCAAATTGAGATGCAAATAGAGCAGGGGAAGGAAAGTTTGCTTGACGTCCAGCACCAGGCACTGACAGAAGAACAGAAACATATCGTGAATCTTAAAAATACAGTTGAGCAATTGCAGGTAAGTATCACAACTTGGGAGCAAAGTTATTTGTTAGTGGCGCCCATATCAGGAAAACTGACTTTCATGAGTGTATGGAGTAATAATCAGAATGTGGCTTCCGGTGAAAGTGTTTTTGTGATTGCACCCGATGAAGGAGCTTTACCAATGGGGAAGGCATTGCTTCCGGTTCAAGGCTCCGGTAAAGTGAAATCGGGGCAAGAGGTTAACATCCGTTTGAATAACTATCCTGACCAGGAGTTTGGCTATGTTAAGGGGCGGGTCTGTAGTGTTTCTCCTGTTCCTACTGCCGAGAATATGTATGTGGTTGATATAGAACTACCGGATGGAATGCGGACTAATTATGGTAAGGATTTGCCCTTAACCCGTGAGATGAAAGGGGTTGCTGAGATTGTGACGGAGGATATGAGGCTGATTGAAAGACTGCTGGCTCCGTTGAGAAAGTTGAAGGACAAGATGGGAGGATAACTTTCACACATACGGGGACAGAAAGCATGGTCTGTATAATATGATTAGAGTAACCGTTCTATCACTTCCGCAACCCCATCTTCGTCATTAGTCAGCGTAATGTAGTCGGCAGCCTTCTTCACAGGCTCCTGCGCGTTGCCCATCGCTATGCCTATACCAGCAAACTTGATCATCGACAGGTCATTGTAGCCATCGCCTATAGCTATCACTTCCTCGCGTGTCATTCCTATATTTTCCAACAGTACGCTGAGGGATAAAGCCTTGTCGATACCTTGCGGAACCAACTCCAGGAAATAAGGTTCCGAACGGAAGACATTGATCTTTCCTTGCAGGCGGATGCAAAGCTCGGATTCTACAGGAATCAGCTTGCCGGCATCCCCGACGATGAGGCACTTGGCTACCGGCAGGGTGATGTCAGTCAGGAAGTCGTTTGTTTCCCGTATCGCCATTTTATTGAGAAAGGCTTCTTTTTGTACATACGGATCTTGTGAGTTTTCGGTCACTATTTCTGCTCCGTCGTAAGTCAGTATGCTTAGATGATTGGTGCGGGCACATTCGTAGAGTACCGGAACGACTTCATTGGGCAGTACATTCTCGTACATCATTTCTTTGGTTTCCCAGTTGATGATCTCTCCACCGTTATAGGACAGGATAAATCCGCCGAACTCATTCATGCGTAACTCGTTGGCGAGCGGTACGATGCCGTAAGTCGGTCGCCCTGATGCAAGTACCAGACGGATACCTTGTTCTTGTATGCGTATCAGCGTTTCCCGGTTGCGGGAAGAGATTTCCTTTTTAGAATTGGTGAGTGTGCCGTCGAGGTCGAGCACTATGAGTTTGTATTTCATGTCGCATTGTTTTGGGTTGCAAAGATAGGAGAAAATGGATGACTACAAAGTGCGTGGTAATTAAAATATGCTTAGATTATGCACTTTTATGGTGCAATAGTGAGATGTTTGATTGTTATTGCAGCAAATCCGCCCACTGCTCATTGCTCAGTGCAGGCAGTGCCTCACTATCCGTAATAAATGTTTCTGCCAGCCTCCTCTTGTCCTCCTGTAGTTGGAGAATCTTTTCTTCGATACTGTTCTGAGTAATAAAACGATAGGCGATAACCTGTTTATCCTGACCGATACGATGTGCACGGGCGATGGCTTGTGACTCGGCAGCAGGATTCCACCAGGGATCAATGATAAATACATAATCGGCTTGTGTAAGGTTAAGACCGACTCCTCCTGCTTTCAAAGAAATAAGGAATGCCTGCACATCCTTTTGCTCGGTGAAATGGGCGATTTCGGAAGGTCGGTTGTTGGTGGAACCGGTCAGCAGAGCATACTTCCAGCCCCGTTGGCGGAATACCTCGGCAAGTATCTCCAGATGCCGGACAAAGGAAGAAAAAATAAGTACCTTATGTCCTTCACTTCTTAGTGTGTCAAAGGTATCGATGATTTGTTCCGTTTTTCCCGATATCCCGTCGAAGTCGGGAAAGATAAGCTGCGGATGGCAAGCCAGTTGACGGAGACGCAGGATACCGTTCAGGATGCTGAACATATGGTATCTGTCTCTGTTTTCGGGTTGCTGGAGTAATATGTTGCGGAGGCTGTTTTTCTCCTGTTCGTAGCTCTCATCCTGCTTTTCGGACATGGCGCAATAGATCGTTTCTTCGGTAAGCGGGGGAAGTTCCGGCGCTACCTCGCTCTTGCTTCTGCGAAGGATAAACGGAGCGATGATCTGTTGCAGCCTTTTCTCCATACGGACGTTTCCTTGCCGGATCGGAATGATAAATTGCTTATGAAAAGCGCTTTCTTCTCCTAGCAGGTCCGGTTGCAGAAAACGGAACTGTGCCCACAAATCTTTGAGAGAGTTCTCGATAGGCGTACCGGTAAGTGCAATCCGGTGCTTGCCCTGCAACTGGATGACCGAACGGAAAGTAAGGGAATCATTGTTCTTGATATTCTGACTCTCATCAAGTACGATGTATTCGAATGTGTAGGAGCGGAGAATATCAATGTTATTCCTCATCATCCCATAAGTCGTGAATATCAGATGGAAATGATTGAAGAACTTTTCCGGATGTCCTTTGGGAAACGTGGTGTTGCTGTTATATTCCGCTATCGCAAGAGTCGTGAAGCGTTTAGCCTCTCTTCGCCAGTTGTGGAGCAGGGAGGTGGGGACAACGATCAGAGTGGCAGGCTTACGGGAGTTCTTTCCGTGTTCCTGTCTGTGACCATCTTCTTTCGGTCTGTTTTTCTCTCTGATTTCCCGTGCGTCCGGCAGCAGCTCATCTTCGGAGGAAAACGAGAATAAGGAGAATTGTCCTTCGGCATCTGCTATCTGCTCTCTGACGGGAGGATTGCCGGCAGTACATTCCTTGTCCGGCTGACTGTCGGAAGCTGTGGTTTCTGTAAATACGGGCTTCATAGGAGCAGTGACCGCATCAGGAGAAAGCGGCTTGTATATATATTGCAATAGCGTCAGCGTCTGAAGCGTCTTTCCAAGTCCCATATCATCTGCCAGGCAGCCGCCGAATCCTTGCTTGTTCAGCTGCACCATCCATGAGAATCCCTTCTGCTGATAAGGTCGTAGTTCCGCATTCAGTCCCTGGGGAACGGGAACATTGCGTATCTCTCTCTTGAAAGGCAGGTTTTTAGGTCCGTTCTCTTCTAAAGCCGATTGTACGGCACCGATAAAGGTCGGTTTCAGACGAATTCCTGTCTCCGTCTGAGTGCCCAGTTCCAACAGGTTTCCGTACTTGCTGAACCATTCTTCCGGTAAAAGAATCATGCGTCCGTCCGGTAACAAAAATTCTCTTTTCTCTTCAAGGATGTGCTTGCGGAAGCGTGAGAAAGGGATACGCAGATTGCCGATGACTACCGTGATATGTAGCTCAAACCAGTCGGGCTCATCATCACAACTCTGTTCGATGCGGATTTCGTCCAGACAGTAAGGAGTATTCCCCATGTTTCCTGTCAGCAGAAAAGACTGTTGGAGCATCTCCCGATATGTACTGATCCATTCAGTAATTGTCTTTTCGGGTGCATCGGGCGACAGCTTGAAATGAACGTCGCTGACTCGTTGCAAGCCGGAATCTGTTAACATCCGGAGCTTCTCTTCTTCGGCATCGCTATCCCGACGGAAAAAGAATATCTCGCCGAAATCGTTCCGGTAAATGATCTTCTTCATTTCGGTCACGGTGTCGGGAGTAAATGACTGGTCTCCATAACGGAAGCTAAGCCGCAACATCTGTTCGTCGTAAATGGTATCTTCAAGAGACAGGACAGCTTCGCAGGCATACGTCTCTTCAATGATATTCAGTCCCTGAGTCGTGATTTCATGATAGCGTGCTATCGGAATGACGATGTTATCAATGTATTTCTCGATTTGGGAGGCAGGGACGCTGATTTTCTTTTTCTTGGTAAAGGGCAGAATGCGTACGCTCTCAATATGCGGAAAGAAGTACAGCTCCATTCCCAGTAAGAGGGCAGACGGTGAGGAGGTCAGCACGATAACAGGCTTCTGCTCACTTAATGAGAGCGGCTGCCCGTCATAATAGCATTGCAGCTGGTAGCGGAAATTGGTCTCATCGGCAAGAAACGTAAAACGGATTTCCACGTCATGAGGATGCACATGATAGGCATGATGCGCATATAGCAGTTTGCTTCCGACCTGTTTCTGATACAGAGGAAGATTATGATGGCGTATCAATGTCAGCATCTCCTGCATTTTTTTCTCGATGAATGGGCGGATATTATTCTTTACCCGCTCCGGATCTTCGGATAATTTGCGCAGAAAACGGGATACTGTTTTCTCACGCGAATAGATCCCCATCAGATATTTCTCTGTATAATGAGAGGCGATGTCGATAGCTTGTTGTTCGGCCTCGTTCATCCGGCTGATTGCTTCGGGTGAAGCGTGAAAAGCCTGTTCAATGAGTTGGTATGTACCGTCGTCAGATTTCTCTGCCATATAAGGAATCAGTAGTGTGCCGAACGTCAGATGTTCGGTTAAAACGATGATAACTTGTCCGGTATTTGCTTTCTCTTCCATTCTCTTTAGGCTTTAACAAACAAAGATACGGGAAAATCCTTAATTTTGCAGCATGATGGAAGAAAACAAACGAGTATTGTTAGGAATGAGCGGTGGTACGGACAGTTCCGTAGCTGCCATGCGATTGCTGGAAGCCGGATATGAGGTGACCGGAGTTACTTTCCGTTTCTATGAGTTGAACGACTCGACCGAATATCTGGAAGATGCCCGCCATCTGGCAGAGCGTTTGGGAATCCGTCATATCACGTATGATGCCCGTGAGATATTCCGCGAACAGATCATCGAATATTTTGTGCGTGAATATATGGTGGGGCATACTCCTGTGCCTTGCACATTGTGCAATAACTATCTGAAATGGCCCCTTCTTTCCAAAATTGCCGATGAAATGGGGATTTTTTATATTGCTACAGGGCATTATGTCCGGAAAGTAAAGGTGGATGATACCTATTATATAACTTACGCTGCCGATTCGGACAAGGATCAGACCTTTTTCTTATGGGGACTCAAACAGGATATTCTTCGGAGAATGTTGCTTCCGATGGGAGATATTACCAAAGTGGAAGCACGTGCCTTTGCTGCTGAACGGGGATTTCAGAAAGTGGCGGTGAAAAGGGACAGTCTGGGCGTTTGCTTTTGCCCGATGGATTATCGAAGCTTTCTGAAAAAGTGGTTGGTCAGCAATTGTCAGCCACAGGTCAGCAATTGTCAGCCGCAGGTCAGCGTAGGTCAGCCCCAGGTCAGTGCAGGTCAGACTTGGTCAGCGGAAGTCAGACGTGGACGATTCGTCGATGAAAAGGGAGATTTTATAGCCTGGCACGAGGGCTATCCTTTTTATACCGTTGGACAACGGCGTGGCTTGGGCATTCATTTGAATCGTGCCGTCTTTGTGAAGGAAATTCGCCCGGAAAAGAATGAAGTAGTACTCGCTTCCCTACAGGCTTTGGAGAAAACGGAGATGTTACTTAAAGATTGGAATATTGTTAATCGGGAACGTTTGTTAGGGCATGCGGATATCATTGTGAAGATTCGCTATCGGAAACAGGAAAATCATTGTACCGTGACAGTTACACCGGATAATTTCCTGCATGTACAACTTCACGAACCGTTGACGGCAATCGCTTCCGGACAGGCTGCTGCCTTCTATAAAGATGGTTTGTTGCTGGGCGGTGGAATCATTGTGGAATAATCATCACTTCCCTCCATTAAGTTTGAAAAAGTAAAAAACATCTGCCATCTGCAACAAAATCGGATTATCTTGTTTGTTTTCAGTTACTTACAGCGTTGCAGATACCTGTTGCAGATGGGTTGCAGATACTTTATCTGCAACACCTAAAGTAGGCCGATAATCTTTATGCTTGCAACTGTAATGAGTATCTGCTGAGGAAATCACAGTTTCTAGGCTGGGAACTGGCGTTCCCAAGGCGGGACACTGGCGTTTCCGAGGCGAGATACTAGAGTTTCCAAGGCGGGATACTGGAATTTCTGACCGTGGATACTGGAGTTTCCTGTATAGGGAACGATTGGAAACTACTGACGATCTAAGGCGAATGTAACTGGAATTATAGTCAAAGCAAGTCGTTTCATGATTTGTTGCATACCGGAAAGATATTTGAAGCAACTTGTATTCTGCCAGCAAGCTGGTAATACAAAAAAAGTCCCACAGTGCATATTATGTACACCGTAGGACACTTCCTGTCATATAATGATTTAATTTGTTCGGATAACTTTATTCATTGTTCAGCACCAGCATTGACTCTATATACTCGCGTGTATTGCTTAATCTGGGCACTTTGTGTTGTCCGCCTAATTTCCCCTTCCTTGCCAGCCAGTCATGGAACAATCCCGGACGCGCAACGATGACTTCCAGTGGTTGCAGAGCAATATCTTTCCAACGCTTCGCCTCATAGTCCGAATTTACTTCTTTCAATGTAGCATCAAGTATTGCGGCAAATTTCTCTACGGAATCCGGCATCTTGGCAAATTCTATCAGCCATTGATGACGGCATTTGGCATGTTCGTCCATAAATACCGGTGCGGCAGAGTATTCGCAAACCTGCGCTCCCGTCTCGGCACAAGCTTTAGCCAGGCCTTTTTCGGCATTATCTACAATCAGTTCTTCTCCAAAAGCATTGATGAAATGCTTCGTACGTCCTGTGATGACGAACTTATATGGGTTCTTGCTGGTAAACTTCACCGTATCACCGATCATGTATCGCCACAATCCGCAGGACGTAGAAATCACCATTGCGTAATTCTTGTTAAGCTCCACCTCTTCGAGGCAGTAAGCGCGTGGATTTTCCTTATCAACTTCTTCCAATGGAATGAACTCGTAGAAAATACCGTAGTCGATCATCAGCAACATGGCAGGGTCTGAAAGATCGTTCTGCGTACCAAAGTACCCTTCGGAAGCGTTGTAGGTCTCTACATAATACATCTTCTTTGAGTGAATCACCTGTTTGTACTGCTCACGATAAGGGGTGAAAGCCACTCCGCCGTGGAAGAATACTTCCAGATTCGGCCACACTTCCTCCAGAGTTTGTTTGCCGGTCTTTTCGAGAATACGCTTGATAAGTACCAGCATCCATGAGGGTACACCGGACAAACTGGTCACATTGACCGGAATAGTACTGTTGGCTATTGCTTCTATTTTGGTTTCCCATTCGCTCATCAAAGCGATTTTCTTGCTCGGCACACGAATGAAATTGATTAACGGATTGACGTTCTGAATCAGAATCGCCGACAAGTCTCCCACCAAACTATGGTTGGAGTTGAGGTTCGGACTATGGCTGCCTCCCAGAATCAACCCTTTTCCCGAGAAAAAGTGACTGTCCGGATTGATGCGGAAGTAGAGTGCCGCAGCATCTTTACCGCCTCTATAGTGAATGTCTTCCAGAGCTTCTTTGCTGACAGGCAGGAATTTGCTTTTATCATTGGTCGTTCCGGATGATTTGGCAAACCAGCGTATTTCCGATGGCCAAAGCAGATTCTGTTCCCCCGCCCGCAAGCGTTCTACATAAGGCTTTATTTCCTCATAAGTCTGTATTGGAAGGCGGTTTCTGAAATCCTCATAGCTACGGATGGAGGCGTAGTTGTACTTTTTTCCCCACTCTGTCTGTGCAGCTTGGTTCACTAAGCGACTCAGCACACGGTGCTGTATCTCACTAGCCTGACTAGCATAAAGGTCTATTTGTTTTAAACGGGAATCGAAAGTCTTACTAATAATCTTTGTAATATTCATTTCTGCTTTAACATAATAATGTTTAGTCGTGCAAAAGTAACCTTATTTATCTTTTTTTTCTATCTTTACGACGGAAATAATCGTTAAAATTTGGCGACTTCTCTTGAATCCCGAGTTTCTGACTAAAAAAAACGACAATGAGAATTGGAATCCTGACTTCCGGAGGAGACTGCCCCGGTATAAATGCCACTATCCGTGGCGTGTGCAAAACTGCCATCAATCACTATGGGATGGAAGTAATAGGAATTCATAGTGGTTTTCAAGGTTTGCTGACAAAAGACATCGAATCCTTTACTGATAAATCCTTATCCGGATTGTTGAACCAAGGGGGTACGATGTTGGGTACTTCGCGCGAGAAACCTTTTAAAAAAGGAGGCGTTGTCTCGGATGTCGACAAGCCGGCACTGATTCTTCAGAATATTCAGGAAATGGGACTGGATTGTGTCGTCTGCATCGGAGGAAACGGAACGCAGAAAACTGCCGCTAAATTTGCCGCAATGGGCGTCAACATCGTATCGGTCCCCAAAACTATTGATAATGATATTTGGGGAACGGATATTTCCTTTGGATTTGACTCTGCCGTGAGCATCGCTACGGACGCCATCGACCGCTTGCATTCTACCGCCAGCTCGCACAAAAGAGTGATGGTTATTGAAGTGATGGGGCATAAAGCCGGTTGGATTGCCCTGTATTCGGGCATGGCAGGTGGCGGCGACGTCATTCTTGTCCCCGAAATCCCTTACAACATCAAGAATATAGGAAATACAATCCTCGAAAGACTGAAAAAAGGTAAACCCTATTCTATCGTAGTGGTGGCAGAAGGCATCCTGACGGATGGTCGGAAACGTGCTGCGGAATACATCGCACAGGAAATAGAATATGAAACGGGTATCGAAACACGTGAAACCGTATTAGGATATATTCAGCGTGGTGGTTCGCCTACTCCTTTTGACCGTAATCTGTCTACCCGTATGGGAGGACACGCGACAGAATTGATTGCTAACGGGCAATTCGGGCGTATGATTGCTTTAAAAGGAGATGACATTTCATCCATCCCTCTTGAAGAAGTGGCCGGTAAATTGAAGTTGGTAACTGAAGATCACGATTTAGTAATTCAAGGCCGCCGTATGGGGATTTGTTTCGGTTAACTTATAATTTACTCTTTTATCGTTAGGATAGTAGTTGGAGGCATCATGCCTTTTCAGTTTCTGTTGCTTCGATCTCATTAACAGTCGTTTCGACTTCATTTGTAGCCGTTTCCACTTCCGGTGTTTCGGTCTCCAAGGTATCCGGTTCCATGGCTTCCGACTCAGTCAATTCGGGCTCAACCAACTCTGTGTCCACTTCTGACGGCATCGAATGCTGCAACTTTGCTTCATTGACTGTATCCATAAATGTCTGGTCTTTCACCTTCTTGATAGCCATTTGTGCGGCATTCTGCTGAGACTCTTTTTTGGAATAGCCCGTACCGGTTCCGGCAGGAAGCCCTTCGATACGAACCTCTGTCTGGAAAACGGGATTACTGTCATGGTCGAGGAACTGCTCGATCAACTCAAAGGAAACCTCCATCTTGTTCTTCTGGCTCCATTCGATAAGCTTGGACTTGAAGTTAACTTCTTTGCGGGATATTTTGTCCAGATCAATATAACGGTTGATGATCCGCTGCTCCATAAACTGCTTGCAACGCCCATACCCCTGATCAAGATAAATGGCTCCGATAAATGCTTCGAAAGCATTCCCGTACATATAACTGTTGTGGGAAGAGGAGCGGGTAGAATATTTGATAAGTTTGTCCAGACCGATCTCCACAGCTAACTTGTTCAAAGTCTCCCGTTGTACGATCTTGGAACGTGTGTTTGTCAGGAAACCTTCCCGTTTCCCTTCGAAACGTTTATAGACAATATCTCCTACGATGGCGTCGAGGATGGCGTCACCCAAAAACTCCAGCCGTTCGTTGTTCAGCGGACGTCCCTTCTCGGAGCGGACGGCAGATGACTTGTGCAGGAGCGCTTGTTCGTAGATCTGGATATTGTGCGGATAAAATCCGAGTATCCGGTAAAAACAAAGATAAGACTCTCTGTCTTTGCGGAACAGGAGTCTTATCTTATCTATTTGGTTACGTAACACGATTTTACTCAGCGTATTTCTTGAAGATAACGCACGCATTATGACCGCCAAATCCGAATGTATTGGACAAGGCAACATTAACTTCGCGTTTTTGTGCTTTATTGAACGTGAAATTAAGGTTATAGTCAATATTCTCGTCGTTGTCACCTTCTTCGTGGTTGATAGTCGGAGGAACAATGCCGTTCTTGATGGCAAGGATGCTTGCGATAGATTCTACCGCACCGGCAGCTCCCAGCAAGTGACCAGTCATTGATTTTGTAGAACTGATGTTCAGTTCGTATGCGTGATCACCGAATACTTCCTTAATTGCTTTCGCTTCAGAAATATCACCTACCGGGGTAGATGTTCCGTGAACGTTGATGTAATCTACTTCTTTCGGATCCATTTCTGCATCTTCCAGAGCGTTCAGCATTACCAGTTTGGCACCAAGACCTTCCGGATGGGAAGCTGTCAGGTGATGAGCATCTGCAGACATACCTACACCGGCAACTTCTGCATAGATTTTCGCACCACGGGCCTTAGCGTGTTCCAGTTCTTCCAAAATCAGGCAACCGCCACCTTCGCCCATGATGAAGCCGTCACGGCTTGCGCTGAATGGACGTGAAGCCTTGCTAGGCTCATCGTTGCGTGTTGACAGAGCATGCATAGCGTTGAAACCGCCTACGCCTGCAGGGAAGATGGCTGCTTCCGAACCACCGGATACGATTACGTTTGCTTTACCCAGACGAATCAGGTTGAAGGCATCCGCAATGGCATTTGTAGAAGTAGCACATGCTGAACAAGTCGCGTAGTTAGGACCATGGAAGCCATACATGATAGAAATCTGTCCGGCAGCAATATCCGAGATCATCTTCGGGATGAAGAACGGATTGAACTTGGGACCTATTTCCTTGTGAGTGTAGTAGTTGCCTACTTCTTCCTCGAATGTATGTATACCACCGATACCGGCGCCAAAAATAACACCGATTCTGTTCAAATCTTCTTTTTCGACGTCAAGACCGGAGTCCGATACCGCTTCTTTGGCAACAGCGACAGCATACTGAGTGTATAAGTCCATCTTTCTTGCCTCTTTACGGTCGATATATTTAGTTACATCGAAGTTTTTCACTTCGCATGCAAACTGGGTCTTGAATTGCGACGCATCAAAATGAGTAATAGGCCCTGCTCCACTAACCCCGTTCACTAGATTTTCCCAGAATTCGGGTACATCATTGCCAACAGGAGTAATGGCGCCAAGGCCTGTTACTACCACTCTTTTTAATTCCATATTGATGAAATCGGATTACTTAGCGT